>Ga0116219_10000009_pt1 | contig 220739 bp, 210 predicted proteins | sample Sb_taG_4_FD_91019 | JGI IMG/M metagenome (GOLD analysis project Ga0116219, IMG submission 91019) | Peat soil microbial communities from Weissenstadt, Germany - Sb_50d_6_BS metaG | ecosystem: Environmental > Terrestrial > Soil > Wetlands > Peat | place: Germany: Weissenstadt | collected... | reverse complement strand
CTCGAGATCGACGGGATCTCGACGAATCCTGGGTCGATCGCGGACCCGTCCGGATCGCGCGCGCGCAGCCCATCCAGGTCGCAGACGCGCAAGCGCCCGACACTGCCGCCCCCGGAGCGCCCGGCGGCACTCCGCCCGACGGCGGGACCGTTCCCCGAAGGCTGGCCCGGGCTGCCGTCGACCACCCTGCTCGTCGAGAGCGATCCCGCTCGCGTCGATCCGGCTGCGCTCGACGACTGCATCGCGATCATCGGCGGACCGCGCAGCGCCGTGATCGACGCCCTGGTCCACGGCAACCGCCGCGAAGCGCTCCACCACGCGCAGCTGGTCAGGGAGTGCTTTGGACGCGACCGCAGCGCATTGCTGGTGAGCAATCACCTGCATCCCGCAGATCGCTGGCTGGTCGCGGAATGCGCGGCGATCGCCCGCGCCGCGGACATCCCGCTGGTGGCGAGCGCGACACCGGACCATGCCACCGCCGGCGACAAGCCACTCCTCGACGTGCTCACCGCGATCCGTCATCGCACCACCCTCGACCAGGCGGCGGCGCACGGCCTGCTCCTGCCCAACAGCGAGCACCGTCTCCACAGCGAGGCGGAGCTTCGCGTGCGGCTTCCCGGCCTTCCCGAGGCCTTCGACAACGCGGCGCGCATCGCCGCCGCCTGCGAGGTGTCGCTCGACTTCAGCGATGTGCGCTTTCCGGGCTATCCGGTCCCCGAAGGGGAGACGCCGTTCTCCGTGCTCTACGGTCTCTGTCAGGAGGCGGTGCAGCGCAAGTACCACCCCATGACTCGCGCCGTCGCCGCGCGGCTGCAACGCGAGCTCGACGTCATCGAGAAGACGCATCTGGCCGAGTTCTTCCTGATCACCTGGGACATCATGCGTTTCGCTCGCGAGCACGGCATCCCGGGACAGGGACGTGGCAGTGCGGCGGACTCGATCGTCGCCTACCTGCTCGGCATCACGCGTGTCGATCCCGTCGCGCACGACCTGCTCTTCGAGCGGTTCCTGCACGAGGACCACCAGGGCACGCCCGACATCGACATCGATTTCTCCACCGACCATCGCGAGCAGGTGCTCCAGTACGTGTACGAGAAGTACGGCCCGGACCGAACCGGGATGGTTGCCAACGTGGTCACCTTCCGGCCACGCATGGCGATCCGCCAGGTGGGCGCCGCCATGGGATTCCCCGAAACAGTGATCGACAAGCTCGGCACCCATACCGATACCTGGTATCTGGCGGATGTCGAGTCAACGCTCGTTTCCGCGGGTGTCGGCACAACACACGACGGCACCGTGTCCAACCGCGCATGGGAGCAGTTCATCGACGTCCTTCGTCGGATCGAGGGAACGCCCCGGCACCTGAGCATTCATGTCGGCGGCATGCTCGTCACCGGTGAGCCACTTGTCGATGTGGTGCCGGTGGAACGGGCGACCATGCCGGGGCGGGTCGTCGTGCAATTCGACAAGGACGACGTCGAGGACATGGGGCTCATCAAGATGGATCTGCTCGGGCTGCGCACGCTGTCGGCGATCGCCGAATGCCTCGATCTCATCGAGCAGACGACCGGCAAGCGTCCCGACCTCGACAGGCTGCCCCTGGAAGACCAGCGTGTCTACGACGTGATCTGCAAGGTCGACACCATCGGGCTGTTCCAGATCGAGTCGCGCGCCCAGCAGCAATCGCTCTGGCAGTCACAGCCTCGCTGCTTCAACGACCTGATCGTGCAGGTGGCGATCATCCGCCCCGGTCCGATCCAGGGCGACGCGGTGCATCCCTACCTGCGTCGCCGCCAGGGGCTCGAGCCGGTCACCTACCTGCATCCCAAGTTAGAGCCGATCCTGGCGGAAACATGTGGCGTCGTCCTGTACCAGGAGCAGATCCTGCGCATCGTCATGGAGATCGCCGGGTACACCGCCGGTGAGGCCGATCGATTCCGCCGGGCGATGAACCGGCACCGTTCACGCGTGGAGATGGAGGAGCTGCGCGAGGGCTTCCTCCGCCGCTGCATCGAGCACGGCCTCGACGAGCCGGTGGCGCAGCAGATCTTCAAGAGCGTCGCCGGGTTTGCGGAGTTCGGCTTCTGCAAGTCGCACGCCGCGGCCTTCGCGCGCACCGCATATGAGACCGCGTGGCTGCGCATGACCCACCCGGCGCACTACACGTGCGCGCTGCTCAACGCGCAGCCGATGGGGTTCTACCATCCGTCGGTCCTCGTCGACGACGTCAAACGCCACGGGGTGAAGGTCCTGCCGGTCGACGTCACCCGGAGCCGGGCACGCTGCCTCGTCGAGGCGATCGGATCGTCGGCATTCGCGATACGCCTTGGTTTCGCATACGTGCGCGGACTCGGACCCTCAGCGCGCGCCGCCTGTGATGACGCGGTGGTCGCCGGAGCCAACACCTCGGTCGCCGAGTTCTGGCGGCACACGCTCCTGCCCCGGGTCGCGATGGAGAACCTCATCCGCGTCGGCGCGTTCGACGCCGTGGCCGCGGGCAGATCGCGCCGCCAGCTGCTCTGGACGATGCAGGAGACCGAGGAGTCGCTGCCGCCGCGGAAACGTCCGAGGGCGACCATCGCGCCGGCCGACCAATCCGTCGTCGCCGCCGCGGTGGTGACGGGGCCGCCGCGGGGGAGCGGCGCGATCGCCGGCAACCGCCTCGGCGACGCACCCCACGCGGCGCACGATCCGAGCAGCGACCCGGCGCCGCCGTTGCTGGCGCTCCCGGCGATCCCCCCGTCGCTTCCCGAGATGGGAGAGCGCACCCGGGTGAGCACCGAGTACGCGCTCACCGAGGTGAGCACCGGCCCGCACCTGGTGTCGTTCATGCGCCAGCGCCTCGACGCGCACGGCTGCGTGCCGCTCGGGAAGGTTCGCGACCTCGTGGACGGCACGCGGATCCGCGTCGCCGGTCTGGTCATCACCCGGCAGCAGCCGTCGACCGCGCGCGGCTTCAGGTTCTTCACCCTGGCCGACGAGGATGCGCATCTCGACCTGGTGTTCCGCCCGCCGGTGGTGCAGCGGACGCTCGAGGTGAGCCGCCACCCGCTGCTCATGGTCGACGGACGGCTCCAGGTGGAGCACGGGAGGGTCAATGTGCTCGTCGAGCAGGTGACCGCGCTCACGCCGGACGGCGATCCGATTGCCCACCCCGGCGCTGCGCCCGCAGAGGACGGTTTCCACGGTTCTCACGACTACCGCTGAGCCAAGCCGCATCGCCCACACGCCGTGAGCACGGCGTGACACATCCGTGACACTCCGGCAGCAGTGCCCTGACATCCCCTGTGCTGCACGTGACCGGCGACATAGGCTGCGGGCATCTCGATTGCTACGCCGCGCGCCATGCGGGATGGAAGACGATGACCGATCACACCCCGGAGGGCGGCGGAGCCCCCCTCCCGTTCAACAAGGTCAGGGACCCGGCGCAATTCGAGCGCGCCCCGGCCGGACGCGAACCGGTGCGGGACACGGGCGGCCCCAATCTCGCCTTTGAAGCCACCCCTCGGACCCCGCTCGCTCCGGCCACGGCTCCCGATCCTCGAGCGCCTCGAGCCCCGACGCCCGCGTCACCGGAAGGGTTCGTCGTGCAGTCGCAGCCATTCCACTCGGCGGCGCCATCGAAGCTCCCGGCCTTCGAGGCCGTCCCCGCCTCACCCGCCACCGGGCAGCAGCGCCTCTCGACACCGACGATCGGGGTCCGCCCCGATCCCATCGACGTGAGTGGTCCGGTCAGCCCGGGCGGCAGCGGATGGAACATCCGGAGCCGTGACGATGCGTTCATGCCGAATCGCGGGCGCGCCGAGACCGAGTCACCCGGCTGGGAGACACGGACCCTGCCGAACGCGAACCGAGACCGCTCCGCATGGACGGTGCCGGCAGCCCCGCCGTCGCGCAGGCCGTCGGGCCGCAAATTCATGGGGATCGCGCTCTCGGTTGTCCTCGTCGCGATCCTCGGTTTCGCGGGGTACGAGTGGCTCAGCGGGCGGGCGCAGCCCGATCACACGATCACCACACCGAAGGCGATCGGCGTCCTCACGGCGATCACCACGCCCGCGACGGCGGCGGTGACTCAGCAGATGCAGAAGGTGATGGAGGACTACGGCGCGACCCGCGTCGTGAGCGGTGTCTACGGCGACGCCGGACGGCCGACTCTGGTGGTGCTCCTCGCGCAGGGGACGAACATCGAGACGAGCACCTCGCAATTCTTCACCGACTTCACGACCGGCCTCAAGAGCCAGGGCGTGACGATGCTGAGCGGCAAGATGCTCAACACGACGACCGGTGGCAGCGATTTCATCTGCGCACCCGCGACCGGTCCGGCTCCGCTCACAGCGGTGTCGATGTGCGGCTGGGATGACGGCGACACCATCGGGCTGGTCATGGACGTGAGCGGCCAGCCCGTGACCGCGACGCTACACGAGGCCGAGGCCGCGCGGGGTGCCGGCGAGCACTGACCACCGCGCAGGCTGCGCGACCCCGCTTTCGGGCCGGCCGACTAGCATGCAGTGATGATCTCCCAGCGCGGCCTGCCCGACCGGCTCGCCGGCATCGCCGATCGCCGCCGGATCGCCGTCCTGCAGATCCGAGGCGCGATCGGTGGCGCGGCGCGCACCGACGACCTCATCCAGACGATCGGCCAGGCGCGCCGGAGTACGCGCATCCGCGCGGTCCTGCTCGAGATCGACTCCCCGGGAGGCACCGCGATCGCCTCCGAGCAGCTCTACGTCGCGGTGCACCGCCTCGCCGCGAGCAAGCCCGTGGTCGCGTGGATCAAGGGCGTGGGCGCCTCGGGCGCGTACTTCCTGGCCTGCGCGGCCACGCGGGTCCTCGCCTTCCCGAGCGCCATCGTCGGATCGATCGGGGTGATCAGCGTCCGTCCTGTGGTTGTGGACGCCCTCCGCCGCGCCGGAGCCCGGATGGTCGTCACCAAGACGGGGCCGTTCAAGGATCTCGGCGCTCCGTGGCGGGAACCCACCGAGGAGGATGAGGCGCACGAGCGCGACCTCGTCGACGCCATCTTCCGGCGCTTCACCGGCGCGGTACGTGCGGCACGCGGCTACGACGACGAGGCCCTTGCGCGGGTGACCACCGGGGACGTGTGGCTCGCCACCCGCGCCGTGGAGCTCGGGCTGGTGGACGGGCTCGCCGATGACGAGGACACGGCGCTCGAGGTGGTGCAGGATCTCGCCTCGCTCCCGCACCACCTGACCATCCGTCTTGGCGGGCGGAGAACGCTCCTGCAGCGGCTCGGCGTCCCCGGCGCCGGCATGGGGCCGCCCGGCGAGCGCTGGCTCATCGAGATGGAGAGCTGGCTCGCCACCCCACGACTTCGCGCCTGAGACAGGTCTGGGACATCGCCTTTCAGCGAGCGGCGCCGCGCCTGCGGTCGAGGCTGAAGAGCACTGCCACGGCGACGATGAGCAGGATCGCGAGTCCCGCGATGATCGCCGCGCCCGGGATGCCACCTCCTGAAGCGGGCGGCGTTGTGCCGCCACCGCCGGGCTTGACCGCGGCAAAATCGCCGAGCTGAGTCGCGGTCACCTCGAAGGTGTTCCCGCACCCTGCGTTGAGGGTGGCGAGCGGTGTCCATGACGTGCCGTTGAATCGGTCGATCGTCGGCGCGGGGGACGAGGTGAGGGCGCGCAGGATGATGAACACGGCGAGCGAGGGCGAGAGCGGCTCGAGCTCCGTGCCGGACGAGTTCACCGCCGAGAAGCGGTAGACGTTGCCCTCGATCGTGCCGCCCGGCGGCTTGACGCCGGGCGGCACAACCGGGGTGATGCTCACCGTGACCGGCGTCGCGTTGTCGAAGGTCCCGGGCTCCATGAGGATCTGCGCCTGGGGCGGGGTCTCGCCGGTGAGCACTTCGGACGCGGGGAAGCTGCTCGCGGCCGGGAACGTCTTGCCGGCGGGCTGCGGCGCCGGACTGGCGCCGAGCACCTCGTAGGGATTCGCGATGCACTGGCCGTCGTAGATCGGTGGCGATCCCGCGGGCAGGAAGCGCCAGACCGCCGTCAGCGCCACCACCGACACGAGGATGACGATCCAGCCCCGGCGCCTGCTCACAGCAGCCAACCGCCGGCGAGGTCGGCGATGACGTGCGCAACGGCCGGGGCGAGCACGCCGCCGCTCACGATCCGCAGTCCGCCGAGGAGCAGCCCGGCGGCGAGATCGAGCGGCAGCGAGCCGATGCCGTACAGCGGCACGTGCAGCGCCGCGAACACCAGCGTGGTGGCGATCAGAGCGCCGCCGTCGCCGCACCAGGTCCGGACCGTGTCGAAGAGGGCGCCCCGCATGGCGATCTCCTCGGCAACGGCGACCAGAGCGACCACCGGCGTCCAGAGCGCGAGCCCGGCGTTCACGGGAGCGACGTGGACGCCCGGCCCGGCGTGCGAGCAGAGCCAGGCGGCCACCAGCACCCCGCCTCCGGCAATCCCGAGCACGGTCGCCGCGACCGTCGGACGCGCCGGCCGCCACCCGGCCGCAATCGCGACGGCGAGGAGCGCCACGGCGAAGACGGCGCCGGCCGGCATCGACGCGGCGGTGTCCGGCGCACCGGCAGCCGCGCGGAGCGACGCGGCAGCGATGATCCCGATGCAGCAGAGCGCCGTGCGCTGCGCTCCACGTCCGCCGATCGCCCCTCGACCCGGCTCGGCCACGAGCGCCCCCGCCGTCGGAACTACCTCGCCGGTCCGGGCGCGGTTCGCGCCGCGGCAACCTCGGATCGCTCCGGCTGCTCGCTCGACGCCGCGGTCAGGAGCGGCTCGATGGCAGCCACCGCACGCGTTGCGGTCTCCAGGGCCGTGGCTTCGAAGCCGCCCGGGGCAAAGCGCTCGCAGACGATCACCGCGACCACCCGGTCATCGCGCACCACGGGGAGGAGCATGCGTGACGCGGTCTCGATGTTGGAGCGTCGCTGCGCGCGGTACGACGCGGCCTCGGTGAGCAGGACCGGCCGACGGCGCGCGATCACGTGGGCGAGCAACCCCTCAGGCAGGCCCGAGGACGCGTCGCCGCGTGCCGGCAGCAGGTAGGCGCGATCCGCCCCGACCTCCTCGGCGAGGCGGGCGAGGCCACCCTGCACGCCGTGGTCGATCGCGACCGAAGCCCACATCGACGGGCTGTGGTGCAGGTGCGCCCGGTTGACGAGGCCGTTGAGGAGCATCGCCACGAGCGCCGCGGCGAGACCGGCGAGGACGCTCGGCGTGCCGATGTCGACGAGCACGGCGAAGACGCAGAACATCACGCACCCGCTCAGGAGCGCGAACTCGAGGTAGTGGCGCGACCCCTGGCCGCCGCGGCGCTGGTCGCCGAACGTGAGGCGCCAGTTCAGCGCCGTGTTCCATGCCGCGCTGAGCCCGAAGGCGGGGATGAACGCGACCAGCGGGTTGAGGCCCGCGATTCCGTACAGGATGGCGAGCACGGGCAGGAAGACGCAGAGCCCGCTGAGCCCGACCAGGCCGAACTTCCACACGCGCGCCGACCCGGGGACGTCGAAGAAGAGCGATCGGAGGTGGCGGAGGTAGAGGAGCCCCTGCCGCGCGGTTGCCTTGCTCACGCCCTCGGCGCGCGCCGCCTGGGTGACCGGGACGTCGACCACCCGGAGGTCGGGCACGCAGACGAGCAGCTCGAGGAGGATCTTGAAACCGACGGGACGGAATTCGATCCCATCGATCAGGGCCCGCCGGCAGAGGAAGTAGCCGGAGAGTGGATCGGAGCTCCGGCGCGCCTCCTTGAACAGCAGGCGCGCCAGCATCGTCGCCTCGCGGCTCACCAGCCGGCGCACCGGCGTGCCGAGACCCTCGTGACTCCCGCCGGGCGCATAGCGGCTCGCGACCACCAGGTCCGCGCCCCGTTCGGCCTCGCCGAGCAGCACGGGAATCAGCTCCGGGGGGTGTTGCAGATCGGCGTCCATGACGCAGACGTACTGGCCGCGAGCCATGCGCAGCCCGCTGACCACGGCGGTGCTCAGCCCGCCGGCGCGGTCGGCTCCCTGGCGCAGCAGGCAGCGGATCGATGGGTTGGACTGTGCGAGGTCGAGCAACAGGTCGGGCGTGCCGTCGTCGCTGTCGTCGACGAAGCAGATCTCGAAGACGGTTCCGGCCAGAGCGGCCGCGACCCGGTCAATCAGGGGCTCGACATTGTCCGCCTCGTTGCGTGTCGGAATGACGAGACTGACGACTGGCGCGCCGCCGCGCGGCCGTTCGGGGGACACGGGCAAAGAATAGGCGCGAACGCCCTGAGCGGTCACCGATCGTCACGCGATCGGCGTCGCGTGGTCACCCGCGGGACCCGTGCACCTGCCAGATCAGGAATCCCCCGTCGGCGACTGGTGGTGCCGTGAACACCTTCGCGAAGAGCGCGGCCGTCCCCGGGAGCGCGTTGTTGCCGACGACGACGTCGTCGACGCCCAACGACACCAGCCGGCCGAGGACGTCGAGGCGCGTGCTCTCGGACAGCACCAGCCCTGGTCCCGCTGTGGCGAGTGAGTGGATCAAGTCCTGGAGCGCCGCAACCCCGGGCGCATACGGTCCGACGATGTAGCCCCCGATCAGCCGGAACGCAAACTGCGAGCTCACCTGCCACGCCATCGCGTGTACGTAGTCGTCGCTCGGGAGCGGTTCGAAGAGCACGGTGGCGTCGGGCGCAATCGGTTCGGGTGCGGTCGTCGCGAAGGCGGCCGGAGTGGGGAGTCGCGTCGTCGGCGTCGGCGCCGTGGGCATGAGCGGAATCAGGACGATGACGGCGACCGCGACGTTGAGCAGCGGACTCCGTCGCAGCAGCCAGAGCATCCGCAGGCTGAAAGCGAGGATGACTGCCGCGGCCAGGTCGACATACACCATGAGGCGGTTGGGAAGGATGTCGTCGAGCACGGGGAGGTGCGCGGGGATCCACCACGGGAGCGGCAGCGCCATGAGGGCATGTCGCTGCACGTTGATGTGCGGGCCGAGCGACAGCACCGCGATGATCAGCGCGAGCATCCCCGCCGTTCGGACGGCCGGCACGCGCCAGAACCGCGCTGTCGCGAGCACCAGCACCAAGATGAGCGGTATCCCGAGGTATGCGTCCCATTCGGAGGCGTTGCCGGTGAAGTGCGAGGAGATACCGACCGCCGGCTGGGGTGCGATCAGTTGAGCAACCGTCGGCACGACGAAGTTGGTGGGATCGGTGACGTAGATGTCGGTGCCGTGGATCGCGCCGGCCGTCACGACGTGGCCCGCGCCGAAGAACTGCAGCCAGCTTGGGTACGCGAGCAGCAGTGCCGCCGGCACCAATGCCCAGACGATCGAGCGCGCGACGAACGCGAAGTGCGTGCGGACGGCATCGCGATTCGAGATCGCCAGCACGGCGGCGAGGATGATCGTGGCGATCGCTTCGGTGAGCAGAACTTCCTGGGCGATGAAGAACTGCACGACGGCGAGCAGCGAAGCGAGCAGTCCCAACGTGCTCGCACGGAACCGCTGCCGCACCAGGATCTCGTCGGCGAGCATGAGTGCGAGCGGCACCGTGACCCCCGAGAGCACGAGGTTGTAGTGACCGAGGAGCTGGCCGGTCATGTACGGAGAGAATCCGTACAGCAGACCGCCCGCGGCGGGAGCGAGGACGCCGCCGGGAACCCAGCGCCTGATGACGAGATACGCCAGGAACGACGCCAGCGCCAGGCTCAGCGTCATGACGAGGTTGTAGGTAACCGTCGCGCCGAATGCTGCGGTCACGGGCCAGAGCACCGCGGCAACGAGGGCTGTCGGCGCGTTCCACAGGATGTCGGTGCCGGCGGGTTGATTGAGGAAGTGCGTGTACAGCGGGTCAATGCCGTGGCTGATCGCGTATGGCACCCAGGCGATGCCCCACATCTGCCCGACCGGGTCCGGACCCTGACCGAGATAGGTCGTCGACGGAGCGCTCCAGGCGTTGATGGAGAGAACGACCGCGAGCACGAGATAGCCCGCGCTCACTGCGAGAGGAATCATGCCGCGGCGTTTCCACAGCGCTCTTCCGGGTGGCGAGCCAGTCATTCAGAGGTTGGCCGCGACGAGGAGCGCGATCAGGATGAAGAGGAGGACGGCGTCGGGCAGCATCGCCAGCGCGACGGCCACAAACGGCGACACGTCGAACACCGAATGCACGGCGAGTGCGGTCAGGGCGAGGAACCACGCCAGCAACGGCAGGGTCAGCCACGCGATCACCGACGCGGCGGCGGTGCTCGCTCCCGCGGCGGCCTCGACCACCGAGAGGACGGCGTAAGCGATCCAGGGGATGAACGTGAAGCCGCTGACGCTGAGGTACCGGCGCCACCGACCCGAGCGTGCCGAGAGACCCGCGGCCGCGTCGATGATCAGTGCGGCGGCGCCCCAGTACACGACGAAGAGCAGCGGCAGGAGCAGGGAGGCCACCGTTCCGGGGCTGCCGCCACCGTCGATCTGGTTGGCGATCAGCCCGAGAACCAGGGCGACGATCCCACTCCCCACGACGGCGGCGAATCCGAACGCGAGGCGCGGCGCGGCCGCAAGTGCGGCGAACGTGCTTCTCGGCCGGACCACGACCCCGATCACCGTCACGGCACCACGGTAGACGAAGGAACTGCGCTGTGACCCTGTCCCTGGAAGTTCGGCTCCACCCTGGTATACTTGCTTAGGTCAAATTGACCTAAATCCACAGACCCCTTGAAACGGGCAGGTGGCGGGGATGATCACTGCAGAGCGGGACGTTGCGATAGAAGAGGGCCGGGCCAGGCTTCTGGACCGGATCGACCGGTTGCGGCACGAGCGCAACGCGGTGATCCTGGCCCACAACTACCAGCGCCCCGAGGTCCAGGACATCGCCGACTTCGTCGGGGACTCACTCGGGCTCTCGCAGCAGGCCGCCGCCACGGACGCAGCGGTGATCGTGTTCTGCGGAGTGCACTTCATGGCCGAGACCGCCGCGATCCTGTCCCCATCCAAGACCGTCCTCCTCCCCGATCTCGAGGCCGGCTGCTCGCTCGCCGCGACCATCGACGCGGACCAGCTCCGAGCGTGGCGCGCGCAGCACCCGGGTGCGGTGGTCGTCTCGTACGTCAACACGACCGCCGCCGTCAAGGCGCTGTCGGACTACTGCTGCACCTCCTCGAATGCGGAGGCCGTGATCCGGTCGATCCCGGCCGATCGCGAGATCCTCTTCTGCCCGGACATGTTCCTCGGCGCCCACCTGGAGCGAGTCACCGGCCGGAAGCTGCACATCTGGATGGGGGAGTGCCACGTGCACGCGGGCATCGTGCCGGAGCGTCTCGATGCCATGAGGCGCGACCACCCGGACGCGGAATTGCTCATCCACCCGGAGTGCGGCTGCACGTCGTCGACGCTCTACCGGCTGTCCTCCGGCGACGTCGCCGGCCCCGCGACCGTGGTCACCTCGACCGAGGGCATGGTGCGGCGCGCTGCGGATTCGCCGGCGTCAACCTTCATCGTCGCCACCGAGGTCGGCATCCTCCATCGGATGCGCGAGCAGTCGCCCAGCAAGCGGTTCCTCGCGGCGTCGGACGCCGCGGTGTGCCCCTACATGAAGAAGATCACCCTCGAGAAGGTCGCCCTGTCGCTCGAACGCATGGCTCCTCGGGTCACAGTCGATGCCGTCCTCGCAGCCCAGGCACGAGGCGCCATCGACCGGATGCTCGCGATCGTCCCGACCGGCGCCCCCCGGGTTCCCGCGACCGTCTGAGCGACTTCACGTCCGCGGGGCTGACGCCTATGTCAGCATCCCTCGCGTGATCGAACCCCTTGGTTCCCGCCACCATCGGACCGGCCGTCCGTGACCGCCGACGGGCAAAAAAAAGACCGGAGGGGGAACCCTCCGGCCTTTCAGGAAGGGAATGAGTTTCAAACGTGGGCAGCCGCCTGCTGCGGCCTTGACTGTACCCCTCGCCTCTCAGGATAGCAGTAAAGGAACCTTCAATTCTTGTAAATAGATGTCAACTGAAGTATTGACCGCAGAGCCTGCTGAACTCGAGTCGGATGGCGGCGCGCCCCTGGTCCGGGCGGGGCTCCGGGGGTTTCTCGACCTCCGGCGGTTCGACGTCATCGCGGTCATCGTCCTCGTCCTCCTGGCCTTTGTGCTGCGATTCGCCAGCCCGATCTTCCCCAATTTCCTGAGCGGCCAGGGGACGATCAGCGCCCTCGGGGTCGGCTATCCGACCACCACCGGCTCCAGCGCCGAGTGCACCACGGTCCCGGTGGGTCCGCCCGGTGTCGTCGACGGGGTGAAGGTGAGCCATACGGACGTGAGCGTCTGCGGCTACGTCTTCGACGAGGTCTACTTCCCGGTCGACGCGGCCAAGGACCTCCGCCAGCCCGCCGAGTCGTACTTCGACCCCGAGCCACCCCTCGCCAAGCTCCTGATGTCTCCGCCGATCGCCGTGTTCGGCTTCAACAGCTGGAGCTGGCGGCTCAGCACGACGATCTTCGGCAGCCTGCTGGTCGGTCTCATGTACCTCATCGCGCTGCGGCTCCGCCGCGACCGCTTCTTCGCGCTCGTCACCGCGCTGTTCATCTGCTTCGACGGCCTCGCGTTCGTCGAGTCGCGCACCGGTGTCATCGATATCATCGCGATCTTCTTCGCCGCGCTCTTCTACTACGTGTTCCTCCTGCACTGGCAGGCGAGGACGCGAGCGCAGTGGCGCACGACGCTCTACGTCATGGCGGGAGTCGCCGGACTCGCCTTCGCAGCCAAGCTCACCGCGCTCGCCCCACTGGTGGTGGCGGGGGGCCTCATCGTGATCCGCGGCATCTCCCCGTACCTCGCGGGAATCATCCCCTGGCTGCGTCGCATCGCGGGACCCGGCCGCGCCGCGACCATCATGTGGCGGCACGCGGCGGGACCGCGCGCGATCCTCCACTACATCGCCGCGGGCCTGATCGCACTCGCCATCTTCGGCGCGTCGTTCTCGCGCTACGAGACGATCCCGCACCAGGACGTGTACTTCTTCACGAGTTGCAACCCGGCCGTCTCAGGTCTGCCCGGGACGGCCAGGACGCTCAACGTTCCGGTCATGCACGTTGGATCGCTGACGGTGCCGAACCCGGTCGAGGCCATCGACAACATCGTGCAGGTCACCGCGGCCTCGCTTCGCTACCACGCCGAGGAGTGCCACAGCCACCCGTATTCGTCGCTCTGGCTCACGTGGCCGATCATGGAGCACCCGGTGCTCTTCTACGCGACGTCGCAGCCCAACAACGGGCCGGTCGAGCAGATCACCGACATGGGCAACCCGGCGATCTGGTGGCTCGGCATCCTCGCGCTGCTGTTCTGCGTGTGGCGCTTGACACGGGGACCGAACTGGTGGCGATTGCTCGTCGCGCTCATCGGACTCGGGTCGCTGGTGGCGATGATCATCCTGTACCAGGCGGCGGTTCGCTACCACAACCCGAACAACTTCAACACGTCGTACACCGGCGCGCAATTCACGGCGCTGTTCCACATGGAACCGTCGTCGCAGTACGAGATCGCCCGCACCTCACCGGGCTTCCCATTCGTGGTCGCGTTCGCCGGCATGGTGATCTTCGCGGCCCTGGTCGCGGTGTCCGCGGTGATCTCGCGCCGGTTCGTGCCCGCGTTCATCATTCTCGGCTACCTCGCGTCGTGGATGATGTGGGTGCCCGGGAATGAGCGGCGGGTCCTGTTCTTCTATCACGCGCTCGGCATCCTGCTCTTCACGGCGCTCGCGCTCGCGTATGCGCTCACGGCCATCCGGGGTGTGCGGTTCCGCTTCGGCGGCAGACAGATGTCGCTTGCCCCGGTCGCGTACGCACTCATCGGCAGCGTGCTCGCGGCGTTCATCTTCTTCTATCCGATGTGGACCGCCATGCCGCAGAGCTCGGCTGACATGCAGATGAGGGTCTGGGTCGACGTCGGGTGACCGCCTTTCTCGTCATCCTCGACGCCGCGCTGACGCTCGCGGCCGGAGCGGCACTGTCCGGGCTCGTTCGCACGCACCTCACCCTGATGGAGCGCGCGGCGATCGGCATCACCAGCGGGCTCCTGATCAGCAGTGGCGCAACCTACGGACTCTCGCTGGTCGCCGGACTCGACACCGCGATCGTCATGCTCGGCCCGGCGCTGACCCTGGCCGGCGCCCTCGCCGTGTCGTTGCTGACCGTCAACCCGCGCGCCACCTGGCATGCATCCTGGGTGGAGGCGAAGGACCGGTGGGCGCGGCACATCCCCTGGTTCTCGATCCTCGCGTTCGCGGGCGGCGGCGCCGCGGTCATCGCCATTTTCGCGCACACCGTCTACTCGGACGCGGGGGGGCTCGAGGCGGGATACCCGACGGTGTGGGCGGACTGGTCGCAGCACCTCACCACGGCGGCGAGCTTCGCCTCCGGCGGCAACATCCCGCCGGTCAATCCGCTCTTCAGCGGCACGACACTGCTCTATCCGTTCCTCCCCGACTTTCACGCGGCGACATTGATCACGCTCGGACTCGCACCCGGGCTGGCACTTGCCATCCCCGGCGGAGTCCTGGTCGTTGCGATCGGCATGCTGGTCGTCGCGCTCGGACGCCGTCTCGGGCTCGGCACCGGGGCGGGCGTGATCGCGGTGCTCATCTGCTTCATCGGCGGGGGGCTCGGATTTATCGGCGCGTTCTCCGACGCGTGCATGAGCCACGGATTCACGGCGACGCAATGCACGCTCCAGTACGTCGTGACTCATCCGGGAACGGGACTCTCCATTGCCGGATGGACGCTGCACGACCTTCCTGGGACCATCGTCGCGCAGCACCGTGCCTATGACGGATTGCCGTCCGACGGCGGCGCGCCGCCCCTGCCCAACATGCAGTGGTACACGCCGCTCATGGCATGGTGGCTGCCGCAACGCACGATCCTGTTCGGATTCGCGGCCGCGATCTCGGTGCTCCTGCTCGTGCTCGCGGGTGCGTCGTCCAGCGGTCCGAGCTGGGAACCGTTCGCGCTCGCCGGGGTCCTGATCGGCCTGCTGCCGATCGTGCACGTCCAGACCCTCATCGCGCTCGCGATCCTGCTGTTCGTGCTGCTCTGGCGCCGGCGACGGCGCGAGTGGTGCGCGCTGCTCGGTGTGGCGGTGCTGCTCGGCGGCATCCGCCTCGCGCAGCTTGCGCTGTCCCAGCACGGTGCGCCGGTGACGCCGTACGGCAGCAACGTCTATCCGTGGCTCGAACCTGGATGGATGGTCAACGCCGGCAGTGCCGCGGATCCGAGCGGGCGGCTGTCACTGTCGATCGGCAACCTGATCGGCGGCGCGATCCAGGCCGTCGGAATGGTCGGCACCGCCCAGTGGTGGGGGTTCTGGCTGGCCAATCTCGGGATTGCGGTCCCGCTCCTCGGCTTCGTCGCCATTGCCACGGCGATCCGTCTCGCCGGGGGGACGGCCGCACGAGCGGTGACGAGGGCGTTTCCCATCCCGCTGCTCGAGCTCACGCTCGGCGCGCTGCTCATCTTCGCGGCGTGCAACGTCGTCGTCTTCCAATCCTGGAACTGGGACAACACCAAGCTGCTCGTGTACTGGTACCTGGTCATCGCGCTGCTCATCGGCGCGCTTGCATCGCACTGGTGGCGGCGCCTGTGGCCGCGCGTGGCGGCCGTCGTGCTGGTGAGCCCGGTGCTCCTGACCGGCACTCTCGTGCTGCTCCGTCTGCTGCCGTGGACGCCGCCGCAGGATGCGGTCACGGGCCCGTACACGATCGCCAACACGCAGGAACTGCAACTTGCGTCGACAATCGACCGCGTGACTCCCCATGGCGCGGTCGTTCTCACCTTCGGCCGTCCCAACGACCCTGTCCTGGCCGTGGCCGGACGCATCGGGGTGATGGGCTACGGCGGATGGCTCTGGAGCTACGGCATCAGCTTCGAGTCGCGGTTCAACGACGTCCAGACGATGTACAGCGGCTGCGCCGCCGACCCGGCCACGTGCCCGGTGTTCGGCCTCCTCCACAAGTACGGCATCAGCTACGTCGAGATCGACGATCGCACCGGGGATCCGGGAGCGATCGATCCGCAGGAGGGGGTTGCGTGGTGGGCTCAGCAAGGGCTTCCCGTGGTCGCGCGCACCGACCACATCACCATCTACGACGTCCGCGGACGAGGCTGACATGACCGAGGTCGTGGCGGCCGCGCGCGTCCATCCGTCGATCAGCGCCGTGCTTCCGGCCTACAACGAGGAGGCGGTGATCGCCGAGACCGTCCGCCGAACCGCGGCGGCGCTCACCGAGCTGGGCGTCGCGGATTTCGAGATCCTCGTCATCGACGACGGCAGCAGCGACGCGACGGCAGCCCGCGCGTCGAGCGTGGCGTCGCAGGGCATGCGGGTTCGCGTGGTCTCGCATCCACGCAACCGCGGATACGGCGCGGCGCTGCGCACCGGCTTCGACGCGGCCGCACGCGATGCGGTGTTTCTCATGGACAGTGACGGTCAGTTCGACCCGGTGGAGATCTCGCGACTCCTGGCCCTCTACGGCCCCGACCGCGTTGTCTGCGGGTACCGGATCCGGCGTCGGGACACCTGGGCGAGGCGCTTCTACCACAGGGCATTCTTCACGCTCGTGCGCGTCGGCTTCGGACCCACCGTGCGCGATGTCAACTGCGCGTTCAAGCTCTTCCCGCGCGCCGTCGGCCGGGGCCTGCACGCCGAGGGGGCGCTGGTGTCCACCGAGCTGCTGGTGCGCGCGCGTCGCAGCGGATACCGGCTCATGGACGTCGGGGTGCACCACTATCCGCGCATCACCGGGCGCGCGACCGGGGCCGACGTTCGCGTCGTGCTGCGTGCATTCCGGGAGCTCTGGCAGCTGCGCAGCGACCCCGCGATGCTCGACGGGCTCGAACCTCCGGCGTGACCCGCCGGCCGGCAGCGTCCTCGTCATGGGGCACGGCCCTCGGGGCGGTCGCCGTCTCGCGGCTCCTGTGGATCGGCGTCTTCATCGCCGTGCTCAACATCGATTTCCCGGGGACGCCGCTGCTGACCGGCATCCACGACCACCTGGTTGCCTGGGATGCGATCAGCTACCTGTCGATCGCGACTCACGGGTACCCGGTGCACCTCGACTATCGCGATGCGTTCCTCCCAGGGTTCCCGCTGGTGGTGCGCGCGCTGATGGTGGTGACCCGCGACGACGTCACCGCCGCCTGGCTGGTGAACGCCGCCGCCGAGACCGTTGCGCTCTGGTACATCGCGCGCCTGGTGCGCGGGGAGCGCGACGAGGACGCGGCGGTGTTCTCGGTGGGGCTGCTCGCGTTCGCGCCCACCGCGCTCTTCCTCATCGCCCCCTTCAGCGAGAGCACGTTCATCGCGTCAGCCGCCGCCAGCCTGTACTACGCACGCGCGGGCCGGTCCGGCCCGGCGATCGTTGCGGCGGCGTTCGCGTGCGCGTTCCGGCTCACCGGGCTCGCGCTGATCCCCGCACTGGCGCTCGAGCAGCTCCGCAGGACGGGATGGCATCCGCGCCCCGAGACGCTCCTGGTACTGCTCGCCGCGCTGCCACTGGCGCTCTACGGCGTGTACATGCAGATCCACATCGGCGACGGTCTGGCGCTGCTGCATGCCGACCGTCTGCCCTCGTTCGGATTGCAGCCGACACCACCATGGACCGGATTCGCGGCGACGTGGCACACGCTGGTCACCGCCGGCAACGGGGAGACGCGCTCGATCTTCGCCCGAGAGGTAGCGTACGGTCTGCTCGGTCTGGCGCTCTGCGCGGGCATGTGGGCGTCGTCGCGGATCCCCCGATCACTCGCTCTGTACTGCACCATCGCCTGGTTGATGACCGCATCGCTGCCGTTCTGGCGTTCGCAGCCCCGCTACAGCCTCGCGCTGTTTCCGGTCGTGCTGCTCGTGGCCGATCTCACCCGGCGCTTCCCCCGCGCCCGCCCGGCGATGCTCGGCGCCAGCGCCGTGCTGATGTGCGCGGGCACCTGGATCTTCGCCCAGGGGCGCTGGCTCGGATGATCATCGACAGCCACGTCCACATCCTGCCGCCCGCGATGCGCGACGCCCGGGACCGCCTCGCCGAGCTCGATCCCTGGTTCGACGTGTGTCATCGCGGTGCCCGCTCGATCCTTACCGCCGAGGAGCTGCTGGCGTCCATGGACGCGTCCGGGATCGACCGCTCGGTGTGCTTCGGCTGGCCGTTCGCGGATCCCGCGCACTGCGCGGAGGTCAACGATCACCTCATCGCCGTCCAGCGGGAGCACTCCGACCGGCTCACCTGCTTCGCGACGGTGAGCGCGGCGCGGCCGGGCGCCGTCGCCGAGCTGCGACGCTGCGCGGGCGAGGGCCTTCGCGGCGCCGGCGAGCTCAACGCGGATGCGCAGGGATTCGATCTCGCCTCGCCGTCGATCGACGCGGTGGCCGCGGCATGCACGGAGCTGGAGATACCGCTGGTGCTGCACTGCAGCGAGCCCGTCGGTCACGACTACCCGGGAAAGGGCACGGCCACCCCCGGGCTCGTCGCGGCGTTTGCCCTGCGGCATCCCACGTTGCAGCTGGTCTGCGCGCACCTCGGCGGTGGCCTGCCCTTCTACGCGCACATGCCCGAGGTCGCCGAGCTCTGCCGCAGGCTCTGGTTCGACACCGCCGCCGGCCCGTTCCTCTTCGCCCCGACCGTGTATCGAGCGGTCGCCGACCTCTGCGGTGCGGACCGGCTGCTCTTCGGCTCCGACCACCCGCTGCTCCCGGCGCGGCGCTACATCGATGCGTTTGCGGCGGCAGAGCTCACCGCGGCGGAACGGGCGCTCGTCATGGGCGGCAACGCGGCGAAGCTGCTCGGTCTGTAGCAACGTGCCCTTCCCGTTACGAATCTGTGTCCCAGCATCCGAGGCTACGTTCGGGCCCTTTGCGACACTTTCTGTGGGCGGAGAAACCGGCGCCCGCCAGCCGGTCCTTCGCCTCTTTTGTGACCAGGATCGGGGGCTTCGGCCCCCGTCCGTGGTCGCCTCCGACGCTCCGATGAGGGATCGGGAGCCCGTCGAAACCGGCACCGCTGTGGGCCGGTTTCGCACACTGTGCGGCGATGTTCACTCCTGAAACGCTCGACATCGTGATGGTGTCCTTCGAAGGACCCGATCAGTACAGCCAGGCGGGCGGCCTCGGCGTTCGCGCCCGGGAGCTCTGCCGGGCCTTCGCGGCGCTCGGCTACCGGACCACGCTCGTCTTTGTGGGCGACCCGGACAAGCCGGGTGTCGAGCTCGATCAGGGCGTGCAACTGGTCCGCTGGTGCCAGCAGATCAGCGACCGGTACCGCACCGGCGTCTACGAGGGCGAGCTCGCCAAGATCCGCGACCTCACCGCGACCCTCCCGGACGCGATCATCGACAGCATCGTCCGCCCGGCGGCGGAGGCGGGACGCACCACCGCGGTGCTGTGCGAGGAGTGGCACACCGCCTGGTTCTGCAGGGAGCTCAGCGACCGCCTGCACACCCTCGGCCTCCGGCGCAACGCGGTGCTGCTCTGGAATGCCAACAACCTCTTCGGGTTCGAGGCCATCGACTGGCCGGTGCTCGACTTCGTCGCCTCGATCACGACCGTGAGCAAGTACATGAAGCACCTCATGTGGCCCTACGGCGTCAACGCCGTGGTGATCCCCAACGGGATACCGGAAGGAGCGCTCGCACCGGTCGACGGCTCCGCGGCGCGGGCGATCCGGGCCGCGGCCGGAACGCCGTGCCTCACCTTCAAGATCGGTCGCTTCAGCCCCGACAAGCGCTGGAACCAGGCGATCGCCGCGATCGCCGCGCTCCGCTCCGAGGGGCTGCCCGCCCGGATGCTCATGCGTGGCGGCATGGAACCCTACGGCGCCACCGTCCTCGCCTTCGCCCGGGAGTGCGGGCTCGCGGTCACGGACTGGCACGAGCCCGTCGAGGATGCCGGCGGCATCGTGCGCGCCCTCACCGAGACCGACGGCGCCCCGATCGTCCATCTCCGCCGTTTTCTCCCCGACGCGGTGATCACCGAGATCAACCTCGGTGCGACCGCGGTCCTCGCCAACTCCGGACACGAGCCGTTCGGCCTCGTCGGCCTCGAGGTCATGGCCGCGGGCGGCGTCGCGATGGTCGGGGCGACCGGCGAGGAGTATGCCCGCCCCTACGGCAACGCCATCGTGGTCGAGACCGACGACCCCGCCGAGATCGCCAGCGCGCTGCGCGGCCTCGTCGAGCAGCCGAAGCTCGGTGACCGGATCCGCGCGGCAGCCCGTCTCGACGCGGCCGACTTCGCCTGGCCGACGGTGATCGACGGGTTGCTCGAGCGGCTCCGCTTCATGTGCGTGCACCAGGGGGTGCTCCTCCCGGCCGGCGGAGCACGACCACGCGAGTAATTCTGGCCACCGCGCCATATGATCTGAGCCAACAGACCGGTGCCGAGGAGGTGGCCGCGTGAAGGCAGTGGTCATGGCGGGAGGTGAAGGGGCGCGACTGCGTCCGCTGACGAGCCGCCTGCCCAAACCGCTCGTCCCGGTCGTGGGCACGCCGGTGCTCGAGCACATCCTTCGACTCCTCAAGGAACACGGCATCACCCAGGTCGTGGTGACGCTCGCCTACCTCGGCGCCGAGATCCGCAATCGCCTCGGCGACGGCGCCGAGCTCGACATGGAGATCGAGTACGTCGTCGAGGACCGGCCGCTCGGGACGGCGGGCAGCGTTCGCAACGCCGCCCATCTCCTCGATGACACCTTTCTCGTCATCAGCGGCGACGCCCTCACCGACATCGATCTCTCCGCGGTGATGCGCGCTCACGAGGAGCGCGGCTCGCACGCGACCATCGTGCTCCACTCGGTCCCCAATCCACTCGAGTACGGCGTGGTCGTCACCGACGACGAGGGCAACATCAAGCGCTTCCTGGAGAAGCCGTCCTGGGGCGAGGTCTTCAGCGACCACGCCAACACCGGCATCTACGTGATCGAGCCGAAGGTCCTCGAGCACATCAAGGACGGCTCGAACGCCGACTGGTCGCAGGACGTCTTCCCGACCATGCTCCGCCGTCACGAACCGCTCCACGGCATCGTCGTCGACGACTACTGGTGCGACATCGGGTCGATCCAGTCGTACATGCAGGCGAATTGGGACGCCCTCGACGGCAAGGTCCGCTGCCACATCCCGGGGCGCCGCGAGGGCAACGTGTGGATGGGCGAAGGCGTCGAGATCGGCATCGGTGTGCAGCTCGACGGCCCGGCCTTTATCGGCGACGAGGTGAAGCTCAAGGCGGGCGCGCACGTCAACGAGCACGGGGTCATCGACCGGTACAGCGTCATCGACGACAACACCAAGGTCAGCAACAGCGTGATCTGGCCGCACTCGTACATCGGCGAGCGCTGCAGGCTGCGTCAGGCGATCGTGTGCCGCAACGTCACGATCAAGAACGACTCACTGCTCGAGGAGAACTCGGTCATCGCCGACGAGTGCGTGCTCGGGCGCGGCTCGCAGATCCGTGCCGGCGTCAAGATCTGGCCGAGCAAGACCGTCGAGCCGGGTTCCACCGTGAACGAGTCGGTGATCTGGGCCGGCGAGTGGCGCAGCGGGCTCTTCTCGTCATACGGCCTCGGCGGTTTGATCAACGTCGAGCTCACCCCCGAGTTCTGCGCGCGCCTCGATGCGGCCTTCGGCGCAACGCTGGCCAAGGGCGCGTGCGTCGTCGTCGGCCAGGATCACGCGCGCTCGTCGCGCATGATCAAGCGCGCCATCGTCAGCGGGATCGTCAGTGCCGGCGCGAAGGCGCGAGACGTTCGCGAGCTGCCGGTGCCGGTGACCCAGTGGGCGACCCTCGACGCCGATTGCGCGGCCGGCATCCACGTGCTCGTCTCGCCGCTCGATCAGCGCAGCGCGGACATCCGGTTCTTCGACTCCGACGGCCTGCAGATCGACAAGCGCACCGAGCGCAAGCTCGAGAACCTGCTGTTCCGCGAGGACTTCCGCCGTGCGGGGTTCTACGAGATGGGCGACATCGAATACGGCGAGCCCATCGCCGGCTACGTGAGGCATCTCCTGAAGTCGGTGGACGCGGAGCTCATCCGCAACGCCGGCTTCCGCGTGCTCATCGATTACGACTACAGCGATGCGTCAGCCGTCCTTCCCTCGATTCTCAACGACCTCGGCGTCACCACGATCCCGCTCAACGCCGGCATGCGCGAGGGTGAGCACCACCGCACCGTGCCCGATGAGACATCCCTGATCAGCAAGACGGTGCACGCCGACGTCGGATGCATGATGAGCCCGGGCGGTGAGCGCATCACCGTCATCGACGACAAGGGCGTGGTGCTGACCTCGCATGAATGCCTGGCCATCCTGGCCTCCTGGTGGGTGCGCACCAACCCCGGAACGGTGCTCGCCCCGGCTGCGACACCGATGTGGATCAGCGACCTCGTGCGCCAGGAGGGCGGGAGCTTCAACGCGACCCCGGGCGATCCGGCGTCCGTGCTCCGCGCCTCGATGATGTCCGGTGTGAGCATCGCCTCGGACGGCGAGGGCGGATACGCGTGGCCGGGTCACCTCGGCGCCTTCGACGCCATGTACACCCTCGTGAAGCTGCTCGAGCTGCGCGCGCGAGTCGGGATCCCCCTGAGCCAGGCGCGCGGAGCGCTGCCGCAGGTCGCCTACATCACCGCGACCGAGTTCTGCCCGTGGGAGGCGAAGGGCAAGGTGATGCGCATCCTGCTCGATCGCCACCGCATGGACTCGGTGGACCTCGTCGACGGGATCAAGGTGTACGTCGACGACGGCTTCGTGCTCGTGCGTCCGGATCCCGATGAGCCCGCGTACCACGTGGTCGCGAGTGTCGGTGATGCTGAGCGCGGCCGCCAGCTCGTCGCCGAGTATCTCGACCAGGTGCGCGAGGCGCAGGGGACCAACGGCGCGCACGCCGCCGTGGAGGCTGCGACCGGCGCCGAGTAGCACCGGCAGGGGCCCGATCAGCGCGGCAGCGCGACCGTCGCCATGATGAACACGTAGTACACGGCGGTCGCGGCGATGACGAGGATGTGGAACACCTCGTGGTAGCCGAAGACGTTCGGCCAGAGCCGTGGTCGTTTCATCGCGTAGACGGCGGCCCCGGCGCAGTAGAGGGCGCCGCCGATCCCGAGGATGAGGAGGCCGCTTGCGTGAATGCGATCGCCGAGTGCGGGGAGGAAGAAGACGACCGCCCACCCGACGGCGAGGTAGAGCACCACGGTGACCCAGCGAGGGAGCGGAACGCCGGTGGTCGCCACCACGACGCCGCTGCCCGCCAGGACCCAGATGACCACCAGCAGCACGATCGACGGCCAGCCCTGCAGCACGTTGACGACGATCGGCGTGTAGGTGCCAGAGATGGCGAGGAAGATGGTCGCGTGGTCGAGTCGGCCCCAGACTCGGCGGGTCTTCGGCGACCACGGTCCGCGGTGATAGCTGGCGCTGACCGCGAAGAGCAGCACCAGGCAAACGCCATACACCCCCAGGGAAATCTGACGTGCGAGGTTGCCGCCGCCGACCACGACCAGCGTGATCGCGCCCGCGATCGCGAGCGGTATCGTGGCCAGATGGGTCAGCCCGCGCAGCGACGGCCGTGGGGGTGCCGGCGGTGCCGGGGGAACGGCGGTGAAGGTCGTGTCAGGCAGCGGGAGCAATCTCCTGGCGTGGGGGATCCCGGCGACGCAACCACCGGGGTGCCCACCAGTTTGCCGTGCCGAGCAGGCGCATGACCGCGGGCACCACGAGCGCGCGCACCAGGGAGGCGTCGACGATCACCGCGACCGCCATGCCGACGCCGATGGACTTGATGGTGACGATGCTCGCGAGCGCGAACGCGAGGAAGACACACGCCATGATCGCGGCCGCGCCGGTGACCAGGCGGCCGCTGCGCTCGAGGCCGTCCGCGACGGCCGTACGGTTGTCGCCGGTCTTGACCCACGCCTCCTGCATGCGCGTGAGCAGGAAGACCTCGTAGTCCATGGAGAGGCCGAAGATGACGCAGAACAAGAGGACCGGGATGGTCGGATCGAGCGGGCCCGGGGTGAAACCGAGGAACGACGAGAGGTGGCCCTGGTCGAAGATCCAGACCAGCGCTCCGAAGGCCGCACTCAACGACAGCGCGTTCATGAGCACGGCCTTGAACGGCAGCACCAGCGAGCGAAGCAGGATCGTGAGCACGACCAGAGTCGTGATGAGCACGAAGCCGATGGCGAGGGGTGTGTGGTCGATCATGTAATTCACGAGATCGATGTCGAATGCCGTGTCGCCGGTCACCTGCACGGTCGCGCCCGGCACCGAGTCGATGGAGCGGATGTCCCGCACCAGGTTGTGAGCCTGGTCGCTGGTCGCGAAGTACGGGTTCGCGACGTCGAGGACGGCGATGCTCGATCCCGTGAGAGTGGTGAGCAGCGACTGCACTGCGACGGGGAGCGAAGCCTTCGGTTGCGAGTACATCGACTGGTACGAGCTCGCCGTGAACGTGGGATCGACGGAGACGTAGCTGCGCACCCCGGTCACGCCCTTGAGCGTGGAAAGCCGTTGTGCCAGCTGGTATGCCGCCGCGATGTTCGTGGGGCTGGTGGGTCCGCCGTGCTGAAAATCAACCACCACGGCGACGGTGTTCTGACCGACCTGCGGGAACTGAGCCTGGAGAAGGTCGGCACCCCGGCGCGCCTCGGCTGACGTCGGCAGCTGATTCACGTCGCTGTTGGCGAGCTGGAGGTCGAGGAACGGCGATCCGGCGAGCAGCAGGATCGCCACGGTCGGGATCAACACCGTCCAGGGCCGGCGCATCACCCAGTTTGCGAGGCGATGCCAGGCACCCTCGCCGAACGCCTTGGGTTGCAGGATCGGGATCCTGATGCTGTTGATGCGCGGGCCGAGGATCGCCAGCAGCGACGGCAGCAGCGTGACCGCGTAGAGCACCGATACGGCCACGACGATCGCGCCGGCAACGCCCATCGAGACCAGTGCGGTCCCTGTGTAGAAGAGCAGGCCGGAGAGGCCGATGGCGACCGTGAGACCGCTGAACATGATCGCCCGGCCGGCGGTGGCCATGGTCGTGCCGAGCGCGTCCTCGACACTGTTCCCGGATGCGAGTTCCTCGCGGAAACGGGTCACGATGAACAGTGAATAGTCGATGGCGATGCCGAGCCCCACGAGCGTGACCACGTTGACCGCATAGGTCGAGACGTCGATTGCGTGGGCGAGCGCGAGCGCCGCGCCGACGCCGCCGAGCACCGCGAAGACCCCGACGCCGAGGCAGAGCAGCGCGGCGACGCCGGTCGTGAACACGATCACGAGGAGGATGAGCGCGAGGGGCAGCGACACGACCTCGGAACGGCGCAGGTCGCTCGCGAGATAGGTGTCGAAGTCGTAGGCGAGAGGAACGTTGCCGGTTGCCGAGATGCTGAGCGATGACGACCGCACCTCGCCGCGAATGTCGCCGTACTGCGAGCGCGCCTCCGCGAAATCGAGCTTCACTCCCACCTGCACGAGCACGCTGTGCCTGTTGGTGGAAACCATGAGTGGCACCGTCGTGGGGGAGGCGGTGTACGGCGTTGCCAGTGCGCTCACGCGAGAGTCGTGGCGAAGCGGGGCAACCGCCGCGTCGACTGCGGTCTCGAATGCCGGCTGACCGAATGTCGATTGCGCGCTGGTGAGAATCAGCGTGAAGGACGAGCCCGTCGTCGACGGCAGCTGCCGGCCCTCGAGGTTGGCCGCGCGCACCGACTCGACATCGTAGTTGCCGGCATTGATCGGCTGGCCGCCGGTGAGCAACCCGATGATGGAGAGCACGAAACACACAAGTGACGCTGCAAGCACCGCTTTGCGGCGGCGGTAGACGAAGTGCCCCCAGCGCCTCATCGTGATGCTCCTTCGATCACCTCAACCGAGTATATCGACCCGAGGTTTCACCACCGCGTAGACTCACGAGGACCGCGATGGCAACGCATATCCCACCCCCGGTCGGGGAGATCAGCGCGATCTCGCATTTCGCGGCGGTCGCCCGTGAGCCGCAGCGGGGCCGCCAACTCGCTCTGATCCGGCAGGCGGCGCCCGGCTTTCGGGACTGGTTCCGCACCACCGGCATGCCCGACTGGATCGGCACGTTCGATCTCGTGTCGCTGCCCTACCCCACTCGATTCGGCCTTTTTCGAGCGGCAATCAGCCCCGCACCGTATCTTTCCCTCACGCACCGGCTCGTGGTGGTGCGCTGGCGCGAGCCCGACGGCAAGCAGCGAGTGCTGCTCTTCGAGCCCACCGACGTGGAGCTGGCGCGACGGACACCGTACTTCGCGCGCCTCAGTGAGTCGACACCCGCGGCATTCGAGCACGCATTCTCGCGCCCGCTCGGTGACGTGCTGAACCACCTGCGCAGCGTCGGCATCGGCACCGCCGATGTCGACTACATCACGTTCGACCACCTGCACACGCAGGATGTCCGGCGGTGGGTGGGCACCACCGAGCCGGCAAGCGATCTCTCCCCGGCATCCCCCATACCGGCGGCGCTGCCACGCGCGCGGTTGATCGTGCAGCGCGCGGAGCTCGAATCGCTGGAGGCACTGCATCCGTTGCAGGTGCCGTGGTACCAGGCATCGACGTTCAGCTCGCTGCGACCGGACGCGCTCCTTCCCATTGAGGGTGATGTGCTGATCGGACCCGGGGTCGCGTTGCTCTCGACACCCGGACACACGATCGGCAACCACACGCTGGTGGTGAACACCGAGACCGGCATCTGGGCGAGCAGTGAGAACGTGATCGCCGCCGAATGCCTCACCCCGGAACACAGCCGGATACCCGGCGTGCGTCGCTACACGCGCACGTGGGAGCAGGAGGTCGTGCTCAACGCGAACACCCTCGAGGACACGGCGCGGCAGTACAACTCATGCGTGCTCGAGAAATCGATCGTCGACGTCGCGCGCGCCGACCCACGGTTCCTGCAGTTCATGCCGTCGTCGGAGCTGACCAGCACGGTGTTCAGCCCCGGGACGTCGCCGACCTTCACGCACTCCGGGATCTTCCACGGAACGTTGACGCCGACCGGCGCCACTCCGCGCTGACGTCGCAACCGGCACGACCGATACGATGCCGCACGTGACGATGTCCCTGGCGCGTCGCGCGTGGACGCTCTTCGAACCCATCCACGCGATCGTCTACTTCGCACCCGAGGCGGGCGAGCTGTACAAGGCGGCGGGGCTGCGCGGGGGTTGGATGGCCTACTTCGCATCGCGTTCGGCGCCGATGGGGGCGGTGACCCCGGGAGTGGTCACCGCCGTGTTCCACAACTTCCAGCCGGCGATGGTGGCTCGGGCCATTCCCGACGCCTGGCACTTCTCGAGCCCGGAGCGGACGCTGGCGGCCAGGACCGCCCTCGCCGATGCCGCGCTCCGCCGCCTCTGGGGCGATGCCGTGGACTCCGCCGATCTCGCCGATGCGACCGACGCGGCGATGACGGTCGCCCGGGGCCTCGAGGGTGGGGGCCGGCCGCTGTACACCGCCACCGCCGGGCTCGAGGAGCCCGATGCGCCCCACCTCAAGCTCTGGCATGCGTGCACGCTGCTTCGCGAGCATCGCTTCGACGGCCACGTCGCGGCGCTCACCGTCCACGGGCTCGACGGGCTCGAGTCGCTCGTGACGGCGCTCGCCGCCGGATTCGAGATCGACGCGCCCACCATCCGCCGATTTCGTGGATGGACCGAGGAGCAATGGGAGCAGGGCGTCGAGCGGCTGCGAGCCCGCGGCATCGTCGACACGGCAGGTGCCCTCACCGAGGAGGGACGAGCGCTGCGTGCCGGCGTCGAGGAGGCGACGGACCGCCTTGCCGGCGGCGTCTGGGCGGCCATGGATGAGGCGCGACGGGAGCGCCTCTTCGGCCGGCTGCACCGTCTCTCCGTGCTCCTCGAGAGCCCGGACGGCATCCACTACCCGAATCCGATCGGAGTGAGCCGGCCCGCCTGAGAGCTGCCCGGGGAACCGGTCAGACCGTGACCGGTGCGGTTGCCTGACGCTCGCGCTCGACCACCGCGGCGAGCGCACGGATGAAGGCCGGCTGCGTGTTGGGCAGCGAGATGCGGTGCATGGTGATGCCGGCCTCGGTGGCCTCCTCGCCGGCGGCGATGTCGATGTCGTAGAGGATCTCGAGGTGATCCGCCAGGAACTGCAGCGGCACGACCAGGATCTCGGTGACCCCGGCTGCGCGCAACCCTGGGAAGAGGTCCTTCACGTCGGGTGTGAGCCACTCCTCGGGCGTGTGCCCGGCGCTCTGATAGGCAAAGCTCCACCGGCCGGCGTCGAGCCCGAGACGCCCGGCGATCGCCGTGGCCGTGTCGCGCAGCTGCGTGATGTAGCCGGGATCGCGGTCGACGACCGACCGGGGGAGGCTGTGGGCGGTGAAGATGATCGGAATCCGCGTCCGGACCTCAGCGTCGAGACCGGCAAGCGCCTCTTCGACACGCTCCGAAAGGGCGGCGATCCACTCCGGCAGCAGGTGCCAGGCCCCCGCAACGCGCACCTCGACATCCGGGTGCGCGGAGCGCCACGTGGCGACGGCGCGCTCGTATCCCGCCAGGATGATCGGCGAGTACTGGGGTGCCAGGACGACGACGACGATCCTGCGCGTGCCATCCTCCGCGAGCGCGTCAAATGCGCCAGTCAAGGACGGTTCTGAGTGGAGCATCCCCGTGACGACGCGCGTGTCAGGCGGGTCGCTCGCCGCATCGAGCAGCGCCTGCAGCGCCGCGACCTGCGCCTGCGTGATGTCGATGAGCGGGGACCGGCCGATCAGGTCGTAGCGCCGGCGGAATTCCACGATCAGCTCCTCCGGCACTGCACGCCCGCCGCGCACCGATGCCAGGTAGGCGGGTACGTCGTCGGCGGTCACCGCCGAGCCGAAGGTGGCGAGGACGACACCGAGCTGAGCCATGCCTCAAGGGTAGTGGCTGGCCGCTCCGCCTCGTGGTCAGCTCCGGGCGGTCTCCTCGTGCACCAGGTGCGCGAGTCGCCGGAGGTGGTCGCTCGGGGTCTCGGGGAGCACACCGTGGCCGAGGTTGAAGATGTGCCCAGTCCGCCCGCCCGCAAGCGTGAGGATCTGCCGCGCCTCGCGGGCGATGACATCGAACGGCGCGAGCATCACACCGGGATCGAGGTTGCCCTGGATGGCGCGGTCGCCGATCCGGTCCCATGCCTCATCGAGCGGGAGCCGCCAATCGACGCTGATGACGTCCGAGCCGCAGCGCGCCATCGACTCGAGGAGATGTGACGTCGTGGTCCCGAAGTGAATGGTCGGGACACCCGTCTCTGCCACCGCGTCGAGGATGCGGCGGCTGTACGGCATCACCATCGTCTCGTACGCCGAGACCGACAGGGCCCCGGCCCATGAGTCGAACAGCTGGATCATCTGCGCGCCGGCCTCGACCTGCGCGCGCAGGTAGCTGATCGTCACCTCGGTCAGCGTGTGCATGAGGTGGTGCCACAGGACCGGCTCGCCGTGAAGCATCGCCTTGGTGCGCGAGAACTCCTTGGTGGGCTTGCCCTCGATCATGTACGAGGCCACCGTGAACGGGCCTCCGGCGAAGCCCACCACCGCCGTCCTGCCGTCGAGCTCGTGGCGGACCAGCTTGATGGCAGCGAACAGGTCAGGAGTCGCCTCGCGCGGGTCGACGACGCGCAGGGCCGCCACGTCCGCCTCGGTGCGCACCGGCGCATGGATGATCGGACCGATCCCGGGGTCGATCGAGAACGGGACCCCCATGCCGATCAGGGGCAGCATGATGTCGGCATACATCACCGCGGCGTCGACGCCGAACTCATCGACCGGCATCAGCGTGACCTTGGCGCAGAGCTCCGGCGTCCGCGTGATGGTGAGGATGTCGTACTGCTCGCGAAGCGCGCGGTAGCCGGCGAGACAGCGACCCGCCTGGCGCATGAACCAGATCGGCGTCCGGTCGGCGGGCTGGCGGCGAGCGGTGGCGAGCATGCGTTCGGAGCCGGTCATCGAGCCGGCGTGGATGGTTGCCATTGCTCGAGGGTAGCGAAGCGGCATCGTCGTCGGGATGCTGCACAAGCCGCCTGGGGCCACGTACGATCGCAATGACTGCGGATCCGCCGTCCGGCGTCCGGTCAGCGTCTCAACGCGCAGAGGAGAGTGGAGCAATGAAGTCGACGATGCAGGACGTGCCGCTGAGCATCACCGCCCTCTTTCGGCGTGGCGCCGAGCTGTTCCCGGACAGTGAGGTCATCACCTTCGAGGGCGAGCAGGCCCGGCACACGCGCTACGCGGTTGTGGCGGAGCGCGTCCAGCGTCTCGCCGGCGCCTTGCGGACGCTCGGAATCGCCGAGGGCGATCGGGTTGCCACTCTGTGCTGGAACCACCAGGAGCACCTCGAGGCGTATTTCGCCGTCCCCTGCATGGGAGCGGTGCTGCACACGCTCAATCTCAGGCTCCCACCGGGGCAGCTCGCGCAGATCATCAACCACGCCCAGGACCGAGTCGTCATCGTCGACGATTCGCTGGCGCCGCTGCTGGCGTCGGTCATCGAGCACTGCCCGAGCATCGAGAAGGTGATCGTGGTCGGCTCCGGAGCTGTCACCGGCCTCGCCGACACGCTCGCCTACGAGGACATCATCGCAAGGGAGCCGGCTTCATTTGAGTGGCCCGAGATCGATGAGAAGAGCGCCGCTTCCATGTGCTACACGACGGGAACCACCGGTGATCCCAAGGGCGTCGCCTACAGCCACCGATCCGTGTACCTGCACTCGTTCGCCGTCTGGGCGAGCTTCCGGCTCGACGACACCGTGCGACTGCTGACGATCGTGCCGATGTTCCACGTGAACGCGTGGGGGATGCCGTACGCGGGGTGGATGGTCGGCGGTGATCAGTTGATGCCAGGGCGCTTCCTGCACCCGCAGGGGCTCTGCGACTTCATCCGCCAGGAGCGGCCCACGTTCACCGGCGGGGTGCCGACCATCCTCACCGGGATCCTGAACCACGTGCAGGCAACCGGAGCGGACGTGTCGAGCATCAAGCGGGCCATCTGCGGTGGATCGGCGGTGCCGGCCACGCTCATCACGGCGTACCGCGATCAGCTCGGCATTGAGCTGGTTCAGGCCTGGGGGATGACCGAGACGAGCCCGATCGGCTCCATCGCGCTGCCACCCAGGGGCACCCCGCCCGAGGACGAGATGCTCTACCGAAGCAAGACGGGACGTGCCGTTCCCGGTGTGGAGCTGCGCATCGTCGACGACAACGGTGCCGAGGTGGCCCACGACGGCGAGGCCGTCGGCGAGATCGAGGTGCGCGGTCCCTGGATCACCGCCTCCTACTACAACACTGAGGCGCCCGAGAAATTTCACGACGGTTGGCTGCGGACCGGCGACGTCGGCAATATCGACACCCGCGGCTTCGTGCAGATCACCGACCGGTCCAAGGACGTGATCAAGTCAGGCGGCGAATGGATCTCGTCGGTCGAGCTGGAGACGCTGCTCGTCGGGCATCCGGCGGTGGCCGAGGCCGCGGTGGTCGGCGTCCACGACGACCGATGGGCCGAGCGGCCGCTCGCGCTGGTCGTGCTGAAGCCGGGAATGTCGGCGACACCGGACGAGCTCCGCGAGTTCCTCGCGCCCAACGTGGCCCGGTGGTGGCTTCCCGAGCGCTGGACCTTCGTCGACGAACTCCCGAAGACGAGCGTGGGCAAGCTCGACAAGAAGCTCATACGGTCCGACTACGGACACGAGAAGTACTCGGTGGTCGAGCTGGAGACGAGCTCGCGGTAGCTCGCCAACCGACTCTAGTGCAGGATCGGTCCGGTTTCGACGACCTGGAACGCGCTGCCGGGGACTGACTTCAGCTCGTCGAGATTGTTGTCGTTCCAGCGCGGATCGGTCGCGCCGCTGATGTACCAGCTGCTGCCGTTGTCGGCGACGATCATGCCGTACGTCTTGAGCGCCTTCAGGATCACCAGCGCCTCGCCCGTGAACCCGGCGAGGCTGAACGACGCCTCGAGACGGAGACGGAGTCCCATCGGCGGCAGGTCGGGATTGCTGCTGCTACTTGCGAAGTGCGTTGCGGGGTGGATGAAGCCGTTCTGTGTCTCGGCCACGGTGAAACGCAACGCGTGATTGATGGCTCCCGCGGCAACCTCGTTGTACAGGGCGAGCCCTGGGAGGATCGGGAGCCCGGCCGCGTCCGCTGAGGTCCAGCCGTCCGGCCGCAGTGCGTTGCTGCTGAGGTTGAAGACAGCACCCGAGGCGCACACCCAACCACTGCCAACCTGCTGTGCGTCGTACATCTCATACAGGTGGCAGTTGCCGGAGTCGAGTACGAGCACGTGGCGGTCGCTCCCCGACTCGACCGGTGCGTTGAGCGGCACGGGGTACGGCCCCGGATTGCTCTCGTCGCCGTATGCGTTGAAGGTGATCGGCACGAACTTCTGCGACGCCGGCACCACCGTGTACGGGATCCCGTAGGTCGGGTTCGAGCCGAAATCCGGATGCAGGAATTGTTTTGTGGCGTCGATCGCTGCGATGTACGTGGCGGACATCGGGCTCACCGGGAGGTTGGCGACGTTCTCGTTCCACGGGTTGCTCGTCGGGAAGACCTGGCAGCCGCCAAGGATGGTCCGTGGCCCCGACACGGCCGGCGGCGTCGTCGAGGTGGTGTGCGCTGCGGGCTTCTCGCTGGGCCGCGCGGTGGCAGCCGCCGTCGCCGCGGCCCGCGCGGATGCCGGCGCCGTGGGAGGTATGGGCAGGATCGGCAGCGCGCTGGGGGCGACGGCGCCCGAGGGCGTCGGGATTGCTTGCGCGGACGGGCCGCTGCAGGCGGTCACGACAACCAGTGAGCACACCAGCGCCATGCCCAGCCGGAGGCTCGGCGCCTCTGGTCGGAGCCGGATCATGGCCGTATGGTGCCCCGACCGGACGCCTCGATCGTGACGACCCGGTCACGACACGTCGCCCCGTGTCAGCTCGGTGTCGGCGCCGGGGTCCTTCCGTGGCGGGTCGACCCCGAGGCATGCGTGCTCAGTGGTCCCCGCCGGTCCACGATGCCGACGAGCAGCAGTGCCGCGATCGCCGCGACCACCGCCGCGGCAATGAAGACGGAGAATCCAAAATCCAGGTGGACGGGAGGGTTGAGCACTCCCGCCGGCACAAACGGAACGGGACCATGGGGCGTCAATTCCATTGGTGGCCCCTGCGCATCGCCGCCCACCACCCGGCCCCATTCGTCGACCCCATCGAACATGCAAAGGGCCAAGGCGGCCATGGCAGCAGCGAGGCTCGCGCAGGGCGTGAGGCGAGGACGGACCTCAATCAGCGAGGCCGTGGCGACCAGGGCGCGGATCACGACGACGCACAGGGCGATCCAGCCGTCGAGACTCTGGAACAGGCTCACCGGCGGGAAGGCTAAGGGCACCCCGTCAAGCGATGCCGGACATGTGCGGCCGCACCCCTGCGTGGCGAACGGCGCGAAGGTGGCGGCGATCATCACGGCGAAGGAGACGACGATGGCCACCCGCAATGGCCTCACCAGCTTCCTGTCGTCAAGCATCGGTTGGGACAATCTAGCTCCGCGCCAGGAGGTTCACCCCGCGATACGCTGCCCGGCTGGCGCGTCGGTGGACGAACCAGAACCGGCCAAGCGACCGGCCCCGCGTGGCTTAAGATGACCCGACTGATTTCTGACTGACAGCGCATCCATCGAGCGGACCCGCGCCTGGCTGAGATCAGATCCACGCGGGAGTAACTCAACGGCAGAGTGCAACCTTCCCAAGGTTGAAGTTGCGGGTTCGAGCCCCGTCTCCCGCTGGCATGGCCAGTTTCGATCGGCGTCGGATAACCATTGATTGCCGTCGATCCGCCGCTTCGGCGGTCTGGACATCGTCGCCGCCTGGTCCGCGATTTGTCCGCAGTGAGGGCGCGACGACCCGCTTCGATTCGTGTATGTCGCTTCGTCACGGGCAAGCAGCTGGCGGCGGCACTCGTACGTACCACGCCTGGAAGGGCATGCTGAGCCGCTGCAGGAATCCCTCGAGCGCCGATTGGGTGCGCTACGGCGGGCGCGGCATCACCGTTTGCCTTCGCTGGCATCGCTTCGAGGACTTTCTCGCCGACATGGGCCCATGTCCTGACGACCTCACCCTGGATCGGATCAACAACGAAAGCCATTACGAACCGGGCAACTGCCGTTGGACGACCTGGGAGCAGCAGATGGTCAATCGCCGCTCAATCCGCGGCGAGCGCCATCCCAATGCGAAGCTTACAGTCGATGACGTGTCGTCCATCCGGCGCTTGGCGCGCTCCGGCATCACGTACCGAGCCATCGCATCAGTGTTCGGAGTCAGTTCAGCAAACGTGGGGTATATCGTGCGAGGGGAGGCATGGCGCGAGCTCGTCGGAGACCCTAGCCAGGAAAGTAGGGGGCTATAGCTCACGCTCCTGAAGCTAGGAAATTGAGCCGACACGAAGCGCACGGAGCCAAGACCGCGCATCTGCGGCAGAATCCATCGTGATGCGCCTTGCCCCCGAGGTCGAGCGCGACGTTGCGCCGCCGATCCATCAGGCGATCAAGCGTATTGCGGCGCGCTCCAACTACGCCACCACCCTCGACGGCGCGGGCTTCAATACCATGGACGCCGAGTTTGGTCACAGGCTCGCTGAGGGGCACCCGAGCGAGTGGTCGCGGAAGATGCTCTATCAAGCGTGGCGCATCTGCAAGCGGTACCGTGGCCAGCTTGCGAACGAAGGCATCGACTTCGACGCCTTGCCCGCGCCGCCGAACCCCTACGACGGCGTGGTCACCATGGTGATCGACAGCAGCCGGATGGACGACGCGGGCGTCGCTCAGCTTGCACCGCCGCGCTCGTCCACAGCTGACCGGCGCTGCGTGCTCGTGCGCGACCGAGCGGGCATCCCGCTCGAATTTGCCGTCGCCTTCGAGTACAACCCGGCGCTGGTGGAGGCCATCAAGATGCTCCCCCGCGGGGCGTGGAATCAGGTCACGAAACGCTGGACGGTCCCTGCGTCGACTGATCTGCTTTCCGAGCTCAACGACTTCTTGCACAACTACGGCTTCCACGGTGACCACGACACCGTGACCTTCATGCAGGAATGCCTGCTGTCTGCGCGGGAGCAGCGCGAGCAGGCGGAGGCCATGGCCGAGCTGAGCCGCGCGAAGATCAGCGAGTTCGACGTGCCGACGATGTCGAAGGTCGATCAATACGGCCGGCCGCAGTCACTGAAGCCCTGCCAGCGGGCGGGCATCGAGTACGCGGTCAAGGCGAAGCGGACGTTCATCGGGGATCAGCAGGGCATCGGCAAGACCGCGGAGGGCATAGGAACTGTCGAGCACCTGAGCGCATTTCCTTGCCTCATCGTCTGCAAGAACCGGCTCAAACCCAACTGGGCGCGGGAGCTCGCGAAGTGGGTGCCGCACCGCAGCGTCACCGTGCTTGGCGCGAGGCCGGATCTCTTCGCGTCTAGCAGCGATTTCGTCATCATCAACTACGAGGCGCTGAGCAAGTTCAAGGCGTTTTTGCACGGCCGGCAGTGGGCGTCCGTGATGGTCGATGAGAGCCAGAAACTCAAGTCCTCGAGCGCGATTCGGACGACCGCCGTGCGCAAGCTGGTCGAGGCGCAGGACACCGAGGTCCGGCTGCTCCTCACCGGCACGCCGATCATGAATAACCCGGGTGAGTTCGTCGCCCAGATCGTGATTCTCGGCCAAATGGATGCCTTCGGCGGCAGCCCGAAAGCGTACAAGCGCCGCTACGTGAACGGCATGAATCTGCAGGCTCTGAACGACACCCTCCGCAAGACGTGCTACATCCGCCGCACGAAGTCCGAGGTGATGACGGAACTTGAGCCGAAGTTGCTCGCGCCGGTCACGCTCGAGCTGACCAACCGCGAGGAGTACGCTCGCGCTGAGGACGACGTGATCACCTGGATCGAGCGTCACGCGGCGGAGGATGCGGCCTTCGTGCTCACGCTCGACGGTATGAGTACGCTCGCCCGCCAGGAGGCCACCAAGGAACACGCCGCCGACGCGGGGCGGCGAGCAGCGCGGGCCGAGGCGCTGGTCCGGATCAACGCGCTCAAGTACCTCGCCGTCAAGGGCAAACTGGAACCCGCCATCGAATGGATCAAGGACTTCCTCGAGTCCGGCGAGAAGCTCGTCGTTTTCGGGGAGCGCGTCGAGATCCAGCGGGCAATCGCCGACCACTTCCCCGGCTGCGCGCGGCTCGCCGCCACCACCCGGGACGGTGCCCGGCCCACCACGAACGGCGAGTTGTACGCCGAGATGGACCGTTTCCAGACCGACCCGGACTGCCGCCTGATCGTCTGCGGCATCGATGTGGGCGGCGAAGGCTTCACGCTCACGGCGGCGAGCGACGTGGTGCTGATGGAGTTCGGCTGGACGCCGACCGGAATCGACCAGGCCGGGGACCGCTGCCACCGCGAGGGGCAGACGGACAGCGTGACCGTGTGGCATCTGCTGGCGGAGAACACGATCGACGACTGGATCATGGAGCTGATCGACCGCAAGCGTCGGGTGGTCGTCGCAGCCACCGATGGCGAGGAGGTCGAGGAGGTCGAGCTGCTCACCGAGATAATGAAGCGACTCGTCGAGAAGCGGCGGGCAGGCGCAGCGGCATGAGCGACGGTGCGCGCCGTGGACCCGAGCGACTCAGTTACCGCCGGAACTCCGCCGGATAACCCTCCGTCCGGTGCCGTCCTCCTCGTGGAACAGCAGCAGCCCCGGCCGGCCGGAGAGGACGGACGAGCCACGCTGGCGGACGCCCAACAGTGCCTGCAGCCATAACGGCAAGCGCCGTGGCAACTGCGCCGCCCGTGTCTGCGGGATGCGCCTCGTTCTGCCCACGTCGCCCGATATCCTCAGCAGGGCTCGTCGTCGTTGACGACGCCGCCGAGGGTGGCGGTGTCATGTACGTGCCGGGCGGCCGCTCAGATACGGGCCCGCGCCTCGCCGAGCGTCGCCGCGATCCAGGTGAATGGCTGGACGATGCCGCCGGGAGTCACGTGCTCCTCGCGGCTCGACTCAACTACAGCGAATCCCTCGAGGAGCCGCTCGAGGTCTGTGGCGTCATAGCGAGCCACTGGCAGACCAGAGCAGCGTTCGGGCCCGTCAGCCGCGAACGTCGCGATGATCACCGCCCCATAATCGCTGAGCGCCTGCCGCATTATCGTCAGATACTTGGCGCGTTCTGCAGCGCTGGTCAGGAAGTGGAACACCGCGCGATCGTGCCACAGCGCATATCGACGTTCCGGCTTCCAGGTGATGATGTCCTCGTGCAGCCAGCGGACTGGAACCGCGTCATCGAGGCGGCGCCGCGCCATTTCCAGCGCCGTTGACGACACGTCGAGGACAGTGAGATCGGTGTAGCCCCGAGCTACGAGCCTGTCGACCAGGAGGGAAGCGCCACCACCGACGTCGATGACCGGCGCTTCTTTCGCCACGCCGAGGCGGTCGATAAGTGCCAGCGACATCGCGGGTTCGGGCTGATACCAGCTCACGCCAGTCGCTCCGGCACCGGAGTACCGGCGGTCCCAGGGTTGAGGTCCTTCGTTGGCGTCGGCCGACCGTGAGGGCATGACATCCAAAGTTTGCACGGTGGTGGAGGATTCGATATGTTGCGGCGTCCCCGCAGGGGTGCCCTGGCGAGTGCGCCACCGGCGCTCTATCGTTCGCACCGTGAGCGCCCCCGACGCTTCGGATCAATCCGCAGAGCACCTTGTTTCAGGGCAGGCTGGCGTCAGCATTGACGTACTCCTGGCTGATGCTCGGAAGTCCCTGATTCGCCTGGAGCCAACGGAGGCCCACCGCGCGGCGGCATCGGGAGCGATTCTCGTCGACATCCGACCGTTGGAACAGCGCGAGCGCGAAGGCACGATTCCGGGAGCGCTCGTCATCGATCGCAACGTTCTGGAGTGGCGGCTGGATCCCAGGAGCGACTTCGCGGACCCTTCTATCGACAGCCAGCAACAGGTTCTCATCATCTGCAATGAAGGCTATTCATCGAGCCTCGCGGCGGCCACGCTGCGGCTGCTCGGTCGTGATGCCACCGACGTCATCGGTGGCTTCCAGAAGTGGGTCCGGAGTGGTCTTCCGGTGGTGCGCTGAGCCACATCCTCGCCCCCGTCCGGGCTCTCCTGGCATGGTCGCCGAGATCACGGCGAGAAGTCGCAGCGGCCGAGCGGCGTCCTCAGGCTGTCATGCGGCAGACCCGCTCGGCAGGGTCTCAGGTCGCTGCTTGAGCTTGCGGCAGTTTGCGTGCATCTCGTTGCGCGCTTGCCTGCGCACGACGAGTGGCACCAGCAGCTTGCCGATGCCGTGGGCCTCGAAGTCAAGCTCGATCGTCACGCGCGCACCCGCCACGCTGCGCAGGAAGTGCACTTGGCGGGGCTGTCACGCTCGCCCGGCGAACCCGACGACAAACGCGCTGCGCAGCCCACCGTGCGCGTCCGAGGTGACCAGTCGCAGGGTCGCTCAGTCGGCATGCCGGCGTCAGATCGGGCCAAGAAGGCTCTTGGTCGCCGTGTAGACCGAAACGAGCACGAGCAGGCCGGCGAAGATTCGCTCCAGCGCGGACGCCGGCACCCTGGCGGCAAGGCCCCCGCCCACAACCGAACCTGCCATGGCCGCGGCCGTAAATGGAATGACCACTCGCCAGTCGACGGCGGTCACACCGCCGCGGGCCGCGAGCGCGACCACGCTGTTGAGCGCGATGACCAGGAGGCTCGTGCCCACCGCCTCGGGCATGCCGAAACCGAGTGCCAGAACCAGGCCGGGAACCACAACGAATCCGCCGCCGACACCGAAGAAGCCGGTCATGAAGCCCACCACCGTGCCGACGGCGGCGACTCCGACGAGCCGTTTGGCGGTCAGTCCATCTCCTGCCCCCCGGGGGGCGGATGGCTGCTGGGAGCTCGGTTGCGCTGACCGCTGCAGCATGGCTCCTGCGGCCAGGAGCATGAGGCCGGCGAACGCGAGCAACAGAACAGTCGGGTTGACCAACTTGTTGAACTCCGACCCGAGCAGGGATCCGCCGATACCGACGACACCGAATACCAGTCCGGGGCCCCATCGCACGCGTCGCGAGCGGGCATAGCCGATCGTCCCGGTGAGGGCCGTCACACCGACGATTACCAAGGACGCGCTGGTGGCGTTCCGTGGGTTCTCGCCGATCACGTAGACGAGCGCCGGGACAGTCAGGATCGACCCGCCGCCGCCGAGGGCCCCCAGCGAGACACCGATCAGCAACCCGAGAGGCAGGGCGAGGAGGGTGAAAGTCACCAGCCAGCGGTGGCGCAAGAATGGGCTGCAGTCATGCGCCTAGCATACCCTGGGGGGTATTATGTATACTGAAACCATGAACCGTACGTCCTCGGAATCACACGGCATCGACATCGATGACACCACACTCGCTGACCTGCAGCGGCGATTGCGCAGGGTGGAGGGTCAGGTTCGCGGACTGCAGCAGATGCTCTCAGCGCGTCGTGATTGCCGTGACGTGGTGACACAGATCGCCGCGGCGAACAAGGCACTCGAACAGGTCGGGTTCGTCCTCGTTGCAGCTGGGTTGACCTGGTGCCTGGAAGACCCGCGCCGGTCCGCCGCGGCCGGATACGACATCGGCGACGTCCAGAAGATGTTCCTCAAGCTCGCCTGATGCCCGGGCAGCCGGAGGTCACGACCTGAACCGCTATTCGACCCTTCTGTTTGCAACCGGGACCCTTGAGAACTGACAGAGGAGCACTGATGACCACGATCAACCTGACTGCGGAGACCTTCCGATCGACCATCGAGGCAGACGGCATCGTGCTGGTCGATTGGTGGGCATCATGGTGCGGCCCGTGCCGCGCATTTGCGCCGACGTTCGAGGCTGCCGCACAGAAGCATGCAGACGTCGTTTTTGCGAAGGTCGATACCGAGGCAAACCAAGAACTCGCCGGTGGCGCCGGGATCATGTCGATACCGACACTCATGGCCTTTCGGGACGGAATCCTGCTGTTCTCCCAGCCGGGCGCCCTGCCTGCAACAGCACTCGAGGATCTCATCGCTCAGATCCGTGCACTCGACATGGACAACGTGCGCACGTCAGTCGCAAACGGCGTGGCTTGACGGGCGACGCGCGTGTGTAGAGCAGTCACCTGCAAGACTTGTCGGCGACCAACCTGGGCCGGGTGTGGTGCGCATGTCGAACAGGTACTTGGCCATGTTCCTCCTGATCAGCGCTGCCAGTGCGATGTCCGGTCGACTGCCGCGCCGACCTCCCGAGGGACCTCACCATCGTGGTTTAGCCGCCTGCGCGGACGGTAGCGGCAACCCGCTGACCAGGGGGACGTTGGAGGCCCTAACGACCCGATCCGTGCCACGCCATCCGCGCCATCTCGTCGTCGAGTGCTCGGACGCGTCCTGAAACCGGGGCGCTCGCTGTGACGAACGCCCCGTGACGTCAGTGCGCTGCGGCCTGCAAGGTGGCCGCCCGAGCCGCCCTCAACCAGCCGCCGTTGTGACAGAGGTACAGCTTGGGGATGCCGGCGATGCGCGCTGCCGCATATGACGGGCTTCGGGGAAACAACCGGTACAGCTCCCTGACCGAGACCCCCGAAGCCTTGCCCAGGAGGCGTACGGTCGGACCCATCCCTTGTTCGAGGAACTGATTGCGGGTGAAGCGGATCACCTGCCAGTGGCGGTCGCTCAGCTCAGGGATGCCCACTCGCGCGGCGAGGGCTGGAACCATCGCTTCGGTCCACTGCTCGGGGTGGACGAAGAATCCTTCCTCATTGAGCTCCACAGACGCGAGCGCGTCGTCGCGGTGGGTGTCAGCCGTGATCATCCCTTGTCTCCAACTTGTTTGGACGCCTCTCAGCTTCCACCCCGATGACTCGAGTCACAAGAGCCGAAGGACCCGACGGGACTGTGACCTGAGCTCGGGACGTCCTGGCTGCGATGGCGCGCCCCACCGCCGCCCTGAGGGCCGTCCACCCTCGTCTGCCTACCTGTGCCGCCCGAGTGCGGGTTGGGTCGGAGAGAGCGGCGACGCTGCGGGCAGCGTGCTCGAGGCTGAGGTGCCGGCCAACGCCTCGGGTGCGAACTGGAGCGCTCGGTGCAGGAAGACTGTCACTGCCGGGGCGACGGTGAGGAAGTCACCGATTGCGCTGTGACCAGCGCCCGGGATGACCAGGAGATCGGTCCCCGCAGGTGCCGCGGACTGGAGCGCCTCGGCGTCGGCAAGCGGCACAACCGGATCCTCGGCGCCGTGGATCAACAACACCGGGACGCACAGGCGCGCGATCGTGGCGAGAGGGGCGAAGTCCGTGAAACGCTGGCCAAGAGCGCGCTGGATCTCATTGAGCACGAACCGCACGGCGACTCCAGGCACTCCGCGACGGCGCATCGCTCGGCCCATATAGTCAGCAGGATCCGCCATCGACGAGATGCTGACGACCGCTGCAACTCGCGGGTCGCGCGCGGCCACCATCAAGCATGCTCCGGCGCCGACCGAATGGCCCACGAGAACGACGCGGTCCGCGTCGACGCGTGGGTCAGCGCGTAGCCACGCCAGCGCGTGCTCGGCATCGCTGGCGAAGTCAGGCATGGAGCTGAAGCTGTCGTCGTCGCTGCGTCCGTGGCAGCGGGCGTCGAGGAGGAGCACGTGCAGCCCGGCCGCGAGCAGGGGCCCCGCAATGGGCAGCATGAGGCTGGCGCTGCCGGTCCACCCGTGGAGCACGACGGCCGCCGGCTGTGGGCCGCCCGCTGGTGCGGGGACGAACCAGGCGCGCAGCCGCCGTCCGCGTGGTCCGTCGATGGTCACGTCCTCCGCCTGCAGCCCCACCTGGGCCGGCGTGTCGCCGGAGGGAACGTGGGGAACGCGGAAGAAGCGCGCCAGCACCCGAGGGGTTGCAACACGAAGCGCCACCCATAGGAGCAGCAGCGCGGCGGCCCAGGCGGCCACCAGGCGCGAGAGCCGAATGCCGTGCGAGCGGTTGTCTGACGACCCTGGGTCCGCCCTCAGCGGACGGGCGGTCAGGGTCACGGTACGAGGACCATCACGCCGATCAGTCTGCACGTCCGAAGTTCGGGTGTGATCAACCACTGGGACGACATTGGCGTTCTGATGGCCTCGGCGGGCCGGGCGCATCGCAGCTAAGTACGCTGGGCCCGGGTGGCGCGCTCATCACTCATTTGATCGTAGGGGCCCGGAACCGATGTCCAGGGCACAAAGGGCCGCAGGTTGGGGTCGGAGGGCCTGCGGACCAAGTGCCCGCGTCCCTGGCCACCGACCGCAGGTGGGCGGATGATGATGTGGTGGGTGGAGCAAAAGTGGTGAGCCGCATCCCGCCGGGATCGATGCGAGATGCGGCGTCAGACGCACACCCTCACGTCGATCTTGAGATCACGGGGATGACGTGCGCATCCTGCGTACGTCGCGTGGAGCAGGCTCTCGAGAAAGTCGACGGCGTCGTCTCGGCCACCGTCAACCTGGCCACCGAGCTGGCGGGGGTCGATGTGGGAGAGAAGGTTGACGCCGAAAGCCTCACCGCAGCGGTCCGAAATGCCGGCTACGAGGCGCGCATTGTCGCGCCAGAACGCAGCGCCATGGTTCTCGCCGCCGAACGCCGTCTCCGCAGGAGGGCCGACGTTCGCCGGCGTGCACGCCAACTCGGTGTCGGGGTGCTGTTGAGCGGGGTGACGTTGCTGCTCGGCTACGGATTCGGTTCATGGCGTTGGTCGGGGTACCTCCAACTCGCCGTCGCCCTGCCCGTGTGGCTCTGGGTGGGCTGGAAGTTCCATCGCGGCGCGCTGCGGGCCGCACGGCATGGCTCGGCGAACATGGACACCCTGGTCTCACTGGGGTCGAGCGTCGCCTTCATCTACTCGGCCGCCGCGGTGTTCGTGCTCCCCGGCCAGGCAACCTTCTTCGACGTCGCCGCCCTCATCGTCACGCTGATCTCGGTGGGCAAGCTCCTGGAGGTGGTCGCACGTGGTCGAGCGAGTGGCGCCATCGAGGCGTTGGCAGGTCTGCAGCCGCGCAATGCGCAGCTGCTGGCTCGCGCGGCCAGGTCGGCTGACTGGCGGGAAGCGACACCGGTCGACTTCCCTGTCGATGGGCTTCGGGTCGGTGACATCGTGCTCATCCGCCCAGGGGAGCGGGTGCCCACCGATGGGGTGATCATCGACGGCTCGGGTGCGGTGGATGAGTCGATGCTCACCGGCGAGAGCGTGCCGGCGATGAAGCGGCCGGGGAACCTGGCGATCGGTGCCACGGTCAACGGCAACTCGGCGCTGGTGATCCGCGTCACCCGGGTGGGATCGGAGACAACGCTCGCCCACATCCTGGCCATCGTCGAGCGGGCGCAAACGGAGAAGGCGCCCGTGCAGCGACTCGCCGACCAGGTGTCCGCCATCTTCGTTCCCTCGATCCTGTTGATCGCCGCGGCCACCTTCTTGGGCTGGATGCTCACCGGGCACAGCTTCGTGGTGTCGATGATCCCGGGGGTCGCGGTGCTCGTCGTTGCCTGCCCGTGCGCGCTGGGGTTGGCGACGCCCGTGGCCGTGATGGTCGGCACGGGACGCGGTGCTGAGCTGGGGCTGCTGATCCGCGGCGGGGAATCGCTCGAGCGCATTCACGCGCTGCGAGCGATCGTCTTCGACAAGACGGGCACGCTGACGCAGGGTTCGCCCGAGGTCGTGGATGTCATCCCGATCGCTGGGCGCGTGAGCGCTCTCCAGGCCCTGGCGCTCGCCGGCTCGCTCGAGCAGGCTTCGGAGCACCCGCTGGCCAGAGCGATCGTGGCCAGCGCCGCGCGGAATGGCGCACTGGTACAGCCCGCGTCGGTGGAGGCCATCCCTGGAGGTGGCGTCCGCGGGGAGGTCCAAGGAACGCGCGTGCTCGTGGGATCGCTCGCGTGGCTGAAGGGCCAGGGGATCCCCACCGCTGACGCCGAGCATCCTGCGGCAGCCATCGGCGAGCAGGCTCGCACGGCGATCGCCGTGTCGATCGACGGCAGCGTCGCCGCGCTGATCGCGGTGGCGGATCCGATCCGCGCAGACAGCCGGGCGGGCGTCGATCACCTGCGCCAGCTCGGCCTGCATGTCGTCCTCGCCAGCGGCGACCGCGACTCCACCGCGCGGGCGATCGCAGATGAGGTCGGGATCGCCGACGTGCACTCCCAACTCAGCCCTGAGGACAAGGCGAGCCTCATCCGCAGCCTTCGCTCGAGTCTCGGGCCTGTCGCCATGGTGGGCGACGGCATCAACGATGCGCCCGCGCTGGCACTCGCGGACGTCGGCATCGCGCTGGGTACCGGGACCGGCGTGGCCATGGAGACAGCCGACATCACCCTTGTGCACGGCGACATCGAGGCGGTGAGTGTCGCGATTGCGCTCTCGCGGGCGACGCTGCGCATCATCCGCCAGAACCTCGCGTGGGCATTCGGCTACAACCTCGTGCTCGTCCCGCTGGCGATGGTGAGCATCCTGCCGCCGATCCTTGCCGCACTCGCCATGGCGTGCAGTTCGGTGACCGTGGTGCTCAACGCGCTGCGCCTGCGTCACTTCTCTCCGCAGCGCCGCCAGGAATCGATCGGTGCCACCGGTGAAACGCCCAGGATTGCCGAGGCGGCGTGAGTCGTCCGACCGTTCGGGCGTCACAGCTTTGATAGCTCTGCTGGGAGGTTCGTCCGCGCGACCGCGGACGCTGGCTATTTTGCTAATGGAAGGGCCGTTCGCGCGATCGAACAGATGGCACCGGTCGAGTTCGGGTCCTCGATGACCGTCTCGGTGCCTCCTGCCCGGCAACCAGCGCAGGAGGGAGGGAGTTGCTCAGCGAGTTTGTCTGCTTACGGTTCGTGCCGTACTGTCCGAGTGGCTCGAACGTCAGCCGTGACCTAACAGCTCGACGCGCCTGAGCGGGCAATCGGTCAGCTCTCGAGTGCTGCGGCCACCCGGCGCAAGCGCTCGGCGGCGTCCGCGGCGATCGGGGCCAGCGCGGGGTTGTCGACGAGGCCGAGGATCGCGACGGGGTCCATGAACGACACGCGCGATCCACCCTCGGCGCGCTCGGCGACGACCACGTTGCAGGGGAGGAGCAGCCCGACGTCCGGATCAGCTTGGAGCGCCCGGTGGGCGAGCGGCGGATTGCAGGCGCCGAGGATCTCGTAGCGGGGAAATGCAACATCGAGCTTCTCCCGCAGCGTCGCGCGCACGTCGATCTCGGTGAGAACGCCGAAGCCCTCGGCCTTGAGCAGCTCGCGAACGCGCGAGTCGGCCTCCTCATACGCGATCGGCACGTCGACACTGAAGCCGAACGCATTTGTGGTGCTCATGCGGCTGTTCTCGGTGCATGGTCGTCGTACGTGGCGCGCCGCTCGGCACGCACCAGGGCGTCGATGGCGTTTCGCTCGCCATCGTCGGTCATGACGGGACGCATAACACGGTCGGCCCGAACCACACGCAGCTCCTCGATGCCGGCGAGGTCACTCGTGATGTCATCGGGGCTGAAGAGGATGGCCGGATCCTGGGGCCCACCGTATCCCTCCTCGATATTGCTGCGATCGTGTCCAATCACGAGGAGCGTGCCGCCCGCCGCGACCGCGTCTGCGGCGCGGCGCACCACGGCACGCCGCTCCTCGCCGGGGAGATGGATGTAGACGAGGACGACCAGGTCGAACGCGCCCCGCGCCGGCGAGTAGCTGCGAAGGTCGGCCTCGGTCCAGTTGACCTCGACCCCGCGCGCCTCCGCCAGACGCCGTGCTTTCTGCAGGCCGATGCCGGAGAAGTCGACAGCGGTGACGCGCCACCCCCGTTCCGCAAGCCAGATCGCGTTGCGACCTTCGCCGGCGCCGAGGTCGAGGGCTCGCCCGGGCGCGAGATCCGCGACCTCTTGGACCAGAAAACGGTTCGCCTCAGCGCTCCAGACCAGTTCGGTATCCGCGTAGCGCTGATTCCATGCCTCACGATCCATGACGGTTCAGTATGCGCAGCCACTCTGTGTCGCCGAGCAGTTCGAGGCGGCGCCAGAGCACCGGGTTGTCGCTCGCCTGGCTGGCGTGGCAGGCGATAGCCTGGCGTTGCGTGAGGCGATCGACCGGCAAGCGGAAGTCGAGCTCGATCGGCGGACGACCGCAGAATGCGGTACCGAACTCGAGGTTGAGGACGGCGGCGACCTCCTGAGGGAGGGCCCACGCGACAACCGGAAGATCTCCATGCGCGGAGGCAATCGCCGCTTCCGTGGCGCGCGTGTGGTCGGGATGACCGGTGATGCCGCCCTCGTCGAAGACAAGGAGCATATCGGGGTGGCTCCGTTTGATCATTCCTTCGACATCCGTGCGAAGGGTGTCAAGGCTCATCACGTCGAGCTTCCCATCGGGGTAGTCGAGCAGGCGCACTTCTTCCACCCCGAGTGTTGCTGCTGCCCGGTTGAGCTCGCTCGTACGCACGCCGTGTAGATCGCCGTCAACGCCGTGCAGGCTTGACGCCTCCCCGTGCGTGAAGCAGAGCAGTGCCGTGTCGCTTCCGAGCCGTCTGAAGGCGACGATCACCGCTCCGAGCCCGAACGACTCGTCGTCGGGATGCGCCACGACGGCAAGCACGCGGGCCCCAAGTCCGAGACTCCCGGGCACTTCGTCAGACCCTGTTCGCACATGCACACGGTGTGGACCACGATGGTGGATGAGCAGCCAGGTCAGAGGCTGGCATGGCGCCGTGACCGCGTGCTGATGTGGAAGAGCGCGTACAGCGGGCAGAAGCCAACTGTCGCGGTGACGAGGAGGATGCCCGCAACGACCAGCAAAACGACGCCGATCACGGTTCCAAAGCCCAGGGACAGCGAGAGGAGCGCGACCGCGAACGCGACCACGACTCGCGCTGCTCGATCAATTGGGCTCATGTTCTGTGTCATGGCGATCTCCGACGGGGAGCCGGCCGGGTCATCAGGACCCGATGGGACCGGCTCGATCCACCACCACGGATGCGCGACCCGGGTGAATGGTGCGCCCGCGTCTCCTACTGGATGGCCGCGACCTCTGCCCTGATGGCGCGCCGCGCTCGGACAAGGAGGGATCGCACCGCGGGTACTGTGGCGTCGAGGCGCCGCGCCACCTCCCTGATGCCCAGGGCTCCACCCTCATGGAGGACGAACGCGACTCGTTGACGCTCGGGTAGCGCAGCCACGGCTGCCAGCACCGCGTTCCCGAGTGCTCGCTGCTCAGCGAGAGCCTCCGGGTCTGCCTCAGCGGCCGCCAACAGCAACAGCTCGGTGTCGCCGGAATCTTCCTCGAGCAAGCTGTCGAGGGACCTTGCCGTCAGGCGCCTGCGCAGCATCCGGCACTCGTTGGTGGTGATCCGGTGCAGCCATGTGCGCACCGTCGCCTCGCCCCGGAACCCCGCGATGTGCTCGGCCGCCTTCACGAGCGACGACTGGGCGACGTCCTCGGCGTCCTCGCGATGGCCGCACAACTGCCGCGAGAGGCGAGCGACATCTTCCGCCTGCGCCCAGACGAGATCCACCTGTCCCGCGGGCTCAGCAACGTCAGCCACGTTCATGCAACGAGCTTTACCCAGTGAAGGTAGCGTGCGCTACGGCCGAATGACCTCCCCAGCAGGACCGATGTCCTGCGAACGGCCCACCTCGACCGATTCGGGTCAGACCCAAACCATCGAGAAGGACGGCTCGTCGTCGCCAACTCGGCTTCGGCTATTTTCGCGCAGACGTGATCCGGTCGCCGACCACGGATCATCGCGCTGGGTGGGTCCTCCGGCCCGGGCACTCGGGGCCTTAGACCCTGGCCCGAACGCCCGGGGAGCGCGAGGATTGCATCGATGAGCATTGAAGTGATCTCGGTTGAGGCACCGCAGCGGACACCGCCGTCAGCCGCGATGTTGGGGGCGGCGAGTGTGAGCGCTCCGCCGCGGATGCGCTCGCCCAGCGACGTCCAGCCGGCTGCCGCCGATTTCCTGGGGCTGCTGGCGGATGCGAATCGACGCCGGATCTTCCTGTTGATCATGAGAGGGGAGCGTTGCAATTGCGAGCTCGCCGAGGAACTGGGCCTTCCTCAGAACCTCGTCTCCCACCACCTCAGCAAGCTGCGTGAGGCTGGCCTGTTGCGCGAGCACCGCGATCTTCACGATGGGCGCTGGATCCACTTCACGGTGAACCCGGTGGCGCTGAAGACCGCCTGGGACGCCCTCACAGCCGCATTCGGCCCGGACTCGCTTGGGTCGCGCGCCCCCGGCTGCCACCAGCGCGCTGAGCGATCGTCGGCGATGACGCCCGAGGCGACCTCCCGACTGGCCGAGACATCAATGGCGGTTGGCCCACCGTCAACGCGCCAGCTGTGCAAGCGACTGCCGACCCGAGACGGGACGGTGTCGACATCTCGTGCACGGTCACGGACATGAGCCCTCGACCCGGCCCGGCACCGTGAAACCGGAGCCCACTGAGAAAGGAGACTCCATGCGAACCATCCAGGTCTACGAACCGGCGTTGTGCTGCAACACCGGGGTGTGCGGCCCCGATGTCGACCAAGCACTCGTGACCTTCACCGCGGACCTCGAGCATCTCAAGGGCCGGGGCGCGGACATCGCTCGGCACAACCTCGCACACGATCCCTCTAGCTTCGCTGCAAACGACACCGTTCGGGCTTATTTGCAGGTGGCTGGCGCGGAGGGTCTGCCGCTGACACTCGTCGACGGTGTGACCGTGATGGCAGGCTCGTATCCGACCCGAGCGCAGCTACTCGCGTATGCGCAACTGGCCGATGTTGTTGCGGTGCCGGCAGGCGTCACCCGGCTGGAGTTGACCGAGAAGTCTGGTGGGGCATGCGGCCCGACCGGATGCTGCTGAGGGGTGATCGTGTGATGAAGTTCCTCGACAACCCCCCGCGCTTCCTATTCTTCACCGGCAAGGGCGGAGTCGGCAAGACGTCCGTCGCCTGCGCGACGGCCCTCCATCTGGCCCGCGCGGGCAAGTCGGTGCTGCTGGTCAGCACCGATCCGGCCTCCAACGTCGGACAGGTTTTCGGCGTGACCATTGGCAATACCGTGACACCCATGGAGGCGGTGCCCGGGCTCTCCACGCTGGAGATCGACCCTGAACAGGCCGCCGACGCGTACCGAGAGCGGATCATCGGACCCGTGCGGGGGCTGCTGCCGGACAAGGAAATTCTCTCCATCACCGAGCAGCTGTCCGGTTCATGCACGACCGAGATCGCTTCCTTCAACGAGTTCACCAGTCTGCTCGCCGACGAGGGCGTCTTCGGCCACTTCGATCATGTCGTGTTCGACACGGCGCCGACTGGGCACACCCTCCGTCTGCTGCAGTTGCCCGGCTCATGGACAGACTTCCTGCAGGCAGGCATGGGGGATGCCTCCTGTTTGGGCCCACTGGCGGGACTCGAGAAGCACAAGGCGGTCTACGCCCTGGCGGTTTCTGCGTTGAAAGACCCAGCCCAGACGCGAATGGTTCTCGTCAGCCGCCCGCAGCGATCAGCGCTGGCCGAGATGGACCGCACCCACCGCGAACTCATCCAAATCGGAATCACCGGAGCGTTCGTCGTTATCAACGGCGTCCTGCCGCCTGCATCGCGGGACGATGACCTGACCCGGGCGCTGCGCGACCGGGAAACTGCGGCCATCCACTCGATCTCGCCGGCGTTGGCTGCACTTCCCCGCGACGTGCTCGAACTGAAGGCTACGAACATGGTCGGTGTGGCGGCACTCGACACGCTGTTCACTCCGGCGACTTCGGCTGACATCAATCGCCGCATTCCAGCGACGCCGGTAATCCGGGACGCACCCATGGCAGCGCTGGTTGACGAATTGGCACAGGGCGATCATGGGCTGATCATGTGCATGGGCAAGGGGGGTGTGGGCAAGACAACGATCGCTTCGGCCATCGCCATCAACCTTGCCGAGCGCGGCAACGTCGTGCTCCTGACCACAACCGACCCGGCCGCTCATCTCACCGAGACCTTGCAGGGCAACGTGCCTGGTTTGCAGGTCGAGCGGATCGACCCCGTAGCGGCCACGCAGGAATATCGCGACCGGATAATGGCCACGAAGGGCAAGGACCTCGATGCCGCGGGACGAGCCAACCTCGCCGAGGATCTGCTCTCACCGTGCACGGAGGAGGTGGCGGTCTTCGGGAAGTTCTCCAGGGCGGTCAACCAGTCCCGCAGCCAGTTCGTCGTGATCGACACTGCGCCCACCGGCCATACCCTGCTGCTGCTCGACGCCGCCGGGTCCTATCACCGCGAGATCGCACGTCAGATGAAGGGCTTCAACTCATTCACCACACCGCTGATGCATCTCCAGGACCGTGCCCGGACCAAAGTCATCCTCATCACGTTGGCGGAAACAACCCCCGTGCTGGAAGCCGAAGACCTGCAGGAGGACCTGGAGCGCGCTGGGATTCATCCATGGGCGTGGGTCGTCAACAGCTCGATCGCCGCCGCTCACCCCGATTCCGTCTTCCTCCAGCAGCGCGCCGCTGCTGAAGTCGAGCTGATCAACCGAGTTCTCTCAACGGCCGACCGGGCCGCCATCATCCCGCTCCTGACGACGGAGCCCGTCGGCGAGGAGCGCCTGGCTGCCTTGACCAAACTCAGCCTGCAGCCGGTGTGAGAGACGCACCAGGTGTGGACCAAGTTGACGCACGCGCACCAACTCCACCATCTGACGCCTCTCTCGCCATGTCGTCGCGGCGTCAGACTCGCGCGCCTGTCTGATCGCCCTGCTCCGCCTGCATGTCAGACGAGGAGGGTCGGCTCCATCGCTGCAGCCGACCCCTCCCCGCGCCTTACGCAGTGGCCGGGATCAAACCCAGTTGCTGCGCGAACTCCATCTGATCGAAGTAGGTACGGTGCGTTGCGATGCGACCCGCTTCCACCTCGAAGATTTCGCAAAAGCGAAGGGCGAGCGTCCGTCCAGTCGGCGGCACCATGCCTTGCGGGCTGGCGAGTGGTCCGGTATGCGTGCCCTTGTACGTACCCTCGACGACGGCTCGATTGCCCTCCACGGTGATCGCAAGCACCTCGTTGCGGGAGTCGGGGAAAGCCTCAGCGAAGCCCTTTCCGTAGGCGATGAAGTCGTCGATGCCGTGAATGACCTGCCCGCCCGGCTCCACAGTCACCAGGTCGGGGCTGTAGATCTCGGGTGCTCGGTGCCAGGCACGGTCGTTGAACGAGCGGTTGTGTGCTTCGACGAGGTCGAGTGCGTCGGACATGTCGGTCTCCTTGGTGATCGGATCCATTGGGCTCACCGTAGAGGTCACCGACGACGAAACGGACCGGGAGTTCTCCCGGTTTTTCTAGGCGTCCAGAACACCGCTCTGGATGGCAAAGAGCGCCGCGCCGGCCCGTGTGGAGATGCCGGCTTTCGAGTAGATGTTCTGCAGATGAAAGTCCACCGTTTTGGGTGCCAGATGCAGCGCGGTCGCGGCATCCTGCATGGACTGGCCGCTCGCGATGCAGCGCAACACGTCGACCTCGCGATCGGTGAGATCGGCCGGCCACCGTCGCCTCACGCGTGGTCCGGCGTCGCCGGTCGCGCCGAGCACGTCGTTCACCGCGACGGCGTCGAGCTTGTCCTGCTCCGCCATGTGGCGCAGCTCTGACGCCGCGTGCTGCGGATCCAGAGCCGGCCGGTGGGGCCGCTCGCCGAGCATCGCCACGTAAGCATCGGACGCCGCGAGGACGCGCGCGGACCTCGACTGCGCAACCCTCCGATTGCCTCGATGGTAGCCGGAGCCGTCGACTCGCTCATGGTGCATGCCCGCGATCTCAGCGGCGCGCGCCAACGACGCTGCTCGGCCGAGCATCCGCTCCGCGTAATAGGCGTGAAGACGCACCCCTTCCCACTCTGAATCGTTGAGCGGGCCGGGTTTGTCCCAGACCGCCGCGCTCACCGTCACCCGACCGAGATCGTGTGCAAGCGCTGCGAAATGTAGATCCGGGCTCGCCGCATCCGAATCCGACCTCGCGACAGCGGTGGCGAAGAGTGCTGCGACGCTGGTCGAGTGGCCTGCAAAATAGGTTGACTTGAGGTCACCGAAGTCGGCCATCACGTGCCCGGCCTCGAGGAGTCCGGCGTGATCGAGAACTCGGTCGGGTTCGGGATCGGCGGCGAGGAGGCGATCCCAGACGGCGGGCTCATCGATGACCGCGAGGATGGCCGTGGCGTTGGCAGTGAAGACGTTCACGAGGTCGGGGTCGAACGCCGTTCCTGAACGCTGGTGGGCCATCGCCACGGCGGCGTCGGAACCGTACAGGCGGTGATGGGTCTCGATCTCGTTGCAGAGCGTCATCACGCGCACGCCGAGGGGAACTTCGCTTCCCGCGACCCCGCGAGGGGCCCCCCTGCCGTCGAATCGCTCGAAGACGGAGCCGAGCCCGGCGAGCACGCCACTCGAGGCCCCAAGTCGCGCCGCCAGCATCTGGGCAACCTCGCAGTGACCCGCCAGCGCGGCCCCATGCAGCTCCGGTGAGTAGGAGAAGAGTTTCTCGGTCATCCGCCGGCGCTCGTCCGGATCACGATCGGTCCCAAAGGATTCCTGTGCCCAGCGTCCGAAAACCTCTGGATCACCGTAGTCGAGGTGTTGCGTCTCGCGCCCGAAGGCCACCTCGTCGCCGGTGTACTCAGCGGCTTCTGCCGAGCCCGCGGTGCAGCCCAGCATGCGCAGCAACGTGAGGTAGTACAGGTCTCGGCGCTCGGAGCGTGACATCTGCAGACGGCGGCCCAGCTCCATGCTGAGGAGGCAGGTTCGACTTGCGTGCTCGAGAGGCAGGCCGATACCGAGGTCGGTGGCCATCCCGATGACTCCAACCACTTCGGCGAGGCGAACCCGACCCGGCGATCTCTCTCCCACGTCCGCGCACATAATGGCCAGCTCAACTGGCGGGAGTTACGCACCCGCTGCGTCGGGCTTGTGATCGGCGTGCCCCTGGGGCGGTCGGTCGAAACGCGAACGAAATATTCGTGCCTGACCCTGGTGCCAGTGTCCACAGATGGCTCCCACCGAGCCACGTACCAGGAGGCGCGTATCCATGGCAGACCTTTCCATCAAGCACCTGGGCATCGGGCTGGCGAGCTCGTTGCTTACGGGGGCCATCGCGGTGACCGCGGCGACGGGGGTCGGCGCAAGTGCCGCCGCCCAAGCAGGCCCCGGGAGCTCGTACGTCTACACGGAGAGCAACCAGACGTCGGCCGACGGCGGCAATTCGGTGCTCGCCTTCTGGGTGGCCGGCGGCGGCACCCTCGCTTCGATCGGGAGCTTCCCGACCGGCGGCGACGGGACCGGCTCGGGACTCGGATCGCAGGGGGCGGTGACGATCGCTGACGGGGGACACGCGCTGCTTGTCGTCAACGCCGCATCCAATACGGTTTCGTACTTCCGGATCCTCTCCAACGGGACGCTCTCGCTCGTTGACGCGGCGCCGTCCGGTGGCTCCGACCCGGTGAGTATCGCCGCGTACGGGCGCTGGGTCGTCGTGCTCAACCAGGGCAGCAACACGGTTGGCTCGCTGGTCCTGACCGGCCATGCGCTGGTTCCGTCCTCGCACGCGCCGGTCGCGCTCTCATCGGAGGCGGCCACGCCGGTCCAGATCGGGTTCACTCCTTCGGGAGCGCACGTCATCGTCACCGAGAAGGTGAGCAGCAGCATTGACACCTTCAACGTGAGCTCGAACGGACGGCTGAACGGGCTGCGGCACACCGTCTCGACCGGAACCGCCCCGTACGGCTTCGGGTTCAGTGCAGGCGGCCAGGCAATCGTCTCCGATGCCGGCGGTGGTGCGGGCGGCGCCAGTGCGGCGACCTCCTATCGGGTTGGCGCGGTGGGGGAGTTGCATCCCATCAGCGAGGTTGGTGAATCCCAGGCGGCTGCGTGCTGGCTGGTCGTGAACGGCGCCGGCACGCGCGCCTACCTGGCGAATGCCGGGTCCGGCACGGTCTCCTCGTACAACATCAGCTCCCATGGTCGGCTCACGCTGCGGTCGGACATTGCGGCCACGGTGGGTGTGCATCCGATCGACGAAGTCCTCGGGGGTGGCTGGTTCTTCGTCCTGACGACCACCGAGATTGCGTCGGCACCGGTTTCTTCCTCCGGCGATCTGGGTGTGGTCAACGCGTCAGCGGCCGGCGGACTTCCTGCCGCAGCCACGGGTCTTGCGATCGGCTAACCATCAGCGTCGACGACACCGGACGACGGGAACGGGCGTCATTCGAAGCCGGGCGGCGCCGCGCCGCCCGGCTCATCGGTGACTCTCGCAGAATGGAGATGAGTGACCAACAACACACCCGCCCAGAACGGTGCCGCGGCACGGGCTGAGAACGCCACGATCCAGCCGCGACAAGCGGCGTCATTGGCAGCTCCGATCCTGGTCGTGGAGGACGACCAGACCACGTGCGATGTCGTGCGCGCGTACCTCGAAAGCTGCGCGTATCGAGTCGTCGTCTGCCGTTCGGGCACCGAGGCACTGGGCGTCGTCCGCCAGACCCAGCCGCGCTGCCTGATCCTCGACGTCATGCTGCCGGGGAAGGACGGCTTTGAGATCTGCACTGAAATCCGGCGCTCCGGATCGATCGTGCCGATCCTGTTCCTCAGCGCGCGGGCGGACGAGCCTGACCGGGTCGATGGGCTCCGCGTCGGAGCGGACGACTACCTGGTGAAACCGTTCAGCCCCCGCGAACTCCTGGCGCGCGTCGACGCGCTGCTACGCCGCTCGGAGATCGGCCCGCAACCCCCGTCCGTCATCCGGCTCGGCAACGTCGAGCTCTCCCCAACTCGGCACGACATCGTCATCGACGGGCGGCACGTCGCGCTGACCAAGGTTGAGTTCGGATTGCTTGCCGCCATGCTGCAGCGCCCCGACTGGGTTCTGACCCGCGGCCAGCTCGTCGATCAGCTGTATACCGGCGACCGCTCCCCGACGCTCGAGCGTACGGTCGATGTTCATATCTTCCGGCTTCGCGAAAAGCTGCACGCAGCACACGCGAATGCCGCCATCGTGACCATCCGCGGAGTCGGTTACAAGATCACCGCCGAGGTGGCCTGAGGACAATGGCCGCCATACCGCGCCGCGTGTGGGGTTTCCTGTGCCGCGGATGGAGTGCGCTGGGGCTGCGTTGGCAGCTCGTGGTCCTCAATGTCGTCGTCATCGCGGTGACAGTGGTCCTGATCATCGTGCTGATGCACAACATTGCACAGCAGCAGTTCATGGTCATCATGCATGCCGCCGGACAGCCGGTCGACCCGGCCGCTGGTCAGCGGGCATACGATGCCGCGGTCGAGGCGCAAATCTACCCGACGATCGCAGTGGCTGCGATAGTCGCGATTGCCCTCAGCTTCGCAGCGGTGACTCTCGCACTCCGTCCGCTCACGGCGGTGCGCGAGGCCACGCGACGCATGGCTCGCGGAGATGCACCAATCCCGGTGGCCACCAACCGCCGCGATGAGATCGGGGGCGTCGCGGACTCCGTCAACGAGCTCGCGCAGTCGTTGCAGCGCCTCGAGGAGTTGCGCAGGCAGGTGACCAACGACGCCGCCCACGAGTTGCGCACACCCCTGCACAATCTCCTCGGGCTGATCGAGGGCATGCGCGACGGCGTGATCCCTGCCACGCCTGCCCGGCTCCAACAGGCGCACAACGAACTGGGTCGACTGATTGCGTTGGTCGAGGACTTGCGCGGGCTCGCTGACGCCCAGCTGGCGAGTGATCGTATGGCGCGCGAGCCGCTGCAACTCGAGAAGCTGGTGCGCGAAGTCGTCCTCGGATTCGATACCAGCCTGCAGACCCACCGACTCACCTGCGATATCGTGGCGCCGCGAGGACAACTCACGGTCGATGGCGACGCCGGGCGCATTGGTCAGGTGCTCGCGAACATCATCGACAATGCCATCCGTTCGGCCGCCTCGAGCTCGGTCATCACCGTCAACCTGGCCCGGCGTGACTCCGTCGTGCGCGTCGCGATCCACGATGTCGGCGAAACGATTGCAGCCGACTCACTGCCGCACATCTTCGAACGCTTCTATCGCGCGGACCCGAGTCGCGCGCGCGGCAGCGGAGGCGCAGGTATCGGCCTCGCAATCGTGAAGGAGTTGGTGGCTGCGCACGGCGGCATCGTTGGTGCCGAGAGTGAGGGCGATGGCGTCACAGTGTGGTTCGAGCTGCCGCTCCGACCGTGCGAACCTGATCGGTCGCCTCCTCTTGGTCCGGTGCCACCGATTCGAACCCCGGACGCTGCCTCGAGAGCGTAGCCGGCGAGCCCGGTGTGACGGACAAGCACGCCCCTATCTCGGCATTCCATTCTGATCCGCTTCGAGCAAGTGCTTCATGCGTCTTGTCAAGCGAGGTCGGTTGATAGCCCGGAATCACCTCGCGTCGACGTATGGATTCCTGCCGTGGAGCCGACTTCCTGCGAAAGCTCCGCTGTGAGTTCCGCGCGATACCTCTGGGATGCTCGCTCGAACTTCGGGCGAAGCAGACGCGGTAACCCATAAGCGCACAGAAACGCACAGCAGAAGACAAGCAGCACGCCCAACGACTTGGTCTGGTTGATGAGGAATGCGACGAGAACGCCGAGCACGAAGCCGCCCAAGAAACCGACCAGGGCCAGCGCCACCGGCCACAACCGGCGCTCGACCTTTCTCTGTTCCACCAACTGATCAATGGCGGCAGCGGTGCCAGCCGTGCGGGCAAGCTCGACATGCTCCTGGTGCGCGGTGTCGGCCCGAGCCACCGCGCGTGTCCACTGGGACGGCAGGAGCGTGATCGGGCACGAAATACTCATGCGATAGCCACGGATCTCGGACAAGAACGCCGACGCGACCTTGTCTGCGGCGCTCCCGGTGGCAATCGACAAGGCGCCGAAGGCCAATCCGCCGGGCCAGGCAACGCCAACCACCAGCCACAGGGGACCAGGGGAGCTCGAGGAGCTGGCCAACACAAAGCACGTCAGGCCGATGGGAGCCCAGAGAATCCACGCGACGAGATACCAGAAGCGGCTTCTCACCCAAAGGGCCGCGGCGTCGTTACCAATGTAGCCGGCGATACGCGGCTCGGCTGCGCGGAGGAACCACCTCGGAGGGATGCGCATTACGGGCAGGACGATAGCCTCGGATTCCCACCCACAAGATGCCGGACGTGGCCCTGGCATCGGTTTGAAACCGGTTCGTGCGAAATAACGCAGGGTGGTTCCCGCGGCGGCCTTTTGCAACGACCCCCTCAGATACGGAGGTGCCCAGACTCGGCGGATTCCGCAGCTGGACGCCTGACTCCGACTCCCACTTGTCCGGCCGTGTCAGCAGTCGAACGCAAACCAGCACAGCTCATTGCGCAGCCGCTGGTCGTCGAGCACAAGCTCTCGGATTTCGTCGGGCAGTTGGGTGCGCTGCCACTGGCACTCCAAGCGCCCGGCCTCAACGCGGTCGTGTTCAGTCGCTGCCGCCCGCTCGGCCTTGATCGCGTAGGCCGCGGCGCCGAGTTCGTGAGCCGCCACGTGGCCCACGGCCGCGGCCTGGCCGGCAGCGTACGCGGCATGCCGCGCTGCGCCACTCAGGTCTCGGGCCGCGGCGTTTGCATGGCCGGCCGCCGTGCGGGCCTCTGCCCACGTGATCTCACCCCGCGACCAGGCACGCCCGAGGTCGATCGCGCGACGTGGACGGTCGTCGCTCGGCTGTGCCTGCTCGAAGTGGTGCAGCACGTGCTCCGCGCAGTCAGCCGCCCACGCCGCGAGAAGGCGATGATCACCCTCTTGGAGGGTTCCGCCGCGACGCACGGTGATGAACCGCGGATCTCGGATCTTGGGGAGGATCACCGGTTGCCCATCTCGCTCTTGTGTCCGCGAAGGTAGCAAGATCGGCCGCCGGAGCCCGGCTCGTTCCGTACGTCCGGTGACGCTGCGCTCACGGCCCGTCGACTCGATCGCTCGCCCGCGCCGAGATCTGACTCCGTCGCAACCGGCGACCGTCCACCGACCGGATGCGGCCTGCTCGCCTCAGGCCGCATCCCTGCCGTCAGCCGGGCTCTGAGCGCGAACGCGGGCGTCGATGACGCGGGCGGAGCGCCCGACGACGATGACGTCGCCGGAGCCTGGTGGCGAGGACTCGGTCGGCAAGAATGCGCCGCCGGCGCTGCTGAGCCCCGTTGAGCAGGTCATGGTGGCGTTCACGGCCGAGTTGCAGGAGGACGTGCGGGTTGATCATGCAGCCGATGCTATCAGCCAATATGGACGATATCCGTCCTATATAATCGGTGACGTGGATCTTTCCGTCGGCCGGCTGCTGACGCTGCTGGAGATGCTCCAGGTCTACCGGCAGCTCAGCGCCGCGGACATCGGCGAGCGTCTGGAGGTCAGCCCCCGCACCGTCCGGCGGTACATCAGCGGGCTTCAGGACATGGGGATCCCGGTGGAGGCCGAACGCGGTCGGGCCGGTGGCTACCGGCTTCGGCGCGGTTTCAAGCTGCCCCCGCTGATGCTCAGCAACGACGAGGCCCTCGTGATCGTGATCGGCCTGCTGGCGGCGCAGCAGCTTGGGCTGTCGGCCTCGGGGGCTGCGGTGCAGGGAGCGCTCGCGAAACTCGATCGGGTGCTCCCCGAGACGCAGCGCGGCCGGGCGCAGGCGATGCAGGACTTCGTGAGCCTGGGGCTGTCGGCCGTCGCCCGGGACCACGCGAAAGCGGAGACCATCCTCGGGCTCACCTCGGCGGCGCGGGACCGGACCAGAGTGCACCTGCGCTATCGATCGGCCGCGGATGAGGTCACCGAACGGCTCATCGACCCGTACGGCGTTGCGTTCCAGAGCGGCCATTGGTATCTGCTGTGCTGGGACCATCTCCGGAGTGCACTGCGCACCTTCCGGCTCGATCGTATGCTCGAGATCGGTGTCACCACGGAGGCGTTTCAGCGCCCCGACAACGTCGACGTCATCGGCACCATCGAACGGACCCTCGCCGAAGCCGGATCCGGTCACCGCTGCGAGGTGCTGCTCGACCTCACGATGGGCGAGGCGCGACGGCGCGTATCGGCAAGCGATGCCACCCTCGAGGCGGTTGACGACGGCACGCTGCTGCGGTTTCGAGCCGACGACCTCGACTGGGCCGCGACGTACCTGGCCCGATTGGAGTGCGACCTGGTCGTGGTGCGGCCCGCGGAGCTGCGCCCGGCGCTGGGCCGGCTGGCGGAACGGCTGCACGCGGCGGCACGCCGCCCACGGCCCGCATGACGACCAGAACGGCTCCATGCTTCACATCACCAAACCCGCCCATGCGCGATTCACTGCCAGAGGAGGTGTTTCCTCATGCTGCCGCGAGCTGAGAGTTCGGGCGCGACTCATTCCACGCTGACCCATCTCGAAGGCGGGCTCAGTCGCGCCTCCTATCCAGCCGACGAGCTCGCGACCATCGACCCGCTCGATGGCCGTCCGCTTCTCGCCCGCTACGACCTCGAGCGCGCGGCGAGGACCCTCGGTGATCGGCAGCGCGATATACGCCGGCCCATGCGTGGGGTCTGGCGATGGCACGAGATCCTTCCGGTGCGTGACTGGTCGAACGTCGTCACGCTGGGGGAGGGCTCGACCCCGTTGCTCGAGGCGTCGCGACTGGCGGGGGCGTACGGGATCAACCGGCTGCGCGTGAAAGCAGAGAGCCTGAACCCGACCGGATCATTCAAGGCACGCGGGATGACGGTCGCGGTCAGTCGGGCAAGGGAGCTTGGGGCCACGAGCTTCGTGATGCCGTCGGCTGGGAATGCCGGTGGCGCGCTGGCTGCGTACGCGGGTGGCGCGGGCATGCAGGCGACGGTGGTGATGCCGAGCGACGCCCCCGTCGTGAATCAGATCGAGGTCGTGGCGTGCGGTGCCGACCTGATCCTCGTGGACGGCCTCATCTCGGATTGCGGGCGGTTGACGGCACGGATCGCCGAGCGCACCGGGGCATTCAATCTCAGCACCCTGAAGGAGCCGTATCGCGTCGACGGGAAGAAGACAATGGGGATCGAACTTGCCGAGGACCTCGGCTGGTCGCTTCCCGATGTCATCGTCTACCCGATGGGTGGAGGGACCGGACTCATCGGGATGTGGAAGGCCTTCGCGGAGCTCGAGGCGATGGGTCTCCTCGGTGGTGCCCGGCCCCGGATGGTCGGTGTGCAGGTCGAGGGGTGCGCGCCGTTGGTGCGCGCGTTCCTCGCGGGCAGGCGGTTCGCGGAGCCGTGGGCAGACGCCACCACCGAGGCGGCCGGCCTGCGTGTGCCAAGCACCGTTGGCGACTTTCTCGTCCTCGAAGCGATCACTGCATCGGGTGGCACCGCGATCGCAGTGTCCGAAGCGGCGCTTGCGTCGACTCAAGCGTTCGTGGCGCGTCACGGCGGTGGGTTTCTGAGCCTCGAGTCGGCCGCAGCTTTCGCGGCGCTGCCGGAGCTCCGCAGCCAGCACGCCATCGAACCGGGCGACACGGTGGTCGTGTTCGACACCGGTGCCGGGTTCAAATCGACGCTGCCGCACCTGCCGACGCGACGATCGGTCAGCGCGGACGATGCGGACTGGGAGTCGTTGCTCAGCGGCTACCCACCGGCCTGAGCTACGTCGTCCTCGTCCATGCGACGAGCTCGTCCGCGTGCATCGTGTTGATGACCATTTCGGCGGAAACATCGCACGCGGCAGCACGCTCGCACCCGCGCAGCTGCCACTCGAGCTGCCCCGGCGCGTGCGCGTCGGTGTCGATGGCGAGCCGGCATCCGGTCCCGACCGCGAGCTTCAGCAGGCGGGTTGGGGGATCGAGCCGTTCCGGGCGCGAGTTGATCTCGACCGCGACGTGATGGTCGCGGCACTCCGTGAAGACGGCATGCGCGTCGAACTCGGACTCGGGTCTTCCGCGGCCGACGACGATCCGTCCTGTGCAGTGACCGAGGATGTCCATGTGGGGGTCGCGGATGGCGGTGAGCATCCGCGGCGTCATCTCCGCCTCCGGCATGCGGAGCTTCGAATGCACGCTCGCCACCACGACGTCGAGCTGTGCGAGCAGGTCGGGCTCCTGGTCGAGCGAACCGTCTTCGAGGATGTCGACCTCGATCCCGGTGAGGATGCGAAACGGCGTGAGCCGTTCATTGATACCGCGCACGACCTCGAGTTGCTCGCGAAGCCGTTCCACGCTCAGCCCGCGCGCCACGGTGAGCCGCGGTGAGTGATCGGTGAGAACGATGTACTCGTGACCAAGGCCAAGAGCGGCCCGAGCCATCTCCTCGATCGGGCTGCCGCCGTCCGACCAGTCCGAGTGCACGTGGCAGTCACCGCGCAGCGCCCGGCGCAGCGCCAGCGCTTCGTCCGCGATGGGCGGCGCCTCGGTTTCGAGGCGTTGCAGGTACGCGGGCGTCGTCCCCGCCAGCGCCTCCTCGATCACCCGCGCGGTGACCGGGCCGATCCCTGCAAGACCGCTCAGTGTGCCGTGCCTGCTCCGTGCCTCGAGCTCCGCGTCCGGAAGCGCACGAACGACGGCCGCCGCATTGCGAAAGGCACGCACGCGGTACGTCGGTTCGCGCTCCCGTTCCAGGATGTACGCGATGCGCTCCAGCGCTGCGATCGCGTCCTGGCGGCCGGTCACGATCGTGGAGCGGTTCGCATGGATCCGCATATCCTCACGCCCCGGTCAACCGAACTGCGACTCGGTCCGGGCCCCACCGCTGCGACCTCACTCGATTCCTACGGTGAGGGTGGGGAGCCGATGAGGCGCGTGACCGTGCTATCGAAAGCTGGGGTCGCGGTCAAAGTCACGAGACCAACGCCGCCTCGAGTGACGAGCACCTCGGAGCACGCCCACCAGTCCGAGAACACCAGCGGCGTGCCTGCCACGTCCGCCTCGATCTGCACGCGGTAACCGGTGTCGAGTCCGCAGCCATGGGCCCCGCCGCCACTCGGAAGCAACACGTTGAGAGCGCTGATCAGAGGTGCGGCGTCGCCCCGGTCGAGGTTCCTGGTGCGCAGCGTTGTGGCGTCGGATGATCCGAAGTGGTTCACCGCCAGAAGTGTCACCGCGGTGCCCGACGGAACGAACTCGCCCGCGGGCTTCGGCGGCAGCCAGATCACCTCCGCGTCGGCACGCAGACCGGTCTCCGAGGAGCTCATCGCCGCCAGTGCGAGCTCGACCGTCGCCCCCTCGTAGGCGGTCGTCGACGGCGCGTCGAAGCCGAAACTTCGGTTCGCGGGCTCCCCGGGGCCCCCCGACCAGCCCGACATGCCAGGCTTCAGCCCCGCTGGAGAATGCGCCTGAATCCAAGCGACCGCGTCGTCAAAGGGCATATCTATCCGCCACCACGTGGTGCTCGTGAGCAGGTTCGGGGATGCTTCGGTCACCGGGGCCTGAGCCAGCAGCGTGACGGGCGCGCTCGCCACCCGCTCAGCCCCGAAGGGCACTCGCACGCCGGCGAGCAGCGTCCGCAGCTCCACCTCGGCCCGCACGTGCGCAGAGGGTTGCGTTGCGCCTCCGGCCGGAAGGGTCGCGACCGACCCGGGAGGGAGCGCAGCGCCGCAGGCCGCAAGTGAAAGCGCCGTCACCGAGAGGGCGAGCAGCCATTGGGTCCCGTGTGCGTGACCGTCTCGGTTATCCATCCACACAGCGTTCACGTCGATGCTACGTCTGCCGGCCACGATGCGTTCCGTCACCCGCAGCGGTGCGCACCATTGGATTCCACCGGCGTGAATGGCGGATGGCTTGGTTTCCAGGCCAGTTGATCGCCGTGATTGCTCTCGCCGCCGAACCTGAGTTACGTTCGATGACGGATATCGAGATCTACGCCTGGGCACGCAGAGAGCGTCGTCGGATCGTCACGGGGAACGTCGAAGACTTCCGGCGGGTGCTCATGCAGGACGCCGAGATGGATGGTCCGGGGTTGCTGTTCACCAGTGCTCGAACGGTTCCGCGAAGCCGGCGTGTGCCAGGGTTGCTCATCGCCTCGCTCGAGAGCTGGCTCAGCCAGTCCGGCGTTCTTGCCAGACCGCCGGAGGATTGGCTGGCTCCGATGAGTCACGTGGAAGGGACACCGGACCGTTTCTAGAAGAAGCAGGCGGTACCCCTGGCCTCTCTCAGTGAGACGTCATCCATCGACGGAATGGCGGCGACACCCTGGCGGCGGCGGCAGACCGTATGCCGCACATGGTCCGAGCCACTGATCACGGACGCCTCCTTGCAGTGAGCGGCCTCCGGGAAGTCACCGTGCGCAGACACGGGCTCGTAGTGACGGCAGCCCATGACGGTTTCTTCGGAGTACGGGCAGCGTCCCATCAGGCCGTCGACGAACAACTCCGTGCACCCGCTCTGCATCATCTGTTGAGCCTGCCCGTCATGGACCCGCTGCACCAGTGCCCTTGGTCCTCAATCTGCGGTCAGCCGGTCGCGATCGCCCGAAACGCGAAGAGGACGGTCATCACGGCGCCGCCGGCGAGCCAGATCTGCTCGTCACGACCTCCGAGCCGCCTGCCGACGGCCATGGCAATGGGCAGGGTGATCAGGGTCGCGGCGCCGTAGAGCCAGTGGAGGAACTGCTGCGGCCGGTCGCCGGTGGCGACCAGGACAAGACCGATCACCACCTGAACTGCGACGAGCCCGATCACGACGCGGACATAGAAACGCACCGCGGGAAGGATCCGTGGCCGAAAAAGACTGACTATCGCGGCGACCGCGCCAACCGCAGCCACGAGGGTCAGTACGAGACCGTACCGATCGTGGATCAGCACCGGGCTATGGTAGGTGGATCAGCACGGGCATCGTGTCCGGGTGCCGGCACTTCGGAAGCTCACCTCTGAGTTCAACCGCAAGTCGCGCCGCGTCGGCGACGGACGCCCGGCCCGGAACACTTTGCTGCGATTGATCGGTCCCGTGCGGGCCATTGGTCACACCCCATGGTGCCGACGGTCACTCGATTCCGCGGACATCGTCCCCTTTTCCCTCCCGCGCGCCAACATACACACTCACGCCTGACGTTCCGAAGTACCACGGAGGCTGCCAATGGACGCGCCTGCTCCATACATTCACTGGGGCTTCATTCTCATATCGCTGCCGAATTTCCTCCTGATCTGCGTGATGGTGCTGCTCTTCGTGCTGGCACTGATCGCGCCGTTCCCCTCGCATCGGCCGAAGGAGCCCCGCGATGAGTAGCGACAGCGTGCCTGGAGCCATCGACGCGGCCGCGGCGCAACCCGTCGGGGAGGACGAACCCGGCTGGACCGCTGCCGTTCGGCGCCGTGTGGAGAAGACGCTGCCGATCACCGAGTTGCTCCCCACCAAGCAGCCGGCCTACATCGGCTCGTGGGTCTACGTCTTCGGTGTGGTGACCATCGCCGCGCTGGTCTGGGTGGTGCTCAGCGGCGTGGTGCTCGCGTTCTTCGGGTCCGCCTGGTGGCATGTGTCATCAGTCGGCCACTTCTTCAACAGCATTCATTACTGGTCGGTCCAGATGTTCTTCATCTTCATGGTGCTCCACCTCTGGGGACAGTTCTGGGGTGCGGGCTGGCGTGACGGGAGGGCGAAGACCTGGATGGTGGGCGTCGTGATCTTCTCGATCAGCATCGGCACGGCCTTCACCGGGTACGTCATCCAGCAGAACTTCGACTCGCAGTGGATCGCCATCAACGCCAAGGACGCGATCAACTCGACCGGCATCGGCGGACTGTTCAACGCACTCAACTTCGGGCAGATGTACGGCCTGCACGTGATGCTCTTCCCGATCGGCGTGACCCTCCTGGTGGTGCTGCACATCATCCAGGTGCGAGCGAAAGGCGTGGTTCGGCCGATCGACGATCCGTTCCAGGTGGCGCCATGAAAGCGTCCAAGGTGGACAAGAAGACCTATTACCGCGGCATCCCGATGATGCCGTACGACCTCTTGAAGGAAGTGACGATCGCGATGATCGCCGTGCTCGGCTTCGTGCTCATCGTCTCGGCGGTGCTGTCGTCGCCCGATGTGCCGTCGGTCACGCTGCAGAGCTGGTCGAAGGCAGACCCCGTCGACTTCCTGACCACCGCCACCGGCGAACTCTCCGGTGGGACGGTCGTTGCCGGCTATGGACCTCCATACAACACGGGAAGCGGTTCCGTGCAGAGCTGGGGCCCACTCGCGCCGCAATCCTGGGCCGGAGTGCACATTCCCGTCAATGCCCCCAATGACTTCGTGATCGAGCCGCTCACCCAGGCGACGGCCGGCGACTCGGCGCTCGCATCCGCGTTGAGCGCGTACAACTCGGCATCGGGTGATCAGCAGCAGAAGTGGCTGGCGAACTACACGACCGGTCTCGGTACGGCGACGGTTGCGTCGGACGGGACGGTGACCGTTCCCTCCGGCGACTACGGGCCGGTCACGGTGCTCATGGACCGCATGCTCACGCTCGCCAGGTCCGGCGGCCTGGATGCGTTGCTCCTGACGAGCGACCACTTCTATCAGACCGACTTCACGCGGCCGCTGCTATTCCTCGATGACGGCGGCTACATCGCGGACCTCGCCACGCAGCAGAAGCTCATCGGCAGCGACTGGGGCGTCATGAACGAGACCGGCCGGTATCCCGGTCAGGCGTGGCTCTGGCTCTACACCATGTGGTACCAGATCCCGCCCTTCAACTCGGACACGGGGTTCCTCGGGATCAGCGCGGCAAACACCGACCTTGCGGTGGTCGGAATCATGCTGCTGCTGACCGCCATCCTCTTCCTGGTTCCCGTCATCCCGGGCTTGCGTGACATTCCGCGCTGGATCCCGATTCACAAGTTGATCTGGCGCCGGCACTACGCGGATATGCGGCGGCGGGCCGCTGCCGCGACGACGCCGAACGCGCCCTGAGCCCGACTCTCAGTCGTTGACCCGGGCGGCGCTCGGAGAACGTCTCCGGGCGCCGCTTCGGTGCTCGGACCGAAACGCAACGGAGGGGATATCCGTTCTGGCATAGAGAGGATGGCGCGCGCCGTCGCGCCGGCTCTGATCAGCCATGTCGGTCGTCATCACCCCGAACGCCCCGGCTTCAGCGCCCGAAGCACCCCGCCCCGGTCCGGATCTCGAACGCGAGCAAAGGTCCGCGCCGAGTGGCGCCTCAGGGCGTCACCGTCTCGCCCGGCGCTCGGCTCGAGCGGTGCTCGTGGGTCTCATCGCAATTGCCATCGCGTTCGAGATCAACGTCATCACCGATCCGAATGTGGCCGGCGCGCCCATCGCGGTCATGGCGATCGACCGTTCGCATGCCTCGGCGGCAGAGATGATCGCTCCCACCGACCGAATCGCGCGAGCGCTCGTCGCCTCGGAGGACGAAACCTTCTACTCGAACGATGGCGTGGACAGCGTGGCGTTGCTGCGCGCCTTCTGGGGGTTCCTCACCCGGCAGGACCTGGGTGGCAGCACCATCGAGATGCAGCTCGCGCACATCCTCTATCCGGCGGTGACCGATGGTCTCTGGGGCCGCGTGCGTCGCGTGTCACTCGCTCTCGAATTCGACACGCACTTCACGAAGGCGGCGATCGTGTCGATGTACCTGTCAGCCGTGTACTTCGGCCACGGCTACTACGGGATTCGCGCCGCCAGCCTCGGCTATTTCGGCGTCGCGCCCACGCAGTTGAGCTGGGCTCAGGCCGCGCTCCTCGCTGGGATCGTCCAGGCGCCGAGCCTGCTCGACCCGTTTCACCATCTCGCTGCCGCCGAGGCGCGAATGGGCTACGTGCTCGGACGTCTCGTCAACGACGGCGTCCTGACCGCGTCACAGGCCGCTCGGTTCGAAGGGTCGCCGTTGGGTCTGGTCAGCGCGGGTGGCGGGCCGCGCGCACCGGCGCGATGAACACCATGCTGCAGTAGATGACCACGGCGATCGCCACATGCATGGTCATCAGCACCGCGACCGCCCTGAGTGGCTGGCCGCGGTAGAGCAGCCATGCGTCCGGAAGGAAGAGGGCGAGGCTGATCAACACCGTGAGGCCGCCGTAGAGCCGGCGCGGTGCAGAACTGATGTGCGTGATCACGGGCCAGCCCGCGGCGCCGAACAGGACACCGATGACGGTGAGCTTGGCGTAGTCGCTGAACCTGAAGTGCTCGTATCCGGCTGTCCCCGGGAAGAAACGCGTGCCGATTGCGACCACGATCGCGTCTGCGATCAGCGAGCCGGCGACGGCGATGACGGTGGCGATTGCCAACCGAACAGCGTTTGGCTGGCGGTGGGATGGCGTCCAGTCAACGCGGGCGATCGCCAGGGTGCGGTCGAGCAACGGAGTCTCTGCCCTCATGCCGGCAGCGTATCGAACGCTCCCTTGCAGAACGGTGAAGGCCGGGGCAGGGAGTACCCTGAGCTCGCGTGCATCCTTGTGTCGTTGCTCTATAACGGTTCTCGATGCAGATCCTCGTCGCGGAAGACGACGCGCAGCTCCAGGATGTCCTCGCCCGAGGATTGCGCTCGGCGGGCTACACGGTCGACGTCGCGGGGCGGGGCGATGCAGCGCTCGACCTGCTCCTGCACAACGAATACGAGGCGGCCGTCGTCGACTGGCGAATGCCCGGCATGGATGGCATCGATGTCGTGACGGCCATCCGCGCGCGCAACCTGTCCACACCGGTGCTGATGCTCACCGCGCGCGATACGCCCTCAGACCGGATTCACGGACTCGACGCCGGCTGTGACGACTACCTGGTGAAACCGTTCGATTTCCAGGAGATGCTCGCCCGCCTGCGCGCCCTGATGCGCCGTCCGAAGACGACGCTCGGCGTGCAACTCCGTGCGGGTGGGTTGACCATCGACCCGGTGGCCCGGATCGCCTCGGTCAACGGAACGGCGCTCGCACTCACCCCCACGGAATACGCGATCGTCGAACTCCTGGTGCGTCGGAGCCCCGCGGTGGTCAGCCGCGAGACCATCGCCAACCACGCCTGGACGGACGCACTCGACCCGATCGCCTCCAACAGCATCGACGTGCACGTCACCAGGCTGCGCGCCAAGCTGGTCGGCGCCGGTCTCCGGATGGAGGCGGTGCGCAGCGTCGGTTACCGTCTCGTTGAGCGGGAGTCATGACGTCGCGGCTCCGCCGACATGCGCTGCGCATCGCCCTGATCAGCACCGCCGTGGTCGCGGGGCTGACGGTCGCGCTCTGCGTCGCGATCGATGTGATCGTCGCGCAGACGCTGCGCTCGTCGGCCACGACCCGCCTGACCGGCGAGCTCACGCAACTCTCCCGGCAGCCCGGTGGCCCGAATCTCGAGGAGCCCGACCTCGATGATCCAGTCCTGGTCTGGCGAGTGAGCTCGGCGGGAACGATCGTGGCGGCAACACCGGGAGCGCCGGCGCTGCCGGCAGCGGCATTCGGCGCAGCCTCACCCTCGGAGACGCGGATCGCCGGTGCCGATGTGCTGGTTGCGGGCGTCGGGATTCCCGCCGGAAGGCTCATCGGCGCGGTGAGCCTCGGCAACGAGTCGAAGGCGATCACCGCACTGGCCATCACCGAGGCCGTGGTGGGTCCGGTGCTCCTCGTGCTCGTGTTCGCCGGTTCGTTCGTCGTCGGACGTCAGACCGCCGGGCCGATCGAGCGAGCGCGCCGGCGCCAGCTCGAGTTCACCGCGGATGCCTCGCACGAGCTGCGAACGCCGCTCGCGGTGATCGAAGCTGAAACCTCGCTCGCCCTGGCGAACCCGGCGACCAATGAAGCCGAGACCGCGACGCTGCGCCGGGTTGCGGCCGAGAGCCATCGGATGCGGACGATCGTCGAGGATCTGCTCTGGCTCGCTCGGTTCGACGCGCTCCCCCCGGATCCGGTCACCGAGCCTGTCGACCTCACCACGGCCGCGGAGGTTGGAGCGCAGCGTTTCGTGCCGATTGCCGAGCACGCGCAGCTCCACCTGGACCACCGCGGCGACGGCGCGTCGCTCGCCCTGGTGGATGCTCCCGCCGACTGGATCGATCGTCTCATCGGCGTGCTGCTCGACAACGCGTGCCGGTACACGCCGGCAGGCGGCACGGTGACGATCGCCGCGTCTCGCGAGCGCGACAACGTTCGGCTCACGGTGAGTGACACCGGTCCGGGCATCCCGCTCGAGCGGCGTGCGCGGATCTTCGAGCGGTTTCGCCGTGGCACCAGCGAAGGCGACGGCGCCGGGCTCGGCCTCGCCATCGGCAACGCGATCGTCGAAGCGACCAGGGGACGCTGGGACATCACGGACGTCCCCGGCGGCGGAACCTCAGTTGGCGTCGTCTGGCCGCACTCGCGCACCCGGCTCGTCGACAGGCTCGAGCCATAGGGCCGCGCGAGGGCAGTCGACGATCGCGCGACGCGCGTGGTCGAACGCGTCGTCGGACAGCGCGCGCGGATCGATGACCGGGTACCCCCAGTCGTCCATGCGGATCCGCTCGGGGAACAGCTCCCCGCACATGCCGTGCGCCTTGCACTTGATGGGGTCGACGCGGAGGCGAACTCTCACCACCAGCCTGCCTCCGTCTTCGGCAGCGGCAGGAGCGACGGCTGTGCGGCGAATCTGCACGCACCGTGCCTGAGATGGTGGCGCAGATCGGCGGCGAACACGTCCATCGCGCTTGCGAGGAAGAGCACGGCGCCGTCGGGATGCCTGCAGGCGCCGCGGCCGCGGACATCGCTGGACCAGCGGGTCAGGAGGTCCAGCGCAGCGGGGCGCGCCTGCCCGGTCGCGACCTTGTGGAAGGCGTCGGCGATTGCGGGCAGGCCCACGTGGCACGGCCCGCACTGGCCGGCAGTCTGGCCGGCGAGGAAGGTCAGCACGCGATCGGTCTCGGCGATGCCGCACGCCGTCGCCGGAGCGACGACGAGGACGCCGGTTCCAAGTGAGGCGCCGATCGATCGGAGCGAATCGGCGTCGATGGTCTGATTCCAGACCCGGTCGACGGGCACCCAGCGTCCGAAATAGCCGCCGAGCAGCACCGCCGCCGGTTCCGAGGTGACGCCGCCGGCGCGGTCCACGATTGCGGACAACGTGGTGTCGCACGCCGCCTCGAGCACGCCCGGTGTCCGCACCGCCCCGCTGACCGTGAGCAGCGCGGTCCCCGGGGATCGCTCCGTGCCGATCGACCGGAACCACCCGGCGCCGAACCGCGCGATGAGTGCCCCATGCGCGAGGGTCTCGACGTTCTGCACGAGTGTCGGGAGCCCGTCGACGCCACTCTGAAACGGACGCGGGGGGACGACCTTCGGCTTGGCGAGATGGCCGGAGACACGGGTGACGACCGCAGTCTCCTCGCCCGCGACATACCGGTTCGGCCCGACCTGGACGTCGATGAACCGATCGCTGTCGTCACGGCGTCGCCGCTCGCGGATTGCGGCGCGCAGCGCCGCCTCGACATCGCTGTGGGCGCGCGTCGTGTAGATGAAAGCCCGCTTCGCCCCCACCGCCTCGGCCGCATGCTCGAGACCGTCCAGGACCAGGTGGGGCCGGTAGGTGAGCAGGAAGCGATCCTTGAAGCTGGCCGGCTCGCACTCGGCGGCGTTCGCGACCACGACCGCATCACCGCGCGCACCGGCGTGTTCCCTGACGGCACGCCACTTGACGCCCGTCGGGAAGTCGGCGCCGCCGCGCCCGCGAAGCCCGCTCTCGTCGAGTGCGTCGATCATCGCGGTCGAGCCGAGCACCGGTCGCGGGCCGAAGGTCGCCAGGTGCGCGTCGAGATCCTCGGGGACCGGTCGCTTGGGCAGGAGGCGCTGCGCGGTGCTGCCGACGTCCATCGAGACACTCATGCCGTGACCGTTCGGGTCGTGAGCGTTCCGCCGACCGAGCCGTTGCCCTGGTCGACCACCTGGATGGTGGCGAGCACCGCGCCGCACCGGGCGGTCACCGCGGTGTTCCCGATCGTCGCCGCCCCCTGGCAGACATGCCCCCCGGATCGGGTGACGGTGAGGGTCCCGGTGCCGTCGGCGTTGGCGGTGACCACCAGCTGGAGTGCGGTGTCCCGCGTGTCGGTGAGGGTCGCGATCACATTTGTGGAAGACCGCACGAGCCTGCCGATGAGCTGGTCGTTCAGACCCGAGGCAAGGAGAGTCGCCGGGGCCGGCGTGCTCGTGGGGGCGGCCCCCGACCCGGCCAAGAGGTCGGCGGGCGTGCCCGCGGCCTTGGCCCAGCCATGCTGGAGCGGACCGGCAGCCATCCACACCACCAGAAGACCCATCGCCGCAACGCTGCCGGCCATCCCGAGGCCACGCAGCGCCGGGAAGCGCGGGCCGGCCCGTGCCAGCCGCCAGACGAGCGCCGCGACCACGGCCGCGACACAGAGCGCGACCACGAGGAGCGCCCAGAGCGACTTGGTGTCAGTGCCGGTTCCGACGCCGTGGATGACGGCGATCGGCCAGCTTGCATACGCGAAGAGATGAACGAAGCGCCAGGATCGCCACCCGAGACGATGCCGGGCCAGGCTGGTCACGGTGATCGCGATCAGCAACTCGAACCCGACGACCCCGAGGCCGAGCCAGAGGGGACGGTATGTGGCGATGAACGGGACGAATGCGTCGATGAAGTTGAGCTTTGCGAAGGGGTCGACCACCGACGTGATGATGTGAATCACCAGGAAGACGCTGACCAGCAACGAGAGATTGCGGTGCAATGACTGGACGACGAATCTCGGCCAGTCCCTGCGCGCCTCGCGCGATGACGTGAGGATTCCCAGCACGACGCTCGCGCTGAGCAGGACAAGCGCGGTGTACCCGCTGGCACGCGTGGCGTACCACATCGGGGTGGGACCGGCGATCGACGCTAGCATCGGTCGGGTTCGGTCAGGATCCGCCGGAGACGGCTACGGGCACCCCGCCGTACCCGTACTGGGGCGGCAGGATCGGCGCACTGAGGCCCGGTTGGCTGACGCTACCGCTGTCACTCAGGCCCGGTTGCGACGCCGGCGTGGTGGTGACGGAGTGACCGGGGAGGCTCGTCGCGGCGACGAGCGCGAGCACGCCGGTGAACGCGGTTGCGCCCACCGCTGAATAGATGGTGACCCGTCGCGCGCGCGCGAGGCCGAGGTCCCGCCGCAGACGGGCGGCATCAAGGTTCGACTGTCTCGCCATGTGGAGCAGGCTACCCGGACCTGCCTTGCGGAACGGTGAAGGTCAGGACGCCTGTCGCAGCCTGACGGTCAGGGCCACGAACATCGCGGCGGCACCCATCGCGGGAAGCGAAGCCACCTGCATGATGGGCCACCACCAGGGCGAGTGGCTGAGTGATATCAGCTGCGCCGCCGAGGTCACGCTGCCGATGAGCACGGGGGCGAGAACCGCGATGGCGAGCACGAAAGCCGCTGTCGAGAAGAGGAGCGCACGAGGTCGCCACACACGGTCCGAGGCCATGAGGCCCACAGCCGCGAAGATGACGATGATCGCGGTCACGTAGTGCGCGTACCAGGTGATCGTGCTGGCGAGCAGCATGAGCAGCGTCGCTGCGGCGAATTCAGCGCCGCTGATCCGGCGGTTGCGAGCCGCGGGCGCGACGGCGAAGAACAGCAGGCCGAGCATGACCGCGAGGACCGCGTAGGTCAGGATGCTGACCAGCACCGATGCGGATTGCGGCGCGAGAACGGCGTGGCCGAAGAGGCGGTTCACGACGCCACTGATCGACTGGTTGTACAACCATCCGTTCTGAGCCGAGAGCACGGGGAGCACGCGCGTGATGTACTCGTGGAGCGCGGCGGTACCGAACGCGACGACGCCGAGCGTCAGACCGGCGACAACGGTCACCGCGCACGCTGCGGCCGCGCGCCACCATCTGCGGCGGACGATCAGCACGATGAGCACGATCGGCGCCAGCTTGATGGACGCCGCGATGCCGATCAGCACGCCGAAGCGCGTCTGCCGTTCGTGCGCCCACGCGTCGAGTGCCAGGGCGAGCAACAGGAAGATGAGCGGATTCATCTGTCCGTGCCAGTAGTTGTACGTGGCCGCGGAGAAGAGGAACGTGACCACTGCGGTGATCTCGATCCGGGGCCACGATCGCGGCAGCAGTGTGTGGGCCGCTATCCCGGTCGCGGCAGCGGTGCACGCGATGGTCAGCCAGAGCCAGACGGTCTCCGCCGCCGTTGTGGGGATCCACGCCAGCGGTTGCAGGAGGAACGCGACCACGGGCGGATAGTCGAATCCGGTCAGCGCGACATTCGGGGATTGATGAATGAACGGCGAGTACAGGTCGGTGTGGTTGGCGACCGCGTGCGCAACCGACAGGTAGGTGGCGAAATCCTCGAAGGCACCGCTGAACGTGCCCCGCAGGGGTGCGACCACGAATGTCAGCACGCCTGAGATCACCGAGGCGACCGCCGCGGCACGCATCACGAGCAGGCCGAGAGCGCGGCTGCGCGCGTCCGGATGGAAGCGCCCGCGGGTTCCAGCGGGGCTCCCCGGCGCGGGCAGGCTCAGCTGACCACGCTCGATAACCTCCGCCATTGAAGCTCGAGTGTGATATCGGCGAGGCGCTCTCGAGGCAGCGGGTTGCCAAACCGTTACCGTGCTTCGCCCCCACCCGGCGCACGGCGTCGCATCGAGACTAGGATGTTCGGCATGCGGGCCATGGTTCTCGATGCTCCTGGACGCCCGCTGCGCGAGGACACGGTTGCGGATCCCCTGCCTGGGGAAGGTCAGGTCCTGGTCAAGGTCGGCGCCTGCGGTCTCTGCCGCACCGACCTGCACGTTGTCGATGGCGAGCTGACCCATCCAAAGCTGCCGCTGGTTCCCGGTCATCAGGTTGTTGGAGCAGTGGTGGAAGCGGGAGCCGGAGTCGAGACCGTGCGCGTCGGGGATCGGGTCGGCATCCCCTGGCTCGGCTGGACGTGCGGGACGTGCATCTTCTGCATGACGGGACGGGAGAACCTGTGCGACAGGGCGCGTTTCACCGGCTATGACATCGACGGCGGCTACGCCGAGTACGCGGTCGCCGACGCGAGATTCTGCTTTCCGATCGACCGCTCGTACACCGACATCGAGGCGGCGCCGCTGCTCTGCGCCGGTCTCATCGGCTACCGCTCGCTCACCGCCGCCGGCGACGGCGAACGCCTTGGCCTCTACGGTTTCGGTGCGTCCGCGCACATCGTGGCCCAGGTCGCGCGCTATCAGGGACGGCGCATCTTCGCCGTCACGAGACCCGGCGATACGGCGAGCCAGGAGTTTGCGCGGCACCTCGGCGCGGTCTGGGCCGGTGACACCGAACAGACACTTCCCGAAGAGCTCGACGCGGCAATCATCTTCGCGCCGGTCGGCGCCCTCGTCCCGCTCGCACTCGGCGCTGTCGGCAAGGGTGGCACCGTCGTATGCGCCGGGATCCACATGAGTGACATCCCGTCGTTCTCCTACGACCTGCTCTGGGGAGAGCGCACGCTGCGATCGGTCGCAAACCTGACGCGCCGGGACGGCGCCGAATTCCTGGCGCTGGCCCATCGGATCCCGGTTCGAGCCGAGGTCGAGACCCTTCCGCTCAGCGAGGCGAACACCGCGCTCGACCGGCTTCGCAACGGCAGGGTCCAGGGAGCACTGGTGCTGACGATCGAGTGAGCGGTGCCGGCGGAGTTTGCATGCCCGGGAAGCCGCATCCGGACGGCGGATCCTCGGCCGCCTGCGCGACCATTTCGCCGTGACCGAGACGAGCTTCCCCCGGCAGCAGGCGCGCACCCGCCGTTTCAGCCTCGGCGTCCCGCGGGACTTCGCCATCGCGCCGGATGGCAGCCGTGTGGTCTTCCTGCGCACTCGCGGCGGCACCGACGCGTCCACGTGTCTGTGGCAGGTCGACGTGGGCACCGGTGCCGAGAGCCTGGTCGCCGACCCGTCGGCACTGGGGCACGGCGACGGCGAGGTCCCGGCCGAGGAGCGAATGCGCCGCGAGCGAGCTCGCGAATCCTCTGGTGGGATCGTGCGCTTCACGACGAACCACGATGTCACGCGAGCGGCGTTCGACGTGGCGGGAAGGATCTACGTCGTCGATCTCATCACCGGCGCCACCACCGACCTTCCGGGAAGCGGGCGCGCGATCGATCCGCGCATCGATCCAACCGGCCTCCGGGTCGCCTACATCGAAGCCGGCGCGCTCCATGTGGCGCGTGCCGACGGAGGTGAGGACCGCGTGCTCCTGAGCCCGGAGGCGGAGGACGTCACCTACGGGCAGGCGGAGTTCGTCGCGGCCGAGGAGATGGACAGGCAGAGTGGTTACTGGTGGTCCCCGGACGGGTCCCGGCTGCTCGTCGCGCGAGTCGATGTCGCGCGTGTGCAGCGCTGGTACATCGCCGATCCGTCCAATCCCGGGAGCCCTCCGGTGGCCGTGGCGTATCCGCAGGCCGGCACCGACAACGCCGACGTCACGCTCCACATCATCGACCTCGACGCCCCCGCCGCCGTGGCAGTGCAGTGGGATCGAATCCGATTCGAGTACGTGACCACGGTGGACTGGTCGGAGCATGGGCTGCTGGTGGTGGTGCAGAGCCGCGATCAGCGAACCATGCGAATCCTCGAGGTGGATGCCTCCACCGGGGCGTCGTCGGTGCTGCGCGAGGACACCGACACCTGCTGGATCGACATCGTCGGTGGGGTGCCCGCACGGCTGCCGGACGGGACGGTCGTCTGGACGGCCGACCGCGGTGGCGCGAAGCGACTGGTGATCGACGATGAGGCCGTCACCGCGGCGGAGCTCGAGGTTCGTGACGTGGTCGGCGTCGACGGCGACGTGGTCGTCTTCAGAGCATCGACGACGCCGACCGAGGTCGGCGTGTACACGTGGTCGCGCCACGAAGGGGTGCGCCCGATGGAGCCCGAGGGAGTGGCCCCAGGAGTGTGGCGGGCCCGACGCGCGGGCAGGACGACGGTGCTCGCGGCTCGCGGCCTCGATCGCCCGGGCGTCGACGTCTCGGTCCATCGTGACGGGCAGCCCGCACAACGGATCGAAAGCTTCGCGGAGACCCCCGCGATCCAGGTCAACGTGCGCCTCCTGACCCTTGGCGAACGCGGGCTCCGCGCCGCACTCCTGTTCCCCAACGGGCACGTGCCCGGCAGCGGCTCGCTGCCCGTGCTGCTCGACCCCTACGGCGGTCCCGGCATGCAGCGGGTGGTGGCCGCGGCCGGCGCATATCTCACCTCGCAGTGGTTCGCCGATCAGGGGTTCGCGGTGCTGGTGGCCGACGGTCGTGGGACCCCAGGTCGCGGCCCCGAGTGGGCCCGCACGATTCGAGGCGACCTTGCGACACCGGTGCTCGAGGATCAGGTGGACGCGCTTCACGCCGCCGCCGCCGAATGGCCGGACCTCGACCTGTCGCGGGTCGCGATTCGCGGCTGGTCGTTCGGCGGGTTCCTGGCCGCGCTCGCGGTGCTGCGCCGTCCCGACGTCTTTCACGTGGCGATCGCCGGCGCTCCGGTGACCGACAACCGCCTCTACGACACGCACTACACCGAGCGATATCTTGGGCATCCCGACGAGGAGCCGGGAAACTACGCCCAGGTGTCGCTCATCCCGGATGCGACCGGTCTCCGACGCCCGCTCATGCTCATCCACGGCCTGAGCGACGACAACGTCGTGGTCGCGCACACCCTGCGCCTGTCGGCGGCCCTGCTCGCCGCCGGACGCCAGCACAGCGTGCTCCCGCTCACCGGCGCCACGCACATGGCAAACGACGAGACCGTTGCCGAGAACCTGCTCCACCTGGAACTCGAGTTCATCCGTCACGCGCTCGCGTGACCTGACCGGCGATCCGGCTCAGGGGACCGCGATCAGGGCGATCGCCACGATAGCGAGCGCGGCGCCGAGCGCCTGCAACGGCGTCATGCGCTCGTGTGTGAAGAGCCGGGCGCAGAGCACGGTGAACGCGGGGTAGAACGAGGTGAGCAGCGCACTGACCGACAGCAACCCGGTGTGCGTGGCATAGAGATAGAGCACGACACCGGTGCCGTCGAAGACGCCGCCGATCGCGATGATCCGCACGGCACTGCGCCGCACGATGGGTGAGGTGCGGGTGGCCGCGGCGGTTGCGAGAGCGGCGGCGGCAGAGCCGAAGCGGCCGCTGACAAACGCGGTGACGCCGGCATGGCTGGCCGCGTGGAAGAGGATGAAGAAGAGGCCGAATGCGAGCCCGGCGAACAGCGCGAGCGTGACGCCGAGACGGGCGTTGCCCGCGCTCTCCCGGCTCGGGCCGTTGATGAGGACGAGCGCCGCCAGTCCGACTGCGATGCCGCCCACCTGCCAGGTCTCGAGATGGTCGCCGCCGATCAATCCGACGGCGACGGGCAGCGCCGCGGCCACGAACCCGGTGATGGGCGCGACCACGCCGATCAGGTTCAACGACATCGCCCGATAGAAACCGACCAGCCCGAGACCACCGATCGCGCCCCCCGCAAACGCCTCGAGCGCCGCCTGCACGTCCCAGCCGTGCGGCAGGAGCGCGAATGCGAGTGGCACCGCGACGAGGCCCACCGATTCGACCGCGAGGGCAACGCTCGCCGCGCTGCTCCGCCTGCCCGCGAAACCTCCGGTGAAATCGGCGATGCCGAGGGTGACGGCCGCGGCCATGGCCGTCAGCGGCGAGAGGGGGAGGGTCATGGCCGCGGTCACGGTAGCCGAGCAGACGGCGGGCGCCGAGTCCTATAATTCAACGCATGATGAATTCTGTGGAAGTCGAGGGTCTCAACGTGACCCGTGGCGGCCTGCGGGTGCTGACGGACCTCACCCTCAGCGTCGGTGAAGGGACGGTCACCGGCCTGCTCGGTCCGAGCGGCTCGGGCAAGACCACGCTGATCCGGGCGATCGTCGGCGTGCAGAGGATCGAGAGCGGTTCGGTACGGGTGCTCGGCCTGCCGGCCGGGGTGGCGGACCTGCGCCACCGTGTTGGGTACCTGACGCAGGCGCCTTCGGTATATCGCGATCTCACCGTCCGCGAGAACCTCCGGTACTTCGCGGGAGTGCTCGGCGTCGGCGCCACGCGGGTCGATCAAGTCATCGCCGATGTCTCGCTCGGCGGGGAGGCGGGCGCGAGGGTCGATCGCCTGTCCGGCGGCCAGCAGTCACGCGTGTCGCTCGCGACCGCGCTGCTCGGCGACCCCAGCGTTCTGGTTCTCGACGAGCCGACGGTTGGCCTGGACCCCGTGCTGCGGGAGGAACTCTGGTCGCTGTTCCACCGCCTCGGCGCGTCCGGTGTGACGTTGCTGATCTCGAGCCATGTGATGGAGGAGGCGACTCGATGCGAGCGTCTCCTGCTGCTTCGCGCTGGACGATTGCTCGCCGACGACACTCCCGACGAACTGCTCCGCCAGACCGGTGAGTCCGACATGGACGCTGCGTTCCTGCACCTCGTCCGCGGCAGCGGGGTGGTGGCATGAGCCTGCGGCGCACTGGCGCGACGGCCTGGCGTGTGCTCGAGCAGCTGCGTCGCGACCCTCGCACGGTGGCGATGATCGTCGTGGTGCCGCTGGTGCTGATGCTGCTGCTCCGCTATGCGTTTGACAGCGAACCACTGCTCTTCCAGCACATCGCGCCCATCCTGATGGCGATCTTCCCCTTCGTGCTCATGTTCGTGATCACGTCGGTCGCGATGCTGCGCGAGCGCACCAGCGGCACGCTGGAACGCCTGCTCGCCATGCCCATCGCGAAGCTCGATCTCCTCGTGGGATACGGTCTCGCGTTCGGCGCGGTGACGATCATCCAGGTGGTCCTCGTGCTCGCCTTCGTCCTCGGTCCGCTGGGAGTCTCCATATCCGGCTCGGTCTTCGTGCTCGGACTCTTCGCGGTGCTCGACGCCCTGCTCGGGATGGCGCTCGGGCTCTGCCTCAGCGCACTAGCCAGAACGGAGTTCCAGGCCGTGCAACTGCTCCCCGCGGTGGTGTTCCCGCAGCTGCTGGTGTGCGGCCTCTTCGCGCCGCGCGGGCAGATGGCGGGCGTGCTGCAGGGACTCGCCGATGTGTTCCCGCTCACCTACGCGGTGGACGGAGTCACGCGCGCCGCGGCGTCGACGGCGTGGACGGGCGGTCTCGTCGAGGACCTCGTCATCGTCGCCGCCTGCATCCCGCTCGCACTCGGGCTCGGGGCGCTGACGTTGCAGCGCCGGACTCGATGACCCCGCGACGCGGCCGCCGACTCGGGGGCGGCGACACGCGTTCGGAGGTACTGACGGCGGCACGCGCGATCTTCGCCGAGGTTGGGTACTCGGCCACCACCCTGCGCGCGATCGCCCTGCGGGCGCACGTCGATCCGGCGCTCATCCTCCACCACTTCGGCTCCAAGGAGGCTCTCTTTCGCGAGGCGATGCGCGTGCCCATCGATCCGGCCGCCATCGCCGCCATCATCACCGGCGGCGATCGCGGCGCGCTCGGCGAGCGGCTCTGCACCTACTTCCTCGGGCTCTGGGAGGATGAGGCCACCAAGGAACCGCTGCTCGCCATGCTCCGCTCAGCGCTGACGCACGACGCCGCCGCCGAGTCGGTGCGGGGCTTCGTCACCGAGGCGCTGGTGGGTCGCGTGGCGATCGTGCTCGACGCTCCGGATGCCGCCTTGCGCGCCACGCTCGTCGGAAGCCAGTTCGTGGGGCTTGCGATGGCTCGGTATCTCCTGCGCATCGAGCCGCTCGCGTCTGCAGATGCGGCCACCGTGGCCGCCTGGGTCGCACCCACCGTGCAGCGGTATCTCACCGCCTGATCAACCGCTTGCGGACCCCGTGGTCCCTGGCCGATACTTCCGGCCGCACGCCGCCCGCGGTGGCGGTCACGTACGGAGGAGGCACCACATGAGTGGCGAAACCGTCGTCTCGACACCGGAAGCGGGCGATGCGGATGCCGCCCAACTTGCGAAGTTCGGGTACGGACAGGAGCTGCGACGCGTTCTCAACCTGTTCGAGAACTTCGCTGTCGCGTTCTGCTACATCTCGCCGGTCGTCGGCATCTATTCGCTGTTCGTCCTGGGTGTCGGCACCGCCGGACCGCGCTACATCTGGTTGCTGCCGATCGTCGTGCTCGGGCAGCTCTTCGTCGCGCTCGTCTTCGCCGAGCTCGGCAGCCACTACCCCATCGCGGGGGCGCTCTTCCAGTGGGGCAAGAACCTGATGGGGTCCACCTATGGCTGGTGGGTCGGATGGATCTACGGCTGGGCGCTGATCATGACCGTCGCCTCGGTGGACACCGGGCTGATCCTCTATGCGGGCCCGCTCATCAACAACATCTTCCATACCACCATCAACTCGGCCGACCCGAATCAGATCCTCATCTTCACGGTGGTGCTCATCCTCGTGCAGCTCGTCTTCAACATCGGTGGGGTCAACTTCCTCGGCAGGATCTCGCAGATCGGCGTCTACTTCGAGGTGATCGGCACGTTCGGGATCGCGATCATGCTGGCGATCACAGGGTTCCACCACGGCCTCGACTACCTGTTCACGTCACAGGGCGCCGAGAACGCGGCGACCAGTCCGCTCGGCGTCGACTTCGGCGGGAACTGGTGGCTCGGTGCCGCGTTCGTCGCCATCCTGGCGCACGTGTACATCTTCTACGGCTTCGAATCGGCGGGTGACGTCGCCGAGGAGGTCGTCCAGGCGTCGAAACGGGTTCCGCGGGCGATCATCTCGTCGCTGCTCACCGCGGGCGTCACGAGCTTCGTGCTCGTCGGCGCGCTGCTGCTCGCAATCCCGGCCGGTGCGAAGGGACTCGGCGATACGGTCGGAGGCGGAGTGCCGTTCCTCATCGGGTCGAATGTCTCCAGCCAGGTGATCCAGGACCTCGCGCTGTTCGTCGTGTGCTTCGCGTTCTTCAGCTGCGGGCTTGCGATTCAAGCCGCGGCGGCACGACTCATCTACTCGTACAGCCGCGACCGCGCACTCCCGGCGAGTGCGAGCCTCGCGCGGGTGTCTCCGCGATTTCGCACCCCGGTCAACGCCCTGCTGATCGCCGGGGTCATCCCGGCCCTCTTCGCGGTGCTGGCCCGCTTCACGCCGTCATCCAACATCACGATCGCCTTCATCACGATCCCGGCGAAGGTTAATGCGCTCTTCCTGCTGGTCTCGTTCGCGGTTTCGGGGATCTACCTCTCGTTCCTGCTCGTCCTCATCGCGGCGCTGGTCGCACGGCTGCGCGGCTGGCAGGCGCAGGGTGCGTTCCGGCTCGGCGCCTGGGCGATCCCGGTGATGGTCGCCGGGATCGTGTGGCTGCTGGCGATGCTCGTCAACATCCTCATCCCCTCCGGTATCACCAGCCCAAGAGGCGCGCTGTTCAACTACGACTGGATCACGCTCCTCGTCGTCGTGGTCATCGTCGCGATCGGTGCCTTCTACACCCTCGTCGCGCACCCCGCGCGGCGGATCGAGAAGACCACCCGGCGCTGACTCCGCACGCCGCTTGCACCTGGCCCCACCGCTCGGCGGTGGTCAGGCGATCGCGTCGTTGATGAGCGGTTTCGCGGCCATGGTGACGAGGGAGAGCTGCACCTGGTCGCGCCCGCTGCGCTTGGCCCGGTACATGGCCACGTCGGCGGCGCGGATCAGATCCTCCAAGCGCGACCCCTGCTCGGGGAAGCTGGCGATCCCGATCGACGCCGTGACGTGGTCGATGCCGCTGCAGGCCGCGGGGATCGGGACGTTGCGCAGCGCCCGGCGGAGGTCGCCCGCGACCCTCGCCGCACCGGTTGCCTCGGCGTCGCGGAGCACGAGGATGAACTCCTCGCCGCCGAGGCGGGCGGCGGCGTCGCCGGCGCGGGTGATGCGCCGCAATTCAGCGGCGACGCGCTGGAGCACGGCGTCTCCCGCGGCGTGACCACCCGTGTCGTTGATGGTCTTGAAGTGATCGAGGTCGACGAGGATGACGCTCAGCGGCATCCCGCGGCGCCGGCAGTCGGCGATCTCGAGCTCACCCGCCTCGCGCAACCAACGGCTGTTGTACAGGCCGGTGAGACCGTCGGTGGTGGCCCGGCGCGCGAGCTCCTGATAGAGCTGGGCGTTGTGCCACGCCATCGCGGCCGTGTGTCCGAAGAGCGTGGCGGTCTCGAGGTCCTCGTCCGTGAACCGGTTGAGCCCCATCCGCCTGCAGTTGAGCATGCCGAGCTTGTGGTCGCCGGCCATGAGCGGGATGAGCAACAGTGACTCGTGCTCGAAGGGCGTGTTGGGCACGGCGGCGGCGGCGGGATGCGCACCGGCGTTGCCGAGATTCTGCGGCGTGCCCAGGGCGAAGGCCCAGCCGTTGACACCGACCGACATCGAGAAGACGTCGGCCATGATCTCCTTCGCCTGGCGGCCGGTCGCGAAGGCGGCAGCGAAGCGATGATGGTTGTGGTCCGCCTCGTAGATCGACAGATCGTCGACCGGGACGACGCGTTGCAACTGCTCGGCGATGGCCGCCAGGATGCGCTGCGGGTCGTGCTCCGCCTGCAGCGCCAGGGCCGCGCGGCTCAGCGCGTGGGGAAGGCTTTCCGGGGTGGGCAATGCGGGATGCGGGCGCCGTCGCGGTGGCTCGTCGCTCTGCGCGGCGGCCGCGACCGCCGCCGGGAAGCTTTCGACCCGGCGCGCCGCGAACCACGCTGGTTGCACCCGCGTCGCGCCGTGGACCTCGGGCTCGCCGAGGATCACCGGCTCGCTGAGCACGTTGCCCTGCCCGAATTGCACCCCGAGGTCCATGAGGCTTCTCAGGTCGTCCTCGGTCTCGATGCCCTCGGCGATGATGCGCGCGTTGATGTGCGTGCCGAACGAGAGCATCGACACGACCAGCGCGCGCCGCGAATCGCTGGAGTGCACACCGTGGATGAGGTCGCGATCGATCTTGATGAAGTCCGGGCGGACCTCCGCGATCACGAGCATGCTCGCGTGCCCCGCGCCCGCATCATCGATCGCGATGCGGAACCCGCGCGAGCGGAGGTCGGCCACGACGCGCCGGAGGCGCGCCACGTTGGGGACGGGCACCCGCTCGCTCACCTCGAGGACGACGTTCTCGGCTCGTACCCCGGCCTCCTCGGCGAACCGCGCGATGCGCATCGCGGCGTTGGGCTGCGCGAGTGTTGGCAGCATCACGTTGAGGAACAGGGTCGCGGGCAGCGTGTGGACGCTCCCCGCCAGGCCGGCGCGAAGGCAGGCTTCGTCGAGGTCCTTCTCCATGGAACTGCCGGCGGCGTCGAAGAGCGCGCTCGGCACCTGAGGTCCCGCGCCCGGGTTGATCCGGCACAGTGACTCGTATCCCAGCGTCACGCCGTCGAGGAGACGGACGATCGGCTGCATCGCCGGGCGGATACCGCCGGAGTCGATCAGGGACCTGACCAGGTCGGGCATCGTTCCGGTCGTGTCCCGGTGGATCGGCAGGGGTACGGGGGCGCCGCCGAGACGCCGCCAGGCGGGCCCGAGCTGTGCCGCGACCACCTGCAGGAAGGGCAGCGCCTCGACGACCTGGTGACCATTCCGCCAGGTGATCAGCACGGCGAGCAGGTCGTCGCCGCGCTCGACGGGGACGGCGGTGAACGGTCCGGGTCCGATCTCACGGCGCAGCGCCGTCCGTTCGCCCGCCGAGAGGTGGGGAACGAGGCTCATGAATGACGACGACAGGTCGGGACTGGATGCCGGCGAGCGCCGCGTCGCGGCGGCGTGAATGCAGGGGATCGCGCTGGTCAGCAGCTGCAAGGTGCTCAGCGGCTGTCCGAGGATGGTCTCGACGCGAGCGATCGACTCGCCCTCGATCGAATCCGCGAGCAGCCGGACGCGATCACCCTCGAGCTCGGCGAGGTAGCTTCGGAATCCAAGGTCGCGGAGGCAGCCGCCGGTGAGCTCGAGCAACTCGTCCCTCGATTCGGCCCGCGCGATGCTGCGGCTCAGGTGAGAGAGCGTGCGCAGGGCGCGCCGTGACGAATAGGTGTGGACCTTCTCCGGTTGCATGCCGTCGCAGGATCGGACGCGCCACCGGACACGCCGGTGACGAGGTTGTCGCAGGGCAACATCAATGGGAGTCCGAGATGTGGGATCCAGGGAGGTGCGAACGCAGCCAGCCGGTGAGACGCCCCGCGTTACCACCCCGTGACCGCTTGGGATGGCGCTGCGTCGCAGTGGTCTTAAGACAATCTCCTTACCGTCAACAGGGGGCACCGTCCCGAGGAGGATTGTCATGGGTAGGCTGAGCCGCTGGGTCAGGCTGGGGGTAGTGATCATCGTCGCGAGTCTCTCGTTGGGGACAGCGACCGTTGCAGCGTCTGCTGCGCCGTTGGGTGATACGCCGCAACCGATGGTGCACGTGCACTAGACCGGATTCGAACAGACGGGGTGTCGCCGCTGAACCGCGAGCGCCCCAGGTGAGAGAGGAGCGAGTCGTGGACGCCGCCGCCATTCGGCCGGCGGCGTTCCACTCCTCCGTCGGAGGGGGCCGCGTGGCCGGTGACGCGGTCCGAGCCGATCGGTCGCAGATGCGAAAGGGGCCTGCGGTCAAGCGACACAGAACCGTCTGACGCTCGGTGCGAAGGTGTGACGAGGAATACGGGGGAACGGTGCCGATAAGCAGACCAATGTGGGGGACAACGTGAAGACAGCAGTCATGGGCGGCGGTTCGTGACCGCGCTCGCCGTCAACCCGGCGTGCGCCGGCGTGGCGCTGCAACCGGTGATCGACCTCATCGACCGCGTCGATCTGGGGTACGAAGCGCTCCCGCGCCCGCGTGACGCTGCGCCGTGCGAGGTCATCACCGCGGCACTCCAGGTCGCGCAGCACACCGGCCCGGCCGTGCTCCTCGTGCCGCTCGACAGTGACCTGCTGGCGGCCCCCGACTTCGACGTCGTGGCCCAGGCGCGCCGGTACGCCGTCAATCCCGGTGAGCTGGCGTGGATCATCCGGAGTGAGATCGAATCCATCCTCGACGATGCCGGCCTTCGACGGCTTCTCGAGCTTCGTGCGCTTGGCTTCCTGCTTGCGGTCGACGGCGTGCTCTCGCCGACGCTCGACCGCCGGCTCATCGCGGATCTGCGACCGGACTTCGTCTTTCTCGACGAGTCGGTGCCTGCGCTGCTGCACGAGAGCGAGGTGGCCAAAGCGCACCTTGCGGCGGCGGTGGTCTACGTCGCGCGACTCGGCGGCAGGATCGTCGCTCGTGGCATCGACACCAAGGCGACCGCAACCGAGGTCGCCGAGCTGGGTGTCCAGTACGGCGTCGGGCCGCACCTGGCCCATCCACTCGTCGTCGACGCCGATGTGGCGGAACCCCTGGATGAGGTGGTCACGGTCACATGGTTTCAGCGGCGCGAGGTCCGCGTCTTCAGGGAACGCGGCGACACGCTGCGTGCGCCGATCGAGCTCACCGCGCTGCCCGTGGCCGGCGCAGCCGCCCTCGACGACCGGAGCTTCGCCCGTTTCCTGGTCGACGCCGCTCGCACCCTGCAGGCGGAACACGACCCGGAGCGCATCCTCGAGATCGCCGCTGAGCGGCTCGGCCGTGTGATGGCGGTCGATCGCCTGGCGATCTTCGAGGCGGACTGGGAGCGCCATCGCTTCCGGCCACGCGTGCTCGCCGGCCTCGGAACCGAGGGATTCCTCGAGATGGAGGTGTCGCTGAATGACGGCATCACCGGCTGGGCGTTCGGGAGGGGCCAGCCGTACCGGTGCGCCGACACCGATTCGCACCCCGCCGCGTCCACCATCCCGGGCACCGCTCGCGAGCCCGAGTCGCTCATCGCGATCCCGCTGGTGGCGGGTGATCAGCGACTCGGTGTGCTCGACGTGTGGCGGGACGGCCTCGACGCCTTCACCGAGGAGGACCTCGAGCGCTGCGCACTGCTCGGATTCATCACCGCGGCGGCCTGGTCCAATGCCCAGATGTACGGGGAGTTGGAGCGGCGTGCTCTGACCGATGCGCTCACCGGCCTGTTCAACATCCGGTGGTGGCGCGACATGGGCCCGCGCGTGATGGCGCAGAGCCTGCGCACCGGAGCCGGCGTCGGTATCCTCCTCATGGACCTCGACCACTTCAAGCAGGTGAACGACAGCGCCGGTCACGCGGCCGGCGACTCCGTGCTGCGCGCCGTCGCCCGCGCCGTGCGTCGCGTGGTTCGCGACAGCGACTACGCGGTGCGCTTCGGCGGCGAGGAATTCCTCATCGTGCTGACGAACTCGACCGTGGAGGGCGCGATGCGCGTTGCCCAGGCGCTCCAGGCGGCCATCGCCGAGCTGCGCGCGCCCACGTCTGAGATCGACCGAGTCACCGCGTCGATCGGTGTCGCGGTCTTCCCCGACCACGGGCAGGAGCTGGATGACGTCGTCGCCGCAGCGGATCTCGCCATGTACCAGGCCAAGAGAGACGGGCGGGACCGCATCGCGGTCGCCCCGATCTCGCGACGCGAGCTGTCGGGCGAAGACCCCTCAGACGACCTGCTTTTCTGACGTGGTGGTGAGACCGAGGGCGTCGCTGATCTTGACGCGGCCACCGATGCGCAGCACCGAGTTGCGGTAGATGCGCCCCGCGAGCGCGGCCAGGATGTAGATCATCGCGATCGCGAGGATCACGCTGATCGCCACCTGCCAGAACGGGGCCACACCCGCTGCGATGCGCACCGGCATGATCACCGGCGAGAACAGCGGGACGAACGAGAAGATCGCGGTCGCCGTGCTGCCGGGATCGGGCGCGGCGACGGTGAGCGCGATGATCCACGCGGCGACAAGCACGAGGATGACCGGCAGCGCGACGCTGGTCATATCCTCCTGACGCGAAACCATCGAGCCGGCAGCGGCAAAGAGCAGCGCATAGATCAGATAGCCCAGAACGAACCACACCACGCCGCTGATGACCACGTCGACGCTGAGCGTCGGGATCGACACCAACTTGGTGGCACTGGCAAGCACCAGGGCCGCACCGGCGACGATCACGACCTGCACCAGCGCAACCAGCCCGATGCCGATGATCTTGCCCATCATGAGCTGCCACGGTCGCACTGCCGCGAGCATGATCTCGACAATGCGGTTCGATTTCTCTTCGATCACTCCTTGCGCGACGAACTGCCCGTACATGATCAGGGTGATATAGAGCGTTCCGGCAACGAAGAGGCCGATGACGATCTGCTCCTCCTGCGCCGCATTTGCGAGTGAGAGCTCGTCGACGCTCACCGAGAACGCGAGCTGGCCTATGACGTCCGCCGGGGGAAGACCGTGCAGCGTCAGATATTCCGCCAGCACCTGCTGGCGTGCCTGGTCGTTGAGCGCTGTCTGCAGCGTCGGGTCGACCGCCGACTGAACAGCCACGGTGGTGCCGGCTCCGGATCCGCTGACCAGTGCGTTGAGCGTGCCACTCCGGACGTCCGCTCGTCCGGTCGCAACCGACGTGTAGGGATGGACGGTGATGGTCTCGCCGAACGCAGCCGCCTCGGCCCGTACGGGCGCCGCGATCGACTGCGCCGCTCCGACGAACCCAACATCGAGTGACGACGTCGTCGGTTTGTTGAAGACGTATGCCTGCAGGAGGATGTAGCCACCAATCCCGATGACCGTCAGCAGGGTCGCGATCGCGAACACCCGCGATCGAATGCGGGCCATGAACTCGCGCGTTGCGATCACCCTGATCAAGGTCTGACTACTCATTGATCGCCTTCCCGCTCATGACGTCCCGGAACAGCTGGGTCAAGGCTGGTCGATCGCGCCGGAACTCGTGCACCGGACCGGTGGCGAGCGCGGCGCGCAGCACTGCCTGGTCGTCTCCGCCGTCTCCGAGTTGGAGCAACCAGCGCGAGCCATCCTGTTCGACCAGCGTCGTCCCGGGGACGTCGTCGTACCATCCGGCGCCGGCGCCGGGAGCGTCCACCCAGAAGCGCAACGGCCCACGCTCGGTCAGTTCGTCGACGGTCCCGATGGCGACGATCTGTCCGTGGTTGATGATGCCCACGCGGTCACAGGTCCGTTCGACGATGTCGAGCTGGTGGCTGGAGAGCACGACCGGCTTTCCCGCATCAGCTTCCGATCGCAGGACGTCGGTCATCGCGTCGACGGCGACCGGGTCGAGACCGGCGAACGGCTCGTCGAGCACGAGCAGCTCCGGCGAGAACACCAGCGCAGCGGCGAGTTGCACGCGTTGCTGGTTCCCGTGACTGAGACTCTGGAGCGGGCTCTTGGCACGGTCGGCGAGTCCGAGCCGCTCGAGCCATGCGGTCGACGCCTTGCGTGCGGCCTTTCGGCCGACGCCGTGCAGCTGCGCGAAGTATTCGAGCTGTCCGATCACGGACATCTTCGGATACAGCCCGCGATCCTCAGGAATGTAGCCGATGCGCCGTCTGGCCGCGAACGTGATCGGCGATCCGTCCCAGAACACACTCCCGGCATCCGCCTCGAGCACCCCGAGCACGACCCGCATGGTGGTGGTCTTGCCGGCGCCGTTCGCTCCGACGAATCCGAAGATCTCGCCGGGTTTGACGGTGAAGCTGAGATCGTGAAGCGCCTCGAGAGCTCCGTAGCGCTTCGTCAGATGACTAAGCTCCAGCATCGCCTTGGATCTTCGCCGATCGTCACCCCGCCACGCCCGTACCCTCCTGCTCCGCAAGGTTCCAGAGGTCACCCCAGGCTTCTGGGTCACCAAGGTCCTGACCACCGGGATGGGCGAGGCGACATCCGACACGCTCGTCCACCAACTGCCGCCCGTGGTCGCGGTGATGCTCGGCTTCGCGGGCCTGGTCATCGCGCTCCTGCTGCAGTTCGCGGCGCCTCGCTACCGACCCTGGATCTACTGGCTCGCGGTGGTGATGGTCGCGGTCTTCGGGACCATGGCAGCCGACGTTCTGCACATCCAGTTCGGGATCCCCTATCTGATCTCGACCGTCTTCTTCCCGATCGTCCTCACCGCTGTGTTCGTGATCTGGAATGCCACCGAGCACACGCTCTCCATCCACACCATCAACACGATGCGGCGCGAGGCGTTCTACTGGCTCACGGTCATGGCGACCTTCGCGCTCGGCACCGCCGCGGGCGACATGACGGCGACGACGTTGCACCTCGGGTACTTCGTCTCAGGCGTGCTGTTCACGATCCTGATCGCCGTGCCGGCGGTGGCCCACCGGTGGTTCCGGCTCAACGCCATCTTCGCGTTCTGGTTCGCGTACATCCTCACGAGGCCGCTCGGCGCCTCCTACGCGGACTGGCTCGGGGTCTCCCACGCGCGCGGTGGTCTGAACTGGGGATCCGGGAGCGTCGCCGTCGGCATGACGGTGCTCATCGTCATCGCCGTGGCCCTGCTGGCGGCCACGCATGAGGGCGCGCCGGTAGAGGAGCCCTAGCGTCGTGCGTGCGCCTGACCCGCCTCAGCGAGGCGATGTGGTCTGCAGCGGCGCTCCGGTCGCGGGTGATCCGGCGGCTGCCTCGGCAACCGGCTCACCCTGACGCCACAGCCCGGAGGGCCACCAGTTCCTGCGCCCGAGGAGCACCACGATCGCGGGCACGAGGATGGTCCGGACCACGAAGGTATCCATGACCACCCCGAAGGCGACGCCGTAGCCGATCTGCTGAATCTGCGATCCACCCGACGCGCCGCCGCCGGCGAAGGCGAGGACCGCGAAGGTGCCGCCGAGGATGAGTCCCGCGGTGGTGACCGTCGTGCCCGTCGCGCCGATCGCCTGCCGCACGGCGTCGCGCGTGCGCAGGTTGTGCGACTCCTCGCGAATGCGCGTCATGACGAGCACGTTGTAGTCGGATCCCAGTGCCATGAGGAACACGAACATCAGGAACGGGAGCACGAAGTTGATGCCGCTCTGACCGCCGAAGTGGACGAAGATCAGCGCCGTGAGACCGAGCGCCGCGAGGTACGAGAGCAGGACGCTCGTGACCAGGTAGAGGGGCGCGACCAGGCTGCGCATCACGATCGCGAGCAGGATGGCGATGAGCAGCGCGACGACGGGGATGATATGCCAGAGGTCGGAGGACGACAGCTGGTTCACGTCGTAGGCGAACGGCTGGATGCCGAAGACGCCCTGCGCCGCAGCGCCGACCTGCCCACCTGCGCTTCCGGCAAGGGTTCGCAGTGCCGGGATCTTGTTGATCGGCGGTGCCGCGCCACCTGCTTCCACGCCGATGTACTGGACGGTGCGGCCGTCGGCGCTCACGAATCGGGCGAGCGCCTCGCCGGCGAGCGTGCTGCCGCCGTCGTGGATCGCGACCAGCTGCGCCGGTGTCATGGCCTGACCGGAGAAGGCGAGCGGACCCTCGACCGTCGCGAAACCGCCGCGGGACTGCAGCGTCGTCTGGAGGGTCTGCAGATCGTCCGCGTGCGACCAGATCGGGGTCGCGAACCTGAAGAGGAATTCCGTCGCATTGAGGTTGGCGCTGCCGAAGTGCTGGGAGATCAGCGTGTTACCGGCAGCGGAATCGGTGCCCGTCGGTGTCGACTGGTCCGCAAAACCCGCGGTGGTGGTCCCGAGCTGTCCGAAGGCGATCGCACCGAAGATGATCGCGCCGGTCACGGCGACCGGCATCGGGTTGCGCACGACGCGCGCGGCGATGCGCCCGTAGACGTTCGCTCGCGGGTTCTCCTCGAGCCGTGCGCGTGACGGCCAGAACACCGCGCGACCGAAGATCGCCAGCAGTGCCGGAAGCAGCGTGAGTCCCGCAATCAGCATCAGCGCGATGCCGATGGCGAGCGCCGGACCGAGGGCCTGGTAGAAGTCGAACTGCGCGATGATGAGCGACATCAGCGCGGCCATGACGATGAGCGCGCTGAACGTGATCGACTCCCCGACCGTGGCCACCGCGCGGCGCACCGCGTCCTTGGGATCGAGACCGCGACGGAGTTCCTCGCGCGTTCGGAACACGAGGAAGAGGCCGTAGTCGGTGCCGGCGCCGAGCACGAGGACGATGAGGATGAACTGGGTGATCGCGGACACCTGCACGCCGAGGTGGGTGGCGCCCGCGATTACCGGGCTGGCGAGCGCGAGGACCAGTGCCGCGGGCAGGAGGGTCACGAGCGGCGCGAGCAGCGCACGGAACGCGATGAGCAGCAGCACGATGATGAAGAGGAGCGAGAACCGCTGCACGTCGCCCTGCGAGCTCTTCGACTGGCTCTGCTGATCGACGAACCCCGGGATGCTCCCGGTCAGGTGGACCTCGAGGCCGGATGCGTCACTCGGAAAGGTCGCGCGGATGGCGGCAACCAGCGACACGGCATCGCTCCCCGCGCTGAAGGGTGGGAGGGTGGTCACCACCTGCGCCTGCTCGGCGTGCTTGTCCGGCGACTGCCCGAAGTCCTGTACGCGAATGACGCCGGGGAGCCCGCGGATCCGTGTCTCGATGGCGCCGATCTCCTGCAGGTTCGCGGCGGTGAGCGGTCCGCTCTCGCGCGCCGAGATCAGCGTGGCGACGCCATGCTGGGAGTCCTGGAAGGGCTGCGCCAGGGTCTCGGCCTGCACCGATGGTGAGCTTGCGGGCAGGAAGCTGCTCTGCGAGTCCTTGGCGACGTCGGAGAGCCCGGGGAACGCCTTGACCGACACGATCGTGATGAGGATCCAGCCGATCACGACCGGCCAGCGGAAGCGGACCGAGAAGTTGCCGATGGACGCGAAGACGCGGTTGGTCACGCGCTCGCCCGGAGGTGCCGCGGCGGCGCTTCAGGCGGGGTCGGGGACAGCGACCATTCGATCGAGCCTGTTTCCTTCATGCCCCGGATAGTACACGCCATGAAGCTTTTTGCGACTCCGCTACCTTCGAGGAGATCGAGCATCACCTGGGCGCCGAAGCGCGACGCGCCGACCCCGAGCCCCGTGTATCCCAGCGCCGAAGCCACGCGTCCGCCGTGGCTGGTCGGCCAGAAGGCGCAGAAGCGGCTGCAGGTGTCGATCGCGCCTCCCCAGCGGTGCGTGAAACGCACACCGGCGAGCTGCGGGAACGTCGCGAAGAAGTGTTCGGCGAGCTTGTCGAATGTCCTTGCGCGCTGTTCGAGCTCCACGTCGACGCGATTGCGGAAGTGGTAGATGGCGTCGTAGCCACCCCAGAGAATTCGTGAGTCGGCGGTGAGGCGGTAGTAGTGGAACTGGTTGCCGCTGTCGCCCACGCCCTGGCGGTTGGTCCAGCCGACCGCCGCCCGCTGCGCGGGTGTCAGCGGCTCGGTGACCAGCACGTAGTCGTAGACAGGGAGTATGAACGGACGCGTGCGCGCCTGCAATGGGCGATCGGCGTTGGTGGCGAGCGCGACGCGCCGCGCCGAGACGCTGCCGGCGGCGGTGGTCAGGAGGATCCGTTCGGGCTCTGCGTGGAGCCGCGCGACGGCGGTGTTCTCGTGCACGCGCACCCCGGCGTCGATGCATGCGCGGCGCAGGCCCCACGCGAGTTTCGCGGGGTTGACGATGGCGGTGCGATCGTGGATCCACATGCCGCCGTGATACGCGGGCGATGCCACCTCCGCACGCACGGCATCGCGGTCGAGCACGTCGACGTGATAGCCATGCGCCTGCATGATTCCGGCAGTCTCGACAAGCTCCTCGCACTGCCACGGCGCCGTCGCCACGTCGATCATGCCGGTCCGCTCGAAGTCGCAGTCGATCTCGTGCTCGCGCACCGTCGACTCGATCGCGTCGAGGTTCTCGACGCCGAGCCGCTCGAGGGTGTCGAGCTCGACGGGAAACCTGCTCAGGCCGTTTGCGAACCCGTGCGTGAGGCTGGCGTCGCAGAAGCCGCCGTTGCGCCCTGACGCGGCCGCGGCTGAGCGGCGCATCTCCAGGACGACCACCTCCAGCGCCGGGTTGCGCTGCTTGGCGAGCAACGCGCACCACAGGCCTGTGAAGCCGCCACCGACGATCGCGAGATCACACTCGGTGTGTCCCTCCAGCCGTGCCGCCGGGCGCGGCGCCTGCGGGTCGTCGAGCCAGAACACCGCCGGGGCGGCATCGCGGAGAGCGGGATGGCGTGGTTCACCGGTCACGAGAGCATCTCCGAAGTGACGCCGTCTACCCGATGCCGGCCGTGGCCAGCGCGGAATCCTTGACCATGATCACGGCAAGCCCGTCGTCGTACACCTTGGTCCACTGCGGGTCGACCTCGAGCGCAAGCACCGCCGGAGCGCCGGGGACGTCGACCACGTAGTCGATGTTCCATTCCGCGAAGATGTGCAGCCAGTCGGGGTTGCCCGTCTCGACGTCGCTCACCTGCTGCATGACCTTGTTGCCGAGGAGCGTCGCCTCGCCGAACGAGAAGACGCGACGGTTGGGGTCGGGATAGAACCGGTAGATCAGATAGCCACCCCAGCCGTACTGGTCGAACATGTGGGTCCCCACCGCCGGATGCGCGGCGAGCCAGTCGGCGGCGCCGACCGGGAAGTTCGCCGCCGTGGCGCGTGTTTGATTCGACAGCGTCGAGTGCACGAAGTAGCCGGTGCCGAGGACGGCGATCACGAGGATCGCGACTGCGCCGGCGAGCATGTCCCTGGCACGTGGCGCCATCCACTCGCGCACCCGTTGTGCCAGTGACAGTCGCTCCCATCCCGCCGAGAACGACCAGATCAGCAGGGGCGTCACCGCGGCGACGAACAACGCCGAGTGGCGCACCGCGGAGAGCGCGGCATAGGAGACCACCACCGTCAGGCAGATGTCCCAGAGGGACGGACGGCGAAGCACGAAGGCGACCGGGAGCAGCAGCAGCATGATCTCGAATCCGCGCTCCTCGAGGACGTGAAAATTGGGCGACTGCCATTCGGCGATGAAGTTCTGCTGGATTGATGAGAACTGCGGTTGGATGACGTAGCTGTAGAGGTGGATGCCGTTCGGATTCACCACCGCGGCGGCGATGCATCCGACGAACACGAGCACCAGGTTCCGCGTCCGGCGTTGGTGCACGTCACCGTCGACGCCACGCACCCAGTGCACAGCTTCGACGAACGCGGCGACACCGACGGGCACGAGGCCGAAGAGAAACCCGCCGTGCAGATTGGCCCACACGATCATCACCAGCGGGAGCCAGTAGATGGCGCGCGACTTGCCGCGCAGGTAGCGGTCGAGCCACAGCACCTCGAGGCAGGTGAGCGTGAAGGTGATCATCTGCGGACGCGGTCCCCAGACGGCCGCGCCGCAGAGGCCGGCGATGCCGATCACGATCGCCGCGATGACCATGTTGGCGTTCTCCAGCCGGACTCGGAACCAGATGAGCACGAATCCGACGAGCGTCACCGCCCCGAATGCGAGTGACACCAGCGTCAGCCCGCCGAGCTTGTACACGAGGTACGCGATGATCTCGGTCGTGTACTCCGGGTCGATCCACTGTTTGCCGCTGACCGTGAAGGTGAACAGATCCCTGGAGACCACCTGGTGGTGATCGACCATCCACTGGCCGGTCACGAGGTGCCAGAAGACGTCCGGATCTCCACCTCTGCGGACGAGCACGCAGAGGATCACCACGAACGCTCCGACGACCAGGAGCTGCCCGGGCGTGATCCGTCGTCGGCGATGCGTCAGGGCGTCCGACATCACGCCGAAGGGTACTCAGTGCCGCGCCCGACGCGAACCCGGGCGCCGGGTGTCACAAATCCGGAGCCCGCGGTGCTTCTCATCATGTGGCTGACCTCTCCGCCCTCCAGGCGCTCGGCCGTCATCTCGTGACCGGCGTCTCCCGCCCGACGTCTGAGGTGGGCGTGAGGCCGACCACATTCGACAGGCTCTTCGATGAGGAATACGCGAAGGTGGCGGCGATTGCGCGGCGCGTGCTCGGCGATCCCGATGCTGCGGAGGACGTCGCGCAGGAGGTCTTCCTGGATCTCCACCGGCGCTTCGGCGACGCGCCGGGCGCCAGCGCGCCCGCGTGGGCTCGCACCGCCGCGGCGCACACGGCGCTGAACATGATCCGGAGCAACCGGCGTCGCGCCGGTCGTGAGGAGCGATATGCGATCGAGCCGAGCCACCGATACGACCCGCAGGCGGCGGTGGAGGCGGCGGAGACGACGCGTGCGGTGCGCGCGGCGCTCGCCCGTATCCCCAGACGCCAGGCCACAGTCCTCGCTCTGCGCTACAGCGGCTTGAGCTATGCCGAGATGGCGTCAGCCCTGGGGATCGGGGTGAACGCGGTGGGGACGAGACTGCGGCGCGCCGAGGCGCGCCTTCGCAAGGAGGTCGGTGATGCACCCATCTGACGGCACGCTGCGTCGCTCACTCGACGAACCAATCGCGATCGACGCCGCCAGCCGCGAGCACGTGCTGACCTGCGCGCGTTGCATGGACCGGGTGCGCCGTATCAGCGCGGACGCGGCGTCCGTCCGGGCGATGCTCGTCGCCCAGGATCGGGCTGTCGATGTTGCCGCCGCACGTGCCCGCCTGGCCGGCGTCGAGGCCTCCGGCGTCGAACCGGCACCCCGCGGCGCGCGGAGGCTGCGTCCGGGGAGCAGTCGCGCGAGCCGGGTCATGACCGGGGTGGCGTTGGCGGCCGCGGCCAGCGTCCTGCTAGTCGTGACCGGGGGTGCACAGCAGTTCCTCAGCCTCTTTCAGCCGAAGCAACTCACCCCGGTGCCGGTCACTGCCGCCGACGTCCGCTCCCTGGCCGGGCTCGCGGACTACGGCACTGTGGGCGGTGGGTCGTCCATCGCCTTCACGCCTGAGCCGGACGCCGCCGCGGCCGCGGCCGCATCCGGTCTGGCGGTTCCCGCGGTGGCGGATCTCCCGGCGGGCACCCCGGCGCCCGGATACGCGGTTGTGTCCGGCGGCGTGGTGACGTTCACGTTCAGCGCCGACCTGGCGCGCGCCGCCGCCGCCCGTGCCGGCGGGCAGCTGCCGTCGATGCCCGCGGGGCTGGACGGGAGCACGCTTTCCGTGTTGATCGCGCCCGCGGTGGTGGTCTCGTACGGCATCGACCCCGCAGCGCTCCTCCAGGGCGGCAGCGTGCCGGCAGGTGAGGCCTTCGTCGTGGTCGCCTCACGGACGCCGACCGTGACGTCGACGGGGGTGACCGCACGCCGGCTTGAGGACTACCTGCTCTCGGTGCCCGGGATTCCGCCACAGGTCGCCTCCGAGATCCAGGCGCTCGGCGATCCCGCCCAGACGATTCCGGTGCCGATCCCCGTCGACCTGGCGAGCGGCTCGTCGGTGACCATCAACGGCGCGCGCGGCCTGCTCATCGGGGACTCGACCGGGCTGGGCAGTGCGGTGGTCTGGCAACACAATGGGATCGTGTATGCCATCGCCGGAACCCTGACATCGAACCGGGTGCTCAGCATCGCCGGCTCGACGCATTGATGGTCGCGGCCGCCGCCCCGCCTGGCGAGCCCGCGGACGGGGCGGCGGTGCGGACCCTCGAGCTCACCAAACACTACGGCGCCGCGGTTGCGCTGTCCGGTCTCAACATGGTGGTGCCCCGGGGCGAGGTCTTCGGCTTTCTAGGGCCCAACGGCAGCGGCAAGACGACAGCCGTGAAACTGCTTCTCGGCCTGAGCCGTCCCACCGGAGGCGAGGCGTGGGTGCTCGGACGCCCCGCCGGGGATCGCCGGACGCGGAGCCGGGTGGGCTACCTGCCGGAGCTCTTCCGGTACCAGGGATGGCTCAGCGCGGCCGAGGTCCTCGGCCTGCACTGCCGTCTCGCCGGAATCGCCCGATCCGCGTGGCCCGGGCAGATATCTGGAGCGCTCGCGACCGTGGGCCTCGCCGGGCACGCCGGCGCCAAGGTCGAGACGTTCTCCAAAGGGATGCAGCAGCGCCTCGGCCTTGGGGTCGCGCTGCTCGGGAACCCCGAGCTGGTGATCCTCGACGAGCCGACCTCTGCACTCGATCCGGTCGGCCGCGCCGACACGCGCACGATCATTCGCCATCTCCGGGACCGGGGGTGCGCGGTGTTCCTCAACTCGCATCTCCTCGGGGAGGTGGAGCAGATCTGCGACCGCGCAGCGGTCGTCTCGGACGGTCGCGTCCTGGCCATCGGGCGGCTCGATGAGCTGCTGGGCACGGGCGGTGTGCGCATGCGGCTCACCGGGCTGACCGATGCGGGGCGCGCCGCGCTGGCGCGGCGCGGCACCCTCGCTGAGAACGAGGGGTGGTTCGTCGTCAACGGAGTGGACGCTGAGGCGGTGCCCGACCTGATCGCCGATGTCATCGCGTGCGGCGCCCGGGTCTACGCGGTGGAGCCGGTCCGCCAGACGCTCGAGGAGCGTTTCCTCGCCCTCATCCAGGGAGAGCGGGCGCGATGGCAGCGCTGACCATCGCGCGTCTGACCATCCGCGAAGCCGCGCGACGAAAGCTGCTGCTCGCGCTCGCGATCCTCACGGTGGTGGTCATCGGGCTCACCGGCTGGGGGTTCCAGCACCTCGCCACCCTGACGAACCCGGACGGGACGGCGATTCCCGCCGCCGAGCTGCGGCTCGCGACGTCGCAGGTGCTCGTCCTCGTCGAGTTCATGTTCAGCGGCGTTCTCGCGCTCAGCGCGGTGGTGGTGGCATCGCCGGCCATCTCGAGCGAGCTCGAATCCGGCGTTGCCCTCTCGATGCTGGCGCGGCCCGTCAGCCGATACCAGGTGGTCCTCGGCAAGTGGCTCGGCCTTGCCGCCCTCATCGTGATCTATGTGGCGGCCACGACGACGCTCGAGCTCGTGGTGGTGGGCCTCGCCACCGGCTACGTCCCGCCCGGACCGGTCGGGCTCGCCGCTTACCTGAGCGGCGAGGGCATCGTGGTGATGTCGCTGGCCCTCCTGATGAGCACCCGGCTCTCGGGGATGACCGCCGGGGTGATCAGCCTCGTGCTCTTCTTCATCGCCTGGATCGGCGGCATTGCCGGCGCGATCGGCGACGTGTTCGGGAGCCACGCCATCAAGAACGCGGGCACCATCACGCAGCTCATCCTCCCCACCGACGCGCTCTGGCGCGGGTCGGTCTTCGAGCTCGAGCCGGTGCTGTACCGGGACGTGCTCGGCGCCACGACCGAGCGTGCCGGCAACCCCTTCTTCGTCCAGTCGCCGCCCTCGCCGGTCTTCCTCGGATGGACGCTGTGCTGGCTGGTGCTGATCCTTTCGCTGACCGTCTGGAGCCTCCACCGCCGCGAGGTCTGACTCACAGCCGGCCCACATCGGAAGCTCAGCTGCTTGACAGTGTCCGTACGCCGAGACGATAGTGCGTTCGCTCACTTGAGCACATTCGATGCGGTCCAGAGGAGGGCTGTCCATGGCAGGGAGACCAATCGGCATTGAGGCTCACGGTCCGAGGGACCGCGCCCACGGGTGGTCGGGCCGTCGCTCGCGCCTCGTCGGGGTCGGGATGACCGTCGCACTGAGTGCCGTGCTCTTCGGCGTCGGAGCCAACGGGCCGGTCGCGCAGGCCGCCGCCAAGGCCGCCACGATCAAGCCCGGCGCAACCGGCGAGCTCGACTGCAACGGCTACAGCAAGAGCCAGCGGTCGCAGCGCGAGATGACCTGCACCGACATCAAGGGCATCCTCGGGGTCGACAACAGGAACACCTGGGGCGGCAAGTTCTACGACAACGGGCACTACATCGGCCACGACGAGCCGGACACCACGTTCCTTTCGTCGATGCCGGGCTCGGGTGACAACGTCACCTGGACCGAGACGCTCGGTTCCGACCCGACCGCGCGGCCGACCGTTGCCACGCCGGGCAGCGATATCTCGCACTGGTTCGAGTTGAGCCCTGCCCCGTGGTTCTCCATGGCGCAGTGCGATCCCAACTCGTACCCGCAGGCACCCTGCACGCCGAACTCCGACTCGAACGCTCCGACCAGCACCTTCAACGGTGGCGGATCGGCGTTCATGGAGATGCAGTTCTACCCGCCGGGGAACGCGCCCTTCATCGACAGCGAGAGCTGCAACAACGCCAATTGGTGCGCCGCGCTCAACATCGACAGCCTCGAGTGCACCGAAGGATTTGCGACGTGCAATCCAAACTGCGAGGAGCCTGTCAACTTCGCGTTCATCCAGACCGACGGCGTCCCGACGGGCGATCCGAGCCCCCAGGCCACGTCGAGCGCCAAGTTCATCCCCAACAGGCACACGCTGCTGATGAACCCGGGTGACAAGGTGGTCGTGACCATGGGAGACGCACCCGCGCCGGGCGGGGGCGACGCCTTCAAGGTGACGATCCAGGACGTGACGCAGGGGACGAGTGGCTGGATGCAGGCGTCGGCCGCGAACGGCTTCGCTGACACGTCGATCGCCGACTGCAGCGGCACCCCGTTCAACTTCGAGCCTGAGTACAGCAGCGCGAAGCCCGGCAACATCACGCCGTGGGCCGCGATCGCGACTGACATCAGCACCGAGTACGAGACGGGACACTTCGAGGCCTGCACCAGCCTCAAGTCCCCGCTCCAGAACTTCTTCGATCCGAGCGACACCGGTGGCGACTGGAACCAGTGCGTCGGGCCGTACGAGGCCACGACGGACAAGGGGACGCCGGAGTCCGGAGACGGGAACTGCTTCCGCAAGGGCGACACCCATCCCGGGTACAACGGCCCAGGTTCGGGGACCGCGCCCAACGAGGTGACCGGCTGCCAGGACAACGTCTTCCAGAACGGTGACCTCGACTTCGACGGAAGCCCGTACTGGACGGAGTGGCCGACGAGCACGTCCACGGGAACGTACCCGGCGAGCTTCGTCCAATGGTTGCCGACCACCAAGGGCGGCAGCGGGTACTCGCGATTCTTCTTCCAGACCGACATCGCGCTGAGCGAGGCGTCGTGCACTCCCACAACCCTCAGCGGATGCACCGTGCCCCCGGCTGGGCCCGGAAACTTCTATCCCTACTGGGGTGAGGCGAACGTGGGTGGGCAGTGCGCCTTCGAGTTCGGCAACGTCTCGTCAGGCGTCAACGACTACGGCAAGGACGCCCAGTACGGGACCAACCGGTTCCTGACGCTCGGCTACCCCGAGTTCGAGAGCAGGACCCACAGCACGGCCTGCTGACCGGCTGACCCGACCGACAACGGCGATACACCTGCCGGCTGAGCAACGTGCTCAGCCGGCAGGGCTGTTTTCAGGGGTTCCGTCGATGCACGTCAGCGCTTTTGGTCACGGGGCCGGGTTGGCTATCCTGCGACGCACGAGCGATCGTCTCGGAAGCAGGGGGTAGACGTGAGCGACCAGCAGTTGGGTCCAGGCCATGGACGGCGGTCGGCCCGCACGCCACTCACAGCGGGGCTCCGGCGCCTCTTCGCCATCCATGAGTCGGCGGCGGCGCGCCGGCTGCCCGTCGACGCGGTGCTCGAGGAGCTCGAGCACCGGACGATGGAGCGCAGGCGCCTATCCAGGCGGCGCTTTCTCGGCGGCGCGGCCGTAGCCGGCGCGGGGCTCGCCTTCGGGCCGGCAGCCACACGGGCGCTCGCGTCGGTACGTTCCGGGTCGTCACCCAATCGCCCGCGCATCGCCGTTGTCGGCGCGGGGCTAGCGGGGCTGCGCTGCAGCCACGTGCTCTGGACCCGCCATCACCTCCGGTCCACACTCTACGAGGGCCACCCCGACCGGATCGGTGGGCGTTGCTGGTCGTTGCGTGATTACTTCTCCAACGGGTTGATCACCGAGCACGGTGGGGCCTTCATCGATTCGAACCAGAACGCGGCGCTCGACCTCGCGGCGGAGCTCGGCCTGCAGCTCGAGGACTACAACGGAGGCGAGTTGATCGGGCTGCCGGAGGTGTACTGGTTCGACGGCGGTTACTACACATACGCGCAGGCGAGTGCGGACTGGGAAGCCTTTGGCTACAAGGCATTTCACGATGCGGTGCGGGAGTCGAACAGGGCCCCCGGCCTCGCCCGTCTCGACGCCCTTTCCGCTCCCGAGTGGCTGGACGAGACACCGATCGGCAGCGCGTCGCGATTCGGCAAGTTGATGCTGGCGAACACGGTGTCGGAGAACGGCGGCGATCCCGGCGAGCAATCGGCACTGGACCTGATCGGTCTCACCGGTGTGAATCCGCGGTCATCGCTCGATCCGCTGCCGGGCTACGACGAGAAGTGGCACGTCGTCGGCGGCAACGATCAGCTCGTGCACGGAATGGCCGGAGCGCTGCCGCCGGGAACCGTGCAGCCCGGCCACCGCCTGGTTGCGCTCCGTGAGAACAGCGACGGCTCGCACACCCTGACCTTCGACGTCGACGGAAGCACCCGCGATGTGGTTGCCGATCACGTCGCGCTTGCGCTGCCATTCACACTGCTGCGCGACGTCGACCTCACACGCGCGCGCTTCACCGCGGCCAAGCTCCGCGTCATCGACAGCCTCGGCATGGGTTCGAACGCGAAGATTCACCTCGAGGTCGCCGAGAAGACCTGGGCGCGGCACGGGTTCAACGGCGTCGCCTACACCGACCACGAGAGCTTCGACGTCTGCTGGGACGACTCCGTGCCGCTCGGCCGGGATGGAGCGCCCGCGCTGCTCCTCGCGTTTCCCGGTGCGAACGCGGGCCGGAACACGTTGACCGGTGACGCGCACGGGCCGTCGCCGGACCGGGACGCGCAGTGGTTCCTCGACCGCATCGACCCGATCTTCCCGGGCACGCGGGCCGCCTTCACCGGCGCCGCGTACGAGGATCACTGGGTCCGCGATCCGTGGGTCAGGGGCGCGTACTCGTTCTACAAGGTGGGGCAGTACGCGACGTTCGGTCCGATCGCGGCTGCGGCGCAGGGACGCGTCCACTTCGCGGGCGAGCACACGTCGATCAACAACCAGGGCTTCCTCGACGGCGCGGTGGAGACGGGAGCGCGCGTCGCCAGGGAGATCGTCGCCGAGCTCTAGCTGAGATCAGCTCTCGGCGGGGACGGTTCGCCGACGGGCTCGATACGCCCGCGCCTTGTCGCGCGAACCGCAGACGCGCATCGAGCACCAGCAGCTGCTGCCGTTCTTCGAGTGGTCGTAAAACGCCCACCGGCAGGAATCGCTGCGGCACACCTTGAGCCGGGACCACGTGCCCATCAGCGTCGCCTCGACCATTGCCGTCGAGATCATGCCGATGAAGCTGTCGATACCTCGGCAGTCGACGGCGAGCGTCGCTCCGCCGGCGGTCAGGACCGGTCGCAGCGGTGCGCATCCGAGGAGCTGCTCCAATCTCACAGGCACCGCTGGATCGACGTTCTCTCCGGTGTGTGCCTCGAGCAGATCGCGAAGCGCCTCCCGGGTGGCGACGAGCCGCTTGCGGTCCTTCTCGGTGACCCTCATATCCTCACCCGTGGCCTGCCGCAGCCACCGTTCTGCCAGCGGGCCGGTGCGGAGCTCGTCGACGCCGTCCGGCATCTCGGTGCTGTTGATGAACTCCTGGACGAGTGCCAGAGAGCCGGGGGCGCGGGGTCGGGGTGCGGGTTGGGTCATCTCAGGTTGGGGGTTCCTCGTGGGTGCCGTCACCAGTATACGCATTTGACAAGTGACGATGACTGCGGTATGCTGTCACCAGTGAACCACGTTCGGTGGTGATTCAAACGGAGGCGACGACCATGTACGGAGCTGTGATTGTCGAGCTGGCCCATGTGGCCGAGCAGGAGAACATGCAGCAGGCGCTGATGGCACGGTGCCGTGCCCAGGCACGCAGGGAGCGGCGCCGGCTCGGACCAGGACGCATCGCCCGGGCATGGACAGCCTTCAGGGCACCTCGCGGCGCCGTCATCGAGTTCCGCCGGGCCGGTGACGGCGTGGCCGCCGACCTCACCGCGTGCGCGGACTGCTAGTCCGCGCGCTCGGTGGCGGTCGTGTCGAGCACATTCGCCGCGAGTCGCCCGGCGATGCCGTTGGCGATCGCGGTGGCAGCCGATGATTCGGGTTTCCGCCGTGCCTGGTCCTCGAAACAGCGAACGAACTCCTCGCGGAGCGTGAGACGGGGGAGGACGCGAACCACGTCCTGTCGGAAGGGCTCCGGCCACCTCTCCGGGTTGCGCCCCGAGATGTCGAGGCTTGTGGCGATGGCCAGCAGGTAGCCCTCGACGTCCTCCGCAAGCTCGGTGCCGCGCATGTGCCGGACGACGACCTCGGCCGCGCGGATGCGACGCGCAACCGGCCATCCGGCTCCGGCGCCGAACACCCAGGCCACATGTCCGCCGGCGTCCTCGAACGGCACCGTGTGACTGTCGAACTCAGGGACGAGGCCGATGTCGTGGAGCATCGCCGCGACGTAGAGCAACTCGGAGTCGATGGTGATTCCGCGCGCCGCCGCGTAGGACGCAGCCCAGACGTACGAGCGCAGACAGTGGTTCACGATCGCCGGCGTGCAGTAGGTCGTGCACACCTCCAACGCCGCCGTGGCGCACGGGGTGTCGGGTCGAGTGACGCCGGGGACGATCTCGTCGCTCATCACAGCCTGGGAGCGTGACGTCACGACCAGAGCACGTGGGAGAAGCGTGACGGCAGCTCGTCGACATCGACGTTGGGCCACGTGCCGGAGGGAAACAATCCCCGCTCCAGGTACTGCCAGGCCGCGGTGTGGTTCGCGCACGCGGGGACATTGGGCCCGAAATGCGGCCGGGCGGATCGGTGCGGATCACTACCGGTGTGCTCGGGCTCGCTGGAGTAGAGCAGCACGCCCCTCACCGCAGCGGGATCACCGGTGACCAGCGAACAGTACGCGCCGGAAAAGGCGCCGTTGATCGGGTTCTCGTAGAACGCGGCGACATAGCCCGAACCGGCGAACGCCGCGACGTACGCCGCGATGTAGGTCGCGGAAATCGGGTCGCTCGTCTCGACGTCGCGAAAGATCGCGACACCGTGCGCGACACCGAGTGACGTCGCCTGCGCGATCGCCTGCGCGGCGTCGGTGGCGCCCGACGTGAACGCCCGATTCGGATCGTCGAGGAGCAGGATCGGAAGCCCCTGCTGATGGATGTATTGCGCCTCGGCGTTCGAAAGCTCGCTGCTGTAGATGAGATATCGACCGACGAACTGCGGAGCTCCGAGCTCGCTGGTCGTCTGCGCGATGATGTTGCCCGACTCGACGTTGTCGACTGTGTCGATTCCCCACCATGCGCCCACGGATGTCGCGCCGGGTGCTTGCTGCTCATGCGCGACGGCGAAGGCCGCGTGCGCCGGCTGCGTGCTGAGGAACGCGAGGAGCGCTGTCATCGCGAGCGCGATGCGAGCCGTCCGTGCTGCAGCCTTGACCATCGATCGCCTCCTGGAGTCCTCGCGCTGCCGGAGCAGCCGGTCATGCTAACAGCGGCGCACCATCGCGCGGCCGGGCTTCCGGCGCGCGCTCACCGGTACGATCGTCCTGTGGGGGCATCGAGCAAGCGCGCCGCGATCCGGGATGCGACGCTGCCGGACGCGGAGGCGATCGCGGAGTTGCACGTCGCCAGCTGGCGGACGGCCTACCAGGGGATCGTTCCCGACGGCTTCCTCGAGGGCATCACGCGCGAGAGCCGGATCGTGCGCTGGGTGAGCGCCCTCTCACCATCGGAGTCGCCACTCACCGAAACGGTCGTCGCCGTCGACGGCGGCGAGATCCTGGGCTTCTGCAGCTTCGGGCCGCGGCGAGAACCCGCCTCGTCGGAGGTGGGGGAGGTGTACGCGCTGCACGTCCACCCACGCCTTCGGCGCAGTGGCATCGGAACGCTGCTCCTCCACGCGGCATTGCGCCGGCTCGCGACCCCCGGCTGGGATACCGCTGTGCTCTGGGTGCTGCGCGACAACGTCAACGCGCGCGCCTTCTACGAGGCGCTGGGATGGTCGCCGACGGGCGAGGAGATGGTGGAGAACCGCAGCGGCTACGCCATACCGGAGGTGAGATACACAACCACGCTCGACGGCCCGGGCTGACCCTGCTCGCACTGCGCTTCGAACGTCGCGCCGGAAGCGTACAGTTCTGACGGATCACAGAGGGAGCGCTCGAGATGACCACTTCGTTCACCGATGACGGTCCATTTCCGCCAAGTGCGCTGAGCGAGAACGCGGCCGGTCGCCTGACCGACGCCCAGCGCCGCGGTTGGGGCCGCATGTCGCGTGGCATTCGCAAAGCCGAACTGTCCTTTGCGGTCGTCCTCGTGATCATCGGCGCCCTGGTCGCATTCGCCCCCGGGCCGGCGAAGGACGCGACGCTCAAGCCGATCGTCGGCCTGGTGTGCCTCGTGATCGCGGCCATCCTCGTGGTGCGGGCGCTCAGCGGTGGCGACAAGGTCACCGAGGATGTGCGCGCCGGGCGCGTCGAATCGATCGACGGTGCGATAGCCAAGCACGTCATCCACTCGGACTCGCGAGGCACCAGCAGCGAGTTGCATTTCCTCGATGTGAGTGGCAAGCGCTTCGAGACCTCGCGGGCGGGGTATGACACCGCGCCGGACGCCGCGTACGTGCGGCTGTTCTACCTTCCGCGAAGCCATCGAGTCGTCAACCTCCAGGTGGTGCCGGGTCCTGCGGCGCCCGAGCTCACGCCCGCATCGTTGCAGGGGGTGGCGCAGAACCTGGCCTCGGGGATGCACGGCCACAGCGAGGTTGCGATGGCCGAGGCGCGCGCGCAGATGGCATCGATGGAAACGCAGTTCCGGCAGCAGGCGCAGGCGGCTGCGGTGCCGCCGCCGAGCACCGAGCTCGATCAGCGCCCACTCGCCGAAGCGATCATCGGGACGTGGACCAGTCCCTTCATGACCGTCAGCTTCGCGCCCGACGGCACGGCCACGCAGACGATGATGAACGGCAAGCAGATGAGTGGCCGCTGGTCGGTCGACGCGCAGGGGCAGCTGCATGCCGGGCTCGCGGGGCGGGAGGATGCGGCCGCCGCCTGGGTCGCCGGCACGACGCTCACCATCTCGATGGGAACCATGGCGCTCACCTTCGAACGTCAGCCGGCCGGCAGCTAGCATGGGGTCATGACCGGCTCCCCGATGCCCGCGGTGTTCCTCGGCCATGGGAGCCCGATGAACACGCTGGAGACCAACCGCTACACCCTCGCGTGGGCGGCGTTCGGCGCCTCGGTCCCCCGTCCACGCGCCATTCTCGTTGTCTCGGCGCACTGGTACATCGGGTCGACGGCGGTCACCGGCATGCCCTCGCCGCGCACCATCCACGATTTCTACGGATTCCCGCAGGCGCTGTTCGACTTCCAGTACCCCGCGCCGGGTTCGACTCCGTTCGCGGAAGAGGTGGCGGAGATCGCGAAGCCGGTGTGGGTGGGGTTGGATCACGACAGCTGGGGCATCGATCACGGCACCTGGTCGGTGCTGGCCCATGCCTTCCCCAAGGCCGATATTCCCGTCGTTCAACTGTCGATCAACGCGGCCAAGCCGTTCGACTATCACGTCGACCTCGGTGCCCGGCTTGCGCCGCTGCGGGACTCCGGAGTGCTCATCGTCAGCAGCGGGAACGTGGTGCACAACCTCGGCGGCATGGACTTCAGGAATCCGGACGGCGGGTTCGACTGGGCGCAGCGCTTCGACGAGGCGGTGCGCGCGAAGATGCTCGATGCGCCGGCCGACGTGCTCACCGTCGACGTGCGGCCCGAATACCGTCTCGCCGTCCCCACCCCCGATCACTTCCTGCCCCTGCTCTACCTCGCGGGTGTCGCCGGCGCAACCGGTCACACTCCGGAGGTCCTCGTCGACGGCTACACGTTCGGATCGCTCTCGATGACGTCGTACACGCTCGACGCGACCTGCCCGACCCGTCCTGACATCGAGTCCGCGGCCGCGGAGTTCCCCGATCCGGCGCTGTTCCCGCCGGATGAGACCAACGCCTGACCGCTGACGCTCAGGCGGCGCACAGGTCGATGCGCTTTGCCTCGAGAATGTTTGCCACCGCGTTGATCAGCCGGCTGCGGTCGAGCGTTCCGGCGTTGACGGCCGCGACCAAGGCCGCCGCGGTCGACGCGGTGAGCGAAGCCACCTGTGCGGCTGCGGCCGTGTAGAGGACCATGTCGGCGCCGGCCGTGATGGCGGCCACCACAGCCCTGGGAACCGGATACCCGATATCGGCAAGCGCGCCGGCGGAGAGCGAGTCGGTGATCACCAGGCCGTGAAAACCGAGTTGGTCGCGAAGGAGCGTGGTCATCACGGCGGGCGAGATGCTCGCCGGCAGCGACGAGAGACCGGGGACCGAGGCGTTCGCGATCATCACCACCGGCGCGCCGGCGGCGAACGAGCTCTGGAACGGCAGGAGGCCGGCGTGCTGCAGCGACGTCCACGGCTGCGTCGTCGCCGGCGCCACGTCGGTGTTGGCCGACGCCTGGCCGAGCCCGGGGAAGTGTTTGACGACGGGCACGACCCCACCGGCCTCGAGTCCCTGCATGAAGGCGACCCCGTCGGCGGTGGTCACGTTCGGATTCAGGCTGAACGACCGCGTGCCGTCAGGGTCGCGATTGTTCGGCCCCACGCCGTTGTCGAGATCGAGGACCGGAGCGAGGTCCATGGTCACGCCGGCGGCGCGCATGCGCAGCGCGATGGTCGTGACGAGCTGCCGGATCTGCGCAGCGGACATGGTCGCGGCCAACTGCCTCGCCGATGGAATCGATCCGACCAGGTTCGCCATCCGTTGGACGACGCCGCCTTCCTCGTCGGTCATCATGAAGGGCGTGATGCCCCCCGGCGCGACCGTGGCGAGGGCGTGAAGGGCGCTTGCGAGATCGGCCGGTGCCGAGGATCCGAAGAGAATGACCCCGCCCGCACCCGCCGCGACCTCGGCGGTCACCGACGCGACATCCGTCTCGTCGACGGGAACCACGAGGGTCTGCTCCGCGAGCCGGGTGAGGCCCCAGGTTGCCAGCACGCTCAGGTTGGTGCAGACAGTCGGGGTCGGCGTCGGTGCGGGGGACTCAGTGGGCGTGACGGTGGGCCTGGTCGAAGGGATCGGGCTCGTCCCGGTTCCCGGGAGGGCGCAAGCAGCGAGAATCGAAGTGGCCGCGACTACGGCAAGGAGCCCGGGTGTCGTGCTGCGCATGCGGGTGATACGGTCCGAGCCCCCAAAAGGAGCCGGACCACCGTTCCGCACCGCTGCCCGGCACCCGGAATGACCCACGGAGCGAAAGCATGAAGTTCGGAGTTGTGCTTCCGGGCGGCACGGCGCCGCAACAACTCGAGCAGGCGATCCTGGCCGAGGACTCCGGCTGGGACGGTGTCTTCGTCTGGGAGGCAGCCTACGGAGTCGACGCCTGGACCCTGCTGGCGGCCATGGCGGCGCGGACCAGCCGGGTCAAGCTCGGCACGATGCTCACCCCGCTCCCATGGCGCCGTCCCTGGAAGGTGGCGAGTCAGGTCGCCACCCTCGACCAGCTCTCCGGGGGCCGCGCGATCCTCGCCGTCGGCCTCGGTGCTGTCACGACCGACCTGCCGCAGACGGGCGAGGTCGTCGATCTACCGGTGCGGGCCGCATACCTCGACGAGGGCATCGACCTCATCCGGTCAGTCTGGGAGGGCGGGACCAGCTACCACGGGCGCCACTACCACTACGAGACCGACCGCTCCGATCTTGCCGAAGCCGGCCATCCGATGCAGGAGCGAATCCCGATCTGGGTCGTCGGCGTGTGGCCGAGGCCGAAATCCATGCACCGCGCACTGCGCTGTGACGGCGTCGTCCCCCAGTGGGCGATCGACGGACGCGAGGGCATGCCGAGCGACGTTCGCGACCTCCGAGCATGGATGGCCGATCGCGGTCGTGGCGACGTCGACGTGATCATCGACGGTGAAACGCCGGCGGGTGATCCCATCGCGGCCGCGGACCACGTCCGCCCGTGGGGCGTCGCCGGTGCCACCTGGTGGCTCGAGACGCGCTGGGAGTTGCCGCACAACAGCGACGAGCGGATGGTCGAGATTCGGGGGCGCCTGGCGAGCGGACCACCCTCGTTCTGAGACGTGGACACGGCGCCGAGGACGTCTCCGAGGACTACGCCTCCGCAGCCTGCAGTGCCGGTTCCTCCGCGAACTCGCGAGCATGCGGCACGGGCAGTGACGTGTGCGCCTCACCGGAGATCTCGCGGAGGGTGCGGCCGCTGGCCCGCACGTACAGCCAGGCGGCGCCGAGCACCGTCACCGAGGCGAGCAGCACGATGCCGATCCAGAGCGTGGGCACGTTGACCAGCTTCAACCCGGAGACGAGCAGCACCGCCGCCAGCGCGCCGCGCAGGAATGCCGTCGGCGCATACGACGAGACGCTCGCGCCGAGCAGCACCCCGGGGATGCTCCCGATCAGGATCGACAGCGTCAGGCCGAGCTTGAAGTCCCCGAACACGATGTGCGCCAGCGCCGCCGAGCCCACCATCGGGATCGCCTGGGCGAGGTCCGTGCCCACCATCTGCGAGCCGCGCAGCCGCGGGTAGAGGAAGAGCAGCAGGATGATCACCAGCGTCCCCGAGCCCACCGACGTGATCCCGACGATGAAGCCGATCGACGCCCCGATCGCCAGCGTCGGCGCCTTCTTGATGCGCAGACGCTCGTCCACCCCCGCGGAGGTGCCGTTGCGGTGGTCCAGGTACATCTTCAGCAGCAGGGCCGCGACCGCGAGCAGGAGCACCGCCCCGAGCGCGACGCTGACCACGGTCTGCACCCTGGTCCCGTGGCCGATCGACTTCAGGAAGACCACCCCGAGGAAGGCCGAGGGCACCGAGCCCACGGCGAGCCACCCGGCCAGGTTCCAGCGCACGGTGCCCCGTCCGGCGTGGACGGCGGCGCCGACCGGCTTCATGATCAGCGAGGCCACCAGGTCGCTGGAGACCGCGGCGAGCGGCGCGACGCCGAAGACCAGGACCAGGATCGGGGTCATCAGAGCGCCCCCGCCCATCCCAGTGAGCCCAACGGCGAACCCGACGATTAGGCCGGCCAACGCCACAAACAGATCGATGTGCACCCCCCGTCGACCCCCTTCACGAATGTTTGGCGCTTTTGGACTACTTTGAGGCCTGGCGAAGACCCCGTCAAGCAGGGTCAGCAGATGGAAATCATCGCCTGACATGAATGGTTTCGATCCGTGCCCCTGGGTGGCTTGCCCTGTGGGCACTGCCGGCGGAGCCGCCCGTACGAAGGTCGCAAGATCGCCAAGCGCTCTGTTGACGGCTCTCTCAGGACGCCTGCGGCCTCCCACCCTGGTTTCCGTCGCTCGCAGATCACCTGGAGACGTCCCGCGGTGCGACCACCGCCACGTCGGAGCAGGCGATCAGGCGGTCGCCGTGCAACAGCGGCATCACGAAATACCCCCAGCGCTTGGAACTGGGGACGTAGATCTCGAGCCTGAAATCGAAGCTCCAGAGGGCCAGCGTTCGCGCCCGATCGCATATGAGGTTGTCGAAGGGGGACAGCGGGGTGGTGCGTGGGTCGAGTCGCGCGACCCGGTGCGTCGCAGCGCGTCGAGATCCTCGGCGTGCGCATACCACTCTCCATTCAAGCCCGCGTCGATCGACACGATCTCGCGGTCGGCGAGAAGAGCCGCCCGCCTGACCGAGGCCTGAATACCGGCCGCGTATGAAGTGGCGACGGACTGCTGCTTGGTGGCGATGCCGAGGGAAGGCAGCGAGCGGACGGTGGCGGACCTCAGTGCTTCGTCCTGCGCTGGTACAGTGTCGATCGCCGTCCGAACCAGGTGGTCCGCTGAGCCAGAGCAGCGCAAGCGTGTCGGAGATCTCGCTTCGAGCGCCCCAGCCCGCCCCAAGCGGGGCGGCAGCGCGAGGTGGAGTGAACGGTCGGCGGTTGCGCCGATCGACGTCTGGTGCGCCGTGTACTCGAAGAGGCGCCGCTCCTCCAAGGGGGTGTGTCCACGAGCTCGGGGTCGAACGGTCCGAGCCGGAAGAAGAGCACGAGCAGATGGTTGCGTGCGACGATCGCCGTCGGATTACGTTGCAGGCAGCCGAGCGCAACCACCAGGTCATGAATGGTGTCTGCGGTGACCGGTGACGGAGGCGTGCCACTGAGGCGCTGACGGCTCACGGCGAGACGCCGAGCGTTGCCGACGGTGACAGTCCCCCCGCGCTACCCCCAGACCTCCGCGGCGGTTTCGACGATGAGGCGGAGCTTGGCAACCTCCTCGTCGTAGGTCAGGACGTTTCCCTCGACGGTGGAGGAGAAGCCGCATTGCGGTGACAGGCAGAGTTGTTCGAGCGGCAAAAACTTCGCGGCCTCGTCGATCCGGCGCTTGAGGTCGTCCTTGGCCTCCAGCGTGCCGCGCTTGGTCGTCACCAGTCCGAGCACGACGTACTTGTCCTTGGGGACGTAGCGCAGCGGCGCGAAACCACCGGAGCGCGCGTCGTCGTACTCGAGAAAGAAGCCGTCGACGCCGAGCTCACCGAAGAGTGCCTCGGCGACGAAGTCGTAGCCGCCCTCCGCCGCCCATGAGCTCCGGAAGTTGCCCCGGCACATGTGCGTGGTGATCCGCATGCTCGGTGGTCTGGCGGCGAGCACGCGGTTGATGTTCCTGATGTACAGCTCGTGCTGATGTTCGCGGTCACCGCCGAGCGATGCGATCAGCTCGCGCTGGCGCGGGTCGTTCAGGTACGCGAGGCTCGTGTCGTCGAGTTGCAGATAGGTGCAACCGAGGTCGCCGAGGCGGCGCACCTCCTCGGCGTAGGCGGCGGTGAGGTCGTCCCAGAACGCGGCCAGGTCCGGGTACACCGACTCGTCGATGGCGGCGCGTCCGCCGCGGTAGTGCACCATGCTCGGCGACGGGATCGTGAGCTTCGGCGTGACACCCTCGCCGATGTTGTCCTTCAGAAAGCGGAAGTGGTCGGCGAAGATCGTGTCGCCGAGCCGGACGCGCTCACTGATGCGCAATGCCGCAGGTGCGAAATCGAGCGTGCCGCCATCGTTGAAGAACTGCACGTGCAACTTCTCGTCGGCCTGGGTGACGCCACCGAGCTGGTAGATGAAGTCCATGTGCCATGCGGCGCGGCGGAACTCGCCGTCGGTCGCGGATTGCAGACCGACGTCGCGCTGCATCGCGATGACATCTCGAATCGCATCGTCCTCGACCTCCCGGAGTGCGTCCTGCGGTATCGCTCCCGCCGCACGCTGCTCGCGCGCCTGCATCAGTCGCGCGGGACGAAGGAGGCTCCCGACGTGGTCGGCGCGAAAGGGTGGCTCAGTGCGTCTGCTCATCGCTCATGATCGCCAGGCGTGATCAGCGCGGTAGCGTACCCGATGGCCCGAATCGATCGCCGGCGAAGCCGGTGCCGCGCGCGGATTCCCTAGGCTTGCGCCGTCGATGTCCGAACCACCCCGATATCACGACGTCACCGCCGAAACGTCCCGGAGGTCGTCGGAGCGGCGCATTCGCAATCGGGCGCTCACCATCGGCCTCAGCGTCACTCCGTTCGGCCTGTCCTTCGGAGCCGTCTCGGTTGAAGCGCACCTCAACCTCATCCAGGTCTGCCTGCTCTCGCTCGTACTCTTCTCGGGTGCGTCGCAGTTCGCACTCGTCAGCATCATCGGCGCGGGAGGCTCGTACTTCTCTGCCGTGGGGACCGCGCTGCTGCTCGGCGTGCGCAACGGTCTGTACGGGGCGCGCATCAACGCCCTCCTGCGCCCGTCGGGGTGGCGCCGATTCCTGATGGCCGAGGTGACCATCGATGAGAGCACCGCGATGGCGGTGAGCGAGACTCGCTCCGGGCACGCTGCGCGCGCTTTCTGGTCCACCGCGCTGAGCGTGTACGTCCTCTGGAACGCGTCGACGATCGTCGGCGCCCTGGTGGGCAATGCGCTCGGGTCGCCGGCCACCACCGGACTCGACGTCGCGGGCCCGGCTGCCTTCATCGCATTGCTCGCACCGCGTCTCACCACCATGCGCATGCGTCTGGCGGCGCTCGGATCGGGCGTCATCGCGCTCGTCACCGTTCCCGTGGTGCCGGTGGGCGCGCCGATTCTCATCGGCGGCCTGACGGCGGTGGCGCTCCTCCTGGTGTTCGATCGATGAAGCTCTGGCTCGCTGTGGTGATCGCCTCCGCAGGGTGTGCGGCACTGAAGCTCGCCGGCTTCGTGGTCCCCGCGCGCCTCCTCGAATCCAGCCTGGCGCGGCGGGTTCTCGAGGCACTGCCGGTGACGCTGCTCAGCGCGCTGATCGCCGTCTCGGTGTTCGCGACCGGCAACCACCTGATGCTCGATTCTCGCGCCGCCGGGCTTGTCGTGGCGCTGATTCTGGTGGCTGTGCGAGCCCCGTTCCTGGTCGTCGTGGTCGCCGCGTGTGCCACCGCGGCAGGAGTGCACGCGCTCTGATCCGGCGGCTACACTCGTGAGCCTTCTTCACTGAGGTAATTGACATGTTCAAGGTTGTGGTCGTAGCCACCGACGGATCGGATCCCGGAGACCTGGCCATGGCCTTCGCGAAGGACCTCGCGGTCGACCAGAAATCCCGGCTTCTGGTCGTCTATGTCGACGAGCTGATACCCGGGCACGGCGGAGCGCACCACGCGCAGGCACTCGAGCCGGAGATCAAGACCAAGATCGAGAACCAGGTGTCGGCGTTGAAGGCGGACGGACTCGACGCCGATTTCGAGATCCACCAGGTCAAGGTCAGCGGGCCGGCGCACGCGATCGCCGATGCCGCCACCGCCGCCGGCGCAGACCTCATCGTCCTCGGCAGTGTGGGCAGCGGACCGCTCAAGGGCCTCCTGCTCGGCAGCGTCGCCCACCGGCTGCTCCAGATCGCCCCCTGCCCGGTGCTGGTCGTTCCCGCGCGCGATCGCTAGTCCCGTCCCCGGTGGACGCCGAGGGATGGCGCGAGTCGATGCGGGCGTGGGCGCTGCCCGAGCCCATCCTGGCCGCGGCTCCGGAGTCGCCGTGGGGGTTTCCAGCTGAGCTGTTCCGGTCACGCGCCGAGCTGGGGACACCCGGAGATCTCACCTACACCAACCGCCGCGCGCGCGACGCCCTGCCACGGGGCGGGACGGTGCTCGACGTCGGTGTCGGTGCCGGCGCGGCGTCGCTGCCGCTCCGTCCACGATGCTCGCTGATCACCGGTGTCGACGAGTCGGCCGAGCAGCTGGCGGAGTTTCGGCGTCAGGCGGATCGTGCCGGCGTGGCTGTGCGGACGATCCAGGGGTCGTGGCCCGGCGTGTCGGCCCGGACGCCGCTCGCCGACGTCGTGGTCTGCAACCACGTTGTGTACAACGTCGCCGACCTCGCGCCCTTCGCGCTCGCCCTGTCGAGCCACGCTCGGCGCCGGGTCGTCCTGGAGATCACCAGTCATCATCCGACCGCGTGGATGGCCGACCTGTGGTGGCGGTTCCACGCCCTGTCTCGGCCGCTCCATCCCGATGCGAACGATGCGGTCTCGGTGCTCCGCGGCCTCGGCCTTGAGGCGCGGCGGCACGCCGAGGTCTCGCCGCGCCGCGCGGGCGGCTTTGCGCGGCGGGAGGACGCCGTGGCGTGGATCCGCAGGCGGCTCTGCCTCGATGCGTCCCGCGACGACGAGGTCGCGAGGGCGCTCGGCGAGCGCCTGGTTCATGACGGCGCATTCTGGTCGGTGAGCGCTCCCGTGGAACCCGTGGTCACCGTCTGGTGGGACGTGCAGCCTGAAATTGCGGAGTAGGGTGAGGTGGTGCACGACCACGGGCCGCAGCCCCCGCACTCACACCGCGTGCCGAGCGACGCCGACCAGGGACCGCTGGTCGCCGCGCTCTGTCTCATCGGTCTCTTCATCGCGGTTGAGGTGGTGGCCGCCATCCTGGCGCGGTCCCTCGCCCTGCTCTCGGATGCGGCACACATGCTCACCGACGTCGCGGCGCTCGGGGTCTCGCTGATCGCGCTCCGCCTCGCTCAGCGGCCGCCGAAGGGTGGCCTCACGTTCGGCCTCAAGCGCGCGGAGGTGCTTGCGGCGCTGATCAGCGGCGCGACCCTGCTCGTCCTCGCGGCGGTGCTCGTCTTTGAAGCGGCGCTCAGGTTCGCGGCACCCCTGCCCGTGCAGGGCGGTGCGGTCATCGCCATCGCCCTGGTCGGGATCGCGGTCAACCTCGCCGTCACCTACCAGCTCTCACACGCGAGTCGCCGCAGCCTGAACATCGAGGCGAGCTTCCGGCACATCCTCACCGACCTCTACGCGTTGATCGGGACGCTGATCGCCGGCATCGTGATCGTCACGACGGGATTCGAACGAGCCGATGCCATCGCGTCGGTGGTGGTCGCGTGCCTCATGGTCTACGCAGGCATCCGGTTGCTCGGCAAGGCGGGGCGCGTGCTCCTCGAGGCATCGCCCGCCGATCTCGACCCGGAGGAGATCGGGAGCGCCCTGGCGGCGCACCCCCACGTGGTCAACGTGCATGACCTGCACGTCTGGGAGCTCACGTCGGGCTTCCCGTCGCTCTCAGCCCATGTCCTCGTGCACCCGAACGACGACTGCCACGCGATCCGCCTCGAGCTCGAGCGCTTTCTCGAGGAGCGCTTCCGTCTCGAGCACACGACGCTCCAGGTCGACCACGCACCGCCCGAGTACCTGCGCGTCGAGCGGCTGGTGCCCGACCGGGGCCGGTCAGCCCACTGAGGGCTGCGGCGCGGTCTCGCCGGTCGCGGCGCACTCGGCGCAGACCCCGAGCACCGCGAAGTGATACGGGCGGAGCTCGAAACCCAGACGTCGCTTCGCCCCCTCCGCCATCGCCTCGAACAGGTCTTCGGGCGCCTCGACCGTCGCCCCGCACACCTCGCACACGAGATGCCCGTGTGCCTCGGTCGCCAGGTGGTAGGTCGCGGCGCCGTGTCCGAGGTGGGTGTGGACGACCACGCCCAGGCGCTCGAGCTCCTCGAGGTTGCGGTAGACGGTCGACGCGTGGACGTCCGGCGCCAGCTCGCGAACGGCGACCAGCAGCTCCTCGGCGGTGGGGTGGTGGGCACCCTTGACGAGCGCGGTGAGCACGAGTCGACGCGCCGTGGTGACCCTCGAGCCGCCATCCCGAAGCTGGGCGACGAGTTCCTCGACCGTGCTGCTCATGTCGCAAGGATAGCCGCGATCCGACGCCATCGCCCGGACCAAGCACCTGGCTCCTGTTCGCTGTTGCGTGCTGGTCGCATTTTGATACGCTGAGGGGGCTCCTGACGTTGAAGGAACATGAGGAGGAAGTCCATGGCCGCGACGGCGTCGTACCTTGCCCGGGTCCGCGGAGCGCTCACACCTCGGGAGTGGGGCCGGGTGGGTGGCATGGTCGGCTTCATCATCGGTCTCTACGTCGTGGGCTGGGGCGTCTTCATCGTGGCCATCCTGCCCGAGCACTCGAAGTTCCTCGGCATCGGCGTCGCCGTGACCGCGTACACGCTCGGCCTCCGCCACGCCTTTGACGCCGACCACATCTCGGCCATCGACAATACGACCCGCAAGCTGATGTCCGAGGGCAAGCGACCGCTCTCAGTGGGATTCTGGTTCTCGCTCGGGCACTCGTCGGTGGTCTTCGGTCTCGGCGTCGGCCTCACCTTCGCCGCGCGAGCGATCATCAGCCAGGTCAGTAACTCCAACTCCACCGTCGCGACGTTCGGTGGCATCTTCGGGACGCTCGTGTCGGGCACGTTCCTCTACCTGATCGCGATCCTCAATCTGATCGTGCTCGTGGGGATCGTCAAGGTCTTCGTCGAGATGCGCCGTGGCCGCTACAACGACGAGGAGCTCGAGCAGCAGCTCAATGCCCGCGGGCTCATGAACCGCTTCTTCGGCAAGCTGATGCGGTCGATCCGGAGCCCCTGGCAGATGTACCCGGTGGGAATCCTCTTCGGTCTTGGTTTCGACACCGCGACCGAGGTCGCACTGCTCGCCGCCACGGCGGGAGCGGCGACCGCCGGTCTGCCCTGGTACGCGGTCCTCAGCCTGCCGATCCTCTTTGCGGCCGGCATGGCGACCCTCGACACGCTCGACGGTTCGTTCATGAACTTCGCCTACGGGTGGGCGTTCTCCAAGCCGGTTCGCAAGGTCTACTACAACATCACCATCACCGGGCTGTCGGTCGCCGTCGCGATGTTGATCGGGACGATCGAGATCTTCGGGTTGCTCGCCGCTCAGCTCAACCTGTCCGGCGGCTTCTGGGACTTCATGTCGGGCTTCAACATCAACGAGGCGGGCTTCATCATCGTCGGTCTGTTCGTGGTGACCTGGGCGGCCGCATTGGTCATCTGGCGATTCGGGCGGATCGAACAGCGATGGGAGCGAGCGGCCGCGGAGCGCCGCTCGGCCTGACCCCCGCGGCCGGGATCACTCGGTCGCGATCGCCCGCAGGATGTCGACGCGCGCGGCGCGGATGGTGGGGATGATTGCGGCGAGGACCCCGAAGACTCCGGCGGCGACCGCGTAGAGGATCAGGTTGCCGCCGGGGACCGCGACGTTGGTGATCCCGAGGTCGTGGAGCGAGCCGGCGACCACGACACCGAGGCCAAGTCCCACCACGAGCCCGAGCACCGCACCGAGCAGCGAGATGATCACCGACTCCCAGCGCACCATCGACCGCGTCTGCGACCGGGTCATCCCGAGGGCACGGAGCACTCCGATCTCTCTCGTGCGCTCGAGGACGCTCAGCGCGAGCGTGTTCGCGATTCCCAGCACCGCGATGATGATCGCGAAGGCGAGCAGCGTCGTGATCAGGTTGAGGAAGCTGTCGAGTGATGCACCGATGAAGGTGCGGTACTCGGAGCGGCTCATCGCCATGAGCAACGGGAACGCCTTGACGTGCTGGTGGAGCGCGCCTTCAGCCTGACTCTGTGACACGCCGCCGGCCGCATTGGCGAGCACGATGTCGTCGCGTGCGGATGGCACGTTGGGCTGCATGGTGGCAAGCGACACGATGTAGCCACTGACCAGCGCGTTCGCCGTGTAGATGCCGCCGACGCGGATTCTCACCGTGGCGCCCTGGGGAAAGTTGAACGTGATCAGCTGTCCCATGTGCACGCCGGCCGCGGTCGCCTCGGTCGAGTCGACGATCGCGGTGTTGGTCGCGCCGATCGCCGAGGCGTCGCCCGACACCATGCTCAGGGTCAGCACGCTCCCGAGGTTGGACGGGTCGATCGCCGATATGTTCTGTGAGCTGCCCTTGATGAGCACCGATGTGACCCGAACCTCGGTCACGTCGGTGAGCTTGGGGTCGCTCCCCAGTGCGGCTGCGGCCTGCGTGTTGAAGTCCGGCCCCTGCGTGAAGACGATGAAGTCGGCTCGCAGCGTGCCCTCGATCGCGTTGTTCGTCGAGACGCGAACCGAGTCGGTGAGCACCGCGACGCAGGTGACCAGCGCGAGGCCGATCATGAGCGCCGCGGCGGTCAGCGCCGTGCGCCGCGGATTGCGGCGGGCGTTCTCGCCGGCGAGCAGTCCGGCCGCGCCACGGAACCGCCGCACCGGCCATCCGAGCACGGTTGCCACCGGGACCACCAGCAGCGGCGCGAGCAGCGCAACTCCGAGGAACACGCCGAGGAAGCCGGCGCCGATCAGTTGGAGGGTGACGCTGTTCGACGTGAACAATCCCGCCACCAGCGCGGCACAGCCGAGCACGAAGATGGCGCTGCCGATGGCGATCCGTCGCCGGGGCAGCTCCTGTGTCTCGGGGAGCGCTTCGGCGAGAGCCGCGACCGGAGCGATGCGCGTCGAGCGCCGGGCGGGAAGCGTCGCCGCGATGACGGTGACAATGGTGCCGACGAGCACCGCGACGATGACCGTGCGTGGCAGCAGGGTCACGGCGCCTGTGGAGGCGGATCCGAACACCGAGAGCAGCGCTTTGGCGATCAGGATGCCGACGACGAAGCCGAGGATCGACGCGACCAATCCGGTCACCGCGGCCTCAACGAGTACCGAGGTCATCACCTGCGCGCGGGTCGCTCCGAGTGCGCGGAGCAACGCCAGCTCACGCGTGCGCTGCGCCACCAGGATGTTGAACGTGTTGATGATGAGGAAGCTGCCCACGAAGAGCGCGATGAACGCGAAGACGAGCAGTGGCGTGCCGATGAACGTGCTGATGGTCGACTCCGTGCTCTGCTCGGCGGCGGCGGCTGCCTGCTGCCCGGTCTCGGCCTCCGCATACCCCGGCAGCGCCTGGGCGATGCGCTCACGCAGCACGACGTCGGTCACGCCGCTCTGCGCGCTGACCAGGATGCTGTCGAACTTGTCCTGCCCGTCGAGCACGCGCTCGGCGGTGGCCTCGGAGAAGAGTGCGATGGTCGCGCCCGCGAGGTTGTCGGAGCTGCCGTAGCCGGCGATTCCGGAGATGGTGAAGTGCTCCTCGACGCCTCCCAGGAACACTATGGGCAGCGACTGGCCCACGACCAGGTCGTGCTTTGCCGCGGTGCCCGCGTCGACGACGACGTCGTCCGGCCCCACCGGCGGCTTCCCGCTGCGCAGGCGGTACGGCGAGATGTTGCCGTCAGTGATCCAGTTGGCCCCGAAGGTCGGCGGCCCGTTGCCACCGATCGGCTTGCCGTCCGGGCCGATGAGCGTGGCGCCTTCACGGAAGATGTTGCCGACCGCGTCCTGGACGCCCGGAACCGCGCGGACCGTCGCAAGCAGCGACGTCGGGATGGGGTGATTCGAGCTGCCGCCGATGCCACCGGAATCACCGGCGATCGCGTGACCATGGACGGTCACCGCGACACCCGCATTGGCGGTCGCGAAGATGCTCGTGAACGTCGCGTTGATGGTGTCCGTGAGGATGAAGGTGCCGGCGACGAACGAGACCCCGAGGATGACCGCGATGGTGGTGAGCGCGAGCCTGAGCTTGTGGCTCAGCAGGCTTCGAAGACTGACGCCGATCACGCGTCAGGACCCGCCGCGCGGTCAGTCACCGAGATGGCGCATGACGTCGAGCACGCTGTCCGCCGTCGGCGCCTGCATCTCGCGCACAACTCGCCCGTCGGCAAGGAAGACGACACGATCCGCATGCGCTGCGGCAAGGGGATCGTGCGTCACCATGATGATCGTCTGCCCCAGCTGTGTGACGGCGTGGCGGAGGAAGTCGAGCAGGTCACTGCTTGCGCGCGAGTCAAGGTTGCCGGTCGGCTCGTCGGCGAAGATGATGTCCGGCTGGCTGGCGAGTGCCCGGGCGGCGGCGACACGCTGCTGCTGCCCGCCCGACAGCTCGTTGGGTCGATGCTTGAGCCGGTCGGCGAGGCCGGTGATGCGAACCACCTCGGCAAGGGCTGCCGGATCGGGCTTGCGACCCGCGATGGTGAGCGGCAGAACGATGTTGTCGAGCGCCGAGAGGGTGGGCACCAGGTTGAAGGATTGAAAGATGAAGCCGACGCGTACGCGACGAAGGAGGGTGAGCTGGCGATCGTTCAGGCTGCCCAGCTCGATGTCGCCGATGTGAACGGTCCCTGACGTCAGACGGTCGAGCCCGGCCAGGCAGTGCATCAGCGTCGACTTGCCCGAGCCGGACGGCCCCATGATGGCGGTGAACTGCGCCTGCTCGAATGCGATGGTGATGCCGTCGAGGGCCCGCACGAGAGCGTCGCCCTTGCCGAACTCCTTGACCGCCTCGTCGGTTCGCGCCGCGACGGGTCGTGCATCCGCGGCCGTTGTCGAACCCGCCGTCGTGGTGATCGCCGCCATCGGTTGCCAGGGTAGACGAAGTCCCGGCCGGCGCCGCCAGGGCCCTTAACATGTGGTTATGGACCCGTCTGAGTCGAGATCAGCGGTCGCCCCCGGTGATCCGCGCCGCGCATGGCTCGGAGGAGCCGCGTTCGGCTCCCTCATCGTGGCAGCGGTGTTCGTCGTGTTCGCGCTCGCCATCAAGCAGTTTCGCGTGCTCTCGGCGCACGTTCCCTGGCAGGACGATCCCTATGACGCGGTGGTCTCGTTCACCGTCTTCTTCGTCCCGCTCACGGCCGCGATGGCAATCGTGCGCATCTCTCTCTGCCGCCGGAACCGGCCGCTCCCGGCGGCGCGCGTCGTCGGCGTGCTGCGCGCGGAGGGAGTGCTCACCCTCGCGATGCTGATCACCGTCGTCGCCGACTGGATCAGCGTCGCCCTGCAGGTGGATCGAGCCACCTGGAACGGCACGACGCCGCCGGTCATCGTCCTGCTCGCATTGGTGACCGCGCTCGTGCTCGCCGCCGGCGCTGCGCATCTGCACGCGCGGCGTCTCGTGCGAGATCTGCGCGACGCCGCGCCGCGGACCGACTGGTTCAGCGACCTCGTCGCTGCTGCGGAGCTGTATTCGAGCCGGCTGGGGCCACTCAAGGTGCTCACGGTGCGGATCGTTCGCGTGATCGATCGCCGGGTCGTCGGCACGATCCGCAAGGACCCGGTCATCGCGGCCGGCTGCGCCGCTCTGGCCTTCGGACTGCTCCTCGCGCTGAACACGCTGCTCCGCGAGGGCGCGAGTCCGGCGATCTGGCTGGATGTCGCGGTCGGCGGGGCCGGGATGTTCGCGTTCCTGGTATCGGCCGGGGCCTACATGTGCCTGGTGGGCGCCGACCGGCCGGCAGCCGGGACGCGGCGGCGCATCATCGACGCGGCGGTGATCGGGTGCGCCGCGGTGCCGGTTGCGGTTGCCTTCCGCGACTGGCTCTGGTGGATCGTCGGGACTGCCGGCGGAGGTGCCGCACGTCTCGGCGAGCTCCTGCTCATCGTGGCCGTGGCCACCGGGACCGCCGTCTTCACGGGCGAGGCGATCTTCCGCGTGCACCGGAGCGGCGCGGCCTGACCTCGCCGCGCCGCCGGCGCCTCGGCGTCGAGCCTGCCAATCAGTGCGTGCTCACATCCGGCTGAGCAACTCGCGCTTCTTCGTCTCGAACTCCTCCTCCGTGATGACTCCGGACGAGCGCAGCTCCGGGAGCTGACGGAGTCTGGCCGCGGCATCGTCATTCGCTGTCAGCGGCGCGAAGTCGGGACTACCGCCCCGCACCCCGGTCTGCATCCGCCCGCGCAACTCCATGGGCCGCTGCTGGAACGCCGCCTTGACGAAGCCGCAGACCACGCGAGTGAGCGCCAGCCCTGCGATCGGGCTGAGCATGGCGCCGAACGGCAGGCGGGTCGGGTCGGTCCCGGTCACGAAGTCGGGTGCGAACACGCTCACGAGCAGCACAGCGATCCAGACGACCCCGACTCCGATGCCGAGCGTCATCCACGCCGTTCGAGCGGAGACGTCGGCGCGAATCCCGTCCATCCCCGCGGTCACCACAGCCCCGGTTGCGATGGCGCCCCAGACCCAGTCACCGAGCGCGGCGATCGGCATGCGGTCGTGCTGGGTGCCCGTCACCATCGCCGACGCAAAGATGCTCGCCAGGCGACGACTCGCAGTTGAATGTGGCGGCCGTTCGGCAAGGCTGGATTCTCGAGGACGCTCAGGGAGCCGCAGGTGGCCGCAACCGACTCGACAACACACGGCGATAGCGGCAGCGCGGATGTTCCTCTCTGCAGCGACCTTGCACCGCCGCATGACGCAAGGGTCAGCGCGATCAGTGACGCGGCGCCGCCCGTTGACAGCACACGAAGGCGCGTACGCGAGTGTTCACCAACTCGAATGACATTGCGTTTCACGAGGAGTCGCCTCGCTGGGCCGGCTGCCGACGACAGTTCGGATGATTCGGATGGCGATCGCGAATTCGAGGGTCGCCAATGCGACCCAGGCCGCGCGACCCCGGGCGGCGTGCGCCCTGACGGCGCGCGCGATGAACACGCCCCCCGCGGACGTGGCAGCGGCGGTGCATGCCGCTGCGAACACGAGGTGATCCGTCAGGAATGCGTCGGGCCCCGACCTCGGAGAGTCGGTGTGTGTTCGCATCAGGTGAACCACGGCGCGCTCACCGACACGGGCAGACACGTCAGCGTCAGCGGTGTGTCCCGCGTCCTCGGGCGCCTGACTGCTTGCGACCACTCGTTTCCTCACGCCCCTGTATGCGGTGATCACATCGCACCTCCTTCAAGCCGATGCGGACCTATGCGCGACGAGCGCCCTGCCGGTTCATCTCCCTGCGGATGTCCTCCTCGGTGATCGGACGGCGTCCGTACACGTCCCACGCATGCATCGCGAGACCGACGCCCCAGGCACCGAGCACCCAGGCCGGCCAGAAGTACCCGTGTCCGGTGACAAGCCACACCACGATGAGCGCCGCGTTGAAGACCACGTAGCAGAGGAGGTGCGCGGCGAAGTCGCGTCGCGCCGTCAGCCGCTTGACGGCGGCCGCTCGGGCATCAGCAGGGTCGGTCGTGACGGGTGTATCGGTCATCGCAGGTCCTCCGCATCGATGCTGACTCGGCTGGATTTCGGCGCCCAGGGCTGTTGGTAATCTCCGGAAAGGGCCAACATCATGGGTTGCCCTGTTGAAACCTGACCGCTGGGATTCGGCGACCGGGGAACGCTTGGTAGAGTGGATCGGTGACCGCGGCCGAACTTCCCATCGGCGAGCGGAAGGCGCAGGCGGTCGAGGAGATGTTCGACCGGATCGCGCCACGCTACGAGCTGGTGAACCGGGTGATGACCCTCGGCCTCGACGCCGGCTGGCGGCGCCGAGCCGTGCGCGAGCTGGACCTGGAACCCGGCTCACGGGTCGTCGACCTCGGCTGCGGCACCGGCGACCTCTGCCGGGGCCTCGGGCGCGCCGGGCTTCGCGCCCTCGGGGTCGACATGGCCGCCGGGATGCTCGCCAGGGCGCGCACCTCGGCGCCGCTGGTCCGCGCGGATGCGCTCCGGCTGCCTCTGGGCGACGCATCGCTCGACGGGGCGATCAGCGGGTTCGCCCTACGCAACGTCGTGGACATCGCGGCATGCTTCCGCGAAGCCGCCCGCGTGATCCGGCCGGGCGGCCGCGCCGTCTTCCTTGAAGTGTCAGAACCTCCGAGCCCGCTGGTGCGGTGGGTGCACGCCCTGTACTTCAGGCGGATCGTCCCGGTGGTGGGCGGACTCCTCTCCGACCGGCGCGCGTATCAGTACCTGCCCGCCTCAACGGCCTATCTCCCCCCGCCGGCGGATCTCCTGCGGCTCCTGACCGACGCCGGGTTCAGCCGCTGCCGCCGGGTGCAGCTCGGCATGGGTGCCGCTCAGCTGCTGATCGGGATCCGTCGATGAGCGTCATGCGCGCCGCACCGGATCCGACCGCTGCGGCGACGGGCGGTGACCTCTTCGAGTGGTATCGGGAGGGCACCGGGGTCGTGATCCAGCACGGCGATTACGGCCTTGCGGCTGCGGGCGACTCCCGGGACGTCGACGTCGCCGCCGGCCCGCACCACGTGAGCCGGGCGGCATCGCTCGTCGGCACGGCGCTCGAGGGGACATCGGGGAGCGGCATCGCGATGGGGGCGCTGCCCTTTGACGGGAGCTGCCGGGCGACCCTTCGCATCCCTGAACGCGTCATCCGGGGAGTGCCCCTGGACGGCGCCGCCGCTCCCCTACCGACGTGGTCGGTCACGTCGCTCATTCCCGACCCGCTCCCGGTGGAGTTCGAGGCTGCGGTGGAGCGCGCACTCGCGGCCATCGACGCGGGGGAGGTGGACAAAGTGGTGCTGGCCCGGACGCTCGTGGTCGAGGCCGATGCGCCGATCGATGCACGCCTCGTCGCGCGACGCTTCAACGCCGGGGAGCCGGGGTCGTTCGTCTTCCTGGTGGCTCTGCCGGGAAGCGACTCGAGCCTGGTCGGCGCCTCGCCGGAGATCGTCATCCGCCGCGAGGGCCTGATCGTGACGAGTGATCCCCTGGCCGGCACCGCCCGCCGATCGCAGGATCCGGTCCGGGACCGGGAGATCGCCCGCCAGCTGCTCGACGCGGTCAAGGAGCAGCGCGAGCACCGCCTCGTCGCCGAGGCTGTCGCCGACGCGATGGCGCCGTTCTGCTCGAACCTCGTCGTCGACGCGGAGACGAGCCTCAGCTCCACGTCGACGCTCTGGCACCTGCACACGGCCATCAGGGGACACCTGAAGCCGGGCGCGCCGGACGCGCTGACCATGGCGGCCGCCCTGCACCCGACGCCGGCGGTCTGCGGCACGCCGCAGGCGGCAGCCGCCGCCCTCATCAATCGCCTGGAACCCTTCGACCGCCGCTTCTTCGCCGGGCTTGTGGGGTGGGTCGACGCCCGGGGAGACGGCGAATGGGCGCTCACACTCCGCTGCGCCGAGATCTCGGGTGCCACTGCCCGGCTGCATGCGGGAGCCGGCATCGTGGCCGGATCCGAGCCTGCCGCCGAGGATCTCGAGACCGAGGCGAAGTTCGGCGTCGGTCTGGGAGCGCTCGGGGTCGAGCCGGCTCAGGTCTGAGCGCCGCTAGCCGGCGATGGCGTCCGACACGGCGCGCGACACCGCTCCTCGCAACGCCACCGCGCGCTGACGATCGATGCGCACCCTCACGATCTGCACGCCACCCGCGTTCTCGGCCTCGCGGATCGCGGGGACCACGACGCCGGCGTGGTCGACCGTCCGGACTCCGATCCCCGCGGCCCGCGCGATCGCCTCGATATCGAGCCCATGGGGCGTTCCGAAGAGCAGCTCGAACTCGTCTCTCGGCAGTGACGCCTGCGGCAGCATGGAGAAGATGCCGCCGCCGTCGTTGTCGATCACCACGATCACCGTCGCCCTGCCGTGGCGCGCGCCCCAGAGCAGCCCCGACGCGTCGTGGATCACAGACAGGTCGCCGAGGAGGGCGTAGGCCGGCCCACTGACCTCTGCGACTCCGAAGGTCGTGGACACCAGGCCGTCGATACCGCTGGCGCCACGATTGGCCAGAACTCGCAGGCCGCCGCGGGGGCGCATGTACATGTCGAGGTCGCGAATCGGCATGCTCGACCCGGCGAAGAGCACTCCGCCATCGGGGACGGCCGCGGCGACGTCCCGCGCGACGCGTCCTTCGAACGGCTCGTCCCAGGCGTCGATGAGCGCATCGACCGCCATGCGCACCCTGCGGTCCGCCTCGTGCCACTCCTCGAACCATTGCGGTCGAGTGGCGGGGAGCGACGACTTCGTGAGGTGCAGCGCCGACGCGACCTCCGACGGGTCCTCGCTGATGGTCAGCGTGGAACGTCGATCGGGGTCCGCGACGAGGTGATCGGGATCGATGATGAGCAGCCGGTCGGCGCTCCGGATCAACTCCTGGGTCCCGCGTGAGGTCGGTGCTGCGCCGACCTGGATGACGAGATCGGGGTGGTGGTGCTCCCGAAATGCCGCATCCGCGGCGAGCAGGGCGCCGGCCGAGAGCGCACCTGCGCCCGCCCCGGATCCACGCGCATCGCGAAGGCCGGAGAGCGGTTCGGCGAGCAGCGGCCACCCCCGTCCAGCACACACCTCGACCAAGCCGTCCGGAGGAACGCGGAGACGTCCCGCCACCACCACCACGCGGTGACCGGTGCTCACCTCGCGAAGAAAGGCCCCCGTGGGATCGTGTGATCGACGCGTGTCGGTGAGCGTCTGCGACGTGCGCTCGCCCCCGTACCCGTTGACAGCGCTGCCGGTCGGCAACAGCGGTTCCCGAAATGGCAGGTTCAGGTGCACCGGGCCCGGCGGAGGCAACCCGACCGCATGATGTATCGCATTGATCCCCGCCTCGGACCAGCGCGCCCGTTCGTGCGGCGCCCTGACGGGCACCCCCGTGTCGTGAAACCACTTGACGAAGCCACCGAACAGATTCTGCTGGTCGATCGTCTGGTTGGCGCCGACACCGTGCAGTTCGGGGGGTCTGTCCGCAGTCAGCACGATGATCGGCACCCGCGCCATCGATGCTTCGATGACCGCAGGGAAGTGATTCGCCGCCGCGGTGCCCGATGTGCAGAACATCGCCACAGGTTGCCCGGACGCCGCGGCGATCCCCAATCCGAAGAACGCGGATGCCCGCTCGTCCACGTGGACATGCAGCGTGATTCCCGGGTGACGAGCTGCCGCAAGCGCGATCGGGGTCGATCGGGACCCCGGTGTCATGCACATGTGGCTGACGCCTCCGCGCACGAGCTCATCGAGCAATGCCGCCGCGTACGCGAGGGCGACATCGCCCTCTCCGGGATCGATCATCCGCGGCCGACCAGCTGCAGGTCGACTGAGGGTCTGCGAGGGGTGAGCCAGCCGTCCACGGGGATGAGAGGATCGTCGACGACGTCCGACGCGAGCAGCAACGCGGTGCCGGCGCCGTGCGCGAACGGCGCATCCGGGAGTGATGCGGCAAGCGCGACGACGACGGCGAGCCCGACAGAGGTCTCCAGCGCACTCGACGCGATCGCGGGAACGCAGCCCGCCTCCGCAGCCCGGAGCGCCTCGCGCAACCCGCCGATGCGCTGGGGCTTGAGCACGATTGCATCAGCCGCCTCGAGCTGATGCATGCGCCGTGCGTCGGACGTCGTTCTGATGCACGACTCCGCGGCGAGGGCCATGCCCGCGCGTCCGCGCAAAGAGGCGAGATCCTCGAGCGAGGCGACCGGATCCTCGACCAGCTCGATGTCGTAGACGGCGAGGCGCGCCAGCTCGCGGAGCGCGGTGTCGACATCCCACGCGCCGTTGGCGTCGAGGCGGATCCTGACATTCGGACCGCAGGCGGACCGGACCGCGGCCACCCGGTCGACGGAGTGCTCGTCGCCCACTTTGATTTTGATGGTGGCGCACCCTGAATTGAGGGCGAGAGCCGCGGCGACGTCGGGTGCGAGGCGCGGGATCATCGCGTTGACGGCAACGCGATCGCGAAGGAACGCGGGAAACGGCAGGGTGGCCGCCTCGAGCGCCGACCGCTCAGCCGCCTCGCGCTCCGCGGCGTTCCAGCTTGGCAGTGGTGAGCACTCACCCCATCCCGCCGGACCCTCGACGAGATACCCGCTGCGCGTGGTCACGCTCATCACGGGGTGGATCAGTTCGACGCTGAACGGTATGCGCCTCACGACGCGAGCAACGCTCCCGCCAGCACGACACCGAATACCAGTTGCAGGCGCGTGATGCCGATGAGCGCGGGAACGAGCGCCCGCCCTTCGGCGGTGCGGACGACGCGCAGTGGTGACACGGCGAGTGGAAAGGTCAGCAGGGTCAGCGCGACCGGCCAGGGAAGCGAGCGGACCAGCGCGCCAACGGATGGCAGCACCACCGCGATCGCCACGACGGCGATGAGCAGCGCACGGCTGCGCTGGGCTCCGAGACGAACCGCGAGCGTGCGTTTGCCGGCAGCGCTGTCGGTCGGGATGTCGCGCAGGTTGTTGACCATGAGCAGCGCGCATGCCAGCAACCCAACCGGGACGGCGAGCCAGAGCACGCCGGCGTCGATGCGGTCCTGCTGGACGAACGCGGTGCCGCAGGTCGCCACCAGCCCGAAGAAAAGGAAGACCGCGATCTCACCGAGGCCGCTTGCCGCATACGGCCTCGGTCCCCCCGAGTAGAACGCCAGCGCGAGCACGGCGAGGGCGCCCGCGGCGATGAGCCACGGAGTGGTGAGCAGCGCGAGGACGATGCCCGCCACCGCGGCGATGCACACCATCACGATGGCCGCAGTGGCGACGGCCCGAGGCGGGGCCAGCCCCGACGCGACGAGGCGGCGCGGGCCCATTCGCGCCACGGTGTCGACACCGCCGACGCCGTCGAAGTAATCGTTGGCGTAGTTGACACCGATCTGCAGCGCGACGGCGACGATCAGCGCGAGCAGTGATCGCGGGATCGAGATCGCGTTGCGACCGGCCCATGCGGCGCCGACCAGCACCGGGACGATTGCGGCGACGAGCGTTCGCGGTCGCGCACCGATCCACCAGACGGCGAGCGGACCCGGCCGGGGCGCCGCCTCGGCGATCACGGCCGGTGCGGGAACTTCGCGAAGTCGGGTTTGCGCTTCTCGACGTACGCGTCGCGGCCTTCCTGCGCCTCCTCGCTCATATAGAAGAGCAGGGTCGCGTCGCCGGCGAGCTGCTGCACGCCGGCGAGGCCGTCGGTGTCCGCGTTGAAGCCTGCCTTGATCAGCCGGAGCGCGAGCGGACTCATCTCGAGCATCCGGTTGCACACCGCGACGGTCTCCTCCTCGAGCCGCTCGAGGGGCACGACGCGGTTGACGAGCCCCCAGCGCTCGGCGGTCTCCGCGTCGTACTGCTCGCAGAGGAACCAGATCTCCTTCGCGCGCTTCAGCCCGACCGTCCGGGCGAGCAGCCCGGAACCATAGCCGGCGTCGAACGAGCCCACCTTCGGCCCCGTCTGCCCGAAGCGGGCGTTGTCCGCCGCGATCGTGAGGTCGCAGACGAGATGCAGCACGTGGCCGCCGCCGATCGCGTAGCCCGCAACCATGGCGACCACGGGCTTGGGGAGACGCCGGATCTGCACCTGGAGGTCGAGCACGTTGAGGCGCCCGATCCCGGCCGGATCCCGGTAGCCGTCGTCACCGCGGATCCGCTGATCGCCGCCCGAGCAGAACGCCTTGGTTCCCTCGCCGGTGAGCACGATCACGCCGATGGCCGGATCGTCCCGAGCCAGCTCGAACGCGCGCGTCAGCTCGAAGAGCGTGGTCGGCCGGAACGCGTTGCGAACCTCGGGGCGGTTGATGGTCAGCTTGGCGATGCCGCCGGCGGTTTCGTAGCGAATGTCCTCCCACTCGCCGGCCGCGACCCATTCCACGATGGCATGCACCTCGTTTGCACTCGATTCGATCGCTCTCGATGGTAGCCCGCCGGGGTCGGGCCGGGCGGCGGGGTACGCTCGGCGCATGACCGTGTCCGCGCTCCGCCGCACGCTGCGCACCGCCGACCTGATCGCGGTCGCTCTGCCACCGGGGGCGAGGTGGCTCCCCGTGCTCCGCCGCGCTCACGACATCGGGGCGGCGATCCTGCCAATCGATATCCGTCTGACGCCGGCCGAGCGTGGCGCGTTGATCGCCGCCGCGCAACCGACCGTGATCCTCGATGAGGACGGTGTGCGGCGCGCCGGCGGTATCGGGATCGACTCGGATGTTGCCCTCGTGATCGCCACCTCCGGGACGTCAGGCCGGCCGCGCCTCGCTGAGCTTCCCGCCGTGTCGGTGGATGCGGCGGTGCTCGCGTCGGCCGCGGCGATCGATTCGCGCGCCGAGGACCGGTGGCTCTCCTGCCTGCCGCCCGCGCACATCGGCGGACTGCTCGTCCTCGAGCGCCACCTGCTCCTCGGTGCCCCGATCAGCTTCCGGCGCCGCCTGACGCGGTCCATCATCGCCCACCTCGGCGACGCACGGTTCACCTCGGTGGTGCCGACGCAGCTCACGCGCCTGATCGACGCCGGCGCGGATCTCGGTCGCTTCCGGACGATCTTGGTCGGCGGTTCGGGCATGGACGCGGAGTTGACGGCCAGGGCGGCGGAGGCGGGCGTGCGCGCCGTGCCGACCTATGGGATGACCGAGACGTGCGGCGGCGTCGTCTACGCGGGCCGGCCGCTCCCCGGGGTCGAGGTGCGCGCCGCCCGATGGGGCGAGCTGCTCATCCGGGGACCGACGCTCATGCGCGGGTACCGCCTCGATCCCGAGGCCTCGCTCGCGGCGTTCGAGCCCGGGGGCTGGCTGCGCACCGGCGACGGAGGCGAGGTCGGCAGCGATGGCACCGTCCGGGTTCTGGGCCGTCTCGCCGACGTCATCACCAGCGGGGGGGAGAAGATCTGGCCGGCCGAGGTCGAGACGGCGCTCGCGAGCCATCCGGACGTGGCGGCGGTGCTCATCTCCGGGGTTGCCGACCGCGAGTGGGGCGAGCGCGTTGTGGCGTTCGTCGTTCCACGACGCCGCGCCGACCCGCCCACGCTCGACTCGTTGCGCGATCACGCCGCGGCGACGATCGCGCGACACAAATTGCCGCGCGAACTGATTCTCTCGGACAGTCTTGAGCGCACCTCCCTCGGGAAGATCCGCCGGGGCTGAATGCTCAGCGGATCGGTGCGACGTAGCGAGGTGGCTCGGTATCCGAGCCGCCGTCGATCCGGTCGATGCGACCGTCACGGACGAGCTTGTCCAGGTGCGCCTGGACCGTCCACGCGGCGAGCGGAAAGACCTCGGGTGGGTAGCCCGCATACAGGGTCGGAACCAGTTCCATGGGTGTGAAGTCGGGACGTCCCCGCGCCGCGGCAAGCACCTGGTGCTCACGCTCCATCCTGTGGGCGATGTACTCGGCGATCAGCGCCCCGGCGTCGTCCACCCGCTCGCCGTGCCCCGGGAGGATGGTCAGCGGTTGCAGAGCCTGGACCTTACGAAGCGACTCAATGTAGTCGGACATGTCGCCCTCGCCGGGGTGGACGACCGAGGTGGTGCCGTTGAGGATGTGATCGCCGGTATAGAGCGTCCGCGTCGCGGGGTCGAAGAAGCAGAGGTGATCGCGCGTGTGTCCGGGCGTGTGCACCGCGACGATGTCCAGGTCACCGACACGCATGACGTCGCCGTGGGAGAGCGCCTGCGCGTGCTCCTGCCCCGCTGACGGGTCGAAGCAGCGCACTGTGGCGCCGGTCTCGTGAGCCAGCCGCAGCGCCAGCGGGCGATGGTCCGGATGCGAATGCGTCACCAGGATCGTCGTGATGCGACCACCGCGCGCCGTGGCGGCCGCAAGGATCGCCGCGAGGTGGCTCTCATCGTCCGGACCGGGATCGATGCAGACCAGCGCGCTGCCCCCGGTGAGATAGGTGTTCGTGCCGCGCCCGGTGAACACCGACGGGTTGGGGGCGAGCACGCGTGTCACCGTGCTGGTCACGAGGATTTGCCCGACTCGTGGTGCAGCGCCATCCACCGGGCGATGATCTCCGGGGTGATCTCGGTCACCTCAATCGGGTGCGCGCCCAGGGTTCGGAGGATCGACTCGACGGAACCGAGCCGGGCGAACTCGTGGCACATCATCCGGGTCGGCGGCATGATCGCCGGGAACTCGAGGTCCAGCATCGCCTCGGGCCGGTGCCATCCGCCCTCGACGGCCTCTGCGGCGTGGATGCGCACCTGCTGATCATCGCCGGCCGCAAGCGCGAAGAAGCGAGTGTCGTAGCGCCGGCCCTCGCGCGGGGGTGTGATGAAGTGCCCGATGTACACCAGCCGATCCGGCGCCATCACGAGAGCCTGCTCCGCGAGCGCCTCCTCGAAATCGCCTCCGGACAGGAGCTTCGAGCGCGCGGCGTCGATTCGCTCGCCGAGGTCGGTTCCGCCGGAGGCGTCCGACGCGCCGCCGATGAGGATGCCGACCTCCTCGAGCACCTCACGGACCCCGGCAACGGCGTATGCGTCCTGACCCGAGCCGTCGGCGGCGTCGACCGCACCGCCGGGGAAGACGAACGCGCCCGCGGCGAAGCTGCTCCGTCCCGGCCGGCGGAGCATGCAGACCTCGACGCCCCCGTCGACGTCGCGAAGCAGCGCAACCGTGCTGGCCGGAACGGGCGCGGAATCCGGGTCGCTCATGCATCGCATGGTATGGGCGTGGTGGCCGCGCACGACGGCGCCACGGATCGCGAGACTATGTCCCCCGATGGCATCTCATCTCGACGTCGCGCTCGAGCTCGCCGATATTGCCGATGCGATCACGCTCGCTCGCTTTCGCGCCCCCGATCTGCGCATCGACACGAAGGCCGACAGCACCCCGGTGACCGACGCCGACCGCACGACCGAGCAGGCGCTCCGTGACGCGCTGCAGCGCCTCCGGCCCGAGCAGGAGATCGTCGGCGAGGAGTTCGGTGGGGAGGGGCAGGCGGAGTGGCGCTGGATCCTCGATCCGATCGACGGCACGGTGAACTACGCCAACGGCGTGCCGGTGTGGGCGACCCTGATCGCGTTGATGCGCGGGGACCGCGCCGTCTGCGGTGTCGTGTCGGCGCCGGCGCTGGGCCGGCGCTGGTGGGCCGCCACCGGGCAGGGCGCCTTCACCGATTCCCGCCAGCGCATCCACGTCTCACGGACGCCGACCCTCGAGGAGGCGTACGTGTCGTGCACGGACATCCGCGATTTCGCCACCAGGCGCGGTGAGCGGGGCTTCCACCGCGTCCTCGAGCGGGCCCGCGTCATCAGGGCGTTCGGCGACTTCTGGTCCCACATGCTCGTCGCCGAAGGTGTGATCGACGTGGCCGTCGAAGCCTGGGTCAACCCGTGGGACGTGGCCGCGACCCAGGTGATCATGATCGAGGCGGGTGGTCGTTTCAGCGATTTCGACGGCGCGGTGCGCATCGACACCGGCACGGTGATCACCACCAACGGGCTGCTCCACGACGAGCTCGTGGCCCTCATGGGAGATCGTTCCGGGTAGCTATACGATACTGAGTTTCATGTAGACTGCGGTCTCATGAGGTCCCCGGCGGTCAAGCGCGTTCCGGATGCGGCCCGGACCGCCGCTCTCGGTCTCGGGGCGGTCGTGCTCATCAGCGGGTGCGGGTCGACCGGCGGCCAGGTCCGACCCGGAACGATCGCGGTCGTGGCCGCCGAGAACCAGTACGGCGACGTGGCATCGCAGGTGGGCGGCGCGGACGTCTCGGTCACCTCGGTGGAGAGCAACCCCAACACCGACCCGCACTCCTACGAGGTCAGCCCGAGCGTGGCCCAGGAGATCGGCGCTGCGCAGGTGGTCATCCAGAACGGCATCGGGTACGACGACTTCATGACCAAGATCCTGTCCGCATCGCCAAATTCCAGACGGACGGTCATCGACGTGCAGCACCTGGTGGGGCTCCCGGACACCACGTCCAACCCGCACCTCTGGTACGCCCCGACCACCATGCCGAAGGTGGCCGACGCGCTGGCCGCTGACTTCGCGGCGTTGCGTCCTGCGCACGCCGCGTACTTTCAGGCGAACGCCGCAACGTTCATCGCGTCGCTCGATCCCTGGCTGCAGGCGATCGCCGATTTCAAGGCGCAGTACCCGGGGACGCCGCTCGCGACCACGGAACCGGTGGCGGACGACATGCTCGAAGCCGCCGGGGCTGTCAACCTGACGCCGTTCCGGTTCCAGGCGGACATCATGAACGGCGTGGACCCGTCCCCGGAGGACCTGGCGCTGCAGTCGAACCTCATCGACCAGCACCGGGTCAAGGTGCTCGTCTACAACGAGCAGGTGACCGACTCGCTGACGCAGAGCTTTATCAGCGCCGCGCAAGCAGCGGGTATCCCGGTCGTCGGCGTGTACGAGTTGATGCCGTCGCCCGGCTTCACGTATCAGTCGTGGATGCTTGCCGAGGTCGACGCGCTGCGCAAGGCGGTCGCCGACCGTGTCTCCACGACGGGGCTCTAGACGTGCAAGCCGACTCCGCCACAGAACCGGCCGAAGTCCTCGCTGTCGACGGCGTCAGCGTCACGCTCTCTGGTCGCGAGATCCTGCGCGACGTCACCTTCCACATCCACGCGGGCGAGTTCACGGGGCTGATCGGGTCCAACGGCGCCGGCAAGACCACGCTGCTGCGCGTCATCCTCGGACTGATCACGCCAAGCGCGGGCACGGTCCGCGTCGAGAGTGAGTCGCGGCGTCGTCCGCTCATCGGCTACGTCCCCCAGCGAATCACGCTCGATCCGGACATGCCGCTGCGCGCTCGCGACCTTGTCGGTCTCGGCATCGACGGGCAGCGTTTCGGCCTTCCGTGGCCCTCGTCCGCGCGCCACAGGCTCATCGACGAGATGCTCGAGTCCGTCGATGCCACGCGATTTGCGGAGTCGCGCGTCGGCAACCTGTCGGGAGGCGAGCAGCAGCGAATCCTCATCGCGCACGCGCTGATCAGCCGTCCCCGCCTGCTCCTGCTCGACGAGCCGCTGGCGAACCTGGACATCGGCAGTGAGCAGGAGGTCGTCGCGCTCCTGTCGCGCATCGCGAAACAGCAACGAATCGCGGTGCTCATCTCCACGCACGACATGAACCCGTTGCTGCCGGTGATGGACCGCATCGTCTATGTCGCCAACGGCCGCATCGCAACCGGCACCACCGACGAGGTGGTGTCGAGCGAGTCGCTCACCAAGCTCTACGGCGTTCACGTCGACGTGATCCACGTCCACGATCGCATCCTGGTGGTCGCGGGACGTCGCGATGCGCCGCTGCAGCATGGCGGCGGCGAGTCGATCGTAGAGGTGGTGTAGCGGTGACCGGGTTCCTTTCGCCACTCATCGAACCGGGGTTCTTCGCCAACGCTCCGGTGCAGACGGCACTGCTCGTGGGCGGCATCGTCGCCGTGGTCTCGGGTGTCGTGGGTACGTTCACCGTCATGCGCGGCCAGTCCTTCGCCGGCCACTCGCTCGCGGATATCGGGACCGCCGGCGGCTCGGCGGCGTTCCTGCTCGGCATCAGCCCTCTCTTCGGATTCGTTGCGATGAACCTGCTGGCGGCGGGGGTGATGGAGTCGATCGGCATCCGCCGCCCGCGCGGACGCGACCTGGCCACCGGGATCGTGCTCGGTGGCGCGCTGGGAATCGCGGCACTCTTCCTCTACCTGGACACCACGGCATCGAGCACGACCGGGGCGACCATCAACGTGCTCTTCGGGTCGATCTTCACGCTGCCGTCGTCGCTGGTCCCGTTCATCGGGGTCTTCAGCGTCGTCGCGCTGGCGCTCGTCCTCGCGATGTACCGGCCGCTGATCCTCACGTCGATCAGCTCCGACCTCGCCAAGGCGCAGGGGGTTCCCATCCGCCTCGTCGGCATCGTGTACCTCGTCGCGCTCGCGGTGGCCGTGTCGCTCTCCGCGGTCGCCATCGGCGCGATCCTCTCGACGGCGCTGCTCATCGGCCCCGCCGCGACCGCACTGCGCATCACCAATCGGACCGGCTACGCGGCGCTGATCGCGGCTGCCATCGGCGTTGTCGCCACCTGGCTCGGCGTCCTGCTGGCGTACGACAGCTACTACTGGTTCCCGACGGGCGGCGGCTGGCCGGTCAGCTTCTTCGTGGTCACGGTGGTCTTCCTGGTCTACCTCCTATCGCAGGTGCGCGTTCGACCACGCGCCGGCGCCCGGCGCGAATCGACCGCGGCGGAGACCGGCTGATGTTCTCGGGTCTCATGCTCAACGCCTGGGAGTCGGCGTCGATCGTGGCGATCGTCGCCGGAGTCGTCGGATTCTTCATCGTGCTTCGGGGCTCTGCATTCGCGGCCCACGCGCTGCCCAACGGCGCGTTCGCGGGCGCGGCGGGAGCGAGCCTCATCGGTGTCGACGCGATCGCGGGACTGGCGGTGTTCTCGATCCTGGGAGCCCTGACCATCGCCGGTCTCGGACGGCGCGCCCGACACGACGTCGCGACCGCGCTGGTCATCGTGGTCATGCTCGGTCTCGGGTCGCTGTTCCTCTCGATGACCACCGAGTACGCACCGGAGATCTACTCGCTCCTCTTCGGCGAGGTGCTGGGCGTCAGCAGCAGCGAGCTCGCCCCGATCGCCGCCATCGGGGTGGTGTGCGTCGCGGCGATCCTGCTCATCTACCGGCCGTTGATGTTCTCGTCGGTGATGCCCGACGTCGCCGAAGCGCGGGGCATCCGCAGCGGCCGGATGGAGGTGGCGTTTCTCGTCGTGGTCGCGCTCACGACCACGATGGCGGTCCCCGTCGTCGGCGCCCTGCTGATCTTCAGCCTGCTCATCAGCCCAGCGGCGGCCGCCCGGTCGTTCACCTCCAAGCCGCTCACCGCCATGGGCCTGTCCGTGCTCATCGCGCTCGGCACCGTGTGGTCGGCCATCGCCCTGTCCTATCTCTCGAACCTCCCGATCGGGTTCTTCGTCGGCTCGATCGGTGCTGCGACGTACGCGGCGGGCAGGGGATGGGCAACCTGGCGGCGGAACCGCAGGGCGTCCCCACGACCGTCGAGCCAGGCGCTGCAGCCGGGCGTCGCGGGCTAAGATCGGCCGGTGCCCGAGGATGCCCGCTCGAAGCCGTCCCGCCCCTTCGGGCTGATCGGCGCGTTGATTCTCGCGGTGCTCGCGGCGGCCTGCGCGTCCGTCGCGGCTGCGGGTCCTGTGCCCCTCCGCGTCGGCGCCATCTTTCCGCTGTCGGGCAGCACCGCGCCCGACTCGAGCGACGAGTATCTCGGCGCCACGCTGGCGGCCCAGCTGGTGAATGCGGCGGGTGGCGTCGCCGGCCATCCCATCTCGCTCGATCTCCGCGACGTTGAGGATCAGGCCCAGATCCCGGCCGCCGTCTCGAGCCTGCACGACGACGGAGTTCCTGTCGTGATTGGCGCATACTCGTCGCAGCTCTCGATTCCCGCCGCAGCCGCGGTGTCGAACGCGGGGATGGTGTACTGGGAGACCGGTGCGGTCGCGGACCGGGTGACCGGAGAGGGCTCGCCGCTCGTGTTCCGTGTCGGGGTGAACGGCGCCGAGCTGGGTGCCAACGCCGGCAAGTTCATGCTCCAGGAGCTGGTGCCGAGGATGGGCATCCCGGTCGCGAAGATCCGCGTCTCCTTCGTCACGGCTGATGACGACTACGGTCATTCGGTTGCTGATGCGACACGCGCCGCGCTCGAGGCCGGAGGGCTGAGCATCAGCGGCGAGTCCGTCTACAACCCCTACACCCCCGACTGGGCGCCGGCCATGCGGGCGCTCGCGGCGGCGAAGCCCGACATCCTGGTGCTCTCGTCACACATCCAGGATGGCATCGCGTTCCGGCGGGCCTTCCTCGCGGCCGGTCTCCAGGTCAAGGTTTTCATGGGCACCACCATGGCGCAGTGCGACCAGGACTTCGGCAACGTGCTCGGCTCCGCCGCGGTCGGTGTCTTCGCGTCGGATCGACCCCAGGGGGACTTCAACCCCGGCGCTCTCGACCCCGAGGCTCGGGCGCTCTACGACCGGTTCGCCGCGCTTTGGAAGCAGCGAACCGGGGAATCCGCGCCGACCGAGGAGGGGATCGCCGGCTTCAGCGCCGCATGGGTGCTCTTCGCCGATGTGTTGGGACGGGCTGGAGACAATGGCGCCCAGGGGATCGCCGCGGCGGCTCGTGCGCTTGATCTCCCGAGCGGCAGCCTTCCCAACGGCGGCGGCGTTCTCTTCTCGACCGCACCCGGCCAGCTCGGCCAGAACGTCCGCGCGGCGGCGGTGGTCTGGCAGTGGCAGGCGCCTCGCCACAGCGTGGTGGTCTGGCCGCCCGCCTACGCCACCGGACAGGTCAGGCTCTCGCCCGCCACCTCGTGATTGGCTGAGGGGAGATCGAGGCATACTCGGGGCCATGGAAACAGCGACGTTCGGCGCGGGATGCTTCTGGGGTGTGGAATCGGTGTTCGAGCAGGTCGACGGGGTCACCGCGACCAAGGTCGGCTACACGGGCGGCTTCACGCAGGCGCCCTCGTACGAGGATGTGTGCTCCCATCGCACGGGACACGCGGAGGCCGTGGAGATCACCTTCGATCCAGCGCGCGTGAGCTACGACACGCTCCTCGACATCTTCTGGATGAACCACGACCCGACGCAGCTCAACCGCCAGGGTCCCGACGTTGGTGACAACTACCGCTCGGTGATCTTCTACCACTCGCCCGAGCAGGAGACCGCCGCGCTGGCGTCGAAGCAGCGCCAAGAGGAGTCGGGACGCTATCGGCGTCCGATCGTGACCGAGATCGTTCCGGCGGGACGGTTCTGGGATGCCGAGGAGTACCACCAGCAGTATTTCACCCGGCGAGGAATCGTTGCTACGTGTAACATTCCGGCTCCTAGCACGGTCGCTGACCCTACTTCCTGACCCTAGTTCGATTACCCTGACCCTAGTAACCGGGGCGGGTCACGAGGTAATAGGATCATGGCTAGGGTCGAATTGAGGCGCGGCGAGGGAACGCTCCGGGAGCGCCCTGACGGCCGCTGGGAGCTTCGGCGGGTCATCGACGGTAAGCAACGGTCGTTCTACGGCGCGTCGCGCTCTGAGGCGCTAGCGGCACCCACGAGAGCAGCGGAAGCGACCCGCCGTGACGCTGAGAGCGCCGCAGACGTGTCGGTAAGCGTGTACGCGACCCGATGGCTTGCCCGCCGCCCGGAAGCCGTGAGAGCGTCCACAGTGCGACACAACGCGAGCGCGCTGAGTAAGTGGGTGCTCCCGGCACTCGGTAATCGCAAGCTGCGGACCGTTACCGCCGATGACGTGCGGGCTGTCCAGTCGGCCGCGACAGCGCGGGGCAGTAAGCCGGGCACCGTGCGGACCTTGAACCTTGTCATGCGCGCGCTGTTCCGCGACGCCGTTGAGGATGGGCTGATACCGGCGAACCCGGCCGCGATCCGTGCCCCACGGGTCACGCCGCGCGACCTATCGACCCCGCCGCTGTCCGTGGCTGAGGTTCGACGGCTCCGTGACGCGGCGCGCGGCTCGCGGTTTGAGGCTTTGGTTTGCATGGCGCTCACGGTCGGGATGCGGCCGGGTGAGCTTTTGGCTTTACATGCTCGTGATGTCGATGTCGAAAACCGCACGGTCATCGTGCGCGGGACTATCACGGACGCGTCGGGCGGTGGGCTGACAATCGGCGAAACCAAGTCGCGCGCCGGGCTGCGCGTCGTGCCGATGACAGATGCGTGTGCGGAAGCGTTTACGCGTGCGCTCGACGGGCTCAAGCCGGATGCGCTCGTGTTTCCGTCCGACAGCGGCCGGTTGCTGTCGCCGACCAATTTCCTCATGCGCTACTTTTACCCGATGCTCGCAAGCGCCGGGCTCCCACGCGTTACGATGCGAGACCTTCGGCACGTCGCGTTGTCGTACATGGTCGCCGACAAGGTTGACCCGGTTACCGTCGCGAAGATCGCCGGGCACGCGAACCCGTCAATGACATTGAACGTCTACAGTCACGCGACGCCGCAAGGATCGGAGCACGCGCTCGAAAGTATGGAGCGGCGTTTCTCGTAACGGTTACTGGATGCGCTTACCCCGAGATCGCGAAAACGTCGATCTCGCCGTCATTGAATCCGAAAGTACACGACGTGATCGGCGGCAGCATGAGATAGTGAAACCGCGCACGATACGAACCGGGCGGCATTGTGAAACACATCATCGCGAACACGTTAGAACCATCGGCGGGCGCGCCGCACCATAGCAGCGATTGCGCGGAGATCATCGGCGTACCGTTGATGTCGCTCTCCGGGTCAGGTTGCCCGCCACCTGACGGCACTATCGACAGAATGACGCTACCGCCCGGACATGTCCCGCCACCTTGCAGCATGTTCGCCGCACCGAGTACACCGAACACGAGGATAGGCTGCGGGCGAATGAGTGTGAAAATCCCCGAGTAACCGGGTGTCGTCGCGGCGTATGTCGCTGACGCACCGAGACCGCTTGCAGAGTTGAACGATGTACGGTCGAGCAATGTCATGCCAGACGGCGGGAAGGTTTCGAGTTTTGTCAGCCGTGCGTTGATCTTCGCGATTTCCTCGCTGACGCTCACGACGCGTCGCTGTACGCTCGGCATTACACGCGCGCCATGAGCGTTTGCAGCACGTCGGCGGCTTGCCCCACGGTGCGCTTTTCGTCGGCGCTGAGCTTGCCATCGGAGTAGAGCAGTATCAACGCTTCGACCACGATGCGCGCGAGCGCATGTCGTGTTTCTAACGCGTCCATAGTGGTCGCGTCCATTTTGCCTACGCGTGCATCTTCAAGACGGCGATTGCCGCTTGGTTGATGATCTGTCCATCCGCGCGAGCGTACCCAACGAAACCCGTTTCGCCGAAATCGGCATAGCGCTCATTGAGCCGCAGCACAGACGATTCAACGTACCGGAACATGAACCCGCGACGGAGATTCGCGAGGATCGCGACGTTCGTATTTGCGGTCAAGTCCGACACGGACTTTGAGACAAGGATCGGCACGCCGTAAATCTGCGGCACAACGACCGTCGTGGTGCGGCTGCCGCCAAACTGCTCCGTCGATTCGCTCACGGTAGTAAGCGCAACATCGCTCACGATGGGGCGGCTCTGTGAATCGACAAGCTGCGTGCGGAGATACCAAAGCGTTTTGTTGCTACAGACGACCGCAACGTCCTGCGGGTTACCGAGCATCGCGGGGTCAAGTTTCTGAAAGAGTGCAGAGATATCCGCGAGCAAGATTGCCGCGTTACCAGCGGTCGTAACGACGTTGGTTGCGTTCGCGAGAATCGTTGCGCCGAAGTCAAGGTCAAGCTGTCGTCCAAGACGCTCGGCGAGCGCTTCGTTGACCATCGACGGGATATCGGTCTGTGCGTCTTGCATCAACGCGCGACCGAAGCGGCCGAGACCGCCCGTATAGATCGGGGCATTCGAGAATGTCGCTTGCCCGAACGTGTAATCGGTGTTTCCGACTTGGGTATTTTCTCCGATCTGTGAATCGGTCACAGACGTATCAGCGGTAATCGTGGGGATGCGCGCTGGCCCGCCGAAGGGCTTGCCGTTTTGGTCAACGCTGACCCACAGCTTAGAGCGCCCGAGGATCGCCGAAAAGTATTGGAGACCGAAGATAAGATCGCCCATCAACGCGGGCGGCACAAAATACGACCCGGTTGCACTTCCGGCAGCGAGATCGCGTGATTCAACGCCGCTGCGCAGATAGTTGCGATACGCAAGCTCTTGACGCTCACGGATTGCGGCGCGCTGACTGTATGCGCCGTTCATCGCGTCCCACTCTTGCAGCGTGCGCGCGTGCAACGGGCTCACCGTGCCGCTCCATCCGCTCGCGGACCGCGCGGGACGGTAGAACGATTCGCGCTCATTGTCGAGCCCACGCATGTAGCCGTCATCGCGCCATTGAGCATCCTGCTCCGGGGTCGGCTTGGCGAACATACGGGGAAGTCCTGCGGCGCGTTGTGTGCGTGTCTCGACGTGTGCGGGCTGCGCGCTGCGCGCTTCGGGCTCGGGTGCGACGTTGCGCTGACCGGCTGCGCGTGCCTTCGCACGGTTCGCAACGCGGCGCGGGTCGTCAAACGGAACGGTTGTCCCACGATTTTCGATTGCGTGCTTGATGTCGGTCATTAGAACTTCCTCATGCCAGCGACGGCATCGAAAGCCACCTTGCGCTCAGCATCGCGCTTCTGATCGACTTCGTACTGATGCTGACGCTGCGCGCGCAACTCGTCAAGCTCGCGCTTACGCTGCTTTTCGGCTGCGGCTTCGATGGCGATTGCGGGTTGCTGCCGCTCGTCATCCTGCTTCGCGATTGCCGCGAGATTTTCGGCCGCGTCGAGCTTGCCAGCGAGCACGAGTGCTTCCGCTGTTGCTGTCGAAATCCAGCCGTCCGGTGTCCGCACGAAGCCGTAGGGCTGTGCATTGGGTGGGAAATACTCCATGCCGCGTGATTGCGAAAGCAGTAGCACGCTTTCGCGGGTGAGTGTCTTTGTCATGTCCCAATTGTCTCATAGCACACAAGCTAGGTCTGTTTACCGTTCCATTGCGTACTAATGCACTCGCGCATACTGTACTTATGATCCGTGACACAACCCGACCCGGCGAATGCACACGCTTTGAGGCTGCGCTTATTCTCGATATTCACCCGAACACGCTGCGCCGATGGGCGGAAAGTGGCAAGGTGCCGTACCGTCAAAAGGAACGCGGCGCAGCGCGTCGTTACGACCGCGCGGCACTCGTCGCGTGGGCACGCACGCGACCCGACAAAGTGCGGGCGATGTGAACGAGTACGCGGAGCGCGAGTGTCAGAACGGGCACCGTTACCAGCCGGTGCGCGCGATGGCCGTCCCTTGCCCGCGTCCCGGTTGCGGAGCCCCAGCGAAGCCCACGCGCCCGCTGTACGCGGACCCGAAGCGCGGCGGTCGCGTTACCCGCGACGGAGTGCAGCGGCACGACGCGGGCGGAATCGCGCGCATCGCTTAGTAGCGGTCGCGCTCGGTCTTTAGCGTCCGCACGGGGCGTAGCCCCAACCGTCAGCGGTGCGCCCGTGTAACGCCCTAGGACGGCCGCAGTTTGTACACGTTTGATCTTGTGACCGAACCGCATGGGTCTTTGTATGCGTTTCGGTCGTTGTGTCAATAACCGATCTCGTTATGGCGACCCTGCGCCTATTCGGGCGGTTGTCTGCCCGGCGTGCTCGGCTTACCGTGCGGTAGAGCGTCGAGCGCTCACGCGGCGCGGGCGTGATGGGCTGCGCGCGACGGATGCGCGCGACCGTTGACGCGCTGAGCCCAAGGGCAGCGGCGACCGCGCGCGACGTGCCAGTCATGTCAAGCACGGCGGCACGGTCGGCCGGATCAATGTGGCGATTCATCTACTTCAATTGTACCAATACGCGCCTATTCGCTCCCCGCGCTGAGTGGCGCTCCCACGGGCTCGACGGGCTCGGGAGTGCTCGTAAGCGTTACGAGCTGTCCTAGGCGGGTTGGGCGGGCTCAGTAACGGGCCACGGCGCGTTGACCGGACCGTCGCCCGCGACGATCTCGGCAAGCTCGGCAGCAGTGAACGGTGGCAGTGAGCGCACCACGCGCGCGGCTCCGGGTGTGCGCTCGGCTGCGGCGTAGTCTGCGGCGAGCATTGCAACACGGAGATGGGGCGGGCATATCCAGTCATTGCCCGTGTAAGACGCGAAATCATCGAGCACGTCGCCTTGCTCGATGCGCTCGCGCTTCATGACCGCGCGGAGTTGATCGAGACGCGTAACCGGGTCCGGGTCGGGGTCGCGCAGCGTTCGACCACGGGCGCGACGCGTACCGGCTTCGATGTTGGGGTTACGCGGGCGTCCACCAGGACCGCGAGGCTTGTTATGTGGCTCCATAGCTCTAGTTTATGCCTCAGCCGCGAGTGCTCGCGGCGATTTGGAACGCCGCATTTGCGCCGGTTTTCTGACGGGTTTTGTGTATCTGACATTTTTCGCGCGAACCCGGGGAAGTCCGCACGCACTCAAAAGCGCTGGACATTTGACGAAATCGCGCGCGCCAGGCTGCGCAAGCCGGATACCGCAACGCTGACACGGCGCGAGGATTGCCCCCGGTCATGACTGGCCGGGGTCTCGTCTGTGGGGTTGACATGAAATCCTGCGAACCGTGAGCGCGACCCGTGAGCGTGAGCGGTTGCCGGGTGCGTCGCGATGTGCCGGTTTGCGGTGCTCGGGTCTCGGGTCGCTCCCACGCTCGGACGGCGGCAACTTTCGCGCGCGCGTAAATCACTCTTTCCTTTATCCGTCTTGCTGCGCGCCGCACTCGCAGAGTGCGCGCGCCGGTCAATCAGATAGATTGATACGTCTCCACCGCGTACCACCAAAACCGGACACGCTGTACCACCAAAGTTTCCGCGCTGTACCACCAAAACGGGTCGGTGTCATTTGGTGCCCTTTTGGTGGTATGCCGTACCACCATCTGATCTCGCGAAACGGTATCGGAATCCGCGCCCGCGACCCGGCACGAGCGGCGCTGACACGAGCTTGAGAATCCCGGCAGCCTCTAGCGCTTCGTCGCTGCGCTTGACGGTCTTTTCATTGAGACCGGCGCGCGCTGCGATGTGCTCGCGGCTCGTAAATGTCTCGCGCGTCTTAGCGTTCGTGTCTCGCAAGCGCGTCAACGCCACAAGCCGGTCCGTTGCCGTGATTGTCTTACCGGCTGCGGTGAGCATGTCCCATACCTCAAAGTCCATCGCCCGCTGTATGCGCGAGTAACCGGCTCCGGTCGCTACGTTGTCAAGCTGCACGCGCAAATCGTTGTTCGCCGTTACGACGCGCTCCCACTCGTCCCACGGGACGGGCTCGTGTTTCGGTGCTTCCGTTTGCGGCTCGGGCTCTGTTATGACGGGCTCGCGTTGCATCTCGGCGACCCGTGCGGCGGCTTCCGCGTTACGCTGTCGCTGCGCTCCGCGCTCGCGTTGCTTACGCTCGGCAACTTCGGGCCAGTCTTCGCCCTGGTGGACGCGTTCGTAATCGCGCTCCGCGATACGCTGCACATGCTCAAGCATCTGTGCTGACGGCGCGGCTGCGAACCATTGCGCGGCTTCCTCGTCGGTCATCGCGTTTAGGTCATCGTCCGCGTGCAGATCATCATGCTCGCGATCCAAGTCGAACCGCGACAGCAAGGTTGCGATTTCGTCGTTCGTGCTCTGTGGGAACTCCTTGAGGAACCGTAGCGCGGCGACCTTTGCCTCAAGCTCGCGCACGTCCTGCGGCTTTTCGTCGTTCGGACTTTCATACGCGGCAAGTCCCGTTTCCATCGGCACGAGCGCAACGGGTCGCAGCGTGATCGCGCTCGACGGTACGTCGATGACTTCCGCGTCGTCATCCTGCGGAGCGGTACTATTGAGAAGCGCGCTCACGGTTGCTTGCCCTTCCGTTTGTAGCGCGGCCGGATGGAGTAGGCACCATTCCGGCGTGCTTGCGGTTTCGCGTTACCCATTGCGCGATGTTGGGCTGTGAGCATCCGACAGCGCGCGCGACGGCGGGCTGTGATGCTCCGGTAGCGAGCAATCGACGCACGAGCGCGTAGTCGATGTGCTTATTGCGGGAGCGCTTCGCGTGAAGCTTGCTAGTAGGCATACCGATAACGTAGCTATAACGCGAAGCTGCGGAGTAAAAACGATCTCAAATCGTGTACCGGAGCGCAATCCCGTGCCCCTTACAAGATGCCCGGACCCTCGGGCGCATCCGGCGCTTCGCGGACAGACGCGTCGTCGATACTCGGCTTGCGCATGCGAATCCGTGTCGAGTAACCACGCCGACCATCATCGAGCAGACAATATGCGCGCACTTTTTCGTCGAGGTTGATCTTCAAGTCGTCCCATCGGTAAGACGTTTGCCAACGACGGCGCGGCGGAAGGTCGGCCGGTAGCTCGCGCGTCATATTCGGCCACGGCATCACTTGGAACACTTGCGGCTTGCGGCGAATGCGCTCGACGAGCGAACGGCGCGGCACGAACCCGGTATTGATGACGCGTACCGGAACGTCGGAAAGGTTGACGCACGACACATCGACTACAGCCAACGACTGCACGCGGCTCGCTACTTGCTTGCCTGTCTCGGGATCGGGCGGCGATGGTCGAAGCAGCGTGGACACGCTCGCAGCAAGGCGGACTTTGAGCGGACGATGCTCGCGCCACCATGCTCGCCCGTAACCGAGTAATAATGTGAAGGTCGTCACGAGCGCGGCGTAACCCGCGATGACGAGCGCGACCACCGTAAGGGTATTGGTAGTCGCAATCACGCTGTGGTCATCCGCGTCGGAAAAAGCCCTTACGTCGTTTCGACTGAGCGAGTTGCTGTTCAGCGCGGTTCGCGAGGTTTCTGTAATACAGCAACTCGTCGAGCTTATCCTTTCCCGCCGCACGTTCCTCGCGGCTCAGCGTTGGAATGTCGACCATCGCTCGCACGGCGCGTTCCGGATCGTCCTTGTACGTGTAATCGAGTGTCGACATGAGAGCGAAATTCAAGAGCTTGCGGCAGCCCTCGGGATTGTCGCGCACAGCGTCGACGAACGCCTCGACGAAAAGGTCCGGTTCCATATCCTGCATGCCGACTTCCTGCTGCGTTGCGACGACGCTAGGAATCTTCGCGCGCGCCGCGACCTTCAACCCGTAGAGAATGTCGTCAGTCAGCGGTGCCGGTAGCGGTGGCTCTTGGTTGATGCGACGCAGGAACGGATGCAAACCGATCTCTCGAATCGCGGCCGCGCCTTGTCGTGCATTGGCTTCGTCTGCAACTTGAAGCATGTGCGGCACCGTGAGGTCCGGTCCCATTACGGAGACAATGAAGGGCATGCCCGAACCCGGCTCGCTGCGGACTATGAGCGTCGCGTAGCTACTCGGACCGTGCGTTATCGGCTCGACGATGCTCTCGTCCGGCAGCGTGTCGCTAGTGGTCGGCTCGTCAGTCATCGCGCGCCGAGACTAGCACCGCGTCACTAGACGCGTGTGCCGTGCTAGTGGCTCTTGCGACGCTTGGCGCGCTTGCGTTTCCGACTGCGTTTCGCATCGGAGAGCGCGCTCGCCGCTACCCTGCGGACCTTGTACGGCGTCGCGGGACTGGCAAGCTCGCTGCCAGCTATCGAAGCGATCTCGGGGCTCGTTGCCATGTTGGTACGCACTATATGCCGGGACCGGATTTCCGCCGTCGCCGCGTCCCCGCGAACCGCTCATGCTCCGCGACGAACCGCTCCAAAGCGGATACCCTGACCCGCCGCGACCGCCCGAAGCTCACCGATGCCAGCTTGCCGTCCCCTATGAGCGCGTACACGGTCCGAGGCGATACGGCGAGCGCGGTCGCGGTCTCGGGGATCGTGAGCAGCGGGACGGGCGGGGTCATGCCCGAACGTAACCACTCAGCGGTGACCCTAGGCGGAGATTCGCGGCTGACCCTAGATTCTGACCCTAGATGGCTGCGCTCTGTGCACGCTGGCGCACGTCTGCGCGTATTTGGACGGCCCTATGAGAGCGGGTCAAACTCACCAATCAGTCTCCCACCAGAAGTACTTCTCGCGGCGCGGCATCGCCGCGACCTGCAACATCCCGGCGTAGCTGCCCGTGCTACCGCACGGGCATACGGATCACGGGCAACTCCACGCACCGGCAACACTGAACCTGGTACCGGGCAGGGTTGCGTTGTGGCCCGCTGACAGTTCGAGGATCGCGGATACCGTTCCCGATCGGCCGCCTCGGCCGGTGATCACGAGGCTCCCCGCGACAGATTGCCAGAACGTGTCCGTACCGTACTGCCTGACCGAAACGCCATGGACCAGTTGCGAGAATGCGCTCGTGCCATCCTGCTGCACGGCGACCTTGGGCCGATCGTTCCTCGTCCCTAACGGATACGGCCATGGCGGCAAGTCGTAAGTACCAGGACCCGCATAAGCTCCATTGACCTCGATGTAGAGCAGCAGGTCGACACTCCCGCTGAGCTGGAGCACCGCGTCGAATACGTGTCCGGATGTCGAGCAGTCGTCAACCGAAGAAGGAACGGTCGTTGCGCATTCGGTGAACGCCCCACCGAGCTCGAGTTCGTCGCCCGCGCAGTCAAGAGGTGTCGGTGTTGCTCCAGATGCTGCGGTAATCCGAGGACCGTCAGGTGGTGGCTCGGCGTGGGAACCAGAAAACTCGGTGGCAAGCCAGGCGACAGCGCCGAATGCGACCGCGAAGCTCGCAAGCCCGAGGAGGGCCTTTCTCGTACCCGGCGGTCGCGATGCGCCCATGTGTCTTCCCTGTCGCGACTATAGGTCGCGGTCCCTCACGCGTCGATCCTCTCGTGGAGCACGGTGAGCACGTCCTCCCCGTAGCGCTCGAGCTTCGCCGGCCCCACGCCAGGGATGGCCGCGAGCGCACCGGCTGATGCCGGCAGGCGATGCGCGATCTCGGCGAGGGTGCGATCGTGGAACACCACGTACGGGGGCACCTCGGCGCGCCGGGCAACCTCGAGCCGCCAGATCCGCAGGGCTTCGAATCGCGCCGCCACTTCCGGGGTCATCGCGAGTGCGGTCGCGGTGCCGGAGGTTGACCGGCGACTGCTGTGTGCTCGCGCCGGCCGCGCCGCGCGCACGTCCACGTCGATCGATTCCTCGCCGCGCAGCATCGCGCTTCCAAGCCCTGTGATCCCGAGGGTGGGTTTCTCCCCGTTGCCGCGGCTGACGCAGCCGAGCTCGACAAGCCGTTCGAGCAACTCGCGGATGCGTTCCAGCTCCCAACTCCGAAGCGCGCCGAACCACGGCAGTTCGGTGACCCACGACCGTGACGCCGTCCACGCATCGGTGCTGCCGCGGAGGATCGAGGCGATGCGGACACCGCCGAGGTGGCCGTCGAAACGGGCGACGCAGGCGAGCGCGGATGTCACGTCCGCCGGGTCGACCGGCGCGTACGGTACGCGGTTGCCGTCGAGACAGTTGTCGCATGCCATGCATGTCCGCGCGACGCCCTGCTCACCGAAGTAGTCGGCGATGCGGGCGTGCCGGCAACCGCGCGTGCCCGCGTACTCCATGACCTGGTTCACGCGCGCATAGGCATTGGCTTTCAGGAGCGCCTGCTCGTCGAAATCGACCGGCGCTCCGGTCAGGCGTCGAATGCTGCCGTCGGGCTGAATCACGTCAGCGCGGCGGAGCAGGTCGAGCGCGGCACGCGCGGTGTTCACCGCGACTCCGCGGCTCGGCCAGTCGTCGACGGCATCGCTTCCCTCGCGGAGCAGCTCGCGGTACACCGCCCGGACTGCATCGCGCTCGGGGTACGCCTGCTCGATGAAGAACTCCTGGAGCTGGCGGTCGGCAGGGCTGTACAGGAGGATGCACTCGGAGGGTTCGCCGTCCCGTCCGGCGCGGCCCGCCTGCTGGTAGTACTCCTCGAGGCTTCCGGGGAAGTCGTGATGGATGACCCGCCGGATGTCCGGGAAGTCGACGCCCATGCCGAACGCCGAGGTTGCGACGATTGCCTGCAGACGTCCTCCGGCGAATGCCTCGTGGACTGATTGCCGGGTGTCCCCCTCGACGGCGCCGTGGTACGCGGCGACCGCGACGCCGGCGCCGGCGAGCAGCTCGGCGACCTCGTCGGTCGTGCGCCGGCTCCCGCAGTACACGAGCGCGCGCCGCCTGTCGGGCCGGACGAGATCCAGCAGCGCCTCGCGCTTGTCGGCCGATCCGCGGCAGCGGACCACCGACATGGTCAGGTTCTCGCGCACGAACCCGGTGACCCGCTCCACGGTGGCATGCAGGCCGAGACTTGCCGCGATATCCTCGCGGACCCGCGGCGTCGCGGTCGCGGTGAAAGCGCCGACCGGCGGGCGCCCGCAGGCGGCGATGGCGTCGCTGAGCCGCCGGTAATCGGGGCGGAAGTCGTGCCCCCAGCTCGAGATGCAGTGCGCCTCGTCGACGACGAAACGTTCGACGGAGAGAGCGCCGAGGGTGTCGAGGAACCCGGGCGTGCCCAGACGTTCCGGGGCGAGGTAGAGGAACCGAAGGTCACCCTTCGCCGCGGCCCGCAGCGACTCCGAGCGCGCCGCGGCGGTGACCTGGCTGTGCACGCATGCGGCCGGTACCCCGAGCGCATTGAGGCGCGCCACCTGGTCGACCATCAGCGCGATCAGCGGCGACACCACGATGGTGAGCCCGCCGCCGGCGATCCCGGGCACCCAGTACGCGATGCTCTTTCCCGAGCCGGTCGGCGCAACGAAGAGCACGTCGGCCCGCGCCTCGGAAGCCGCGACGACATCGGCCTGCCCGGGCCGGAAGGCAGCGAATCCGAACGTATGCTGAAGGACCTCACGAGCCCGCGCAGAGGGCTCGAGCGGCATCAGCGCGCTGACTTGTCCAGCTTGAGCGCGCAGGAGTTCATGCAGTAGCGCTGGCCTGTGGGCTCGGGACCGTCCGGGAAGACGTGCCCGAGGTGGCCGCCGCATTTGGCGCAGCGAATCTCCGTGCGCGGGATGAGCATGCTCCAGTCGCGATGCTCCTCGACGGCGCCGCCCTCCACCGGGGCGTAGAAGCTCGGCCAGCCGGTGCCGGAGTCGAACTTGGTGTCCGAACTGAACAGCTCGGCGCCGCAGCCTGCGCAGGTGTAGACGCCCTTGTCGTTCACGTGCATGTACTGCCCGGTGAACGGCCGCTCCGTGCTCGCCTTGCGGAGCACCGAATACTGCTCAGGCGTCAGACGCTGGCGCCACTCCTCGTCGGTCAGGGTCACTTTCTCGTGCATGGTCCTCAGGTTCTACCCCGTTTGGCCGGACTCGACGCATACAGTGCTGCCGCAGCCGCGTGGGTCTCCGCCATGTGCCGGCGCAGCGACGCCGGCGCGATCACCTCGACGTTCGCCCCCCAGCCCATCAGCCAGGGCCGCATCTCGACCTCACCGGCGACGTCGAGCCGCACCTCGATGCGGCCGTCGGGCAGGTCGATCCTCTGCGCCCGCGCCGGCCACGGGCTCTCGTCGACCCACTGACGGGCCTCCGATGAGAAGCGCAGCACGACGCGATCCCCACCGGCCCCCTGCCAGATCGCCCACGCGGCGCCCAGCACGCTGTCGATGTCGAAGTCGTCCGGGACCGTGAAGGTCGCCGGCAGCAGTCGCGCGGAGCGGATCCGATCCAGGCGGAAGGACCGGACCTCGCGTGACACCGAGTCGCGCGCGAAGACGTAGATGTGCCGTCCCTCGGCGGTGGGTTGGAGGAAGTAGGGGCGGAGGTCGCGACGCGTATCGTGGCCCTTCGCGTCGACATAGTGAACCTCGATCTCGCGATGCCCGACGAAGCCGTCGATGACGGTGCGTTCGACCTTGAGCCGCTCGCTGTCCGCCGGCCGCCGCTCGGCGGCGATGAGCGTCCGCCGGAGGTACTCGCTCACCACCGGCACGCTCAGGGCGCGCGACAGGTGGGCGAGCGCGCCCACCAGGGCGGGATCCTGCTCGGTGCGCACCTGCTGGAGCAGGCGAACCGCCACCAGGAGCAGCGTGGCCTGGTAGTGGTCGAGCTGCAGCGGCGGAAGCAGGCTGCCCTTGCCGATCCGCCAGCGGCCGGCCGTCTCCTCGACGTCGATGCCGGCGCTGTCGCGCAGCGTGGCAACGTAGCGCTGCACGGTGCGCGTGTTGACCTCGAGCTCGTCGGCGAGCTGGCGGGTGGTCAGGCCGACCTCCGTCTCGCAGAGTCGCGCGAAGAGCTTGATGACCCGGAGCTGCTTCTCTCCCTTCTCGTAGATGCCCGGCACAGCACGAGCCTAGCGGGTCGCCCGGGCCTCGGACTCGATGTCGAGCCTGTAGCTGAGCAGGATGGTCCCGTCGGGCGTGGCACGCTCGCCGTCGGGCACGAACCGCATTGACGTGTAGAGCCGCCGCGCATCGATCATGATGGGCGAGGTGTCGAGGGTCAGGCGGCGCTTGCCGCGCGTGCGTGCCGTTGTGATGCAGGCGTCCACGAGCCGGCGACCGACGCCCCGCCCGCGCTGCTCCGGACTGACGCCGAGCATGCGGAGGTGTGCCTCGTCGGGAGCGAGCGACTCCGCGCTGCCCGGACTGACGCGCTCGTCGAGCTCGAGTGTCACCGAGCCGGCGACCACGCCGTCGATCAGGGCGACCAGCACGGTCGCGCGGCCGGCGCGCGCTCCGATGTCTGCTATCCGCGCGACATACGCAGCGAACCCCGATCTGTCCGGTGTGACGAACTCGAGGTAGGCGCGCGCCGTGGCATCGCCGGCCGCGGCGTACTCGGTCTCGCGGATGGGGCGGATCTCGATCTCCTCAGGCACGGAGGAACCGTACGCGACAGCCACCTGTCGCCGGCGCCGTGCATCGTCGTGGGATGAGCACAGACGCACCAACTTCGATCGAGGCCGCCACCTGCGGCGAGGGGCAGTACCTGCGGCGCGCGCAGGCCCTGCTCGCCGCTCGAGGTGAGCTCTTCCTTGCCGGTCCGTCAGGCTCGATGGGGTTCGCCGGCGCCGCCAGACGCCAGGACCGCGCAACCGCCGCCCTTCGCCAGGCGGGTCGCCAGCTGGCCCTGCCACTGCCGCGCGAACGCGTGCGCCCGCGCGCCAGGATGGTGCGCTGATGCGATACCTCAAGGACGGCAGCCCGGTGTACACCGCGACCGACCTCTGCGACTACCTGGCCTGCGGGCACCTGGTGACCCTGAAGCGGCGGGTTGCTCGGGGCGAGGTGATCCCGGCGGATCGGTCGGCGCTGAGCGAGGTGCTGGCGACACTCGGCGCCGGACATGAGTTGAGCCATCTCGAGACGCTGCGAGGCAGGGGTTTGCGAGTCCGGGCATTCGAGGACGAACGCGATCGATACGCAAGCTCCGCCGATGAGCTTCATGCTCTCGAGGCGGAGACCGTCGAGGCGATGAGCGAGGGATACGACGTCATCTACCAGCCGACCTTCTTCGACGGACGCTGGATGGGACGCGCGGACTTCCTGCTGCGCGTGGACACGCCGAGCCTGCGGTGGCCGTGGGCCTACGAGGCCGCCGACGCGAAGCTCGCACGCCGCGTGCGCTCCGAGGCGTTGCTGCAGCTCTGCGAGTACTCGGCGCATCTCCATCGGCTGCAGGGGACGGCGCCCGTGTCGATGCAGGTGATTCTCGGCGACGGTGTCGAGCACGAGTACCGCGTCGACGAGTTCTCCGCGTATCACGCGTCCGTGAAGCGAGATTTCGAGCTGACGATGCTCGCCGACCTGAGCGACACCTACCCGGACCCGGTCGATCATTGCGGCACCTGCGGTTTCGCCGCGCGCTGCGCCACGCAGCGGAAGCACGACGATCACCTCTCCGAGGTCGCGCGCATGCGCTCCGGTCAGGTGCTCGCGCTCAAGTCGGTGGGCATCGCGACCATGACCGCGCTTGCCGAATCATCGGCCGACGCCGAGCCGCCGGCGCGCATGAACCCCGCAACATTCAAAGAGCTGCGGGCGCAGGCGGCGTTGCAGCACCGTGGCCCGCATCCGGACGGCGCGCCGCGCCACGAGCTGCTCGACGCGTGGGAGGTCGGGCATGGGCTCTGCGCGCTGCCGGCTCCGTCGCCGGGTGACATCTTCTTCGACATGGAGGGCGACGGTCTCGCGCGCGACGTCCCGCTCGAGTATCTCTTCGGTGCCGTCGACATGCAGGGCCGGTACCACGCCTGGTGGGGTCAGGACGATGCGAGGGAGCGTCATGCATTCGAGGCCTTCGTCGACCACGCGATCGCGCAGCTCGAGCGCCACCCCGACATGCACATCTACCACTACGCGGCCTATGAGAAGACGGCGCTGCGCCGCCTCATGAGCCGGCATGGCACACGAGAGGAGGAGGTGGACCGGCTGCTGCGCAACGAGGTTCTCGTCGACCTGTACCGCGTTGTGCGCCAGGGCGTGCGGCTGTCCACGGACTCGTACTCGCTGAAGAAGGTGGAGCGGTTGTACATGCCCGCGCGCGAGGAGTCGATCGCTGATGCGGCGGGCAGCATGGTGATGTACGAGCGCTGGCTCAAGAGCCGCGAGGATGGCGCCGACGGTGACCCCACCCTGCTCGACGAGATCGCCACGTACAACGAGCGCGACTGCGTCTCGACGGCGCTGCTCCGCGACTGGCTCGAGGCGCGTCGCGTCGAGGAGGAGTCGTTGCGCGGGGCTCCGATCGAACGTCCGGAGGTCGTCGAACGCGAGGCGGGCGAAACCCTCCATGCCAAGGTCATGGCGACCCAGGAGGTCGCGGCGGCTCTGGTCGACGGCGTGGCCGCCGACCCCGCGCTTCGGAGCGAGAACGATCGGGCGAGGTGGTTGCTCGCCCCCCTGCTGTCGTATCACCGGCGGGAGAGCAAGGTCAGCTGGTGGCGCTACTACGACCAGCTGGCGATGAGCCCGGAGGAGCTGGAACGGGACACGTATGCGCTCGGTCCGCTCGAGATGATCGGCTCACACGAGGAGGGCCGCCGGACGATCGAGCGGTATCGCTTCGAACCACAGGAGCACCGGATCGGCGTCGGGGACACGCCACTCGACCCGGAGGTGGAGACGCCCCGGGCACCCACGGCCGGCGACGTGATCGAGCTCGACTCGGCGAGGGGGACGATCACGCTCTCGCGCACCGCCGGACAGGCTCGGCGCGGACCCGTTCGCTTCCTGATTCCGACCACGCCGTTCTCCACGGACGTGCAGGAGGAGTCGCTCCTCGACCTCGGACGGTGGGTCGTCGCGCACGGCCCGGATGCGCCCGGCTTCAACCGCGCCGGTCGCGACCTGCTCATGCGTCTGCCGCCCCGACTGAGCGCCGGGAGCTTCGGCTGCGGGCATCGAGGTCCGGGGGAGACCGCCGCCGATCAGGCCATCCGGCTGATCCTTGACCTGCACGGAGGATGCCTGCCGGTGCAGGGTCCGCCGGGAGCGGGCAAGACATACATGGCCGCCCTCGCTGCGCTCAGGTTGATTGCGCAGCGCCGGACACCCGTCGGCATCACCGCGACGACGCACAACGCCACCGGAACGCTTCTGGCAAAGATCGAGGAACTCGCCCCGTCGCTCGGCATGGCTGTTCGGATGCAACACCGGCGACCGGACGGCGGCAGCACCTCCATGATCCAGGTGGCCCGCACGAATGAGATCGTTGAGGCCGCCGTTGACGGAGGAACCGTCGACGTCGTCGGTGGCACGCCATGGCTGTTCGCGCGGCCGGAGTTCGCGGGTCGGTTCGACACGCTGATCGTCGACGAGGCCGGCCAGATGTCTCTCGCCGACGCGCTCGCGGTCTCGCGTGCCGGGCGCAACCTCGTGCTCGTCGGCGATCCGCGCCAGCTCGCTCAACCGCTCCAGGGGAGTCATCCGCCCGGTGTCGGTGTCTCGGCGCTCGATCACCTGCTCGGCGGCGACGTGACCATCGCCCCGGAGCGGGGAGTGCTGCTCGACCGCACATGGCGGATGCATCCGGATGTGACGGCGTTCGTCTCGCGTTCGTTCTACGAGGAACGGCTCGGCACGGAGCCAGGATGCGAAACGCAGGCGGTGATCATCGATGGCGCCACCACGACGGGGCTGCGCACGTGCTTCGTCGGACACCAGGGTGACCGGGTGCGTTCGGAAGCCGAAGCGGCGTGTGTGCGCAGTGTCATCTCCCAGCTGACCGGTGCGACCTGGCGCGACGGCTCCGGCCGCGAACGTCCGATGTCGCTCGAGGACATCGTGGTGGTGGCGCCGTACAACGCCCAGGTCGCCTGCCTCGTCGAGGCGCTGCAGCCCGGGGCGCGGGTGGGCACCGTCGATCGCTTTCAAGGCCAGGAGGCAGCGGTGAGCATCTTTTCGATGGCCACCTCGAGCGTCGACGACCTACCGCGCAATCTGGAGTTCCTGTTCAGCCTCAACCGCCTCAACGTTGCGGTGTCGCGGGCACGCGGACTGTCCGTGCTCGTCTGTTCCCCGGAGTTGTTGCGCGCTCGGTGTCACACCCCCGAACAGATGCGACTCGTCAACGCACTGTGCTGCTATGTCGACATGGCCGACCCGTGGGGCGTCGCGTCGCCCGACGCGGTTATGCTGCCCGCGTGACCAGCGATTCGCTCGAGGCGCGCCTGCTGGAGACGCTCGAAGCCGCCCGTGCCCGGGAGGATGCGCTGGTCCTCCTGTGCGACGACTCGCCGCCATCCGAGCCCGGGAGGTGGACTGCCAAGGACAACGTCGCACACCTCAGCACTTGGCGCGAACACGCGGTGCGAACGCTCGACGCAGTGCGCCTCGGCCGGCCGGTCGACGGGCCGGCGAATGAGAGCGATCTCGAGGGGCGCAACGCCGAGATCTACGAGGCGCATCGCGGAGACTCGGCGGCCACCGTCCGTGAGACGGCGCGCGCCAGTTATGCGGCGCTGGCCGAGGCGATCAACGCCTGCACTGAAGAGGATCTGCTTCGCGAGCGGCCGGGCGACGGAGGACCCGTGTGGCGCGTCGTTCCCGGCAACGGGCACGGACACGTCGCCCAGCACCTGTCGTACTGGGCTGCGGAACACGGCGACCCCGCCGCCGCGGAGGACGCGGCACGATGGGCATACACAATCGACACCGACCTGTTCCCCGAGAACCAACCGGTTGCCGACTACAACTTCGCCTGTTTCTACGCGCGCAACGGACGGGCCGATGAGGCGTTGCCGCTGCTGGGCTCGGCGTTGCGATTGCGTCCGGACCTGCGTTCCTTTGCGCTCGAGGATGCGGACATCGAGCCGATCCGCGACGATCCTCGCGTGCAGAGTCTTCTCGGCGCCTGAGGGCGCCGGAGCGCACCGCGGACCGGCAGCAGCCGACACAGCGATCGCCAGCACTCGCCACCCTCGTGTTACGCGTCAGCGCGGCTGCCTCGACCAGGAGGCACATCAGGGACGTAACCCTGGATGACGCGTTTGCGTTGAATGGGTGAAGGCAGATATGAGACTCGCAGCCATCATCGGCACCGCGATCGCCGCCGTCGGCATCGCAGCCTGCGGCCCGACCGCGGCTCCAACTGCGCGGCCGTCGACGCCGACGCCGGCCCTGGCGTCGACACCGACCGCAACGCCGGAGGCAACGTTCACATTGACACCGGTCCCAACACCGAACCCAACGCTCTTGCCTTCGGAGAGCCCATCGCTGAGCGCGAGCGCCTCACCAAGCCCGACCGAGGGTCCCTGCGGTTACGGGCCCTGCGGAACCGGGGGAGGCTATTACGCCACGTGCGCGGGCCCCGGTACTGCTCAGGGTGGGAGCCTAATCGTGACGTTCACCGCGGGGTACGGGCAGACGGCCCCGGTCCTGCCGGACAGCATCGCGGTTGACGGCAACACACTGGCTGTGACCGGCAACCCGTTCATCAGCGGGCCGTACACCGTCGGATTGCACACCGTCACCATTCAGGGATTCACCGGACCGTTCACGGTGTCGGCGTGCGCGGTACCCACTCCAACGCCCTCCACCGATACCGTCCCCGGCGCATAGGCACAGTCCCCGCCCACCGCAGTCGCAACCGCTGTTCCCGGGACGCCGATACGACTGCGCTGACCCGGCACTGGTTCTTGAAACGTCGCCACGACGTGCCGGTGCGCAGTGAAGTTCCAGGAAGCCCAGGCCCTCAGACGCTCGGAGGCGTGACCCGCAGCTTGTCGATGAACAGTCCCTGGAGCGAGTGACCTATCGGGCCGCGCATCTGGCAGAGCGAAACGGGCAGCGCTGGCTCTTACCCGATTGCGACTGGCGACATGTCGAACAGCGCGGTCCAGATCAGCGAAAACACACAGGTCAGTGAGCTTGACGTGACTATCAGCAAGATCACGTTTGGCATCGCTCCCATCTACACCAGCGGCGTGATCCGGGCTGCTCGTCTGCTCGCGCGGGACGCAGGGTTCGACCTGCAAGGGTTCCTGATCGACGTGATGTCCAAGCGACTGGCTCGAGCGCTCGACAGCGCGGCCGCGACCATTGCGCTCGCCGCATCGTGGACGAACGCGACGACGACAGCAGCTAACACCGCGATCACGTACACCGACCTCGCCAACCTCGTGTTCAGCATCGACCCGGCGTACCTCGCTTCGCCGTCATGCGGCTGGGTCGTGTCACCGACTATCGCGCTCAAGCTCAAGACGACACTGGACAGCTCCAACCTGCTGCGTGACGCTCAGGCCGGGCTAGAAAGCTCGCGACGCTCCGGCCCCGACTGCTCACCCCCGCCCCTTTGGCCGGCGGAATCGACCCGCCCCGCTCGAAGCTCCCGATCGCGGCGGCGCTCGACGTGTCGCTGCGAGGATGTCGCTGGGGTCGGGGCGGTGCCCTGGCCTCTCTCTCTTGAGGCCTCAGACGCGGGGCGGCGTGACCCGGAGCTTGTCGATGAACAGGCCCTGGAGCGAGTGACCGATGGGGCCGCGCTCGTCATAGAGGCGGCTGTAGGCCACGCCGGTGCCTCGCGGGTCGATGTCCGTCTCCGCGTCGAGGCAGATCCACTCACTCTCAGCGGTACGCGATAAGTAGACAGTGAGATCGGTGTTGATGAACAGGAATTGCCCCCAGGGCAGGGCTGACCCGACGCCGTTGCCGAAATCCGCGGCCGCGATCACGCGCTGCAGCGGCGTCGGAGTCTGGCCTGCGATCACCTGGCCGGCAAGGCGCATCCACACCGTCGCCGGCCCCTGTTCGGTGAACGAGCCGCGCGCGTACCGCATCTCCACCCCGGTGCGATGAAAGGCGGGATCGTCGCTCTCCGGGACGTGCGCCACGGAGTCGGTCGGACCGGCGAAGGGAACTTCGAGCTGCGGCTGATCACCGAGGTCGAGGTCGGCGACGCGCATGCGCCATGCCGTCGCTCGGCAGAGCTCGGTGTTGCCGTCCGTCAACGAGCCCGACAGCAACTGCACGCGGCGACCCTCGCGCTCGATGCGCGCGGAAACCTCGAGCGGCCGCAGCGGCACCGGACGGAAGATCTCGACGGTGGTCCGGACCACCACCATCGGCGCCTCGGTGGGCAGCGCCTCCATGACGCCGGCGAGGAGTGCGGCAGGAGGCCCGCCGTGCATGGCGGCGCGATCCCATGGTCCACGCGCGTGCTCGCTCGGCACGTAGCCGCGCTTGTGAGGGGTGAACAGTGCTTCGGGCATGCGGGGATGGTGCACGAACCGCGCTCACGCGCGGGCTCCCGCTCAGGCTGCCTGCTACGCTCCCCCGAGTGGCGGTGAGGCGCACGACCATAGCGGCAAGAGGCATGCGTTTCGACGCGCTCACTGCCGGTCCCGCGGACGGTGAGCTTGTCCTCCTCCTCCACGGATTCCCGCAGACCGGGACCTGCTGGCACGATGCGATGGCCGGGCTGGAAGCGGCGGGATACCGGGCCGTCGCCCCGAGCCAGCGCGGCTACTCGGAGGGCGCCCGGCCTGCGGGTGCCGATGCATACCGCGTGAGCGAGCTGTGCGCCGACGTGCTCGCAATCGCCGAGGCTCTCGGACGCGATCGGTTCCACGTCGTCGGCCACGACTGGGGCGGCACAGTCGCGTGGGCGCTGGCCGGCGAGCACCCCGGGGCGGTCGTCACGCTCACCGCCGTGTCGACGCCGCACACCGCGGCGCTGCGCCAGGCGCTGCGCGGGCCGCAGCAGCGAGTGCGGATGGCCTACATCCCCGTCCTGCGCCTGCCGATCATCGCCGAGGCCCTCATCAACGCCGCCGGCGGCATCGTCGCCGAGTCGCTGCTCACGGCCACCGGTCTCAGCCCCGCCCACGCCCATCGCGACATCGTGGCGCTGCGGAGGGTGGGCTCGACCGGTCCACTCAACTGGTACCGCGCGCTCGGCACCGAGCGCTCTCACGCGGCGCCGGTGAGCATCCCGGTGCTCCACATCTGGGGCGATCAGGATCCGGTGTTCACCCGGGAGGCGACCGACCGCTCCGCCGAGCACTGCACCGGCGACTACCACCTGGTCGAGCTCGAGGGCGGGTCGCACTGGATCCCCGACGAGCACTGGGGCGACGTCGCCGACCTCCTCCTCGCGCATGTGACCGCCAACCCCGCCAGCGCCGGGCGCTGAGGGCCCGTCGGTGGGCGGGATCGAGGTCACCGGGATCGAGCAGCGGCGTTCCTGGCAATCAGTGGGGCTGCCCGGCGTGGAACGGGTCCGTCCCGGGCTCTGGTCGATCCCGGTGCCGCTGCCGAGGAATCCCCTTCGCTACGTCCTCGTCTACCTGCTCGAACTGGATTCCGGCGCCGCGGTCATCGACACCGGCTGGAGTACCGAGGAGGCGTGGTCAGCGCTCGTCACCGGGATGGCGGTGGCCGGATACACCCCGTCCGACGTGCAGGCGATCCTCATCACGCACATCCACCCCGACCACTACGGGCTCGCCGGCCGCTTGCGCGAGGCCTCGGGCGCGTGGGTCGCGCTGCACCCGGCTGACGCCGCGCTGATCCCCGCCCGGTACGGCAGCGGTATGGAGCGCCTGCTGGCGGGCATGGACGGGCTGCTCATCGACGCCGGTGTCCCCGACGAGATGCGGTCAGAGCTGACCAGCGCTTCACTGGGCATCCGCGAGTTCGTCGCCGCCGCCGAACCGGACGTGCTGCTCGAGGACCGCGCGGCAGTCCCACTCCCCGGATGGGATCTCGTCACGCTGCACACACCCGGCCACTCACCCGGGCATGTCTGCTTTCACGATCGCACCGGCCGCCTCCTCTTCAGCGGCGACCACGTGCTTCCGCGAATCAGTCCGAGCGTGGCGGTGCACGTCCAGCAACCGATCAATCCGCTCGCGGACTTTCTCGACGCCCTGCGCGCGGTTCGTGATCTCGACATCGACGAGGTGCTGCCCGCTCACGAGTGGCGGTTCCGGGGCCTCGACGCGCGGGTGGATGCCCTGCTCGATCACCATCGTCGGCGGCTCGACGAGACCTACGCCGCGATCAGCGCATCGCCGGGCATCACCTGCTGGGACACGGCGCTGAGGCTCCGGTGGTCGCGCGACTGGTCGCAGATCGTCGGCTTCATGCGACGTGCCGCGGTGGGCGAGACCCTTGCGCACCTGGTGCTCCTCGAGAGCTCCGGACGGGCGCGGCGCGACGATGCGCGTCCGGTCCGCTGGTACCCGGTGGACGGCGGATCAGGCGAGTGAGCGGACGCGGTCGGCTGATCGCGACCAGGTCACGCTGATCACGCCGGCGAGGAGCGCCACGGCGAGCAGCAGCAGCGCGACCGACGTGATGCCGCGCCCGGATGCGAACACCAGCGACGTCAGGGCCACCCCGAGCGCCGTGCCGAGCCCACGCGCCATGTTGAGCAGCCCGCCGGCTGCTCCAGCGCGCTGCTGCGGGGCCGCGAACATGGTCGCCGCGTTGTTGGCGGCGACGAAGAGCCCCATCCCCGCGCCGGCGAGCGCCAGAGCGAGGACGGTCAGATCGGCGCGAGTCGTCGAGGCGGCCAGCAGCCCCATCCCCGCAGCGGTGATGAGCATGCCCAACCCGGTCGGCCCACGCGGCCCGATCCTGTCTCGGATGGCACCGCCAAGCGGCGCGAACACCGCGAGCGAGACCGGGAGTGCGCTCACCTCGAGCCCGGCGGCCAGCGGCCCGACGTGGCGGGAATTCTCGAGGAAGAACGGAACGGCGACCAGGCACCCGAAGAGGATCACGTACGAGAGGAGCGCAGCGCTGATTCCGGCCACAAAGGTCGGAATCCGGAGCAGCGCTGCGTCAACCACCGAACCCGGCACTCGCCGTTGCCGCGCCACCGCCGTGCCGGCGAGGAGGCACGCGAGGACGATGAGCGCAGGCTCGGTCCAGCCGGGCGTCGCCGGCTGGGCAGCGAACGAGAGCGCTGCCAGGAGTGTTGCGGGAACGGCTGCCAGCAGGAGGGTCCCGGACAGGTCGATCCGCGACTCGGTGTCCTGGTGCGTGCTCCGCGGGAGCAGGAACCACCCAAGTGCCAGGCCGATGACGCCGATCGGCACGTTCACCAGGAAGATGAGGCGCCAGCCTCCGAGTGCGGTGAGCACGCCGCCGAGTGCCGGGCCGACGCTGAGCCCGACCGCCTGCGCTGCTCCCTGGATGCCCAGCCCGGCGCCGAGGCGTGAGGCCGAGAGCACGTCGCGGATCAGCGCGTACGAGTTCGCCTGCAGCATCACCGCTCCGATCGCCTGGACGAGCCGCCCCAGGACCAGGAGCCCGAGGTTCGGCGCGAGCGCGCAGGCCGCCGAGCCCGCGACGAAGATCCCGAAGCCGTAGGTGTACAGGAGCTTCCGTCCAACGCGATCGGCGATCTTGCCCACCGCCGCGACCGTCCCCGCGAGGACCAGCACGTACACGAGCACGACCCATTCGACACTCGCGATGGATGCGTGTAGGTTGGAATGGATGAACGGAAGCGCCGTGGCAACGATGCTCGCGTCGAGCTGGCCCATGAAGGCGCCGACGCAGACCGTCCCGACCGCGAGCCAGGGAGCGGCGTGCAGCGCTCTGATCCGAGCCGGCCGGCGGGGCTCCGTGAGCATCCGGCGCGTGCCGCGATGGGGCGACTCCGGGTCAGCCACGGGAGGCCGGACATCCTCGCTCACGATCTGCCGGCGCCACGCGCACATCATCCAGCACCGCCGGGCTTCGGTCGGATCGTGGATGTGGGCGTCACTTGTCTCCACCCGGTGACGGAACGATGGTCGGCGAGATCAGATCCGTCCGGCGCTCGATACTGCGATGACGCACCTGTCCACGCGCCCGGGAGGCCGCATCCGTTGACCCAGCAGCGCATCCTTCTCGCTGACGACGAACCGCGACTGCTGCATGTGGTCGGGCTCTATCTCAGCATGGAAGGATTCGAGGTGAGAGAGGCCTCGGACGGCACCGAGGCGCTGGCGATGCTCGAGTCCGAGCAGTTCGACCTCGCGATCCTCGACGTGATGATGCCGGGCGTCGACGGAATCGAGGTTTGCCGGCACATCCGCGCGGACCCGCTCACGCACTCCATGCCGGTCCTGGTGTTCACGTCGCTCTCCTCAGACAAGGACGTGGAGCGAGCCCGGCTGGCCGGCGCGAACCACCTGATCACCAAGCCGTTCAGCCTCCCGGGGCTCGGTGCGGTGGTCCGATCCTGCTTCGAGGACGCGCCCGCACTCGCCGGTTGACCGCTCTCGTGTGCTCGCCTCGTCGGGGCACGGTCGGTCCAGGCATCCCTCGGTCGCGACGAGGCTGCCTCCGGGTTTCCAGACTCAGGCGATCGCCCGGCTGAAGCGGCGCGCGCCGATCAGGACGCCGACCACCGCCAGCGCCGCCATGATGGCGAGCCCCTTGAAGACGTCGGGGTCCGAGCCGTGGCCGTTGAACACGTCGCGCGCCGCGGTGACCGCATAGGAGAGCGGATTCGCCTGCGCGATGTGCTGCAACCATTGCGGTGCGAGCTGCAGTGGGAGCAGCACGCCGCTGAGGAGCAGGAGCGGGAGCGAGAGCGTGAAGATGAGCGGTGCGTAGGAGTCCTCGCTCTTCAACCAGAGGGCTGCGGCGTAGGCGAGGGATGACATGCCGAGGCCGATCAGCGCGACCAGACCGAGCATGACGAACACGCCGGATACCGTCGGTTGCAAACCGAAGGGAATCGCGAGCAGGAGCAGGATCAACGACTGCACGATGAGGGTGAGGATGTCGCGCAGGGCGCGCCCGAGCAGCAGAGCGAAGCGGCTCACCGGGGTCACCCGAAAGCGCTCGATGACGCCCCCCCGCAGCTCCGCGATGAGTCCGAAACCGACGCCGCTCGCTCCGAAGAGGCCGAGCTGGATGAGCAGTCCGGGAACGAAGACGTTGTACGCGCCCCCGGTTGGGAAGCCCGGGGTCTCGGTGAGCGACTTGAGCAGCGGCGCGAAGAGGACCAGGTAGAGCACCGGCTGCAGCACGCCGATCACCACCCACGCAGGGTTGCGCAGGAACACGAACAGGTACCGTTGGAACATCAACCATGTGTCTTTCAGCATCTTCATGACGAGTCCCTCCTAGGCCGCGTCGCGCAGCGAGCGCCCGGTCTGACGCAGGAAGACGTCATCCAGGCTCGGTCGGTGCAGCGAGAGCGATGCGAGGACGATGCCCTCGGCGTCGAGGACGCGGAGGATCTGCGGCATCGCCGTCTCACCACGATCGACGTACAGGCGAACCAGACCGTCGCCGGCGGTCGCCTCGCGGACGAACGACTGCCCGCGCAGCAGCTGCAGCACGCGGTCGCTCGCGTTGTCGGTGCCCACAACCACCACATCGCCGGCGACCTGGCGCTTCAGCTCATCGGGTGTGCCCAGTGACACGATCTTGCCGTGATCGATGATCGCGATGCGGTCGCAGAGCGCATCGGCCTCCTCGAGGTAATGCGTGGTGAGGAACACGGTGGTGCCTGTGTCGCGCAGCTTGCGCACCTCCTCCCACATGCGGGCCCTGCTCTGCGGGTCGAGCCCGGTCGTCGGCTCATCGAGGAAGAGGAGCTGGGGGAGGTGCATGAGGCCGATCCCGATGTCGAGGCGGCGCTTCTGCCCACCCGAGTAGGTCTTCGTGGCCCGGTCCGCGCAGTCGGCGAGCTCGAGTGCGGTGATGAGCTCGGTGGCGCGCTGCTCGGCTCGCGCTTTGGTCATGCCGTACAGGCGACCCTGCATGACCAGCTCCGTGCGTCCGGGAACCTCGGGCGCGCTGCTCCCTTCCTGGCTCACGTAGCCGATCTCGTAGCGCACCTTGCCGGGGTGGTGCAGCAGGTCGAAGCCGGCGACGGTGGCCTCGCCGCTGGTCGGTGGGAGCAGCGTCGACAGCATGCGGAGCGTCGTCGTCTTGCCCGCGCCGTTGGGGCCGAGGAATCCGAAGATCTCGCCCTTCTTGACGTCGAGGTCGACGCCGGCAACCGCGTCGACCGCGCCCCGGCGCGACCGGAATGTCTTCCGAAGGTTGTGGGTCTCGATCAAGGTCTCACCTCCCCGGTGGTGTTCGTCCCATGCTCACGTCGCCCTGGATGGAGCAACGCGGCGAGGTGGTCTTCGCGGTGGCGGCTGCGCCGCTCCGCATCGGCGGCGTGCATGGCTTCGAAGTGCGCCCGGAGCAGCTCCTCGTTCCAGACGAGCGTTCCGGATCGCATGTCCGCGGTGATCGAGCGGATCCACTCGATCTCGGCCTGGGTGATGGCGATCGCGTGTTCCAGCTCGAGGAGCACGAGGCGGGGGAGACCGAGGTCGTCCTGGGCCATCCGGAGGGTCGCGTCGAGCGCGGTGACCCGGGCGCGAAGGCCGACGATCCGCGTGGCCAGCGCGGCCTCGGCGCGCTCCTGCGAGATGTACCCGAGCAGCCCGACGGCGACCCGGAACACCGGCGTCTCATCGACCGGGGTCGAGAGCAGGTCGGCGAGCCAGTTCTCCAGCTCCTCAATCCCCTCGGGGGTGATCCGGTAGACGGTGCGCTCCGGTCGCCGGCCCTCGCGGCTGGTCTCGAGCGGCTCGATGCAGCCCGCCGCCTCGAGTTCCTCGATGGCTCGGTAGAGGCTCCGCGTCTTCCCGACGGCATACCCCTTGTGGCGTTCCTTGAGCAGGCGCTGAAGCTCGTACGGGTGGCAGGGCTGTTCGCTGAGGAGTCCGAGCGTGGTCAGCGCGACCATGTCCTTGGGTTGCGTGCGCATTTCCATATTGCGTTACGCACTATAGCACGCAGCAACTGAGACGCAGGCGAGTCAGTCCTCCGGGTGCCGGGCCACCTCGTGGTGCTCCTGGAGGTACTCACGGATCGCGATCAGCGCCGCGATGCCGTCGCCGACCGCCGATCCCAGCTGCTTGGTCGAGCCGCGCCTGACGTCGCCGGCGGCGAACACCCCGGGAATCGACGTCGTGAACCCGCCCTTGTCGTCGACAAAGCCGCGGGCGTCGAGGTCGACCGTGCCGCGAAGGAAGGCCGTGTTGGGGTCGAGGCCGATGAAGACGAAGGCGGCGCGAGGGGTCACGACCTGTTCCTCGCCGGTCGCCCGGTCGCGAAGCCGTACCGACTCGAGCCTGCCCTTGCCCGTGAGCTCGACGACCTCCGTGTTGCGATGCACGACGAAGTGCGGATCTCCGTTGATCTTGTCCTGGAGGAGACGCGATGCCGTCAGCTCAGGATCGCGCTGGACGATGCGGATGCGACCGGCGAACCTGGTGAGGAACAGGCTCTCCTCGAGCGCCGAGTTGCCGCCACCAATGACCAGAAGTTCCTCGGCGCCGCGATAGAACGGGCCGTCGCAGGTGGCGCAGAAATGCACGCCGGCACCGATGAGGTCGTCCTCGCCGGGGACGCCGAGTCGCCGGTAGGACGAACCGGTCGCGATGAGGACCGCGTGCGTCTCGATCTCCTGGCCGTTGGCCAGCCGGAGGCAGATGTCACCCGCCTCCGACCCCTCGGGGGAGATCGTCTCGACGCTGACCGCGCTGAGCAGCTCGACCTCGTAGCGACGCGCCTGTGCGATGAAGCGCTCGGCAAGATCGGCGCCGCCCACGCCCTCGGGGAATCCCGGGTAGTTGTCGATGCGCTCGGTGACTCCGGCCTGGCCACCGAGCCCGCTCCGCTCGACCACGACGGCGTCGATTCCCTCCCGGGCCGCGTAGATCGCGGCGGCGAGCCCGGCCGGGCCGCCACCGACGATTGCCAGGTCGTAGCAGCCGCGCTTGGCCTCGAGCGTGAGCCCGAGCTTGCGCGCGAGCTCCTCGTTGGTCGGCTCGATGAGCACGTCGGAGCCGTCGAAGACGATGGTCGGAATCGAGCGTCCGCCGTGCTGCAACTCCTCGACGCGCTGGAGCCCGGCAGCGTCCTCGTCGATGTCGACCCACGCGTAGGCGACCCGCTGTTCGGCGAGGAATCGCTTCGCGCGCTTGCAGTCCGGGCACCACGGAGCGCCGTAGACGGTGATCTGCGCCATCAGACCAGCCGCGCCAGGTCGGTGCTCACGCCCGACAGTGTCCCGAGAAAGCGGTCGACGATGTTGCCCTTGGCGTCGATGATGATGACCGTGGGCGGGCTGAGGACGTTGTACTCGGAGGCGATGACCTCGCTGGAGTCGTTCACGCTGGGATAGGGAACGTTGTAGCTGCGCTCATAGGCTGCTCCGTTGGCGGCGCTCTCCTGCTCGTCCACCCCGAGGAAGATCACGCCCCTGGCTTTCCATTGCGTCGCCAGCGTGTCGAGCGCCGGCTGCTCCTTATTGCACGGCCCGCACCATGAGCCCCAGAAGTCGAGGACCACGACATGCCCGGTCGTCGACGACCAGTCGAAGGTCGCGCCGGTCAGGATCGGGGCGGTGATGGGTGTCGCGGGCCCGGTCGGGCCGTTTCCGGGGTTCGGCGCCGAGGCGAGATTCTGCTGCAGACCGCAGCCCGCGAGCATCAGTGTGGCGACGAGCACCACGGCAGCGCACCAACGGTTCACGGTGTGATCGCGAGATCCTCGAGCACGAGCCTCGCCAAGTTCTGGTCACCTTCGACAGCAACGCGCGCGCGAGCGCCGGGGTCGTCGGAGCGCCCGCAGATGAGGACCGTCAGGGTCGGCAGGTCGAGTCGCAGCGTCGAGGCCGGAGCGTCCGGGAATGCCACCCCGGTTCGGCCTCGCTCGCCGTCGAACGTGATCGACCGCACCGCGCCACCCGGGCCCGTGACGTCGAAGACCAGCACCGTGCCCGCCGCCGGCGCGACATGTTCCTGGATCCGGTTGCCCGCGCCCATGAGCATCCGCTCACGGCTGTGCGCCGCGGGCACGCCGTCCAGGCCACCCGGCTCGTTCAGCGCGCGGCGCATGTCCTGCTCGTGGGACCAGAGATCGAACACGCGAATGGCGAGCATCGAGCGGACCTTCGACTGGCCGAAGAACCCCTGTCCCATCTCGTCGAGTTGCGAATCCTCGAGGCTCGCCAGACGCGCCATCCGCTCGGCCGTCACCTCCCGGTACTCGGCGAGGAGATCCGCCAGCGGCACGCTCCGGCGGGCGTCGACACCGATCTCCATGAAGGCGCCCGGTTGGTTGCGGATGTATGGGAGTCCGTCGGGCACCACGTGATCGGCACGCGGGCGGCCGAGCAGGATGCTCTCGAGGTCGGTGATGTGAGCGACGTGGTCTCGCACCGTCCACCCGGGACAGCCGGTCCGGAGCATGGCGCGCTCGTCGTCGAGCCCTTCGGTCAGCGTGCCGACGTCCGAGAAGACCTCGGCGTGGGCGGCGCGGAAACCCTCGGCCGTCGTGATATTCCCGCTCTCCATCGACGTGCAGCCTAGCGCGTCGCCACAATCAATCGCGATGCCACCAGGTGCGGAGGCCGGATCCGCCGGCGCCATGACCGCCGTCAACTCGTCCGGATTCCCGGCTCCGGCGGGCATCTACGCCGTCCCGGTCGTCCTCGCCCCGCTTTCGCGGCGCCTTCACGTGCTCCTCGTCCAACGGATCGAGGCGCCGTTTGCCGGGACGTGGGTGCTCCCAGGCGGCTTCATGAGCCCGACGGAGCGACCCGAGGAGACCGCACAGCGCAAGCTCACCGAGAAGACCGGGGTCGGCGCCGTGTACCTCGAACAGCTCGAGACGTATGGCGACCCGCAGCGCGACCCGCGGGGCTGGATCCCGACCGTGGCGTATCTGGCGCTGATCGACGCGACCGTGCTCCGTGCGGAGGAGTCGAGCGCGCGGTGGGAGCCGGTCGACGCCCTGCCGCCGCTCGGCTTCGACCACCAGCGCATTGTCGTCGACGCGGTCGAACGCCTGCGCGGCAAGCTCTGGTGGTCGAACATCGCCGTCGGCCTGCTGCCCGAGCGATTCACGATGCCGCAGGCGCGGCGGCTGTTCGAGGCGATCAGCGGCGTGGCCCACGAACCTTCGAACTTCCGGCGCGAGCTGGAGCAATCGGGTCTCGTGCGCGCCACGGGGACGCTCGCGAAGGGCGGTCCGGGCCGCCCGGCTGCGCTGTACGAATTCGTGGAGCGACAGCCGGCCTGGAGCCTGCGCCGCTCCCGTCCACCGGCGATGGTGCGGCGGCGAGGCTGATTCTGCCGGGGGCACTCAAGCGCTGCCGCATCGTTCACGATACCGCGCGATCGGGCGCCCAACTCCGAGCGCCCGCCGTGAGGAGACCGCGATGACCGATCAACCCGTGCAGCCGGCCCAGATCCCCAGGGTGGAAGAGCTGTTCCACCACATACCGCATCCACGCATCGCACAGCGCAAGAACGAGCAGCCGGTCAAGGTCGATGACGAGCGCGTCGGCGTCAATGGCAAGGTCGCGCTGATCATCACTGCGGTCGTCGGAACGATGTGGTGCGCCTACGTCTTCGCTGTGCTCGGGCTGACCGGCATCGTCGGAGCTGTAACGAACAGTGTCACCGTGGTGCTGATCGTCGGCGCGGTGTCCGGGTACTTCCTCCAGTTGGTCCTGCTGCCCATCATCATCGTCGGGCAGAATATCCAGGGCAAGGCAGCCGACAAGCGGTCCGAGCAGACGTACAAGGACGCCGAGGCAATCCTCAGCGAGTGCCTGCAGCTGCAGCAGCATCTCCAGGCGCAGGACACCGTCCTCGATGACGTCATCGCGAATGTCAAGCGCCATCACGAGGAGCTGCAGAAGCTTTCCGCAAGAGTCGGTCCGGCTACCGCGTGACGCCCGTGGCCGGGGGGCCGCACCTTTGCGCGTCGGGCTCCTGACACCGTCCGTCTCCAGGGTGGGAACGGCGCCGACTGTCGTGTTGTGGCCGCCGTTCAGCGCAGCGCGTCTGACGTCGCGTGACGGTCACCACGTGCGCGCTCGGTCCGGACGCTGCCGGAACCGTGCTGACAAGGTTGCTCGACGGGGCCTCCCGCTCCATCGATGCGGCGGTGTACGAGGTGGGGCCCTCGTACCGCTGGGCACTGGTTCGCGCGGCTGAACGCGGACTTCGAGTTCGCCTCGTCCTCGACGCGCATGTCTCCGACGGCAACGCGGCGACGGCCCGCGCGCTCGCCGCCGCCGGCGCCGAGTGTCGCGTCGCCGGGGTTGGCGCGGACGCTTCGCACGGAAAGCTGCTGATCGTCGATTCGACGGTTGCCGTGGGCACCGGCAACCTCATCTGGCGGGACGCCCCGCGAGACCGGCACCTGCGGTTTCCCCCGGCTGCCACGCCGCTCGCCGGGACGCGCGAATGGTGGGTCACGGTATCGAGGTCGAGGCGACTGCGTCGCGACGCCGCTGAGGCGTTTGCCGCCCATTGGCTGACTGCGACCGTGCCGCCACCGGCATGGACCTCGACGGCCCGGACGGGGGCGCCGGCGATCGGGACCCCGGCATCGCAGGTTGCCCCGAAGGTCATCTGTGCCACGCGGCGGCTGCGGCTCGTCATCGGAGGAGCAGCCGTGGGACAGGTGCTGGAGGCGATGGTGACCGGCACCACACGGCGCGTGCTCGTCACCGTCCCCTACGCGCATGCCTCGGCTGCCCCGGTTCGTGGCGTGATCGGCCGGATGACGGAGGCGTCGTCACGTGGCGTGGGGTGCGCGCTTCTCCTCGGCGGCGTGCCGGACCCGGTGGACGCTGAGCGTTTAGTGACCCTGCCGTTCCCGGTCCGCCGGATGGATCCGGTGCGATCGACCTCCGGCCACGCCAAGGGCATGGTCGCCGACGGGTCGGTGCTGGTCTCCTCGGCGAACTGGAGCGCCGCGGGTCTCGGCGGCAACTGGGAGGCGGCGCTGCGGGTCGGGCACGCCGGCGCCGCCGCCTACTACGCGGCCGCATGGCGTCGCGACTGGGAGACGGGCCTCCCACTCGACGTTTGACCCCGGAATGGCCCGGCTATTCTCTTCAGATGCCCGAAGTCGCGCCGCCGGCGCCCGCCGCCCCCGATCCGGCGGCACCGGAGCACGTCTCGTTCACACTGCCGGCGGTCCCGCTCCGGGACAACGTCGTCTTCCCGTCACAGCTCGCGCCGCTCGCGGCCGGCAGGCCGCGCTCGGTCGCCGCCCTGGAAGCCGCGGTCAACGGGGATGGGCGCGTGGTCCTGGCGATCCAGCGTGACGCCGAACGCGACGACGCCTCCATCGACGATGTCCACAGCATCGCGGTGATCGCCCACGTCGGCGCATTCCGGCGCCTCCCCGGCGGCGGTGCCCATGCGCTCGTCGAGGGCAAGGAGCGCGTGCGCATCGACGCCTTCGACGCATCCGGCGACGCGTGGATCGCGACGGTCACGCCGGTCCCGGTCGAGCGCGTTGAAGGCACCGAGGTGGACGCGCTGTTCGGATCGGTTCGAACCCTGTTCGCCGACTATGTCAACGCGGGCGCTCAGGTCGGAGCCGACACCGCGGTTGCGATGGCCCGCACCTCGCAGGCGGAGCTGATCGCCGATATCGCGAGCACCTGTCCCGATTTCGGGTTCGACGACCGGGTCGCGCTCCTGCAGGAGACCGACACGATCGCGCGGCTTCGCACCCTCATCCCGCTGCTCGCTCGCGAGGTCGAGGTCGCGCAACTGCGCACGAAGATCCACGAGGACGTGCAGAAGACGATCAACAACTCGCAGCGCGAGCACATCCTTCGCGAGCAGCTGCGCGCCATCCGGAAGGAGTTGACCGACCTCGATGACGCCGGTGAGGACGACGAAGACCTCGCCGCTCGCGTCGAGAAGGCCGGCATGCCCGACAACGTCAAGACGCGCGTTCTCAAGGAGGTGCACCGGCTTGAGCAGATCCCCAGCGCGTCTCCCGAAATGGGAATGGTTCGCACCTGGGTCGACTGGCTCCTCGACCTCCCCTGGGTCGATCCCCTGGCGGAAACGCTCGACATCGAGCGTGCCGCCGCGATTCTCGACGAGGACCATTACGGCCTCACCAAGGCGAAGGACCGGATCCTCGAATGGCTGGCGGTTCGAGAGCGCATCCGAGGCAAAGACATCGCCGAGCTCGCGGCAGCCGTCGCAGCGAAGGATTCATCAAGGGCAGAAGCCGATGCTGCTGCCGAATCGGCCGACCAGGAGGCGGGTGGCGGAGCGGGGGGAAGCGCCGATGTGCTGCCCGGCGCCGAGAACGACGGTCCCAGAACGGACGACGATGAGGAGTCAGACCGGGCTGCTGAGCGGCGAGGGGTCCCCGCTCCGACAGGACCCGCCGCACCCGCGCCAGCTCCCATGAAGCGCCGGACACTCCAGACCCCGATCCTCTGTTTCGTAGGCCCGCCAGGCGTGGGGAAGACGTCCCTGGGCCGCAGCATCGCCCGAGCTCTCGACCGCAAGTTCGTGCGAATGAGCCTTGGCGGCATCCGGGATGAGGCCGAGATCCGCGGACACCGGCGCACGTATATCGGAGCGCTTCCCGGAAGGATCATCCAGTCGATGCGGACCGCGGGGACGCGCAACGCGGTGATCATGCTCGACGAGATCGACAAGGTCGGTGCGGACTTCCGGGGTGATCCGTCGGCGGCACTGCTCGAGGTGCTCGACCCGGAGCAGAACTGGGAGTTCAGCGACCACTACCTCGAGGTTCCGTACGATCTGTCGCAGGTGCTCTTCATCACCACGGCGAACATTGCCGAGACGATCAGCCCGCCGCTCCGCGATCGGATGGAGATCATCCGCATCACCGGGTACACCGAGCAGGAGAAGGTGCAGATCGCCGAACGCCATCTCGTCCCGCGCCAGCTCGATCAGCACTCGCTGGATGCCGGTGAGCTGCAGATTCCTCGCGAGACCATCGTCGCCATGCTCCACGGATACACGCGCGAAGCGGGTGTCCGGCAGCTCGATCGGACCATCGCGGAGGTCGCGCGCAAGGTGCCGCGCAAGCTCTGGGCCGGCGCCGCGCCGCCGCTCGTGATCGCCCCGGAGGACCTGACCGATCTGCTCGGCCCGCGACGGCATGACTACGGCGAAACGCAGGAGCAGGACGAGATCGGCGCGGTGACCGGTGTGGTCGTGAGCGAGGTCGGGGGCGATATCGTCACCGTCGAGGCGCTCGCTATCGAGACCAAGCCCGACCTGGTGTTGACCGGCCAGCTCGGCAGTGTCATGGAGGAGTCCGCGCGCGCCGCGCTCTCCTGGGCGAAGGTGCACGCCGTCGAGTACGGCGCCCCACGCGATTTCTTCGATACCCATGCGATCCATGTGCACGTGCCGGCCGGTGCGACACCCAAGGATGGGCCGTCGGCGGGAGTGACCATGGCCACGGCGATGGTGTCGGTGGCCTCGGGCCGCCGGGTGCGGCGGGATGTCGCGATGACCGGCGAGATCACCCTGCGTGGCAAGGTGCTTCCCATCGGGGGCGTCAAGGACAAGCTGCTCGCGGCGCACCGGTCGGGGCTGAAGACGTTCATCCTCCCGGCGCGGAACGTGCGCGATCTGTTCGATGTCGACAAGGAGATCCTCGACGCCATCGAGGTGGTGCCCGTCGACAACGTTGGTGAGGTGCTCGACCGGGCGCTCATCGAGTCGGACGCGCCGCGCCGCCGCGAACGGCGGGGCGCCGGGTTCGTGCTCCCGATCTCGGCTGCGGACGTGATCGGGCCGATCAACGCCGGCCCCGCGTAACCTTGCCGCGGTGACCGAGACACTGCGCGACCTGGTCGAGCTGGCAATCGTCGTCGATCCGGCCTTCGACCAGAACTGCTATGTCCTGCGCCGGCGCGACACCACCGATGTTCTGATCGTCGACCCTGGACTGCAGCATCCTCAGACCCTCGCACTGCTGGAGAAACGTGGTCTGCGCTGCGACCGAATCCTGCTCACCCACGGCCATCCCGATCACGTGAGCGGCGTCCCCGCGCTGAAGGCGGCATTCGGTTGCGACGCGGCGATTCATCCCGATGATCGCGAGCAACTGGAGGCGGTCCGATATCTCCCGGGCGTTCCCGACGACCTTCCCGACGTGATCTGTGAGCAGGATCTGCATGACGGCGAATTGCTTCGATGGAACGGTCTCGACATCGAGGTCGTGCACACGCCCGGTCACACGCGCGGTTCGCTGTGTTTTCGCATCGGACCGGATCTGCTCTCCGGCGACACGCTCTTCAACCGAGGTGTCGGCCGGTGCGATCTGCCCGGCGGATCGTGGCCGGCGCTCGTCTTTTCGATCGAGCAGCGCATCTACACCCTGCCTCCGGAAACGGTGGTGTATCCGGGGCACGGACAGCGAACAACTGTGGATGAGGAGATGCGCGCCAACCCGTTTGTGGTGCATCCGCGCTACCGCTGATTCACGGACCGTGTGCTACGGTGGGCGCGAGGGGCGATGAGAATGAGCCAGGGTATGCGTACAGCATTGAAGATCGGCGCCTGCGCCATCACGGTCGTGATCGCCGGATGCGGGGGTGGAGGAGACGTGGCGACCATGGCATCGAGCCCGACGCCTTCGCAGCCGTCAACTTCGGGATCGGCGCAGGTTTGTGCCAATCCTCAGATCAACTCGGCAACCGCGCCGGTCACGCGGCTTGCGCTCACGGTGAGCGACCTCCCGTCCGGCGGACCGCCGCTGGCGCAGATCACCGACGGTGAGATGAACCACACCGTGAACACCGATCAGCGTGGATTCGCCAACGCCACCAATACGTATCGCATCGAGGACGACGTCGTGCTCGACGCCTCGACGCAGGCTGCGACCGCCGACTATCCGCAGCTGCGCGATGCGGCGAAGACGCAGTTCGCGTCGGTGACGAGCACGTTGTCGCCCACGGCGCTCGGATGCCAGGCGGACGGTTTCGTCGGGAAGAACGCCACCGGCTACAGCCAGGTGGGGATCGCGTTCCAGGACGGCGACGTCATCGCCGTGGTCCTGGTCGTCAATTCGGCCGCACCGGTGGACGCGGCGTTCGCCATGGCTGTGGCGCATGCACAGGACCAGAAGCTCGTCACCGCCGCGAGCTGACCGTCAGTCGGTTCTTCCAAGACGCTCGAGCAGCTCGTGCAGGATGGCGCCGGTCACGCCCCAGATGGTCCGGCCCGACGCCTCATAAGAGTGGATGCGGCCGCGCATCCCGTTGCGCTCGACCTCACGAACGCTGTGCGGTGCCACCAGGAGGTCGGCGATGTCGATGCGAAACCACTCGGCGATCTCGAAATCATCGACTCGGAACTCGATCGGCGCGCGTTGCAGTCCGACGACCGGTGTGAGCCAGCGCCCCGAGACCACCGTCGAGAACGGGGAGAGCAGGCCGAGAACCTCGACACTCGCGGGCATGATGCCGAGCTCCTCGCCGGCCTCGCGCAGCGCGGTGGCGACCACGTCCGCGTCGTCACTCTCGGCGCCGCCGCCCGGGAACGCGATCTGGCCCGGGTGCTGGCGAAGCTCCGCGGACCGGAGCACGAAGAGCAGCGGCACGCCCTGGGTCGCCGGGTCGCAGAGAAGCAGCACCGACGCCGGACGGAGTCCATCAGGCACGTGAGGCGCGACGGTGTGGGGGTCGCGAACGGCCCGGCGGAGCCGGTCGACGATGGTTGGCTGCGGTTTCATCCGCCGCTCACCATCCGGACCGCCCGTGCCGTCGAGGCCGTACGCTTGGGTCGATGATGGACGATGCCCTGCGCGAGACCCGGCCGCGCCGGCGCTGTGCGAAGTGCGGAGGTGAGTTGCGATTCTCGCACCGGGAGTACGCGGGCAAGGGAACGTCGTCGTCGGTGCTGCGCTGCACAGCCTGCGGCGACGTCCTGCGTGACGCGGCGCGACAGACTGCTCAGGCGCCGCAGCGTCACACCTCGAAACGTCATCGCGACCTCGACGCGGGGCCGCTCGCCAATCCGGTCATCGACCCGGAGCTGGCAGCCCGGCTGCTGGAATCGACGAGCGATTCCGGCTGACTCATCGTCGCGCGGGAGCAGCCGCACGCGCCGCCGGAGCGTGGCGCTCGAACCATTGCAGGATCTCGGTATTGACGCTCTGGTGATCGACGTCCACCGAGATCGCGTGACCGCTGCGAGGCAGCAGCTCCAGCTTCACCGCCGCGCTGTCGACGAGGCGGCGCGCGATCTCGCGTGCGCAGCGGGGGTCGATCGAGCGATCCCGTTCACCATGCACCACGAGCACGGGCGCGCGGACCTGGGCGAGCTCGTTGCGCACCACCGCGCAGAGCCGGCGGAGCTCGTCGATGCTCCGGGTGGGGCGGATGCCGTAGCTGTGCAACTCCTCGACAGCATCCGGATGCCAGAGGTCCACGTCGTCACCGGCGCGGTGCCAGCGAACCACGCGCTTGAGCACCGGCAGCAACGGCGCCAGGGGGCCGCTCAGCCAGATCGGCGCGGCGAGCGTCGCCACGGCGCGGACCCGAAGGTCGTGGGCCGCGAGGTGGAGCGCGAGGGTCCCACCCATCGACTGTCCGACCACCATCACGTCGCTGCACTCCGCGGCCAGGTCATCGAACGCCACTCCGACGCACGCTGCCCAGTCCTTCCATCGAGTTCGCTCGAGGTCCGCCGGCGTGGTGCCGTGGCCCGGGAGCACGGGAGCGTGGCATCGGAATCCGCTCGCCGCGAGCGTCTCCCCGAGGCGGCGCAGCTCAGGAGGCGTGCTCGCGAACCCGTGGATGAGGAGCGCGCCGCGAGGTCCCTCCCCGAGGCTCCACGGTCGCACCACGTCCGGGTCGAAGGGCGCGAGGGTGCGGGCGGTCACGCTTCCGAGTATATGGATCGCCCTCGTGACGCTCGGTGGTACCGTCGCCCGAGATGGGCGAGGAGGTGATGCGGCAGGCACTCGAGACGGTCGTCGCCGGCTGCTCTCTCGACGTCTCGACGGCTCGCGCCGTCATGGACACGATGATGGAGGGGCAGGCATCGCCCGCTCAGGTGGGTGCCCTGGTCGCGGCGCTGCGCACCAAGGGTGAGTCCGTCGACGAGCTCTCCGGAATGGTGGAGTCGATGCGCGCCCACGCGACGCGCGTGTCGCTGCCCGTGCCGGCCGTCGACACCTGCGGCACCGGCGGTGACACCGCGGGAACCTTCAACATCTCCACGGCCGCCGCGCTGGTTGCGGCCGGAGCCGGTTGCCCGGTGGCAAAGCACGGCAATCGTGCGGCGTCGTCGCGCTGCGGCAGCGCCGACGTGCTCGAGGCGCTCGGCGTGGCGATCTCGCTGTCCCCGGACGGCGTTCGTCTGTGTGTCGAGGAAGCCGGGATCGGCTTCCTGTTCGCGCCCGACTTTCACCCGGCGTTGCGCCATGTCGGTCCGGTTCGACGCGAGCTGGGGATCCGGACGGTGTTCAACGTGATCGGGCCCCTCGCCAACCCCGCTCGCGTTCGTCACCAGTCACTCGGTGTGTCGAACGCCCGCCTTGCGCCGATGATGGCCGAGGTGGTGCAGCGACTGGGGCACATCCACGCGCTGGTGTTCACGGGACCGGACGGCGTCGACGAGCTGGGTGTCGGTGGCGCCGCGCAGTGCTACGAGGTCAACGCCGAGGGCATTCATGCGTTTGTCCTCGACCCGCGTGAGCTCGGACTTGATGCTGCGCCCTTCGACAGCGTGCGCGGCGGCGATGCCGCGACCAATGCCGCAACGATCCGATCGGTCCTCGACGGTGAGCGCGGGCCCCGGCGCGACGTCGTCCTGATCAACACGGCCGCCGTGCTGGTCGCGGCCGACCACGTCGTGACCCTCCTCGACGGCGTCGCCGCTGCCGCCGAGTCGATCGACTCCGGCGCGGCGCGACGATCCCTGGATCGACTTGCGCGAGTGTCACACGAGGTGGCCGCGTGAGCCGTGCGTCGGCCCTGCTGAGCCTGCAGCAGATCGACGATCGCATCACCGGTCTCCTCGCCGACATCGCCGCCGTCGAAGCATCCTTGCGAGGCGATCCGGAGCTGGATCGACTTCGCTCGGCCGAGGCATCGGCGCAGGAGGAGCATCGAACGCTGGGGACGAGCGCCAGGCTCGCCGAGCTCGAGGCGGCGTCACTCCAGACCCGTATCCGCGATCTCGATCGCCGCCTCTATGGCGGCACGGTGCGCAACCCGGCGGAGTTGATGGAGATGCAGCGCGAGCTCGAGACGATGCGCGCGAGGCTGTCCACCGCCGAGGACGATGCGCTGGAGCGCATGGAGCGTGCGGATGAGTCGCAGCGGCACCTGCAGAGTGCATCCGCATCCGTGGTGGAACGGGAGTCGCAACGTGCCGGTTCGATCGAGCCGATGCGCGCGCGCCTCGCGACCTTGACCGCCGAGCGCGATGTCCTGAACGCCGAACGTGACGCCATGCGCGCTGACATCGACCCGCGCGATCTGTCCCTCTACGCGCGCATCGCCGCGCACCGCCGTCCCGCCGTCACCGGCCTTGCCGGGGAGTTCTGTGCGGGCTGCCACATGCCCGTGTCGAACGAGGAACGCCGAGCCGTGCGGACCGGGACGGGGCTGACGCAGTGCGCGAACTGTGACCGTATCCTCGCCCCATGACCGCGACCGTGATCGCGTACACCGACGGCGCCTGTTCCGGTAACCCGGGCGCGGGTGCGTGGGCGTATCGGATCGAGTGGCCGGACGGCGGGGTCGACGAAGCCGCCGCCGGAACCCTCGAGACAACCAACAACCGCGAGGAGTTGAAGGCGGTCCGTGAAGCGCTGCAGCGCATCCGCGCGCGCATCGGTGACGATCCCGCGTGGCGGATCGTCGTGCGCACGGACAGCCTCGGGGTCATCAACTGGCTCACCGGTTCGTGGAAGCGCAAGAAGAATCTCGACCTCTACCCCGGCATCGACCCGCTCGTCGACTCGCGGGTGCGATTCGAGCACGTGCGCGGGCACAGTGGGATTCCCGGAAATGAGCGCGTCGACGTCCTCGCGGTGGACGAGACCCAGCGGATCATGGCCGGCTCGGCCGGCGGAGGCGGTGCGCGATGACCTACTCGATCGTGGCTCGAGACGCGCACACCGGAGACATCGGGGTTGCGGTGCAATCGCACTGGTTCTCGGTCGGATCGGTGGTCACATGGGCGGAGTCCGGTGTGGGCGCCGTCGCCACCCAGTCCTTTGCGGAACCGGCCTACGGACCGCGCGGGCTGGCGCTCCTGCGTCTCGGCGTCGACCCGGTCACCGCACTTTCCGCGCTCACCGGCGCGGACCCCGAGCAGAGCCGCCGCCAGGTCGCCTTCGTCGACGCCGCCGGGCGTGTGGCGGTGCACACGGGTGCGCAGTGCATCGAAGCGTGTGGACACGTCACCGCCGAGGGTGTGTCCTGCCAGGCGAACATGATGCGCGGCCCGGAGGTGTGGCCGGCAATGCTCGAGGCGTACCAGGCGTCGGACGGAGATCTCGCTGATCGATTGATGGCCGCGCTCGATGCCGCGGAGGCAGCCGGCGGGGACATCCGCGGCCGCCAGTCGGCGTCCATGCTGATCGTCAAGGCCACCGGTTCTGACCAACCATGGCAGGATCGGGTCGTCGACCTGCGCGTCGACGACTCACCGGATCCGCTCGGCGAGCTGCGCCGCCTCCTCTCGGTGCAGCGCGCGTACCGGCACATGGAGATCGCCGAGCAGCACGAGATCGCCGGTGACATGGAGGGCAGTCTCCAGGCGTACGAGCAGGCGCGCGCACTCCTTGCAGGCAACGATGAGGCGGCCTTCTGGGCGGCCATCCTCATGGCCGATGCCGGCAGGGTGGAGGAGGGCCGGGCGCTGCTCGCGGACATCGCGGCCCGCGAGCCCGGCTGGCGTGAGCTGCTCCGGCGCCTGCCCGCGGCCGGGTTGCTCGCCAACGGTGAGGCGACCGTCGCCCGGCTGCTCTGATCGTGAGGGCGGTGCAAGCCGGCCGATAAGCCGGGTTCTGTCCTCGGCCGCGCGGCGGACGGGGGACGGTCATCCATCTGGGACGCCGGTTGCCCGGCGCCTCGAGCGGCCCACCTGAGACACGGGGAGCGAGCAACTCCCGAGCGCCGAAGCGCTCGGTCTCTGTTCGGCCTTGCTCCGGGCGGGGTTTACCTGGCCGGCCGGTCACCCGGCCGCCGGTGGGCTCTTACCCCACCATTTCACCGTTGCCCCGGACGGGTCCGGGGCTGTGTCATTTCTGTGGCACTCTCCTTCGGGTCACCCCGACTGGGCGTTACCCAGCGCCCTGCTCTGCGGAGCCCGGACTTTCCTCGGACGGCGATCGTCCGCGACCGTCTGGCCGGCTTGCCCGTCGAGTCTATCCTCTGAGGCTCGTCACAACCGACATTCGCCTCCAGGAGATCACGACCCCATGCACCGACATCTGCTGCTGCACGCCGGCGGTGACGGCACCTCCGCGAGGCCCGCCGTGATCGACCACCTGCGGGGTGCTCGCCGGGCGGTGATGATCCCGTACGCGCAGAGTGATCATGACCGCGCGACGGCACGGTTCGCGGACTGGCTTGCCCCGAACGGCATCGAGATCACCGGGATCCACGCTGCCGACGACCCGGCCGCGGCCATTGCCGAGGCGGAGGCGATCTTCGTCACCGGCGGGAACAGCTTCCGCTTGGTGGCGGCGCTCCACCGCTTGTCGCTGCTGGACCCGGTGCGGGCGGCCGTGGACCGGGGGATTCCGTATTTCGGGGCGAGCGCAGGGTCCAACGTCGCCTGCCCGACGATCCGAACCACCAACGACATGCCGATCGTGCAGCCGTCGAGCTTCGCGGCGTTCAACCTGGTGCCGTTCCAGATCAACCCGCATTACGTCGACCCGCCGCCACCCGAAGAACGCGTCGGAGAGACCCGCGAGGAGCGGCTCGGGGAATTCCTCGAGGAGAACGACGTCACGGTCGTTGGCCTTCGGGAACAGAGCTGGCTCGAGGTCGACGGCCCCTCGATGCGCCTGCGGGGGACAGGTGGGGCGGTTCTGTTCCGGCGCGGCGCCGTCGCGGAGCCGCTCACCGGGGAAGCCGATCTCTCGGCGCTGCTCCTCGAAAGCCCGCGCTTCGACACCTGAGGTCGTTCCCGGACGGGGTACGACGTACATTTGTTTGCGTTGACGCCTCACCACACACCTGTTAGGGTTCGGCGCGCCGGTGGTGAAAAGTGGTGAGTAGTGGGGATACCGACGTGACGACGGTGAGGCTCGAGCAATCGCGAGTCGATACGGTACCTGCTGTGACGTTCTGCGGAACGTTCCGGCACCGCATCGACGAGAAGGGACGGGTCGCGGTTCCCGCCCAGCTTCGCCGCTTCCTGCCCGAGGGCAGCGTCGTGACCCCGGGACCCGAGACCCGACTGATGATCTGGCCACCCGCTGAATGGGCGGCCCAGATCGATCGCTTCCTGCGAACCGCCGAGACTCCGGCCCAGGAGCGGCGCTTCATGCGCCTGCTCAACGCGAGCAGCTCAGCATTTGACGTCGACGCGCAGGGACGGCTGCTGCTCTCGGTGCAGCAGCGAACCTTTGCCCAGATCGTCGACCAGGTCGTCTTCGTCGGCGTCGGAACCGGCGTCGAGGTCGTCGCCGACGAGCTCTGGCAGTCGGAGCAGGCGGACCTGAGCCCCGACGAGTTCACCCAGGTCTGGGACCTGGTCCACCAGCGCGGCACGTCCGCATCTCCGTCCCCGGCGTGAGCGCCCGAGACGGATCCGCCTCGACCAATGACCATCCCCCTGTCGTTCGTGGCCGGCATGGGGACTCTCGACGACGCCACGCCCGGTGCCCTGTCGCCTGACGGCGCTGGCCACCGGCCGGTCCTTCTCACACCCCTCATAGAGAGCCTGCAGCCCCGGCCCGGGCAGATCGCCGTCGACGCCACCTTCGGCGCCGGCGGGGTCACGGCCGCGCTCCTCGAGCGCGTCTCCCCGGGCGGCCGGGTGATCGCGATCGATCGCGACCAGAGCGCTGTTGACGCCGGACGCGCCCGTTTCGGCGCGAGCGGCGTCGTTGAGATCGCCCAGGGTGATTTCGCCGACCTCGAGGCCATCGTCCACGCACACGGCGTGGCGGCGGCCGACGTCGTCGCCTTCGACCTGGGCATCTCGTCAGTCCAGCTCGACGACCCGGCCCGCGGCTTCAGCTTCCGCCTCGACGGGCCGCTCGACATGCGAATGAATCCGAGCACCGGTGTCACCGCCGCGAATCTCGTCGACTCGCTGACCGCGGACGAGCTGACGTCGATGATCCGTGACTACGGTGACGAGCGGTTCGCGCGATCGATCGCGAATCGAATCGTCAGGGCACGGGAGCGGACGCCGATCACCACCACCACGCAGCTTCGTGAGCTGGTGGAGCAGGTGGTGCCCCGGCGGTTCTGGCCGAAGCGGATTCACCCGGCGACGCGCACCTTCCAGGCGCTTCGCATCGCGGTCAACCACGAGCTGGAAAGCCTCGAACGAGGCCTGCAGGCAGCAATCAGCATCCTCCGGCCCGGTGGGCGTCTTGGGGTCATCTCCTTCCACTCTCTCGAGGACACCCTTGTCAAGAACGCACTCCACGTCGCAGCTCAGAATTGTGTCTGTCCGCCCCAACAGCCCCACTGCACCTGCGTCCACCGGGCCACACTCTTTCTCCTCACCCGCAAGGTGATCCGGCCGGACCCGGCCGAGCTGGCCACGAATCCGAGATCTCGCTCGGCGCGGCTGCGGGTCGCGGAGAAGCTCGCCACCGAAGGGTGACGAGGACCACACCACTCAACGCCTCACCTCGCGCCCCAGGGGGGAGCCGTGCCCGCGCGGCTCCCCCCGCCACCACGTCGTCTGCCGGCACCGTCGGTGCCCCTCCAACCGTCCCTCCCAACGTTTCACCACTGGAGACCAGGGCAGTGCCCAACTTGCGTTTTGCACCCGCAGCCGACCGCGCGTCGGCACCGACGGCTGCCGGCGTCGACGACGTCCCTTTCGAACCGCTGGTCCGAGGGTTGCGCATCCGCCGTGGCGGACCGCGCACACCGCTTCCGCTCCTGCCCGTGATCGCGATCGCGGCCGGGATCGGGATCGCGTACGTGAACCAGACTGCCCATGTCACCACCGCGACGTATGAGGCAACCCACCTCGCATCGCAGCAGCAGCAACTCGTCGCCGCGGATTCTCAGCTCAGCGCTGAGCTCGCCCGCCTCGAGTCGTCAGAGCGGATCATCGCGGCCGCCCAGGACATGGGCATGCGTCCCGCCGGGAAATGGGCGTTCGTCGCTGCCGCTCCCCACAACGTGATCACGTCCCCGCCCGCGGAGCAGCTCACCGGAAGCGACACCGGCAGCACCCTCCAGCAGCTGGTCGGGGCGCTCGACGGCGCGTTCGGCGGGAGCGGCTCGGGTCGATGAACCCTCGGCGTCGCTCGCCGGGATCGGCGCGGTCCGCGCACGCGCACGCCTTCACCGACGGACCGGATCTGCGCAGCCGTGGCCTCTGGCTCGTGCTCGCCTTCCTCGCGATGGCGACAGCGGTGTTCGGGCGGTTGGTGCAGGTCCAGGTGATCCAGGGCAGGTCGCTCGCCGCGGCCGCGGCGGCATCGCACACGACGTCGATCACGCTGCACGCCACGCGCGGCGTGATCCTCGACCGTGACGGGCGCGTCCTGGTCAGCAACGTCCAGGTCTTCGATGTCTTCGCCGACCCGGCGCTCGTCCCGGCCGCGAACCGCGAGCAGGTCGCCGGCATGCTCGCCCCGATCCTGCAGCTCAGCCCCACGCAGGTCCTGGGGGCGCTCAATCAACCGAACCAGTTCGACTATCTCGCCAAGGGCGTCTCCCAGGACGTCAACTCCAAGCTGCAGGCACTCGGGCTGAGCGGCATCGGCACGATCCCGTCGGAGGAGAGCGTCTACGAGCCCTCGCCGGTTCCGGGTGATTCGTTTGCGGCGAACCTGCTCGGCTTCGTCAACGCCGACGGTATGGGCCAGTACGGTCTCGAGGGCTACTACAACTCGATCCTCTCGGGCGTCAATGGACACGAGTCCACCCTGACCGACGTCAACGGCAACGCGATCGTCCTCGGCAGGCAGCAGATGGTTCCTGCCGAAAATGGCGAGAACCTGGAGCTGGGTCTCGACTCGCAGATACAGTACGCGGCCGACCTCGCTCTCGCCGACGGCGTCATCGCCTCCAAGGCCACGTCGGGCACGCTCATGATCATGGACACGAAGACCGGGGCGATCGACGCCTGGGCGCAATACCCGTCCTACAACGCCAACGAGTACACGTCGGCGAACATCGCGGACTTCCGCGACCTGGCGGTGACCCAGCCCTACGAGCCGGGATCGATCATGAAGGTCATCACCTTCGCCGGAGGCCTCAACAACAACGCCTTCACCCCGAGCACGGTCATCGACGAGAAGCAGCAGCGGATCGACGGCTACCTCATCCACGACTGGGACCGCCGCTCGCACGGCAACGTCACCATGCAGTGGGTGCTCGACGACTCGCTGAACAACGGGGCCATCGACGCCGAGAAGATGGAGGGCCAGAACGCCTTCTACAACAACCTGCTCGCGTTCGGCATCGGTGCCCCGACCGGCGTCGACCTGGCCGGCGAGGTCAACAATCCGCTGGCGCCCGAGGCGTCGTGGAACGACCTCAGGTATGCCGAGGCATCCTTCGGGCAGGGGCTCGTCACCACGCCGGTCGAGATGCTGGCGGCGGTCAACGCCGTGGCCAACGGCGGGGTCTGGGTGCAGCCGCACGCCGTCGATGCGGTGATCAACCCCAACATGGGCACGACCACCCCGTTTGTGCCGACGACCCGCCGCGTCATGTCGGTCGCCGCTGCGAATACCCTCGCGCACATGATGGTGGGCGTGGTGAACGACGCGGGCGGCGAGGGAAAGCGGGCCAGGATCCCCGGGTACAGCATGGAGATCGCGGGCAAGACCGGGACGGCCCAGGTCGCCCTTCCCAACGGGGGAGGCTACGGCCCGAACGTCGTGGCCTCGTTCGTGGGGTTCATGCCCGCCACCAACCCGCAGTTCACCATGATGGTGATCCTGAACAGCCCACAGGTGAATGCCGGCGATCGCTTCGGCTCGATCCTCGCCGCGCCGATCTGGAAGCAGGTGGCCGAGGTCATGATCGACGCCTGGAGGATCGAGCCGTGAGGGAGACGATCGCCGTCGGCGTCATCGCCTTCGTGGCGGGTGTGGTGCTCTATCCCGTCTTCATCGGGCTCCTGGTGCGCTTCGGCGCACGCCAGCACGTGGCCTCGTACAGCCCGGCGAGCCATCGTGCCAAGGAGGGCACACCGACCCTTGGCGGCGCGCTCTTCTGCCTCATCGTCCTCATCGCGTGGCTGGCGGTCGATCGCTCACGCCAGGGCTTTGTCTCGATCTTCGCGCTGCTCGCCGGCGCCATCGCGGGGGGCCTCGACGACGTCGTCAACATCAGCGACGCCAAGCGCCTCGGCCTCTCCGTGTATCAGAAGCTCGGCCTCCAGGGTGTGGCCGGCGTGCTCGTCGGGATCGGTCTCACGATCGCGGGGTTCACGCACCAGTTCTTCCCCGGGCTCGGAGCCCCGAACCTCGGCTGGGGCCTCGCGGTGGTGGCCGCGATCGCGGTGGTCGCCACCAGCAACGCGGTCAACCTGACCGACGGGGTCGACGGGCTCGCGGCGTCGTGCACCACGCTCGTTCTGATCGGCATCGCCATCATCGCGGTGACGCGTGACGATCTTTCGGTTGCGATCATCGCAGCCGGGCTCGCCGGCGCCGTTGCGTCGTTCCTGCTGTTCAACTGGTTTCCGGCGCGCGTGTTCATGGGCGACGCCGGGTCGCTCGCGCTCGGGTGCGTCATCGTCGCCCTCACCGCGGAGTTGCACCTCATCTGGTTGCTCCCCGTGCTCGGCATCGTCTTCGTCGTCGAGGCGGCAAGCGTGGTGGTGAACGTCACGGCGATACGAAAGTTCGGAACGCGAGTGCTGCGCGCGAGCCCGATCCACCACCACTTCGAGGAGCTGGGCCTTCGCGAGCAGCGGCTGGTGGCCGCGTTCGCCGGCGTCGCCGCGATCGGCACGGCGATCACCGTCCTGTTCGCGCATGTCGCGGGTCCGGCATCGTGACCGGGAAGCCGGTCGTCGTGATCGGCGCGGGTCGAAGCGGTCTCGCCTGCGCGGTGACGCTCGCGCGCGAGGGACACCATGTGGTGGTCGTCGATCGGTCCGACACGCTGGCGATCCGCGAGCGCATCGCGGTCCTGCCGAGCGCCGTCGACGTGCGTCTCGGCGGCTACCCAGTCGACGTCGCCGCGGATGCGCTCATGGTCTGCCCGAGCCCGGGCGTGCCCTGGGATTCGCCCGAGCTGGAGTTCGCGCGCGCACGCGGGGTTCCGGTGCGCAGCGAGATGGACCTGGTCTTCGAACGCTGCCGCGCCCGCATCTGCGGGATCACCGGCACCAACGGCAAGACGACGACCACGGCGCTGGTCGCAGCCATCCTCGAGCGCGCCGGGAACCAGGTGCATCTCGGCGGCAACATCGGCCGGCCGATGCTCGACCGCCTCGACGCCGTGCGCGACACCGACTGGGTCGTGCTCGAGCTCTCGTCCTTCCAGATCGAGTCGGTCCTCGAGCCGCGCTGCGCGATCGCCTGCGTCCTCAACGTCACGCCCGATCACCTCGACCGCCACGGGGACTTCGAGACGTACGCCGAGACCAAGCGACGCCTGGTGCGCTTCGCGACCGATGACGCCGTGCTCGGCTACGACGACCCGACCACGCGCGAGATGGCAACGGTCGCGCGGTGCCGCGTTCACCAGTTCGGTCTCGACCCGGGGATCAGCGACGGCGCGACGCGAAGCGGCGACCAGGTGGCGGTCGTCGAAGCGGGCACGGTCACGCCGCTGATGCCGGTGAGCGACATCCCGCTCTTCGGGGTGCACAACCTGCGCAACGTGCTCGCAGCTGTCGCGATCGCCCGCGCCGCGGGAGTCGGCACATCCCCGATCAGCGGCGCCGTGCGTGATTTTCACGCGGTGCCGCACCGGCTGCAGACCGTGCGCGACCAGGACGGCGTGCTCTGGGTCAACGACAGCAAGGCGACCAACGTCGAATCCGCGATCGCCGCGCTGCGCTCCTTCCCGGACCGGACCATCGTCTGGATCGGCGGCGGCAAGGGAGCCGGCACTTCGATCGAGCCCCTCGCGGACGAGGTCGCCACCCGTGCCCGTCACGCGGTCCTCAACGGGGCGAGCGCCGGTGAGCTCGACTCAGCTCTGGCGCGGCGGGACTACGCGGCTCGAACCGTCGTCGCCACGCTCGAGGAGGCAGTGCGTGCGGCGGCTGGGCTGGCACGTCCAGGCGACGTCGTGCTGCTCGCACCCGGATACAAGAGCTTCGATCAGTTTCACGACTTCGAGGACCGCGGGCGCGCGTTCGCCGTGGCCGTCGAGCAGTTCGCGACCCACGTTGTGAGCACCCGCTGATGGCGGCGCGCGCGGGCAAGCTCACCGAGGGTCTCGCCGGGAGGCTGCACTGGCGAGGCGGCGCTCGCGTGGCGGGTGCCTTCGCGTCGGCCGATCGCGCGGCTGCGGCCGCCGGGGTCGACGGCTGGCTGATGATCATCGTCGTCGGCCTGGTCGGATTCGGGCTGGTGATGGTGTACAGCGCCTCCGAGGCGCTCGGCTTCCTCTGGTTCAACGACCCCAACTACTTCTTCGCCCATCAGCTCATCGGCGCGGCGCTCGGCGGCGTCGGCCTCGTGGTCGCCGCCAAGCTCGACTACCACCGCCTGGCCGCACTCGCACGCCCGGCCATGGGGCTGATGCTCGTGCTCCTGGTCGTGGTGCTCATCCCGCACGTCGGATCGCAGCATTTCGGCGCGCAGCGCTGGTTCCAGGTGGGCCCCCTCTCGGTGCAGCCGTCAGCCATCGCGGTCGGGGTCGCGATCGTCTTCTTCTCGCGCTGGCTCACCGACCGCGAGGGCTCGGTGCGAAGCCTGCGCGGAGTCCGCGACTACATCATCGTCCTCGCCGTGCTCCTCGGCCTCGTCCTCGCCGAGCGGGACTTCGGCAGCTCGATCGTCATCGCGGCGACGGCGCTCATCCTGCTGGCGCTCGCCGGAGCGCGCAAACGGCACCTCCTCCTCATCGTGGTGGGCTTCGGAGCCTCGAGCGTCGCGCTGGTCGGGCTGGTCGCCTACCGGGCCGACCGGCTCGCCCACTTCCTCAACCCCTGCGCCGCCGCACTCGGCTCGGGCTTCCAGAACTGCCAGGCGCTCTATGCCTTCGGCTCGGGCGGGATCTTCGGGGTCGGTCTCGGCAACTCCGTGCAGAAGTACGAGTGGCTCCCCGAGGCACACACCGACTTCATCTTCGCCATCATCGGCGAGGAGCTCGGCCTGATCGGAACCGTGTCGGTGCTCGCGGCGTTCCTCTTCCTTGCATGGCGCGGCGTTCGCGCCTCGCTCCGGGCGCCCGACCGATTCGGCGCCCTGCTCGCGGGAGGCATCACCTCGTGGATCTGCATGCAGGCGTTCATCAACGTGATGGCCGTGACCGGCGTCATCCCGACCACCGGCATCCCGCTGCCCTTCATCAGCTACGGTGGCACCTCGCTGGCGACCACCCTCGTGGGCATGGGCATCCTGCTCAACATCTCAGCCCAGGGTCGACGGCAGGGGAAGACGAATCGTGCGCACGTTGATCGCTGGGGGGGGAACTGGGGGTCACTTGACCCCGGCGCTGGCGGTCGCGATCGCGCTCCGAAACGATCGGCCTGACGACGAGGTGGCGGTGGTCGGCCGCCGGGACGGGGTGGCGGAACGCCTCGTGGTGGCGGCCGGGATCCGCCTGGAGACCCTCGACATCAGCGGCATCGACGTCGGGAGCGCCGGAGGCGTCGCCCGCGCGACCACGCAGTTGACCCGGGCGACGATCGCGGCGCGCCGGCTGCTCCGTCGCATGCGCCCGGACGTCGTGGTCGGCGTCGGCGGATATGTCTCGGTGCCCGTGGTCGTGGCGGCGCTCGCGCAGCGAATCCCGGTGGTGCTGCTCGAACAGAACGCGGTCCCCGGACGGGCGACCCGGATGCTCGCCAGGCGTGCACGGGTGGTTGCGGCCTCCTTCGCCGAGACGGCCGCGCATCTGCCCCACGCCCGCGTGGTGCACACCGGCAACCCCATCCGGGCTGAGCTGCGAGCAATCACCCCGAGGCCGATCGGCGACCGGCTCCGGTCGATCCTCGTCACCGGCGGCTCGCAGGGGGCGCGGCGGCTCAACCGAGCGATCGCGGGCTGCATGGTCGATCTCCTCGGCGGAGACCCCGAGCTGCGCATCGTCCACCAATGCGGGAGCCTCGACCTCGAAGGCGTGCAGCGCGCCGCCGCGGCGCTGCCGCCGCACCTCGCCGCGCGCTACTCGGTGAGTGCGTTCTTCGACGACATGGCAGAACGGATCGCGCAGAGCGACCTCGTGGTGATGCGGGCGGGGGGCTCGTCGATCGCCGAGTGCTCGTCCCTGGGACGTCCGATGATCGTCGTCCCGTACCCGCATGCCGGAGGCCATCAGCGCCACAACGCAGCCCCCTACGTCGCAGCCGGCGCGGCGCTGCTCATCGACGACGCCGCGTGCACACCCGAGCGCCTCGGCGCTGAGATCACCGCGCTGATCGACGACCCGCCACGGTGGCGGGCCATGGCCGCGGCAAGCGCGGCGCTCGGCCTCCCCGACGCGACCGATTCGGTGGTGCGGCTCATCGTGGACGCGGCGGGACCCGCGCGCAGCCAGGCCGCCTGACCATGCACGTCCACGTTCTCGGGATCTGTGGCTACGCGACCTTCGGGGCCGCGAACCTCGCCCGCGAGCGGGGGGACCGCGTCACCGGCTCGGACGACCATGCCTACCCGCCGATGAGCGACGCGGTCACCGCCGCGGGCATCGAGTGGGCGAACACCAGCGATCCGGCCAACCTCGATCGCTGGGGCGTCCCCGACCTCGTCGTCGTCGGCAACCAGACGCGACCCGCCAACCTCGAGCTCGAGGCGGTGCGCCGGCGCGGCATCCCGTGTGTCAGCGAGATCGAGTTCTACGTCTCGCTCGCGGGTGACCGGCTCCGGCTTGCGGTCTGCGGCACGCACGGCAAGACGACCACGTCGGCGCTCCTGGTCCACATCCTCGAGAGGGCGGGACGCGACCCCGGCTTCCGCCTCGGCTCGACGTCGCTCGACGTCGGCGGCACCGCAAGGCTGGGCACTGGACCGTTCGTGTTCGAGGGTGACGAGTACACGTCGGCGCCCTGGGATCCGCGCCCGAAGTTCCTGCACACGCGCCCGGACGCCGCCTGCGTGACCCGCCTGGAGCTGGATCACCCCGACGTCTACGCGAGTCTCGACGCCTACCGCGAACCCTTTGTCGAGCTGGCGTCGACCATGTCCCCGGAGGGCGTGCTCGCGCTGTGCGCCGATGACCCCGAGTGCCTCGCGCTCCGCGACTCCGCCCGAAGCGTTGCGGTGACCTATGGCACGAAGGCGGGGAGCGACTGGCGGATCGAAGGGGCGCACGAAGAGGACGGTATGCAGCGATTCCACGTGGAGCGCAACGGTGCGCCGCCCCTCGACGTCGTGCTCACCTTTCCCGGGCTCCACAACGCGCAGAACGCGTGCGCAGCGCTCATCCTCGCGGAATTTGCCGGCGTCGCGCCCGCCGCGGCGGTGCCGGCCTGCGCCGATTTCCGCGGACCGGCCCGCCGGTTTCAGATCCTCGGTGAGATCGACCACGTCGCGGTCGTCGACGACTACGCCCACCATCCAACCGAGGTCGCGGCGGCGATCGACGCCGCTCGGCAACGCTACCCCGGACGCCGCGTCATCGCCATCCACACACCGCACACGTATTCGCGCGTGAGCCGCCTGCTCGAGGACTACCGGCGGAGCTTTACGGGCGCCGACGTGGTGATCATCGGTCCGATCGAAGAGGCTCGTGAACGAGGGATGCCCCGGATCGTGTCGAGCCAGGACGTGGCCGATCGCGCCGGACCCGAGCACGCCGTGCACGTGGTCGCGTCGAGCGACGAGGCCATCGATTTGGTCGCACGGATCACGCGCCCCGGAGACGTCCTCCTGGTGCTTTCCCTCGGCGGGTTCGACAAGCTCGCGTCGCGGCTTCGCGATGCCCTGGAGGCTCAGGGTGTCCGCGGGTGAGTGGCTCGACACCTTCCCCGGCATTCGCTGCAACGAGCCACTGGCGCGGCACAGCCAGTTCGGTGTCGGCGGCCCGGCGCGCTGGTTCATCACCACCCGGGATGCCTCGACCCTCGCGGAGTTGCTGCGGCGGTCTCACGACTCCGGGATCACCGTGACCATGCTCGGGGCGGGGAGCAACACGCTGATCAGCGACGCCGGCATCGAGGGCCTGGTGATCCGCCACGACGATCGACGGATGCGGGTTGCGGACGATCACACCATCGAACTGGGCGCGGGTTGCATGATGCCGCGCGTGGCACTGGACTGCGCGTCGCGCGGGCTTGCGGGCATCGAGTTCGGCATCGGGGTTCCGGGTACGCTGGGTGCGAGCGTGTACGGCAACGCAGGTGCCTTCGGAACCGAGATGGCGGACGTCGTGATCGACTGCACGTCGCTCGATCCGGCAGGGGAGCCGCTGACGCTCACCGCCGCCGAGTGCGGCTTTCGGTACCGCCACTCGCGTTTCAAGGACGACCTCCGCGACAACGTGATCGTGAGTGCCCGGCTCCGCGTCCACGGAGAGGACCCGCACACGGTTCGCGAGCGCACGGATACGATCCAGGCGGAGCCCAAGGCGTTGCAGCCATACGGGATTCGCAGCCTGGGCAGCGTCTTCAAGAACCCACCGGAGGGCAAGGCGGGCCGGCTCATCGAAGCCGCCGGGCTCAAGGGACGGCGATGCGGCGGCGCGGAGATCTCGACCAAGCACGCGAACTTCATCGTCAACGTCGACCATGCGACCGCGGCGGACGTCCTGACGCTCGCGAGCGTTGCCCACGACGCCGTGCAGGAGCAGTTCGGCGTCGATCTCCAGCGAGAGATCATCGTGCTCGGCGGGCCGCTGCCCGGTGACGGCGGTGACTGAGCAGCTTCGCATCGGCGTCTTCTTCGGCAGCCGGTCCGTCGAGCACGAGGTGTCGGTCATCACCGCACAGCAGGCCATGGCCGCGATGCCGGCCGACCGGTTCGTCCCGGTCCCCGTCTACATCGCGAAATCGGGAGCCTGGTACACCGGGGATCACCTGCTCCAGCTCGAGCGCTACAAGGATATCGATCGGTTGATCGCCGCATCGACGAGGGTCACGATGCGTCCCGATCCGACCAGCGGAGGCGAGCTTGTCGAGGTCGACGCGCGCCGCGGTCTGCTCGGCGGCGCGAACCGCGCCGTGGCGCGGTTCGACGTCGCCATGCCGCTGGTGCACGGGTCGAACGGCGAGGACGGCACGCTGCAGGGCCTGTTCGAGCTGGCGGCGATGCCGTACTGCGGATGTGACGTCGCGTCGGCGGCCGTGAGCATGGACAAACGGCTGTCCCGGACGACCCTGCGCGGCGCGGGGATCCCCGTGCTCGACGATGTGATGGTGTCGCGCGCGCGCTGGCTCGACGAGCCGGATGCGGTCTGCGCCGAGCTGGCGCGGCAACCCGGGTTCCCGATGTACGTGAAGCCCCGCCGGCTCGGGTCGAGCATCGGGGTCGCGCGCGTCGACGCTCAGGGGCCGCTGCATGCGGCACTCGAGGTTGCTTTCGGCTACGACACGTCCATCCTCGCCGAGGCGGCACAGGACGGGAGCATCGAGATCAATTGCTCGGTGCTCGGCTCCGGTGACGATCTGCGTGTCTCGGTGTGCGAGCAACCCGTGAGCAGCGGCACGCTCAGCTACGCGGACAAATACCTACGCGGCGCCAAGGGCAAGGGCAGCGCCAAGACGCCCGCAGCCGGGATGAAGGGCTCGCAGCGCATCATCCCCGCGCCGATCTCGGGCTCGCTCACCGCGCGCATCCAGGACACCGCCATGGCGGCCTTCCGCGCCATCGGGGCGTCCGGCGTGAGCCGTGTCGACTTCCTGGTGGCACCCGACCGCGACTCGTTCGTCGTGAACGAGTTGAACACGCTCCCGGGCTCGCTGTCGTTCTATCTGTGGGAGGCGTCGGGGATGCGCTTCGATGCGCTCCTGACGCGCCTCATCGACATGGCCCTGGCGCGTCACCGCGAGCAGCAGGCGACCACGTGGTCGATCGACACGTGGCTGCTCACCGGCAGGCCGGGCTGAACGGCGACCGGAGCGGGGATCGGGTGACCGTGGCCGGGTCCGCGGGAGAAAACCCCCGCGCGGCGCTCGAGGAGCGTGGCAGCGGACCGCCTCTCCTGCTCCTGCACGGATGGGGCGTGTCATCCGAACTCTTCGCTCCGATCCTTGACGCGCTGCAGGACGGCCGTCGACTGATCGTTCCCGACCTCCCCGGATTCGGCGCCACGCCGGAGCCGGGCGTGCCGTGGTCGGTCCACGACTACGCCGCCTGGTGCATCGCCCTGCTCGACAGGCTCGGGGTCGGCGCATGCGATCTGATCGGCCACTCGAACGGTGGTCGCATCGGCATCGTGATGGCGGCCATGTATCCGGGACGGGTGCGGCGGATGGTGCTCGCCGGCAGCGCGGGCATCCGGCCGCGGAGGACTCTGCGCGGGCGCGCGAGGGTCCGTTCCTACAAGGCCCTGCGCGTCCTCGAACGCTCCACGCTCATGCCCACGGCGCTGCGGAGGGCCGCCGCCCGGTCTGCCGGCCGGCGCGGGTCCGCCGACTATCGCGCCGCATCCGGGGTGATGCGGGGCACGCTGGTCCGGCTCGTCAACGAGGACCTGCGAACGCTGCTGCCCCATCTCCATCTGCCGGTCCTGCTCATCTGGGGTGACCAGGACACCGAGACGCCGCTTTCGGACGGGCAGCTCATGGAGCGTCTCATCCCCGACGCCGGCCTGGTGGTCTTCGAGGGCGCGGGCCACTACGCGTATCTCGAGCAGTCGGGGCGCTTCTGCCGGATCGTCGAGGTCTTTCTCGCCGACGGGCAGGGGGAGGGGTCGGCGTGAGCCCGTTCGTCGGGCCGCTCGTCGCGCTTGCGGCGATCGTGTGGCTGATCCTCATCTTCCGGATCGTGCTGGTGGCCGCGCGCATGTTCCAGATCGAGGAGTACGAGTCAATCCGGTTCCTCCGCTGGGGGCTCACCCGCGAGTGGCTCGTCCACCGCACCGTGTGGCTCGGCCTGCTGGTCGGCGCCGTGGCGCTCAGCGTCGCCGCGATACTGCCCGCGGCCCGGCCGATCGGCATCGCGATCGCGTGGCTCGTGTCCGCGGCGGCGGCGCAATTCACCTGGCGATGGACGGCGCCCAAGCGACCCCTGGTGATGACGGCGCGCATGCGCCGCCTGCTCATCGCCGGTGGATTCCTGGCCGTGGTGCTGGCCGCGGGCCTGGCGCTCGGTATCGTTGCCCTGCACCCGGTCATCTCCATGATCCTCGTGCTGATCGCGGCCGGCCTGGTCACCGGGCTCAGCGAGATCCTGCTTGTTGCTGCCAATGTCGTCACCAAGCCGGCCGAGTCGCGGATACGGCGTCACTACCTCGCACTTGCCGCGGCGCGCATCAGGACGGTCGATCCGGTGGTGGTCGCCGTGGTGGGCAGCTACGGCAAGACCAGCACGAAGCACATCCTCGCGCAGCTGCTCCAGCCCCATGTGAACACGCTCCCGACCCGCAAGAGCTTCAACACGCTCATGGGTGTGACCCGCGTCATCAACGAGGATCTCAGGCCCGAGCACAGGGTGTTCATCGTCGAGATGGATGCATACGCACAGGGAGAGATTGCCGCGATGAGCGATCTCGTGCACCCGCGTCTCGCGATCATCACTGCGATCGGTCCCCAGCACATGGAGCGCTTCGGGACGATCGACGGCATCGCCGCCGCCATGTTCGAGGTGGCGGCTGCGCTGCCCGCCGACGGGACGCTGATCCTGTTCACGGGGGATGCGCCGGGCGCCGCGCTCGCCGAACGGGCGCGTGCCGATCGGCGGCGCGTGCTCACCTTTGCGCTCGCAGGTGACGGCGAGAGCGCTGCGGCGGATGTCATCGCTTCGTCGATCACGATCGACGAACAGGGCGCGACGTTCCGCTGGTGCTGGGACGCTGAGGGCCTCGATCGCACGGTGCGCATCCCGCTCCTCGGCAGGCACCAGGTGGCCAACGTGAGCGCGGCACTCGCCGCGGTCGTCACGCTCGGCTACCCGATCGACGACGCCGTCAACACCGCCGCGTCACTCGAACAGGTCGAGCACCGCCTCGAGTTGATGACCACGTCCGGCCCGCTCACGGTGATCGACGACTCGTACAACGCCAATCCCGTCGGCGTCCACAACGGTCTCGAGGTGCTCGCGGCGATGAGGGGTCACCACACGTTCCTCATCACGCCCGGCCTTGTGGAGTTGGGGAGCGTGGAGGAGGAGGAGAACCGGCGGTATGGCGAGCACGCCGCGAAGGTGTGCGACCACGTGATCGTCATGTCGGCGAAGACGAGTGCCGCATTGTGCGACGGTCTTCGCGCCGGTGGCATGAGCGAGGACCGGATCCACGTCGTCGACACACTTGACGACGCGACCCGCTTGCTCCAGAGCCTGTCGGTTCCCGGTGACGTCGTTCTGTTCGCCAACGATCTCCCCGACACGTACCTTCCCGCATCACGCTCGCATCGCGGCTAGGGCGGTCACGCCGGCTCTGCCTGGGCGATAATCGGCACGGCCCCGTGCGGCCACAACGTCTCACCACACGTCTCAGCCTGCGTCCATGCAACGTATCCACCACACCGAGCACGCCCTGTGAGCACCGAGGTGCTCGACGAACGCGCGCGCCACGTCGCGCTCGTGCGTGCCCAGGCAGCGCTCATCGCCGACTCGTCGCGCCCGGTGCGCCGTCTGGTCATCAGCCCCGGCGCCAAGCTCGCCGCCTCACCGCGCAAACGCCGCCACGCGCGGCGCCGGCCGCAGCCGCCGAAGCCCCCGGTGGCGAGGCGGCACACCTCGTGGCGCAGGCGGCTCATCGCCGCCGGGGCGCTCACCGTGCAGGTCGGACTCCTCGCCCTGGCCCTGACCCTGCCCGGTTTCCAGGTGCGGCAGGTGACCGTCGTGGGCACCCATCTCATCACCAACGGCGCCGTCGTCGCAGCGGCCGAGGTGCCCGAGCAGAGCATCTTCACGATCAACGGCGCGGCGATCCAGAGCCGCGTTCAGGCGCTTCCCTGGGTCGCGAGCGCGGTCGTCACCACCGAGTTGCCGGCCACCGTCGAGATCTCCGTGGTGGAGCGCGCGCCGATGCTGCGCATCCGCCGCGACGGGGCCGACACGCTCGTCGCCTCCGACGGAGCCACGCTTCCCGGGGTCGATGCGACGCCCGCGGCGCGCATCGGCATCCCCGTCCTCATCGACGACCGCGCCGGGTCACCGCAGGCCGTCAATCCCACCCTCGTGCAGATGCTCGGCTCGGTCGCTCAGCGCTTTCCGGGAGTCTTCGGCTGCTCGGTGGCGGCGTTCCTCTGGGGGGCTGACGACGTCGTGAGCCTCTGGACGAGCACGGGCTGGCGCGCGGTCCTGGGTCATCTCGACACCGAGGACGCGCTGGCTGCGCTTCCAACCCAGATCGAGACCCTCGCGGCGCTCAAGGGCCAGCTCAATTTCGTCAAGCCGGCCTTCGGCTACGTCGACGTGGAGGCGGCCGCATATCCGGTGACCGGTGGTGCCCCCGGACTTCCCGCCGAGGTGACCGAGGCGCTGATGCCCGTGGCGCCGTCCGTCCAGCCGCCCCAAGCGGCGTCAGCGGTGGCGCCCCCGACCGCGCCGCCAACTCCGCGTCCCACGCCGAGCGCCTCGCCGTCGGCGAGCGCCGGTCCCACGCCCGGGATCACGCTCATCACCCCTCCGGCGGCCACGCCCACCCCACCCGGGTGATGTTCCGGCTCGACTAGCGGACGCGATCCCACGGCCGCGCGGCGCGCAGCGCGGAGAGGATCGCCCGGGTCGCGGGCGAGCGATTCATCGTGTAGAAGTGGACACCCGGCGCACCGCCGGCGAGGAGCTCGGCGCATTGCAGCGTCGCCCACGCCACGCCCAGCTGGAGCACCGCCTCGGGGTCGTCCTCGCGTGAGCGCAGCGCGTCGAGCAGCGCCTCCGGAATCGTGGCCCCGATCTTCAGGGTGAAGCGCCGGATCTGGTGGACGTTGGTCACCGGCATGATCCCGGGAATGATCGGAACGGTCACGCCGGCGGCCCGCGCCCTCGAGACGAAGTCGAAGTACATGTGGTTGTCGAAGAAGAGGTTGGTGATCAGGTAGCTGGCGCCCGCATCCTCCTTGCGCTTCGCCGAACGAACGTCCTCGTCGGGATCGGCCGACTCGGGATGCTTCTCCGGGTAGCAGGCCCCGCCGACGCAGAAGGGGTATCGAGCGGTGATGAGCTCCATCAGCTCGCTGCCGTGGGAGAGCCCGCCAACCGCGGGCTCGAAGCGCTCGGCGCCCTCGGGCGGGTCGCCGCGGAGCGCGAGGACGTTGTCGATCCCGGCGTCGCGAAGCCCGTCGAGGATGTGCTCGAGGTCGTCGACGGACGCGTCCACGCACGTGAGGTGGGCGACCGGTTCGATGTCGAGCTCCCGGCGGATCCGCGTCACGAGGTCGACCGTGCGCGCGCGAACCGAGCCCCCGGCGCCGTAGGTGACCGAGACGAAGGTCGGCTCGAGCTCGCGCAGGTGCGAGATCGCCTCGAAGAGCTGGCGCACGCCGTCATCGGTCTTCGGAGGGAAGAACTCGAAGGAGAAGACCGGTTGGCGGCGTCCCTCGAGGACGCTGTCGAGACGCATGGTGAGCACATGCTACGGTCCCTCAAATGCTTGCGGCGTACGCGTCGGCTTCCGGTGGCGATGCCCCCCTGGCCAACCTGGCGGTCGGCGAGCTGCCCGAACCCACTGCGCGGCCCGGCTGGGCCCGCGTGCGCGTGCGCGCCGCGTCGCTCAACCACCACGACATCTGGACGCTGCGCGGCGTCTCGTCGTCCCCCGTCGTCCCCCCGCAGATCCTCGGCTGCGACGCCGCCGGCGAGGTGGACACCTACGGCGACGAGCCGCGGCCCGGGGCCCCGGCGGTGGGGTCGAGGGTGGTGGTGTACCCGATCATCACCTGCGGCGAGTGCGCCGCCTGCCTGGTCGACGACCCGCTCGGCTGCCGTTCGTTCCGGATGCTCAGCGAGGCCCCGCTCGCCGGTGGGTTCGCTGAATACGTCGAGATCCCGGTGGCCAACCTCGTCCCGCTGCCCGAGCAGGTGAGCTTCGCCGACGCCGCCTGCCTGCCCACCGCATACCTGACCGCGTATCGAGCGCTCTTCGTCCGCGCCGCCCTCCGCCCGGGGATGAGCGTCCTCGTGCAGGGCGCGAGCGGCGGGGTGGCGACCGCCTGCATCCTGCTCGGGCGCCTCGCGGGCATCACCGTCTACGCGACATCGCGCGACGAGGCGAAACGGGCCTTGGCCGTGGACCTCGGCGCGGAGGCGGCATTCCCGGTCGAGCGGGAGACGGCGCGAGCCGTCATCAAGGCCACCGGCGGCACCGGCGTCGACGCCGTGGTCGACACGGTCGGAGAACCCACCTGGGACCTGAGCCTGCGCGCGGTGAGGCCGGGAGGCGTGGTCGTGGTGCCCGGAGCAACCGGTGGTCCGAACCCGCCGGCGCAGCTGAACCGGATCTTCTTCCGGAACATCACGGTCGCGGGGACCACGATGGGGACGCGTGGTGAGTTGCGACGCCTCGTCGATCTCACCGCCACGGGCGCGCTCCGCCCGCTCATCGGCTCGACCCACCCACTGCGTGACGCGGCGGCCGCGTTCGCGGAGATGACGGGCGGCGACCTGCGCGGGAAGATCGTTCTCGAGGTGTGACCGGCGAGCCGGAAGCGTAGACGCCACGGACGAGCGGTGTTACGGTTGCGCAGCTTCAGCGGTCCCACCGGACCGCGGCGTACAGGGCCTCGTCCAGAAGGTGCAGTGGCGAGGCCCTGTCCGTGTCTCCGGGTTTTGCCGAAGGCGAGCAATCCGGCCCCCGAGGAATGGATTCCCGGAATAGGTCCCTCCAGCACCCCGGCCTCTCGAGGACAACCAACATGTTGTGGCATACTGGAGCCGCGAACCCAGCATCTTGCGGTTTTGCGCCTGAAAACCCTTGAACGGCGCGCCCGCGACGGCTACACTCGGAGACCAATCAGTGACCCGTCCCCGCCGCGTCTTCGCACTCGATCTCGGAACCACCAAAGTCTGCTGCGCCGTCGCAGACCTTGAGAGCACCGGTCTCCGAGTCCTGGGTGTCGGTCTGGTGGCCTCACGGGGAGTCCGCAAGGGAGCGGTCGTCGAGATCGACCGGGCGGCCGAGGCGGTCGCCGAGGCGGTCGACATGGCCGAGCAGATGTCGGGCGTCCCGATCGATTCCGCGGTCGTGGGGATCGCCGGTGGCCACATCACCTCGCAGAACAGCCGCGGCGTCGTGGCCGTCGAGGCGGGTCATCGAGAGGTTCGCGACCAGGATGTGCATCGCGCCATCGACGCCGCGCGCGCCGTGAGCGTGCCTTCGGAGCGCCGGATCGTGCACGTCCTGCCCCAGCAGTTCACCATCGACGGGCAGGAGGGGGTGCGCGACGCCATCGGGATGGCGGGCAACCGGCTCGAGGTTGACGCGCACATCATCACCGGCGCCAACACCGCGATCCAGAACGTGGTCAAGGTGGTCCACAAAGCCGGGCTCAACGTCGACGACATGGTGTTGCAGGTGCTCGCATCGGCTGAGGCCGTGGTCACCGAGGACGAGATCGAGCGCGGTGTGGTCGTCGTCGATGTCGGTGGCGGCACCAGCGATATCGCCGTCTTCGCGCGCGGCAGCATCGTGCACACGAGCGTGATTCCAGTCGGTGGCAACCACGTCACCGCCGACCTCGCCGTCGGATTGCGCTGTGACCTCGAGACCGCCGAGACGGTGAAGCGCAACTTCGGTCACTGCCTGCAGCTCACGCTCCCCGCCGACGCGGAGGTGACTCTCACCCCGATGGGATACGACGAGCCGGTCGGTGTGCCGCAACGCTATCTCGCCGAGATCATCGGCCCGCGTGCCAGAGAGATGGCATCGCTGATCGCAGCCGAGGTCGAGCGCGCCGGCCCGCTTGGGATGTTCCCCGGTGGCATCGTGATCACCGGTGGTGGCGCACTGCTCCGCGGGTTCGCCGAGGTGGTGCAGCAGCAGACCAACCTTCCGGCGCGCATCGCCGCGCCGCAGGGTTTGCACGGCATGAACGACGAGATCCGCGGCCCGAGCCACGCGACCGTGGTCGGCCTGCTGCGCTGGGGAGCCCGGAGCAACCTCGGCCATAAGGCATCGCGCTCCAACGGAAAGAGCTCGGACGGCCCCGCCGCCGGAGCCAAATTCTCGAGGTGGTTTCGTGAGCTCTTTTGATCATCTGCGCACCCACGGACTCGACCAGCCCGGCGACGCGCTGGCGCGCCGCCGATCCTCACCGCACGCACCCCCATCCCGAGAAACGCCCATCCAACGCGAGGAGATACTCATGGCAGACCTCGACCGGACCCTTGACGGCAACGCCCGCATCCGCGTCGTGGGGGTCGGCGGCGGCGGCAGCAACGCCGTGAACCGCATGATCCGGAGCAATCTCAAGGGCGTTGAGTTCATCGCGATCAACACCGACCACCAGGCGCTCAGCTCGTCGTCGGCGCATCTCAAGATCCGCATCGGCGGCAAGCTGACCCGCGGGCTCGGCGCCGGCGGCGATCCGCAGAAGGGGCAGGACGCGGCCGAGGAGTCGCGCGACGAGCTCACCAAGGCGCTCGCCGACAGCGACATGGTGTTCATCACCGCGGGCATGGGCGGTGGCACCGGGACCGGCGCGGCGCCGATCATCGCCGAGATCGCTCGCGAGTCGGGAGCGCTGACCATCGGCGTGGTCACCAAGCCGTTCCGCTTCGAGGGACTGCGCCGGCAGAAGTCCGCCGAGGAGGGCATCGCCAACCTCCAGGGTCGCGTCGACACGCTGATCACGATTCCGAACGAGCGGCTGATGCAGGTGGTCGACAAGAAGACCCCGATCGGTGACGCGTTCAAGGTTGCCGACGATGTGCTGCGTCAGGGCGTCCAAGGCATCAGCGACCTGATCGTGTTCCCAGGGCTGATCAACCTGGACTTCGCGGACGTGAAGACGATCATGCAGGGACAGGGGCAGGCGCTCATGGGCATCGGGTTCGGGAGCGGCGACACGCGCGCGGCCGACGCGGCCAAGGATGCGGTCGCGAGCCCACTGCTCGAGACCACCATCGCCGGAGCCAAGGGCATCCTGCTCAACGTGACGGGTGGTCCGGACCTCACGCTGTACGAGGTGAACGAGGCGGCCCAGCTCGTCAGCGAATCCGCGGACGCGGACGCGCAGATCATCTTCGGCACGGTCATCGACGAGCACATGAAGGGCGAGGTGAAGATCACCGTCATCGCCACCGGGTTCACCGGTCAGATCGATGTCATCGGCACGCTCAGCTATGAGCCGTCGGCGCGGCCCGTGGTGTCGGATCAGCGGCAACCGGCCTTCACCGTGGGGGGCAAGCCGACCGGCCCGTACAGCGTCGACGACCTGGACATCCCTGCGTTCCTGAGGGACCGCCGGTAGGGTTCGGGCTGGGGGTCCGGCTCCGGCGGCGCTCGTGTGCCGCAGGAGCCGGACCCAAGCCTTTAGGGGGCAGCACGTGAAGTGCCCGTTCTGCGGCGAGACGGACATCAAAGTCGTCGACTCGCGCGACTCCGAAACCGGTGAGGCGATCCGGCGCCGTCGAGAATGCCTTGGCTGCGGCAAGCGTTTCACCACCTACGAGCGCGTCGAGATGCCGCCGCTCTACGTCGTCAAGAAGGACGGGAGGCGCGAGGAGTTCAGCCGGCCGAAGCTGCTCTCCGGGCTCGTGGTGGCAGCGAAGAAGACGCGGCTCTCCCCGGCGAACCTCGAGCTGATGGTCGCCGACATCGAGAACACGTTGCGAAGCCAGAACATCTCGGAGGTGCCGAGCCGTGAGGTCGGCGCCATGGTGATGACGCGATTGCGCGACCTCGACGAGATCGCGTACATTCGGTTCGCTTCGGTGTATCGATCGTTCAAAGACGCGCAGGAGATGCGCGCAACCATCGAGGACGTGCTCGCTCATCCTCCCGGCACTCGCTCCGACTCCGCCCGACGGCAGCGCAAGCGTCGTGATACGGAGGGCCGCGAGTTGCCCCTCGACCTGGGCAAGTGAGGCGTCCGCTGTGGTTGGGGAAGTACCGGTAGCCGAGCGACTCGAGGCGGTGCGCCTCCGCATCGATGCTGCCGCCGCACGCGCCGGCCGAGACCCGCGAGACGTTCGACTGATCGCGGTGAGCAAGGGCATGCCGGCCGCCCGAGTCGACGAGGCGATCGCCGCCGGCGTCGAGGACATCGGCGAGAACCGGGTGCAGGAGGCAGCCGACAAACAGCGCCAGGTGCGCAGCGCGGCCACGTGGCACCTCATCGGTCACGTGCAGACCAACAAGGCGGCACGCGCGGCGGTGATCTTCGACTTCGTCCACTCGGTTGACAGCCGGCGCGTGGCGGATGCGCTGTCGGCACACCGGCCCCCCGGTCGTGATCCGATCGGAGTCCTCCTCGAGGTTGAGCTGACCGGGCTTCCGACCCGTTACGGCGTGGCCGAGTCCGACGTCGAGGGCGTCGTGCAACAACTCGTCAACGTCCCGTCGATCCATCTGATGGGACTGATGACGATCGCCCCGTTCACCGAGAATCCCGAGGACGCGCGCGCGACGTTCACCCGCCTCCGCCACATCCGTGATCACATGGAGCACGTGACCGGCTGGGCGCTCCCGGAGCTGAGCATGGGCATGACCAACGACTTCGAGATCGCAATCGAAGAGGGCGCGACCATGGTCCGGATCGGCCGGGCGATCTTCGGCGAACGGGTGGCGTAGCGGGGCTCGGCCGTTCGGGAGCGGACGATCTGCCGGTATCCTTGAGCCGATGCCCAGGTATTCAGCCGTCAGCGCGCGCGCGGGCTTTCCCGAGGCGGAGCTCGAGATCCTCGAGCTCTGGCAACGCACCCACGTCTTCGAGCGCAGCCTGGCGATTCGCCGCGACGCACCGCCGTACGTGTTCTACGAAGGACCGCCCACAGCCAACGGGCTCCCGGGGCTGCACCACGTTCTCGCCCGGTCGTACAAGGACGTCTTCGCCCGGTACAAGCAGATGACCGGGTTCTCCGTGGCTCGAAAGGCCGGCTGGGACACGCACGGGCTCCCGGTGGAGCTGGAGGTCGAGCGCGCTCTGAAGATCAGCGGAAAGCGGCAGATCGAGGAGTACGGCATCGCCGAGTTCAACGCGCGCTGCAAGGCGTCGGTGAACGAGTACATCGACCAGTGGCGCGAGATGAGTGAGCGTCTCGGTTTCTGGCTGGACTTCGACCATCCTTATCGCACCTACGACGGCACGTATATCGAGTCGGTGTGGTGGAGCCTCAAGGAGCTCTGGGATGACGAGATGCTCTACCAGGGCTACAAGGTGACGCCGTACTGCCCCCGGTGCCAGACCACGCTCTCGTCGCACGAGCTGAGCCAGGGATACCGCGAGGACACGCCGGATCCCTCCGTGTATGTGAAATTCCGGCTCAACGACTCCGACGGGAAGACGTTCCTGCTGGCGTGGACGACCACGCCCTGGACGCTCCCGGGCAACGTCGCGCTCGCGGTGCGCTCGGGCAAGCCGTACGTGCGCGTCGCGCAGGGCGATGAGTCGTACATCCTCGCCCGGGAGCGCCTCTCCGTGCTCGAAGGTGACTACGAGATCCTCGGCGAGATGGACGGATCCGCGCTCGTCGACCTCACGTACGAGCCGCTGTTCACCGACATGCTTCCGGAGGGTCTGGCGTTCGTCGTGCTCGACGCGCCGGAGCTGGTGAGCATGGAGGAGGGCACCGGGATCGTGCACACCGCTGCCGCATATGGTGTCGCCGACCTCGAGCTGTGCCAGCGCAGGGGCATCGCGATTCGCCATGTCGTCGGCCTGGACGGCCGGTTCCTCGACGGCCAGACCAGGTATCGCGGACTGTTCGTCAAGGACGCCGACCCGAAGATCATCGAAGACCTGAAGGAGCAGGGGAGCCTCTATCGCTCCGAGCGGATCCTGCACACATACCCGTTCTGCTGGCGCTGCGAGACGCCGCTGCTCTACTACGCCATCACCTCGTGGTTCATCCGCACCACCGCGGTCAAGAACCGCCTGCTGACCCACAACCGCAGCGTGCACTGGCAGCCGGCGCACATCCGCGACGGACGGATGGGCAACTGGCTCGAGAGCCTCATCGACTGGAACCTGTCGCGAAGTAGGTATTGGGGCACGCCACTCCCCATCTGGGTCTGTGACGATTGTGACGCGAAGTTCTGCGCGGGCAGTGCCGCGGATGTCGGTCTGACTGTGGCGGACGACCTGCACCGTCCGTTCATCGACGATGTGACCATCCCCTGCACGGCCTGTCCCGGCGTGATGCACCGCGTCCCGGAGGTCATCGACGCCTGGTACGACTCGGGAGCGATGCCCTTCGCGCAGAAGCACTATCCCTTCGAGAACAAGGAGCTGTTCGAGCACACCCACCCGGCGGACTTCATCTGCGAGGGTGTGGATCAGACGCGCGGCTGGTTCTTCTCGCTGCTCGCGGAGTCGACGCTGCTGTTCGACTCGCCCGCGTACCGGAACTGCGTGGTGGTGGGCACGCTCCAGGACAAGCACGGCAAGAAGATGTCGAAGTCGAGACGCAACACCATCGAGCCGGGCAGCATCTTCGACCAGTTCGGCGCAGACGCCGCGCGCTGGTACTTCTACGCGCAGGGTGTCGAGAACGCCGAGCTGCGGGTCAGCCCCACGTCGTTCCAGGACGTCGTTCGCCTCTTCATGCTGACGCTCTGGAACGTCTACTCATTCTTCGTGACCTACGCGCTCACCGAGGGCTACGATCCCGCGACCGCTGCGCCCGCCGTCCTCGAGCGTCCGGTGCTCGATCGCTGGTGTCTCGCCCGTCTCGCCGAGACCGTCGAGTCGGTGCGCGCGGCCATGGAGGGCTACGTGGCCTCCGATGCGGTCCACGCCGTCGAGGAATTCGTCGAGGATCTCTCAAAGTGGTACGTGCGCCGCTCGCGACGCCGTTTCTGGAAGAGCGCCGGCACCAGCGACGACTCGCTGGCGGCCTTTGCGACGCTGGAGACGGTGCTCCTCACCGTCGCCGGGCTGGTGGCGCCGTTCATGCCGTTCATGGCGGAGCGGATGTACCGAAACCTCAGTGGTTTCAACGGCGATCCTCCCTCGTCGCTGGGCGCTCCGGACTCAGTGCACCTCACCGATTTCCCCAAGGTGGCCGGAGCATGGCGCGACCCCGACGTCCTGGTCGAGATGAGCCGCCTGCGCAGGCTGGTTGAGGAGGGACTGGCTGCCCGAACCACTGCGGGCGTGCGCGTCCGCCAGCCGCTGGCGACGGCGACCATCGCGAGCGCCCCGCTGGATTCCGAGCTGGAGGCGATCTTCATGGAGGAGCTGAACGTCAAAGGCGTCCGCTACATCGATCCCGCCGGCGGCCATGCGACGGTGGTCCTCGACACCACCATCACCGACGAACTTCGTCTCGAGTGGCTCGCCCGCGAGGTCAGCCGCAAGGTGAACGAGCTGCGAAAGCAGGCGGGGCTCCGCGTCGAGGATCGGATCACGCTGCTCGTCGATGCGAACGGCGACGTGCGGCGGGCAGTCGACACGCACCGCGAGTGGTTGCAGGGCGAGACGCTCGCGGTCGCGATCCTCGATGAGCAGCTTGGTGATGCGCTCGCCGAGTGGGAAGGCGAGCTGGGAGGCGCCCGATGCCGGCTGGGAGTACGGCGGTAGCGCCCCGGGAGCGCGCCTCGCGAGGACGCATTTACGTGGTGATGCTCGGCACCGCCGCGGTTGTGGCCGTCGTCGACCACATCACCAAGTGGCTCATCGCATCGCATCTGTACATCGGACAGCAGATCTGGCCGGGCTCATTCGTGTCCATCGATCACGTGGAGAACAGCGGCGCCGCCTTCAGCGTGCTGCCACAATTGCACTGGCTCTACCTCGCGGTCGCGGTGATCGTGAGCCTCTACATCGTGTTGTCCGGCTACCAGTACGGGACCACGTGGTACCGGCAGGTGCTCATCGGCATGATCCTCGGTGGCGCCCTCTCCAACGGCGTCGACCGGCTCGTGCAGGGTTCGGTTGTCGACTTCATCGACTTCCATTTCTGGCCGGTGTTCAACGTCGCCGACAGCTGCATCGTGATCGCGATCGTGCTCCTGCTCGTGTTCAGCTTCGTACCGACGTCACACTCGCCGACCTCGTCCGCGCCGTCTGCATCGTCATGACCACCGGCAGCCCGACGGTCGTCGCGCCGCGGCTGGACATGTGGCTCGCGGACTCGCGGCGCATCACGCGCCATGCGGCGCGCACGCTCATCGATGCCGGGCTGGTGACCGTCGGCGGCCGCCCCGGCCGTCCCGGGCAGCGCGTTCGCGACGCCGCGGATGTGGTCGTCACATCGCCCGTCCCACACGACGTCGCTCCGGAGGCGCCGGGAGGAGCGATCCCGCGGCCCACCACTGACCTCTGCATCGTCGATGAGGACGAGTGGCTCGCGGTGATCGACAAGCCGTCCGGCATGGTGGTGCACCCGGCTCCGGGACACCCCACCGGGACGCTCGCCGACGCCCTCAAGGAGCGCGGAACGACGTGGTCGTTGCTCGGCGGGGCCGAGCGAGCGGGCATCGTCCACCGCCTCGACCGCGACACCAGCGGGCTGCTCGTGGTCGCGAAGACCGAGGCCGCGCACCGCAACCTGGCGCGGCAGCTCAGCGATCGCTCACTCGGACGGACCTACTGGGCGATGGTGCACGGCGGCTTCCGCGAGGACACCGGCACCATCGACGCCCCGATCGCCCGCCACCCCCGGGACCGCCGGCGCATGGCGCTCGTCGAGGGAGGCCGCGAGGCGATCACCGACTTCCGCGTCGTGGAGCGCCTCAGCGGGGCGACCGTCCTGGAGGTGTCGCTGCGGACCGGGCGCACGCACCAGATTCGAGTGCACCTCGCCTCGATCGGGCACCCGATCGTCGGCGACACGGTCTACGGGCGCCCCGATCCATTCCTGGGGCGTCCGGCTCTCCACGCACGGCGCCTTCGCCTCCGCCATCCCGGCGACGGCACCGAGCGGACGTACGAATCACCGATCCCGAAGGAGCTCGTCGCAGCCGCCGAACGGCTGCGCCCGTCGCCGGCGTGACCCCGCAGGGCAGGCTCATCGTCCTCACCGGTCCGAGCGGCGTCGGCAAGGACACCGTGCTCCGCGAGCTCTTCGCCATCGATCCGGCGCTCGAGTACTGCGTGTCATACACCACGCGTCCCCCGCGTCCGGGCGAGATCGAGGGCGTGTCGTACCATTTCGTCGACGAGCCCACGTTCCGCTCCATGGTCGAACGCGACGAGTTCTTCGAATGGTCGACGGTGTACGGCGAGCTCAAGGGACGGACCGACGAGACCGTGAACCGGGCCATCGCGTCCGGCAAGGACACGGTGATCAAGATCGATGTCCAGGGCGCGGACAAGGTCCGCCGCCGGCTCGGGAGCCGAGGGACGTACATCTACCTGCTCCCGCCGAGCATGGAGGCCCTCGAGCGGCGCCTCGTCGATCGCGCCACCGAGGACGCGGCCGGCCTCCGGGCCCGGCTCGAGCTCGCGGCCGCCGAGCTCGAGCTCAAGGACACGTACGATCATCAGGTGGTGAACGACGATGCCGAGCGTGCCGCTCGGGAGATCGAGGCGATTATCCAGGCGGCCCGTGCCAGCGCTCCGGGAGGGACGGCGTGACCCAGCCTCTCGAGGGGCACCGCGTGCTGGTGGGCGTCGGAGGCAGCGTCGCAGCGTTCAAGGCATGCCAGGTGGTCACCGATCTGCGCCGCGAGGGCGCCGAGGTGAGGGTCGCCATGACCGAGGCGGCGACCCGGTTCGTCACCCCGACCCTGCTCCGCGCGCTCAGCGGGCATCGGGTCGCCGCCGATATGTGGGATGACGACCCGGACGAAGCCGGGCATGGGATGACCCACCTCGACCTGGCGGCGTGGTGCGAGGCGCAAGTGGTGGTGGCCGCCTCTGCGGACCTGGTCGCGCGGCTTGCACTCGGACTGGCCGGCGATCCCGTGACCGCGACGGCCCTGGCTTGCCGCGCACCGCTCCTCGTGGCCCCGGCGATGGAGTCGGCGATGTGGGAGCACCCGGCCACCCAGGGTCATGCGGCGACGCTGACCGCTCGAGGCGCACGCATCATCGGCCCGGTGTACGGGCGGCTGGCGAGCGGCCACGAGAGCATCGGCCGGATGGCCGAACCGGATGTGATCGTGGCGGCGGTGAGGGAGCTCCTTGTCGGCGGGGCCTGACCCCACCATCAACGGCCTGCGATTCGTGGTCACCGCGGGCGGGACTCGGGAACCGATCGACCCGGTGCGCTTCATCGGCAATCGCTCGAGCGGGAAGATGGGCAATGCGCTCGCCGCCGCCGCGTTGCGCCGGGGCGCGACGGTCACGCTGGTGACGGCTGCCGCGGTGCCGGCCGCGCAACCAGGGCTGGAGGTCGTCACGGTCGAAACTGCCGACGACATGCACATGGCGGTGCGCGCGGCTCTCCCGGGTGCGCGCGTCCTCCTCATGGCCGCGGCGGTGGCGGACTGGCGGTCGCGCGAGGTCGCTCGTCAGAAGATCAAGAAGGGCGGGGACACGCTGATCCTCGAGCTCACTCCCACCGTCGACATCCTCCGCGCGCTCCGCGATGACGATGCCGCCACCGGTGTGTTCGTGGTCGGTTTCGCCGCGGAGACCGAGCATGTCGTCGACAATGCCATTGCCAAACTCCACGCCAAGCACCTCGATCTCGTCGTCGTGAACGACGTGTCCCGCGAGGGGATCGGCATGGGCGCTGACGACAACGAGGTGACCGTCATCGGACGGGACGGGCTGCAGCAACACATCCCGCGTGCCCCCAAGTCGGTCGTCGCCGACGCGATCGTGCGCATCATCGCGGACCGTCTGCAATGACCCTCACCACGGGCCGTCCGCAATGACCTTCGCCTCGGTCGTCCCCGAAACCCGCTCGCAGCTGCCGCGCGACGCGTACACCTATTCCATCCCCGACGACCTCGCCGAGCTGGTCCTGCCCGGTGTGCGTGTGGAGATCCCCTTCGGGAAGCGATCGATCCTCGGGTACGTCGTCGAGCGTTCGGAGGAGAGCGAGTTCCCGGATGTGCGCGCGATCGACCGCGTCATCGACGAGCCACGCCTCATTCTCGATCACCACCTCGTGCTCGCGCGCCAGATCGCCGATCGATACTGCGCACCGCTCGGCGAGGTGCTGCGCGCAATGCTGCCAAAGGGGGTTCGGACCCGGCCCTCGCGCAGGGCAGGACCGCGATCGATGTCGCGAGCCGTCTCCGAAGCCGGTGCCGCGGGGCCGCCCGAACCGCCGCCGGAGCTCAATGCGGCGCAGCGAGCCGCTGTCCAACCGCTGCTCGAAGGGATCGCGGCGCGCAGGCACCGGCGGCTGCTCCTGCACGGTGTCACCGGCAGTGGGAAGACGGAGGTGTATCTCGCGGGGATCGACGCCGCGCTGGCCGCAGGTCGTGGCGCGATCGTGCTCGTGCCCGAGATCGCCCTGACCCCGCAGATGATTCGCCGGTTCGCGGTTCGCTTTCCCGGCAGGATCGCGGTGGTCCACTCCGCGCTGACCGACGCGGAGCGCGCGGCCGAGTGGCGCCGCATCCGGAGCGGTGAGCACAGCGTGGTGATCGGCTCCCGCAGCGCGGTCTTCGCACCGGTCCCCGACCTCGGCATCGTGGTCGTCGACGAGGAGGATGCACCGGCATACAAGCAGGATCGAGTGCCGCGGTATCACGCGGTGGACGTCGCGCTGATGCTCGGCGCCCTCTGCTCGGCACCCGTGGTGATGGGCAGCGCAACCCCTCGGGTGGAGAGCTTCTTCCGCGCGCACACCGGAGACCTCGAGCTCGCCACGCTCCCGGAGCGGGTGAGTGGCCGGCCGCTGCCTCCCATCGAGGTCGTCGATCTTCGCGACGAGTTGAAGGCGGGGAACACCAACGCGCTCTCCCTCACCCTCGATCGCGCGCTGATGGAGTGTCATGCCGAGGGCGGGCAGTCGATCCTCTTTCTCAACCGTCGCGGCACTGCGACCGTCGTGCTCTGCCGCACCTGCGGCGAAGCGCTCACCTGCAGCAACTGCAGCGTGTCACTCGTGCATCACGTGGACCGCGCCAGTTGCGACTGCCACTACTGCGGGTTGTCGATCCCGCTGCCGGTCGCCTGCCCCGGGTGCGGCTCGCGCACGATTCGCGCGCTCGGCATGGGCACGGAGCGGCTCGAACGCGAGGTGCGCGAACGATTCCCGGCGCTGCGCCTGATTCGCATGGACCGCGACACGACCCGATCGCGTGACGCGTACTTCGACATCTACGACCGCTTTCGGCGGCACGAGGCCGATTGCCTCATCGGCACGCAGATGGTCGCCAAGGGCTGGGACCTCGGCAACGTCCGACTCGTCGGCATCGTCAACGCCGACACGTCGCTGCACTTCCCCGACTACCGGAGCGGCGAGTTGACGTTCTCGCTCCTCACCCAGGTGGCCGGGCGCGCGGGACGCGGCGACGAGCCGGCGCGGGTGGTCCTGCAGACGTACAGCCCCGACCATTACGCCGTGCGCCATGCGACCACGCACGACTATCTCGGGTTCGCGCACGACGAGATCCGCGTGCGCAGGGCATTGCGATTCCCGCCATATGCGCGTCTCTGCGTGTGCACCTTCGTGCACAAGGACGACCACGAGGCGGAGATCGAAACGTTCCGGGAGGCCCGGCGACTGTCTGATACACTCGGAATTGGCGACGGGCTCGACGTCCTCGGTCCGACGCCCGCGTTCCTGCACCGCCTCCGCGGCGAATACCGCTGGCAGATCACGGTGCGGGGGACAGACATCGAGAGGGCATTTCCTCACCTTCCCAGGGCCCGGGGCTGGAGCATCGACGTCGACCCCGGGGCGTGAACGGAGACATCAGCGTGGCAGTCCTTCCCATCGTCCTGGTCTCGGACCACAACGACGTCCTCACCACCAAGGCAATTCGCGTGCCGCGGGTGGACGACGAGATACGCCGTCTGATGGACGACATGGTCGAGACCATGTTCGATGCCAACGGAGTCGGCCTCGCCGCTCCCCAGGTTGGCGTGTCGCTGCGCGTCATCGTGCTCCGCGTGGACAACCAGATCTACCAGCTCGCCAACCCCGAGATGGTCCGTACCGACGGCGATCAGACCGGATTCGAGGGGTGCCTGTCGGTGCCGGGGTGGATCGGCGAGGTCACCCGCCGGATGCGGGTGGTCGCCAAGGGGCTCAACCGCCATGGCAAGGAGGTCCGCCTCAAGGGCGACGGCCTGCTCGCCCGGGCGGTGCAGCACGAGCTCGACCACCTTGACGGCATCCTGTTCACCTCCAGGGTCAACGAGGGGACCCTGCGCGAGGTCGAACCCGCAGAGGAGGCTGAGGAGCCCGGCGTCGTCAGCGCCGTGTGAGGCTCGTCTTCTGTGGCACCGCCTCATTCGCGGTGCCGTCGCTCCGGACGTGCGCAGCGCGCCACGAGGTCCTCGCGGTGGTCACCCGGGCGGACCGCTTGGGAAGCAGGGGTCGGCCTGCGCCGCGCCCGGTTGCCGATGCAGCGCGTGAGCTCGGCCTCGAGGTGCTGACCCCGGCGAAGATCGGCGCTCCCGATGTGGTGAGGGACCTGCTCGCCCGCGCGCCGGATTGCCTGGTGGTCGCCGCGTACGGGCAGATCCTGCCGACGGCGCTCATCGACCCGCCGCCCCACGGGGCGGTCAACGTCCACGCGTCGCTGCTGCCGCGCTGGCGCGGTGCGTCGCCGATTGCCCAGGCGATCCTCGCGGGCGATGCCGAGACGGGCGTGTCGATCATGCGTCTGGAGGCCGGACTCGACACGGGGCCGGTGTATTCCGCAGCTCGCGTGCCCATCAACGCCGACTCGACGACGCCGGCGCTCACCGCCACGCTCGCGGACCTGGGCGCTTCGGAGCTCGCTTCGGTGCTGGAGGCGCTGGAGCGCGGGGTGGCAGTCCCGGCGCCCCAGCCGGAGGAGGGCGTGACCTACGCACCGCGCCTCGGACGCGCCGACGGATATGTGGACTGGACCGCGCACCGTGGTGTCGATGTCGACCGGATGGTCCGGGCGCTGCAGCCGTGGCCAGGCGTCCTCGCGCCTCTGGACGGCGTGGACGTCCAGATCCGGGCGGGGGCCGTCGCCGACGCCGGTCACGAGGCCGTGCCCGGGACGGTGGCGGGTCGGGTGGGGGAGTCGGTGGTGATCGCCGCCCGCGAAGGCGGCTACCGCATCGATCTCCTCACGCCGCCGGGGAAGCCTGCCATGACACCGGCGGCGTTCCTGCGCGGTCGCCACACCCACGAGGCGGCACGCTGATGCCGCCGGCGAGAAAGCCGGGCGACAACCTGCTGGCGAACAACCGGCGTGCGCGATACGAGTACAGCATCGTCGAGTCGATCGAGGCGGGGATCGAGCTCACCGGCACCGAGGTGAAGTCGCTGCGGACCGGGCGCATCCAGCTCCGGGAGGGCTACGTGCGGATCGAGAACGGACAGGCCTGGCTCATGCAGGTGAACATCGCGTCATACCAGCACGGCAACCGCAACAACCCCGAGCCGGAACGGCGCCGCCGCCTGCTCCTTCACAAGCGCGAGATCGAGTATCTCGACGGGCGAGTCCGGACCCAGGGGCTGACGATCATCCCGCTGCGGCTTTACCTGGTTCGCAATCGCGTGAAGGTGGAGATCGGCCTGGCGCGTGGCAAGAAGCTCTGGGACAAGCGCCAGGACGTGGCCAGACGGGACGCCGAACGCGACATGGAGCGTGCGGTCAGGCGCTGACGGGCGCGCGGATCGCGACGTCGCGAATCCCCCGCACTCGCGAGCGGGGTGGCGGCCCTTCAGCCGGCGGCAGCGTGGAGGTCGTCCTCGGGCGGGGCAGCTTGCGAGGCGGCACTCGGGCGGTTGGCCTTGATGTCCGGGACCACCTGAGCGGCAAGCGCATCGATCCGCTGTCGGAGCTCGCGCAGCCCGGTGCCGCGGGTGGCGCTCACGGCGAGCGCGGAGACACCGGCGACGTCGCCGAGTCGCAGCCGGGCGGCGCGGACCTCGGATGCGGTGAGCCGGTCGACCTTGCTCAGCGCCAGGATCATCGGCTGGTCGCACTCCATGGATCGCAGCGTCTCGAGCACGGTCAGCAGCTGCTGCTCCGCGTCGGGATGCGACGCATCGACCACGAGACAGAGCATGTGCGCCTGCCGGACCTCCTCGAGGGTTGCTGCGAACGCCTCGACGAGCTCGGTGGGGAGCTTCTGGATGAACCCGACCGTGTCGGTGAGGATGACCAGCTTGCCCGAGGGCAGCTCCAGCCGGCGTGAGGTGGGATCGAGCGTTGCGAAGAGCAGGTCGTCGGCGAGCACCCGGCTGTGGGTGAGCACGTTGAGGAGCGTCGACTTTCCCGCATTCGTGTACCCGACGAGGGCGCACGACGCCAGCGGGACGTTGGTTCGCGCGGTGCGTCGCGTCCGGCGCTGGCGTTCGATGACCACGAGGCGTGCGCGGAGGCGCTTGAGCTGCTGGCGGATGAGCCGGCGGTCCACCTCGATCTGCTTCTCTCCAGGACCGCCGCGGAGGCCGACGCCGCCGCGCTGGCGCTCGAGGTGCGACCAGCCGCCCGCCAGCCGGGGCAGCAGGTGTTCGAGCTGTGCCATCTCGACCTGCACGCGGCCCTCGGCGGTGATCGCCCGGCGGGCGAAGATCGCGAGGATCACCTCGGTGCGGTCGAGCACCGGGACGCCCCATTCCTCCTGCAGGTTGCGCTGCTGGCGCGGGGTCAGCTGGTCGTTGCACAGCACCGCGGGGTTGTCGAGCTCGGCGAGGTGCGACGCAAAGGCGGCGACCACACCGGAGCGGAAGAACGTCGCGGGGTGCGGCTCGCGAAGCGAGATGAGGCTGCGCTCGAGGACCTCGGTGCCGAGAGTGCGCGCGAGCTCCTCGAGCTCGTCGAGCTCGATGTCGCGCTGCTCGCGCTCGTCCCTGCTCGCAACCGTGCCGATGACGATCACTCGCTTCAGCTTCGTGCCGACTGCGGGATCGGCTCCGGACGGCGCGTCGAAATGGGGCAACTAGCGCGTCACCGGCCGGGCCAACTCCTGGAGCACCCGATCAGCCTACCAACGGCGCCCGACTTCTGCTGAGTGGCCGGGGGCCGGGATGCGCCCCCCGCTCAGGCAGGCGGCGGAGCCGTGGCCGGGATCTTGAGCTGGATGAGCGCGCTGCCGGCAATCGTGAGGGTGGCGGCAAGCACGACGGCGAAGGTGGTCGAGACCCCCAGCGCCGGTCCCGCCAGGGCAGAGCCCACCGGCACGCCGGAGAAGTTCAACGCCATCGAGACCGCGAACGCGCGGCCGAACCATGCCCGAGCTGTGCGGCGCTGGCGCAGTGAGAACGCGCTGACACTCGAAGCCGAGTCGGCGCCACCCGCGATGGCGATCCCGATTGCGATGACGATGAGCGACGGCGCCAGAAGCGCCAGGACGGCGAGCCCCATGACGGCGCCGAACAGTGCGATCGACTCGCGCTCGCGGCCCTCGGTGCGGATCCCGCCGGCGATGAGGGCTGCGGGAACACCGGCTGCGCCGGCCAGTGCGAGTATCGACCCCACCGTGGCCGCGTTCCCGTGCAGCTGGAAGACGACCACGGGCAGCGCGACGATCACCATTCCCCAGCCCACGTTGAGCGTCGAGAACCCGATCGCGATCCATCGCAGCGTTGGATTGGTCACGACGTAGCGGAGGCCCCGCCACGCCTCGACCAGGATCCGGCCGGAAACCTCGGCTGCGTGAGCCGGCTCGCCGACACCCTGGAGAACGAGGGCTCCGGCGACGTATCCGACCGCCGCGCCGGCCAGCGCAGCGTCGCTGCCGAATACTGCGATGAGCGCGCCCGCGAGCGCCGGCCCCGCGATGTTGGCAACGCCGTAGCAGACGCTGTCCGCGGCGTTGCCCCGGTCCCACAGGTCGGTCGGCACGATGAGCGGGAAGATGGAGCGGGCTCCCGCGATGCTCAGCGTGCTGGTGAGCGATCCACCCGTGAGCACCGCATACAGGCCCCACACGGGGAGGCGGTCTGCGGCGGCGAGGACGACGATGACCGTCAGACAGACGGCCGCCACGATGAAGTCGAGCGTCATCAGGCGTTTGCGGCCATGCCGGTCGAGCAGCGCACCGGCGACCGGGCTGAGGAGCAGTCCCGGAAAGATGAGCAGGAAGAGGCTCAGGCCGGCGACGCCCGGCGAGTGATATCGCTGCAGCGCGAAGAGCACGAGGCCGACCGTCCACATCTGCGACGCTGTGCGGGTGAGCAGCGAGCTGACGAGGAGCTGCCGGAATCCGGGAACACGCATGAGCCGCCCGTAGGTCGCCGGAGGCGCGACGACGCCTTGCCCGGTGGTCATATCGACCCTGGGCAACCGGGTTCCATCGGCTCCTGGGCATGCTCCGTCGTCACAAAGGTACGCACGGAGCCAAGCGTAGCGCCGAAGCTGATCTAAGCGACCGACAGATGCGGGCAGTCCGCGGACGCCGTCGATCCTGACAACGGCGTGCCGTCAGATGTTGAACGTCGGCAGCGGGAAGAAGGTGTGGAGGATGCCGCTACCCGTCGGCGCAGGCGTTGGTGACGGCGATGGCGATGGCGATGGCGAAGGCGTCGGAGAGGGGCTGGGTGATGGCGTCGCAGATGGGCTCGGCGTCGACGACGGTGCGCTTGTCGGTGTCGACGCGGGCACCGCTTGATTGCCCGAATGGAGCGGACCGACCCAGACAAGCGCGGCGACCCCGGCGGCCGCGACCAGCCCCACGAGACCCACGATCGCCTTGGGAACGAGCGGCGTCTGCACCAGGGATCCGCTGATGGTGACAGGCTCGCCCTGACTCGGCTGCGCGACGAGCGTGAAGCGGTGGGTCCGCGCACTGCCCATCAGAATGCGATGGCGCGGGCGGATACTCAGGCGTACGATCGTCGCCGTCCCCGGCTGGGCCACGGGGTTGCGCGGACGGAAGTTGAAGCGCAGCGTGTTCTCGGGGTCGGAGGCGCGGAATACCAGTGTCAGTGGTGCGTTTCCGAGGTTGTCGCAGGCAAGTTCGTGCCGGCCCTTGTGACCGCGGGAGATCTCGGGAATCATCTCGGCGCGCAACTCCGTGAACGCGCCGACCTCCAGCGTCCCTTCCTCCACCGTCGCGTCCTGGGGCTGGACTTCGGAGGCAACCCTGATGCCGAATGGAATGCTCCCGGCGTGCACGCTCGACGACCTCGGCGGGCGGAAGTCGATGGTGACGACGCCTTGGGCGTCGGGGAACAGGGGCAGGGTTGCCGGCGCGACAGTGGTCCATGCCCTCGCATCTCCGAGCACATCGACGTGGAAATGGTCGACGACCGTGCCCGTGTTGCGGATGGTCACCGTGACCTCGGTTCCGGCGCCAGGTGCGACCTGCACTGAATTCGCCGAAATCACTGCGCGCACTCCCATGGACGGCAGAGTGTAGACGCCTTCGAGCGACCCGCGTCACGCGATTTGCGCGAGACGCTGATCCGCGCGGATGCAGGCGGACGCGGTCCTTACTGTGTTGAGACCAACGCTCCGCGCTCCTAGCAGGTCGGCGCGATGGCCACCGTGCCGGTCGTGGCGTCCGCGACGAGCAGCTGCCCATCGCTCGAGAGTGCGATTCCCTGAGGATGGTCGACGCCGGTGATCAGTCCGTATGTATGTCCGGTCGCGGGGTTGAACGCGATGACCTGATGCTTGGATGGCACCGTCACGTAGATGAGCAGATCCTTGACCGCCACACCCAACAGGCCGGAGACCTCGGGGTACTTCGTGGCAATGCCACCTCCAGGAAAGACACTGAGGAGCCCGTTGCCGCTGGCCTGGGAGACCTCGATGAGACCGTCTGGACCAATTGCCGCATCCGTCGGGATACCAATCCCTGAGATGACCACCGTCGGCGTGCCGCCTGCGGCCGGCACGGTGAGTAGACGCGACTGCGCGGTGTCCGGTACCAGGACCAGCTGATCGGGAGAGTCAAACCCGAGCCCGGACACCTGGGGCTGCGGTGGATTCGGTGTGAGTTGCAGGAACGTCGTCACCGAGAGCGTGGCCGGATCGAGTTCGACGACAAGGTCCGGACCCTGCTCGGCGATCAGCACGTTGCCATTCGGCAGGGCGACGACGCCTTCCGGCGTCGCCTCGTTGAACGTGACCATCGGTGCCCCCGTGGAGGAGAGATGCAGGACCTGGCCCTTTGATTCGCTGCTGACCCATACGCTGCCGTCGGCTGCGACAGCGAGATAGCTGGCGTCCGCGACCTGTGCGAACACAGGGAGCGAGGAGAAGCTCCGCGGCTTCGGACATCTGGAAAGCAGCTGGCCGACGGGAACGGAGCTGCTTGGGGACGGCGATGGTGTCGGCGTGGGCGCCGCCGTCGGCGACGTCCTTGTCGCGACTGCCGTGATGTTCAGACTGGCCGCGCCGCACGAGCAGATCAGCGCACCTGCGACCGCGAGGACACACGCTCGCACTGCAGCGCTCCTCCGCCACCCATTTCCATTCAGGTCAGCATTGATTTGCCGGGCATGTCCGCGCACACGCGCAGCTTAACCGCACGCACCGTTCGCACGGGCACCATCCCATGCAGGCCGCCCCTATTGACCCCAAGCGTGGCCGCCTGTCAGCATGGCGTGGCTGCCGAAAGCAGTGTGTGTTCGCTGTGGCAGTCGGAGAGAGGCGCTGCATCGATGAGTTCGTGTGCCCCATGAGTTGGATAACGAGTCGTCGCTTTCCGCGCCTACGGTCACGGCATGCGACACACCCGCCTTCCGGCGATTGAGGCGCGAACTGCATGCCGATCGGCGTGATCAGTAGCAAGATCCGGCCGCCGACCGCGTCCGCTCTGACCCGAGACCGCATCGCAGCGCAGCTGGGGGCGCTCTGGAAGCAACGACTCGGGCTGATCGTCGCCCCGGCCGGCTACGGGAAGACCACGGCAATGACCGCTCTGGCGGCGTCGGCCGGCGTCCCGGTCGCCTGGTACCGGGTCGAGGCCTGGGACTCCGACGAGGCTTCGCTGCTCCTTCACCTCGAGACGGCGCTCCGGCGTGCCATTCCCGGCCTGGCGGGAAGCTGGACCACGCTGGCCGGAGCGGCCGCCGCGGTTGAGGAAGGGATCACCACTCCCGTGCTCCTGGTCATCGACGACTTCCACACCATCGAAGGCACGCCGGCTGAGGCGCTCCTCGAACACTTCGTCGAGTACGCGCCCGAGAGCCTTGCCGTGCTCGTCGCAAGCCGCAGTCAGCCCCATTTCAATCTGCCCCGTCTGCGTGTCCTCGGACGCGTTGTCGAGCTGGGCGTCGACGACCTGCGATTTCGAACCTGGGAGGTCGAGCAGCTGTTTCGTGACTTCTACCGGCAACCCCTCGCACCCCACGAGCTTGCGGAGCTTGCCCGGCGCACCAACGGGTGGGCCGCGGGGCTGCATCTCTTCCACCTGGCGACGCGCAACCGGAGCGGCGATGAACGGCGCAGCGTGCTCGAAGCCCTGAGCTCACGCTCACGCATGATCAGAGAGTTCCTCACCAGCAACGTGCTCGATCAGCTCCCGGCGGAGTTGCGGGCGTTCCTTGTGTCGACGTCGGTGCTCGAGGTGCTCAACGGGCAGCTCTGCGACTGGTATCTCGGACGTCAGGGGAGCCAGGCGATCCTCCTCGAGCTCCACCGGCGCCGCCTGTTCACGCTCGCGCTCGACGGCGAGAACAGCTTTCGATACCACGAGGTGCTGCGGGCCCACCTGGAAGGGGTGCTCGTCGATGAGATCGGCGAGGACGCGGTGCAGAAGGCGTGCCTCCGAGCCGGAGCGCTGCTCGAGGAGGCCGGTGCCCTGCCCGAGGCACTGCGCGCGTATTCGCGTGCCGGAGACGACGACGCCGTGGCACGTCTGCTCGGCCGCCAGGGAGCTGCGCTCGCTGATCATCCCGGGCACTGGATCGAAAGCCTGCCGCCGGCCCTCCTCGAGAACGATCCCTGGCTGCTGCTCGCACTCGCCAGGCGCCACGCCGCCGGAGGACGAACCACCGCCGCCCTCGACGTGTACCGGCGCGCCGAGGCCGGGTTCGCCGGGCGCGCCGTGGCCGAGGTGTGCCGGGATGAGCGACTCACACTGCAGTCATGGGCAGCCCCCGATTCCACACATCCTCGCCAGGACCACTGGCTGACCGCGCTGCGTGCGATCCTCGATCCAAGCACCGAGAGCAGGAGTGCTCGCTTCGCGGCGCTGCCCGGGGCGCGCGGCGCGCTGATCGCGTCACTGGCCGAGCTGATCGGCGGGCGTCTCACCGCGGCGCGCGACGCAGGGCTCGCGCTCGCCCGCGAGACTGACGCGACAGGTGCCATTGCGGCGGCAGGCGCCGTTGTCGCCGGCGCTGCGTCGCTCCTGATGGGCGATCCCGCGGGCATTGTCGATCTGGGCCGAGCCGAAGATCAGGCCGAGAGCGCTGAGGCTGGCTGGATCGCCCGAATCGCCCGGGCGGCGCGATCCCTAGCTGCCTGCGGCGACCCTCCGATCGTCGCCGCAAGCGTGAGAGATGCCTGCCTGCAGGACGGAGATCGCTGGGGCGCCGCCCTCGCGATGCTGTCCGAGGGAGCCGGGCTCAATGACCGCGGTGACGCATCTGCGTCCGCCACGCTGCTCCACGCGGGGGAGCTGTTTCACGAGCTGCATGCGGGCCGCCTGCAGCGCCTGGCGCGCGACCTGGCGTCACGCTCCTGGCCGCCCGGGCGGACGGCCGATGCAGCGTTGCGACCTCCGACCGATGCGCTTCCAGCCCCGGCAACTGATGCCGTCTTGCATATTCGATGCTTCGGACAGCTCAGCGTCAGCGTCGACGGTCGCGAAATCGACGTCTCGGCGGTGAAGCCGAGAGTTCGATCGCTGCTGCGCCTCCTCGGTGCGCAGGGCGGATCCCCGGTGCATCGCGAGGTGATCTGCGAGGCCCTCTGGCCCGAGGCAGAACCGGTGACCGGTCTCCGCAATCTGCAGGTCGCGGTCTCTTCGCTGCGGCGCCTGCTCGAACCCGGCGTCAATCGGGGCGGTGGGAGCCTTGTCGTCCGCGACGGCGACTCCTACCGGCTGGCGCTCCCCGGGGCATCGACCTGCGACGTCGTCACGTACCGGCTGCTGCTTGCACGGGCTGTGGATCTCGCCGAGACCCGCCCGGCGGAAGCGGCTGCTGCGTTCGGGGTGGCCGCCGCGTGGTTGCGGACCGGACTGCTGCCGGAGGAGGGGCCAAGCGAGTGGGCCGAGACGATCCGTGAGCGCTGCCGGGCCGAGGCGTCGGCGGCGGGCCTGCACGTGGCGGAGCGTGCGCTCGAGGCCGGCGACCCGGCGGCGGCAGCGGCCGTCTGCATGGACACGGTGGGCATCGACCGCTACCTCGATCCCGCGTGGCGGCTGCTGATCCACGCCAAGGAACGGAGCGGGGACGGCGCCGCCGCGGAGCTCACCAGGCGGCGGTACGACGAGGTGCTCGGCGAGCTCGGCGTCGCCGCCGGCGATGGCACCCGGCCGCGGATGGAGAGGAGCACTGCCGTCGCGCGTTGAGCGGACGTTGAGTGGCCGTGAACCGGCGGCTGTCAGGATGCGCGTCGTGGTCGCAGTCGCAAGTGTCCAGCGCATCGCCGTGTCGATCCGCGCGCAGGACGTGATCACGCGCGCGGGCCTCGTTGCGCAACTCGCGCACCGTCCCGAGGTGCATGTCGTCGATGGCGATGCGACTGTGCCTGGCGGTGTCACCGTCGTGCTCGCCGACGAGCTTGACGGCTCGACGAGTCGGGCAGTGCGTGCGGCGCGCGTGGGCGACGAGAATCGCGTCGTCCTTGTGGTGACGCGACTCGCCGAGGGTGACCTGCTGGAAGCGGTCGAAGCGGGTGCGTCGAGCGTCCTTCGTCGCAGCGAGGCGACGCCCGATCGTGTCATTGACGCCGTTCAGGTGGCTTCGAGTGGCGCCGCCGCGATGTCCCCCGACCTGCTGGGTGAGCTGCTCGATCACGTCGGCCGTCTGCAGCGCGATGTGCTGGCACCTCGCGGCCTCCGCTTCTCCGGTCTCACCGAGCGCGAGGTACGCGTCCTGAAGTTGATCGCCGAGGGTCTCGACACCACAGAGATCGGCCATCGCCTCTTCTATTCAGAACGGACGGTGAAGAACATCATCCACGACATCACGAGCCGGCTGAACCTGCGCAACCGAAGCCACGCCGTGGCCTATGCCCTCCGCCATGGGCTCATCTAAGGGCTGGTGGCAGTCTCACAGCTGGTCGATGCAGTGGACGAAGGCTGCGATGAGGATCCCCCACGAGACTCCGCCGAGGAAGAGGATCAGCGCTTCGGCGGCCTCCACTCCGATGACCG
>Ga0116219_10000007_pt1 | contig 229155 bp, 174 predicted proteins | sample Sb_taG_4_FD_91019 | JGI IMG/M metagenome (GOLD analysis project Ga0116219, IMG submission 91019) | Peat soil microbial communities from Weissenstadt, Germany - Sb_50d_6_BS metaG | ecosystem: Environmental > Terrestrial > Soil > Wetlands > Peat | place: Germany: Weissenstadt | collected... | reverse complement strand
TGCGCTACCAGGAGGATCTGACGCCGGAGGAGATTGCGGCCACGCTGGGCGCGCCGCTGGCTACGGTGAAGAGCCATCTGCAGCGCGGATTGAAGCTGTTGCGGGCAAAGGCGTCGACGCATTTGCAGGAGTACAGTCGTGGAGCTTGAACCCATGGACGATTTTGAGCGCGAGCTGAGCGAGGCGATGAAGCGCCAGCCTGCTCCCGCCGATTTGAAGCGCAAAGTGCTGGAGCGCAGGCGGCGGGAGCATGCGCAACGACGCCAGTCGCGCGTGATGTGGTGGCAAAGGTTGGCAGCATCAATTGTGCTCGCCGGCGTGGCAGGCGGAGCGGTGTATTGGCGGCACACAGTTGAGGTTCACAAGGGCGAGGAAGCAAAGCAGCAGGTTTTCACGGCGTTGCGCATTGCCAATCGAGCGCTCGAACAGATGAACGTGCAACTCGAGCAGCAGAACCGGAAGGCGGAGTAGCCGTTTTGCGAAAAGGAATTTGGACCGCGGAAGCGCGAACCGGGTTGAAAGAGAGGAAATCGATGAGGAATCGAATGATCGTTTTCGTGTTGGGAGCTGCGATGGCGGCCATGCCTGCAGCCGCTTTGCCGGAATTGGAAGTGACGGCAGTTACGGATGGTCAAAGCGCATCGGCGCAGGCAGTTTCACCGCTGCCGTTGCCGGCGCAGGTGGAAAAGGATCTTGCGGCGCGGGCCGCGAACGTGACCGAAGTGACGCTGGGCAAGAACATGCTCGATTTCGCGGCAAAATTCATGAACGGGAATGATAAGGACCAGGCCGCGGTGAGGCAGCTGATTGAGGGACTCGACGGCATCTACGTCCGTGATTACGAATTCGATAAAGAAGGCGAGTACTCGATGGACCAGATCGACAAGCTGCGGCAGGCTTTTGAGACTCCGGAGTGGTCGCCCCTTGTGCATACGCGCGAGAGCAAGGGCAATGAGACGACCGATGTGATGGTGAAGCTTGTGAACGGTGAGCCGCACGGCATGTTCATTCTGTCGGCAGAGCCGAAGGAGCTGTCGATCGTGCTGATCCTCGGGCCGATCCGCATGGACCAGTTGGGCATGTTGAAAGGGCTGGGCGGACTGGGCGCACTGGGCGACATCGACAAGAACACGAAAGGCAAGGACAAGGAAAAGGACAAGGACAAGACCAACAAGGGTGGTGACCAATGAGCCAACATTTTTCCACCCCAACGACAAGGAGTCGATGGGCGGTCCATTTCTTCGTTCCTCTGGGATGCGCACTGCTGTGCGTGGTCATCGTGGTGCCGTGGATTGTGCGGGCGGGCGGCGGCGAAGGCGGCTTTGACGGCGTGGTGAACTCTCTCGAGAGCCGCTATCACGCGCATGCCACGCGCATCCCGTTCATGTTCCTGGCGAGCGTGATTGCGGGCGGGGCCACGCACGGAGGCGTGGGCGGCATTCACGTTGCTGAGTTCGAGCACTTCTCAGCGCCCGTTGACGGCGAAGAGCTAAATCGCATGGTCGAGGAAAAGCTCGGGCAAGGATGGGAGCGTATGATCCGCGAGACCAGCCGGCACGGCGGAGAACAGACCCTGATTTTCGCGCGTCCCGCCGGCAGACGGATGGCGCTCTTCGTGCTTGATGCGAACGGGCATGAGCTCGACGTGGTACAAGTCTGCGTCGATCCCGACCTGCTGAACGAGACTATCCGCAAGTACGAGCACCACGACCACGACGGCGAAGCGTCGAATTAAGGCGCCTGGCGCAATTCCTGAGTTGCTGTGACCTCTTGAATTCTGTGAAAGGTCGCCGCTCCCTGGGGGTCGCGTCAACTTGGGTGTCGCGGCTTCGAGATACAGGGACTCAGGATTTGCGCCTGGCGCGAGCTCGCGCCGAATGGCTAAGGCGTGCGCGTCATCAGGTCAACAAACTCTTTTTGGAAGCGCGGAAGATCGAGATCGAGTTGCGCGTGAACGAGGCGCACGCCGGTGGCCGGCTTCAGCCTCTCGGACCAGATGAGCGTGTCGCCGTAATTCGGGCCGTGACTCAGGTCCACATCCATATAGACCAAAGCTTCGCGGGTGGTGATCGCGGGATCGATCCAGGCGCATGCTTCGAGCTCGTCCCACATGTAGGATCGCGCCTGGCTCCACGCGGCGATGTAGCGCGCGGCGGGAGCCTGCGACTTCGCGATGGTGTCAATCATCTGCTTCGTGAAGGGGGCCTTGACTGAGACATCGACGGTGGTCGCATCGATTCGCGGCCAATCGGCGTGCAGGACGATGTGCGCGGCCTCGGGATCGAACCAGAAGTTGAACTCATGGCGCGGGTCGGTGGCGAACTCGGGATCGGCGGTTTGCGGATTGAGGCTGCCGCCCATGAGCACGATGCCTTTGGTGAGCGAGGCGAACTCCGGGTCGAGAGAGATAGCGAGCGCGATATTGGTGAGCGGTCCCGCCGCATAGATGGTCACATGGTGCGGATGCGCGCGCACTTGACGGATGAGGAAGTGGGCGGCGTCCTCATCGAGCGGTTTGATGGCGGGCAGGCCCTCGGGCATCGGTGGAATCTCGTAGGGACCGTGGGATTCAAATCGCGCCGGCGCGGGCGAGCTGGCGCCGTTGGCGGGCTCGGCGGTGGCGACCGGAACGCGGCCCCATGCGCCCAGCCAGGCAATTTTGCCGTAGAGCGCCGTGTCCAGGCGAGTTTCGTCTTCAGTGCGAACGAGCGGAAACACAGCGCCTTTGGCAACGGGAACATCGGTGTGGCCTGTCAGCTCCAGCATGCGCAGCGTGTGCAGGGCCTCTTCGTCGCGCCAGGCATCGCCGGTGACCATGGTGATGCCGAGCACCTGCACGTCGGGCGATTGCAGAAGCGCGAGCATCGCCATCTGATCAGTGCCGCCGGGGCCTGCACCATCCTGATCGATGAGTACGAGACGCTTTTGCGCCGGAAGCAATAGGGCGCACGCCGCCAGCAGCAACGTCGCGAACACTTTTCTCATAGATGGGTATTGTGGCATACGCGCGCGGATCGGATAAATGGGCATGGGCGCCGAAACTGGCGTCCGGGATCATCTCTCCGCCCTGACCACTGACAACTGATCACTGGCCACTGCTTTATCTGCGGCCAAACCCTCTTGGCCGGGATTGTGCTTTCACAGGAATGTTGGTTTGGCCTTCGGGATAAACGACAAGAAAGCGGTCCTGGCCTTCGCCGACACTGGCGGTCTCAATACCCTCAAGCTCGCGGCACGCCAGATGCAACATGCGCCGTTCGCGGCTGTTCATGGGCGGAAAACTGTAGGGAACGCCCGTCTGCCGGACCTTCTCCGCCGCAGTTTCCGCAGCCATGCGCAGCTCCTCGGCGCGGAGGGCCTTGAAGTTTCCGGCATCAAAGCTGATCAGATCGTGCTCGTGGTGATCCAGGCGGAGCATCTGGACGGCAAGCGTCTCGAGCGCGCGCAGCAGCTCACCGTTGTGCTGGATGACCAGCGGCACGTCTGGCCCGGCCAGCTCGACATAAATCTGGCGCGCTTCGACTCCCTGAGGATCACGCGCCCCATCGCCTGCCGTGATTCGGTATTTCAGGCGCATTCCGCCCAGCTTATTAAGGGTGTTGAGGAATGAGGCAATCTTCCCGGCGGCCTGCTGCAAATCTTCAATCGGCATAACAAACAAGTATCGCAGAGAGGGGCCGATGATGGGAGGCGATTTGCTGAAACCGGCCGAGTCGAATGGAGCTGGGGCGCGATGTCGCACGGGTTTCCAAGGCGGATGGTTTCTCGACGAAGTTAGGGTATCCCGGCACAGCGATCTACAAGTCCAGGATCAGGCAGAATGCAGGCGCAGTTGTATGCTTCTGAGTGTGCATATTTATAAGGACCTCAGGAGGGCCATTGGTCGGGGGCTTGCTCGCTCCCTGAGTCAAATCTTTGCGTGTTTGCTGCTGGCGGCTGCCGCTGTGTGTGCAGCCGCGCAAACGCAAGAAAATCCTGCTCCTCCTGAACCCCAGGCGGTGGGCAGTTCCGCGCCAGTGGAGATCACGCTGGCGGAGGCGATTCGGCGGGCGGAGGCGAGCGAGCCGGGGTATGCGGCAGCGAAGGCTGCGGGGCGCAGCGCGGGACTGGACAAGTCGATTGCCGTGGCAGGACTTTTGCCCACTGCGCGCGCTTATAGTCAGGATATCTACACGCAACCGAATGGAATAACCAGCGAAGGCGATGCAGGTGAGCCAGCGGCGCCTTTGCCCCGATTTGTCGCCAATGATTCGAGACCCTGGGAGTACATTGCACAGGGGATTGTCGAGGAAACATTCAGCCTGGCGGGACCGGCGGGTGTGCGTCGTGCTAACGCGGCGGCGGCGATGGCCGCGGCCGAGCAGGAGATCGCGCGTCGGGGCCTGGTGGCTGCGGTGACAGGGCTGTTTTATACGTCACTGGCGGCGGGCCGCAAGCTGGTGGTGGCGGAGCAGGCGCGCCGGGAGACAGAGGACTTTACCAAGATGACCACGGAACGTGAGAAGGCGCGGGAGGCGGCGCACGCCGACGTGGTGAAAGCAGAATTGCAGGAGGAGCTGCGCGATCGCGATCAGGAAGACGCACAACTGGCGGCGGAGAAGGCGCGCCTGGAACTGGGAGTACTGTTGTTTCAGGATCCGCGAACGCCGTACACACTGAGGGCGGACGAGCAGGCAGCACCGCTGCCCACGCAGGAAGAGGTGGAGCAGGTTGCGGCGAAGAACAATCCGGAGCTGAAGAGCGCGCTGGCCAGCCTGACCATGAGCCAGGCCGATGTGGAGGCGGCGTGGGGAACGCTGCTGCCCAGTGTCGGTTTGAGTTTGAACTACGGGATCGACGCCAACCAATTTTCTGTCAATGCTCCGCTCACCACTGTCGGCTCGCAGCCATTCCAGCCGCGTAACCTCGGGTACTCCACGACCTTTACCGTGAACCTGCCGGTGTGGGACTGGCTGGCCAGTGAGCACAAGGTGAAGCAGAGCGAGATCCGGCGCGATGCAGCGCAAGTGGCGCTGACCAACGCGCAGCGGCGAATGATCGCGCAACTGGACGAGGCGTACGGGGAGGCCCGCGCGGCGCGCGACCAGCTTCAATCGCTCGACCAGAGCGTGGCCACTGCGGCCGAGAGCCTGCGGCTGACCAGGCTGGCCTACCAGGGCGGAGAGGGCACAGTGCTGGAAGTGGTGGATGCGGAGAACGCCTACGTGACCGCGGAAAATGCGCGCGCGGATGGGCGCGTGCGCTACGAGACGGCGCGCGCGGAGCTGGAGACGATTACGGGAACGATGTAAAGAAAAGTGGTCAGTGGTCAGGGGTCAGGGATCAGAGAGAGAACGCAGAATATCAAGAAGAACAAAATGAGCAACGAGAACACAACTGGAACAGCGCGGGCGATCATGTTGGCTGGGGCGACGATGCTGCTGGCCATTTTGCCGGGGTGCAAGAAGGAAGCGGCACCTGCGCCGGAAGTGACAGTGCAGGCTGCGCATCCGGCGCAGGGTGCAATCTCAGAGCAAGTGACTGTCGACGCCATCCTGCAACCCCTGGCGCAGGCGGCTATCGTTCCCCGCATCACGGCGCCGGTGAAGAAGTTTTATGTTGAGCGCGGGCAGCGGGTGCACGCGGGCGAACTGCTGGTGACGCTCCAAAACGAGGACCTCGCGGCGGCGGCAATGGACACGCGGGGCTCGCTCGAATCGGCGCAGGCGGCTTATGCCACGGCCACCAAGGCGCAGGTGCCCGAAAACACGATGAAAGCAGAGTCGGACTTTGCGCTGGCCAAGGCGAACCTGGAGCTGAACCAGGACATTGTGAAGAGCCGCAACGAGCTGTTCAAAGAAGGCGCGATTCCGGGCCGCGATCTGGATACCTCGCAGGCGGCGCTGGTGCAAGCGCAGGCAGCATACGATGCGGCCAAGCAGCATTTGGACGCAGTGAAGAGCGTGAGCCGCGAGGCAGAATTGAAATCGGCGCAGGGCCAGTTGACTTCGGCCGAAGGCAAGTACAAGGGCGCGCAGGCGCAGGTGGATTCCTCAGAGATCCGCAGCCCCATCGACGGCGTGGTCACTGATCGGCCGCTTTTTGCCGGCGAGACTGCCGCAGCCGGATCACCGCTGATCACGGTGATGGACACCACGGCGCTGATCGCCAAAACACATATTGCCGAGAGCCTGGCCGTGCAATTGAAAGTTGGCAACGAGGCCTCGGTCCGCGTGCCGGGCTTTTCGGATCCGGTTCCTGCCAAGGTCTCGATGGTGAGTCCGGCTCTCGATCCGGGATCGACGACCGTTGAAGTGTGGCTCAGGGTTGAGAACAAGGCGGGCCGGCTCAAGGTGGGAACGCCGGTCAAGGCCCTCATCACGGGCCGGACCGTGGCGCAGGCGTTGCAGGTCGCGGATTCGGCGATCCTGACAGCCGATGACGGAACCAAGTCGGTGATGGTGATCGGCTCCGACGGGGCGGCGCACAAGAAGCCGGTCACGCTGGGTATCGACAACGGCACCGATGTGCAGGTGACCAGCGGGCTGACGTCTGCGGACATGGTGATCACCAGCGGATCGTACGGTCTGGATGAAGGAACCAAGGTGAAGATCGGCGCGGCAAGCGGCGAAGGCTCCGGCGGCGGAGGGAACGACTGATGCCCGCGGAAGCTGCGGGCGACGGCCAGAAGCAACCGGGTTCCCCTACGCTCGGTTCTGGGCACCTGCGTGGCGAGAAGCCGTTCTGGCTTGCCCGGTCCACGCGCACCATCTTCTTTTTCGCCGGCATGCTCACCGTGGCCGGAATCTATCTCGCCTTCCAGGTGCCCATCTCGGTCCTTCCCGAGACCAACTTCCCGCGTGTCGTCATCGGCGTGGATAACGGCGTGATGCCGGTCGAGCAGATGGAAGTGACCATCACGCAACCGATCGAGAACGCCGTCAACTCGGTTCCCGGCCTGACCAGCGTGCGCTCGACTACCAGCCGTGGCTCGGCCGAGGTGGACCTGTTCTTCAACTGGAACGTGGACATGGTGCAGTCGCTGCAGTTGGTGGACGCGGCGCTGTCGCAGGTGGAGCAGACTCTCCCCTCGACGGCGCGCATCACCACCAACCGGCTTACCTTCGCGAGCTTCCCGGTTTTGGGTTACAGCCTCACTTCCGACAGCGTTCCACTGACGCAGCTCTGGGAGGTCGCCACCTACGACCTGAAGCCGCCGCTGAATCGCGTCGATGGCGTGAGCTCCGTGGTGGTGCAGGGCAGCCAGGTGCCGGAATATCACGTGGTGCCCAACCCGGCGCTGCTTCAGGCTACCGGCGTCACCATCACCGACCTGGTCAGCGCCATCAACGCGTCGAACATCGTGCAATCGCCCGGGCTTTACTCGGCCAACCACGAGTTGATCCTTGGGCTGGTGGGCGCGCAGGTTCACGATCTCGATGGACTGCGGCGGCTCGTGGTCAAGACGACTCCGGGCGGCGCGCCGGTGCACCTATCCGACGTGGCCACGATTGAGGCGTCGACGATGCCCGTCTATACGACCGTTACCGCAAACGGCAAGAAAGCGGTGCTGTTGATGGTCAACCGCCAGCCCTCATCGAACACCGTGGCTGTGGCCGACGCGGTGGCGAGTCAAGTGACTGACCTCGAGCAGAAGCTGCCCAAGGGGGTGAAGCTCGAGCTCTTCTACGACCAGTCGCAACTGGTGCGCGACTCGATCTCGAGCGTGCGCGACGCCATCTGCATCGGGCTGGCGCTGGCCTGCGTAATCCTGTTCCTCTTCCTGCGCGACTGGACCTCGTCGCTGATCGCCGGGCTGGTCATCCCGGTCACGATCGCCATCACCATCGGAGTGCTGTGGGTGATCGGCGAGAGCTTCAACCTGATGACGCTGGGCGGTCTGGCAGCGGCCATCGGCCTAGTGATCGACGACGCCATCGTGGTGGTCGAGAACGTGGTGATGCATCGCGATTCCGGCGAGCCGCGCGCCGAAGCCGTGCACAAGGCGCTCAAGGAACTCACCGTCCCGCTCGTCGGATCAACGCTCACGCCTGTCGTTGTCTTTTTACCGCTGTTCGTTTTCGGAGGCGTCACCGGCGTCTTCTTCCGCGCGCTGGCCATCACCATGACCGCGGCCCTGATCACTTCGCTCGCCCTGGCGCTCACATGGACGCCAGGCCTGAGTTACGTGCTGCTGCATGAGGGTGGGACCTCGGGAGAAAGCTCTTCATCGCCGGGATCGGAGGATCCGAAGCGCGCCGCTCGCCACGCCGGCCCCGGGCCGCTGCTCACGCGAGTGCTCAAGGTGCACGCCCGGGCTCTCGAGTGGGCGCTGGACAAGCCTCTGTGGGCCGGCGGCATCTGCCTGCTGCTCGTCCTCGGCACATGGGGCGGCTACCAGTTGCTCGGCACCAACCAGTTGCCCGATATGGACGAGGGCGGCTTCATCCTCGACTACGTCATGCCCGCCGGCAGTTCGCTCAACGAGACCGACCGCGTGCTTCAGGACGTCACCCGCATCCTGCAGTCGATTCCGGAAGTCGAAAACACCTCGCGGCGCACCGGCCTGCAACTCGGGCTGGCAACCGTCACCGAGGCCAACACCGGCGACTTCACGGTGAAGCTCAAGCAGAAGCGCAGCCGTACCGTGTGGGACGTAATGGACGAGGTGCGCAGCCGCGTGAAAGCTGCCCATCCAGAGCTCGATATCGAGCTGACCCAGGTGCTGCAAGACAACATCAACGATCTCTCGAACACCCCGGAGCCCATCCAGGTAAAGATCTTCGCGGACGATGCGTCGCTGCTCAACCTGCTCGGGCCCCGCGTGGCCGATGCGATCTCGAAGATCGACGGTGTGGTCGATGTCGAGAACGGGGTCGACAACACCATCAGCGGGCCGGCCACCAATTTCCAGGTTGATCCCACCGTTGCCTCGCGGCTGGGCTTTACTCCCGCCGAGGTGTCCAATGACGCGACGGCCATCCTTGACGGCATTACCACGAACCCGCTTATCGCCAACGGCCGCGTGTACCCCGTCCGCGTGCGCCTCGGCGATGAGCATCGCAGTTCGCTCGACGCCATCGAGAACACCGTCTTTAACAGCGCCTCAGGCCACACGGCGACACTGGGGTCGCTCGCCGACGTTCAGCAAATGCCGCCGCAAAACGAGATCGCGCGTGAAAACCTGCAGCAGCTCGTCGAAGTGACGGCCGACCTCGAAGGATCGAACCTGGGCGGCGTGATGACCAAGGTTGAGCAGGCGGTTCAGGCTTTGCATCTGCCGCCCTCGGTGCGTGTTGAGTATGGCGGCACTTACGAGCAGCAGCAGCAATCCTTCCACGACCTGTTGCGCGTGCTCTTGCTGGCCCTGGCACTGGTCTTCGGCGTGCTGCTTGCCGAGTTCCGCAACTTCCCCGCCCCCATCGCCATTCTCGCTTCGTCGGTTCTCTCCATCTCCGGCGTCATCCTCGCCCTGTTGATCACCGGAATCACGTTCAACGTGGCATCGTTCATGGGCCTGATCATGGTCATCGGCATCGTAGCCAAAAACGGCATCCTGCTGCTCGATGCCGATGAACGATACCGCGCCGAAGGCGCCGCGCCTCATGACGCCATGCTGCACGCCGCCCAGCGCCGCCTGCGGCCCATCGTCATGACCGCCATCGCCGCCGTCTGCGGCATGCTGCCGCTGGCCTTCGCTATCGGGGCGGGCTCCGAGATGCTCCAGCCCCTGGCCATCGCCGTGATCGGCGGCCTCACCGTCTCCATGGTCCTTTCACTCATCATCACGCCCATGGTCTATTTCCTGCTCACGCGGCATCGAGAGCTGCCTAACTGACCTACGGCAATTCCTGAGTTGCGATGATGTTGAAGAGTTTTGAGCAAGGTCGCTGCTCCCTGGGGGTCCCACCCCGGGATCGCGTCGACTTGAGTGCAGCGTCTTCGGGTTACTGTGACTCAGGAATTGCGGTAGTCTGCAGCCCTGCGCCCGCGAAGAAACACCCCGCACGCCAGCAATCCCAGTACGAGGATCGAGATCGCGGTGATCACCGCGTCGGCCGTGAAGTTCGCGATCGGTCTTATGCCATGCAGCGTCCTGATCGCTTCGTGGGCGCGGAGAATCCCGCTGCAAATCGCAATGAGCAGAAGAATCACAACCATTGCGAATCGTTGCGCTGTGGTATACGGCTGCGCGACCGGATGCTCCGCCGGTTCCGTCGTGCGATACCAGTACCAAATCCAGATTGCAACGAGCACAAGTCCGGCCACCGAGCTAATATACTGGAGCAATTTGTACATTACGGACTGCCCCAGAATCGGTAATTCGACGGGCAGCCTAAGGAAGCTCCAATGCCCATAAGGCCAATAAGTCCGATGCGTAAATCCATCCCACAGAATGTGCGTGGCCGATCCAATCAGAATTGAGATCGCGATCAACGCGAGGCGAGCGGGCGGCAGAAAGGAAAATGCGCCGGCCTTGAGTCTGCGGCGAAAGCCGTCGGGCAGAAAGATCAGGGACGGTTGCTTGATGTAGCGGTGAAACAGCCATAGCGAAACCAGGCCGACCGGTAAATCGAAATAGAACATGCCGAGCAGCGTATGGCCTCCAAATCCGTGCGACCAAAGGAGTAGGAAGTATGGAAAATCGGGCACGAAACATCCCATGATCAGCGCAGAGAAATCAAGACACGTTCGTCGAAGAGGCCATGCGGCGGCAGCGTGAGACAGCGTGAACGGCATTAGTTCAAGTATCTCCTGCCGGAATGGCCGCCGTCTGGCGCAAGCCGTTTGCGTGATCATGGAGTCACAAGCTAGGATTCCACTGAAAAGGTTTTCAGGAGGGTTTTACCATGAACCGTTTCGCGGTTATCGTTGTTGCTGCTCTTGCCTTGAGCCCGCTGGCTGCGGTCGCGCAACACCCTGCCTCATCGCAGGTGGCACCGACCCCGCCCATGGGCTGGAATAGCTGGAATTTCTTTCACCGCGACGTGACCGACAAGGACGTGCGCAGCGCCGCTGACGCGCTTGTGTCCACGGGGATGAGAGATGCGGGTTATGTCTACGTGAACATCGATGACACATGGGAGGGCGATCGCGACGCCGACGGCGTGCTGCACACGAATTCGAAGTTCCCCGACATGAAGGCGCTTGCCGACTATGTGCACTCGAAAGGACTCAAGCTGGGAATCTACTCGGGGCCAGGGCCCAAGACTTGCGCGGGCTACGCAGCCTCGCTTGACCACGAAGTGCAGGACGCGCAGCTTTACGCATCATGGGGTATCGATTATCTGAAATACGATCTGTGCAGCTTTCGGTCGGCGGTGATGACGGCCCAGGCGCCGAACGACAAAGCCGAGCAAATGCGCCTGATGATCGCCGCTTACGCAAAGATGGACAAAGCGCTGAAGGCGACCGGAAGGCCCATCGTTTACTCGCTCTGCCAGTATGGATGGGACGCAGTGTGGGAGTGGGGACCTTCAGTGGACGCGAGTTTGTGGCGCACGACCGGCGACATTCAGGCCAATTGGAACAGCATTTACTCCATCCTGAACGAACAGGCAGGACTCGCGAAATATGCGGGGCCGGGCCACTGGAACGATCCAGACATGCTGGAAGTGGGCAACGGCAGACTCACATCGGCTGAGAATCGCACGCACTTTTCCATGTGGGCCATGCTGGCGGCGCCGCTGCTGGCCGGCAACGACCTGGCGCACATGCCGCCGGACGTTCTTGCCACTCTCACCAATCGCGACGTAATTGCTATCGACCAGGACCGGCTGGGCCACGAAGCCACGCACGCCTACTCTGACGGCGAGGTCGACGTCTGGACGCGGCGTCTTGCGGGCGGGACGATGGCGATTGCTGTGATCAACGCAGGCTCCGATCGAGTCTCCACGCATCCTTTTCACTTAAGCCTGACAAAACTAGGGCTGCACGGCACGCAAAAGGGCAAGGACCTTTGGGCGGGGAAGGAAATTGCTCTGACGGATAACATGCCGCTCGAGATCGCGAGCCACGACATTCTGCTGGTCCGCATCCCCGCGCCGAAGTAGCGTGACCAGCGGCTCCCGCAGGAGTATTCGCTACACTGCCCGTCCCAGGCACACGGCAAACCACTCGCGCGCGTCGGTCCAGGTAGCGGCCGCGGAGAATCCTGCTTCGGCCAGGAGCGCTTCCGCCTGTCCCGGCGAGTACTTGTAGCTGTTCTCGGTATGGATGCTCTCGCCGGGTGCGAAGTCGATCGTCAAATCCAATGCGTCCAGGCGCACCCTTTGCGCGGAGTGGCTCACCAGGTGCATTTCGATCCGTGATTGCACCGCATTCCATACCGCCCGATGCGCAAAAGATTCCGGAACGAAGTCCGCACTCAGATCCCGGTTCAAACGCACAAGCAGATTGCGGTTGAACGCCGCAGTTACACCCGCTGCATCATCATAAGCGGCGAGCAACGTCGATTCATCCTTCACAAGGTCCACACCGAGCAGGAGACAGTCACCTGCCTTTAGGCCAGCGCGCGTCCGACGCAACAGGCGCTGCGCTTCGTGGGGTTCAAAGTTGCCGATGCTCGAGCCGATGTAGAGAACGAGGCGCTGCTCGCCGCGGCCAACGGGACCAAAATGCAGCCGTTCGCCGTCGCCATCGGTGTAATCCATCACGCGCGGAGCAACGGAGACTCCGTGAAGCTCTCGCTCAATTCGCTGTCTGGCCGTGCTGAGGGCGCTGGCCGAGACATCGACCGGCTCGTAGACGACGGTCCTCTGCCTGGCGGCCGCAGCCTTCAAGAGATGCCGCGTCTTGTTTGCCGAGCCCGCGCCGAGCTCGGCGATGCGCAGGCGCGCGCCATCTGACGCGTTTGCAATCATATGGCCGGCGTGCGCCGCCAGAATGCCGCGCTCCGTGCGCGTCGGGTAGTATTCGGGCAGGCGGGTGATGGCCTCAAACAGCCGCGATCCCGCTGCATCGTAAAACAGCCAGGCAGGCAACCGCCTGGGACGGTGGGTCAGGCCCTCCGAGACAGCGGAGGCGACGCGTTCATCGACAGAGTCCCCAACATGACCCGCTTTCAGGCCGGGTTGAGTTGGAACGACAGGAAGAGTTGCAGGGGAAGCTGCTACGCTCATGGACTCTCACTTGGATGCAGCAGAATGACTTACGACGCGAGCCGGATGCCAGAAAATTGCCAGCGGGTCTCCGGCGCAAAGAAATTTCGATAGGTTGAGCGGATGTGTGCCCTTGGGGTGACGCACGATCCGCCGCGCAGCACCATTTGTCCGCTCATAAATTTACCGTTGTACTCGCCGAGCGTGCCATCGAGGGGGCGAAAGCCTGGATAGCCCAGGTAAGCGCTGCTGGTCCACACCCAGCAATCGCCGTAGTACTGGAGCTGCGCACGGCCCTGGTTTTGCATGAGTTTGGTCGCAGGTTCGGGCATCAGGTTCCCGGAATCGAGCAGGTTTCCCTCTACTGCCTGGCCTTCAGCCGCAGCTTCCCATTCGAATTCGGTCGGTAGCCGGCGGCCTGCCCAGCGCGCGTAAGCGTCTGCTTCATAAAAACTTACCTGACTTACGGGCACCTGCTCGAGGTTTGTGAGAGACTGCTCACCCCGCAAGGTAAACATGCTCCACGCACCGTCTTTCCTCGTCCAGTAAAGGGGCGCCTCCCAGCTGCTGGTCTTCACGGCGTCCCATCCGGCCGAAAGCCAGTATTCCGGCTTGCGGTAGCCACCGTCCGCAATAAACTCTGCATACTCACCGCAGGTGACGAGCCGGTTCGCCAACCGGAATGGCTCCAGCCAGACACGATGACGTGGCAGCTCGTTGTCGAAGCAGAAGCCTTCGCCGCTATGGCCGGCTTCGCGCAAGCCGCCTGCAAACTCCAAAAACTTCAGCTCCCGCGTTTCCCCTCGTTCCCTCGTTCCCTTGTTCCCTTGTTCCCTGTATTCCGGCCGCAGCGGGTTGGTGAAGAACGCATTGAGGACGTCGGTGAGCAGCAGTTCCTGGTGCTGCTCCTCGTGGTTGACTCCCAGCTCGATGCGGCGCAACGCCTCCGGTGCCGGCTCGCATTCAAGCAGCCGCTCCATGGCTGAATCCACATGCTCGCGATAGCGCAAAATCTCTTCGAGGCTCGGGCGCGCGAACGAGGCGCGCAGCCGTTTTTCGGGGAACGGCGAGAAACTTTCGTAATAACTGTTGAAGAGCCACTCGAAATCCGGATGAAAGAGCCGATAGCCGGCAAGGAACTCGCGCAGCACGAACGACTCGAAAAACCATGTGGTGTGCGCAATGTGCCATTTGGCGGGTGAGGCCTCAGGGCACGATTGCACCATCATGTCTTCAGGAGTGAGCGGCTCGCACAGGAACATCGTCTGCCGGCGCGCGGCGCGAAAGCGATTGGCAAGTGTAGTTTGCAGAATCGGGGCAGCGGTTGTGCTCAATGGGGACCTCCCATCTCGGGTCAGTTTAGTTCATTGTCATGAAAATCAGTGCATCGGGCGGATCCCCAACGGAACCAAGGCTGGGTTCGACCCGTACCCTATGGATGCTGCGTTGCGGCGCTTTGATCGAGTTTTTGCTCAGTTTGCGCAAGGCTATTCACCTTGTAGTCAGGCATTCGCGACGAACGCGGCGATCCAGGCAGCGGACTGGTATTTGCAGTGCAACGGTGCTTTAATTTGAATCGGACGATGCGAAAGCTCTTTCGCCCCCTGGTTTTTCGACAGGAGGGATCATGGGTAGATTCGATGCAAAACGCCGGCTCTGGCTTCTGATCTTCTTCGCGGCACTCTTTGGAAGTTCGCACATTCTCCTTTCCCAGGCAACGAATCCAGCTCCCGCGCAGAGTCCGGCGCCGCCGGTTTCGACGGCTACACCCCAGCCACAAAAACAACCGACCCCTGAGGAAATCGGTGACTCGCTCACCGCCCGCCAGCGCTACCAGGCTGCCATTGCTGCCTACGAAAAGGCGACGGAAAGGACGGCAACTCTCTGGAACAAGATGGGCATCGACTACCAGATGATGTTCAACTCAAAAGACGCCCTGCGCTGCTATAAAGAATCTCTCAAGCTCGATGCGCGCAATTCTCAGGTCCTGAACAATCTGGCCACGGTGTACGCCTCTCTGAAAGAGTACGGTCAGGCAGACAAGATGTACCGCAAAGCGCTCAAGTACGACGCGCAGTCCGCATTGATCTACAAGAACATGGGCACCAACCTGCTGGCAGAGCACAAGTACGACAGAGGATGGGATGCTTATAAGCGCGCGATCGCCCTCGATCCGCAGATCTTCTCTGATCACTCCAGTCCGACCGTTGAGAATCCCGCTTCGGTCCAGGAGCGGGGAGCCATGAATTACTACATGGCGCTGGGCTGCGTGCGGGCAGGCTACGCTGACTGCGCCCTTCAATATCTGCGTATGGCGTTAGATGAAGGGTTTATCACTCGCAAAAAGGTGGCAGCAGACGCCGAATTCGCCAGCCTACGCGACAATCCGGCCTTTCAGCAGCTTCTGAAAGAAGAAGACAAGCGCAGCCAGTAGTCCAAGCTGGGCGTGTTCGGGAGGCACTGCTTCTCCTGACGCGACTTTTTCCGTCCCGGCAGCGTATTTTTTCTTGCCTTCATCCCTGATTCAATGCTGTAATCGCATCATCGGGCCAAGAAAGCATCTGACGGTGGGAGTACGGGATCGCCCCTTCGATCCACTCTCCAGGAGGCAAGATGTTGAGGCTCAATGGGTATCTTTGCCTGTCGGCATGGATGCTGACAGTAATTCTGTTTGTTTGCCCCAACCTTAGCGCCCAGGCTCAAACGCAAGTTGCTGCGTTCGCGTCGACTGATGCACCATCAGGCACTGCGCTGAGGCCGGCTGACCGCGTGCTCACGCCCATCGAGACCGGCGATTCGCTTTTCTCGCAGCGCAGCTACGAGGCCGCGATTGCGGCATATTCGGAATCACCACAAATGACTGCGGTGATCTGGAATCGTATCGGCATCTCTTACGAGATGATGAACAATACCGCAGAAGCGGAGAGCAGTTACAGGCGGTCTCTCAAGCTTGAACCGAAAAATCCGCTGGCCCTGAACAACCTGGCCACGATCGACGCCTCGCGGCGGGAGTTTGGCGACGCGGAGCGCGAGGTTCGGAAGGCACTCAAACTCGACCCGAATTTTGCACTCGCCTATATGAACCTGGGCACCATCCTGATTTCAGAACAGAAGCTCGAGCAAGGTCAGGATGCCTACGCAAAGGCAATGGCGATCGATCCAGCAATCTTCAGTGCACACAACAAACCCAAGACGGACAATTCCGCTCCGGCCCATGATCGCGGCGCCATGAACTATTCCATCGCGGCGGCTTGCGCGCGCGCCGGCAGCGTCGAATGCGCCATGCAGTACCTGCGCTCATCGCTGAACGAGGGGTATGCAACCCCCGATAAAGTTGCCTCAGATAACCAGTTTGCCAACATAGCCGGCAATCCTGAGTTCCAACAGCTTTTGGCCGAGCAGCGCAGCCGGTAACGCCAGCCCGGCATTATGCGCGACTCTTCACTGCAAGTACGGCGTATAGCCGGCGGCTTCTTTAGCGTTCCTTTATATCCAGGGTGTTGTAATTGCAAGATCGGGCCCAGGGCATCCGGCGGTAAGAGCAGCGAGTCGCCCCTTCGATTCGCACTCCGGGAGGGAAGATGTTCAAGCCCACAGAGTCTTTCTGTCACTCAACATTTCTGGCGGCTGTGATCCTGGCCGCCTCTCCAATCCTGCACGCAGGCGCGCACAAGCCGGTTTCCGATCAAATTGCGTCAGACACTGGCCCTGATGCCGCGGCATCCATCGATTCCGCCCAGCTTGCCATCATCGACATCGGCGACATGGTCGCGCTCAGCGGACGCTATGAAACCGCGATCAAGATTTACGCCAAGTCCCCACGGAAAACGGTGGAGATCTGGAACAAGATGGGCATGTCTTACGAGATGATGTTCAACACAAGTGAAGCCATTCGTTGCTATATCGAATCACTCAAACTCAACCCCAACGACCCGAGCGTTCTGAACAACCTGGCCACCTTGTACGAGTCGAAAAAGGAGTATGGAGCTGCGGATCACTATTTCGAAAGGGCGTTGAGTGTTGATCCGCAATTTGCGGCGATTTACAAGAATCTCGGAACGAGCCTGATCGCCCAGCACAGGTACGCGGAGGGCCAAAAGGCCTATGAGCAGGCTTTGGCGCTCGATCCGAGTGTGTTCGACGTGCACGGCAATCCGACTCTTGGGAGCTCGGGCTCAACGCACGAACGCGGCGCGATTAACTATTTCATGGCGCTGGCCTGCGTGCGCACGGGGCAAATCGATCGCGCTCTTGACTATCTGCGAATGTCTCTGAACCAGGGGTTCGTTGACCCCACACAGGTGGCTGCGGATGGAGGGTTCGCCGCTCTGAGCGCCGATCCCGGGTTCAAGAAGCTCCTCGCCGAAGAGAGCGGCCAATAGGCTGACCGACCGGTCAAGCGCCGCGCCATTTCCCTCAAACGTGTCGACTTCATGGCGCTCTTTCACGTCTATGGCGATAGGACGTTCTTCGGATGCCGTTGGAGCTTGCAATGAAGTCACGCCTGTTTCTCGCGATCGTTGTTGCCGCCGTTTTCACCTCTGCAGCCTGTGCTCAGGATGCCGGATCAACCGCGCCTGCGGGCCAGATCTCCGGTCAGGAAAATGGCGGAGGCTACGGCCAGCATGGCGGCCGCCGAGGGTTTGGCGGCATGAGCGGTACAGGCATGGGAATGATGGGCCGCGGCGTTATGGGAAACGTGACTGAAGTGGCCGCCGATCACTACACGATCAAGACAGAGACGGGCGATGTCTACACTATCCACTTCAGCGCAAATACTCGCATTGTGAAACAACCTGCAGGCATGCGTGGGCCAGGCGGCTCGGGTGGTGGCGAAGCCGGAGGGGGTGCGGGCGGCGGAGCGGGCCGTGGCAGCTACGGCGGAAATCCTCCTGAAGAAATCAAGGCCAGCGACATCAAAGTAGGTGACGCCATCGGCGCCGCGGGCGAGATCGACGCCACGGCCAAGTCAGTAGGCGCGGTTCGGATCATGCTGCTTGACCCGGAAACCGCGAAACGGGTCCAGGAGATGCAGGCAAATTTCGGGAAGACCTGGCTACAGGGCAAAGTGACGGCGATTGACGGCGCAATGATCACACTCACGGGCGCACTGGATAACGCGCAGCACGTCGCTGTGGCCGACGAGAACACAACGTTCCGGAAGCGGCGCGAACCCGTCACGCTGGCCGATATTCAGGTTGGTGACACCGTGCGCATCGAAGGCGCGGTCAAGGACGGCGTTTTTTCAGCCACCAGCGTAAGCGTTGGTGGGATGATGGGCGGCGAGCGACCGAATGGCCCGGGCATCGCCCCACCGCAATAACGTAGATTTGGAACATGCGGCGCTCGACTTATGCCACCCAAAGGCGTGAACCGTGAGCTGATGGGCACGAGTCAGGTTGTGTGAGCTGTGCGAGGTAATTCTGTATCAGCGGTGTGGACCGCAGACTTCTGCGGTGATCTTCGAGACGCGCCGCAAGCACGTTTGACACAGCCTGGTTTAACATTGCTAACTATTGTTTTTTGAGTTAGATAATTACCCTCCCAATGAGCCAAACCGTAAGTCACTTGCCAACCCTCTAACCGCTGCTGGTACAAAGCCGCATGGCAAAGCAGAGGTGTATCTGGGGAATATCCGCTCATTGCGGGGCCGGGCTCTTTCCGATCCCGCGATGATGAGGTTACGAGTGGGCGCGAAAAAGGCACCCAATCTTCGGTATTTGTCCCAAGCTTGCGTTGACTTCGCTCAATGGCTCGTCTATTGTGCAAGTTACACAATAGACAATCGTTTGTGTAGCGATTTGCAATCGATGCCGCGGCCATCGCGGTAAAAAAGGAAAGGCGGGCGCGCTCGCAAGCTGCAGAAGGGCGATGCCTAAACATATGCAAGCAAACCTTCAGGAGGACAGAATGAGGGCAAACAAAGCGACACAGGTCTCTTCTCGCAGTGCAGGCTTATGGAGCCTGATGCTGCTCTTGGTCTTTGCCGGCGCCAGCTTGACGGCGTATGCGCAACAAATCACCGGTTCGATCGTGGGAACAGTGAAGGATCCGCAGGACGCGGTGGTTTCCGGGGCAGGCGTGAAAGCAACCAACACCAACACCGGGTTCACGCGATCAGCGCCTGCCAACGGATACGGTGAGTTCCGCATCGACTATCTTCCCGTGGGGAACTACACCGTGGAGGTGACCGCAGCCAATTTCAAGACGTTTGTGCAAAAAAACATCATGGTCACGGTCGATCAGACGCAGACATTGGCGGTGATGTTGGAGATCGGCGCGCAAACCCAGACCGTCACGGTGACTGAGGCGCCGCCGCTGGTGGATACCACCACGGCAGAACTGGGAAGGACGATTTCGCCTGCTGAAATCACTGGCATGCCTCTGGTGAACCGCAACGCCTACTCCATGCTGTCGCTAACGCCGGGTGTGATGGCCAACAGCATGAGCCAGCAGAGCAACCCCAGCGGCACGCCGAACTTCGTCATCGGCCTGCCTTCTACTGACGTGCAGATCAACGGCTCCATCGACGGCGGTAATCCCGAAGTCAGCTTTTACCTGGATGGGGGCCTGAACATCAACGGAATTCGCAACTACGGCAACCAATTGCCGAATCCCGATGCTCTTGAAGAGTTTCGCGTCGAGACGAGCGACTTTTCGGCGCAGTACGGCCATATGTCGGCTGCGGTCGTCACGGCAGTGACCAAGTCGGGCACGAACCAGTTCCATGGCACGCTATTCGAATTCAACCGCAACACCGATTTCAACGCTTACAACTGGAACGCGCCGAAAGACCTCAACGGAAACTTCATCAAGGCGCCGTATCACCGCAATCAGTTTGGCGGAGTGATGGGCGGGCCGATCAAGAAGGACAAGGCTTTCTTCTTCTTCAGCTACGGCGGGCTGCGGCAAGTGGTTGGCCAATACGTCAGCGGCGGCCGCGTACCCACGGCGGCGGAACGTCTGGGCGACTTCACGCAAGACCTGCCCAATCCCAGCGACAGTGCCGGAAAGTACTCCTACTATCATTCAACGCCGTTCACCATCAACAATCCGGTGACGAAGGCGCATTACACCGGCAACACCAACACCAGTTCCGGCTGCCCGGCGGGCGGCACTGCGAACAACCCGACCAACCTGAACTGCCTGCCTCCCAGTGCAGAGGACGCGTTGGCTGCCACCGTCATGGGCGGCAAGAATACCAATGCGTCGCTGCCGCTGCCCAATGCGCCTCTGAGCGGCTCGAGCACGAATCTCCAGTGGATCGGCTACTTCACCGGACCGACCGACGAGAACGAATATCTCGCCAAGTATGACCAGGCGCTTAGCGATAAGGATCACGTGGCCGCGACGTATTTCTTTGTGCGCACCACGCAGAACGCCTTCGGTGGCGGCAACATAGCTCCCTGGACGATCAATCAGTCCTACACCAACCAGACCAACGCAAACGTCAGCGACGTTCACACCTTCGGCCCAACAACAGCAAACCAGGCTTGGCTTTCGTATACGCGGGCGGCCGGCGGACGCGTCAACCTGCCAACGGCCAACGCGGGCCAGCTCGGCTCCAACTACACCATTCAGGGGCCTTCGACGCTGCCGGATCTGAACGTATCCGGATATTTCCACGCCCAGGATTCTCTGGCCGGTCCGGTCACCACGTCGGACTTTTATTCTCTCCGCGACATGGTCAGCATGACCAAGGGCAAACATTCCCTCTATTTTGGCGGCGAGCTTGCGCTCGACAAGGGGATGTTCGTGGGCAATCTGTATAACTACGGCAACTTCTCTTATGCAAGTTCCGCTCCAACCACTACCGGCAATGCATTGGCCGATTTCTACACAGGCATGCTTTCGTCGATGGAGCAGGACACGCCCTACCACACGTTGATGAGCGCGTGGCACACGGCCGTATTCTTCCAGGACAATTACCGCATCACTCCCAGGTTCACTGCGGATCTTGGCATCCGTTGGGATATCGACACGCCTCCGGTTGAGTCCTCAAATCTGACGGCGGCCTTCATTCCCAGCAAAGCCGCGCTGACGAGTAACGGAGGCGTCGGTGGCACAGAATCCACAGTGATTCCGAACGCGCCGGCAGGCATGTTCTTCCCGGGTGACTCGGGTGTGGCCCGCGGCATCATCAGCACGAAATACCACCACGTGGCGCCCCGCATCGGCTTTGCGTGGGATCCGTTTGGTGACGGCAAGACCGCCATTCGCGCGGGCGCCGGCGTCTTCTACGGAACCACCAGCGGCAACGAGTGGAACCAGCCCGGCAATGCCAACCCGTACGCAGTTCGCCAGACTTTCGGGTCGGTGCGCTCGGCCTCAGACCCGTACAACACTCAAATGGTGAATGGGACCGCATCGTCGTTCCCCAGCGGGGATCCCTTCCCGTACACCTTCAATCCCAAGAGCCCGCGCTTCCTGCTTCCGGCCAGCATTGAGAGTATTGGAACGAACGTGCAATGGCCCTACATCTACCAGTTCAACCTCGCCGTGCAACGGCAACTGCCCTGGCAGGTCGCCTTGACCGCGGCGTATGTTGGCACGATCTCGCGTGATGTTCCCACCATGATCGATGGCAACTACGCGCCGTATGTCCCGGGAATCTCGGGTGAGAACTCAGGTTCATCCGGAACGGGCGGCTACAACGCGCGGCGTCCTTACGACCAGAACGCCACGGGCACAGGAACCCTGGGCCAGAACATTTTCCTCATCACCAACCAAACAGCCTCTTACCATTCGCTGCAGATCGCGGCGGGCCGGCCGCTGGCGCGCAACGTGATGGTGAACGGCTACTACGTCTGGAGCCATGCAATCCAAAGCAGCAACGAGTCGGCTATCGGACAGATGACCGCGCAGGACTTCGCCAACCTGAACGAGGAGAGGGGCCCGATGGACGCGGACCGGCGCAACATCGCCACCATCTCCGGCATGTGGAACATCGATTACTACCATGGCAAGAACTTCTTCATGAAGCAGGTAGTGAACGGCTGGACGATTTCGCCGATCTGGGTGATGCAGAGCGGGTCGCCGTTCTCTGTCACGACCGGTTCGAACAAGAATGACGATAGCGCGAACGCAAACCGGCCTGACTTTGACACCGTAAATCCGGTCAGCGCATTTCTTGACCCGCATCGCCCTCGCGCCAAGGCAGCGGCTGAGTGGTTCAACACGGCAGCATTCGTCAACAACGGCCCCGGCATCGCGGGCGGCATCGGGCCCGGCGGCGCCGACGGCAACGTGCCGCGCGATTACCTGCGCAATCCGGGTTACCGCGACGTCGACCTGGGACTCTTCCGTGATTTTCGTTTTGGGGAAGGAATAACCTTCCAACTTCGCGGCGAAGCGACCAATGCATTTAACCTCGTCAGCCTGGGAGGGCCCGGGGGGAGCGGTCCGCCTCCAACGGATGGCGCGGCACCCTCTTCTTCCGGCTTCGGCGTGATCACCGGCGCCTCAAGCCCCCGCGTCATCCAGGTGGGAGGCCGCCTGACCTTCTAGATGTTGGGTGTTGTCTAAGAAACTCAGGCCGGACAAGTCAATCTTGTCCGGCCTTTTTTCGCGCCCTGTCGAGCGCTGCAAACGAAAGCGGATGGAACCCCTCAGGTTGGGTCCCGTCCGCTGGTAAATCGATGCCCGTTTATTCGATCGATTGCAGAGTCCAGGCTCCATTCGTGAGGACAAACGTGGCTTGGCGGGTGGAGGCCAGCATGTTGCCCGGGGTCTGGGCGATCCCCTGCAGTGGTTGCGGGAGCGGAGAGAGATCGACAGAGTCGGTGAAATTCACGACTCTTGTTTCTCCCACGGTTTCGATGTCGCCCAGATTGCCGAACTGGTGACGGACATTCGCCAGGGTTTCCACAACCACACTGAAGCGCGGATCTGTCGGGCTGTCCGGCCGCCATTGGATCAGGTCGCCGGCACTGGCCAGCTTCACCAGTTTCTTGCCGTCCGGCGTCAGCGTGAAGTCACCCCAATATCCGTTTGGATATCTCTTGGTTTCGACCCAATACTTCGCCAGAATGCCCTGCGTCATACCCCGACTCGCCAGTGTGATGTCAAGCGGCGCAGGCGGAGTCTGGTCATACTTGGCCTGAATCATCGTCTTTGCCTGGGCCTGCGTTAGCTCTGGAGCCGACTTGCACCCCCCCAGCCACCATCCCGCGCTCAACAGAACCACCGTTGCCAAAAGCTGGATCTTCACCCTGTTTTTCACGATTCCCCTTTCACCGCATGAAACGGTTCGATTTCCTTCGCTCCGCCATTTTTCTCCTACTTTCCGCTGCTGTCAATCAGGCTGACAGTGACCCTGCTCACACATGTAAAATCTGCGAGTTGCGGATAGGGAACTGCTCAAATTGAGAGCCAGAGTTAGTAGACCCTCATTTCGCTTCTTGATCGTTGGGCTGTGCGCCTGCGATGCGCTTGAGAAGAAAGTCTAGGAAACCTTTTTCGTCGGATTTCAGACAGACCTCCACATTGGGCGGTCCTGCCACAGGCCGAGTGAAACCGTTGTCGTCGACGTCGAGGCGCATAGGCTCCACGGGGCAAAGCTCCGGTCGTATCGCGTAGGCGGTAGCAACAGGATCAAAGAGCGTCGGCATGCGCCACGCGCTCGCTCCGGTCCACTCGTGGTAGAGAAAAGTCAACTGATCCGACAGAGGTGAACCGCTGGAAAGAACTTGCCCCAATTCCGGCAGCGTGAGATGAATCTGGGTTGAGTCGAGCGGCATCATGAAGACCGGCACGCTTGACTTAAGTAGCGCTCGAAGACCTGCCGGATCGCAGCGAATGTTCCACTCGGGGGATGGCGGCTCGTGGGTATTTCCGGATTTTTCGTTATCGTAGCCGCGATCGATACTGCCACCCGTCAGGACGACTCGTTTCAGCTTGCGGAATATGGCGGGGTCGCGCTCGACAGCTGCCTGCACATTGAAGAGCGGGCCGATGGCAATCAGCGTGATCTCGCCAGGGTGTGCGCGGATCTCGCGCAGCAGAAAGGCAACTGCGTCGCCGTGTTTTTGTCCAGGCGCCTGGAGTGCGTAGGCGGCTTGCGTGAAGTGATTCGTGGCGGAAGTGAAGACTCCTGCCTGCACCGGGATCTCTTCGCGCCCGACAGAAGCAAGGTAGCGATCGACAAGGCGTGCGCGCAATTCGGTGTCGCCGAATGCCGTGGTGATGCCGAGCAGCTTGACCTCAGGGCTGCGCAACAGAAGAGCCAACGCAAACGCATCATCGATATCGTCGCCGATGTCCGTATCGAGAATGACTAGTTGCTGTGCTGCGGGCTTCATCCTGGCTTCCGCCGCTGGCTGCCCGTGTGCCAAAGCGCCTGCGGAAATTGTCAGCACAAGCGCTGCGAAACAAAAGATCGCGCCCTTGGTTTTCATGCGCCCAATTGTAGCGGGAGCAGATGGGTTCCACACGAACCCGGTGCGATTTCAAGGGTGAAGGCGCCGTTCAACCGGCAGATTCGGTTGACATCGCGTAAAAGCTCAAGGCGGCATCGCCTTGCTCGAGCAGTCGCGTACGCTTAAGGCTGCCATACCGCTCTTCAAGTGCTTGCTTGCGCCTGTGCTCAGCGACAACGACCGCGCCGGGCGCAAGAATTCCGGCATTCGAATGGCCCAACTGCTCCATTGTCGCGGCATACTCCTGCGCCGCGTCGTAAGGCGGATCGAGAAAGAGCACTTCGTGCAGTTCTGGTTTTGGACCGGCTTCCGCAGCGGAACGGAGAAACGTCTTTACACTCTCCGCATAAACGTGGAAGCCGCTGGTAATTCCGAGGCGTGCGAGATTGCGATGCAACACCTTGAGCGCGGCGGGGGCGTGTTCGACAAACGTCACCCGCGCCGCCCCGCGACTGATCGCCTCAATGCCTACGGCACCCGAGCCGGCATACAGATCAAGGAAAACGGTCTTCGGCATTCTCGGTGCAAGCACGTTGAAGAGCGTCTCGCGCAGACGATCGCTCGTCGGCCGGGTGCTCAGTCCGGGAGGGGCCTCGAGCACACGCGAGCGGTACATTCCAGCGATAATGCGCATCGACAATCAGCATAAGGGACGTACTTCGCTCTTTGCAGATCGACTGCCCGGGAAATGATGCAATTCCCGGGAGCCGAAAGCTGAGACCTATCTTTGGGCAGGAGACTCTACAATCGGAATATGCGCGGTTGGTCTATCCCGTTGGGCCGGTGGATGGGCGTGGAGCTGCGCGTTCATATCTTCTTCCCGCTGCTGATTCTGGTGCTGTTCGCCATCAGCGGTCCTGATGGCTGGCCGCGTGGGCTGGCGCTGTTTTTCGCGCTGGTGGCGGCCGTTGTGGTGCGCGAGACCGCGCGGTTGCTCGTCGCGGCGTGGCTGGGACTTCGGCTTCGCGCCGTCCTGGTTTTGCCAATCGGCGGGCTTTTCGCGTACGCCAATCCCGAGAGCCAGGAAAATGCGAATCGTGGACTCGGGCAGTGGATTCTCGCCGCTGCCGGGCCGCTGGCGAACTGGGCTGCGGCCCTTACCGCTGGAGCCGCAATCATGGGTGCAAGCGGCGACGTGCGGCTCATGGACCTTCCTCTGATCTCCCCTGCTCACCTGTTGCGCAGCCTGGTCTGGATGCAGGCGTTCCTGGGTTTGCTCCATCTGTTGCCTGCGTATCCGCTCGACTGCGGGCGGTTGATCCGCAATGCATTTGCGCGGACGCACGGATTCGGCCCCGCAGGGCGCGCCGCTGCCGGCCTTGGCCAGGCGTTGGCTCTTACTGCCATGCTGGGTGGCATCCTTGCGCAAAATCCATGGCTCATCCTCGCCGGCTTTTTCATTATGATCGGCGCGCAAGTTGAAGATCAGGGGGTCTTCTTCCAGTCTGTCGTCGATACGGTGCGCATGAGCGAGGTGATGCTGACTGACTTTGCCACGCTCTCGCCCTCAGATACACTCGCTGACGCCTTGCACCGCTGCGTGCATTCGCTGCAGGAGGATTTTCCAGTGGTTCGCGGACCGCAGCTCGTGGGCATTGTCTCGCGGCAACGAATCGTCGACGCGCTGCGGAACGACGGCAACGGTTATGTGCAGTCGGTCATGTCACGCGCATTCCAGGTGGCGCGGCCTGAGGACACGCTGGGCACTACCATCCGCCGCCTGACAGCCGGCCACGGCCTGGGTCTGATTCCAATCACCGAAAGCGGGCGCGTTGTGGGCGTGGTGAGCGTGCAGAACCTCATGAGCTCCATGTCGCTGCTCGCCGAGCAACGGCGGATTGAGCGCCAAGAGCAAGGCAACTGAGGGTTACGCCATGGCGCAAGAGGAAGATTCGGCGCTCGCCAGAGGGGCCGCGCCGCTCATGCCACTTGCTCCCGGTCTCTATGTCGTCGCCACTCCAATCGGCAACCTGAACGACATTACTCTGCGCGCGCTCAATGTGCTGCGCGGCGTGGATCGCATCGCCTGCGAGGACACTCGCCAGACGCAAAAGCTGCTCCATCATTTTCAGATCGCGACGCCCACGGTCAGTTGCCACGAGCACAACGAACCGGCTCGCGCCCGGGAGCTGGTGCAGGTGATCAAGGCCGGCGGGCGCATCGCGATCGTCACCGACGCCGGCACGCCCGCCATCAGCGATCCGGGCGGCTGGCTGGTGCGTGAAGCGATTGCCGCTGCGGTTCCGGTGATCCCGATTCCCGGCGCGAATGCCGCCATCACCGCCTTAATCGCCTCGGGGCTGCCGGCTGAAGAGTTCGAATTTCTTGGATTTCTGCCAGAGAAAGCCGGCGCACGGCGCACCCGGCTGGAGAAACTGGCTGGGGAGCCACGGGAAACGGCGCGGACTCTGATCTTTTATGAGGCGCCACATCGCATTCTCGACACGCTGGCGGATCTTGAAAGCGTTTGGGGTCCCACGCTGCGCGTGGTCACAGCTCGTGAGCTGACCAAAATTCACGAGGAGTTTGTACGCGGGACGGTCGCCGAGGTGCGCAAAGAACTTGCCGTGCGGGATCGCATCCGAGGCGAAATTACGCTGCTGATCGAAGCGCCGGCGCGGAGCGCATCTTCCGGCATCGCGCCCGGTGCGGCAAGCGCGCACGAAAAGATCAGTGACCGCATTGCAAAGATAACAGCCGAGCCTGGTGTCGATGAGAAGGAAGCGTTGAAGCGGCTGGCGCGCGAACTGGACCGATCGAAAAGCGAGCTTTATCGCGAATTGCAGCGCGAACGGGCGGCGAAGCGCTAGGCCGCATTTCTCACAGGTCGCCGAGAATTGTAGCGCTGGTCTCCCGACCGGCTGTCGTGCGGGCGTCCTCGCCCGCACATGCCCTTAAACAAGTACCAAGTCTTACACGTCAAGTACTTCTCAGGCTTTTTCCACGTCCACCAGCACGGAGTAGAAGGTCGGCCCGCCGCCGATGTCGGTGAGCCGTTCGCTGGTCAGGGCGTTGATGTTGACGCCCTCCGGGTGCAGCTTGGCCCAGTCGAGCCGCGCCGCCACCACACCGGCAGGCAAATCGGCACTGAGTTTCACCGTCAACTCGATGGCGCCGCGGTCGTTGAAGACGCGAACGCGGTCGCCCTCGGCCACGCCGCGGGACTGAGCATCGGAGGGGTGCATCTCGAGCCGCCGGCAGCTCGATGCCTCCACCTTGCGATGGCCGGGTAAATTGGCGAAGGTCGAGTTCATGTAGTTATCGTTTTTGCGGCCGAGCAACTCGAGCGGGTAGCGCTTCGCCGTTTCGCTCCAGCGGGATTCCGCGGCAGGAACAAAGGCCGGAAGCGGGTCGAGACCAGCGGCTGCCAGTGCCTCAGAGTAGAACTCGATCTTGCCTGAGGGCGTGGCGAGCGGGAGTGAAGTATATGGAAGGAACGGCTGCTTTTCGGGATCGGCGTGAAACGCGAGCGGAATGTGCCCTTCGCTCTCCAGATCTTCAAGCGTGACGTGTTCCATGTTCGGGTTTGTGGAGTGGCCGTCGGCGCCGATCGAGAGCGCCTGGCAAATGATCTCCTCCGGCGAGTCGCGGAAACAGGTTTCAGTGAATCCCATGCGCTGCGCGAGCTGGCCGAAGAGCCATACGTTCGAGCGTGACTCGCCGAGCGGCTCGATGGCCTGCTTTGAAAGCTGCACGAAGTAGTGCCCGTAGGCGCCCTGCACGTCAGTGTGCTCGAGAAACGTAGTGGCCGGCAGAATAAAGTCCGCATAGTCGGTGGTGTCGGTGAAGAAAAGGTCATGCACCACGGTGAAAAGATCGTCGCGCTCCAGGCCGCGCTGGACCGCGTTGTGATTCGGAGCGATCGCGCCGGGGTTTGAGTTGTAAACAAACAGCGCGTGAACGGCGGGCCCTTCGTCTTGCTGCGTTGCTCTCTCGCTCCCTAGCTTCCCGTTTTTCTGATCTCTTCCCAATTCTGTTAACGCGCGGCCCAGCTCGGACATGTTCACGGTGCGCGCCAATCGGCCTAGCGGCGAGGCGAGAGCCAAATCGGGGCGGCGTACCGCTTTCTCATCCCACTGGAAAGCACCCGAAGTGGAAAGCTGAGCGCCGCCGCCGCGATCCTTCCAGGCGCCGGTGAGCGCGGGCAGCATGGCGATGGCGCGCACTGCAGCGCCGCCGTTTTCGCAGCGCTGCACGCCGTAGTTCAGGCGCAGCGCAGCAGGGCAGGTGGTGGCGTACTCGCGCGCCAGTTGCTCGACCTCCGCCGCAGTCATTCCGGTGAGATGGGCCACGTACTCCGGCGTGTACTCGCGCGCGCGTTCAGCCAGGCGCTCGAATCCGTGCGTCATCTCCGCGATGTAGGCGCGGTCTTCCAAAGCTTCGTTGAGGATCACGTGCATCATGCCCAACGCCAGTGCTGTGTCGGTGCCGGGGCGGATGGCGATGTGCCAGTCAGCCACGGCCGCGGTGCGCGTGCGGTAGGGATCGATGACGATCAGCCGCGCTCCATTGCGCCGCGCTTCCTCAACAAATGGCCAAAGATGAATGTTGTTGCCGTGGATGTTCGCTCCCCAGGCGAGGATCAGCTTCGCCAGGCGGAAATCCTCAGTGGGCGTGCCGAGCTTCTTGCCGTAAACAGAAAGCCACGCCTGGCCACCCGCTTCAGAGCAGATGGTACGGTCAAGCTGGCTGGCGCCGAGGCGATGAAAGAAGCGGCGATCCATAGAGCCGTAGCCAAGCACGCCAATTGTGCCCGCATAGCTGTAGGGCAGGATGGACTCGGAGCCGTAGCGGTCGCTGATCTCCTTCAAGCGCGCGGCGATGGCGTCGAGTGCTTCGTCCCAGCTCACTCGCTCGAAGGCTTCGTGCTCCTGGCCACGCGGCAGTGGCCGTTTTGCCACGCCGGTTTTGCGGCGAAGCGGGTAGAGAACGCGGTCGGGCGCGTAGACGCGATCGAGGTACTTGGCCACTTTGCCGCAGAGGAAGCCGCGCGTGACCGGCTGCGATGGGTCACCCTCAACTTTCACGGCGCGGCCTTCTGCGTTCACTGTCACCAGCACTGCGCACGAGTCGGGACAATCGTGCGAGCAGACAGTGTGAACGATGCGTAGGGCCGGGGAAGCCGGTGGTGCAGCCATGCCGTCATTGTAAGCTGGACGGGGAGTTTCGATTGCAGGCTTAGGCCGGGCATCCTGAATCCGCATCTGCTTTCGCTCGATGGATGGACGCGCCGGCTATGCAATCGCAGTGCCATTTTTAAGAGGGGCCGCAAAAAACAGGCGAGCCGAAGGGGTTATCGAAGGATTGGCCTGAACAGATACTGGTGATTCTGGTCACAATGGGATTTCCGGCTTCCGGGGACAATAGATCGCAAACCTTACAGGTAAACTGATCACGCCATGAATTGCACTTTTTGCAAGATCATTGAAGGAAAGATTCCGTCCACCTCTGTTTTTCAGGACGAGTTGGGCTTTGCATTTGCCGACATCAACCCAAAGGCGCCTGTGCATGTGCTGGTGGTGCCGCGTGAGCACATCGGCTCGCTGGCCGCGGCGGATAAAGACAATCGCGCGCTGCTCGGGCACCTGCTGTGGGCGGCGGCGGAAATTGCCCGCAAGAAGGGCCTCGCCAACGGCTACCGAATCGTGGTGAACACCGGTCAGGATGGTGGTCAGACGATGGACCACCTCCACCTGCATCTGCTGGGTGGCCGAATGATGACCTGGCCGCCGGGATAGAAAGTCAGGGAGTAGCCAGAGATAGGGAATAGAAAAAAGGCGCGCCGAAATGGCGCGCCTTTATTGCTTGTTCAGGTATTGAGCTTTTCTGTTTCCCTGCTCTCTGCCCTTAAAACGCCGGCTGATGCGAGTGCTCTTCTTCTTCTTCCACGCCGTAGCGCCGCAGAAGGATGGGCAGGCTTTGCGAGAACGCCGAGCGCGGCATGACGACGTCACATCCCGCCTCGATGGCCTTCATCTTCAAGTCGCCCTGCAGATGGTTGAGAAAGCCGATGATGGAAACGGCCTTCTTGAATTTTCCTTTGAACTTGGGAATCAGCGCCATCGGCTTGGCGTTGAGATTGTTCAGGTCGAAGACCAGCAACGCAGGCTTTTCGCTTTCGTGCGCGTCGATGAGGCGCGCCACTGCATCCTTGTTCTCGCCCTTGATGAATTCGACCTTCACGCCGAGCTTGCGCGCCGTCTCCTGAATTTTGGCGAGGAAGAAGAGGTCCTCGATGAAACAGAAGATCCGGGTCGGCGCATCTTCGCGGATCGGCGCAGGCGGCTGGGCCGAATAGACGTCGGGATAATAACCTCCGCCATGGCCATTGCCCGAGGTGGGAATGGTGGAAGGCGGTCCGTCAGCAACGTTGCCGTTTACAGCCCGATAGCTATGATCCATGGGGCCGACAAATGTCCGGGGGCCTTTCTGCCGTCCCTTGCGCTTGCCCTGCGACCCCGAGATGCTGTTGCCGGGCTGCGCTTGAGGACCCAGGGACTTTTGGAAGAATTTCTTCTTCTTGCGATTCTGGTGCTGCTGGTGATGATGGACAGGCCTGGGCGGAGCGGATTGCGACGGTGGGGCTTGTGCGGGAGCCTCCGCCTGCGGTTGCTGCTGCCCCTGCATCTGCTGACCTTGCATTGCGGGCTGTTGATTTGATTTGTTCTTGCGGCGGCGGCGACGGCGCCGATGCCCGCGCTGCTGCACCTGACCATTGTCAGGCGCGGGCCCCTGTTCAGGCTGGGGCTGCATCGATTCTGTTGTCATGATGCGTGTACTTCCTGGTGCATTGCTCTCTGTTGCATTGAAGTGCGCGTTACGCAACTCGTGATGGAACGACATGAACCATGGTCTGCATTTTTCTCCCCGCGCCGGCAGCGCCGGCAGATGCGCGACAGAAAGCTGCCCTCACAATCTAAGGGAGGTGCCTCTGTCTCCGCCCATTCGAGGAAATGCAGCAGCGGGGAACCTCTACGAACCGATCGTCCGGCCTCGGCCTCCGTGGCTTCAAAAACTGAATCCCTTTGAGAATGCGATTGCCGCCTTTTACGCGGGAGTCAATATTCAATCCCATCCGATCGCCGAAATTCATTCGGCGCGGCGTTCTGCTTTTCTCAGGTGATGCCCTTTCCTATGCGAGCCTTCGCCGCGTATATCCGAATGAACAGATGTGCCGGGCGAAATTTGCTTGGCTCGGCGGCGAGCTTGCTCTACCCATGCCCGGGTGGCCCGCGTCAGCCGCTTGATAGGCAACTCTGATAGTACAGCGAAGCCGGGAGCGTGGCAAGTGCGCGATGTGGAGAGAAGCTTCTTTAGTAACGGCCGTGTGGAAGTAATCCCAAACGTAAGAGACGCCACTCCTCGGAGTGGCGTCTCGAAGCCTGCCTTGGTCACTGGCCTCCCAGCCAAGTGGAGAGTAGCGGCTTTGCGCTGCTCCGGCTGCAGGCTTCCCGGCAGGCTCTTCCCTTTTGAGGGCCGCTCGTTGGCGGTTGCTCGTGCCGGGTGCCCGGTGTTGCTCAGGCTCGCTGGGCGTTCCTCCAGCGGCCGATACATCACTGGCGCTTATAACGTAGCAATCCAGGGTCCTTTCGGAACGCTATTTCTTATCAATAACTTGTGCCGCTTCCGCAGCGCCTTTGTCTTGATTCTGGTAGCAAAATGGCGAAAATTCTTCAAAAAAGTGTAGGCGGGCTCCTTTTGTGCTGATTCCCTTGTCAAAAAAAATCAACGCTGGCAGTGGGGGCAATAGTGAGTTCCCCGGCCTGCAATCAGGACCCGGCGGATGGGAGTTTCGCAATGAAGGCAAGGCTTGCCGGTGCGCTGGTATACACAGTGCTCGAGCTGAAAAAAACCCTGTTCGCCGTTGGCATCGACATAATTGGAGACCGATGAGCCGCCGAGCCGGACGGCCTTCCTGAGGACCTTGCGCAGCGCCAGGCGAAGCCGCTCAAGCTCAGCGAACGTAAGCCGGTTACTGCGGCGGCTCGGCCGGACGCCGGCTTGATACAAGCTTTCGTCAGCGTAGATGTTGCCCACCCCGGCAAGGAGAGACTGATTGAGCAAAGCCGCTTTGATGGTCATCTGCCGCTGATGGAAGAGCGCGGCGAATTCCCGCGCTCCAATGGCGAGCGGCTCGGCGCCGGGCCGGTGAAATGTGCCATCGCGGCGAAAATCGCGGAATTCGAGGCGGCCAAAGCGGCGTGGGTCCACGAAACGCAGCTCGCTGCCGCTGGCCAGATTGATTCGGGCATGCGTATGAGGCGCAACGGGACTTTCGGGGCTCGTCACGAGCAACCGACCCGTCATGCCCAGGTGCACAATCCACTGCGCTTGAGGCGAGTCTGTTTTGGTGCGCTGGTGAGCCTCCTTTGGATTCGCATTCGGCGCCGCCCCAAGTGCTCCCAGTTCGAAAACAATGTGTTTCCCGCTGCGATGCACTGCCAATATGGTGCGGCCAGTCAGACCGTTGGCCTGTTGAACCGGCGGGGTCTTGAAGGGTTGAGGCTGACCGCAGAACCAAACTTGAACGATCCGGTCACCACGAACGCGTTCGTGAACGCCGCGGGCGATCGTCTCCACCTCAGGAAGTTCGGGCATCGGTTCATTTTAGAGGATGGCGGGCGGCGGATCGAGCAGCAGCGGCCGTCTAGCCTGCGTGAGGCGCGAGCTCTGATTCTTCGCCTTCGTCGCGCGCTTGCAAGCTTCCCCACATCTCCAGGTAGACCACACCGAGCGCCAGGCCGAACAGGAAAACTCCTACAGACGAGTTTTCAACCAGGTTGAACTCTCTGTTTTCGGCTGGAGTCTGATACACGGTCGTGCCGTGGATTCCGCGTGGAACAGTGCGATACTCTTCCGGCACTGGCCACCTTGGCATGGTGTCAAGGTAATGTGTGGAGATCATGGCGGAGACGACGAGGCCAGCGAGGCCGGGCCAGAGGAACAATAGTGCGAAGAACTTTAACGTAGCTAATCTCGCAGCTTTCATCGCATTTACCTCAAGGCGGTCGGGACCCCGTGGCCGCAAAGGCGGAACCCTGGGATTGTGGAGTTTCCAATCAGAGTTTAGAGCAGTTTCACGCCCCGCGCCATGATCAAGAACCAGGCGTCGGCAGCTGTATGGCCAATCAAGTTGGCGGGAGACACTAAACTGGGTGCAGTCAATGGCCGCTCTAGAAGCTGCAACCGACACCATCGCCGCCATTTCAACACCGCCAGGTCGGGGCGGCATCGGAATCGTGCGTCTCAGCGGGCCGCAATCCATGGCGATTGGGTCACAACTCGTAAATCTGCATCAGCCGCTCGAACATGCTCGCGCGCGCGTGGCAGACGTGCTCGACGCAGAGGATGCGGAAGCCGCGCACGGCGAATCCACGCGCATTGACGAGGCGGTGGTTACGTTTTTTGCGGCGCCGAATTCCTATACCGCGGAGGATCTTGTTGAGATCGCCGCTCACGGATCGCCGGTAGTTCTAGAGGCCCTGCTGCGCCGCGCGTTGGTGCTGGGCGCGCGGCTGGCCGAACCCGGAGAGTTCACGCAGCGCGCCTTTCTTGCCGGGCGCCTCGACCTGACTCAGGCCGAAGCGGTGCGCGACCTGATCGATGCGCAGACGTTGACTCAAGCACGCCAGGCCGCAAGCCAGATGGGTGGCGCGCTCAGCAGCCGCGTCGCTCCCCTGAAGCAGTCACTGGTGGAGTTGATTGCGCTGCTCGAGGCGGGAATCGACTTTGCCGAGGACGATCTGGACGTGACGCCGAAGGCGGAGATTGCGCGACGCATCGACAAACTCACTCCGCCGCTCGCGGCCCTCGAAGCATCGTTCGCGCGCGGCCGCATTGTCCACGACGGCTTGACGCTGGCCATCGTCGGCCGGCCCAACGTGGGCAAGAGTTCGCTGTTCAACCGGCTCGTGGAACGTGACCGCGCCATTGTGACTGCTTCGCCGGGGACCACACGCGATCTGGTCACGGAGCGCATCTCGCTCGGCGGTATTCCGATTGAGCTGGTCGACACCGCAGGGTTCCGCGAGGGAGCGCATGAAGCTTTGGAGGAGGTTGAGCAACTCGGCATTCGGCGTAGTCACGAAGCTCTCGCTGATGCGGCTATTGTGCTCGTCGTACTCGACGCCACGCAGCCGCTCAATGCTGAGGATCGCCGCTTGGTCGCAGCAGTCGAAGGCCGGGCCGCGATCGTGATCTTGAACAAGCATGATTTGGTGAGGAGCGAAACGGACCCGGCTTGTATCGGCGAACCGGTGATCGCGGGTTTCACTACGCTTTCGACATCAGCGCTCACGGGCGAAGGGATCGCGGGCCTTCGCGAACGGATTTTAACCCTCGCTACAGGCGGTGCTGCGGCCGAGCCCGGCCTCTTGACCAACCTCCGGCAGCACCAGGCCGTTGCGACGGCGCTCGGTGCCCTGGCTGATGCGGCGAAGGCAAATGCCGGCGGCATACCGCATGAAATGATTCTGCTCGACCTCTACCGCGCGCTGTGGGCTCTCGACTCCCTCACCGGCCAGACCACGCCCGACGATATTCTTAACCTGATCTTCTCAACTTTCTGCATCGGAAAATAACCTTGCTTCCAAGGCCGTCCGCTGAAATGTAGAAATCTGCTCCGGCGAATACTTCTTCCCCTTGGCCATTCCAGGGTCCTCTTATACGAGTTTGTCTCACACTCACTGGTACAAAACTCGCCGGGCACTCCAGGTCAGCAAATGGTCCATCCACTGCGCGGGAATTCCACCCCGTCCGTGCACCGCGCCAAGCAGGGCGCCAGTGGCATGGCAGGTGGAAAGCAATACGGGGCATGGAAAAGTGGAAAGCAAACAACGCGTCCCACTTTTCCACTCCCCCGACTGCGGCTATCAAACTCACCCGATAACTGCGCTACACTAGCTCTCGCGCTGATGCAAAACGATCGGGCAGGCCAGTTTTGAGGAGGTTTGGATGTCAAACAAAGAACAGTACGCACAGAGGCGCATGTCTGCTTTCGATGCGGTCCACAACGTAAAAACCGGGGAGACGATCGTGGTTCCCGCCGGAGTTGGTGAGCCTCCGACGCTCCTAACTGCACTCTCGGAACAGCGCCGGGACTTCCACGACGTCAAGGTTTCCCAGGTTCTGCCTATTCGAGAGTATGGGTATTTTGATCCGGAAACAGTTGAGAACGTCCGGCATGTAGCCTATTTTTTCAGCGGTCCTTCGCGGACAGGCGGTCAAGAGGGCTGGATCGACTTCATCCCTGCATATTTTTGGGAACTGCCCACACTCATCAATCGCAATCTGATCCCGGCCGACGTTGTCTTCAGCATGGCCTCGCCTATGGAGGAACACGGCTATTTCTCTCTCGGTCTTGCTGCCGACTACACCATGGCGGCGATCCAAAAGGCGCGGGCCATCGTTTTGGAAGTTAATCCAAACGTCCCCTTCGCCTACGGCAACTGCCACGTGCGCATTTCTCAGGTTACCGCTCTCGTGGAAAGCGAAGAGCCCGTGATGGAAGTGGGATTGCCAAGAATCGGACCTGTGCAGGAAGCAATCGGCAAGTACGTGGCCGACATGATTCCCGACGGCGCAACCCTGCAGATTGGCTATGGAGGCATTCCGGACGCCGTGGTCATGCAACTCATCGACAAACATGACCTCGGCGTTCACACCGAAATGGTCGGTGACGGCATCATGTGCCTGGTCGAGGCCGGCGTTGTCACTAACCGCAAGAAGAACTACAACCCTGACAAGATGGTGGCCACATTCGCTCTGGGTTCAAAAAAGCTATACCAATTCATGGACCGCAATCCAGCCCTGGAAATGCACCCGGTCGATTTCACCAATGACCCCGCCCTTGCGGGCAAGAATGACAACCTGATCGCCATCAACGGCACAATGCAGGTGGATCTCATCGGCCAATGCGGATCCGAGAGCCTTGGCTGCGTACCTTACTCTGGCACTGGCGGTCAAGCCGACTTCGTTCACGCCGCAAACCGATCCAATGGCGGAAAGGCCATTATCGTCCTGCCATCAACGGCGAAGAACGACACCATTTCACGCATTGTTCCGACCCTTACCCCGGGCACACATGTGACGACTACCAAGAACGATGTCAATTATGTGGTCACCGAATTCGGACGTGCCCAATTGCGAGGCAAAACTGCAAAGCAAAGAGCGCTGGAACTAATCAACATCGCTCACCCGAACTTCCGCCAGGAACTGACCGAGCAGGCTAGGCGCATGAAGATCGCTTGAGACAAGGAGTCCGTTGTACAGCGAAGATTGATTCGCCTGGCGAAATCTGTGCTAGTAGTTTTGAGACAAACTGGTATGGAAGCAGCATGGGATGCATAGGGCAAAGAAATACAGTCCGGAGCAGATCGCGAGCCTGCTGCACCGGGAGACATTGCGGATGAAATCACAAGTAACGCTGCGCGCAGATCATTGCCCGCCATCTTCTCCACCAAGCAGTGCGGGGTGATCTAGAGGCGTGCGGGAATTCCGCGAAGCAACTGAGGAAGCGCACTCAAGGCTAGCTGCTTACGCGAATAGCGCGCTGCTCAATTCCGACGCGGTGCCTCCCCGGTATCAGATCGTCTTCGTCGAGTCTGATGGGGATGGCCGCCCAGCGTCCGGCACTGTCATCGACGCCAGGAACGCAACTTCGCCGCATTCGTTGTCCGCTAATGCGGATTGATCGCTACAGACGCACAATAAATCGAGTAATGTCCGCGTAGCCGGTGACACCGGGCCACTAGAAAGAAAGCCTGTCCCAGTGCCTCTGGCACCTCACCACAGCGCTACACTAACAATTCGGCTGGTACAAACGATCGGGGAGGCCATGCTGTTCTGAGAGCGAAGCTCGACCAGAATGCGGAACCGGTTATGGCATATGCCAAGCTTTTTCTCGCTGGGATCACGCGTTGACTTTTTTGCCAACTTACGAGACGCAGGGTCTAGTTTTCGCGGAGGGAAACATGTTCAAGGGTATTTTGATCGAAAAAGACGGGAACAGTTCGAGCGCTACGTTGAAGGATATCAACGACTCGCTTCTACCTGAGGGCGATGTCACCGTAAGGATCGCGTATTCTTCACTCAACTACAAAGACTCCCTAGCGATCACAGGAAAGTCTCCCGTCGTTCGACGATTCCCCATGATTCCGGGAGTCGATCTGGCAGGCACGGTCGAAGCGTCAAGCAATCCAGACTACCAAGTGGGGGACTCTGTGCTGCTGAATGGCTGGGGCCTAGGGGAAACCCATTGGGGAGGTCTTGCGCAAAAGGCACGTATAAAAGGCGAATGGCTGGTCCATTTGCCCTCGGCCTTTTCTCTCCAGCAAGCCATGGCCATTGGTACAGCCGGTTATACCGCCATGCTATGCGTGCTGGCGCTGGAGCAGCACGGCATCACTCCGGACAAGGGCGAAATCGTGGTCACTGGTGCGGCTGGCGGTGTGGGCAGCGTGGCGGTTGCCCTTCTTTCCAAGCTGGGTTATCGAGTGGTAGCCGCCAGCGGAAGAATGGAAGAAGCCGCTTTCCTGAAGGGGTTGGGTGCCGCGGAGGTGCTGGGACGGGCTGAATTTGCGAGCCCCGGAAAACCACTCGGGAAGCAACGGTGGGCGGGGGCGGTCGATGTGGTTGGCAGCCACGTGCTTGCGAACGTTTGTGCCACAACCAAGTACGGCGGGGTAGTTACCGCTTGCGGTCTAGCAGGGGGAATGGATTTTCCGGCGACGGTCGCGCCATTCATTCTGCGTGGCGTGACGCTCGCTGGTATTGACAGTGTGATGTGTCCGCGTTCGGCCCGGCTTGAAGCATGGGCACGTTTGGCACGCGACCTCGATATTTCCAAGCTCGACGCAATTTCTCACGGTATCGGCCTCAGTGAAGCGATTTCATCGGCGCCATCTCTCCTGGCAGGAAAGGTTCGGGGACGGCTCGTTGTCGACGTTCAGAGGTGAGCAGTGACAGCTACGACTATACGGGAATTCTCGACGCCTCCATGTGGGGTGTTTCGTCCCTCACCACGAGAATGCTGCGATGCCCAGCGGTTATGCGCGCCGGAAGCAATGAGTTCAGCCGCAGGAAAGTTGGACTATCCGCGCCCGGAGATTTCGCATGCTTCGGGGAGAATTGCAAATCTCCGCATGATTAAGATGCGCAAACCTTGACGACGCCATTCACTCGCCGGTGGAATGATGGGAGCCGCGGCTGGCGCAGCCCCCCGGGCAAGCGCGCGGGTTGCTTCGGGCGCATTTTTATTTCCTTGACTTCGATTTCCCCGAGGAAATCCAAGTAGGCCTCAGAACATCAGTAGCCCGCCGTTTACGTTGATCGTCGTTCCAGTGATGTAATCCCCATCCCGGGCCAGGAAGAGAACCGCTTTGGCGACCTCTTCGGGTTTTGCCAGCCGGCGCAGCGGTATCTTGGCGCAAATCTTTTCAAGAACATCTGCCGGCATCGCTTCTACCATTTCCGTACCGGTATACCCTGGGGCAACTGTATTGGCAGTGATGTTATCTCTCGCATACTCCAACGCTATGCACTTGGTGAACGCGATGATTCCGCCTTTGCTGGCGGCGTAATTGGCCTGGCCGAATGCTCCCGTTTGGCCGACGATGGAAGCAATGTTGATGATGCGCCCGTATTTCTGCTCGGTCATCGCCGGCAATGCGGCAGTGGTGCAGTAATAGGTCCCATGCAAGTTCACCGAGATTGCCGATTCCCATTCCTCATCGGTCATCTTGCGCAGGGTGTGGTCGCGGGTAATGCCGGCGTTGTTGACCAGGATGTCGATCCTCTTGAATTGCTCGAGGGTTGAGCTGACGACACGGCGTGCGTCCTCCTTGCGAGCCACGTCGCCCTGCGCCATCAGGCACTCGACGTCCATGGTGCGAATCTCGGCCGCAACCTCTTCCGCCTTGGCCAGATTGCTGTTATAGGTGAAGGTCACCGTTGCCCCGTTGCGGGCAAGTTCCAGGGCGATAGCCTTTCCGATGCCGCGCGATCCGCCCGTCACCAGCGCCACTCTGCCTTTTAGCGAGTCCGTCACCGGCTCGCTGAAGTTGCTCGTACTGCTTAAAACGCTGCTTGCTGCCATGAAATGACTCCTTCCGTACGAAGTGTTGAGACCCGAAAGTTCGAAGTGCCGGTGGTTTCCGCCAAGAACCGGCTCTGCCTTCTGCCCGAACTACCCGAGCTATTTCGTCTGCTGCGTCTCCTCGAGCTCGAGCAAGTGCTGGCTGGCCTCCTCGGCATTCTCGTAAATTTGAGGAGCGACATTGCGCTCTGCCAGGGCGTCCCCGAGTTTCATGCGCGCGAAGCCGCTGGTCGTGTAGCGGGTTACGCCCGAGTAGCAATCCTCCATCAGCTTCTTAACCATGTCGGTATACGGCCCCAACAGCTCGGGAGAGATCGAGAAATTGTCGTAATTGACAATTGTGTATACCTTGCCAGAAGCCTGCTTCAGATGCTGCCGCACCGCCTGGTCGATGCGCCCGATCTGTTCCAGGCTGCGCACCGCGAAGCCTTCGAAGTTGACGAAGAACAGATTCTGTTTCGGCTCGTAGCTGAGCCGGCTCTCCAGAGGCAGATCCAATAAGTCGCTGCGTAAATCCATGGGCTTGGGCAGGAAAAGGCGCGCGTCCATGAGCTTGGGCTGGTTCACGATGGGCTGAAAATCCATGTGCGCCAGGATGTCCTTCTCGATATCGATCCCTGGTGCCACTTCAATCAGCTCCGGGCCTTCCTTGGTGAGGCGGAAGACGCAGCGCTCGGTGACATAAAGCACCGGCTGTCCGCGCAGGCTGGCATATCGGCCGCTGAAGGTTCGATGTTCCACTTCGTGCACGAATTTGCGTGTGCGGCCCTCCTTGAGGATTTGTAATTTGCCGTCCGCGAATCCGACGTCCAGATTGCCCGCCGTGAACGTACCGCAGAACACCAGGCTCTTGGCGTTTTGGCTGATATTGATAAACCCCCCTGCACCCGCCAACCTGGGACCGAATTTGCTCACGTTGAGGCTGCCCTCGCGGTCCGCCTCTGCCAGGCCGAGGACAGCCAAGTCGAGTCCACCCCCGTCGTAAAAATCAAATTGGTAAGGCTGATCGATGATGGCCTGGGCATTGACCGCGGCGCCGAAATCGAGCCCTCCGGCCGGAACTCCGCCGACCACTCCTGGCTCGGCGGTGAGTGTAATGAGATCGATGATCTTCTCCTCATTGGCCACATTGGCCACGCCTTCGGGCATGCCAATTCCCAGGTTGACCACGCTGTTGGTCTTCAGCTCCAGCGCCGACCGGCGCGCGATCACCTTGCGCGCCGATAGCCCCATCGGTGGGATGGCTCCCATTCGCGTATGGATCTCTGCGCTAAAACCGGGGTTGTACACGGTAGCGAAGGTCTGCCAATGGTACTCCGGCTTTTCCGCAACCACGACGCAATCGACGAGAATTCCCGGTATCTTCACCTGTCGTGAATTCAGCGTGCCGCTTTCGGCCACGCGTTCGACCTGGGCGATGACGATCCCGCCGGAGTTGTGGGCTGCCATGGCAATGGAAAGCATTTCTATCGTCAGCGCCTCGCGCTCCATGGTGATATTGCCCTCTGGATCCGCGGTGGTGCCGCGGATAATACCGACGTTGACCGGAAACGCTTTGTAGAACAGGTACTCTTCGCCGTGAATAGTAATCAACTCAACGAGATCGTCCGTAGTGCGGGAGTTGATTTTGCCGCCGCCGTAACGCGGATCGACGTAGGTCCCCATGCCGACCTTGCTGAGGTGCCCGGGACGATGTGCGGCAATATCGCGAAACAAATGCGAAATCACTCCCTGGGGAAAGTTGTAGGCCTCGATCTTGTTATTGACCGCCAGTGCCCCTAGCTTAGGCACCAAGCCCCAATGGCCACCAACGACGCGTTTCACCAGACCCGGATGACCGAAGTGATTCAGCCCCCGTTCCTTTCCGTCGCCCTGCCCGGCCGCATAGAGGAGCGTCAGGTCGCAAGGCCGTCCGCTGGCGGGGCCGGCTTCCCTGTCGGGCGCCAGGAACTGTTGCTCGATGGCAACGGCAATCGCTTCGGGAAAGGCGACGCCCACGAAGCCTCCGGTCGCTACTGTGTCGCCGTCGCGAATTAAGCGCACGGCCGCAGCGGCGGTAACGACTTTGTTCCGCTCCGGAGAACGCGTGGCGGAAATCTTGACTATAGGGTGCGTCTCATGAGCGGTGGCCAGAGGATTGGCAGGCATGATCATTCTCCTCCGTGTTATGAAGGCGTGCCTTGCGGCACGCCTTGAAGTATCTTGTCCTAGTGCGCCGTCCAGCCCAAATCAATGTCGAGCGCCGCGCCGGTGATACCTGCGGCATCGTCCGAACACAAGTAGCGAACCAGCGAAGCGACCTCGCTGGGATCCAGCAGCCGCTTGATGGCGGCGGGTTCCAGCATGATCTTTTGAATCACTTCCTCCTCCGAAATGCCGTGAGAACGGGCCTGATTCTCAATTTGCTTCTCGACGAGCGGAGTACGCACGTAGGCGGGACAGATGGCATTACAGGTAATGTTGTGCTCGGCCACCTCCAACGCCACTACCTTCGTTAACCCCAGCACCCCGTGTTTGGCCGAAACATAAGCCACCTTGAAGGGCGACCCCACTTTGCCGTGGAGCGAGTTGACGTTAATAATCCTGCCCCACTTTTGCTTGATCATGTGGGGCAAGGCATACTTACAACAAAGAAACGTTCCGGTAAGCATAACGCCTATCAGAGTGTCCCAGCGCTCTTCAGGGAACTCCACCACTGGCGTCACGAATTGCAGACCCGCATTGTTGACCAGAATGTCGAGACGCCCAAATTTTTCGATGGTGGCATCGACGAGATGGCGCACTTGGTCGGGCTGGGAAACACTTGTAGCAACGAACAGGCAGGGCGTTCCGGCCTCTTGAAGTTTCGCCGCGGCTCGTTCCCCACCGGCAACGTCCATGTCGGCAATCACGCAGTTCACGCCCACTTGGGCGAACGACTCAACAATCGCTAACCCAATCCCGCTTGCACCACCCGTTACGATCGCGACTTTTCCCTTCATAATGTGCTCCTTGCGACACTACCGTCCGCTGCTTGGCTCTGTCTGGATTCTGGCTTCTGGGTGTGTGCCTTTGGCGCACACCCGCCGTTATGGATTCAATCGCGTTGCAGGGCCATGGCCACGCCCATGCCGGCACCGATACAGTGGAAAGCCAAGCCTTTCTTGGCATTGCGCTGCTGCATCTTGTGAAGCAAGGCCACCAGAATCCGGCGCCGCGAAGCTTCGATCGGATGGCCCAGGGCAATGGCCCCGCCATTCACGTTCACTTTCGCCCAAGTCCCAGCCCATCTCCGTTTCAAACAGGATTATGCTCGCCTAAACGAATAGTGCGCTCTACAGATAACTCGGCAGTGACCGCTATCACGCTCATCTGAGACAAGGTTTCTAAATTGCGCAAACAGACGTACAATTCCGTAAATCTGTTTTCAAAATAGATTCGGGCCAAAACACCTTCCTACTCAGAAAAACTGAGCGGAAGCGGAGGCGCGATGTACAGGATTGTCGACGCGCGCGACGTGGGTCTCAACATACGTCAGTTGGTTGTCGAGGCGCCGCGCATCGCCCATAAGCAGGAACCGGGCCAGTTCGTTATCTTGCGGCTGCACGCCAAGGGCGAGCGGATTCCGTTGACCATCAAGAGTTCTGATCCGGAGGCGGGCACCGTCACCATCGTGGTGCAATCTGTGGGCAAAACGACCGCCATGCTGAACTGTCTTCGGAAGGGCGACTCCATCCTCGACCTCGTCGGTCCTCTTGGCCGGCCATCGGAGATCGAGAACTACGGCACGGTGGCCATTCTGGCCGGCAGCGTGGGCACGGCCATGGCTCTGCCCACAGCCAGCGCCCTCAAACAGGCCGGCAACCATGTCGTCTTTGTTGAAGGCGCCCGCTCCAAAGAGATGGTCATCTTTGAAGACGAGGTGCGCCAGTCCAGCAATGAGGCTTACATCATGACCGACGACGGCAGCTACGGCGAACAGGGGCTGGTGACCGAGAAGCTCAACGAACTGATCGCCGCCGGGAGGAAGATCGACTTCGTGCTCGCCGTTGGTCCTGTGCCTATGATGCGCGCCGTCGCCCAGCTAACCGCTCCGCTGGGGATCAAGACCATGGTCAGCCTGAACTCCATCATGGTGGACGGCACCGGCATGTGTGGCGGCTGCCGTGTGTTGCTCGGCAACAAAAGCAAATTCGCCTGCGTGGATGGGCCGGAGTTCGATGCCTCGCTGGTCAACTTCGACGTCCTCATGCAGCGCAACTCCATGTATCGCGAGAAGGAGTGCCAGTCGCTCAAGCACTTCCAGGAACACACCCAGGAAGAACTGGTCGAACTTCGCGCTGAGTTGGCCGAGAAGGAGCGGGAACTTGCCGAGCTGCGCAGCATTCCCATCAAGCTCAATCCGAAAAGACGCCCGATGAAGAACGAGGCCCAAAATGTCTGAGAAGAACCTCGTTCCTTTGAAGGACCGGATGAAGATTCCGCGCGTCCCCATGCCGGAGCTCGATCCCCAGGTGCGCAGCCGCAACTTTGAAGAGGTGAACCTGGGTCTGAGTGCAGCCGGCGCCCTCGAGGAGGCCACGCGCTGCATTGCCTGCGCCAAGCCCGGCTGCGTCGTCGATTGCCCGGTGGGCGTCAAGATCAAAGAGGTCGTAGCGCTGATCCATGCGGGCGACTATCTCGCCGCGGCGGCCAAGATGCGCGAGGACAATGCGCTGCCCGCCATCACCGGCCGCGTCTGCCCGCAGGAGAATCAGTGCGAGGGCGGATGCGTGCTGGGCAAAAAAGGCGCGTCCGTCGCCATCGGCAACCTCGAGCGCTTCATCGCCGACTACGAGCGTTCGAGCGGCCAACTTGGCCTTCCTCCCAACGCGCCGCCCACGGGAAAAAGCGTGGCCATCGTCGGCAGCGGTCCGGCCGGGCTCTCGGCCGCTGGCGACTTGGTCCAGATGGGCCATCGCGTCCGCGTCTTTGAGGCCCTGCACGAGCTCGGCGGTGTGCTCGTCTACGGTATCCCCGAGTTCCGCCTGCCCAAGTCGATTGTCAAAAGCGAAGTCGACAACTTGCACCGCATGGGCGTCGAGTTCGAAACCAACGTGGTGGTCGGCAAGAGCGTAACCATCGATGAGCTGATGCAGCATGAAGGCTACGATGCGGTCTTCGTCGCCACCGGCGCCGGTCTGCCGCGCTTCCTCGGCATTCCCGGCGAGCACCTCATCGGCGTCTACTCGGCCAACGAGTTCCTTACCCGCGTCAACCTGATGCGTGCATACGACGCCACCGAATATGACGAACCCGTCTACGACTGCCGCGATCGCGACGTGATTGTGGTGGGTGGCGGCAACACTGCCATGGACGCGGTGCGCAGCGCGCGCCGCCTAGGCGCGCGCACGGCAACCCTGGTCTATCGCCGTTCTGAAGCCGAGATGCCCGCGCGCCTCGAAGAAATACACCATGCCCGCCAAGAGGGCATCGAGTTCCGCATGCTCACGAACCCCGTCGAATTGATCGGCGACGAGAAGGGATGGCTCACCGGCGCGCGCTGCGCCCGCATGGAGCTGGGCGAGCCCGATGAGAGCGGGCGTCGCTCTCCCGTCGAGATCAAAGGCTCTGAGTTCATTTTGCCCGCCAACGTAGTCATCATCGGCGTGGGCACCAACGCTAATCCCCTCGTTCAGGCCTCGACGCCCGATCTCCAGACCACGTCGCGCAACTACATCGTGGCCGACACCCAGACCACCCGCACCTCCAAGCGCGGTGTCTTCGCCGGCGGCGACATCGTCACCGGCGGTGCCACGGTGATCCTCGCCATGGGCGCCGGCCGCAAAGCTGCGAAGGGAATCGATGAGTATCTGCGCAGTGGGGAGTGGGCGTAGGGCTACGTCCCTGCCTTTTAAGAAGATAGGCGGCAAGAGTTGTGCTCTTGGCGCCGCCCGTTTCTGTGTCGTCTGATGTCGCAGTTCGGGCCAGAGTGCCCAGCGTCGGTGCAATTTCTGTTCTGAAGCGCGCGCTAGTTGCTGTTCAGCATCAGGATTTCGAGTTGAAAAAGGAAATTCCAGTATGAATGGTTCTTCTTGTAACTTGTCTTTTCGTCTCCGGCTTCTTTCATTCTTTCTGCTGATTCTGGTGCTGTTTGCAGTACTTTGCACGCCAGCAAAGGCACAGCAGGACGCCGCAAAGCCCCACGATCCGCTGGCAGAGATCCTGCTCCGCAAAGGCATTCTCACGTCCGACGATATGAAGCAGATCGATGGGGTGGCTACGCCGCAGCAGGCCGAAGATCTGATGGCCCGCATCCTTTTCGACAAAGGCGTTCTCTCGAATGACGAGTATGCACAAATTGCCGAAAGGCTGCCCGCTCCTGCGATGCCGGCTTCAGCCGGTGCGCCAGCCGCGCAGGTCGCGGGCGCTCTCACCTCAGCTACTGCGGAACTCAGACAGCCGTTGGTCAACCCCCGTTCACAAGCTCCTGCGGCGTCCGTCGCGGAGAAGTCCCCGTCCCAGGCGATCAATGAGGCGCTCGTGCCCATTCGCCAGTTCCCCGTGAATGGGATTTCGCGCACCGGCATCGAACCTGCATTCAGGGCGGAGGGGGTCGGTTTTGCTCCCTATGGATTTATCAGATTGACCGGGATTGAAGACAGTTCTTCTCCCAACGGAGATGATTTTCCACTCTCCGGCTTTCTTACCGACACCCCCCCTAATGGATCTCCAGAGTTCCACGTCAAGGCGCGCAGCAGCCGCTTGGGCGTGAACTTCGCGTGGATCGATCCCAATCCGAAGTGGAGCATCACGGGCAGGATCGAAATGGACTTCGAGGGTAACTTCAACCGCTCAGATAATCGCAATCTCTCCAGTATTCGCTCCAGCAACCCTTCGCTCCGCGTCGCATGGGGCAGGTTGGATTACCACTTTGACGACAAGAATACATTTTCGGCGCTCGCTGGGCAGGACTGGACAATCTATGGCTCTTCAACACTCGTCAACATGGTTGAGTTGACCCTCGCTGGCGGTGAGTTCGGCGGCCTTTGGGAGCGCGATCCGCAGATGCGCGTTGGCTATACGCACAAATTCAGCGGATTCTCGATCATGCCGGAGTTTGCCATCGACCTGCCGGGTTCAGGTCTTCCACCAAGTGCAGCCAACGTCTCAGAGCAGCTCGGTTACGGCGAGCGCCAGGGACCGGACTCGAACCGTCTCGAGATTCAGGGACGCCTGGTTGGCCAATGGCAGCTAGACCCCGCGGCCGGAGTTGCTCCCGCACAGCTCATCTTCAGCGGCTTCAAAGGTGAGCGCACTGCCAATGCCCTGGGTTCGGCAGTTCCCGCGCCCTATCAGGCCACGTTTCCTGACGGCGTAAGCGCAAGCAGCACACAGGATGGTTGGACCGCCGAGTGGCAATTGCCTACACGCTGGTTCACGCTGACAGGCAAGACTTACGGCGGCAGCGATCTCCGCTGGTTTTTCGGCGGGCAACTTTACTCCTTCTTTAGCGACACCGGCGGCCTGACCAATTTGGCTACCGTCGCCTCTTTAGATGGCGCATCGGACATTGTGCTCGGCACCAACGCGAGTGGGAAGCAGGTGGTTGCACCCGAACGCCCGGTTCGCGCCGCGGGCGGCTTCGCACAACTGGGCCTCCCGCTCTCCCGCATCTTCAATGTCAATCCCACGGGCCGCAACGCCGGTTGGTCCATCTATGGTCTTTATGGCGTTGATCAGGCTAAAGCGCGAGACATCGATAAGTTGCAGGGAACCCGGCATGTGAGCACGATGCTCGTAGGCACGCTCAACTACAGGCTCAATAAGTGGGTCATGTTCTCGTACGAGCAGTCGCTCTTCACCACCCACGCCAACGCCGAAGAACCCCTGCCGCTCTTTAAAGGCGTCCGGTCGCGGAAGTGGAACGACATTCACGAGGAATTGGGCCCCACATTCACCTTCTGAGATCCTGCCATCGGCTGCTGCGCATTCTACTCCAGCGCAGCGGCTGATCCTGACACCTTGGGTCACAGCTTTCAGAAAAATCGGAGCGCCACCGCTGGCAAGTATCAGGGATTAGCATTTCTCTCATACTAGCCTTCCAGATCGGGTGCTGGCTTCGCAAGCAGGATGCCGAGGGCGCAACTTGCCATTCGAGCCTGTTCTCCGTCCGCGCGGCCGGTGAGAACTACCGGAACCTTGGCTCCCACTACAACTCCGGCCGCCAGCGCTCCGGCCAGGTACTGAAGCTCCTTGAAGAGGATATTTCCGGCCTCCAGATTGGGAACCATGAGAAGATCAGGGTCTCCTGCGACCGGCGATTTGATCTTCTTGATCCGTGCGGCGTCGCTTGAAATGGCATTATCGAATGCGAGCGGACCATCGACAATGGCTCCGGTAATCTGTCCGCGTTCGACCATCTTGCAAAGGGCGGCGGCATCGAGCGTGGAGGGAATGGCCGGGGTAACCGACTCGACCGCCGACAGGATTGCCACCTTCGGGTTCACGACCCCAAGTTCGACCATCATGTCGATGGCATTCTGCAGAATGTCTATCTTGGTTTCCAGGTCCGTCTCGATGTTGACAGCCGCATCAGTAACGAACAGGGTCTTGTGATAGGACGGAACATCCAAAGCGAATACGTGGCTGATGTGCCGCCCGGTGCGCAATCCTCCCTCGCGTGAGGCCACAGCTTTCATGAGTTCTTCTGTCTGCAGCGAGCCCTTCATGAGCATTTGGACCTCGCCTTTACGAGCCATCTCAACAGCCCGGATGGCGGCATCGCGGCTAACGTCGACGTCAACGATCGGGATGGATCCCAAGTCAAGTTGCATCGTTCCGGCAATGTTGCGGATCGCCGCTTCAGAACCCACAAGAACCGGAACAATCAACCCATCTTTGTATGCCTGGATAGCGCCTCCGAGAGATAGTTCGTCGCACGGCCAGACGATCGCGGTTTTCACAGCCGGCTTGGAAGCTGCACGCGCGATGAAACCGAGGTGGTGACGATGGGGATTGTTCACAATGAGTTTGGGTACCGGGAGTGTGGACAAGCGCAGCTTTTCCACGGGTGCAATGAGCTGTGCAGTGCCCGTAAAGACGGACGCGCTGGCGTCATTGCTTGCCTCGCAATCGAATATAACCGTCTTTGTAGAATCGTCCTTGGCCGTAACCTCGACTTTGACCAGGATGCGTTCTCCGACACGGATGCGATTATGGAACGTGAGCGACACGCTCGTCAGTGAGCATCCAGGCCCAGGTAGATTCGTGGCGAAAAGACCGGAGATGAGCGAAGCACACCACATGTTTGGTCCTGTCGGAAGCATGCTGCTCACGGCGCGATCGATGAGTCCTTCAGAGTCCAGAACGGCGGTGAATCCGGAAATCGAGGCCCACGCCATCGCGTCTTCCGTGGTCAAAACGTGCTCCGTCCTGGCTGTGTCGCCAACTGAAATCTCGTCGTATGTCTTGTTCTCAATAAATCCCAGATTCATTGAAGTTCCTTTCCCACTCCAGCGCCGGCCGATGTGTAGGCTGAATGCCATCGTATTCTCTCGGAGCACAGCCCAACGTGACTGCAATCACGGACGCCAGCTACCTGGGAATAGAATCGGAATCTCATTTTTCAACGCTGGATCCTTGCAATTGGAACGCTCCGAGGCAAACGGGCGTATAATCGCCGCGAATTTGTTGTCAAGAGATTCCGGTTGCGACTGCTCCACTTTCGGATTCGCCTCCGCGCACCTAGAGTCCGGCATTTGACTCTCAGTGAGTTAGGCGGCTCTTGGACCGCCTAGTGGTTCAGCCTGAGAGGGCGTAAGGCGGAGTAAATCGTCTTCCGCAACGAGTGCCGTGGCGCGAAAATAAACCGTAAGGTTCGCCAGCAGTTGGCTGCGCGCCTGGGAGAAGATACACATGAGCGATCTGGCTCTCCTGGCTGAAGGCATTACCGTTGACTCGCTGGTCGGCCATCCCGCCGACTATCATGTCTTTCACAGATTCATCGAGCGCTGCAAGAGTCTGCCGGCCATCACCACGGCGGTCGTCTGGCCACTGTCGGAGGTGGCCCTCCGCGGCGCGGTCGAAGCCACATTCGAGGGCCTCATCGAGCCCATACTCATCGGCGACGAAGCCGCAATGACAGTGCTGGCCGCGAAGATTGGTGTTGACATCAGCGCTTATCCCATTCTCGATGCCGAAAGCGAGTTCAAGGCCGCTGAGTTGGGTGTAGCCATGTGCCGCTCCGGCAATGCCCAGGCCATGATGAAGGGCAGCCTGCACACCGACGCGCTCATGAAGGCCGGCATGCCCCGCGATACCGGTCTGCGCACCGCCCGCCGCATTAGCCATGTCTTTATTGTGGATACGCCGGCCTACGCCCGCACGCTGCTCGTCACCGACGCGGTCATCAACATCACTCCCAAGCTCGAAGACAAGATCGACATCGTCCAGAATGCCATCGATCTTGCCCACGCTCTCGGCATCCCCGAGCCCAAGGTCGCCCTGCTGTCGGCGGTCGAGACGGTGAACTCCAAGATCAAGTCCACCCTCGACGCCACCGCCCTCTGCAAGATGGCCGACCGCGGCCAGATCACCAGCGGCATCCTCGACGGGCCTCTTGCATTTGATACTGCCGTCAGCGTGAAGGCCGCAGGCATCAAGAAGCTGGCCTCGCCCGTTACTGGCCGGGCCGATATCCTCGTCGTCCCCGATCTCGAGAGCGGCAACATGCTGGTCAAGCAGTTGCAATACCTGTGCGGCGCACAGCTGGCTGGCATCGTCCTCGGCGCCCGCGTACCCATCATTCTCACCAGCCGGGCGGACTCGGCGGAAACCCGCCTTACCAGTTGCGCAGTGGCCGTTCTGCTCCACTACGCCACCCATTCAGCAGTGACGGTCTAGCCTCCAACCGCACGCGCCGACTTAAACGGGCGCCACTCCCTCCCGTGGCCCCCGTTCCAGTGGTTGGAAGAACTTCTGCTGCCACAAATGGAAACGGATGCAAAAAAGATAAGCGGGCGAAGGCAAATGGGGGTATATTGGTTCGCAGAAAAAACAAAACGGAAACTGTGGGGAAATAAGGCAGCTGTCCTCAAGTTGCGATAGCGTGATTGCCGTATCTCCCTTGCATTGAACCCCGAATGCCGCAGAGACAACAGAGAGTCTCCTTGGCCTCGCGGTTCTTAGCATAACCTTCTAGCCCGGCATCGTAAGCCAGGACAGAGAGCGAGTGTGATCCTATGGCGACTGTTGCAACTTCCACACGCGGCCTCAACAAGCTCTACCCCGACGCGCGCTCCGCCCTCGACGGCGTCGTCCGCGACGGCATGTTGCTGGCCGTCGGCGGTTTTGGCCTTTGCGGAATTCCTGAAGCGCTCATCCAGGCTCTTCGCGATACCGGCGTGCGTAACCTCACCGTCGCCAGCAACAATGCGGGCGTCGACGGCTGGGGTCTCGGCCAGCTCCTTGAAACGCACCAGATCAAAAAAATGATCTCCACTTACGTGGGTGAGAATGCCGAATTCGAGCGCCAGTTCATCACGGGCGAGCTCGAGGTCGAGTTCTCGCCGCAGGGCACGTTCGCCGAACGCCTGCGCGCCGGCGGCGCCGGCATTCCCGGCTTCTACACACGCACCGGCGTGGGCACGATGATTGCCGAAGGCAAGGAGCACAAGGAATTCGACGGCCACACCTACGTCCTCGAGCGCGGCATCGTGGCCGACGTAGCTCTTGTGAAAGCCTGGAAGGCCGACCTATACGGCAACCTCGTCTACCGCCTCACTGCGCGCAATTTCAACCCCATGATCGCCACCTGCGGCAAGCTCACCATTGCCGAAGCCGAAATCATCGTCGAGCCCGGCGAGCTCGATCCCGACGAGATTCATACGCCCGGCATCTTTGTTCACCGGCTGGTACACAACCCCAACCCCGAAAAACGCATCGAGCGGCGCACAGTCCGCGAAGGCTGATCACCGATCACAGAAAACTTGAACCAATGACGCCTCGATCGCCACAAGTCGAGCTAAGAGCTAAAAGCTAGGAGCTTCCTTTCATGCCATGGACCCGTCAGCAAATGGCCGCACGCGCCGCCCGTGAGTTAAAGGACGGCTACTACGTCAACCTCGGTATCGGCATCCCCACCCTGGTCGGCAACTATATTCCCGAGGGAATCACGGTTGCGCTGGAGTCAGAGAATGGTCTGCTCGGCGTGGGCCCGTTCCCGCTGGATTCCGAAGTCGACGCCGACGTGATCAACGCCGGCAAGGAGACGGTAACCTGCCTTCCCGGTGCCTCCATCTTCTCCAGCGCCGACTCTTTCGCCATGATCCGCGGCGGCCACGTCGATGTCGCCATCCTCGGCGCAATGGAAGTCTCTGAGAAGGGCGACCTGGCCAACTGGATGATCCCCGGCAAGCGCGTCAAAGGCATGGGCGGGGCCATGGATCTGGTGTGCGGCGTCCACCGCGTCATCGTCATCATGGAGCACAACGGCCCCGGAGGAAGCGCCAAGCTGCTGCCCGAGTGCAAGCTGCCGCTCACCGGCAAGGGCGTTGTCCATCGCGTCATCACCGATCTCTGCGTGCTCGACATCACGCCTTCGGGATTCGAAGTCGTCGAGCTTGCTGACGGCGTTACTCGCGAGATGGTCGAGCAGCGCACCGGCGCACCAGTGCGCTTTCAAGAAGCGATGGCCACCGTTCAAAATTAGCTTGTCGTCCTGAGCAAGGCCGCGCAAGCGAAGCAGTTGAAAGTGTGCCCGCCGTGGTGGCCATCTGCTGTTGGGGATGCGGGCCAGCCAAATCTATTTGAGAAGAGAGCGAACACTCACTTCCACCATTTCGCCTTCTGCTTTTCCAAGAACGCCGCCTCGCTCTCGCGAAAATCCGCTTTCGAAGCGGCAGTTTAATCGGCCGCACGCACAACCATGGCGATTCCCATCCCTCCGCCAATGCAAAGACCCGCCGCGCCCAGCTCTTTCTTGGCAGCGCGCAGGGCATGGATGAGCGTGACGAGCACGCGCGCTCCCGACGCGCCGATAGGATGGCCGAGCGCGATGGCCCCTCCCAAGGGATTGACTTTTGCTGGATCGATCTTCAATTCCCGCAACACGGCAATGGATTGCGCGGCGAAGGCCTCGTTCAATTCGAAGAGATCGATGTCCGCCAGTGTCAGTCCGGCGTGCTGGAGGGCGGCCGGAACCGCGAACGCTGGGCCGATGCCCATGTGGGCCGGGTCTACGCCGGCTGTCGCATAGGAGAGCACCTCGGCGAGAACGGGCAATCCGGCGTTCCGCGCATACTCCTCGGTGGTAACCACCAGCATAGCGGCGCCATCATTGAGTCCGCTGGAATTTCCCGCCGTCACGGTGCCGCCCTGAGGCTGAAAAGCCGGGCGCAACTTGGCTAGCGTTTCCACCGTCGTTCCCGGCCGGATGTGCTCGTCCTTGGTTACCGTCACTGAACCCTTGCGTGCGGGAACTTCGACCGGGATGATTTCGGCTGCGAAAGCTCCACGATCGGTGGCTGCAGAGGCGCGGCGCTGGCTTTCTGCGGCGAAGGCATCCTGGTCTTCGCGGGTGATCTTCCAAAAAGAAGCGATGTTTTCAGCCGTCGCTCCCATGGCGCATTTGTGGAATGGGTCGGTAAGGCCGTCGTTGATGGCGGCGTCGACCAACTCGCCGTTTCCGTAGCGGTACCCGGAGCGCGCTTTGAGCAGAAGATAAGGCGCGGTGGACATATTCTCGGTTCCTCCGGCGAGATAGACGCGTCCGTCGCCCGCCTGGAGGGCCTGCATTGCTGAAACTACCGCCTGCAAGCCGCTGCCGCATACACGGTTCACGGTCTGGGCCGGAACGCTGAACGGCAATCCGGCATGGATCGCAATTTGCCGGGCGATATTCATTCCTTGCCCGGCCTGCAGCACATTCCCAACGATAACATCGGCGATGTCCTGCGGCGGCAGGTTGCCGAGAACAGCTTTGGCGGCCACGGTGCCGAGCTCAACAGCGGAGAAATCAGCGAATGCCCCCAGGAAAGTACCAATGGGCGTGCGTTTTGCGGTAACGATAACCGTCTTCATAACTCTTTCACCTGAGCCGCACAAATCCGGGCTTCTGTTTTGGCCAGCACTTCCTCGAGCGAAACGCCGGGGCCAACTCCAGTTTTTCCTAGCCCATACTTCGAGCGAGGATCCCGTATTCCCGGCACTGATCTTCGACTTAGATTCACACGCATACGCCCGCCCGCGGTCAATCTGCTGTGATGTATGGCATTCAAGGTTGTGATATGGCCTTCACATGCTAGCCTGCCGGACGATCTTCTGCCTCCGGGTCTGGGCAAATCAAAGCCTCCTCTCCAGGGTCCCGGCTTTCTCCTGCTTCTACAGCTCCCCGGGCCGGGGGAAGACAACCGTGCGCTTCGCCTTCGCCAAAAAGCTGGAGACCCTGGACGTCGCCGTGGCTCGCTTGCGGGCCTACCGGGGCTGACCGGAAATGCATGGTAAAGATGACAGAGTCGAATGAGGATTATGACCAAATCAGGGTTGTGGTTCTCCTCCGAGACCCGAAAATCGATGACTCGGAACTGAGCCGGTGTAGCTTGGTCCTGAGGGAAGCACGTCGCAATGCATCTTGGAAGAAATCATCGCAGGAGATTTCGCGAGGGGCCATGCGAGTACCACTTCGCATTCGGGTAAACTAGGCGAGCCCGTAGACATTGTCCCAGAGATAGACTAAAGTGCGCATGTGACTTACCGACCCGCGCAACTGCCCATCATCGCGCGCGCTCAGTGTAATAAAAGACTTGTCGCCGCCATCGATATCCGGAGAACTTGCACCTATAACGAACTCCTTGATGCATCCATGCGCGTCGCCAAAGCATTGCTTGCCGGGCGCGCGGATCTCCATGAGGAACGCGTAGCCTTTCTCCTGCCGCCTGGAATCCCATGGATCGCAACCCTTTGGGGAATCTGGCAAGCTGGCGGAATTGCGGTTCCCTTGGCGCTTGGCTCGGCGCGTCCGGAGTTGGAGCATTACATAGGCGACGCCGGCGCATCGGCAATAATCTTCGATGCGGCCACTGAGGCAATGGCCGAACCGATTGCTTCTGCACAGAACATCGCCACGCTTACTTACAAAGAAATTCAAAATGGAGCGCTGATTGAGTTGCCGGATGTCGCTATTGAGCGGCGGGCGATGATTCTCTACACGAGCGGCACCACGAACCGGCCGAAGGGAGTGGTTGCCACTCACGCCAACATTGCCGCACAGATCTCGACTCTGGTGGAGGCCTGGGAGTGGCAGGCCGATGATCGTACTCTGCTTTGCCTGCCTCTGCATCATGTTCATGGAATTATCAATGTCGTCTCTTGCGCGCTCTGGTCGGGGGCGACCTGCGAGATGATGACGCGCTTCGATGCCAATGTCGTGTGGGAACGAATCGCCAGCGGCGTTTTAACGGTATTCATGGCTGTTCCGACCATCTATCTCCGTCTCATCTCTGCCTGGGAGGCGGCCCCGGCCCTGCGGCAATTGGAGTTGAGCCATGCGGCGGCCAAGTTGCGCTTGATGGTCTCCGGTTCCGCGGCGCTTCCGGTAAGCACGCTGGAGCGCTGGAAGGAGATCAGTGGGCACATTCTGCTGGAACGCTACGGCATGACGGAGATCGGCATGGCCCTTTCCAATCCGTTGCACGGCAAACGCGTCCCCGGTAGCGTCGGCATTCCGTTGCCTGGCGTCCAGGTTCGGTTGTGCGGACAGGACGGCGAGCCGGTGGCCGAAGGTATTCCTGGTGAGATCGAAGTGCGCGGTCCCAGCGTTTTCTCAGAGTATTGGGGTAAGCCCGAGGCCACGCGAGAGGCTTTCCACGAGGGCTGGTTTCGCACTGGCGATACGGCTGTTGCAGAAAATAGTGTCTATCGCATTCTCGGCCGCACCAGCATCGATATTCTCAAGACCGGCGGACATAAGGTTTCCGCGTTAGAGATCGAGGAGGTGCTACTCCAGCATCCTGGGATCGCAGAGTGTGCGGTGGTCGGCGTCGCCGATGAGGAGTGGGGACAACGAGTTGCTGCCGCCGTCGTTTTGCGGGCCGGTGCGGCGCTCAGTTTGGATTCACTCCGGGCCTGGGCCAGGGAACTACTTGCGGGTCATGAGTTGCCTTCCCGACTCCTGGTGCTGGAAGCTCTTCCTCGCAATGCCATGGGCAAGGTGATGAAGCCGGCGGTCACTAATCTCTTCAGCGAGACGACCATTCAAATGAGAAGTTAGGGATTGGTCTGGCCTTTAAGTGGCCTAGACATCAAGGGCGAAAGCAGTGGTTGCGTGGCCGAGCTGTTCTGAGATCACCGTTGCCGGGACGTCGGCCGAAAGTGCCAGGGTACCCGCGATTGAGCAGAAGAAAGCACGGGGAAAGGTGAAATGAGCTTTTTGGTGTTTGGCACGATCCCTGAACCAGCCCCGCCCGCCACAACACACACTGGTTGTTTTTGTTTTTTTCACCGCCCTAGCACAATCGTTTTTTCGATGATCAACGGCTTTGGGTGAAGCTCCGCAGCGCGTTTGTGTATGGCGGGAGGAAACCCACCAACAACCCGCAATCCGTCCGCCAGCCTCATCCCTCCGCGCAGATGATCGTGCGGACACGCTCCTTTTCCGGTCGAATCCTCTACGGGAATTGACCAGACCGGCGATGAAGCCGCACTCCTGTGCGCCTCCGCGTACTCTTCTCGACGTTCAGTGTTGAGGCCTGCAAGGTGGCTCAGAGAAGGAAAGCTCTTGACGCCACTGACGAAAAAGCAAATCAAGGCCGTGGAAAAGACGTTGAGAGCAAAAGTCCCAAAACAGACTTTCCCTCTCAACTTGCAAATCCCGCACACTACGCGGGATTCGCACTTTCACACCGCCTCTACTACGGCTAACTTTTAACAACCGGACTCTTCATTTGTTCCAAAAAGCGGACATTTTCACTTGCTAACGACACTGCCGAGTTGGCGACAACCCAACCACAATTCGGGTGGTCTTGTAGGACTTGTGCTGCATGGGCGACAACCGTTGGAACGATGCAACATGGCGAGGACGGACCGAGGACAGAATCGGCTCGCATGGCGCATGAGAACTGGTTCTTGCACTTACGCCCAGAGCCGCCGTGGATAGTACCCCGCCTCGATCATGTGGTGAATGTTCTGCATCGCGCGCGAATGATCCTCACGATAGGTCATCCCAAACCAGGAATCTGCGCTGGGAAGCACTTTCACTCGCATCCTTCCTTCGGTGATCAGCTCGTGCACTGTGTTCGGCAAATAGCATTCGGAGTCGGGGTCGCCGCCATGGCTCTTCAGGAAGTTCTCGAACTTCTCGGCCATGGGGTTGAGAGCATCCGGTCGGAAGCCCCACATGTTCAACGAGACCACCTCGTTGCCGGAGAGCTTCATTTCCTGCCCGGCTGCGTCGACGCAGACCGCGTGGCCGCCCTGGCGTTCCACATTCTTGTGCTCAAGAATCCCCTTGAGGAAGCCTTCCTCATCGAGTTGGCAAATTCCGCGCGCGACCGGCCCGCTCTCCGGCAGCGTGTTGCGCAAGACGTAGCCCACCATGGCGCAATCGTCGGTGCCTGCCTGGAGATGACGCGCCAGAGCCGAATAGCTCTGAGCCCCGTAAAAGTCATCCACGTTGATCACTGCGAAGGGCTCGCGAATCTGGCTTACGGCGGAAAGCACAGCGTGTGTTGTGCCCCAGGGCTTGTTCCTTCCGTGCGGTACCTGGAATCCCCACGGAATCCGCATCACGTCCTGATAGACGTACTCGACCGCGAAGTTGCGGATGAGTCGCGCGCCCAGTGTTTCCCTCACCGCACGGTCGATGTCTCTGCGGATCACGAAGACAATCTTGACGAAGCCGGCCTTTCGGGCGTCGTAGAGTGAGTACTCGAGAAGGGTCTCTCCCTGCGGGCCTACCGGTTCTATGACCTTAACGCCGCCGTACCGGTTGCCCTTGCCGGCGGCAAGAACGAGCAATGTTGGGCCGAACATGACGACTCTCCTTTTTCGGTCGAGGGCAGTGAGGCCGCGCCGCAGCCGCGCGGCTTTACACGCGTTGCCGAAGCGCTCCTGCTTCCGCCGCCAGACTGTCCCGGTCACCGGTAGTGTACAGCGCCAAATGCGAGGGATTCGAGGACGGTTGAAGCCAAGTAGCCTTATGAGGGACCGCCAAACGCATGGATGCGGACGGACTAAAGCGCAACTAAAGCGCGCATGCCGCTCGTGCGTTTTTCAAGGGATTATTTGGACCTTCGCGGGAGGTTTACGGTTTGGGGGCGGTGTGTGGTTTGTGGTTGTATTACAGAGCCCCCTTACCCCCACAATTTCATAAACAGAGAATGGTTTCAATCAGCCTGGCAATTTCACCGGTCAAATTCGAGCGTTGACCAACCAAGTTGTATGCCTGAGGCGGAGGCTTTTGGACCTCCGCCCCTTGTGGTTTGAGTAGTTGAGTTGCTCTGCAATTCGCCCGGCAACTGGCGAAACGTGAAAACATTAGTGCGAATTTTGGCCGCCGCGCGCTTATGCCTCCTCGATTGGTTGATTAGTTGATTGGGTAATTCTCTGATCAAATGATTTCTGATTGAATGATTCAGAGATTGAATGATTCAGAGATTGAATGATTTGGAGATTGAAAGATTAAGTGATTCGGGATGCGTGTTCTTCGTTTTCATCTCAGCTCGATTTTCAGAATATCGGTCACGCGGCTGTACACTAGCACATCAGGCTTGGTGCCTTCCTTTGCATCTGCCGTGCAGTCCGCTATTCGCACCAAATAGACAACAAACGGGTCTGTGAACTTGTCCAGCGCCATATCCTGTCCATTGCGGGGAGGTGATCCGTTTGCTAGACTCCAAGCCTTCTAAAACTTCGACCGCCGTCCTTGTGGTCGCGGGACAGACTTGTCACCGAAATTGAGAAAGTAACTCACGAGTGTTACGGAGTCGAGTAAAGAAAACTCCAACCTGAGGCTCCAGCGCCGGAAGGCTACGCACCACACCGGGCCTTACGAGCCGACGCAGACGGCCTGATATTCGCCTGGAGCAACGCGCGGCAGGTCCACTCCCTGCCTGGTCAGGCTGGGGCTCTCTTTTGGGTTGCGCACCATTGAATGGCTTCTCCATTTACCCCTGCTCCAGGTCCGCAAACAATTCGGCGGTCACCAAGTCTCCTCCAGCCGCGGCCGTCTTCCCTGAGTCCTGCGGCTCTGTTCAATCTGGCCAGCAAGCCATGCCCCCACTTCGGCTTCGACACGACCCACCGCGCGTGCACCCAAGGAGGCAGGCCTTGGAAAGCTGCCTTCTGTGATGCGGAGGTAGATGGTTGAACGAGAGAGTCCGGTTCGTGCCTTGACGGCCGGGAGCCGGAGAATAATGTGAGCCATGTTTGAATCCCCCTGTACTCAGTGAGAATAGAATCGGAGGACAGAAACCCAATGGACAGAACCCATGCCACACTTGTGTCCGCTTCGGGAGGAGACAAATCGTCGTGTCCGCCGGTACGAGAGATCCGGTAGCGAGAGCCTTTAATGGGCTTCATACCAACAACCCCCTGAATCAACTCGATGATTCGAACTGCAAATTCTTGTGGGCGCTGTTGATGATGTATGCCGAGGTAACCAGCCCGAGGAAGACAAGGAATGCGGTTCTTGATCAATTGGAGCGCGTATCCAAAACGGTGTCTAAGGTTGTGGCTGATGCTACAAAAGTGGCGGCAAGATTGGAATCAGAGATATTTCTAGGGCCTTTTGTTGAGCCACTCCGCCCGTTCCTCGTCGGCTTCGAGGATCTCCCGATGCGGCTCGTGCAGTTCTCGAATCGGCTAGAAATGGTGCTCGATTCAACTGGAAAGTGCGGTCATAAGCGCCAGAACCTTGCAGCCCAGTTTCTGATCCAAGCGTCCGAGTTCGTCCGATTGAAGACCGGCCAGCACAATGATGAGCATGTCGCCGACCTGTTTCAGCAGATCGGGAAACGCTCCGTGAAACTGGATCTATCAGGAGACGCGATCCGCAAGAAGAGAAAGTACCTCAAGGACCAGAATCCGATCGCCTTGGCTAGCGCAGTGAGAAGGGCTAGGCGCCATTGCCAAGATTCAAAGCCCTCGACCGCATCTTAGCTCGGACTTGCGAGAGGTCAGCGGTCGTGCTTCAGCAACCAGCCGCAACCGGCGCCAGATACGCCATGCGCCGCACCAAGGCCGTCCCTGGCTCGCGTGGCACTGCCCCAAGGAAATCGACGCGTTTCGAAATCCATTGGCACTTCGGTGGAGGAGGAGGCCAGTTTATGTCTCCAGTATGTCTCCGGGGGAGCACGTTTTCTAAATGCCTCATGAATATTGACGATTCTCGCGTTTTCCACTTTTTGCATCGGAAAGTGACAGCTTTTTACATTTTCTAGCTCTCGAGATTGGCTGCTTCTGCAGCCAGCGACACGGCACCGGAATGCAGTCCCGGTGAGGACGCCGTTACTACGATGCTGCCGTGGTTCGCTTGCGCCCTGATGAATGCGATACAGCGTCCCTCATAGGCACTGCGCTTGTTTGCCTGGAAGGGTTCGTGGGTGGTGTTGTCGCCGTTGTCTACCGCAGCAACCAGCCCTGGCCCGCGCACGGTGAAGCTGATGAGATTATCTGAGTTGGGAACAACGACTCCATGCGCATCGACGACTTTCGCCTCGATATAATCCACGTGATCCCAGCCAGGCGCAATCTGTCTGCGATCAGCCGAGAGCACGATCTTCGCCGGAGCCCCCGCAGTACGCAGTTCGTCGGCGGCGACAACGCGGCCGCTATTGGTGGCGATCGCGCGCAGCGTGCCCGGAACGAAAGGAACCTGCCAGGTGCGCGGCGAAGCGTCAGGATGAATCGCCTGCGTACCCAGCGACTTGCCATTCAACATCAATTCCACCTGCTCAACGTTGCTGTAGACTTCCACGGTTTCTGTGTGCGGACTTGTATGGAGCGGCGTCCAGTCGGCGAAGAGAACCTGGCGAGGGCGCCTGGGATCTGTGGCTTCACCGGGATCCACGGGTGCTGCCGCGCCAGGCGCAACACGGCGCACGATACGGACCATCGGCGTAGCCGACCACCAGCTGTCTCGCTTCAGGCCGTCGATATGCGGATCGTCGGTGCGGTCGACCAGGCCGGAGCTGTTGCCGTTGTATTTCATGGCATGTGCACCACCGAGATAATCGGCTGCTGACCAAATGAACTGACCGGCACACGGCTGGTTGTCGCGCAGGGCCAGCCAAGCTTCGCGGCCATGGCCGTTTTCTGTGCCGATAATCTTGCGCGTCAGCTTTTGCTCGTGCGCAGCGAGGATTTCATTCTCGCGGTAGTTTTGGCCGACGACGTCGAGCATATCGGCCAGGCCGTTGTCGTAGTCGTGGCTGACGTTGGGACGGAAAAGCGCCATGGTTACCGGTCGCGTGGGATCGTACTGGTGAAAGACCTGAATGAGAGAGGCAAGAATGGAATGCGCGAGCGGGGCATTGGGAGTGTCGTGAATCTCGTTGCCCGCACTCCACAGGATGATGCTGGGATGATTGCGGTCGCGTAGAACAGTGTCGCGCGTGTCGGCCGCAGACCACTGGTTGAAGTAGAGGTGATAGTCGTAGCGATTCTTGCCCACTGTCCAGCAATCAAACATCTCGTCCATCACGAGAAAACCCATCTGATCGCAGAGTTCGAGAAAATCCGGCGAGGGCGGATTGTGCGCAGTACGAATCGCATTGACGCCGAGTCTGCGCAGGGCCGTGAGCCGATGGCGCCATGCATCGAGTGGGACAGCCGCGCCGAATGCACCATATTCGGCGTGAAGGCACGCACCTTTGATCTTGAAATTCCGTCCGTTCAGCCAGAAGCCAGTGGCAGGATCGAAGTGAAACTCGCGGATGCCAAAGGCGACAGAATCCTGATCGACGGCGCGGCCGTGGTCGAGCACGTCAACTTCGGCGCGATAGAGAACGGGATGATCTATGTCCCAGCGGTCGGGGTGCGGAACAGGAATCTCGGCGGTGAAGACTGAAGAGCTACCAGGCGCGACGTCCTGCGCTGGAGTAGTGATGCGCTCGGCAAGCTTTCCCTCGGGACCGAAAAGAGATATGCGCAAGAACGAGTTACGCGCGGTGTCAGATTGATTGATGACCGTGCTTTCGACGCGCACGGTGGCATGTTCAGCGGACACGGACTGTGTGCTGACAAAGGTTCCCCATCCCTGTACATGCAAATCGCCGGTTTCAATCAGATGCACGTGGCGATAGATGCCTGCACCCGGCGCCCAGCGAGATGCTGGCTCTTCGGAGTCATCGCAGCGGACGGCGAGGACATTGGTTTCGCCGGCGCCGAAGCGGAGGTGGCCGGTGAGCTCGTAGCGGAAGCTGACGTAGCCATAGGGGCGACGGCCGAGATGCGTGCCATTGATCCACACGTCGCTGTTGGCCATTACACCATCGAACACAATGAAAATGCGCTTATGGGCCGCACTCTGCGGCAACACGAAGTGCTTGCGATACCAGCCAATGCCTGCGGGAAGGAAAGCGCCGGCGGCGCCAGTTGGATTGGATTTGTCGAAGGGACCGGCAATGCTCCAGTCGTGGGGGACATTCAGAGTCTGCCAGGCGGAGTCACTGAAGGCGGGCTCTTTAGCATTGGCAATGTCGCCGCGGGTGAATTGCCAGTTGGCGTCGAAGGACTGCGTTGAGCGCAGAGCGGGCTGAACGGCATTTCCTGCGGAAGACTGAGCGTGGGCCCAGGCAACGTTGCAGCAGGAGGCCGCGCCGAGCAGGAAGATGGACCAGAGCATTCGCATAAGAGACCTCGATTTGGTAAGCCGCGCAGAGTTGCAGGCGGCGATGCAGATCATTCGCACCAAGGTTATACTGCCGAGAGACCTGGCCGTTTTCGCACCGTCAATGACCCAACGACAGCGGACCACTCTTGGATTGCCTGTTTGTAGTTACTTCCTCGCGGGAACTGGTCGAAGGGCCATGGAATATCAGCACGTGATCGAGACAGCGCCGCACCAGTGCGTAGCTAGGAGCGAGTCGCTGATTCGCTAGCCGGCCGGCGATTGAGTGCGTGGAGTGGATTGAATGGCTACGGAGATGCTCCGATCAACTGAGCGACTGAGTCTCGCAGACTCCTTGCGCGAGTTTCATACCGAGACTGGCCGCCCGCTGCTCGACCTCGTCGATGAATCACCGGTGCTCCCGTGTTTCTTCGCCACTTTGCCTGCGCTTTTTGTGCGCAGGCCCTGGACCGCGTTTCCCAGGCGCATTCGCAGATTGAGGCGAAAGGCGTGCGGCCCGTCTTTGTGCATCTCGGCTCGCCGGAACGGGCGAAGCCTTACTTCGACTACTACCATCTCTCTGATGTGGAGAGGATCAGTAATCCGGAGGCAACGCTGTATCAGCTTCCCGCCTTTGGTTTGTCGCGCACCAACCCTTATCTGCACTCGTTGCACCCGGCGGTCTTGATGGGCTGGCTCAGGGGCGCGCTGTTCAAGTATGGAATCGGGCTGATCAAGGAAGATGCGGAGCAGATGCCGGGCGTGTTCTTTCTGAAAGAGCGGAAGATTGTGCGTGCCTTTCGGCATCGAACGATCGCCGATGAACCAGATTACCTGAAGCTGGTTGGCGCGGGATAATGCGAATTCAGTAGCCCCATGCTCTCCCAGATCTCATCATCTGGACCTCCGCCACATGGACGTCGTGCTGTCCGTGGAGCCCTGGACATGGGGGCGCCCATGGTTGCGCCTGATTTGCATCCCTAGAGCCGAGCCACCCGCCAGCCCGAACGCATTCCTTTTATTGCCGGATGGTTTGGGGAATTTCAAAAGACTTCCACAGTTCTCTTATAGGTTTTGCCAACGTCCTGACTGATCATATTCTCATTACTACGCGAGATGGAGATCTCTGGAGATTTCTCGTCTTCCAGTTGACCCAGATCTTGTTCGGTGAGTGCAGTCAGTGGGAATGCCAGCGCAAGTATGAGCAAACTGATTGGCGAATCGTCGGCGTCCCCCACTGGCCCTCATCTGAGGCGTGTTCTCTCTCTTCGCGATCTATTCTTCTACGGAATCGTTGCTGTGACGCCCAGCGCGCCGGCAACGGTCTTCGGACTTGCAGACGTCCGGTCACGCGGCCATGTGGTTGTGACCATACTCGCCGCCATGGCAGCAATGGTTCTCACAGCCGTCAGTTACGGCCGGCTTGCTTCGCTGTATCCCTCTGCCGGATCCGCTTACACCTACGTTAGCAACGGCATTCATCCGCTTCTTGGATTCGTGGCCGGCTGGGCGATGCTTCTGGACTACATCGTGATTCCGCTGTTTTGCGTTCTTTACGGAACGCTTTCGCTGGAGCGGGCCCTGTCCTGGATGCCGCTTTGGGCGGGAGCGGCGTTGTTCGCGGGCGGAATTACTTTGCTCAACCTCCGCGGAATACGGTCGACGGCGAGAACCAACGAACTGCTGCTCGTGATGATGTTTATTGTTCTTGGCGCGTTCATTGTGCTCGCGGTGCGGTATATTTGCTTGCGACAAGGACTGGCCGGCCTCTTCTCCATTCGCCCCTTCTACAACCCCGAAACTTTCAGCGTGCGCGAGATTGGTGCGGCCACCTCGTTTGCCGCTCTCACTTACCTTGGATTTGACGCAGTGACGACACTGGCCGAGGAGGTTGACAATCCCCGCAGAAACGTCCTGCTGGCTTCTGTCGGCGTTTGCGTTTTTACGGGCTTGTTTGGCGGGCTGCTGGTTTACCTTGGCCAGCTTGCCTGGCCTGACTACCTGTCATTCCAGAACGTCGATACTGCATTCATCGATGTGACGGGGCGGGTGGGCGGAGTGGCATTGCTGAAAGCTACGGCGATTATGCTGGTGGTCGCGAACATCGGCGCCGGCCTGACGGCCCAGGTGGGCGCGGCGCGATTGCTATTCGGCATGGGACGCGAAAATGTGATTCCGGAGAAGATCTTTGGGCGTCTCCATCCGGTTCATAAGACGCCCGACTTCAATGTAATTCTGATCGGAGTGCTGGCCTACGTGGGCGCGCAGTTCCTCAGTTATGAGCTGACCGCAGAGATTCTCAACTTCGGCGCCTTTCTCGGGTTCATGTGTGTAAACCTGGCGGCTTTCTGGAAATTTGGCGTGCAACAACGTCACCGCCATTGGGAAAGCGTAGTGGTCGACGCTGCGTTGCCGTCGCTGGGCTTCGTCTTTTGCGCAGCCATCTGGTGGGGATTGGCGATGCCGGCAAAGATCACGGGAGGCGTCTGGCTCGTGGCAGGAATCGTGGTGCTTGGCATCCGCTCGAATTGGTTCCGCGAACCCTTGCACATGCCCAATCCCACTCTATACCAATGAACTGTAGAGGTTATGAATTCCCGTGACGCAAGCGGAATCGCCCGGCGGGAACACCACGAACCTGCGTTTGCAGCGCAAAGACACTCCCCGAGTATTGCTCGGCCGATCGCGCGCTTGTGATGTAGAGAGTCTTAAGGTCGTCACCGCCAAATGCGCACGTCGTCGGGCGCGACACCGGCAATTTCACGGTCTGCTCGACGTGGCCATTGGGCGCGATTCGGAGCAGGCAGCCGGCGCCGGGCCGTGCGTTCCAGAGAAATCCTTCCGCATCCATCGCTGAGCCGTCGGGCGCTCCATGTTCATAACCGTTCAGAAGCGGCCGTTCCTCTGAGATTGCCCCGGTCGCTTCATCATACGCAAACTGGCTGATGGTGTTTGCCCGCGTATCTCCGAAATAAAATCGCTTGTGGTCGGGACTCCAAGCCACTGTGTTGGAAAGACGGACGCCTTTCTTCCATTCCATGGCGGCACCATCGGGATCGATTCGATAGAGAACGCCGTCTGAAAAAGTGACATCCAGTTCCTCTCCATGCGGACCAACGTTATTGCGCATGGTGCCCGCCCAAAGCGAGCCCCGCGGATCGACGCCGGCGTCATTGAATCGCATTTCAGGCGCAGTGGGCAGCTTGTAGATCGTGTCAACTCGCGGATGATCGCGGGGCGACCAAAGTCCTATCTTAGACGCGAGGACGAGGAGGAGCAGTTCGCTGTCTTCTGTAAGGCTCACTGATGTTACTGGCTCATCGAACATCCAGGTTCTTATCGACGACGTGGCCGGCGTGAACTGATGGACCAGAAACCGATTGATGTCGGCCCAGTACAAAGCAGACTGTTCCGGATGCCATACGGCGCCTTCTCCGCAGATGTCCCCGGCTGGAACCGCACATCGAATTTCATTTGCCATTTACTTGACCATTGCCGAATTCAGACCTTTTTGAGAATGCCTCAGAAGAAGGCAAGGTTCAACGCCGCAAACAAACCCACCACGATTGCAGCATAGAACCACGGCTGCCGGAACCAAGCAAGATTTGGCTCACCTACGGCGAGATCGCGTCCGCGAGCGGCAACCAGCCCTTTCAGACGCTCAGCGTCCGGAGGTCGCGTGAGGAGGGAAAGAGTGACCATCACGACCACGCCGCCGGAAAGCCCCCATACAGCCGACCACAGGTTCGCCGCCATGGGCGAAACGAAATGAAGGATTCCACAGCGGTAAAGGACATATTCACCGGATGCTGAACTGAGCCCGCCCAACATGCCGAAGAATCCGGCGGTCGCGGAGGGCCGCTTCCAAAGCATTCCGATCAGGAAGATGGCAAAAAATGGCGAGATGAACAGGCTTGCGACCAGGGCCATGTAATCCATCAGGTTATTGAAGTACGCGACGATGAGCGAGGAGCCACATGCCAAGAGCGTGCCGACAATCGTGGCTGCCTTTCCCAAGGCCAGGTAGTGCCTGTCAGATTTTCCTCCGGCGATATATGTCTGGTAGATGTCGTAGGTGAAGACCGTATTGAACGCAGTGATGTTGCCTGCCATACCGGACATGAAGCTGGCAAGTAACGCTGTGATGCCAATACCCAGCATGCCGTGGCCATAGAAAGTCGACAGCATCACAGGCAATGCAAGGTTGTAGTTATGGCTTACGACCGACGGGGCAATTGCGAGCGCGATCATTCCCTGCACGGTGACGATGAACGGGAAGAACATCTTGGGAATTGCAGCGACCAGGGGCGTCTTGCGCGCGGCTGCCAAATCGCGCGCAGCCATCGCACGTTGCACCAGCAGGAAGTCAGTACACCAATAGGCTGGAGCCGCGCATAGCCCTTCGCCAACAATCATCACCCACCAAGGCACGCCCAGAGGATCTCCGGGGCCGCTCATCCCAGCCCATGTGTGGACATATCCGGCAGGCAATTTAGCCAGAAGGGCGTGCCAGCCACCTACGGCATGCAATCCGATAAATGTGAGGGGCAGAAACCCGGCGATGATCAGGAAGAATTGGATGCACTCGTTGTAGATGGACGAGGAGAGCCCTCCCCAGAAGACGAACAAAAGCACTACGGATCCGGCCAGGCACACGCTGAGGGCGAACGGCCAGTTGAGCATGCTATGAAAGATGACCGCGAAGGCAAACATGTCGATTCCGGCCATCAATACGGTGACCACGGCAAAGCTGAGTGCGCTCAGCAGATGCGCGCGGTGGTCGAAACGCAGGCGCAGATACTCCGGCACGCTGCGAATCCCGTTGGTGTAGTAAAAGCGCACCATGAACAGACCCAGGAAGACCATCGCCGGAATCGCGCCGATCCAGTACCAGTGATTGGTCCGCATGCCATACTTTGCGCCGTTCGCAACCATGCCCATCACTTCAAGCGCGCCGAGATTCGCCGACATAAACGCGATGCCGGTAAACCAGTGGGAGAAGTTACGGCGGGAAAGAAGAAAGTCCGAGGAGGTCTTCATCTTCCCCTTCAGCGAGAAGCCGACGCCGAGTACCACCAAAAAGTAGCAGGCAATGATGGCGAGATCGGCGATTGCGAGATGGACATGCATCGGCATTCAGGCTCTTCAAGAAACGCAACGAATTCTGGCGTTCAGCAGCAGCGAAGTTGTGTTCAGCGGAAAACTCTGTCGGGGCCAGAACCGCAATCATGCAGGAAGGGCGCCGGCATCCTGCGAGTGATGTTCAAAGGATCCGATGAACAGCAGGCCTATATCGACAGAGCTTTCGACCCTCCAGTTACCGTGAATCCGCGGCTTTCAACAGAAGGACCCAGTCGCTTTCGCGCGCGTGGTTTTGCTTTGGTGGAGTAAACTCGCGCGAGCCGGAGTTGGGGAAGGGTCCTCCGGCGATCGGCTTGCGTGCGCCATTTGTGGGGTCGAACCATTCGGCGCTCGCCGCGCCGCGCATGCGAGACATATCGACAGTCACGGTCCGCGATGTGGGCATATAGATGACGACGTAAGCGCCATCGTCGGCCCGCGCCGCGGTGGCGTAGTCGCTTTGGCTTACCCGGAGAGTGAGGTTGGTTCCGAGATCATTTTTGTCGAAGTGAACTTCATTGCCCCCGAACGTACCGTAGCCGGAGGTGAGAGTTGTGTGCTGCTGATCGGGGACCAAGTCCTGCCACGGCAGTGAAGAAAAGAATTTCTTCCAGATCTCCATCTGCGTGACGCCCAGCGTATCCAGATAAGAATCCCAACCGGGCGTAAGGCTCCAAGTATAGCGGCTGCCATAGAACTGGCCAGTTCCTCCGCTCAGCATCGTCCAATATTCCTGGCGCCGGAGAACGTCAGGTGTTCCATAGTCGTACGGCGTACCAACAGCCTCAAGGTCGTAATGAGCCTCGACAAGATAAGCGGGCATCACCGGAGTCTGGTTATAGCTGTGCAGCATTTGAATGTATGTTGCCGCGTAAATGTAGGTGCCATTCAGCGAAATGATCGGCGCCCAGGCCTGATCGTCGAGCGAAGAACTGGCGTTGTAGTTGATCTCGACGGTCTGGAGCTGCTGCGGAGCGACGGACTGTATGCCTTTGGCCACCGCGAGCACGAGCGCATCGTCGGATGGAATGCGCCACCGGTTGAAATCGTTGCCGTTGAGCCAGCCTACGTTCGCGTATTTCCCATAGCGTCGCCCGAGATACTGGCCATAGGCGTACGATGCGTCAGGTCCGTTGTTGCGAAGTGTCGCCAGCCACCCGATGGTCTCTACGGGATCGATGAAGACGAATATGCCGTGATGTGCCGCGCTTTCGATCACGTGATCGAGTCGCACAAAGTACGCTTCGTTGGGCTTCGAGAGATCGTAGTGCGTGAAGTCGGTACCGCCTGCAATATAACCGGTGAATGGGAGAATTCCGTCGTAGGTGCCCGCGGTCGTGTTGTCTGGAAAATCTCTTCCGGCGCAAGCGACATCGATCCACCCGGCAGTATTGAAGCCATGCGCCTGCCGGTCGGCGAAGTATTTCTCCACCTCATCGGGACTCAATCGGCCCATCAGCCCCTGCGGCGAATCGCCCACGATCAGGAAGGGTTTGTTTTTCTGGTCTACAAGATAGCGGTGATTCGCACTGAGCTTGAGTGGAAATGCTGGCGTGGAGGTACCCGCTGTTGCGGCGTGCGCGGAGCTACGCTTGGCATTTGCGGCGGGCGGCTGAGCGCCCGCTGGTGCTACCAACGCTGCGCAAAGACACGAGAGCAGGAGATTTCTGATGATCGTGATGGGCAATTCTTCCCTCTTGAGTTGTGCCATGATTGCGCGGCTTGTTCTTCCTTTCCCGATCTATGTTTCGCGTGTTCCCGCTACGCCGGCCAGCGCAGATGCTTCTTCAGAAATGCGAATGTTCCTTTTCCATGAATCTCGTGCGGGCCATTGAAGAATTCAATTTCCGTCCGATCTCCGATGTTCATCTTGTCGTAGAATTCGCGCACCTTTGCATATTCGAAGGCGACTTCTTCGTCCACACTGACGGGATCATCATGTCCGCGCTCGACCATGAATGGGCGAGGCGCCATGAGATTTGCGAGGTCGGAGTAGTTCACCGTGTTGGCAAAGTTGAACTCGTACATGTCATATTCCTTCGTCAGCAAATAGCTCTGCGGAGCCAGCACGGTTGTCGTTTTCCAAACCCACTCGTTAAAATCGCCCGCACAGATAGAGAGTGCGTATCCATCGAGAAGCGGAGGCACGCGTACGGCTGTCTTACCTCCGTAGGAAAGTCCGTAAAAGCCGATGCGTTCCGGATCGACAAACGGCTGCGCCGAGAGCCAAGTCAGTGATTGTTCATGCTGGCCAAGGATGTATGAAAAAAGAGAGAGCTTGATTGGATGGCCCATGCGCTGGATGATTCGGAACCTGTCCTCGCCGATGTAAGGATTTTGCGGGGCGTAGACGACAAAGCCTTCGTCGGCCAGCGATGCTCCGAAGTGGTGATAGAAATGGCTGTCGACCTTCGGATCCGCGACATCCGTCGGCCTTCCCTCAAGTCCGTGCTGGCACACCACGACCGGCCTGCGCTCGCCGGGCTTCAGATCTTTCGGCAACAGGAGAATGCCATATGCGAAAACCCCGGGCCACACATCGAGCACAACTTCATATCCGCGAAAACCGAGGGCATCGATTGTCATGCGGGTGCGCGCGTTGGGCGGCTCGGTGCTAGATGGCAGCCGTCCAATCACTTCGGACCAGATGAACTCGCGATAGAACTGCGTCGATTTTTTCCAACTCTCGATCGATGAGGCATCCGCCTTGCTCCAGAATTCCTCCCTGACATCGGGGGACTTCCGGATTAGCGCCTGCGTGAAGTCGACCAGCTCGTTGAACTGCGCTTGCACGTTTGAAGACGAGTCGTAACCGGGATCGGCCTTCGCCGGCGCGATGGCGCTGGGAGGAAGAACGTCTCCGGCGCCGAGCGCCTGCAGAAATGCACGCAGCGTTTGTTCTGAACCCGGAAGACCGGAACCATCTGCGCTCGCAACAAGCTGTAGCGCGTTTTCCACGCGAAGACTCTTGAAGATCGGCCGTGCTCGATCGATCTCGACCTTCACGTTCTCGAGCGACGGCGTTTTGAGGGTGCCATTCGGACAGGCAAATGGTTTATGGCCATCCGTTGCCGGTGGTGGACCCGTGATCTGCGCGCCTTGACTCGCTTCGACGATCAGCGCTCGAGGCGCGATCAACCCTGCCAGCTCGGCGTCGCCAAATTCCTTCACCAGTTCCCACACATCGCGATAGATCGGCTCCTCCCACACACCCTCGCGAGGTTGAAAGTAGCCGCTGACCATTGCCGCGGCAATGCGTGTGTCAATCGCCGCACTGTACAAGGCGAGCAATCCGCCTTCTCCATAGCCCATCACGCCGATCGGAAGCCGCCGATCGGCATTTTCGCGCTCAAACCAGTCAACCGCTGCCAGAATCTCCTGCACTTCGAATCCGATTATGTGCCTGCCGGCCTCAAAAGCCATGCGGTAAATCCACTCGCGATGCGGCATGTTGGTCATGCCGACGCCAGGAATGCCCGAGAATCTGTCATTGCGATTGATAATCAACGGCACAATGACCTGGACGCCGCACTCGGCAAGCCTGCGGGCAAACTGCGCTTGCGACGGGGCACCGGGCTCGATCCCGACAAGCATTTCGGGCGTGCAGTCGGCATCGGGAATGGCAACAACGCGAGCGAGTGGCGGATCCTTCGGCTGAAGCAGCAGGCCTCGAGCCATCATTCCGTTCGAATCAGCGGTCACCGGCGCAAATACGCGCCATTGGATTGCGTAAATGGTGTAGCGAGAGGTCGTAGCAATTTCGTTCTGCGATGCGAATGCTACCTCGGGAGCCTGTGCTGCCACGCGCTGGTCCACCGCGCCAATGATTCGGCGAAAGCGCTCGCGGTTCGCCGCAACGGATTGCTCATAGCTGGCCGCGGAGCTAAAGTCGCGGCTCCACAATCGAGGCCGATTCGCGGCCAGTTGCGCTGTTTGTGCGAGCAGATGCTGGTAAATGCCGTCGACCATCTGCATGGCAAGGTCGCCTTGCGCGGTGAGCGGCGAAGTACCAGGCAATGTAGGAATGGGATTGACGGATGCTGACGTTCCCGTTTCTTGGATCGGTCTTGGAATTGACTCGCTCGGGATGGGCGCGCCATGAAGCGAATGTCGGATTCCAACCGCAATCGCCGCGCCTGCCGATTGCTTCAAGAATTCCCGTCGCCTCACTCCTCGTCTCCCACCAGGCGGATCATCTGTCTGGCACTGCGTCTCGTGGTTGCGTGGTCTTTCATATGAGATGGGCGGTTTGGCAAATGGAGCCGCGCGGCTGCCCGGGACCATTTAACAGTACGCGACTGGAATTCGTGTTGCTGCCCAAATTCCGCTGCGGCAGTTCAATAAACCAATCCACTATACCCCTGTTTAACAAGGTGCACGTCGCTCATTTCGGTCGCGCGCTGCGGATCTCACATTCCCGACTCATCGCGTTCGTTGCCTGGACCACTTCGAGGTTGACGGGCTCAGTGCGGGCAATGCGGCGTTATAATCGCGTCTGCATTGCCCGTGTGCTGAGCTCATCACCGGCCGCCCCGCTACCAGTAGAATTTCGCCGCGAATTGGATCTGCCGTGCGATGTCTGCTAAGACGATCGACCCTGCGTTACTGGTGCCTGGCGTTGTATTCGTCGACGCTCCGAGGTTGACATGGTTGAAAGTGTTGAAGAACTCCGCGCGGAATTGCATGCGGACGGAATCGCCCAGGTTTGTCCACTTCGAAAGGGAGATGTCCGTGTCGTAGTAGGGAGGCGTGCGCAAGTTTGAGAAATACCGCGGCGCGTTGCCGAAGGTGCCGGCTGAAGCCGCCACGAATGCGCAGGGGTTGTACCAGTGCGTGATGTTCCTGAGCGTAGTGGGCCCAATGCAGCCTGAGTTCGCCGCGAAGTTACCTGGCACGTTGGGATTGCCGACCACATTTGCATGCTGCCCGCCGCCGTACACGCTCGCCGAATTTAGATTTGCACTGATTCCCATCGGCAAACCTTCTCTGAAGGAAGTGTCTCCGGCAACCTGCCATCCGCCGAACGCCGAGTCAGTTATCTTGCCCCAGTTTTGGCCGATCAACTTTCCTCTGCCCACGGGAAGCGCATAGATGTAGCTGACGACCGCGCCATTTGGCTGATCTGCGTAAGCCACGGATTTTTCCTGGGCAAGGTTATAGTTATTACGAACAACCTCGCCGTAGAACACTTCAAATGCCGAGCCGCCGATGGTATCGTCCAACGCCTTGCCGCGCGTGTAAGTGCCCATGATGGTGAGGTCATTGCTCAGGCGATGCTGGTATTTCACATTGAGCGCGTCGTAGAACGAAAAGGCAGTATTGTCTTTTGCGTTTGTAACGCTATCGCAGAATTCCGGCATCGGCAACATAAGCTGAAAGGCGGGAACCGTTGCGCCGGCCAAACCGCAGCCGCTGCCGGTAACCGGGCCCAAGCCGAAGAATGGGTTGGTCTTAGCAGCGGTAAGCGCGCTACTGCCCAGCGCAAGATCCGCGGGAGGAAGCTGATTGATGTTCAAACCGCTGATCACAAATTTGAGAGCGTGACTTCCCACATAGTCGGCTTCAATCATGTCCCGCGGCGCGAGCGAGTATTGCAGGCCGAACATCCACTGTTCGACATAAGACGAGGGCCTTTTGAAAACGCTCGTGGCAAAGGATTGTCCCACGTTCGTCAGACCGCCTTGTGAACTTCCGATCACTGGAAGAATCCCTTGCGGAAACGGATTGCTCAGAGTCGACGAAGGATTGAGCCCTCCGTTCAAAGAAGAGACAAGGCTCGTTGTTTGCGCGTATCCAGGCATGGTCGGGTCTCCTGCCCACTCATCCGGGAAGAACAGTGCGCCGCCTCCGCGCACATCAAGTTTCTTGGTCGCCATGTACGAGAATCCAAAGCGCGGCGAGAAATTGGTGTAGGAGTTTTGATAGAAGTACCTGTTTCCCGGAGTGTTGTAAACGAGTTGTCCATAATACGGGCCGCCGCTGGCAAACGAACTGATCGGATTGACCTGGTTTGGCATAAAGTACGCCTGCTTGTTATGCCTCTCCGTGGGAGCGAGCTGGATATCGTAGCGCAACCCCAGGTTCAGCGTCAGGTTCTTCGTTGCCTTCCAGTCATCCTGCAAATACCACCCGAAGTAATGTTTGCTGAGCGCGGGATATTGATAAATGCCCGTTGTTCCGCTTGCTGCCGCGCCCATCAGGAATGAGCCGAAGGCATTTCCCGTCCCAGTCGTTGCGTGATTCGGATCCGGGCCGGCTGAAAATGCCGAATTGAAGCCAAACGTGGTATGGGCCGGGGCGCCACCGAGAACCATGCTCAGGATGCCCATGTATCCGAAGGTGAATGTGTGGTTCCCCTTCACCTTGACGACATCTGCGCTGATGGTTCCCTCATCAAGCGCAGTCGCCTCGGTTGTCGCGTTTCCTAAGGGAAGAAACCCGCTGATATTCACGAGTGGGAAGTACGGCGAGACCGAGTCGAGCACAGCGGGCAATCCGAGTGTCGACGATTTAAACCCGGCTCCCTGGCCGACATTGCCCTCGACCCAGCGGTTATAGCCAAAGTTCACGCTCAATGTGAGCGTCGGGCTCAGTACCTGGCTGTAGCCTGAAGCCACGCTATAGCGGTTGTTCGGATTGGTCTGCCCTGGACCGGCAGGATTCGACGCTCCAAAAAGTGGCGCCGACTGCACCTTCGCTTCCCATTTCCTGGAGTACCGTGCATAGAACCGCGAATTATCCGTCAGGATCTGGTCGATGCGAATATTCATCTCGTTCGAGGTGGTTGGAACGCTCGCATCGGCGAAAAAGTTGCTGGATAAGCCGGAACCCGTTGTGCCCGGGAAGTAGGTCGCCATTTTCTTGGCAACCGGGTCCTCCAAACCGGCCAAAGCGGCAATGTTGTTGCCGGGTACGGGATCGCGAATCTGTACCGTTTGCCCGGCTGTGCTATTTGCCGTGTTGCATGTAGAAACGACCGACCGTGTGCTGAACGGATTGTAGATCTGTCCCGTATAAATCGGGCGGCAAAGTGCATCTGTCCCAGGCAATTGCGCACCCAGAAACGCGGACAAATCTCCACCAACCATCCCAGATGTCGGCACCGTACCGGGCAACTGCGAGACAGCGCCCAGGCGCAGCCCCTCATACCCACCGAAGAAAAACGTCTTGTTCGTCCTGTGCATGAGGCCCGGAATATACAACGGGCCACCCTCGGTCGCTCCAAACTGATTCATGCGCGTCGGCGTTTTCGCCTGATTGTTGATCTTGTTGAAGATAAGGGTGGCGTCCAGCGCATAATTCCGCAAGAACTCGTACATGTCGCCGTGGAATTGCTCCGTGCCGCCCTTGGTCACCACACTGATGACGTTGCCTTGACTCATCGCATATTGCGCGGAAAAGGTGTTCGTCGACATTTTGAATTCCTGCACCGTATCGATCGACGGCACATACATGACGCCGTTATAGGCCATCATGCCATTCCACGAACCATCCAGCAGGAAGGAGTTGGCTGCGAATAACTGTCCGCCCACCGCCATCAGCGAATAATCCTGGTCAGCGGTGTCAACCGTGTTGCCAAGAGCGCCCTGATCGAACCATCTGTTCTGGGAGTCGAGGAAAACCAGGGCCAGTGAGCTGCGGAAGTTCAGCGGCATCTCAAGCATCTGCTTTCCCGAGACTTCATCGCCCAAATCGGGAGTATCCGTTGTAAGCAATGGCGCCTCAGTTGAAACCACCACCTGCGACGACGCATTTCCCATAGCGAGTGTCGGGTTCAGCTCCACCGTCTGATCAACCGCAAGAACAATACCACGCTGCTCAAATGGGGCAAATCCGGCGACCGCGATCTTCAGGGTGTAGGTGGCCGGCGGCAGCAAGCTGAACGAATAGGTTCCTGTCGAAGTTGTCGTGAACGTGCGCGTAATTCCCTCTTCTTGACTCGCAAGCGTAAGCGTGGCCCCAGTCACGCGCGCGCCTTGTGGGTCAGTCACGATTCCGGATATAGATGCGGTTGAGGCCAAGTTCTGGCCCAAAAGCGGGGTAGTGATCTGAGCGAGAAGCAACGTTACGACGCCGGAGATCAGCGCCACATGCAGAATCGGTCGGGAAGGGAAGAATCTGCTCACGATACGGCCTCCTGAATCTGAATCGCATGACAAGTGCCCGAATCCGTCACAACTGACATTGCAGTTTTCAGAAGCCTAGCTAGAGATGAACAAAGAGGTCTATGAAATTCTCTGCTTTTTTTGTTGTTTTTTCAAGTAGTTTGTTTTGAGGTAGTTGATGAGATAATTCGGTGTGAAATGGGTCATTTTGCATGGGGTTGCGCACCTGTATTTCTTGAGTTTGATCACTGTTTGACGCCTCTAGTTGATCTGCGTTCATCAAATATTGACATCGCAAAAGAAACAGGGTTGAATGGCTAGGATGGCAAACGGGAATGCACCAGACGCACGGAATGGGTTCTCCCCTTCTTTGTGGAACAAAGCCTATTACCGGATTCGCGAGCGAATCTTACGCGGGGAACTGAGTCCGGGAGAGGCATTGTCGGCCCGCCGTCTGGCAGAGGAATTCGGCATGAGCCTGTTGCCGATCTCCCAGGCCTTTCGGCAACTGGAAAACGACCGCTTGCTGGAAAGCCGGCCGCGTGCCGGAACTCGCGTTCGCATCCCCCAAGCTGACGAGATTCGTGGGCGCTGTATTGTCCGCGAAGCGCTTGAGGCTCAGTCTGCTCGCCTTTGCTCCTTGAATGCCACGATGAAGGAGCGCGTGGAGCTAATGCGCCTGGCTGAGCAGCTTGACACACTTTATGGCCGGTTCGGACAAGGCGGAGATCCGGAGATGCAGTACGCAGTTCACACGCTTCATTTCGAACTTCACATGCGCATCGCTGAGTACGGCCGCTGCCAGGAGCTGAAGGAAGCGATTGAAATGAACCAGGTGCTCATCTACAACTGGTTCTTCGACGTTGCGACGAATCGCCGCACACTGCCGCCGGGATTTCATGTCAAGTTGCTCGAAGTCGTAACTGGATCGGATCCGATCGCCGCCGACGAGGCGATGCGTGAACATGTGCAGTACGGCGTTACGGAATCGCTTAATCAGGCTGTGCCCGCAATTTCGACCGATTGGAGGCAGAGACGATCACAGTCCAACGAGAAAGAAGCTGGTCAGGGACCTGAGAAGCTATAGCGCCGATTCTTTCCGCCGGTTGCCCGACCCTTGCATCATCCCGCCTTTCGCTTTTCAAAGATCACCGCGGCCAGTTCAAATGGTTCGAGGGGTATTGAACCTTTGAGAATGTTTTCCTTCTTCGCTGCGATCTTCTCCTCGTTACCCCCGTTTGAAGTGATCAAGGAGTACGACTCCGTCTCAACACCGTAACGCGACATATCGAAATCAAATTGGAAGGTCGAGCCATCCTCGGTCAGGTTGGCCGCCATGATTGCCACGTGCTGTTCTGTTTCATAGACCTTTGCGAAAGCGCCGGACGCCATCAGACCGATGTCGTCCTCAAAGGATCCATTGACCCAAAACTCTTCCGTCTTCTTTCTGAATTCTGCAAGGCGCCGGATGTGCGCTGCGAACACGGGAAAGTCGCTGAGGCTTTTGCCGTTCTCCAGCCCACCGGCGATGATGGCCAACCGAAGACCGAGAATCACGTACTTGTTCGCCAGTCCCATATCGACGGGCACTGCGGACGTATTTATCACCCATGGCAGCGTGTATTGCAGGACTTCGGGATTCGGAGGCATCCGCCAGACCCACCCCGAATCGAGATGCTGGCTCGCCAGGATTTCCCAACCTTCCCCAATCAGGATTGCCTCCGGGTTGTCTGCCTTCATTCCCGCGCGTAGTTCCTCAGCGAAACCTGGAGTAGCAATGGAGGGAGCACTCACGTCCGCGTGATTGTGCCTCGCGCTGAAACACAAGTTGCCCTCGACCACCTGGTCGTAAAACATCATGGAGTAGCCGCCCTGTTGCAAGACCCTCCGCACGTTGCGTACGGCAAATTCGCAATACCCGTTGACCGCGCTGCACATCACGTAATCCAGTTGGCCAAATGATTGCTGACGGTTGCTCCATCGCGCCGCGCCAAAATGCTGATGATCCCACGACTCCCAGATGGGATCGCCCGATTCCCTGCGAATGGCCCACTCTTCCGCGAGGTTGTGCAATTCCGGTGTCAGCGTGGCCTTGTTCCACAAGCGCTGCGAGAAGATGATACCTGTGCTTACACCCAAATCCCGGGCCTTCTGGTTCGCGGCCTGGAGCCTGGGCGGTCCACCCCACTGCGCCGCGAACTGCCCCAGCCGCGGCGGATCAACAGAGAGATCGTCGGGTTCCAGAACTTTGGGATAGTAATCGCCAAAGTTCCACATCACCAGGTGATGGATGCCGTACTTGCGAATGTCCTCGGCCAACTCCGCGATCTGCATGAAGTCACGATGCGTGAAAAAGCTGTTGAAGGTCCCGAGGGCACGCCGGAATTCCAGCGGCGTATCGGCCTTGCGATACCAGCCTTCAAGGCTTGCGCGATACTTAGCCGCGGCGGCGTGCCAGTCGCCCTGGTGCAGGCTCACAACCAGCTCGGGCGAGCGCCACGATTTGCCCGGTCCGATGTATGATTCGAACGCCCATGCAAACGAGAGAATCGGATGCGTCACGGCGCCGTAATCCTGAATCATGAGCCTGTGCTGAATTCCAGTCCGAACCATGCTTGCAAAGTACAGCCCTTCCGATTTGCCGCCGTAATTCATCCACGGCATGGCGAGGCTGTAGCCATCGGGCCACTTGGGAATGTCGAGAAGAAATGGATATTCTTCCCAGTTGGCATCTGCATTGAAATGATTGCGAAGATCGGCTCCGCGATAGATCATGCTCGGCGCTACAAATGTGTCAGTGGCTCGATCCTCGATCTCGCCTACGCCCGAAATCCAAGGAAAGAAAACCTCCCTTATTTCGAACCTTGACCGGTTGTCGATCTGCAACTGAAGCTTTGCTTCGTCGGACCCGTCGTCGAGGCGAATTGTGTAGATCGCTGCGATCGGGAAGTTTCCAGCTTCTGATTTCAGCTCAGGATAGCTGATCCTCAGGATCTGGCCTTTTGCATCGCGTTCGCGCGTAATTGCGCAATCGCTCTGCAGCCAGGAATCAAACGAGTTTGCGGAGTAATCGGCGTTGAAGCCGGTGATCAGCCCGGGGATAGGCACATTCAGCCGGAAGACCTTCGCCCATTTTGTCGTAGCGATGTAATCCCGGCCGCTTCGTTTGTTGCGCAGTCCGATGATGTCTCCGCTGCGCGAGTCCACCGAAATAGAGACGAATTCATTCTCAATCGTTGCCGCGTGTGCAAGGTCTTGCTCGCCATTCTGCGCAGCAAAAGCCGGCAACGCCGCTCCTGAAGCAAACAGCGATGCGCCTCCGAGAGCGGTGCTCCGGATGAATTGGCGCCGGCTGACGTTCCGAACCATAAAGACCAATCCCTCGATAGCCCGTTCCTCTGCTGCCCGGGCCGGCGTTCGGAGTTGTGGCCTCAGGTGCGTGCTTGCGCCAATTAATCGGAGCTAGCGGAACAGCAGTGGAGCGAGACTCGCCAGGTTGCGGCGCCACACCATCCACGTGTGATTTCCCGGGGTTTCAACTGCCGTGTGGTTGATGCCTTCGTCGGTCATCCACTTGTTAAAGGCGCGATTGATGCCGAGCAGCCCATCGTCAGTGCCGCATGCGACCCAAAGCAGATGCAGTTGCGAGTTTGCCGCGCTTTTCAGGCCGGGAAATTCCTGATCGAAGTTCTCCCGCAAACCGCCGGAGCTGAAGGAGCCGACCCAGCCGAATTTGTCAAGATTGTTCAGGCCGATCAGGAGGGATTGTGCGCCGCCCATCGAGAGTCCGGCGATGGCCCGTGCATCGCGGCCGGGCTCGACTTTGTAGTCCTTTTCCACCTGCGGAATCACTTCGTCGAAGAGAGAATTGGCGAAGCGACCGAAGTTGCGAGTCCGAATCGTGTCATTCCAATATGCGCCGTGACCAAGAATGTCTTCTCCGCCATATCCATCGGGCATTACGACAATCATCGGCCTGGCGTTGCCTTCGTCGATCAGATGATCCAGGATGCGATTGGCGAACCCGACTTCCAACCAGCTTCGCGTGACCTGCCCGAAGCCGTGGAGGAGATAGAGCACTGGGTATTTGACATTGCTCGCCGAATCGTATCCCGGCGGAGTATAGACATAGAAATCGCGCTCATCTCCGATCGCCTTCGATTGAAAAAAGTGATGGTGCACAGTTCCGTGGGGTCCGTCGCCGATCTCCCACGGCAACGAAGACGGTCCCGGCACGTGGACCATGTTCTCGGTTTGCAGAAGATTTGGAAGGATAAGAGGATTCGACGGATCGATCACCGGAACACCGGTGTCCTGGAAGATGTACCCGTAGTAGTCCGGCGCCAGCGGCTTTGTCGTAAGACTCCACACGCCCAGGTCATCCTTCTGCATGATGACCTGTTTCTCGCCCTCGAGCTGAACAAATACCTCGAGGGACGCGGGCGCAAATGCGCGAAACGTCACGCTGCCGTCGGCGTGGACTTCGGGCGAAACGAGAGGCCCGGGAACCGGGGGCAGATCGGGATGATCGCCTTCTGCAATGGTCGCGAACCAGCGGCCCGATGGATTGTGGTTGTTCCAATGCCCCGGCCATGACCACGTTCCGATGCCGGTGATGCGATCGCCGCGCAATGTTCCTGTATAAAGAGCCGTCAAGCCCGGCGACACGCTGTCGGGGAATTCCGTGCGGCGCAACACGATTCCGTCCGAGTCAAACTTTTGTACATCGAGCTTGAAGTGGGCGCCATTGCGGCAACGCGATTCTGCCTGACGGCCATTGAACGTCCAAAGGCATCCACCCTGCCGGCCCGCCGCGCATTGGTCTGCTTCGCATTCGATCAGCGCATTGGGAATCCTGATCGCCTCCACTGGTGGCGGCAAAGGCGCCGATCTTTGTATCACGGCGGTCCAATGACCGATGGGATGTTCGTCATTCCAATGGCCGCTCCAGGACCATACAACGTCGCCTTCAATTCGATTGCCGTGCATTGTTCCCGTGTAGACCGCGGTCAGACCGTAGGAAGTGCTTAGCGGCATGTCGATACGGCGAATGTCGACGCCATCCGCATCGAACCGTTCGACCACAACCCTCGCCTCGGCGCCGTTGTTCCAGTCTGCGGCGCCCAGGACTCCGCTGAATTTCCAGGTCCCGCTGATCTTTGGATCAGGAACGCATTGACTCCCCATGCATTCTATCTCAGCGATCACGGCCGGAACCGCAATTGCAGCGGGAGTAGCCGGTTGTGCGGCCTGGCTCTGAGCGAACGCCGGCGCAAGAGATGCAAAAAGGGCTGGAATCGCGGCAAACGTCGCGGTTGCTGTTCGAAGATCGAGGAGATTCATGTGCATGATGTGTGCAGCAAAATGCTAGGGCGCTGAGCCTGATCCGGAATAGTGGATTTCCATAATTGTCTCTTGGAAAGACACGGGCGGTCGCAATCCGAAATCTCTTGCAAAATCTCCACTACCCGCCAGTTTCACCATATGCGTGAACCTTTTGGCAAATGAGCCGAAGCTTTGACTCAACATCACCCGACGCAGTCTTGAATGATTCAGCGTCGATTGTGAGCGGAGCGCCGAGCACAACCAACGGTGCGCCGTATTCGGGAGTACGAACTGCTTGCTCAACAGAGAGTCCGCCCACGGCCTGGACGGGTAACTTTACCGCGGCGGCAATCTCCCGCAGTTGATCAAGAGGACTCGGACACGGAAGGCCCGCCGCCGCAAGCCCACGGCGCTCGTCGTAGCCGATGTGATGAATCACGAAGTCGCAGCCGAAATTTTCGAGCCGCTTGGCTGCTGCAACCTTGTCGCGGGCGCCCAGATTGTCGCCCATTACTTTTACGCCAAAGTCTCTTCCAGCGCGCACTACCATCTTGATGGTTTCAGGGTGCGCACGCTCCATGACCACAACGTGCGTAGCGCCAGCTCGGGCCATCAATTCCGCTTCAAGCCAGCCGCCGTCCATCGTTTTCAGGTCGGCAACGATGGGTGTTTCGGGAAACTCCGCGCGCAGTGCTTTCACGCCGTTCATTCCTTCGGCGATGATGAGCGGTGTCCCTGCTTCCAGCCAATCCACCCCGGCACGCATTGCCATACGCGCGGTATCGAGAGCCTCGGGAATCGTGGTTACGTCGAGCGAGATTTGGACGACGGTCTTCATTGTGAATTTGCCTGAGCACCAAAGTGGAGATCAATTTTGTTCTTGAGAAAGCAAACGGATTCGCGCAGATCGTTCATCCCGTTCATCCCGTCTTCAATCGAGATCCAGGAGTCAAATCCAACGGAGCGCAATGTCGAGAAGATCCGGTCGTAATCATTCAGCCCTTTGCCGATGACGCCATGCGCCAGCCGGTTTGCATAGCCGAGTGAGGACTCCTCTCGGCGCAGGTCTTCGATGGTTCCGGCCTTCAAGTAACGATCGCTTGCATGCATCGTGACGACCCGTTCTCTCACGCGCTCCAGCAGCACAAGCGGATCTTCGCCTGCGAGGATTGCATTCGATGGATCGTAGTTGACACCGAACCACGGCGACTCAATCTGATCCACAATCTCGACGAAGACGTCCATTTTCTGCGCGAACTCGGGATACTCCCAGTAATTGTCCTTGTAGTGGTTTTCCATGGTGAGGATCACACCGTGTTCCTCGGCAAAAGGCAATAGAGATTTCAGTACGCGCACCACCTGCGCCACTCCATCTTTGAGTCCGAGTCCAGGCCGTCGCTGGCCTGACAGTACGCGGCAATAGCGGCCTCCAAAAAACGCGGTCATCCGGATCATTTGCTTTTCCCGTTCCACTTCCCTTTCGAGAAGCAGCGGGTCCGGCTGGGTGAAATCGGGCGAACAGCACAGCATCGGCATCGCGAGACCGTGCTGCTCGAGGGCGGCTTTCACCTCATTCAAAAACGCTTCATCGTCACGCAAGAATCCGGAATAGAATTCCAGGCCTTCAACACCGAGCGTCGCCGCAAGCTCGATCCATTGCACAACGGTCATGGTGCGATGAATGCACAGCTCGTCCATGAAGCATTTAGGGAATACCGCCAAGCGCGGCTTCACGGCTCGACTGCCTTGGGCGGATTGCGCCCGATCATCGGATACTGACTCAAGTCGAGAACTGTGCCATTGACCAGCGCCGCCTCGTCGGAGAGAAAATAAACGGCGGCCCACGCAACGTCTTCGGGAGATAGCAGGCGACCCGCGGGAGCAAACACCTTTGGGAGCCTCGTCGGCCAATCTTCAGGCAGGCCTTCTTTCATTTTCAATGCGTACTCGTTCGGCGTCAGCGTCCAGCCCACATTCAAGAGGTTCACGCGGATTCCTTCTGCTCCGTGGGCGTCCGCAACATTGCGCGTGAGTGTCATCAGCGCGCCTTTGCATGTGGAGTAAATGCACTGGGACCGCTCGCCGCAATAAGCATTCACTGAGCCGATATTGAGGATCCGTCCGCCACCCTGCCTGCGAAAGTGCGGCAACACAGAACGAATCAGGAAGAATGGCGCCTTCAGATTGACGGCAATCGTGCGGTCGAATGCCTCGAAATCCGTCTCTTCGATGGTGCCGCGCGTCATGAGGGCCGCATTGTTCACAAGGCCATCGATTCTTCCGAAGCGAGCCACGGTTTTGTCAATTAGCGCTGCGGGAACTTCGGGATCTTCGAGCGCACCGACAACAAAGGCAGCATTGCTTCCAATCTCTTCCGCCAGCTTTTCTGCTTGATCGCGGCGGCGCCCATGAATCATCACCTGCGCGCCTTCACGCGCAAAGATGCGCACCATGCCTTCGCCGATCCCAGTGGTTGACCCGGTCACCAGGATGACCTTGTCCTTGAGGCGTGTGCTCGCGGGCAATTTCGATTCGCTCATGGCCTCAACACACCTTTCACGATCGAGCCCGAATGCATGGCTTCAAACGACACGCGCCAGTCATCGAGAGGAGCCACACGGTTGAGGATAGGACGGAGATCGATTTTACCTGACGTCAGTAACACGAGCACGCTTTCCCACATCGACCAGTTATGCGAAAAGCTGCCCTGCAAGGTAACGGCTTTCTGCACGAGCTGGTCAAGCGAGAAGTTCAGTGGTTGCGGCCCCCACCCCACCTTTGTAATCTGCCCTGCCGGCCGCACAATGTCGAGGGCCAGCTTGAGCGACGCCGACACACCCGCAGCGTCGATAACGAGGTCGACTCCATAGCCATCGCCGTGGCCTCTCAACCATTCCGGAACATTCTCTCCTTGCGCTCCGAGAACTGTGTCAGCGCCGATCTGCCCCGCAACTTCGAGCCGCTTTGCGTCGGCAGCCGTTCCAATTACAATCAGGTGCCCGGCCCCGGACAGCTTTGCCATAGCTGCGCACAGCAGTCCGATTGGGCCTGGTCCGATGACCGCAACTGTATCGCCCGGGCGCACGCGTGAGTTCGCGCAAACCGCGTTATACGCCACGCAACACGGCTCTGTGAGAGCAGCGCTCTCGAGTGGCAGTGAAGCCGGAACATGATGAAGGCATCGCGATGGCACTTTCACATATGAAGCCATCGCGCCGTCCACTCCATACCCGAAGCCGAGGCGCCCCGGTTCAAGGTTGTAGAGGCCGCGGCGAATAAGCGCCGAATCCCTGGGCAGCACCGCCGCAGTTTCGCTGACCACGCGATCGCCTTCTTTGAATTCGGAAACGCGTTTCCCTGCCTTTGCAATGACGCCTGCGAATTCATGACCCAGGACCACGGGATAATTCACTTTCCAGCTTTGGCTGCCGTGATACTGATGCAGGTCACTTCCGCAGATCCCGACAGAATCCACGCTTAACAAGACGTCCTCTTCGCCAATCTCCGGAACGGGTAGGTCCCGAAGCTCCACCGAGCCGGGATCTTTCGCGAAGTTCACCAAACCGACCATGGATTGTGCTGACACAAGAACTCCGGTGTTAGGTTGGTTGCTGCCGGTGCGAGCGCAAGTCTCGGCATCGATTAATGTAGCGAAACGCAATTCGCTACGACTAGGGACATCACACGATTTTTTCCCGTAAGCCTACGCACTGGCCGGTTCATCGAATCCCTCCGCCCAAGTTCTACTGGCGCCACAATCGAGCCCGCTCATTTTAGCGCAAGCTTCAATTCGATTTTCTTGCCCACGTAATCCGCAACCGCATCCGCATCGTTGGAGACACTCTCGCCGATGCCATGCCCGTGGCCTACCAGAACAATCCGGAAGGCGATGTGTTCGGACATATCTCGAAATGACCCAGCACGTTCGCCGAGGGTCAACGTCGCCGAAGCATCATCCCACTGAATGGGTATCACGGAGGATGCGCCGTGTTCGTAACCGTAGCCGTCTCCCTCGTCCTGGTAGAGATCGAATGTGCCGTCCGCGCCGCGATAGATGCGCAGCTCGATAGGCCAGGCAGTCCGCTGTCCAGCGTACTCGATCTCCGGCCCAAGGGGTACAATCGATCCCGCGCGTATGAATAGTGGAATCCTGTCGAGCGGAGCGTCCGCCTCAAGCTCCTGCCTGCTCGTGGTCTTGTCACCGCTCCAGAAGTTGTACCAGGCAGGCGCGGCCGGCAGATAGACATCCCGCTTTTTCGCTCCCTGCTTCCATACCGGGCTCACCAGGAAAGCCGGTCCGAACATATACTCATCCGCGATGTCCGCGACTTTGGGATCGGTCCGCCAATCGATGATCAGAGGCCGCTGCATGGTGTAGTCGTCGTGCGTCACCTTCCACGCCAGCGAATAAATATACGGCAACATCCGGTAGCGCAGCCGGTCGTATTCTTCGAGGGCAGGCTCGACCTTGTCGTAGGTCCAAATCTCGTTGTGCGGGCGATGACCATGCGTCCGGAATATGGGGCAGAATACCCCAAACTCAAACCACCTCAGGTACAGTTCCTGATACTCCGGCGACGTCATTGATGCGCTTTCATCGTAGGGGAAGTATCCGGCCACGTCGGTTGTCCAGTAGGGCATCCCACTGACAGCGAAATTCAACCCCGCCGCAATTTGTCGGCGCAGCGCCCAGTTGGTGGGATACACGTCGCCACTCCAAACAATTGCTCCGTTGCGCTGCTCTCCTAAAAAGGCCGATCGCGTGAGAAGCAGTACTCGCTTTTCTTGCGACACCTGCTTCCAGTGCTCCGCGATCCCTCCGGTGTGGAGCAAAGGATAGATATTCGTGTACATCGTACCGCTGCCGATCGCCAGCTTCTTACCCAAGAGCAGCGCGTCACCCTCATGAGGACCAAAGTCCGGCTCCGATGCATCCAGCCAGAACGCATCCCACCCCTCGGCCAAAAGCGGTCCGGGAAGGCTCTTCCAGAAGAAGTCGCGGGCCGCAGGATTCGTCGCGTCGTATTGTTCCGTCCCTGGAATCAGCCAACCGTTCTTCTTCATCGTTTCGAGATCCACGGAGCCATCTTTGTATCCGCCCCACACCGAAAGCATGGTGTGCACATGCGCATCATGCAGTTCTTTCAGCTCCGCAGGCACGTCGGTATACTCTGGCCGGAACTCCGGATCGCCCTTCACCTTCCACCAGCCTCCATCCTGCACGATGCAGTCGAGCGGGATATGCTCCGACCGGTAGCGCCGGGGCACATCAAGAATTGCCGCTTGCGACTCGTACGTGTCCTTCGACTGGAAAAATCCGTACGCCCACGCAGGCAGCATAGGGGCATGCCCGGTCATCTGCCGATAGTGGTGAATGATCTGGTCGAAATCAGGTCCGTAAATGAAGTAGTAGTCCACTGCCTGAGCGGCCGCCGAGCTGAAACTGAACACCTGCGCGTAGCGGTTGTCGAAGGTTGTCAGCGACGCTGTATTCCAGAGCAAGCCATAGCCCTTGCTTGAAAGCAACAGAGGCACGGCAACGTCAGTGTTGTTCTGTGCAAGCTCAACTGTTGCGCCGCGATAGTTGAACATGCCGTTCTGATGCTGGCCCAGGCCATAGAGCCCCTCGGTCATGCCGGGTGAAAAGCGGTCTTCCGTGTGGAAAGCACTCATGCCATCGACTTGCACAGGTTCGTAGGTGCGCGGAATCCGCGCGAACTCCTTCAATAGGTCAACACCGTCAGTTGAGGAGAAGGTCAGATTGCCTCCCGGATCCTGAATGTTCACCAGCAATTTGGCTGTCTTGAGCGACGGGGCCGCTGCATCGCGTGTGAAGGTGAAGCTGGCGCCGGGGCATGACGCCGATCGATCCAGCATCCACGGCTGTGCTGGCGAGGCGCCCTGCGCCGGGGCATTGCTCGGGAAAGCCACAACATGAATCACCGAATCGCCGCACGCCATCACCCGTACGGTCTCGCTCCCCACTTCCGCTTCGAATCCATCCGCCGTCTGGTGGACCGCCATCGGCGGTGCAGGAGTGACGTCGCTCGTTGCGGCGGCTCTCGCTTGAAAGCCGATCGCAAGACAAGCGATCAACGTTCCATGTCGAACAAATGACGGCTGTGCCTTAAGCGAAGGCATAACACTCCATACCTTTAAGAATTGGTCAATTCGTGTCCCTGGCACCGGCGCTCATCCTGCGGCTGGAATCATCGACATCGGGGGATTACGATTTACGCCCCATCCTGCGGCTGCGCGTTGGTGCCAATACGGATAAACAAGCGTCTGCTCGCTCGCGTAATCCAGTCTCGCGACCTGACTCGGCGTCAACTTCCAGCCTGCAGCATCCAGATTCTCCTTGAGCTGAGCTTCATTGCGCGCGCCCAGAATGACGCTTGCCACCGTGGGCCGCTGCAGAAGCCAGTTAAACGAAAGTTGCGCAACCGTTTTGCCGGTTTCCCGGGCAAGCTCCTCAAGAACATCCATGACGCGATAAAGATATTCACTCTCGACCGGCGGTCCAGCCTCTGCCGTTTTGTGCAGCCTGCTGAGCTCAGGCAGCGGTTGTCCGCGGTGAATTCTACCTGTCAGGCGCCCCCAGCCTAGCGGGCTCCAGATCAGGGCACCAACTCCCTGATCGACCCCGAGCGGCATCAACTCCCATTCGTATTCGCGGCCGATCAGCGAGTAGTACACCTGGTGCGCCACGTAGCGCGCCCATCCAAAGCGATCTGAAACCGCCAGCGACTTCATCAAATGCCACCCGGAAAAATTCGAGCAGGCGATATAGCGAACCTTGCCCGCGCGGACCAGCGTGTTCAGGGTGTCGAGCGTTTCCTCGACGGGCGTGACCGCGTCGAATCCGTGAATGTGATAGACGTCGATGTGATCGGTCTCCAGCCGTCGCAGGCTTCCTTCGCATTGCTCAATCAGGTGAACGCGTGACGCTCCCTGGTCATTGGGGCCGTCGCCCATCGGAAAGAATGCCTTGGTCGAAATGTAGACCCGATTTCGTTTTTCCTTGAGCGCCTTGCCTAGAACCTCTTCCGCCAGCCCGTTCGAGTAGTTGTTCGAAACGTCCACGAGATTAATGCCGGTGTCGAGGCACATGTCGAGCATGCGTTTCCCTTCGTCCACGCCCACCTGTCCCCACGCGCGAAAGAGCTCGCTGCCGCCGCCGAATGTAGCCGTCCCCAGGCTCAATGCCGAGACATTCAGGCCCGACCGGCCAAGAAATCGGTACTCCATTTCGAACCTCCTTGCATGGCGAATCCTGCCTGGCGCGGAATAAAAGGGAAAGAACGCGCTATCCGTTTGCCGCTTCAAACTTCAGCGTCCATGCGTGTTCGCAGGGGCGGTTAGCGGCTGATTGCAGTTTTTCGGGAAGGCTGATAATGGTGCCCCGGCTCGAATCAAACCGCCATTCGAGCGCAGCATCCGATCCCATCAGAGTCACGCGGGATCTTTCGGCAGGCCGCACGGATTTGAGCGCAAGCTCCGTCCCTGGCCATTCCGTCAGAATCGCAAACACAAATTGGCGGTCCTTGGAACGCGTGAAGCGGACTGTATCGCCTTCTGCCCACCGCCCACCGTCGCGCGGGCGCGTGGCATAGATCGCTTCGCCATTCACTTTCAACCACGCGCCGGCCGCCTTCATCTGCCGGACGGCTTCGGGATGAAACTCGCCGAGCGCACTGGGTCCGACACCCACCATCAGGCCTCCCCCTTTGGCAACCGTATCAACGAGCGTGCTCACAATCCAGCCGGTGCCTTTGTAATTCGCAGCTTTTGGATCGTAGGAGAAATCCGTTCCCAGCGGGTTGATGCAGAACCACGGCTTGTCTGATCCAACCATCGACGCGGGAATGGCGCGCTCCGGCGTGAAATAGTCGCCGTAGTTCCCGATGCCGCGATTGCGGAGCATGACATCGGGCTGCAATTCGCGCAGCTTCATAACGGTTTCGCGCAATTCGGGCCACACCTTCGCACCCAGCCACATATCCAGGCAGAGCATGTCGATCCGGCCGTAGTTTGTCAGCAATTCCTCAAGCTGCTCGCGATGGCGTCGCAACATGTGCGCCACTTCAGCATCGCTTGGGTCCGGAACGATGACCGGGTGGCCGTGGTACGTGCGCTGCGTTCTTTCCCAATCAACAGGCGCCATCAAGATTCGCGAAGACGGGACCTGCAGCGGATGCACCACGTAGGGTCGAAAATCCGCGTCGTACCAGTCGGGGTGCGAGAAGTAGAGATCGATCTTGATGCCGCGCTTGTGCGCCGCATCGCAAAGCTCCTTCACCACGTCGCGGCGAAACGGAGTCTCCATGATCGAGTACGCCAGGTCGCACGATTCGATCTTGGGACCGCCCGCGGCCATCCAGTTCGCCCGGTTCTTGACCCTCGTCCGCGTGTCAAACATGGAGAAGCCTTCATGATGTTTTGAGGTGAAGGCAAACATCTTCATGCCGCTTTCGGCAAAGATGTCCATCCACCGGCCGGCGTCAAAGCCGACAGGATTCCAGGTTTTGTAGAGGTCGTTGTACTTTTGCCGGTCGGCGAACGACATCTCAAGAAACGGCCAGGACTCGGCGCCCCTGCTCCAGATGGAGTAAATTCCCCAGTGAATCCGAATCCCGAACTTCATGTCCTGAAAAGCTTCGTAAGCGCTGGCGGGAGCTGAATGGTAGCCGGCGATCGGCGTGGTTTCGATATACGGGGTGTCCTTCAACTGCGATTCCGGGAACCCGGGAGTCCGCTCCGGCACCTGCTGGATGCCCCGGCAGGTGCAAGCACCCGTGAAAGCTGCCGCAGTTGTGGCGAGAAATTCTCTTCGATTCATTGGTCGTTCGTATCTGGCCCCTGCCGGACTACCTGGGCTCAATTCCATGGGAAAGGAGCTGGGCGCACCTCTGAAGGCCGAGAATTAATATGTCAGAAAGTCTCCTGTTCGTGCAAGTAATTTCGTATTTTCCATTATTTTCATATAGTTCTTGCTTTGATCGCTGTTTTTTGCTATGTCAGTAATTGGGCCCAATAGCCTTTCACCCCTACTTTGCGAGGGTTAATGGATCTCCACGGCAAGGTTTGCCTGGTTACAGGAGGCAGCAGCGGGATCGGCGCTTCGACCGCTTTACGACTGGCGCGCAAGGGCGCTCGCGTGATTTCGGCTTCCAGGCGAGGTTCATGGCAAGCCCGAAGCCCACTCTCTCGCGAGAGCATTGGCCTCGATGTCCATTTTCTGAAGGCAGACGTCAGCGAGCCTGAAGCCTGTCGGAGCTGTGTTGATCAGGTCGCACGAGATTTTGGCCGCCTCGACATTCTGGTTCACGCGGCAGGCAGCCCGGTGCCCGGTGGGCTCTATGAAGTGTCTGACGAATGCTGGATGAGCGCCTTTGCGGTCCACGTGCATTCCGTTTTTCACCTTTCCAAGGCAGCGGCTCCCCACATGGCAAAGCAAGGCGAGGGGGCCATTATCCTGCTCAGCTCGGCGGCGGGGCTGCGCGGCTGCCAGGGCGCGCTGGCATATGGAGTCGTGAAAGGCGCGCTGCCGCAGTTTGCGCGCGCGCTGGCTCGCGAGCTCGCCCAAGAGAACATTCGCGTGAACTGCGTGTCCCCTGGCATTATTCGGACACCCTTTCAGGACCACCTGACTCCCGAGCAGATTTCCACGAACGTTCGCAACCGCATCCCCCTGCGCAGGGAAGGCCAGCCCGATGAGGTCGCCCGCCTGATCGAATCTCTCATTGAAAATGACTTCATCACGGGAGAAAATTTTGTGATCGATGGCGGCATGAGCATGCGGATTGTCTGACTTCCGGTGCAAGCCAGTTTGCATTCCAGCGCGGACTTCTAGCGCTGCAGCCCCGCAGAAGCGCTTGCCGATGAAGTGTGTGATGCTCCGTCGATCACCGGACGAATGTGACTGGCGCGTCCCTGAATTGCGCCTGGCTGGGAACGAACGCGACGGCGATAGGCTGCCGGAGTCATGCCGGCAATCTTGCGAAACACCGTGCCGAAATAGCTCTGATCGCAGAAGCCTACTTGCTGGCTGATGCTCACCATGGACTCATCTGATTGCGCGAGGAGCCGCTGAGCCTGCTCGATGCGGAAGTGATTCAGGTAGGCGACAAACGACAGGCCGGTCACTTGCTTGAAGAAGTTCATGAAATACGATTCACTCATTCCGCACATGCGCGCGGCCTGGCGAACCTGGACCGAGCTACCCAGGTTGTCACCGATGAATCGGAAGAGGGGCCTGAGCCGGTCGAGCGCACGCTCCTGGCGCCGAAACGTCTCGATGGTGCCCGCGTAGGCGGCGTACTGGTTCACGAGCAGCATGAGCACCATCTTCAAGTACGTTTTTACGGCGAGCCGTGCGCGCGGCGTCGACGCGGGTAGTTCCGCCTGAATGCTTAGCATCAGGTCCAGCACCTGGCGGGGAATTCCTGCTTTGGCCGGCACAATGTGGGGGAACTCGGCGTCCTGCAACAGGAAGGGCGTCAGATATCCTGCGCTATCGTCCGCTCCATCGCAGCAGATAAACTCGGGTTCAAAGAAGAGGGCTGCGATCGTCAACGGAGATTCCGATTGGCACTCAATCCGGTGATAGAGCGTGCTGCCGATTACGGCCAGATCGCCTTCATGGAAGGGCAACAGCCGATCCTGGATGTGACACACGCCATAGCCGGAGCAGAGATACAGAATCTCAAAGTAACCGTGACGGTTCATCCGTACGCGCTGGCGGTCATGCGTCGTCATAAACAGCACGTCGACCGGACACGATTTACTGAACGGCCAGATGTGCACCCCCTCAGCGTTGATCTGGGGCTCGACCAGGCTGAAGGTATCCTTCAATGGTTTGCGCGGCGTTTGCACGCGGGGAGATTCCCTGCTCGAACCAGGCAACAGCCGTAGCCAATTCGAGACTTTGCGGTTCTTCAAGTCAGTGTTCGATTCGGAAGACTTCTTCGACCTCGCCATTTCTCACTCCGTACATGCGCGAATGCAGGTTGACAGTTGCATCGCTGTATTGCACCCAAACTTCCAGCTTTTTGCCAACTTCAAAGCCCGACGATGAATCCGAATGAATATCGATGAGTGCGTGTTCAGCATGCAATGCCGCCAGCTTCGCGGAGGGAACCCCCTTGAGCTCAGGTAAACCCCGCTCACTACTGATTGCCTTCACCCCGCAATCCAGAACGGCATGCCCCGGATCTCGTTTGCTGATGACGGTGGCCAGCATACTAATCGCGCGGCAAAAAGGCGCGCCAAGATTCATGTACCGCGTGTCCATCAACAGGTAAGAACCCACCTGAACTTCGGTAATGCCCGGGCAATCGCCGGAAATGGAATACGTGCCGGTGCCGCCGGTGGAAACAATCGCCATCGGAATCCCCGATGCCTCGATCAGCGCGGCGGAATCGGCGAGCACTCTGCAACCGTTCCGCACCATTTCGTCGCGCTGCGGGCTTGGCGACTCCGACTGCAGATGCCCGTCGTAACCCATGATTCCGCGCACATTCAATCCCTGCCGCGCAGCGCTTTTCGCCAACTGAACTGCCGGCTCGCCCGGCGGAACGCCGCAGCGGTCCAGTCCGATATTGATGTCCACCAGCACTTCGAACTGTGTCTTCCGGTTCCGCTGCACCCTGGCCATGTCCGAGAGTACGCGTTCGTTATCCACCGCTACCATGATGGACGCGCGACGTGAAAGTTCGGCGAGGCGGTCAAATTTGGCTTCGTCCGCAATCTCGTTCGCGATCAGTACGCTCGGCACTCCATGTTCCACCAGGATCTCGGCCTCGCGAAGTGTTGCGCAGGTCATCCCGATGGCGCCTGAGTCCAATTGTTTGCGTGCGAAAGCCGGCGTTTTGTGATTCTTGAAATGGGGACGCGCCTTGCATTTCCGGCCCGCGAAGTAGCCCGCCATCTTCTTCAAATTGCCTTCCATCACATCCAGGTCGACCAACAGCGCCGGAGTTTCAATATCCTGCACTTTCATCGATGCTCGCGTAACCTCTCAGAACAATTGGCAGCATTTGGCCCTGCCGTCGCTATTATGAAAGAACTTCCCAGTACAGCTTGACTTCAAAGCGCTCGACGAACGTGGGGCGAACATGATCAAAAAAATTCTTTATGTAGGACGTCGCACAGTGTTGATCAAAAGCGTCTCGATCTTTCCATTTCTCGACAAAAGTGATGCGCCGCGGATCATCGCAATCCTGATTCAGTTCATAACGCAGGCAACCCGGCTCTTTGTGAGTAGGGCCCATGAGAGAGTGGAGCACTGCGAGAAGCTCCTGCTCCTTGCCATTCAAAGCAAAAAATTCCGCAATGCAAACCAACTGGGTTGTGTCTTTTTTACACATAGCTCTCGCTTTCGTCAACTGAATTGAGGTGCGATCTGTCTCGCCGCTCCTTCTTGTGCAAGGGCGGAGCCGAATGCGGCGAAAAGCAGGGCGATGGAGGCCGCTCCGGGGTCAATATGGCCCAGGCTTCGCTCGCCAAGAGACTTGGCGCGCCCATAACGAGCAATCATTTGCTTTGTCGCATCCGCGCCTCGCTCCGCGGCCGCCGCGGCCGAATTCATAGCAATTTCCGCTGTTTGGCCTGATGAAGCGGCCTGCTCAAATGCTTCGACTGCTGGAAAGAGTGCGTCCATCATCGTCTTGTCACCCTGCGTGGCCTTGGTATGGCGCAGAACTGCCCGCAGCCCAGCATCAAAGCTTTTGGCGAGGCACAAGCAGTCCATTTCTTCTCCGATCTCCACCTCTCCCAGGGCGGCCACAAAGGTTCCCAGAATTGCGCTGGATGCTCCTCCATCCGCGTCCATAGCGCTCCATCCGGCTTCTTTCAGCATCGCGCTGCACTTTTCGAGTCGGCATCATCCATCGCCTGTTCCAGTCTTTCCATGAAGCGAACCATCGTGGCGCCGTGATCGCCATCGCCGCCGACGGAATCAAGCTGCGACAACATGGTGCTGCGATCCCGGATCAGTTGTGCCGCTGCGGAAAACATCTGCTTTAGCACAGTCTTTGAAGGCGAATTCTTCATGGTTTTGCGAAATACGGCGCATCTGCAGTCGCATCCCACAACTGGAGCAATTGTTCGTCCATACGCGCGATGGTCATTTGAAATCCTGCCTGTTCCTGCGTCGTGATGAATTCCCCGATCAAACTGCGCGCCAGTTTGATCCTATTCGCCTCAAGCAGCTGGGCGACGCGTCGAAAGACGATGAAGAGTTCCATATGCGTTGTCGCTCCAGCGCCGTTTAGCAGAACCAGTACTTGTTCACCAGGAGCAACAGCCAGATCCTCGAGCAACCTTGTGAGCATGATCTCCGCCGTTTCGTCCGCGGTCTTCAGCGGCATTCGGCCCGTGCCGGCCTCCCCGTGCTGGCCCATGCCGATCTCCATCTCGTCTTCAGCCATTTCAAAGATCGGATGGCCGGTTGCGGGATGAGTCGCGGTTCGCACAGCGACGGCAAGTGTGCGCATATTCCGCTGCATTCGCTCCGCTATTTCGCAACATGTCTCAAGCGATTCTCCTTGTTCGGCCGCCGCGCCGGCGACTTTATACACCAGCACGCAACCAGCCAGCCCGCGGCGATCGCCCGGCGGACCAGAGATATCCTCTTCCGTGAGCACCATCTTTACCGGCAGGGACTCGCGAAGAGTGGACTCCATTACGATATTCGCGGTGAGCACATCGCCGGCGTGATTCAAAACAATGAGCAGCGCACTCGAGCCGTGTGAGCACGCAGCGCGAATTGCATCGAGGCATTTTGGCGCACCAGGTGCCGCAAATATCTCACCCGCGACGCTCACATCGAGCATGCCGGTCCCGACAAAGCCGCTCAGCCCAGGCTCGTGCCCGCTGCCGCCCAACGTGATGAGTCTTACCTTACCCTCAGCCTTGGGCTTCGCGCGGACAACCGTGCTTGGCCCGGACAAGCGCACTTTGTCTCGGTACGCGACCGTAAATCCTTCCAGCAGCTCTCGAACAAGTCGCCGAGGATCATTCAAGAATTTCTTCATATGCACAGTTTTCCGCTCCTCCCTTGCTTGCCCATTCAGCTCGCCCCGTCCCAAAGGCGCAACCCGTCGCATTCGACGGGGAAGGTCTCCATTTGCGCATGCTGGTACTCCGTGACGTTAATCGAGCGGCTGCCCGGCAGTGCGAACGCAAGGTTCGTCGGCAACATTCCCTGAGTTTCGATTTGTTTGACCACTTTTCCGCCGGGCCCCAGCACGGTCACGTCGCCTTGTCCGAAAACCGCAACATAAAGAAAGCCCCGCTCGTCGAATGCCATCCCATCCGGGCCTTTCCAACCAGGCGGCGCGCCGGGGCGAATCACGTTTCCGTAAAGTTCTCGCGGAGAAGCAATCTTCCCGTCGCGCCAACCATAGCGGTAGATATTTCCCGTCAGAGTTTCATTCACATAAAGCCGGTCATCCGGGCCGAATGCAATGCCGTTTGTGAACCGGATTCCGCGATCGATCAGGCTGACGGATCCGGTTCGCGGTTCGACGCGATACACCCGCCCGTCGTAATTCACGTCCATGTAATCCGGTCGGATCGTACCATTGGGCGCAAAGCTATCGATATGAACACCTGAATCGGTGAGGTAGAGCGCCCCGTCGGGGCCGAAGCAAAGATCATTTGGAAAAAGAAACGGCTCACCGTCACATTCGGTCGCCACCACCGCGCAGTCGCCGCCCATGGTTAGGCGAAGGAGCGACGGCACCTTCGATTCGGCAACCCAGATTGCTCCGCCGGCATCGACGGCCAGACCATTCGGCCTTCCCGTCTTGCGGATTATCGACCTTGCCCTTCCATCGTGGCTCAAGCGCGTCACGCAGCCACGCTCAGCGCTTCCTTCCACGATCAACCATGTTCCGTCGGGTAAGGCGACCGGACCCTCGGGCTTCTGGACATCTTCAGAGAAGATCATGGTCGCGGTCGATTCCTTTGTCGCTTCGCTCGAGGCAGCAAACACCTGCATCGTGAATCATGGGCGACGAACGCGGCTATAAGGATTCCACGAATGACTTTTGAAATTCCCCAGCGGGCCATTCTTGATCACAAATTCATGAGACGATTTTCGATGTAGGTTTCCGTCATAGTGACCACGAAGGGATCGGACCGTCATGCAAAGAACGGCCAGTAACGGGAATGGTGGAGCAAGCGTGACCGTTCTGCTGTTGACGATCAGCTTCTTCGCAAGCGTTCGAGCATTCGCTCAAACAGCAGGAGACTCTGCATCTTCGTCACATGCCGCGAGCTCGGCTGCCTATCCGCTCAAAGTCAGTTTCAATGGCCGGTATCTTGTCGACCAGAACAACGCGCCCTTCCTGATCGTCGGCGATGTTCCTCAGACCCTGGTCACGCGGATCTCAGCGGCAGATGCCGACGCGTACCTTGCGAATCGCGAGGCTCGCGGCTTCAATGCGCTTTGGATCAACGTCCTGAATGCCGGCCCGTATTACCACAACAGTCCCGACGACGGCAGCACCTATGACGGCATCCGGCCCTTCACCGGTTATTCAGCAGGCGGTTCCGATACGGCGCACTACGATCTTGCCCATCCGAACGAAGCTTATTTCGCCCGCGTCGATCAGATGATTACTCTTGCGGCGAATCATGGCATGCTCGTCTTCCTAGATCCGATTGAAACCGGACAGTGGCTTCCGACATTGCGCAACAACGGACCGGTGGCCGCTCGCGAATACGGACGCTATCTGGGCAACCGCTACAGGCGCTTCGATGATATCGTCTGGCTTAACGGAAATGACTTTAATCATTGGAAAGCGCCCGCAGACGATGAAGTCGTCAAAGCCGTTGCCCTCGGAATTCAATCCGCCGATCCGCGGCACCTGCAGACGATTGAGCTGAATGTCGAGACCAGCTCTTCTTCCGATGACCCGGCGTGGGAATCCATTATTTCCATCAATGGCACATACACTTACTCGCCAACCTATTTCCAAATGTGGCATAGCTACAATCACGCACCAGTCGCGCCGACATTCCTGCTTGAAGGACACTATGACCTGATGGACTATGGGCATCCGGTGGATTACGGAACGCCCTCCGTTCTGCGGCGTCAGGAATATTGGGCGATGCTCAGCGGCGGCAAAGGACAACTCTATGGAAATGGCTACACGGTCGAATTCCTATCGGGATGGAAAGATTATGTGGATACCGTCGCTGTGTCGCAGCTGATGATCTGGCACAGTTTCTTCACTTCTCTTCCCTGGCAGGACCTCGTTCCCGACGAAGATCATACGGTCGTAACCGCCGGACTGGGAGATGCGGGCGACATGAACAGCCGCGCAAGCGGAACCAATTTTTGTACTGCAGCGCGCACGCCAGATGGTTCATATGTGGTGGCCTACCTGCCCACTCCGCGGGAAATCACGGTGAACATGAATTCGCTGAACAGCCCCGCAATCGGGAAGTGGTTTGATCCCACGAACGGCGTGTATGTGCCGATCTCCGGTGGGCCCTTTCCAAACAACGGCGAGCGGCGCTTTATGCCTCCCACAAAAAATCGCGGCGGCGACGATAACGATTGGGTCTTGTTGCTCCAGGCCACAGCAATTTCCCGTTAAGACGCCGACCATTCTAAGTTGATTGCCAGCTGTGTTGAAGAACTCTGAAATCCGATGAAATTCCTGTTGCGATTCTGCTGCTTATGCGTGCGATGAGATTCATGCGGCTTCAACAAAAACCTGTTTAATCCTTAGAGACGCCTCTCGTTAGGCGGCCTAAGATTCTTTGAAAAACCGGTGATTCGGGGCTATCCCGCATTGCTGCTTAGCGTTCCGAAGGTAACGAGAAAAGGCGTAAGGTCCATGAGGCTTCTTGGAAAGGTTGCGGTCGTAACGGGAGCCGCGGTTGGCCTGGGCCGCGCGATTGCCACGCGATATGCGCAGGAAGGCGCATCGGTTGTGGCAGCGGATACGAATGTGACGGAAGGGGAGGAACTGGTCCGCGATCTGTCGGAGCAGGGCCACAATGCAATGTTCGTCGAAGCCGACGTCGCAAACGACGGCGCAGTTCGAGATCTCTTTGCGGCGGCTTTCGCGCGCTACAAACACATCGACGTGCTTTGCAACAACGCGGCGATTCTCCTCTACGACCGCGACTCCGAAGCCCATGAGCTCAGCCTCGACACCTGGGACAATGTGATGAACGTGAACCTGCGAGGCTCATTCTTGTGCACAAAGCATGCGATTCCGCTCATGTTAAACAATGGCGGCGGATCGATCGTCTACATGGGCTCGCCCACCGGCCTCTACGGCTGTGCGCCGAAACTGACTGCCTATAGCGCAAGCAAAGCCGGCGTGATGGGCCTGGCGCGCGTAACTGCGGTTGCCTATGCCCAAAAGAATATCCGTGTGAACGCAATCGTCCCTGGCACCATGGAAACGCCGATGAATCACAGCGTCTTGTCTGATCAGGAATCGCGCGACCAGCTCAGCCGTGCAGTGCCGCTGGGCCGTTTGGGACAGCCGGATGACATTTCGGGCCTGGCGGTCTTTCTGGCTTCAGATGAGTCGGCATACTGCACCGGCGGTTTTTACATGTGCGACGGCGGACTTACAGCGGTTTAAGAATTCGTTCTCATCATGATCCCGAGACATGGCAGCCACTTCGCATTTGAGAAAACTCTTGTGGGTGCGTCACGACTACTGGCTGTAATATTCATTGTCGTTGCTCTTGCGCCTGCTTTAGCCCAGTCGGGTGCGGCAACCCTCGATCTCGACTTCACAAAAAAACTCGGCTCGATGGAGATGGATCGTATCGGTCTCGGCCAGGGAGGTTTGTCGCCAAACCCGATGTGGGACAGCCGCATCGCTGAGATTCGCGCCCTTCGTCCGCATCTCATTCGGCTCTTTGTAAGCGAGTATTTCAATATCTCGTCTCCGGGCGGGAAGTATCACTTCACCACTCTCGACCAGTCGGTGAACGAAATTGTGAGGGCCGGCGCGATCCCGCTGATGTGCATTGCGATCAAGCCCAAAGCGCTCTTCCCGAAGATTGATCAGGATCAAGTCGACCCGAACGATTATGGAAAATGGGAAGAATTGATTTCCGCGATAGTGAATCATTACAAACAGCAGGGGCTTCGCGAGATCTATTGGGAAGTCGGAAATGAAGGGGACATCGGCGAACTGGGCGGCTCGCCTTACCGGTTCACGCCCGAGGATTACGTCCGATATTACCGGCATACAGCAGCGGCGATTCTAAGAGCGGACCCTAAGGCTCACGTCGGCGGGCCGGCACTCGCGAGTTGCAGGTCAGCGATTCTGCCCGCATTGCTGAGTGCCGCTGACGGAGATAGATTGCCGCTCAGTTTTGTCTCATGGCATATCTACAGCAGCGATCCCAAAGCAATTCAGACAACCATCGAATACGTGAAAGATTTGCTTGCGCAACATCCTTCGCTTCATCCTGAAACGATCCTGGATGAATGGAACATGGCACTGACAGCGCCTCCAAAGGACCCCCGCATCCAGCCGGCCTTTGTTGCAGAAACCGCATGGCGCATGAAACAGTCCGGCCTGACCTACTCGTGCTATTACCATATTCGCGATTATCACGTAGATCGCGATCTTTTTGCCTCGACGGTTTCATCGGGCGGCGCATCCTTCATGGCAAGCTGGTGGAATCGGATGCCGCAGTATTCGGGCCTGTTCGATTATCAGAATGTGATGAGGCCTGCGTATTTCACTTTCGATTTGCTGGCACGGGTGACGGGCGACAGGCTCGAGGCCGAAAGTGACGATGACTCTGTCCACGCTTTTCTCGCCTACGATAAGCTTTACAACTACTACAGCCTGATGTTCTGGAACTTCTCAGCGACACCGGTATCGCTCACTCTTCGGCTACATGGCCTTCCAGGAACACTGACTGCCCACCGCCGCATGCTGGATGCCGAAACGCCCTCGCAGGACGAGAATGCGCGTCTCCGTCCGCTTGACGACGTCTTGCTCGCTCCCGACGCGATCCCGGCTGAGATCAATCTCGCGCCATACGAAATTCAGTTCTGGTCTTTAGAACCGCTTCACTGGCGGGCGCAAATCATGAATCAAGCGCCATAATCCCGACCATCAAGGCCGGTTCGGGTAGTGCGCTCTCAACCGCAAAGAATCATTCTGCTGTTTTCTTTCCAGATCCAGCTGCTTCACTGCGATCTGCCGTTTGAAACGGTAGCATCGTTGCGGGCCAGCGGTCAGGTTGCGCATCCAGGTTCGGCGCCACTGCGGTGTCGAGACTTCTTGATCCAAAGGAGATATCGCTCGACGACTATCTTCAGCCCGATTTTCGCGAGAGCTTGTTCCCATTGCGCCACGACGAGAGCTTCGATCGAATGCTCACTTATCTATCTCATTCTGAGCTCACCTCCTTCGCAGATATCGCTGTAGTCTCCGTACTTGAAAAACTGGTGGGGAACGACAGCGATCAGGTCTCGCTTACGTCGGCGCGAGATCTCGATCGCCGCGATCTTGAGAAGGGCAACTTTGTTTTTGTCGGGAGCGCTATTTCGAACCCATGGGTTTCGTTGTTCGCCGACAAACTCAATTTCAAGATGGTAGAAGAGGGCGTCGGCGGCAGAATGTACTTTCGGAATCGGAGTCCTCAGCCCGGAGAACAGCAGGAATACGAAGGTTTGGTTCGGACCGGATCGCCGGGCGACGACTTCGCCACGATCTCTCTGCTTCCAAGCAGCCTGGGCCAGGGGAACGTCCTGATTCTTCAAGGGTTTCGCCAGGAAGGTACAGAAGCCTTGGGTGCCCTGCTTAGCAATGCGAGTGATCGCGCGCGGTTAGAGCAAGCGGTGCGCCATGCTACGAATGGTTCGCCGTACTTTGAAGCTCTGATTCGTTCCCGCGCGATAGCGGGAGCTCCTGTTTCCATCGAGATCGTAGCCACCCGTGATATTCGGCCATGATCAGTCGGAAGTACTATATCGTCCGTCATCCGGAAGTCAACCGTCTGCTGAGTTTCAGCATCGAATGCTCAGAGATACGTCTAAACGGAGAATATCTATATTACAGGCGGAATTATCGACATCCTTCGGAACACGCTCGATCGGCTTGAAGAGACCGCAACCTTCGAGCAAGGCGACCCCGCTGTCATTCAACTGAAGAGGCACATCGTTCAGTCGATTGCAGAACTTGAGGTTATGAAGGAAGCCCAGCCCCGCTCCGCACCGGAAAAGCGAGAACCGGCCCTTCGCACCCGCTAACGTCGGCCGGCATTCATCTTCCGGCGCACCGCGGTCTCATTGTTCCTCCACTCTGACGAGGTTTCGAGCGCCGGGGGTCGATTTCAAAAAAGGCGGGCCTCAGACAACCTGGGCCAAGCCGCAGGCATCACTTTTTCAGCTTCGCTCGGAGGGGGAATGGGGAGGTGTGTCCCCATTTGCTCCTCACCCATCTGACTTCCCCGCCTTCCCTAGGAGGCCCGACAATGGAAACAGCCGTTCCGCAGCCCATTCTTGGGCCAAGCGGCCAGGAGCATCCCCACAACGGGAATGGTGCGCTTGAGTCTGCCACTCCCGATTACTTGGCGGTAATCCTCGAAAGCATGCAAACCATGAAGAATGGCGATTTCAGCGTCCGCCTGCCCGTTATCTGGACCGGGCTGCCAGGCAAGATCGCCGACAGCTTCAACGAGATCGTCACCGCCAACGAGCAGATGGCATTGGAGTTAAAGCGCGTTGGCCAGGCGGTCGGCAAAGAGGGCAAAACCCGTGAGCGGATCCGGGTTGCGCAACGGCGCGGCGCCTGGAACGAGATGGAAGTTTCGGTCAACACCCTGGTGGAGGACCTGCTTCGGCCCACCACCGAAGTCACGCACGCCATCGCCGCGGTGGCCCAGGGCAACCTGACCCGAACCGTCCGGCTCGATGTTGACGGCCGTCCCCTGGAAGGTGAGTTCCTGCGTTCGGCAAACATCGTGAACACCATGATTCAGCAGTTGGGAATCTTTACGGCTGAAGTCACGCGCGTGGCGCGCGAAGTGGGTACCGACGGCAAACTGGGCGGCCAGGCCATGGTGCCTGGTGTGGCCGGCACATGGAAGGATCTGACGGATTCCGTCAACTCCATGGCTTCGAACCTCACCGGGCAGGTGCGCAACATCGCCGAGGTTGCCACCGCCGTGGCCTCGGGCGACTTGTCCCGCAAGATCACCGTCGACGTGCGCGGCGAGATTCTGCAGTTGAAAGAAGCCATTAACACCATGGTTGACCAGCTGCGCTCATTCGCGTCGGAGGTGACGCGTGTGGCCCGCGAAGTAGGCACCGACGGCAAACTAGGCGGCCAGGCCGTGGTACCCGGTGTGGCCGGAACATGGAAAGACTTAACGGATAGCGTCAACGCCATGGCGGGCAATCTTACGGCGCAGGTTAGAAACATTGCTGAAGTCACCACAGCGGTCGCCCGCGGCGACTTGTCGCGCAAGATCACCGTGGACGTGAAGGGCGAAATTCTGGCGCTGAAAGACACCATCAACACCATGGTGGATCAGCTCAACGCGTTTGCCGGCGAAGTGACTCGCGTGGCACGCGAGGTGGGAACCGAAGGCAAGCTGGGCGGACAGGCCAACGTGCCCGGTGTCGCAGGCACATGGAAGGATCTGACCGACAACGTCAACTTCATGGCCGGAAACCTCACTGGCCAGGTCCGCAACATCGCCGAAGTGGCGACGGCCATTGCCAGCGGTGACCTGTCGCGCAAGATCACGGTGGATGTGCGCGGCGAAATGCTGCAACTGAAGGAAACGCTGAACACCATGGTCGACCAGCTCAACCGGTTCGCCGGCGAGGTAACGCGCGTGGCCCGCGAAGTGGGAACCGAAGGCCGGCTGGGCGGACAGGCCAACGTGCCGGGCGTGGCAGGTACGTGGAAGGACTTGACCGACTCGGTAAACTCCATGGCCGGCAACCTGACGGCACAGGTGAGAAATATCGCCGAGGTAACCACCGCGGTGGCCCGCGGCGACCTATCCCGCAAGATCACAGTGGACGTGAAGGGCGAAATTCTCGAACTCAAGAACACGATCAACACCATGGTCGATCAGCTCAACGCATTCGCGGGCGAAGTGACGCGCGTGGCGCGCGAAGTGGGCACCGACGGAAAACTCGGCGGTCAGGCGGAAGTACCGGGCGTAGCCGGAACCTGGAAGGACCTGACCGACAACGTGAACTTCATGGCATCGAACCTGACCGGCCAGGTGAGAAACATCGCCGAGGTAGCAACTGCCGTGGCGCGCGGAGACTTGTCGCGCAAGATCACGGTCGACGTGAAGGGAGAGATTCTCGAACTCAAAGACACCATCAACACGATGGTGGATCAGCTCAATGGTTTCGCTGGTGAAGTCACACGCGTGGCGCGCGAGGTCGGCACCGACGGAAAGCTGGGTGGCCAGGCGCAGGTACCCGGCGTGGCTGGAACCTGGAAAGACCTTACCGACAATGTGAATTCGATGGCATCAAACCTGACCGGCCAGGTAAGAAACATCGCGGAGGTTTCGACGGCCATCGCCAACGGAGACCTTTCAAAGAAGATCACGGTGAACGTGAGCGGCGAAATTCTGCTGCTCAAAGAAACCATCAATACGATGGTTGACCAGCTCAACCGCTTCGCCGGCGAGGTAACTCGCGTGGCACGCGAGGTCGGCACCGAGGGACGGTTGGGCGGCCAGGCCAATGTGCCCGGTGTCGCAGGAACATGGAAGGATCTCACCGACAGCGTGAACTCCATGGCCTCGAACCTGACCGGTCAGGTGAGAAACATCGCCGAAGTCACGACAGCCGTGGCGCGCGGCGACCTGTCGCGCAAGATCACGGTGGATGTGAAAGGAGAAATTCTGGAGCTGAAGATCACCATCAACACGATGGTGGATCAGCTGAATGCGTTCGCCGGCGAAGTAACGCGCGTGGCTCGCGAAGTCGGTACGGAAGGCAAGCTCGGCGGCCAGGCGGAAGTCCCGGGCGTCGCCGGAACCTGGAAGGACTTAACCGACTCGGTGAACTTCATGGCCGGCAACCTTACGGCACAGGTGCGAAACATCGCCGAGGTCGCGACGGCAATCGCCAACGGCGACCTGTCTCGCAAGATTACTGTGGACGTGCGCGGTGAAATTCTGCAGCTCAAAGAAACTCTGAACACCATGGTCGAGCAACTTCGCTCGTTCGCTGCAGAAGTAACGCGGGTGGCTCGCGAAGTTGGATCGGAAGGCCGGCTCGGCGGACAGGCGAACGTCCCGGGCGTGGCCGGCACGTGGAAAGACCTTACCGACAGCGTGAATGCGATGGCCGGAAATCTAACGGCACAGGTGAGAAATATCGCCGAGGTGACCACTGCGGTCGCGCGCGGCGACCTGTCGCGCAAGATCACCGTGGATGTGAAGGGCGAAATTCTCGAGCTCAAGAACACCATCAACACCATGGTCGACCAGCTGAACGCGTTCGCTGCTGAAGTCACACGCGTGGCCCGCGAAGTGGGAACTGAGGGCAAGCTCGGCGGCCAGGCTCAAGTGTCGGGTGTGGCCGGAACCTGGAAAGACTTGACCGACAACGTCAACGTGATGGCTGCCAATCTTACCGAGCAGGTGCGCGGCATTGTGAAAGTGGTCACGGCCGTCGCCAATGGCGTGCTCACGCAGAAGCTCACCGTGAACGCTAAGGGCGAAGTGGCCGCGCTGGCAGACACCATCAACAATATGACCGACACGCTGGCCACTTTTGCCGACCAGGTGACCACGGTGGCTCGCGAGGTTGGTGTGGAAGGACGCCTCGGCGGCCAGGCCAATGTGCCCGGCGCAGCCGGAACCTGGAAGGACCTGACGGGCAACGTCAATCTGCTGGCTGACAACCTCACCAACCAGGTCCGCGCCATCGCCGAGGTGGCTACCGCAGTCACCAAGGGCGACCTTACGCGGTCAATTCAGGTGGAAGCGCGAGGCGAGGTGGCCGAGCTGAAAGACAACATCAACACCATGATCGACAACCTGCGCCTGACCACCGACCGGAACAAAGAGCAGGATTGGCTGAAAACCAATCTCGCGCGGTTTACAGGCATGCTGCAGGGCCAGCGCGACCTGGGAACCGTGGGCAGGATGCTGCTCTCGGAGCTGGCGCCGCTGGTGAACGCGCAGCAGGGCGTGATCTATCAGATGGAGAACAATGAGCCAGCGGCGGGCTCCGCCTCGGGCGCGCTGGTTCTGCTCTCCACATTTGCCGATACGCCCGAGGGCTACATCAGAGAGGTGAGAATCGGTGAGGGTCTGGTTGGCCAGTGTGCCTCGGAAAAGCGCCGCATGCTGATCTCCGATCTGCCCAGGAGCACTGCTCCCATTCGTTCAGGACTCTTCAAGGCCAAGCCCAAGAACGTGATCGTGCTCCCGGTGCTCTTTGAGGACCGCGTGAAAGCAGTGATCGAATTAGCAAGCCTGAGCGTCTTCACAGCGTCGCACCTGGCGTTTCTCGAGCAACTAACGGCGAGCATCGGCATCGTGCTCAATTCCATTGAAGCCACCATGCAGACCGAAGGCCTGCTCAAGCAATCGCAACAACTTGCTGCCGAGCTGCAGGCCCAGCAGAAGGAGCTGCAACAGACCAACGAACAATTGGCGCAGAAGGCGCAGCAGCTCGCCGAGCAGAATTACGAGGTAGAGCGCAAAAACCAGGAGATCGAACGTGCGCGGCGCGCGCTCGAAGAAAAGGCGCGAGAGCTGGCACTGACATCGAAGTACAAATCAGAGTTCCTGGCCAACATGTCGCACGAGCTGCGGACGCCATTGAACAGCATCCTGGTGCTCGGGCAGCAATTGGCAGAGAACCCCGACGGCAGTCTCTCGCCGAAGCAGGTAGAGTTTGCGCGCACAATTCACGGCGCCGGCACTGACCTGCTGAACCTCATCAGCGACATCCTCGATCTTTCCAAGATCGAATCCGGAACAGTTTCCGTTGAGGCGGAAGAGGTGTTCTTCGGCGCCCTGCTCGATGCAGTGGCGCGGCCATTCCGCCACGAAGCAGAGAACCGCAAGCTGCTTTTCGATGTAACGGCCGATCCATCGCTGGGTCGCAGCCTGGTGACCGACTCGAAGCGTTTGCAGCAGGTATTAAAGAATCTACTGTCGAACGCATTCAAGTTCACCGAGCAGGGATCCGTGCGGCTTTCTGTTTCGCGCGTGGACGAAGGCTGGAACCCCGGTCATCCTATCCTGGATGGCGCCGGTTCAGTCATCGCATTCGAGGTGACCGATACGGGCATCGGCATTGCGCCTGAGAAACAGCGAATTGTCTTTGAAGCGTTCCAGCAGGCCGATGCGGGCACCAGCCGAAAGTTCGGCGGCACTGGGCTGGGCCTGGCCATCAGCCGCGAGTTGGCGAATCTGCTGGGCGGCGAAATCCAGCTCAAGAGCGTACCCGGCCACGGAAGCGCATTTACGCTTTATCTGCCGCAAACCTATGTGGGAGCAGTCACTCCTCCGGTGGCCAAGCCAGTAGAGAGCGGCGCGGCATTCGCCGCGAAGGCGCGCCTGGCGACAGTCGCAGCCACCGAGCAGGAGGTGCGGATCGAAGACGATCGCGGCAACCTGCTGCCCGGTGATACCGTGCTGCTGATCGTGGAGGATGATCCGCACTATGCCCGCGTTCTCTGCGACCTGTCGCGCGATAAAGGGTTCAAGGTCCTCATCGCCAGCACGGGAGCGGAGGCGCTGGCACTGGCCCGTGAATACGGCCCCTCTGCAATCTCCCTCGACGTCCTGCTGCCCGACATGCTCGGATGGACGGTGCTGAACCATCTGAAACAGGATGCTGCAACGCGCCACATTCCCGTCCAGATGCTCACGGTTGATGAGGACCGGCATCTTGGGCTGTCGCGCGGCGCGTTCGCGTATGTGACCAAACCTTCGACGACCGAGGATCTCGAAGTCGCTCTCACGCGGATTCGGGAGTATTCGCAACCTCGGCGGAAGCGCCTGCTCCTGGTGGAGGATGATCCTGCGGAGCAGCTGAGCACAAGTGCGTTGCTGGGTCACGATGACATCGACATTGATGTGTTGGGATCCGGCGTTGAAGCGCTTCAAGCGCTTGGCGAAGGAGATTACGATTGCGTGGTTCTCGACCTTCGGCTGCCCGACATGAGCGGCTTCGAGGTGCTGGCACAGCTTCGTGACAATGCCAAGCTCAAAGACATCCCGGTCGTGGTCTTTACCGGGCGCGAACTGACCTCGGAAGAGGACGCGCAACTACATATGCTCGCACGCAGCGTCGTGGTCAAGGATGTCGAATCGCCGGAAAGGCTGCTCGACGAGACAGCGCTCTTCCTGCACCGCGTGATCGCCGACCTGCCGCAGGAAAAACAGAACATGCTCGATCGCCTGCACCGCTCCGACGACGCGCTGAAAGGCCGCAAGGTGCTCGTAGTTGACGATGACGTGCGCAACATCTTCGCCGTGAGCAGTGTTCTTGAGCGGCGCGGGATGACGGTCCTTTCCGCAGGCACGGGGCGAGAAGCGATCGAAACCATCGAGTCCACGGGGGACCTGGCCATTGTGCTGATGGACATCATGATGCCTGAGATGGACGGCTACGAGACGATGCAGCGGATTCGCCAGAACCCCTCCGTGCGGCGGATGCCGATCATCGCCTTGACTGCTAAAGCCATGAAAGGCGATCGCGAACGTTGCCTGGAAGCAGGCGCGTCAGAGTATCTGGCGAAGCCGGTCAACACGGAGCAACTGCTGTCGGTTTTGCGCATGTGGTTGCATCGGTAAGATTTGCTCGAACTTGAAACAGCTCACTGCCGAGGAGAAGACGCGATGTCTGCAGATGAGAAAGTCAACATCCTGATGGTCGACGACCAGCCAGCGAAGCTCCTGAGCTACGAGGTGATTCTTGCGGACCTTGGCGAAAACCTGATCAAGGCCAGCTCGGCAAGCGAGGCACTGAATATCTTATTGAAGACCGACGTCGCCGTGGTTTTGATGGACGTAAGCATGCCCGACGTAGATGGCTTCGAGCTCGCAGAGGTGATCCGACAGCATCCACGGTTTCAGAGAACCGCGATCATCTTCATTTCCGGTGTCCATCTCACGGTTTCTGACATGATTCAGGGATATGGCCGCGGCGCTGTCGACTACATCTCGGTCCCTGTGGTCCCGGAGGTGTTGCGAGCCAAGATCAGCATCTTTGTCGAGTTGCATCGCAAGACTCGCATGTTGGAGAACCTCAACAGAGAGCTTGAGAAGCGCGTCGAAGAGCGCACCGAGGAACTGAGGAAAAGCGAGGCCCAATTCCGCATGCGAGCCGAGCTGCTCGACCTCACCTCTGAGGCCATTATCGTGCGCGATTTCGACGGGAAGATTCAATTCTGGAATTCCGGCGCCGAGCGAACCTATGGTTGGACTCGCGAAGAAGCTCTCGGGCAGGATCTTCATACACTGTTGCAGACCATATCTCCCATTCCGATTGAGCAGATCGACCAGGAGCTTCGTGAGCGTCATACGTGGCATGGCCGGTTCACACAAACTACGAAGAGCGGTAACAGGATCGTCACTGGTTGCCATAAAAACACCAACCTGGATGGAGACGCGATTCTCGAAGTGAATCGCGACATGACCCTCGAGCTGCGAACTCAAGACGCCCTTCGCGAGACAGAGAAACTGGCGGCGATGGGACGCGTGGCCGGAATCATTGCGCATGAAATCAACAATCCGCTGGAGGCCATCACCAACATCTTCTATCTGCTGCGGAATCATCCTTCGCTGAGCGAAGATGCGCGGACTTATGCCGATATGGCGGAGCAGGAACTGCAACGCGTCAGCCATATTACACGTCAGACGCTGAGCTTTTACCGTGAATCGAAGCAGCCGATACAGGTCTTCCTGCCTCAACTGCTCAATGACGTTCTCGAGTTGCAGAATCGAGCCCTCAGCTCAAGTCGCATTGCAGTTCGCAAAGATTACTCCGCAGCAGCGTCTGTGACGGGATTTCCGGTAGAGTTGAGGCAGATTTTTCTCAACCTGATTGGCAACGCGATCCAGGCGATGCCGGAAGGCGGCGTGCTTGGCGTCTTTGTGCGCGAAGCCACTGACTGGACGAGAAACCTCCGCGGCATCGCGATCTCGGTGCTGGATACCGGCAATGGCATTCATCCTGACGCCACTGAGCAACTTTTTCAGCCATTTTTCAGCACCAAGTCGACCAAAGGCACCGGACTGGGACTTTGGATCAGCAACGGCATTGTGCAGAAATATGATGGAAGGATTACTTGCCGGAGTGTTCGCAGGAAAGATGGGTGCGTAACCTGTTTCCGCGTGTTCTTGCCGGGCTCCGGAACTCTTGACCGCGGTGCAGCGCCAGAAGAAGAGACGGCGAAAGTGGGAAGCGAGAGCTTTGACAGCAGCGATGGCGCTGCCGGTTTGATGCCCGCGTCCAAGAGTCCAGTCGCGCGGACGACAGGTCAACGCGAGCAGGCTCTTCCTTTAAGCGCTAACGCTTAGGGCAGTTTCCCGACACTGCAGGAAAACCGCAAGAGCAAACTATCTCATGCAGCCCAACTTAAGTTGGCCAGGGACCCGGTCAGGATGGCAGCGTCGCGCCACGTCCGCTGCCCGGTATTCCCGGCAGTCGCGTTCTTTTCGAGCCGACGAAGCTTGCGATGAGAAGAACGATGCAAACCAGAATCCCCATGGCGCTCATCCAGGCTCCAATCTGTTCATCGAGGCCGCGAGGCAGGTTCAGCAGAATTTGATGGCGGCCCGGGGGCACTTGCACTTTAAGCAGCCCTTGCGGAAGCACCGGTTCGATAGGCAACAGCTTGCCCTCCGGAGAAAGTTGCGCTTTCCACTTTGGATAGTAGAGCTGGTTCACGATTAACGGTCCGCACACGTCGCACTCTGTCAGCACTTCAATGTGGCGCGGTTTCCAAAGCAACACTTGAGCGGTGCCTTGTCCTGCCGGGAATCTCGCGGGTGGCAGAGCGGCGGACTCGAGTGCGCTCGCCAGGTCGGTGCCGCTCGGCGTCCAGGCGGCGAACCAGCCGTCATATACCCTCCACTCGGATCCTGCATCGTTACCATCTCGAGTGAGTTGTTTGACGGCATCGACGTAGCCCCCGAGCCATGTCATGGCGAAGAGGCCAACGACAATGAGGACGCCCACTCTGGATCGCGCCGGCAATTGCATCACGTCTGTGAGCAGAAAAGCTGCAAGCGGAAGTGCCGCGATGCACAAAACGACACCGAATCTAAAAGGGAATTGAACCGCGCTTGCAAGTGCCGGAAAAGCTTTCCAAAGCCATTGGCTTGTGCCCAACATGAGAAAGATCGGAATAGGGCAAACCGCAAGCCACAGCCAAGCCCGCCCACGGCGGCTCCGCGGGCCTTTCTTCAGCGCGATGAAGCCACAGAGCGCGATAAACGCGACCGTATCCACCGTGACCAGTGAAACTGCGTGGACAAACCCCGACTTCGCCGAGTGCCTCGTAAAAAGATCCCAGCCAACATCGAGAAGGTCTCCGTGTGGGCCATTGTCGATCGGGATGTCCAGTTTGGAAACAGGGAAGTATCTCGCATTAGCGAAAGCGGGCACCAGATACGCGGCCGCCACGACAGTACCGAGGGCAAGGCCGCCCATCACTATGAAAAGTGCCCTTGCTTTTCTGCCGCGTTCCGCGATCGTTAAAGCAAGAAGAAGCGGCAGCGCTGAAAGGATTGCGACGCTTATCAGGTGACTCACAATGAGCAATGCGTAGGCGAGAGCGAGCCCAGCGACGGCGTAGCGCTTCTTTTGTACTGCCTGCGTTGTGAAGTACAGCACCAAAGGCATCCAGGCGAGCGCCCAACATTCCGAAAGCGCATCTCGCCGATAGAAGTCGATCGCAAGGTGATATGGCAGGAGCATGTAGAGGGTTGCGGCGATCAGCGAAATCCGCCGGCTCGCGATCGTCGTCATCCACAGAAAGGCACCCAGCCCCGATGCGAACAGGCAGAGATATTCGCCAAGGCAAAAGGCGTTCGCGTGAACGAAATGCGCGAGCGGCAGCAGCAATGCATAAACATAGGACGGAAACGGGGGATAGACGAAGAACGACGCGCTTCCCAGGCCGTGATTCATGTTCAGGAGCCAGCGCGGATACAGGTCGCCTTGCCAGAATTGCTCGGCGAAATATGTCCCGAAGGCGAGGTGTTCCTTGGTGTCGTGCCCTGAATACATCGGGCCATGAATGAAGATCGGCAACGACAGGGCGAGGGCTGCCACAGCGAGTACCAGGATTTCCTTCACTCGCTTCAACGGCATAGCTCACCCTTGGTGAAGTTCAGATGTCAGCGCCCGTGATTACTCCCCGTATGGCACCCAGATGTTCTTCACCTGCGTGGCGTGTTGCAGGAACCAGCGGCCTTCAGCCTGCGCGGGATTAAACCAGTCGTACTCGTGGCCGTCGTTGGTGAAAACCTGCTTCATGTTGCCGATGGACGCGGCGCGCACCGCGTTTGCTTCCTCATCGCTGCGGAAGCACCAGATGGCCTCAATGCCATCATGCTCGGCGAGCGTCTTTGCCAGCTCTGCGGGGCGGCCGGCGACCAGGTTCACCACGCCGCCAGGTAGATCGCTTGTGTCGAGGAGCTGATACACGTCGCCGATGACCAGCGGATAGCGCTCAGAGGGAACGGCGACGACCGTGTTGCCGACGGCGATGGCAGGCAGCACCAGCGAGAGCAAGCCGAGCAATGGCGCTTCGCTCGGTGCGAGGATTCCGATGGCGCCGACGGCTTCAGGCATGGCGATGGTGATATTGCGTCCCGGCGGATGGTGCACCACGCCCTCGTATTTGTCGGCCCATGCGGCATAGCTGAAGATGCGTTGAATGGAGAGATCGACCTCGACCGCGGCCTGGTCTTCACCGACGGCGCGTGCCAGCCCATGCGCGATCTCGTCGCGGCGCTGGATCATGTTTTCAGCAATGTAGTAGATGACCTGTGCGCGATTGTGCGCCGATGTTCGTGCCCAGCCGGACGCGTTGCGCGCCGCTTCTACCGCGTTGCGAATGTCTTTGCGATTGCCCAGCGGCGCCTCGCCGAGCAACTCGCCTTCACGTCCATAGACCGGGAACGAGTAACCGGAATCAGGCCGCGCCTGCTTGCCGCCGATGTACTGCTTGACGGTGCGATCAATATTCGCGTGGGGCGGCTCGCCCGCCGGTTCGAATCCTTCCTCCTCGTCGGGGACAGATATCTTGACAGCCGCATGCGGAGCCGCGGGCAGCGAATGCAGCCACTTCGGCGTTAGATATTCGAGCATGCCTTCGCGCCCGCCTTCGCGGCCATAGCCGCTTTCGCGATAGCCCCCGAATCCGCAAGCTGCGTCGAACTGATTCGTGCAGTTGACCCACACTACTCCGGCCTTTACCTGCGAGGCCAGGTCGAGCGCCACGTTGATGTTCTCGCTCCAGACGCTGGCGGCCAAGCCATACACGGTATTGTTGGCGAGCTCCGCGGCCTCGGATGGCGTGCGGAAGGTCATCCCCACCAGCACCGGCCCGAATATCTCTTCTTGCACGACGGTGGCCGCTGGATGCACATCCGTGAGCAGCGTCGGCGGGAAGAAGCAGCCCTTTTCCGGCAACGAATTGCTCGGTTGCCAGCACTTCGCGCCTTCTGCTACGCCCTGATCGACCATCTTGCGAATGGTCTCAAGCTGCACTGGCGAAACGATGGCGCCAATGTCGATCGCCTTATCGAGCGGCGGTCCCACCCGCAGTGTTTCCATGCGCGCGCGAACCTTTGTATAGAGCATCTCGGCGACGCGTTCCTGCACCAGCAGCCGCGAGCCTGCGCAGCACACCTGGCCCTGGTTGAACCAGATTGCATCCACCAGTCCCTCAACCGCCGAGTCTAGATCGGCATCGTCGAAAACGACGAAGGGCGATTTGCCACCCAGTTCAAGCGAGAGTTTCTTGGTCGAGTTGGCGGTGGCTTTGCGAATCACGCGGCCGATCTCAGTCGATCCGGTAAACGCAACCTTGTCGATGCCTGGATGTTCAATGAGCGCCTGCCCGGTCTTCGCGTCGCAGGTGAGCACGTTGAGCACGCCAGGCGGCAGGCCCACTTCCATCGCCAGCTCAGCAAACGCCAGCGCGGTCATCGGCGTGTACTTCGCCGGCTTGATGACGACCGTGTTCCCCGCCGCCAGCGCCGGTGCCACCTTCCACGCAAACATCAGGAGCGGAAAGTTCCACGGAATCACCTGGCCCACGACACCGCATGCCGTGTAATTCGGAAACTCCTGATCGAGCAACTGCGCCCATCCGGCATGGTGATAAAAATGCCGCGCGACGAGAGGAATATCGATGTCGCGGCTCTCGCGGATGGGCTTGCCGTTGTCCATCGTCTCGAGAACTGCGAGCCGCCGCGAGTGCTTCTGCACCTGGCGGGCCAATGCGTAGAGATAGCGCGCGCGCTCGTGGCCACTCAGCGCCTGCCATGCAGGAAAAGCCTTGCGTGCAGCCGCCACGGCGGCTTCCACGTCTGCGGTATTACCCTTGGCCACTTCGGCCAAGGTCTCGCCGGTCGAAGGATCGCTGGTCGTCTGGTACTCGCCGCTCGCCGGCGCAACCCACGCGCCGCCAATGAACTCCTCAAAGCGGCGATGATGCCGCTCAAGCCACTGATTCACTTCTTTGGGATCTTCCGGCGCGGCGCCGTACTCCATGGTGTAGAACTTTTCCGCAATGCTCACAGCGTCTCCTTCTGATCCGCTAGTCCCTACGTCCCTATGTCTCTGTCTTTACGCAATCGGATGCCGGTACGTCGCCGAATACCGTCCAGTTAAATGATGCTCCAGTTGTCTCTCAATATCGCCCAACATTCCGCTGGCGCCGAACCGAAAGAGTGACGGCTCCAGCCACGGCCGGCCCAACTCGTCCTTCATCAGCGCCAGCCAGTCCGTCGCCTGCTTTGCAGTGCGAATGCCGCCCGCCGGCTTGAATCCCACCGCCATGCCTGTGCGCTCCGCATAATCGCGAATGCAGCGCACCATCACCAGCGATACGGGCAACGTGGCGTTCACGCTCTCCTTGCCTGTCGACGTTTTGATGAAGTCCGCGCCAGCCATCATGGCCACCCAGCTTGCGCGCGCCACGTTGCGCAGCGTCATCAAATCACCGGTGCCCAAAATCGCCTTCAAATGTGCTGGCCCTGCCGCCTCCTTGAAGGCCGCAACCTCGTCGTAGAGCGCCTGCCACTCTCCGTTGAAGACATGCGCGCGCGTGATCACAATATCAATCTCCTGCGCGCCAGCCTCCACCGAACGATGAATCTCCTCGACGCGCTCGGCCAGCGGATTCAGGCCTGCCGGAAATCCCGCAGAAACCGCAGCCACAGGAATCCCCGACCCTTCGAGCGCCTTTACCGCCGTCTCGACAAACGCGTGATACACGCACACAGCGCCGACGGTCAGATGCAGCTCCTCGATCCCGAGTCCCTCCACAATGTGACGCTGCAGCGGATTGCGCGCCTTGGCGCATAGCCGCCGCACGCGGTCGGCCGAGTCATCGCCGCTCAGCGTGGTCAGGTCCATACACGCAATGGCGCGAAGCAGCCAAGCCGCCTGCGTCTCCTTTTTCACGGTGCGCCGCGCAACATGCGTCGCGGCACGTCGCTCCACGGCGCTGGTGTTCACGCGCACGGCTTCTACCCAGTCGGTGTTGAGCGGCATTCGCCGGTTGTGCTCGAGCGTGCGCCCGTTCAGAATCACCGGAATGGGCTGCACGGTGTGGGGTGCATGATTCGTGGATGTGATGGGTTGTACAGCCATGGAACGTTCTCCGCGAAAGCAATGAAAAGGCCAAAATCGATGAAAAAGACTGGCTCCTCCGCATCGCAGAGGAGCCCGTTGTTCAGAAACGATCTGAAAGAGCAGGATAAATCGCCCCCAGCCGCAAAGCAACAGCGGATTCGCAGGCGCGGGGCTTTTGGTAATCGGCCGCGGGTTGCTTACCAGGTAAGCCGCAGCAGCGACACCGACTGGCGCGGGAGAGTCGTCTCGATGATCACTTTTCCGTTTGCCACGTCGAGCCACTCGGGAGAAGTGAAAAGCTGCAATTGGCCAGCAGCCTTCAGGTCGGCGTATTGCTCCGGCGTGGGCTCCTGCGGCGAGCCCATGTTCTTCCATACGGTATACGCATTGCTCTTTGTCTCGTCGATGCGGTAGTGATCGAGGAGCACGCGCTTCACACCCGCCGGAATTCCTGTGATGGCTACGTGGACATCGATGGCCGGAGCTGGGACATCATCATCGTGATAGTTCCACACCATCACGGCCGCTTCGCGATCGGCCTTCGTAGCGAAAGCGTCCACGTCCGGCGACTGGCGCACCCCTGCGCTCACAAGCTCGTCGAGCGGAATCTCGCTGGTGCTGGTCGTCCTCACACGCTCGCCCGACATCAGCCCCGCCATGCGAAAGAGATTCAGAATGGGCTTGTCGACGCCGTTTGTCGCCAACGTGCGATATCCCTCGAAGTAGCCTTTGTTTTCGAACTCGAACGCCCAGGTGAGCATGGCGATCAGGTTCACCTTCGTCTCGTCCTGCAAACCGAAGAGCGCCTTCATCACGGTCGCTGTATACGAGGCGTAGAGCGGCCCGTTGCGATAGGCGTTCGCCGGATTCTCCCTGGCCGAGCAGGCTGCGCAGCCTTCCGGATCGGCCTCGCTCAGAATGATGGGCACGTGTCGTAGCTGCGGATATTTCGCGACAATTTGGAATCCGGCATCTGCCGCGCGCAGCTCATTCGAGATCCCCATGCGGACATGGCCATCCACGAGAACCGGTCGACCTTTGGGATGAAACGAAATGAAGTCGAGCGGAATCCGTCCACCGGTCGCAGCGCTCTTGTCGTGCAGGCAGTGTTGCAAAAAGTGATCGAGAAACGCGCCAGCGTTCGCACCGCTTGGTCCCGTGCTCGCCGGCCCGCCCACCTTCGCATCAGGCAACGCCGCCCTCACGCCCGCTGCGGCGAAGTCGTAGAGCTTGAAATACTCCTCTGGCGTGCCGTGCCAATAGCTGATGTCCGGCTCGTTCCACACTTCGAAGTACCACATGCTCACCTGCTGGCGGCCGTAGCGCTGCACAAGATGCGCGACGTAGTGACGCACCAGCTCGCCCCACATTTTGTAATCTTTCGGCGGATTGTTCGACGCGCCGCCCATCGTCGGCTTGGGATAGTGAAGCTGATACTCCGTGATCCCCGGTACAGTCGCCGCCAGATCCTTGGGCATAAAGCCCAGCTCCACCATCGGCCGCACCCCTGCTCTCATGTACTCATCGAAGGTCCGGTCGGTGATGGTGAAGTCGTAGATGGGCTTTCCGTCCTCGTCGAGGCTGAACACGTTCGAGGAGCTCCATTTGAGCTCAGCTACGCCGTTGCCCGATGTGAGCAAATGGTGCGCGCGGATGTTGACCGGCACAGGGCTCAGGTCGTGCAGCTCGCTAAGAAGCTGCTCACCATATTTCATCGTGGTGTAGTTTGACTCGTCGTAGCCAAACCAGCTTGAGATCGGGCTGTAGACGCCGATTGGCTTGGCAAGATCCACGTGGATCGACACCGGGCCCGCAGCAGAGTCCTGCCCCCCGCCTTGGACGGCGGCAGCAAAGACAAGAATCGCCGCAATGTTGCGCATCGCTTTGGCTCGTAGCGCAGAACGCATTGTGAAGAGTGTCATGGCCGCTGGATCTCGAGAAGATAAATTCACAACTTACGCCATCATAACGGCGCCTGCTTGCCGCTGGTCAGGTCGCGGATGATTTCCACTTCGCGCTCGCGGTACGGCGTTCCGTCGGGATGAAACACATCGTGGAACCAGATGGGCGGCTGCTCCACCACGTATGGCCGCTTCCAGGAGTCCCATGGAAGATATGTCTGGCTCTTCCCTGCGACCAGTCCCCAGTTGATGGCGCCCACGCGGTACTTTTGCGCGATGGGCAGGATCGTGTCGAAGGTGCTGCCATTGCCGCGTGCCATGTACTCCGTACAGATCAGCGGCCGATGAAACTGTTCAAGCTCGTGCACGCTTTTCTCGAAGTGCTCCGGCCAGCCGTAGTCGTGAAAGGTGATCACGTCGGACTGCTCAATTTGCACGCGCGCCATGGGCGGCATGGCATCGAGCGACGTCCAGTCGCCGCGCCAGACACCACTGGTCAACGGCTGCGTGGGATGCACGTTGCGCGCCCATGCGAACACCTGCGGCAGGAGCTTTAGCACCATCTCGTCCTTGTCGCGTGGTTCCTCTTTTGAGTAAGAGCCCATATTGCCGTTGTCCGGCTCGTTCCAGATGTCCCACGCGAGAATGCGCGGATCGTTGGCGAATGCGCCCACGACTCCTTTTACATATTGCTCGAGCTTCGGGTATTGCGAGGAATCTTCAAGCACCGCGGCGCCTGGCGCCTGCACCCATCCAGAATTGTGCACGCCTGGAATCGGCGGATGCTGCGGGCCGAGCTTCGGGTACGGATCCCAGCACGAATCAAAAAGCACGAAGATGGGCCGAATATGATGACGCGCGGCAATCGCGAGAAAAATGTCGATGCGCTTCTTGAATTCTTCCGGATCCTGCTCCCAAAGCTGGTTGTGCAGAAACACGCGCATCGTGTTCATGCCGATTCCTTCGGCCCACCCCAGCTCGCGGTCGATGGTCTTCTCGTCGAAAGTATCGGCCTGCCACATCTCCAATTCGTTGATCGCCGTGGACGGCAAAAAATCTGCGCCCACCGGCCACGGCTGCCCGGCGTACCACGCATTCGCCTGCGTCTCGGTCCAGCGCTGCGGAGTCGCTTCGCTTTGGCGTTCCTGCGCTTGCACGCCGTTGAACGCCAAACAAAGAAGTACCAGCGCCGGCAAGATTCGCCGAGCAGCTTGCGACATCCGGCCCATGGATTGCTTCCTCGATTCCCTTCGTTTCATTTCACGCCAAACCGTTCCATCAAGGCATCGAAATCTTCCAAACGAGCGTATTCGATAATCACTTTGCCGTGTCCGCTGTGGTCTTCGACGGTGACTTTCAGGCCGAGGGTACGCTGCAATCGCTCCTGGGCGTCGCGCACATTGGCATCGACGGGAGGCGCGGGTTTGGGTTCTTTATTCGGCTTTCGGCTGGGATCGATCAGCCCCTGGATATAGCTCTCCGTTTGGCGAACAGAAAGCGAAAGTGAACTGATCCGGCGCGCCGCCTTCTCGATTTCTTCTGCAAGCTCGAAAGCCAGCAGCGCACGGGCGTGTCCAAAGGTAAGCTCCCCCGACTCGACGCGATCCTGCACAGTTGAAGGTAACTTTAGCAAACGAATGAAGTTAGAGACAGTGGCGCGATCCTTCCCGGTTCGATGTGCCATCTGCTCCTGCGTCATGTGGAACTCGCGCGAGAGCCGCTCAAACGCGCGTGCTTGCTCCATCGGGTTCAGGTCGGTGCGCTGCAGGTTCTCGACGATGGTGATCTCCATCGCCTGCTCGTCAGAGACCTGGCGCAGAATTGCTGGAACCGTTTTCTTTCCCGCAATTTGCGAAGCGCGCCAGCGCCGCTCTCCGGCAATGAGTTGAAAGCGTCCACCAGCCAGGGGGCGGACCAGGACCGGCTGCACCACCCCATTGGCAGCAATCGAAGCGGCCAGCTCAGACAGTTGCTCCGGGTTCACCTGCGACCGAGTCTGGAATGGGTTCTGGTCGATGAGTTCGAGGGGAATTTCGCGGGGTTGGCCGCCCTCGGCCTCCGCAGGGGTACTGGGCTGAATGCGCGGAAGCAAGGAATCAAGTCCCTTGCCCAGGGCGCGTCGTTTAGTGTCGATGGCAGGAACACTCATCTTGAAAACTCCTTCATTTCAGCAGCAGTGTCCGGCCAATCTTCCATAGATCCTGGTGCTTTGAGAGATCGCCCGGCGCATGCTACCCGTCAGGAATACGGCCAAAACAGCCCCTTCGGGGCCGGCTGCTCCGACCCCCTGGCGTTTCGTTCAGCGGCGCGCGGGCTTTCAATCTGGTTGCGGGCCAGAAACTCCTGGGTAAGCGCAAAATATGCGTCGGCGCCGCGGGAACGGGGATCATACACGGCGACCGGTTTGCCGTGACTGGGTGCCTCCGCGAGACGAACATTGCGCGGGATGACCGTCTGATACAGGATGTCTCGGAAATATTCGCGCAGGGTTTCAGTGACCTGCTGCGCGAGATTGGTCCGGTCATCGTACATGGTGAGCAAAACGCCCTCGATGGTCAGGTCGGGATTGTAGGCGGCGCGCACCCGCTCCAGGTTCGACACAAGCTCCGAGATCCCCTCAAGGGCAAAATACTCGGCTTGCATGGGAACGATAAGCGATTGCGCCGCTGATAGCACGTTCAAGGTCAGAAGGTCCAGCGCAGGCGGGCAATCTAGAAGGATGATGTCAAAGTTCGATTGAACAGGCTCAAGGCCCCGCCGCAGCCGGAGCGCCCGGTCATCCGCGGAAGTCAATTCGATATTCGCGCCGAGAAGGTTTTTCGAGCCCGGCAATAGCCAAAGCCGCTCAACTTCAGTGGGTAGAATGACCTGCTCGGCAAGGCTGTCTCCCATGAGCAGGTCGTATACGGAATGGCGATTATCGTCACGCTGCAGACCGAGACCGGAAGAGGCATTGGCTTGGGGATCGCAATCGACGAGGAGGATTTTGAGCCCTTCCAGCGCCAGACATGCGCCGAGGTTGATGGCTGTTGTGGTTTTGCCCACACCGCCTTTCTGGTTCACGAGGCCGACGATCTTGCCCATGGCATTTAAGAGTAAAACGAGGGGCGCTTCACGGCGACGCAGTTGCGCTGTGGGAAACGGGTCGGGGATGTGGAAAGCGCAATGACGGCGGGTCGGGATATTGGTGGCAAACGCTTGTTGGCGAAGAGGTTTGCTTGACGTATCGCAAGTCGATGGAAGTGGCCGAGAATATCGGGCAGCAGTGGAAAACTAATGGAATCCCAGGGGGTTCATCAGGTGTTTTTGAGACAGGTCTCATGATAGTAACGAGACGGCCCCCTGGAGGGTACCAACACAGATTGTTCCACGTGGAACACGGTGCGCTGGTTTGTTGACCCGCAACGAAGTTGTTCCACGTGGAACACGACTGCCGAATCCAACCGAGAGTTGGGTTCCACTCAATTGCGCATCCAACTCCGCAGATAAAGCTCTCGCCATGGTTTGGCATAGGCACCGCCCGGACGGCTAAATTGGAGCTGATCTGATTCTTAGGCGAGAAGCCGGAGGGGCAAACCGTGAGTCACTTGCCATGGGAGCTGCAGCTGCAGTACAAAGGGTGCCGAACACGGTTCTCGCACGCAACATTTCGAGGCTCTGCTGATTCCATGAGGAGCCCTCATACCTTTCGCTTCGCGAGTCGTTTTGCGCCCCCCGCCAGTTCGCTTACCCGCAGGCAAGTCCTCCAGGGAGCGCTCGCGTTCGCCGCCTCATCCCTTTTGCCCGGTTGCGGCTCGTCATCGCCAAATACGGTCACAACCACGCCACCGCAAACCGGCAACCCGCAGCCGACGCCAGGTGCGCCCATCACATCTGCTTCGCTCTCGGTGACAGCAACTGCGGCAGGAAGCATCGGCCCTGCCTTTGCCGGCCTTTCCTACGAGAAGGGCTCGATCATTGAAAATCCCTATCTATTCACCGGCGCCAACAGCAACCTCATCGCACTCCTCAAGCTCCTGGGTCCGAGCATTCTGCGCATAGGCGGGAACTCGGTGGACCGAAATGTCTGGACGCCGAACGGCACCGGGCAAATTACCGGACAAATCGCTCCGAACGATGTGAACGCCCTCGCCGCGTTCGTGAAAGCCACCGGCTGGCAGTGTTTGTATGGGATCAACCTCGGTGGTGCGGGTCCTAATCCCTATACCAGCGGCTCCCTGACCGCGGCAACGACGACGCCCTGGCCGCGGAGGAGGTTGCCTACGCCGCGTCCCAGCTCGGATCCTCTCTGCTCGGCATCGAGATTGGCAACGAGTGCGATCTCTATGGATCTACGTATTTTAGCGGCACCACTTGGAACCTCCAGACCTTTGAGACGCTGTGGAGCCAGTTTCGGGCAGCGATCGTGGCGCAAACACCGAACGTGAACGTCACCGGCCCCGCCGATGCCGGCAATGAATCTTCATGGACCGTGCCTTTCGGGCAGTGGGCAACGAAAAGCACCATCACCCTCCTGACGCAGCATTATTACCGCGGCAATGGTCAGTCGGCCAGTTCCACTGCGACAAACTTGGTGACTGCCGACCCAAGCCTGCTCAACGATCTTTCGAATCTCAGCTCCGGTGCGAAAGGGATTGGCCTCCCCTACCGTATGTCCGAATGCAATTCCTACTACAACGGCGGCTCAAACGGAGTGAGCGATGCCTACTGCTCTTCACTTTGGATCGTCGATTTTCTTTTTGACTGCGCGTTGAATGGGTGTGCGGGGACAAACTTCCACGGCGGCGGGAACGGCGATGGCTATACGCCGATCGCGGACAAGGGCGGTGCGGTTGTGGAGGCGCGACCTGAATACTACGGGATTCTCTTCTTTACGCTCGCCGGCCAGGGCACGCTCTATTCGACGAGTCTTTCGGGTATCGGCAGCCTGAACGTAACAGCGTACGCCGTCAAGACCGCATCCGGCCTCAATATTGTTGCCGTCAACAAAGACAGCGCGCAGAATCTTCAGCTCACGATCCAGCTTCCGCAAAGCGCCGCGTCGGCTACGCTGCTTGAGATGACACAGCTACAGCTGTCCTCGGGCGCCATGGGACCAAGCCTCAGTGCCACCTCAGGCGTCACCATCCAGGGCGCCAGCGTGGCTGCGAACGGGTCGTTTTCACCAGGAACTGCATACACATTAAGCTCCAGCGGAATGCAGCTGACCTGCTACGTGCCGTTTCTCAGCGCGGTGCTCATCCAGGTGACGTAGCGATCACTGAAATCGAGTGCGTCGCCCTGGAACGAACGCGCCTTGCCGCCCCAGGATGAATTCGCCGACCTCAAAATGCACAGCGCCAGATGCGCCGTATGCGCGAATCGGGACTAAGATCAATCAGAATCAGGAGTCAGCACGTGAGAGCTCCATATGCGATCGTCGATGGCGTAATCGGCGTCATCACCATGAACCATGGCAAGGTCAACGCACTGAGCAAGGTACTTCTCGACGATATTGTTTCTGCATTCGATTCCCTAGAGTCTTCGCTGGTTCGCGTGATCATTCTGCGCGCCGAAAAAGGCGCGAAGGTCTATTCCGCGGGGCACGATGTGAGAGAGCTGCCGACGAACGGCCGTGACCCCTTGACCTACAACGATCCGCTGCGCCAGGTGATGCGCAAGATCGATCATTACCCTCAGCCTGTGATTGCGATGGTCGAGGGCTCCGTATGGGGTGGCGCCTGCGAGCTGGTGCTCGGCTGCGATGTGATCATTGCTGCCGACGACTCCACTTTTGCCATCACGCCCGCCAAGCTCGGCGTGCCCTATGACGTTCATGGCACCCTGAACCTCATCAAGGTGGCCGGCATGCATGTGCTCAAGGAGCTGATGTTTACTGCGGAGCCAGTTCCGATGAAACGCCTGGCTGATTTGGGCGTGGTGAATCATGTTGTCCCTCGCGACGAGCTTGAACCTTTCACAATGAAGATGGCTCATCAGATCGCGCAAACGTCGCCGCATGTTCTCAGCGTTCTGAAGGAGGAGATGCGCGTCCTTGCCAATGCCCATCCGCTGAACCCGGAGACGTACGAGAGACTCCAGGCGCTGCGCCGCGATGTCTACGACAGCCACGATTACCAGGAAGGCATTCGCGCCTTCCTCGAAAAGCGCGCGCCCATTTTCCGCGGCTGTTAAAACAAGTCCACCGAACACTGCTGAGGGTCATACTCAAATACTCAAAACCGCCGAATTCACGGAATCCAGAAAGAAGGCAAGGATGGAATTCCCGAACGCATTTATCGGCAAGAAGACTCCGCCCACATCAAAAGACGTTGTCTCAAAACTTGGACCATCGGCACTCGCCTGGAGCGAACTCATCCAGTGGCTCAAGCAGCAGGGACTCGCCTGCAACGAGTGGCACTCAGTCTCGCCTAAGTATGGCTGGGCTCTGCTCTCGGTTCTCAAGGCCAGAAGGATCGCTTATCTTGGCCCGTGCGACGGCTGCTTTCGCGTCTCCTTTGTTCTCGGTGACAAAGCCATCGCCGCAGCGCGCGCTAGCGATCTGCCGAAGGTTGTTCTCAAGGAAATTGCCGACTCGCGGCGCTACGCCGAAGGAACAGGCGTCCGTCTCACGGTCAACAAGCCGGAGGATCTTCCCGCGATCAGGAAACTCGTCGAGATCAAATTGCAGAACTGACCTTCCGCCCCAGCGCAAGCAGTCGCGACTCGCTACCTGGCAAACGCATTGGCTCCGCCCAACGGAATGCCGCCCCGGCGGCCGCCTGGAGCCGGGCTGCATCCGCATCTGTCGTCATCAACGCCAGCCAGCCATTAGGAACAACCAGTCGCAAGGCGGCAGCGATGGCCTTGGGCATCTTGTCAACGGCGCGCAGAGTCACGCAATCGAAAACCTCTCTCAGCGTCTCGGCCCGCTTTGCCCAGACCTGGGCCTGGATTTCAAGGATGCGCACCGCTTCCTCAAGAAACGCCGCCTTTTTGATGCGCGATTCGGCCAGTGTCACAGCGATCTCTGGTCGGCAAAGAGCGATCGGAATTCCCGGCAATCCCCCCCCCGAGCCGAAATCGAGCAGCGACGCGATGCCTTCCGGCAGCATCCTCGCAACCGCAATCGATTCAATGAAATGCCGGGGGACGAGCTCCTCTTCACTCCGGAATGAACTCAAATTCACGCGCTCGTTCCAGCGAATAAATAGCGAAAGATAGGCCTCAAAGCTGGCGGTCTCCCCCCCCAGCGGCTCCACTCCTGCTTCTACCAGAAGCTCGTTGAGCCGGAACGCGACACTCTTTGTGCTCGTCATTCAGTTCCCGTTGCCCGGCTGGCTAACTCGCGGAGGTACCCACGCGGCCGCCGCACCCACAAAAGCCGAGAAGATGGCTCGTGAAGAGCTTTTCTGTGTATAGGTACGCTCCGGATGCCATTGCACTCCAACCACGAAGTGCTCCGGCGCGTCCAGCTCCACGGCCTCAATCACGCCGTCGCCGGGCGAGATGGCTGCGACGCGCAATTGATCGCCCGGCGTTCGAATGGCCTGATGATGACTGGAATTAACCTCGATCTCCTCTTCTCCTGCGGTGGAAAGAATCCGCGTCAGCCTGGAGCCTTCCGCGATGCGGACCGGGTGAGCCTCGACGACCTCGCGGCCTGGCCGATGATTCACCGCGGTCTTCAGATCCTGGATCAGCGACCCGTTGCGCCAGACGTTCAATGCCTGCGTGCCGTGGCAGATGGCAAGAATCGGTTTGCGCAGATTGAAGGCGTCCTGTAGCAGAAGCTCATCGGCTGCGGTCCGCGCAGGATCGTCATCGGCACACTCAGCGGCTCGCGCTTCGCCGTAGCGTTGCGGGTCCACATCATGCGGGCTGCCCGGCAGCAAAACCCCTTGCACACTTGCCAGCAGCTTCGCCACGCGTTCCTGCGATTCGTGCAACGACACCACCACCGGTTCCGCGCCTGCAGCCTTCAGAGCATCCACGTACTGGGGCAGCGCCCGCTGGTTGTACTCCGGATTGCTGCTTGTTGGCTCGGGAATGGCGATGCGCACGCCCATGAACCCAGTGTAAAGCTCGTGCACCATGCTCATGAACACCGCTGTCCTATGCAACGTCTGCGCGTTCACGCGACAGGAATGGAGACCTCACGGCCGGTCCGCGCCTGTTGCTCCACCATCTCCGCGATTGCGCTGCGAAGGCGCTCGGTCAACTCGCCGTTCTGTCGAACCGTCATCCCCTTGGTCTCGATGGGCTCACCGACGCAGAGCGTGAGCTTGCTGTGATAGAAGTGGCGTGTGTGCATCGGGAGCAGGTCATACACACCAGTCAACGCGATGGGCACAAGCGGCACCTGGGCGCGTATCGCCAGGTAGGCTGCGCCCGAGAGGAACGGTCGCAGTTCGCCATTCGGTGTCCGGCCACCTTCGGGAAAGACGAAGAGCGGCATGCCGGCACGAAGCGCCTTCACCGCTCCACCCAGGCTCGAGAGCGTGGCGTGAGGATTTTCGATGTCGATGGGCATCTGGCCCGAGCGCCCCAGATACCAGCCGATCAACGGCCACCGCCACAACTCCTTCTTGGCCAGGATGCGGAACTGGAAGGGAATCGAGGCAAAGATCACCGGTGTGTCCATATAGGACGTGTGGTTTGACGCATATACTGCAACGGGAAATTTGCGAAAGTTTTCGGCGCCCTCAATTTTCAGCTTCGCCAGGCAAATCCGTACCGCGCTGCGCGCCCAGAACCGCGCGATGCGGTGTTGCGCGCGGCCTTTTTTGTCAACCACCGAGATCAGCAGCGCAGTCGTGGCGCAAATGGCCGTCACCGCCAGCAGCAGCGGCGCCTGCAGCACGTTGGTCCGCCAGCGATAGAACCGCGGCAACGGATTGGGCCGCCTGCTCATGACGATTCACTCTTTGCCGCCAGCAGCATCGTACGCACTTCGCCGACCAGGTACACCGAACCCGAAGCCACGGCCACGCCACTGGCCGCACGGCTTTGCGCCGAGCGCACTGCCCCAACTACCGATTCCGCCGCAATTGCCGGTGTGCCTGTTGCCCTGGCCGCAGCGAGCAATTCGTCGACCGCCGCGGCGCGCGCTGTGTGGATAGGCGCAACAATCACCTGGTCGAAGAGCGGAAACAGAATCTGCGCCATTTCGGCAATGGGCTTGTCGCGCAGGCAGCTGAAGACGAGCACGCGCGGGCTGCGCACCTCCAAAATGCCGTGCAGCCCGGCCCGCAGCGCCCACGCTCCGGCCGGGTTGTGCGCGACATCGAGAATCCATTCCACGTCGCTGTTTGCCAGCCGCTCCAGCCTGCCCGGCCAGCTGGTGCCGCGAATCCCCTCTTCCAGCGCGGCAGGCGTAATGAAGAAGCCGTGGTTCGCAACGAGCTCGGCTGCCGCCGCAATGGCCAGCGCCACATTGCGCTGCTGATGCGCGCCGGCGAGCGGTGACTCGACAGGAACCGTCGCTCCCAGTGCCTCGATGGAATAGGGGCCCCTGGTACCGGGTGCGGGCACGAAGGGAACGGCGCTGACCACACGAACGTCCAGTTCCTCGGCAACTTCGCCAAGAACCTGGTTCGCCTCGGGATGCTGCGGCAGGGTAATCATGGTTCCCCCGCGCCGCAGGATTCCAGCCTTTTCACGCGTGATCGCCGGGATGGTCGTCCCGAGCCATTCCATGTGGTCGAGAGAGATATCGGTGATGATCGAGAGCAGCGGGGTCACGACGTTTGTCGCATCCAGCCGCCCTCCCATACCTACTTCCAGCACCGCAATGTCGATTTTCCTTTCGGCAAAATAAAGGAACGCCAGAGCCGTAAGAATCTCAAAGTAGCTGGGCAGTTGCGGCAGGCCGCCCTGCAAAACCAACTCCTGCGCCATATCGTGGACCCGGAAGTAGAGCCGTGCAAAGGCATCATCCGCAATTTCCTCCCGGCCCACGCGGATGCGCTCATTCGGCCTCTCAAGGTGAGGCGATGTGTACAGCCCGCAGCGCATCCCGCCTGCGGTAAGAACTGATGCGAGCGTGGCTGCCGTCGATCCTTTGCCGTTGGTCCCCGCAATCAGTACCGATGGAAAGCCGAGCTGCGGATCGCCAACCGCGTCGAGCAGCGTTCGCACTTCTGCCAACGAAAACTTGCGCCTTGGCATGCCGGGCTTTCCGTAGAGCTCCGGCGCCAGGGCATTGAGTTGATCGATGGCTGCTGCGTAGGACATGGAAACTTCAGTATAGAAGTTGCGAAGCTTGCGGTCAGTTTGGCGTGGGACGTTGGGCGGTGTCGACGACCAGCGCCTGCACTACGCCGCGAGTGGCTTCGATCCGCAGGCCGAGTTCCTGTTCTATCGCTGTGAAGAACGGCGGACTCGGCGCGTCACTTGGCGCCAGCGGAACCTCGCCACCGAACTGTGTTTCATCAGGAGCCCAGTCGAGATCGAAGTCATACCTTCCAGTGAGGCCTGTCTTGTCCACAACCGGCCGGTCCAGCAGCGCCCGCTGCAACAGCGACGCAAAGTCGCCGATAGTTGCGTTTCGCGCCGGCAAGTGGATGCGCTGCGGATACACGGTCGAGATCAGTTGCGAAGGGTCGCTCGCCGGCGCGCTGCTTTCCTTGAGTTTTGGTCCACTCCTTGCTACTTCCAGGACGTAGATCGAAAAATCCTTTCCTTCACGATGAAATTTGAGCGTGAAGCGGTCGCAAAGCAATGTCCGGAGCATCGCCATCTGTTCATCATGCGTTGGGCGGGCAGCTCCCGGTGTCACAGCCTGAATGTCGTAGCGATCCGAGTCGATCCATTCCGGGCCGCCTGAAATTGTCTTGGGGCTCAGGTCGTAGGCCGCGGCAATCATCAACTTCAGCGTGTAGTTCTTTGCTACGAAGCGGTTGGTTCCCTGCATCGTGATGAACCGTCCGGCCTTCGCGTCAGGAGACACTGGCTTAATAGTCGCCACTTCAAAAGCTGCAGGTGGGGGAGCAGGAGCTTGGGCAGCAAAAGTTGACGCCCCCGCGATCAACATCAACTCTGCAGCCTGTCTGAGCATCCGCCTTCACCTCAAAAGCCGTATCGCACGCACTATCTTCTCATGAGCGCAACTTAGGGCGCCTCGCTCCTTCGTGTCTTCATTTTGCGTAACCTCTCCACGCGGATGTGCAAGATGAGAGCTCTCTAATATCTTCTACAGCAGCCCTTTCGGCGCCCCTTGCACACAAACCACGCGCATTCCACAGCCATTCCCAGCTCAACATGTGAGAGAAGTGGAAACCACGCTCCGCTTGATTCGCTTCCTGTCCTGTTTTCCAAATTCCCTGAACTCCACAGCTGGGTTTTAGAAAACCGTCAGCTCCGTAACCTACTCCCAGCAAACCAACTTTGCTCGAATTCCTATTTTTCCTAAGCCAACTACGGAGACTACTGGTTATTTGATCCTTTCTATCCCGTCTTTCTTACCCGTAATGCGCCACCCTGCGCCTCGATTGTGTTACGCCCCCCAAGGCTTCTGTGTCGAGAGGCAACACGATTAAATTATCCAGCGCGGAACGGTCCCGGGAATCCAGAGAACAATCCCGGTTTTCCACGCGCAATCTCATCGGGAGATGACTACAATCAGGATGAAGAAATCTGCCGCTTCCGATGGCCCGCAGGCTGTTATACAGTGGGGGCATAGGGTGCGGGTGGAAGAGCAGGGGTGGGGCCTATGCCAAGTGTGGAAAGCGAAGTCGAGAAGCCGGCCGCGCAGGGGGCAGCGATGGAGATTACGGTAAGCCGCCAGGATCTGGTGAAGGAACTTACAGCGACGCAGAGCGTGGTCGAGCGCAAGACGACGATTCCGATTCTGTCGAATTTCCTCATCGAGGCTGATGGCGATCGCCTGAACATCACGGCGACTGATCTCGACCAGGCCATCCGTACCAGCGCAGCCGTCAAGGTAAAGAAGGCCGGCGCGTGCACTATTCCCGCGCGCAAGCTTTACGACTACATCAAGCTGCTGCCCGATGGCGACATTTCCATCAAGCTTCTTGAAAACCACTGGGTGCAGATTCGCAGCGGCCGCTCCAACACCAAGATGGTCGGCATGGCGCGTGCCAACTACCCACAGGTTCCCGAGTTCCCCACGGTGGCGGTCACCAGCATTCCACTCGCGGCGCTGCGAGCCTTGATTGCGCGCACTATCTTTGCTATCTCGAATGAAGAATCGCGCTACACGTTGAATGGCGCACTGCTCGTTCTCAAGGCAGAGTCCCTCGCAATGGTGGCCACCGACGGCCACCGGCTGGCATTCGTCGAAAAGCCAGGCGAGACACTTGAAGGCATCAGCGGTGAAAAGCGCGTGCTGATTCCGCGCAAGGCGCTCCAGGAGTTGCAGGTGCTGCTCTCGTCAACCGAGGCGGAAAAAGTGGAGTTCGCCGACGACGAGCACACGCTGTTCTTCCGCGTCGGGCATCGCACTCTGTCAAGCCGCAAGCTGAGCGGGCAATTCCCAAACTTTGAAGCGGTGATGCCGCGCGACAACACCAAGTTCGCCGTGGTGCGGTCGAGCGAACTCTCCGCGGCCATCCAGCGCGTGGCCCAGTTTGCCGACGAACGCTCGGGAGCGATCCGGCTGCGCCTTGAAGATAACGAGCTCAAGATCAGCGCGAACTCGACCGAGTCCGGCGAGAGCGAAGACACGATCGACACGCCCTACGCCAGCGAGCCGATCGTCGTCGGCTTCAATTCGGTCTACATCCTTGACTTCCTGCGGGCGCTGGACAATGCCGGCGAAGTGCGGCTCGAATTCAAAGACGCGCAGTCGGCCGGCCAGATGCGCCCCGAGGATCCCGACGCCGAGTACAAGTACCGCTACGTTCTCATGCCGATGCGGATCTGACGGGCGGTGCCGACCGCGCCGCTTTCGCTAAAAGCAGTCAATGACCGACCAGCGACCCGCTGCCTGCATTCTAGAAGTTGCGGGGGGTACAGGTCGGTTGAAGCGACGTCGGGATATCACCGAACGGGTGACGTCCAGGTTGCAGGCCGCTCGCCCAGAATCTGGAATTCAGCCCAAAATGGCTGGATAAGCGCATCGGCGATTATTCATAAAGTGACGCAGGCATCGAGCGAGACCGATTTCATGCGCGCGCCTATTCAGCACGAAGAGAGTCGACCGGGTTCACGTTTGCCGCGCGCATTGACGGAATGAGACTGGCCACCATCGTAACCGCTGCGAGGAGCAGCGGCGGCGCCGGCGAGGGTGGCCGGATCGCGCGGCTTCAATCCGAAGAGGAACGCGCCGGCGGCGCTAGCCGCAGCGAGGGACAAGCCCGCGCCCAGCACCAACCCAGTCGCCAGCAGCGTTACGGACTTGCCGAGAATCATGGCCGTGATGTTGGTGCGTTGCGCGCCAAGAGCCATGCGAATCCCGATCTCGGTCGTCCGTTCAGTCACCGTGTAGGACATCACGCCATAGAGGCCGGTCATCGCAAGAATCAACGCGAGGGCGCCGAAGAATCCTGAGAGCGTGGCCAACAGCCGCTCGGCGAGCAGCGACTGCTCAATCTGGTCTTGCAGCCCATCGAAGTCGAACCTGATTTCTGAGCTCACGCCGCCTAAAGTGCGGCGAATCGCCTGTTCCGCCGGATTCATCGGTAGCCTGGATCGGATCAGCATCTGCATATTGCTCTCCGTGTCGTTGTCTTGCGCGAGCGAAAGATAGGCAATGGGTCCAGCGGGGCGCCGGATGCCGCGGTATTTCGTATCCTTTACCAGTCCGACGATCAGGTTCAGTTGCGCTGGGCTCGACGGAGTTGCCTCGCGCCAGAAGCGCGCTCCAATCACGTTTGGGCCCAGCCCGAGCTTCTTGGCGAAAGCCTCATTCACAACGGCCACGCGCGGGGATTGGCTGGTGTCGTCATCATTGAAATCGCGCCCGGCGACCATCGGAATGCGCAGCGTATTGAAGTAATCCGGGCTGACGCTGCTGAAGTCCGACTCCCGCCGCCGGGTTGTGTCATGGCCGTCGATCCACACTGCGTTGCTCCAGCTCTCTCCGCTCAGCGGCACGACGTTCGTGTTGGCCGCCTCGCTCACACCGGGAGTCGAGCGTATGCGATCGAGTAGCTGGCGCAGGAAAGCGGCGCGCCGATCGACGGGGATTTGCAATCGCGTGAAATCCAATCTCGCGATCAGTACGCCTTTGGCCTCAAAGCCTGGATCATCGATTAGCAGGTTGCGCAAGCTCTGAGTGAACAGCAGCGCGGTGAAAAGCAGCACGAGAGAGATCGCTACCTGCGAAACTACGAGCACGCCGCGAAACCCCAGCCGGCCCCGACTTACCGTCGTGCCGCGGCCAACCGCCTTCATCGCCGCACCCGGAGCCGTACGGGAGGCTCGCAATGCCGCTGCCAGCCCGAAGAGCAGACTTGTGAGCAACGAGATTCCCAACAGAAAGGCAAAGAGGCGCCAGTCCAGCTTGAAGTCGAGAGAGATGGGATTGTTCTGTGTATTCAGATAAGCCACCAGCCAGCGACTCAACGCCTGAGCCAACGCGGCGCCGGCCAAAGCGCCCGCAATCGACAGCAGCAGGCTCTCCCCCAGCACCAGCCGGATCAACCGCAACCGCCCTGCGCCCATGGCCACCCGCACGGCCAGGTCTCGCTCGCGTGCAGTTGTCCTAGCCAGCATCAGGCTCGCGAGGTTGGCGCATGTGATCAGCAGCACCAGGCCTGCGATCCCGAGTAGAAACCGCAGCGGATCGGAATAGGTTTCGCGCAGCATGGATACGCCTGCCGCGGAAGGTTCGGCGGTGAGCTTCATCGCGAGATAATCCTTCACGCTCTCCGGGGGATAATCTGCCCGCAGCGTCGACGCGAAGATGCCAGGCGAGACGGTCCCAAGACGCGCTGCCACTTGCTTGACAGACCATCCTGGCTCGAGCCTGCCAATGACCGAAAGCCACCACTTGGTGCTCGAGGTCAGAAGGTTCTTCGTTTCAAGATAAGGCTGCGAGCAGACGGGTACGGCCACATCAAAGTTGCGGCCCACGGCAACCCCAAAAAAGTTCGCCGGAGTGATGCCGACGATCTCCACCGACTTGTCGTTAAGCCGCAGCATTTGACCCAGCGCCGGGCGCCCGCCGAACTCCTGCTGCCAGAAGCCATTGCTGATCACTGCGCCCGGCAGTCCGCAGCCGGGCCGGTCGTCCTCCGCCCTGAACACCCGCCCGGCAAGAGGCCTCACTCCCATGACGCCGAAGAAGTCACCGCTTACATAGAGGCCATTCACAAAACGGGCGTCGCCGCCCGAATCACGGGAAAATTCGACGTCCCGCCATGCAGCGATTCCCGAGAAGCCCTGGTGATCTTGGCGCAGCCTCTCCCAGACAAGATTGGTTACCGCTGGATAGCGGGTGAAGAAGCTGCCGCGCGCCTTGCTCAAATCGACGACGCGCACCTGAAGCAGTTCCTGCGGGTTCCTCACCGGCAGCGACTGGAGCAACACTGCATCGAGAAGCTCGAATATGGCCGTGTTTGCGCCAATACCAAGCGCAAGTGTGGCGACTACGACGACGGAAAAGCCACGGCTCTTGACGAAGACCTTGAGGGCACTCCGCACATCGTGCCAGAGGCTCTCAAGCCCGATAGCACGATCTTCCGCCGAGACGCGCTCGCGCAATACTGTGGGGTTGCCGAAGCGTCTGCGCGCATCGCGCTCCGCCTCTTCGCGGCTCATGCCCCGGGCCATGTTGTCGTCGATGCACATGGCCATGTGTTCGCGCAGCTCCGCATCGATCTCGCGATCCATGCGCGCGCGTCTTCCAAGCGACAGAATTCTTCGGAGGAGTGCCATTGTTTACCTCACGCGAAATGCAGAATCGCGTCGACGCCTTTGACGACTTGCGCCCAATTCTTCTCGCGGCTGGCAAGCTGTTCCCGGCCCGCGCGCGTGAGCGCGTACCACTTGGCCTTGCGCCCATAGTCGGTAACGGCCCAACTGGCACTGACCCAGCCGTTCTGTTCCATTCTGTGCAATGCCGGGTAAAGCGAGCCCTCTTCCACGATTAGGAGCTCATCGGTGACGCGCCGGATGTGCATCATGATGCCGTAACCGTGCATCGCATCCAGTTGCGAAAGCGTCTTGAGGATCAGGAGATCGAGTGCGCCCTGCAGGTCATTCTTTGCCATGTGTAAACTCTTACCCCTAGATAGCGAGGGTAAGAAAGAGCGTAGCCATGGAATGCCCTAGATGTCAAGGGGAGAGCACACGACTTCGTCTTCTTGGCTGGGCGGAGTGACTTCTGAGTCTTCTGGGGAGGTCCGGCCAGGCATTCGTCATTGCGACAGCCGCGCCGCTGCTTTCATCATCTCGCCTGGTGATTCCGGCCGGGTAAAGCTAGGGCGTGCACCCGGCTACGCACCGGCCGGCGCCTTCAGAAACTCCAGCGCGCGAACCAAGTACGCCTTCAGGTCCTTGCGATTCACGACGGCGTCGAGGAATCCCTTTTCGAGCAGAAACTCCGAGCGCTGGAATCCTTCGGGCAATTTTTGCCGGATGGTCTGCTCGATGACGCGCGGGCCGGCGAAGCCGATCAACGCGCCTGGCTCGGCAATGTTCAGGTCGCCGAGCATGGCAAAGCTGGCAGTGACGCCCCCGGTAGTGGGGTCGGTGAGGACGCAGATGTAGGGCACGCGCGCATCGTCGAGCTGCGCAAGCGCGGTGGAGATTTTCGCCATCTGCATCAGGCTCACCACGCCTTCCATCATGCGCGCGCCGCCGGATGCCGCCACGATGATCAGCGGCTTGCGCGTCGTGCGAGCGCGGTCCACGGCGCGGGCGATCGTCTCGCCGACGACTGCGCCCATCGAGCCACCAATAAAGCCGTACTCCATGGCGCTGACGACGACCTCATGCTGGCCGAGTTGGCCCAGCGCGTTGACGATGGCGTCGTCGAGGCCGGTCTGCTGGCGCGCCGCGCGCAACCGCTGCCTGTAGGGCTTCACGTCGCTGAATTTGAGTGGATCCGTGGAGCGCAGGCCTTTGTCAACCAATTCGTAGCCGGGTGCGAGCAGCATCTCGATGCGCCCCCGCGCGCCGAGCTTGAAATGGTGCTGGCATTTGGGGCAGACCATCAGGCTGGCCTCAAGATCGGCCTTGTAGATGGGCTGGCGGCAGCCCGGGCACTTCACCCAGAGGCCTTCGGTGCGGACGTTTTTAGCGCCCGCAGCCGAGCCAGATTCGGAGCCGCCGTTCTCGGGAGGAGGCGTCGGCTCGAACTCCCCGCTCTCGCGCTTGAACCAGGACATACCGTTCGAATTGTAAATGGCCGGCACACGGCTCGCGGTTCTGCATGTTTGGTTTTGGCGTTCCGGGCATTGGCTTTGGCGTCCGGGAATGATATCGCTAGTAGGAGAACGAAAGAAGTTGCACGCATCCCCTGGGGTTCGGAATCCCCTTCAGGAAGGCGGCCGTATCTTGCTTGAAATCTCGCGGACTGTAGTTTCCATGAGCACGGCAGGGCTGACGGTGCTGGCGGCCGGAGTGATTGCCCGGCGCTCCAACCATTCGTCCGGATCGATTACCGAGCGGGCGGTCGCACTGGGACGCGTCTTTGTGGCGGCCCCGCTGGCGACCTTCGGGGCGCTCCACCTGGCCTCGGCAAGGGGGCTCATGGAGATGGTTCCCGGGTATATGCCATGGCACTTGTTTTGGGTCTACCTGGTCGGGTTCGCGCTCATTGCAACTGCGCTCAGCCTCATCTTCGACCGCGTGGTGCTCTGGTCGGGTTTGCTGGCTGGCGGCATGTTCCTGGCTTTCGTCGCCATGATGGACCTTCCAGGCGTCATCACTGGTCAGCACGATCGCTTTGCCTTTGCGCTGCTTGCGCGAGAGACCACATTCGGTTGCGCTCTACTGGCCCTGGCCGGCAGCGTCGCCCCTCGCGGCGCACTCTGGACGCGGCTGGTTACGCCATGCCGAATCATTTTCGCTATTGTGGCGCTCTTCTACGGCGTCGAGCATTTTCTTCACCCCGAGTTCCTGCCCGGTGTGCCCCTTGAGAAGTTGACGCCGCCCTGGGTTCCTGTGCCGCGCGTATGGGGATACGCGGTCGGTGCGGTGCTGCTGGTGAGTGGCGCGTTGCTTCTGCTAAACCGCAGGGCGCGCGACGCGGCGGCATGGCTCGGCATCGTGTTGGCGGCCACGGTAGCTATTATCTACGTGCCAATGTTGGGGCCGGCTCACGGCACTGCTGAGGTTGTCGAGGTAATCGACTACATCGGAGACACGCTGCTCTACGCCGGAACGGCCCTCATTATTGCCGAGGCGTTGATCCGGAGACAAAGCGAAGATCGTGTTTCCGTTTCCAAGAGCTAAGTGCTTTAGGAGCAATCGGGGCCGGTGTGCTCCGGTCAGCGTCCATCACCTTCCGCCGCCGCGCAGGTAGGCGTCATTGCCGTCGATCCAGTCCTGGCGCGGAGGATTGAAGATGTCGAGCGCAACCGAATCCTCCAAAGCGACGACCTCGTGCGGCACGTGCGGCGGAATGCACAGGATCTCTCCCGCCCGGACGGTCACGGGCTTCCCGTCGATGCGGAACTCGAGCGCGCCTTCAACCACGTGACTGATCTGCTCGTGAAAGTGGTGGTGCATGGGCACCAGCGCACCCTTCCTGAGCACGATACGGGCCAGCATCATATTGGTCCCTACGATGTATTGCCGCGCGGTGAGCGGGTTCATTTGTTCAGGCTTGATGTCTACCCAGCGATGGTGTCTGCTTGCGCTTAATGGTTTTTCCTGCGGCATTTCAGCTCCAGATGGCGACGACGGATGGCAGCGCCTTACGGCCCGAGGAACGCTGCGAGCGCTCGATTTTGCGCGCCGATCAACCGCGGCACGCCTGTTCTATGCTAGTCACCATGGTACAAAATCGAACGGTGCGGATGGCGCAAGCGGATCGCGCGACAAGTAACTGCGCCGCGAAGGACAGACGGTGAGCATCGGGAATTTTCTTGTCCGTGCTGCAAAGGCGCCGCTCGGTGTGTTTCGGCGACGCGACGACCGAAGGGGCGAGAGCAAGCACTGGAGCCATGAGCGGTCGCCGGAGATTTTGCACAGCCGGCTGATGCCGGCGGCGACGTATTCGCCGTGGTTAGCGGATGCGGGATTCACCGCGGCGTATCAAAGGATCAAAAAATTCACTTTGGTAGACATCTATCGCTGCTACGAACTTTGGGAGCTGGCGAAGCAATCGGTACGCGTGGATGGGGCGATCGTCGAGGTAGGTGTGTGGCGCGGCGGTACGGGATGCCTGCTGGCGTTGGCGGCTCCGGAAAAGAGGGTGTACCTGGCGGACACGTTTGCGGGGGTGGTGAACGCGAGCGCGCACGATACGCGGTACGCGGGCAGAGAGCACGCCGACACTTCAGAGGATCTCGTCCAGGGGTTGCTGGATTCAGCGGGGTTGAAAAACGCCCGGTTGCTGAAGGGCAGGTTTCCCGACGAAACGGCGGCGATGGTGGAAGGGCGCGTGGCGCTTCTGCACGTGGATGTGGACGTATATGAGTCGGCGAGAGCCACGGTGGAGTGGGCGATGCCGCGGCTGTTGCCTGGAGCAGCTATAGTCTTCGACGATTACGGATTCTATGGATGCGAAGGCGTCACGCGGCTGGTGAATGAGTTGCGCGGGCAGTTGCCAGGATTTTGGTTCTTGTACAACCTCAACGGTCATGCGGTGCTAATGAGGACGGCGGGCACGCATCCAGAAACATAAGCTGGCATCAGTACTCGATACCTTTTTGAGCGAGGATGCCTCTCTGATAGGCGTGTTTTACTTCGCGCATCTCGGTCACAGTGTCGGCGAGCTCGACAAGCAGAGGATGGGCGTTGCGCCCCGTCAGAATTACATGCACCATCTCCGGCTTGCTGCGCAGCGTCTCGGCAACGACTGCGGGATCCAGCATCTTGTAACTGATGGCGTAGTTGATCTCGTCGAGTACGACCATGTCCCACTCGCCGGAGTTGATGGCTTCACGCGCTTCGTCCCACGCCGACTGTACCAGGCGAAGGTCTTCTGGATCGGCCTCGGCGCCGCCAACCTTCACGAAACCGCGCCCCATCTGCTTGATCACAAAATTGCCAGCGAAGTTCCCGCCCAAGGCCTCGACCGCATCAAGCTCGCCATAGTGCCATGATCCCTTGATGAATTGCAGCATGAGCACCTTCATGCCGCAACCGACTGCGCGCAGCGCGGTACCCATAGCTGCCGTTGTCTTTCCCTTGCCAGGGCCGGTGTTGATAAGGATGAGGCCTCGCCGGGAGGGAGTCTCGCTTTTCATCGTGCTCAATGTCCCTTGTGGTACGGGTGACCCGTCAGAATTGTACATGCGCGATAGATCTGCTCAGCCATCACCAGGCGGGCCAGTTGATGCGCCAGGGTCATCGGCCCAAGCGAGAGCAGGCCGTGATGGCCCTTCCACTCGGCTCGCACTGGTTCAGACCATCCATCCGCAGGGCCAATGGCAAAAATGACGTGTCGCGCACCCTCGGCCCGCCTAGATCCGAGCCACACCGCCAGCTCCTCTGAAGTCATCCGTCGGCCGGTTGCGTCGAGGAGCAGAACCTGCGGGTCGGTGCGGCCTCGTTGCCCCGCAAGCCAATCAAAGAGCCCGCGTTCTTCGCGAAACGCCTGGGTATCGCATCGCGCAACTCCTGCAGATCGTTTCAGATAGTCGCAAACCAAGGCCTCGAAAGGGTCCTTCGATCGGGCGCGTCCACCGATGTTGACCAGCGTGATCTGCATGGGAGGAGAATACCGCAAAGCAAAGACGGCTAACGAACCATACTTTATATGCTCAAATCTCCAAAAATCTGGGGCTTTCGGTCAAAACTTTGGATTTCTGGAAGCGGAATCCGGTCGAATTCTACAACTTTTCATATTGCGGGATTCGTAAACGGTTAACACGCTGTAAATAAATCCTTTGTTTTCCTCATATCACGAATCGAGAAGAGGTAACCGGGAATGGCACCTGTCGTGCATTGAAATACAACGGAAATCTTCCCCCGTTCTGCGCACCAGTCCGACACGTAGTGACCTTTGCAGACATAGCGTTAGCGTAGATTTCCGCGGTTTTGGGCATAGCGAACTTCCTCATTTCTCAATAGGAATGGGGCTTCCCGGTTCAAAGAGCAAGTGCAAGAGGTCCAAGCCAGGTCAACAAAGGCGAACGTCAGCGGTGGTTTCGATCATCGGCCTTCGCATTTCGTTGCCTGCTTAGTTCAAGACGCTGGGGTTTCGGCGATTCTTACGCAAATGCCAAGTCCTGTAGGAGGGACGCAAATGAAGAACCTGGTGAAGATCACTTGCTGCATGTTGGCGATGTTGGCTTTCAGTTTTGTGGCAGTCAGCCATGCGCAGGATGTTTCGGGCATGACGGGTGTGGTAACTGATTCGTCCGGCGCGGCCATTCCCGCCGTCGCGGTCGTTCTCACCAACACTTCAACCGGTGCAAAGTATTCGCAGGAAACCAACTCCATCGGCTCCTACCGCTTCGCCCAGATTCCTCCCGGCCAGACCTATTCCGCCCGCTTCACGGCCAAAGGATTTGCAACCGTCACCGTAAGCAACATCCCTTTGCTTGTAAACCAGGTGCGTACGCAGAACGCAACCTTGAGCGTCGGCGCGCAGGTGTCCACCGTGGAAGTCACCGCCTCAAACGCAGAAGTGACCATCGACACCTCTGACGCCCTCGTCGGCAATGATCTTGACCCAGCGGCGCTCAACAACCTTCCCGTACAGCAGAGAAACAATCCCCTCGCCCTCTTCATCATGCAACCAGGCGTAACCGACTCCGGTTCGGTCACTGGCGCCCGGTCCGATCAGAATGACGTCACGCTGGACGGGCTGGACGTGAATGACTTCGCTACAGGCGGAGCCACACAGCAAAACAAGGGCGCTGGAGTCTTTCAGGGATTTGGTACCGGCGGTGGAATCACGATTGTTGGGAATGCCCCCGTGGATTCAGTGGAAGAGTTCCAGGGCGGTGTTTCCGGTAACGAAGCAGCCACCGGCCCCGCCGCGGGCGGGCAGTTTGCAATGGTCACCAAGAGCGGCACCAATCACTTTCATGGCGACCTCAACGAATATCACCGTGATACGTCGCTGACCGCCAACGACTGGTTCAGCAACGATGCCAGCCCCATCGTCCCTCGCCAACACCTGATCCATAACCAGTTCGGCGGCAGCATCGGCGGACCGATCCTGCGCAACAGGGCATTCTTCTTCTTCGACTTCAACGACTCCAAAATCGTCGCCGGCTCGGTGGTGAACAGAACCGTCCCCAGCGCCGCCCTTCGCGCCGGGAGCATCACCTACGACAACACGTCCGGAGGAACCACCACGCTGACTGCAGCGCAGGTGGCCAAATATGACCCCGCAGGCATCGGCGTCGACCAAAACTGGTTGACCTTCATCGATAAGCGTTTTCCAACTCCGAACCAGACCGCCGGCGGCGACAAGCTGAACTCGCTCGGATTCACATTCAACGCACCCGACAACAACGACGAGACAGATTACGTATCCAGGATCGATTACTGCTTGAACGCCAGTATGAACCTCTGGGGACGCTTCAGCATCACCCGCGATCAAGCGGTGAATCAGCCCAACGAATTCCCCGGCGACCCGGTTACCTCTCCGCAAACTGATCGCTCCTATGCTTTTGTGATCGGCCACACCTGGGTAATCGGCCAGAACAAGACCAACCGCGTCTTCCTCGGCGAGGTGGTGCAAAAGGTCGCCAATCCGATTAGCTATAACCCCACCGGCAGTACCGCTTATACCTTCGGTGACGGCGCTGATCAGTCATTAACCTCGAATCCATACATCTGGCCAGGCGCGACAGCACGCCGCGTCCCCAATGAACAGCTCGGGGACGATTTCTCCATGACCTCGGGCAGGCACACATGGCAGTTCGGCGGGCTTATCAAAGACATTCTGGCCCACGACACCACGGTCGGGGACTACAACGTCACCGAGATCGGTTTAGGCGGCCAGACCTTCTCCCTGTGCGGCCCCGCCGCGGGCGCATGCGGCGCCGGCAACCCCAGCCTTCGTCCCTCTGACCTCGACCTGTCGCATAAATTCACTTGGGACGAACCCTTTGCATTCCTTCTGGGCCGCATCGGTAGCGTCTCAAGCGACTACAACTACAACGCACAGGGCCAGGCGCTGAAGCAACTCACCGGCGACCAGCGCTTCTACCGCAACTACCAGACCCAGTTCTATGCTCAGGACACCTGGAAGGCGCTGCCCAGCCTGAGTATCACTTATGGTGTCACCTACCAATGGTTTTCAGTCCCCTACGAGATCCACGGCCTGGAGAGCACCGAGCCATACAGCTTCAACGAATATTTCGGTGCGCGCGTGCAGCAGAGTAATGGGGCCCAATCGGGAACGGGGTCCCTGCCCTTGATTCCCTATGTGCTTGGCGGAAAAGGCAATGGCTCCGGCGCCCCGCCGCTGTATGCGCCTCAGTACCGGAACTTCGCACCGCACCTGGGCTTTGCCTGGAACCCGGGATTCGACAAGAAGCTTGTGATCAACGGCGGCGCAGGCGTCGTCTACGATCGCACCGTGATCGAGGCGATCCAGCACCTGCAGGATGGATATTCGTACCTTTTCCAGCAGACCAAGGGAAACACGTATGGGACCGCGGGAGATCCGTACGATTCCATCAAGAACGACAAAAGGCTTGACGCGAACAACCAGCTCTCGAACATTACTCTCACGCCGCCCGCCACGCCGACGCCGCCTTATCAGCCATTTTCTGGCTCCGTCTATTGTGCGGCATATAACTACTCTCCGTGCGGTCTTCAGGATGGGCTGGCCTTCAACGAGACGATCGATCCCTCTTTGCAGACACCCTACAACCTGGTCTTCAACTTCGGCGTGCAGCGCCAGGTCCCCTGGGACATGATTCTCAAGGTAAATTTTGTCAGCCGTTTGGGGCGCAAGCTCCTGGCGCAGGAAGACGCCAACCAGGTGCTTGATTTCGCCGATCCAAAGTCGGGCGAGAAGCTGTCTACTGCCTTTGCTTCCATCACTCAGCAATCGCGGCAGGGTATCGATCCTGGCAAAATGACTGTGCAGCCCTGGTTCGAGAATGTCTTGTCGACGCATTTCCCGGGTTCGTATACCACCAACACGGCAAATATCGCTGCTGGCATCAGCGGCTACACCTACAACGGCGACTTCGGCGACTTCGTGCAGTCCATTTCCTCCTATGTGCCCGCCAACGTCGGCTCCGCCGCGCAGTTTTCTGAAAACTCGTTCCACGACAATGCGGCGTTTTCCAACTACGACGGTCTCCTGGTGACCTTGCAGAAAAACCTCTCGCATGGTCTCAATTTCGACTTTAACTACACGTGGTCGCACTCGATCGATAACCTTTCGTTCTTCGCCAACTCCCAGGGCGATACGGGCATTGGCGGCATCGGCCTCGTTTGCGACGCCATCCACCCACGCGAGTGCCGTGCGAGCTCCGACTTCGATATCCGCAACAACTTCACTGCAGACGCTACCTACCAGTTGCCGTTCGGCAAGGGCATGATGTTCGCAAACAGCGGCCCGCTCTGGGTCGACGAGGCCATCGGCGGCTGGGACGTCAGCGGCATCGGTGAATGGCACGGCGGCTATCCGTGGTCGAGCGCCTCGAACGCCTATGTCGCAAGCTATTCCAACGATGCCCCAGCGATTTTCATTGGCACCGATCGCGCGGCAATCCAAACCCATTTGACCAAGAACCCCACCTGGCTGGGAAGCGGAGTGAGCGATTTCGCCGACGCAAATAAGGCCTCCGCTCAATTTGAGGGCCCTGTCGGATTCCAGATCGGCCCCCGCAACAGCTTCCGCGGCCCGGGATTCTTCAACGCTGATTTTGGACTGGCCAAGAACTTCCCGGTATATAAGGAAGCGGTTAACCTGAAGTTCCGTGCAGACGCCTTCAATGCGTTGAACCACCCGAACTTCGAAAACCCCGCGGAGAACGTCTTCAACGGCTATGACAACCTGGACTACCAGTCGGGATCAGGCTTCGGCCAGATCAGCTTCCCAGTGGTGCCATCCGGCAACGAGAACAACGGCGCCCGCGTGCTGCAGCTTTCGCTTCGGCTGGAGTTCTAAGGACCCTCGCATGGGAGGAGCAAAAAAGGGACCGCTTCGGCGGTCCCTTTTCGTTTGCCCATCCGGATTGCAAAAGAGAAGAAACGCCAAAAGTCTGGAGATCGCATTCGGTCCAGATTATGCAACCTTCTGTGCAGCGCCTACAGAATCTCATAGGGGCGGGTCGGGGTCTAAAAGAACGAGAGAACACAAGCTCTTTGTTTTCAATAAGGATACCGGTCCATTACCAACGTACTTAAATGGCAAATGAATTGCACTACGTTTGTACAGATATCCCCGTATTCCAGAGAGGTCGCACCCCGCGTGCACGAATTCGTGTGGGTGACGGCGCGGGAATCTGCACGTTGCTAATTGACTTGTTGTTCTTGAACCAACTTGCGGGATCGGACTTGTACTCCCCATCGAGCCTCCGAAAGCGCACGAACCTGAATCGCGAAGTACTAATTCTGGCGATTCAGAACGGTTTTTGGAGGATTTACGATGAGAAGCTGGGTCAAGGCAATTTCCACTTTATTCGTCGTTGCGTCGCTGCTGTTGATGACCCTGCCTGTCGCTGCACAAATGAACTCGGCGGTTCGTGGCAGCATGGGTGGCGTGGTATTTGACGCAACCGGTTCTGTCCTGCCTGACGCCGATGTTGCCCTCACGGGTCCGCAAGGCGAGTACAAGGTCAAGACCGACTCCATGGGCCGCTACATGGTCCAGGAACTCGTGCCGGGCAGTTACACGGTCAAGGTCGAGGCCAAAGGCTTCAAGACCTACGTGTCACAGAGGAACCTTGTCGTTGCCGGCGAAACATCCTCACTGGATGTGCACCTCCAGGTGGGCGCCGTTTCAGACACGATCACGGTAGAAGCCGGCGCGGTACAGATTGACACCGAAAGCACAGCGCTGACGACCCCACTGACCGACCAGCTTTATCAGTCGCTTCCGCTCGCCCGCAACGTTTCGGGCATCTTCGCCCTGGCGGCTGGAGTGGTCAGCGGTGGCGGAACGGACACCAAGAACAATGGCACCAACCCGTCGATCGGTGGCGCATCAGGACTTGAGAACCTGTACCTCGTGGATGGCGTGAACGTGACCGACCAGGCCTTCGGTGGCTTCGGCACCTACAACCGCTACTGGGATGCTCTCGGGACAGGCGTGAACCTGGCCTTCATCAAGGAGGTCGACATCAAGACAACGGCCTTCGAGCCACAATACGGCAAGGCCGCCGGCGGCATCGTTGAGATCGTCACGAAATCTGGATCGAACGCCTTCCACGGCGCAGTTGCGGCTTACATGGGGCCAGGCGCATGGTGGGCGGCCCGCAATCAGACCTGCACGCTTGGATACACAACGACAGTCCCGGCCTGCCACTATACTTCGCCCCAGTACGACATCTCGGGTGAGTTCGGCGGATATGTTCCCGGCTTCAAGAACAAGATGTTCTTCTTCGGCGCCTTCGACCCGGCAGTAGCCGAGGATTACTGGAATGCGGGGCCCGGTGAGCCGCTGAGCAAGGCGCAATTCAATGAAACCCTCAACGAGAGGAGCTGGGCGGGAAAGCTCACGTTCACTCCGTGGGCCAACACGCAGATTGAAGCCTCTTCGTTCGGCGATCCATCATTCAGCGACTCGCTGGTGGCAGGGCCGGAAAACTATAATCTCGTTAATTTCGCCAGCGGGGCCGGCCGGTACAACTTCGGCAACATCAACTCCGTTCTGAGAGTAGACCAGACGATCTCGCCAACATGGGTAGTGAACCTGAGCTATACCTACAACATGGCTCACTTCCGCTACTCTCCGAATTTCAACAATTACACGATTCAGGACCGTAGCGTCAGCCCGTACATCACCTACTACGTCGGTGGCTATGAGCCGTCGCACGACGACGACTACTCGCTGAACCTGAGCACGCAGAAGATCGTGAACGCCCTGGGTCAGCACACGTTGTCGGTGGGCTACACCTACGAACACACGAACTTCCTCGATCTTTACAACACGCGCACCGGCCCGCTCTTCGCGATCCCGGCTAACAATGCAGCAGGCGCGCCGATCAATGTAGGCAGCCACTCAGCGGCCGTCGGAAAGATGACCAACGCCACCTTCCGGCTGTATCCGGCTACCTCCGCCTGCACCTACTGCGCGAAGACCTCTGCCGGAACATACGCTTACCTGCAGACCATTCGCGGCACCTACTCTGCCCCGCTGGTTCTGGCCAGGTCCCGCTATCACGTCGGCTGGGCCAACGACTCCTGGCAGATGGGCCGCCATATTAATATTGGTGCCGGCCTCCGCTGGGAAGAGCAGTGGTACTCCGGCGAAGTAATGAACTACCTGTTCAACGACAACTGGTCGCCGCGGCTGGGCATCAACTGGGATCCCAAGGGCGATCGCCGGACCAAGCTGTTTTTCAACTACGCTCGCTACCAGTCGGTTCTGCCGCTCGATGCCGCCATTCGCCAGTTGGGCAATGAGCAGGATGACACCACCTACTACTTCGTACCCGACCACGACGCCGCAGGCAACATCAAGTACGACTCCAACGGCGCGCCGGTCGTCATTCCCGACTCCGCACACGCCCTGAACGGAACGGCAAAGTCCGCGACCGCAAGCTTCGGCAATCCAAGCTTCGCTTCATCCACCGGTGAAGGGATTCTCCCGGGTACGAGGATGGAATACGAGAACGAATACGTCTTCGGCCTGGAGCGTGAGCTCACGCCTGGATCGATGCTCGGTGTCCGCTACAGCGACCGTCGCCTGGGCCGTGTCGTTGAGGATATTGGTTCTCAGTCGCCGGAGGGCTCGCTGATCGACAACTTCTACAATGGCGGCATTGCAAACGTGGCGGCCTCGACAGACATATCTGTCAACGAGAACGAGGCGGTCTACACTCCAGCGCAGTGGACGGCAGCCAACGGCGCCAACACACCAGGAAACGTGACGGCGGCTACCTACAAGGCACCGGTGACGGGCTGCACCTTCGCAGACGACACCTCCGTCGCAAACGGCGACTTCTTCCGCAACTATAGCGGCGCACCATACAACGGGGCCTGCATTACCAACCTGTCCACGGCTGCCGGAGGCAATCCTGATGGCAAACCAGACGGCTTCGCCAATCCGATCCGCAAGTACCAGGAATTCGTTGTGGAATACGCCCGCAATATGAAGGACAACTGGCAGGCGCGTGGAAACTTCCGCTATGCACGCCTGTTCGGCAATTACGAGGGCTTCTTCCGCAACGACAACGGACAGTCGGATCCCGGAATCAGCTCGCTGTTCGACTTTACCAATGGCGCGATCAGCCTGCTCGGCGATCAAACTACGCCCGGCCTGCTGAACACCGATCGTCGTATGGTCGCTAACGTCGACGTTTCCTACATGGTGAACGACAAGACTCCAGCCTTCCATGGGGTCAAAGGTCTGAACGTCGGCGTGAACTTCCGCGGTATGAGCGGCACTCCGCTGAGCGCCTACATGAGCCACCCGATCTACCTGAACACCGGCGAAGTTCCAGTAGGCGGCCGCGGCACCAAGGGCACTCTGCCGTCACGCCGGCAGGTTGACCTGCATGCCGATTATCCCGTGAAGATACACGAGAGCATGTCGATCAAGCTCGCGTTCGACGCGTTCAACATAACCGACAGCAAGTTCGTCGCCAACAGGAACCAGAACCTCGACACTTCGCCCGGGGTTTCGAACCCGGACTACAACCGAGTGAACCAGTTCCAGGCTCCGTTCTATGCCCGTGCAAGCGTAAAGTTCGAGTTCTAACTCGAATTCGCAATATCATTACACTGGAGAGGAGGGGGAAGTCGCCCTCTCCTCTCTTTCTTTCAGGAGCAGCACATTGTCCCGACTCCGCGTCCTTCTCTGCCTCCTCCTTGCTCTTGTTCCGTTCAGCTCAACCCCGAACGCCCGGGCTGCGAACCGATCCAAGGACCTTCCGCCTGTCTATCGTCATTGGATCGAAGTTGAGGTTCCATACATCATCACCGCGGAGGAACGAAAGGCGTTTCTCTTGCTGACCACCGACGCGCAGAGAGACAGCTTTATCGATGCTTTCTGGAAGGTGCGCGACCCCGATCCCAACTCCAGCGTGAATACGTACAAGGAAGAGCACTACCGGCGGCTGGCTTACGTCAACGAAAACTTCGGTGATCCGCGCTATGAAGACGGATGGCGCACTGACCGCGGCAGAATGTACATCATCCTCGGGGCCCCGAAGCAGCGCGCGAAATACAACGACGTAGGCAACGTGCGGCCCATGGAGATCTGGTTCTACCAGACCGATACCCCGGCGCTGCCGCCTTATTTTTATCTTCTCTTTTACAAGCGGAGTCCCAGCGAGGATTACCGCTTGTACTCCCCAACATACGACACTCCAGTCAGACTCTGCTCCACGGGAGAGACCCGCAACGATCCCGTGAATGCGCTTAAGATCATCCGCGATTCTCTCGGCGAAGAAGTCGCACGGACGACGGTTTCGCTGATTCCGTCAGAGCATGTGAACACGAAAGAGTTCGAGCCGAGCATGGAATCCGAAGCAATGCTGGCGACGCTCAACGACCTGCCGGACAATCCCGTCAACAAGGAACGCCTGGCAGCAAATCGAATGCGCGAAAGCGTGACCACCAGCGTTTTTCTCGGAGGCGAGAACACATCGCTGAGTTATGAAACCTTCCGTGATGATCACGGGCGCATGACACTCAGCTATCTGCTGGATATGCGCTATGCGGACCCGCAGATCGTCGGCACGCATCCGGACGGCAGCAATTACTACGACCTGACTCTTCGCACCGACGTCCAGGCACCCGCAGGAAAATTGGCATACACGCAGGAAGATCGACTGACTGGAAACCTCACCGCAGCTCAGGCCGAAGTGGCCCGGAAGAAGCATTTTGGCGCGGAAGCACGCCTGCCCCTTGTGCCGGGAAATTACAACATTGTTGCTACGCTGACCAACAACGTAGACAAGAGCGCCACGCGACTCCGCGCAAGCGTGACTGTGCCCGCGCCAAAAAGTGGCAGCTTGGCGTTCTCAGGGCTTTTGGCCTATGCGGCGCCGGCAGCCGTGCCCGATCCCAATAACCTGCTTCCGTTCAGCGGTTCTCATTTTCGCTTCACCCCGCGCGGCGCGCAGAACGTCTATATCCGCCAGGGCGAGAAGCTGTCTTTGGTCTTTCAGTTGTGGCTCGATCCCAGGACGGCTGCATCAGCCGACACAGAGAAAATCCACCTGCATTACGTTTTTGGATCCATAGCAGCCTCTCACGACGAGGCGACACAAGAAGACGAGGAAGTGGATGGAGGGAATCGGGATCAAGCCGGAAATCTGCTCACCGGGCACACCCTCAATACCGCTGCGTTGTCGCCCGGGTCTTACCAGGTCGTTGTTAGCGCAAGACGCGAAGGAGAACAAAAGACCGCATACGCCACGCTCAACCTGCACGTAGCGGCGGATGCAGATTCCACCGGCACATGGACCGCGTACGGGCCCTCAGATCCCGGCGGAGAAGCGGTGGACGACCTGAAGCGCGGCCTTTCCGCTCAGGCGCAGGGCTCTGACTCCGAAGCGCAGGCAGCGTTTCAGCGCGCATTGGCGGAGAGCCAGGGGGATATGCGTGCGATGGATAGCCTCGCCGCGCTGCTGTCAAGCAAGGGCATGACCGACCAGTTGGCTGCGCTGAGCCAGGAACCCGTTCTTGCGAAGAATGCCGCCAGCCCGACCACCTTGCTGGCCATATCCGGGGCACTGAACAAAACAGGAAATCCCAAAGCCGCAGCGCGCTTGCTTGAAACGCAGATTACTCTGCAACCACCGAGCATCGAGCTCTACAACGCGCTGGCCGATGCCTGCCAGGCGGCCGGCAACACGAGTCGCGCCAACCAGGTCCGGGCCATGGCAGCAAATCTGAAAAAGTAGCCCGATTTCGGTCTTCCTGTCTGCCAAAGCCCCTCCGCGGGATCTTCGGTGATTTTGCGCTTCTCGCAGATCAGCAAACCCCCTGGCGAGGGGTTTTTGACTATCAAGTTGTCCGTTGAATGCAATCAGCGCCTTTCCCGCAGGTCATATGGAATTCGGGATGGCGCCCCGTTCTGATTCAGAATCTGCAAGTTCCAAGGTGCCGTCTACAGAATTCCATAACATCGAGCCAATCCCCGAAACCCATCGCGGCGAAGGTCCTTTATTTTCAACAGGTTTAACGCAATGTGTACCTGCCTCGGATTGGCACACCAATTGCTGTTCCACAAGTCAACTCCCTGCATTAACTTGAGGGCACGCGGGGTGACCTTGCGCTCTTAAGCACGCAATTTCAAACGCTGAGAATTTTGGGCTGCGGTGCTTCTATATCGGTTGAGTCAACGCGCGAATTCGGATCTGGCCTCCCCATTGAGCCTCCGATAGCGCCAAGCACGGATTGACAAGCCATGTGCACTGGCTGTCCGGTCCGGATGGAATGTGGAGGAACTGAATGCGATCTTTCCGGATGCACTCTGCGTCTTGGGTATTTAACCTACTGGCAATTACCGCCTTTCTGACATTCGTTTCTGTCAACAGCACCCTGGCACAAACATCGAACGGCACCATCATCGGGACGGTTTCAGACGCGACCGGTGGCGCGGTTGTGTCAGCGACGGTCACGGCCACCTCCGTGGAAACCGGAGCCATTCGCAGCACCACGACGAACCAGGTGGGTGTTTATCGCATTGAGTCGGTTTCGCCCGGTACGTATAACGTGTCGGTCTCGGCCACGGGCTATGAGACGGCGCTGCACAAGGGCCTGGTGGTCCCCGGCACGTCGATCATTACCGCGAACGTGGAACTGAAAGTCGGAAAGGCCAGCGAAGTTGTTCAGGTATCTGCTGACAACGCGAGCCTCAACACCGATGACGGCGAAATCGCTGGCACAGTCAGCGCGCTCGAAATTAATAATCTGCCCGTCGGGTCGCTGAGCCCGTATGAGCTGGCCCTCACCCTCCCCGGCGTCATGCCGGCCACGCAGGGTGGATTCAGCAACGGCGTCGATTTCGAGGTTGGCGGCGGCCGGCCGCGCGCGAATAACTTCCTCATCGAGGGCCAGGACAATAATGACGCCGGCATCGCGGGTCAGGGCCTGCAGCCCGAGAATCTTGAAGCAGTCGAAGAGGTGAAAGTCCTGCAGGACAATTACACCGCGGAGTTCGGCCACGGCGCCGGCTCGGTCTCCAACACCATCTTCAAGAGCGGCACCAATGAGTTCCATGGCGCTGTCTGGGAGCGTGCGGAAAACAACTCGCTTGACGCCATCGACAAGCAGGATCACTTCAACCAGGTGACCACGCAGACCAAATACCGCGAGAATCTCCCGGGCTTCCGCATCGGCGGTCCGGTGATTCGCAACAAGGTCTTCGGATTTGGTTCCTATCAGTGGGACATTTACCGCTCCACTGCCAATCTCGCGGTTCTGTCCATTCCGACCTCTGCGGGCCTGGCAACGCTCAAGGCGCTTCCTGCGAATACCCGCCTGACCAATTTACTCACCGCATGGGGCAGCTTGGTCGGCACCATCAATCCGAGCAACGCCAAACCCTCCATTCCTTTGGGGCCCAACCCGACCACCGGCATCGACCGCGGAACAGTTCAGATCGGTACCGTCCAGCGTGCTCTTGGCGCCGATACCGACTCGCCGGAGATGGATTTGACTGGCGACTACATCATGAACAAGAAGGACACGCTCCGGCTCCACCTTATCCGCACCTCGTTCTTGGCGCCATATGACGTGTTCAACTTCAATGGCCAGCTGCCAGGCTTCGACACCGACCAGAACGGCGTCTCTTACAACTCGGGGATCGTCGAAACCCATGTATTCAACCCGAAGGTCGTGAACGACGTCCGCCTCTCTTACGGCCGCATCGGCTTCCTCTTTGGATTGCCGGCTTCCACCACTTCGAACCCGCTCTTTGGCAAGCCCATCGTCTCAATAAGCGGCGTCAACGGCTATGGAATTCCCTCCAGCGCTCCTCAGGGCCGGTTCCACGATACATACCAGTTCCAGGACACTTTGAGCTGGACCCACGGCCAGAACTTCATCAAAGTTGGCACCGATCTCGCCAATATCCGTGTCAGAGACGCGGTTCCCTTCAACTTCTACGGCACCATCGGCTTTGGCAATGACACGTCGGCAACGCCGTATCCCGGTGGCGGCACCTTCGTTTATAAGGGACTTGCCAACCTGATTGACGATTACGGTGGCACGAGCTCGAACAGCGTTACGCAGCAGTTCGGCAGCCCTACCGCGCGCCCCTTGCTGTATTCCCAGAACTACTTCGTTGAGGACACCTACCGCCCCATTTCGACGTTGAGCATCGATATGGGTCTCCGCTACGAGTACAACGGCGCTCCCTTCAATACTCCCGCCAGTCCGTACCCGGGCATCGACGAAAGCCAGATAGCCTGCTTCCCGTCCGCCAGCAACTCCTGCAACTCCCACCAGCAAGCCGTTACCAAGTCCTGGGGACCAAGGGCCGGCCTCGCATATAGTCCAGAAGTCTTTGGCGCCCGCAAGTCGGTCGTCCGTGCCGGCTTCGGCGTCTTCTACGATGTGGTCTTTACGAACATCATGGACAACATTCAGGCAACGGCCCCGGCTGCTGCCTCGCCTCAGATCTTCAGCAGCACCACCGCAAATAGCTATCGCGGCACCGCCTCCTGGTTCGAGCAGTTCGCCAATCTCAACAAGAGCCCGCTGGCCACAAATACTTCCGATCCGATCAAGAACAACCTGCTCACTCCCATGACCATGCATTGGAACCTGGACGTCGAGCAGGAGCTTCCCTGGACGACGACTGTGCAGGTTAGCTACGTGGGTGAGCGCGGCGAGCATCTCTACGGAAATACCAACCTCAATCCTTTCGTCAACGACTGGTTCTACAGCAGCCGTACGGTTCCCGCTCGGGGCTCGATCGTCGTCCGTGATAACTCAGACGATTCTGAGTACGCAGGTATGTGGGCGCAGCTTGACCACAAGATCAATCACAATTTCCTGTTCCGCGCTGCCTACACCTGGGCCAAAGCAATGGATGATGGATCGGAGGTCTTCACGACTCTCAACCAGTCGTCCTACCAGTTCAGCAAATATCCCACGCCGCGTGGCCTCACGGATTGGGGCCCGTCAGCCTACGATCATCGCCAGCGTTTGGTCCTGGCCTACACCTGGGCGCCATCTGTGTGGCACACCGAGGGCGGAATGAAGATAGTTGGCAACGTTGTCAACAACTGGGTGATAGCGGGTGTCACTCAGTTCCAGGCCGGCAGTCCCATGAACGTCGAGGATGGGTATGACACCGACGGCGACGGCATCAGCAACGATCGCCCCGTGCTCGGCAATCCCAAGACGCCTTTGGCCACATACGCCTTCGACGATTCCTGGTTCACCGGCGGCCCTTCGGGGGGCACGCTCTGCTCCGGTCCCAGCCTCTGGTACACAAACCTGCCCTGCGAGGTGGTCTCCCCGAGTTCCGTTCACTGGGTCATTCCGGCCATCGGAACCCACCCGGCGCAACCGGTCAGCCGCAACACCCTCGTCAGTCCCAGGTACCAGCAATGGGATATGAACATTGCGCGCGACTTCAAGCTGTATGAGAATGCCACACTTTCCATGCGCGGCGAGTTCTTTAACATTTTCAACCACGGCGAAGCGGGCATCCCGAACGACACGCTGATCAGCGGAATCAACACCGACGCCTACAGCAACAACGGCACCAACCTGTTCAACGATCAGGATCCGACGGTCTCGGGGCATCGCCACATCCGGCTCGTCTTTACCATATCGTTCTGAAGATCTGACGAATCTTGAGCAAAGGGCGTCCCGCGCGGGACGCCCTTTGTTTTTGCCTGGGCAGTACAACGATCCCCATTTCACCACGGCCGCCGAGATAACCATGCGCCTCGTCTGGACGATCAGACCTCGCCCATTGCAATCTGCTTGATCGATGTGTTGTTTGTCTCTGCGCCTGCGGCGGTGAAGTTCGCTATTTTCGTTTTTTCCTTGCCCGCTTCTTCGCGGGCTTCGCCTTCCGTGCGGGCGCTTTCTTCGCTGCGGAGCGCTTCTTTGCCGGTTTGATCCTCGAAGCCGGTTTTGCCGGAACCTTGGCTGGCTTGCGCACGGCCGGAGCCTTCTTGCGCGCGGCCCGCGTCTTCTCAGCCAGTGCGGCCTTCAGTTCGGCATCAAATTCCGCCGGCGTAAGCGGGCGCGCGGATTTGCGCAGCCGCTCAATGTCATAGAATTCGCGCCGCTCCGACAAAAATACATGGATCACAAAATCCACATAGTCGAGCAGGATCCACTCGCCGTTCCTGCGACCCTCCACCGAGTGCGGATAGACGCCGAAGTTGCGCTTGAGGCGCAGTTCGATTTCATCGGCAATGGCGACGGCCTGCCGCTCATTGGTGGCCGAGGTGACAAGGAAGAAATCAGCGAGGCCGGAATCGATGGGATCGAGTTCAAGGATCCGTGTGTGCTGGCCTTTTTTTTCTTCACAGGCCGCGGCGGCGGCCTGTACGAGGATGCGCGTTTCCTTCTGCGCGGGCGATATGTTCATGCGTCGAAAAGGTTCTCCAAGCCCATGGTAGTGCAGCGGCTGGGGAATAGGGAATAGCGGCCAGGGAATAAAGGTCAGGAATAAAGGTTGTGGGAGCGGATGTAGCCCGCAACCCGCGGTGGAAGGAGCGACCTCTCCCCCGGTGAGGAAAGCAGCGCGCCGGCGGTCTGGTGAAGACCGGCCCGGATCTCCGACGCGCTGATCTCGACATCCAGGCCTGGCAGCACATAGAAAGGCGCGCGATCGCCGCTTGAACTGACGAGCAGGAACGCGCGGACCTCGATGCCCGACTCGATCTTGTCGCCACCGGGTGCCGGCTCCAGCTCCAGCCCTTGCGGCAGCGCTTCGCGAAGGCTTTCGAGCGATTGCCCGGGCCGCCAGGCAACGATCAGCGTCGCCGCGAAGGGGATCTCCGCAGCGCGATGCCAGCGACTCATGCCGAAGAACGAGTCGGCGCCCACCAGGCAATAGAGGACGGAATTCGGCGCGAGCGTCGAGCTCAGCTTTTCAAGCGCGTCGATCGTGTAATTGGGCACGGCTTTATGGCTCTCTGAAGGCTTTGGCGCATCGGCAAGCGAGATCGCGAAGCCGGGCTCGCCCTCGATGGCGAGTCGCGTCATCGCCGCCCGATCCTCGAAACTGGTTGCGGATCCTCCTGGCTTGAGCGGCTGCATGCCCACCGGAGCAAAGAGCACCGTATCTAGGTGGAAGGCGTCTCGGGCTGCGCGCGCAATCGCCAGGTGGCCCAGGTGGGGCGGGTCGAAGCTGCCGCCAAAGAATGCGAGGCGCGAGCCACGCCGGCGCGGCAGTTCGTCGCTCAAAAGCGGTTGCATGGCTTCATCCTAACGCTTAGGTCGCAGCGGGCAGTGATCACTCAAGAGGGTATCGGCTAGAATCAAATCGAAGAACGAACGTTCGCCGCAACCCAGCGCCATGCGATACTTCATTGTCTTCCTGTCCCTTGCCGGTTTCCTTGTAGCCACGCTGGCGTTGCGCGTGCACTACAACACCGGCACCGAGCCTTGCTCGATCAACGAGCATTGGGACTGCGGCATCGTGAATCACAGCTCCTACTCAGTGATTGATCACGTCCCGGTAGCGGCCATTGGCATGGCAGGCTACCTGCTCCTGGGTGTGCTTGCGCTCGCGCGTCGGCGCATTCTGCTTCTGGTCGGCGCGTTGATCGGCCTGGCCTTCGCGCTGTATCTCTCCAGCATTGAACGCAATGTGCTTGAGGTGTGGTGCCTCTATTGCGTCATCTCGCAGGGAATCATCGCCCTGATCACGCTGATGAGCATCATCTGGCTGGTGACTGTTGAGCGGGCGAAGTCGCGGACCCGGAAAGCCGACGCGTAGTTCAAGGTTCACAGTTCTCAGTCATCAGGCGCAAGTTCTTTGATGCAGGCTTTTCTTGTTCCCTCGGTCCCTTGGTCCCTGCATTCTCCACACTGATAAAATTGAAGCAGATTCATGCTGAGGAACTGGTACGCGCGCTGGATGTACGGCTGGGAAACCCGGCTGACCATGCGCGACGAAAATCGCGTAGTCCGTCCGCTGGAGTGGGGCTTCGAGTGGATCGTTCCCTTTCTCGAAGCCAACGGCCTTGGCGGGGCAATTCCCGATCCCGAGATGGTGCGCGACAACGGGGCCGCCGAAGCGGCGATGGTCCGCATCAACGAGCTTCTCGTCCGCCACAGTGACGTCTTCTTCGGCTACAAGCGGCCAACGGATTTCCGCCTCGAAGAGCGCTTTCCGGAGCTCTTCCCTACAAACGTGCGGCCTGAAACGCTCGCCAAAGACGCGGCGCTGAAGCAGCAAGCCGTCGACGGCACTCTCAAGCCCGCGCAGTTCTTGCGCTTCACCTCGCCCGAGCGCACGCCTTATCCCGAAAATGACCTGGTGAACGCGCGCTGGTATCCGGCGCCTGCGCACAAAGATCCGGCGCGTCCCAGGCAGGCCATCGTCGTGCTGCCGCAATGGAATGCCGATGGCTTCGGCCACAACTCGTTGTGCACGCTCTTCAATCGCATGGGCGTCTCCGCGTTGCGGCTTTCCATGCCTTACCACGACATTCGCCGGCCCGGCGAGCTGGAGCGCGCCGACTACGCGGTGAGCGCGAACACTGGGCGCACCATGTCGGCCTGCCGCCAGGCCGTTGTCGACATTCGCTGCTGCATTGACTGGCTTGAGGAACAGGGCTACGAGCACTTCGGTGTGCTGGGCACCAGTCTCGGTTCGTGCTATGCGTTCCTGGCCAGCGCGCACGATCCGCGGATTCGCGTGAACGCCTTCAATCACGCGTCCACAGCCTTCGGCGACGTGGTGTGGGCAGGGCAAAGCACGCGCCACATCCGGCAGGCAGTGTCAGAGGCTGGAATGACGCAGGAACGGCTGCGCGCACTGTGGGCCGCTATCAGCCCAATCAGCTACTACGAGCAGTTCGCAGGGCCCGCTGCAAACGGTCCTGGCAAGGACATTCTTACTGTTTATTCCAACTACGATCTGACTTTTCCCAAAGAGTACTCGCTCAAGGTAGTTGAGGCGTTCCGGCAGTCACGCCTGAAATATGAGATCCGCGTGCTGCCCTGCGGCCACTACACCGCGGGAGAAACGCCGTTCCAGTATCTCGACGGATGGTACCTGGGCTGGTTCGTCTATCGCGCCTACAAGGCGCTGCGCGAAGAGAAGGCGTCGGGAGTCAGGCGCAGTGCGGCGCGCGAGCATGAGACGGAAAAACAGGCGCTAACTCATTAGCGCGCCGCCGGCAGATTCAACCTCAGCAGCTTCGCCGGATCGAGATACGCTCCGTCCCACCGTACGGCCCAGTGCAGATGCGGCCCTGTCACGCGGCCCGTCTCGCCACTCAGCCCGACGCGTTGGCCTTTGAGCACGCGCTGTCCCTCATGCACATCGATGCGGCTCAGGTGCATGGAGACAGTGTAAAGCCCGAATCCGTGGTCGATGACAACGCAGTTGCCCTCGTAATAAAGCGGCCGCGCCAGCACGACTGCGCCGCTGTTGCCGGCGCGCACCGCGGTGCCCGTCCGCGCGCGAAAGTCCATTCCCTTATGCACGCTGTCCAACTTGCCGTTGAAGACTCTTCGCGTGCCGAAGCTGTCGGTCGGCGCGGCACGCACCGGCGCTACAAAACTGCCAGACCAGAGCGGTTCGGGCGCGCTCGCAGAAAAAATCTTATCCTTGAGCTCGGCTTCGGCCTTGATGCGCGGCAGCTCGTCCAGCCCGGGCTCAACAAACTTCGGAGCCACGGTAAGCGAAGTCGTCCGGTAGTGCGCGGGATGAATCTCAATGGCGCGGCTCAAGTCGATCGCTGCGCCGTTCGCCATATGAGCAGAGATGTGCAGTGTGGATGCCCCGATCGGCGCCTCAACGTCGGCCCCAGCCAATGCGAACCACGCGTGGCCGCTGCGTCCGCGAAAAAACTCCAGCTTCTTGCCCATCCAATCGCCGTCCACCGTCGCGACCGACGGGGCGCTCACGCGAATCAGCTCCGGTGCGCCCGCCACAACAATCGCCGGCGACAGCGTAACTTCCCGCGGCTGGCCGGATGCAGCGTTTGGCGCCAATGCAATTGCCCAGGCTGCAGCCGCGACGCATCGAAGAATCGAATCAGGTTTTAGATCGCGCACTCGTGATAGGATAATCCCGATTGATGTCCTGAGCTGTGCCTCGTGCAATTCCTGGGCTGCTTCGGAACTTCATGGCTTCCCCAATCCTCAAATCGCTTCTGCGTCTGAGCCTTGCATTGGCGCTAGGCGTCTTGGTTGACCTCTTTGTTCTGCCGGTGTCTTCGCAGCAAACGCAGCCTGCGGCTCCCGCCGCTCCCCAGCTCGTCCTCGTCGAACTCTTTACGTCAGAGGGGTGCTCTGACTGTCCGCCCGCTGATGCTGTACTGGAACAGCTTGATGCACATCAGGCAGCTGCAGGTGTCCACATCATCGTGCTCAGCGAGCATGTCACTTACTGGAACCACTAGGGCTGGACCGATCCCTTTTCGCTCGATGCCATCGACCTGCACCAGCAGCAGTACGTGCGCCATTTCTCTCTGCCTTCGCCGGCCACACCGGAATTTGTCGTGGATGGAACCGCGCAAGTGGCAGGAAACAATCCCTCACAGTTGGTTCAGGAGATTGCTCACGCAGCCGAGGACCCGAAGATTGCAATGCAAATCGGCGACGCGCATCTTACCGCCGACGGATCGGTTGACTTCACGGTGAATGCAGCGCCAGACCACAAGGGTACCCTGGTCGCGGCGGTGGCGGAGAATGCCTCGCAGTCACAGGTCGCGCACGGTGAAAACGCCGGGCGAACTCTGCACTACGTGGCTGTTGTCCGCACCTACAAGGAGTTTGGTTCGAATGCTCTCGATGGGCGGCCGTTGCACCTCTCCGGCTCCGATCTGCGGCACGCAGAAAAAGACGGCGAACCATTGCGGCTCGTCGTCTTCCTCTACAACCCTTCGAACAGCCAGGTTCTCGCTGTGGCTGAGCAAACCCTGGGTCACTGATCTCGCCTATCTCCCGTTGTGCTTCTGCCGGTAGATTTGCCGGCTGGCGCCATTCTGCTCGCGATTGATTTGCCGGTGCTCCTGCCCGGTGAGCTTGCCGCCGTTCGCCTGGCGGTCGGCGTGAACCTGCTGGTTAATGCCTTGCTCGCGATTCTCGGTGCGGGCAGCCTCGCCGGCAGACATCGATCCGTTGCGGATGCCGTTGGCAATGCGATCCTGCTGATTCTCGCGGCGCTGGCCCACTTCGTTGTTGCCAAAGTGCGCCTGGTTCGCGTTGTGCTTGTCCTGGTAGATCGAATGACTCAGATTGTTCTGTTGCTTGTTGATCTGCTGGCGCTCCTGCTGCGTCAGCTTGCCATTGTCCGCTGAGCGATCGTCCTTGATCTCGCGATTCAGATTGGCTTCGCGCCCTTCAATATTCTTGGTCTCACCCGCGGTGAGCTGGCCCGAACCGACGCCGTTGGCAATGCGGTCCTGCTGATTTTCGCGGCGTTGATGAACCGTCGGATCCGGCTGGTTGGGTTGCGTCTGTTGAGCGAAGGCCGGTCCCGAGGAGATCAGGACGGCCACGGCGAGCATGAAAATTTTGCGCTGCATGTGGTTCCTCCAGGGGCCAATTTGAATTTGGAACATCCGGCCCACGTGATTACCTGACACGGAACGCAAAAAGTAGTTGTGCTTTTTTCAGATTTTTTGAAACCAAAGGGGGATCTCGCGCATTTCACCTGAATCCCCAAGATATTTTGCATGAGGATTTGCAACTTTTATTGCATCGCCGGGTCTAACGTCGCTCGCTTATTTCTGCGAATCCTGCCTCGGATGCTTGGCTTTCCATGCAGCCACGCGATCCTCCACGTCAGCCAGCTCGTCGGCCGTGATATGCGTCCCGATCATCTGGCGGTTCGCCGCATATTTCTCCTGGTTCGGTCCTTTTACTGAGGCTGCAAGATCGAGCCAGAAATACGCCTCGACATCGCTTTGCTGGACACCCTGTCCCATGGAATAGAGCACGCCCAGTGTCGCCTGCGAATCAGGGTCTCCCTGGTCGGCAGCCTTGCGGTACCAGGCCGCGGCCTGCGTCATATCGCGCGGAAAGCCCATGCCTCCGTCTCGGTAGAGCGCAGCCAGGTGGAGTTCGCCCGCAAGATTCTTTTGATCGGCGGCCTTCTGATACCAGGCTTCCGCCTGTTTGTAATCATTTGCCGCAACTTCGTGATAATGTTCTGCTGCGCCCGCGCGCGCGTAGCTCTCACCCACCTGCACCTCGGCCACGGCATCGCCTGCATTGGCCTTGGCCAGCAAAGCGGCATCGATGTTCGGGGATGACGCCGCAGGTTGCGCTGCGGCCGGAGCCAGGCAGCAGAGCACGAGTCCCGTCCAAATGATCGAATTCCGGTGCACCGTTTCCTCGAATCGCGACACAAACAGGCGATGACACCAGTTTACGCAATCGCAGGGGACTCAATCAGCGCAGCGCCGACGCAGCTTTCCGGGCAGGGCTCATTGCCTTATGGCAGACCTCCGCTTGACAAGCGTGCGGGTTAGCGCTATACAGAAAGCTACATAGGGAACGGACAAAACATGGCAAGAACTCGGACGGGGTGAGCCGATGCTGGAACTACGCAGCGTCTCAAAACACTTCGCGGGCATTCCCGCAGTCGACCGCGTCAGCTTTTCCGCCCCTGCGGGCGAGGTGACCGGTTATCTTGGCCCGAACGGCTCGGGCAAAACCACCACAATGAAGATGATCACCGGGCTCATCGAGAGGACCTCCGGCGAAATCCTGTTTCAGGGCAAATCGATCGACGATGACCCCATGGCCTACAAGCGCCGCATGGGTTACGTGCCGGAAGAGCCCTATCTTTACAACCATCTCTCCGGGTTCGAATACCTGACCATGGTCGCGCAACTTCGCGGCCTGCCTGTGCGTGCCGCCTCGGATCAGATCGACGGTCTTTTGCATCTGCTGTCGTTGCACGGCGACCGCCATGCGTCAATCGCAGGCTACTCAAAGGGCATGCGCCAGAAGGTCCTGATCGCAGCGGCGCTGCTGCACAATCCCGAACTCATCCTGCTCGACGAGCCGTTTTCCGGGCTCGACGTGGCTTCGTCCCTCGTGTTGCGCAGCCTCATCCAGGAGCTCGCTCATCGGGGAAAGGTGGTTCTCTTCAGTTCTCACGAACTCGATACAGTGGAGCGCGTTTCAACGCGCGTGGTGATTCTGCATCACGGTAAGCTGGTCGCCGACGACTCCATCGCACGCCTGCGGTCGCTGATGGAGTTGCCGACACTCGAGGCGATTTTTTCGCAGCTCGCCGTCGAGCAAGATACCCAATCGATGGCGCGGCAGATCGCGGACTTGATCCATGCGTAGGACCATCGAAAGACTCGTCAGGCGATTGCCGCTCCAATTCCGCGTTCTGTACCGGCAATTCCTTCTTCGCGTCATCGATCTTGAATCGTTGTCGATCCAGGCGGACATCCCCGGCTTCCTGGGTCAGTTCGCCAGCATCCTCATCATGTACAGCGCGATTCAGGGGTTGGGGTTGCTGATGGGGTTCGCCATAGACGAAAGGCTTCGTCTTCTGTCCACAATCTGGAGCGTGGAACAACGACTGATTTCCACCATGATGCTCGTCGCCGGACTGATCACTGTCGCCAGTTGGGACAACATCTTTCCCGACCGCCGCGACGCCATGATTCTTTCGCCGCTGCCGGTGCGGCCGCGGGTTGTCCTCATCGCGAAGGTCGTCGCGAGCGCGGCAGTGCTGGGCCTTGCCGTTGTTAGTTTGAATTTTGCGTCGGGAACAGCACTGGCCCTTATTCTGGGAGGGATTCCGCACTTTCTGCGCATCACGGCGGCTTATTGGTTCACGGTGATTGCTGCGAGTGTATTTCTGTATGGCTTGCTGCTCGCCGTGCAGGGGATTACGGCGCTGCTGCCGCGGCGCTTATTCCTGCGCCTTTCCGCGATTCTGCAGATTGCCGCATTCGGAGTTCTCGTCAGCGCCTACTTCCTGGAACCGAAGCTCAATACGCCGGCAGCACTGGCGCTCGCCAAGAACCATCAGGCTCTGGAATGGCTGCCCGATTACTGGTTCTTTGCGCTCTTCAATCAATTGGCCGGCAGCTCGCCGCCAACGTTCGCATGGCTCGCCACACGCGCATGGATCGGCTTTGGGGCGTCGGTCATTGCAGCCGCCTCATCGTTGCTGCTCTGCTACCTGCACACGATGCGAAAGACGATTGAGGAGCCGGATCTTGTTCCGGCTACGCGCGGCGATTGTGTATTTTGGTTTCCGGTCGCTGGCGCGCAGCCGCCAGCATCGCCTCGCTCTCGCCTTCTATCTCTCGATTGTCTTAGCCATCGCGCTCTCGTGGCTGCGCAGCGACTTGTCTGCCGCATCGCCGCGGTTACTTGATCCCGGCATTCTCATTTCCTCGGTCATGATGATGGTCCTGACGGTCTTCGGCCTGCGCAACGTCTTCTCCCTGCCGGTTTCGCTCACGGCCAACTGGGTTTGGCGCGTTACGCAGCTAAGCCCGACCGAGAAATACGTAGCCGCGACCAGAAGTTCGTTGCTCTTCTTCGGTGTCGCACCTGTGTGGCTGGTTTCAGCCGCGCTATTGCTCGATTTCAGGCCGCGGCCTCAGGTCGCTGGGCACCTGGGCGTTCTTGCCTTTACCGGAATCGTTCTGGTTGAAATTGCTTTGGTCGGTTTCTATAAGGTTCCTTTCGCTTGCTCGTATCTTCCTGGGAAGGTGAATCTTCAGTTTCTATTCTGGGGTTTCATCGTGTTGTTCGCGGCGATTGCGATCCCGGCAAGCGAGGCGGAGCTGCGCGCCCTTTCTCATCCGGCTGAGTATGCGTGGATTACGGTCGCTCTCCTGGCCGTCTTTGTATCACTCTTATCTCTCAACCGCTACCGCGCCCGCTCTGCCGTGCTCTCCTTTGAGGAGCTTCAGCCGGAAGTGATTACAACGCTGGGGCTGACGCGTGACGGAGTCTCGGTTACGGAATTCTTATCCGAAGGATCACGAAGCCTCGCAACGACGGGAGCGCAGAAACCTAACCTTCGTTAAGTCAATGTGATTGACCAGGAGATTTCCACCTCGTTGCCGCAGTCGGCAGCAAGCCCGCAAAAGCCCGGCAATCGCGTTGCGGGTTATGCCGTAGAATTTCTGTATGACTGACCCCATGTCACTCCCGCTTGCCCAGGCTGATCCCGAAGTTGCCGCTGCTATCGATCACGAAACTCTCCGCCAGCACGAGGGGCTGGAGATGATCGCCAGCGAGAACTTTGTCTCCGAAGCCGTGCTGGAAGCAGCCGGCTCTATATTTACAAATAAGTACGCGGAGGGCTATCCCGGGCGGCGCTATTACGGCGGCTGCGAGTTCGCCGACATCGTCGAGAACCTCGCGCGCGACCGTGCGCAGCAGCTTTTCGGCGGCGAGCACATCAACGTGCAGCCGCACTCCGGCTCCCAGGCCAATGCCTCGGCTTACGCGGCGGTGCTGCAGCCGGGCGACACCATTCTCGGCCTCGACCTTTCGCATGGCGGACACCTGACGCACGGCCATCGCCTCAGCTTCAGCGGCAAGTTATACCGCACAACGTTCTATCACGTCCGTCGCGAAACTGAGACCATTGACTATGACGAACTTGAGTCAGTCGCCACGCAGGAAAAGCCGAAGGTGATTATTGGTGGCGCCAGCGCCTATCCGCGCTTCTGGGACTACGCGCGCATGCGCCAGATCGCCGACAAAGTGGGAGCAGTCTACATCTTCGACATGGCGCACATCGCCGGCCTCGTGGCGGGCGGCGTGCATGATTCACCCGTGCCCCATGCGCACATTACCACCACCACAACACACAAGACCCTCCGCGGCCCGCGTGCCGGATTGATTATCTGCACCCAGGAACTCGCCCAGGCCGTTGACAAGTCAGTCTTTCCCGGCCAGCAGGGCGGCCCGCTGGTGCACATCGTCGCAGCCAAGGCGGTCGCCTTGGGTGAGGCGTTGCGGCCAGAGTTCCATAACTACGCCGCGCAAATCGTCGCGAATGCAAAGGCGCTGGCCGAGGGGCTGAAATCCGCGGGCTATCGACTTGTTTCCGGCGGCACCGATAATCACCTGATGCTCGTGGATGTCTTCGAAAAAGGCATCCTCGGCTCCGAGGCCGAACTGGCGCTGGGCAAGGCCGGCATTACCGTCAACAAAAATTCGATTCCCTGGGATACGAACCCGCCGCTCAAGCCCTCGGGCATTCGCGTGGGCACTCCCGCGCTCACCACGCGCGGCATGAAGGAGCGTGAGATGCGAGTGATCGCCGGCTGGATCGCGAAGGCCCTGGAGCAGCGCAACGACGACGCAGCTCTGGCGCGCATACGCGGGGAAGTTGCCGAAATGGCCAACCAGTTCCCGCTCTACGCCTGGCGGCGCGCGCCGGTTACCGTCGGCGCATAGACCTGCCCGCAAGCGAAGGCACGTTGGCGACCGCACTGTTTTCACTCCAGCCCGAACATCCGCATTTGAAGATTTATGTGCAAGACCGCGCGGTCGTGTGCAAGAATGCCGGATGGACTCCGTCGTCTTTGGCGGCCCTTTCAAGGTATCCCAGGCTTCATACGCGTTTCTTCTTTCGAGCATCTGGAGGTATCGACGAAATCCATTCGCATGGCGCTCGTAGCTTTGCTGGTTCTTGCAGTCCCAGCGTTCGCGCAACATTCAAATCAAAAAGGCGGGCATCCGCCGATTCCTTCGCACGGGCCAGCGCCTTTCAATGGTGCGCCGGGCTTCAAGTCACCGTCACCACACGGGAGCCAGCCTGCGCCAAAGACCCCTGAAGCGCCCAGGACCCCCCAGGCTCCCAGCGCCCCAACACCGCCCCCACAAAACCGCAACTACGCCGACAAGCCGGGGCACCCCAATGTTCCGCACGTGGATAACGGCAAGACCTGGGTGGGTCATGACACCGGACGCAACGATCCGAACTACCAACTTGACCATCCCTGGGAGCACGGCTACTTCAGCGGTGGCTTTGGCCCGGCGCATACTTGGCATCTTGCCGGCGGTGGACCAGACAGGTTCTGGTTCAATGGATGGTTCTGGTCGGTTGCGGCTGCTGACATCGCCTTCTGCAGCGATTGGCTCTGGGACTCGGATGATATCGTCATCTACGAAGATCCAGATCACGTCGGATGGTATCTCGCCTATAACGTGCGCCTCGGCACTTATGTGCATGTCGAGTATCTCGGTATGTAATCTGGACTACCAGGTCGTGGCGTAGATACTATGCGAACCAATACGGCGGGATGAGGCGATCGTCTCACCCCGCCGCAATATCTTACTGCCCAGCAGGAACAGATCGTTTTTTTCGACACGACCTATACCAGTTAGAACTGAAAAGACAACCTATCTATACCCTGTCTCAGCCGGTCAGGCCGACTTGTAAATGAAACAAGGAGGCATACCCCGTAATAAATACCGTTGTAAGTCAGCAAAATACCCTGTGGAAATACTGTCAAGGTTCAATTCTCTTGAAGTATCCTGATCCTATGGCGATTGAAAATATTCTTGCTCAAATCGATTCCGAGATTGAGAGGCTCAAGCAGGCGCGCTCTCTGCTCGCGACCATTGGAACTGCATCCGGCAACGCCGGTCGGAAAGTGAAGAAAGCGGCCGCCAAAGGCAAGCCGAGAAAGAAACGGGTATTAAGTGCCGAGGCCCGCAAGCGGATTGCCGACGCGCAGCGCAAACGCTGGGCTGCGCAACGGGCGAAGGCAAAAGGCAAGGCGAAAGCATAGTTAGTAAGTTAGCCTTCCCACCTCGGACGAGAGATCGAGGTTTCGGGTCGCTGGGAATCTTCTTTTTCTGTACTGCCTGCTTATCGGCCGGTCAAGGCACTCGTCCGTTTCAAGGGTTCGGAGCATAACCGTCGTGTTTCCAGCGATCATACGCACGCCACTGCTCCAAATGGAACTGGCGCGCCGTATCTATGCCGGTTCTCGGCCGGCCATTGTGTAACCATCCTCCGCTTATCCGGGACGAACAGATGTACGCAGCGCCCGCGCTGCTACCCTCTTGGCTGACTCAACGTAATTTACAGTTCAAAGCCGAACGCCACTCCAATCGAGCCTGAACAATATCCTCCAGTTACCTCTTGACCTGTCTAAAGGTATAGGGTTCACAGTAGGATCAGACGATGTTTACGGTAACCAAACTCGCCCGCCGCTGCGGCCTGAGCCGCACTGCGCTGCTTTACTACGAATCGATCGGTTTAATGACCTCGCCGCTGCGCAGCGTCGGGAACTATCGCTGTTACGGAGAGGCGGATCTACGGCGCCTGCTGCAGATCCGCGCCTACCGTGACGCCGGCTTGAAACTCGAAGATATTCGTGCGCTCCTCGGCGCGAACGCAGATTCCCGGGCCAGTGATGCAGCAAAGGTTCTACGGAAGCGCCTGATCGAGCTGGATGCCGAAATCAGAACTCTGCGCGAGCATCAGCACGCAATCTTCAAACTGCTTGAGCACAAAATGCTCGGAAAGGCAAAGATGATCACGAAAGAAAAGTGGGTGTCGATCATGCAGGGATGCGGCTTCAGCAAGGAGCAGATGCATCGCTGGCACGCTGAGTTTGAACGGTCCGCACCGGAGGAGCATCAGGAATTCCTGGAATTCCTGCACATCCCGCCGGAAGAAATCAAATCCATCCGCAAACAGAGCCGCTCCGGCGCTTGACGACGGATCAACTACGGAGGGCGCAGACGCCTTGTCTCGCTCTCCGGGCAAATCCTTGGCCGTGCTGTTAACCGTTCCCCGTCATCACCAGCATTCGCGGCTCGGTCATCTCATCAATTGCCCAGCGAATGCCTTCGCGCCCGAGGCCGGAGTCCTTGACACCACCGAAAGGCATGGGATCGAGACGCCAGCTTGGAGTATCGCCAACGATCAGCGCGCCAACCTCCAGTTCGCGGTATGCGGTGAGGATGCGGCCGGAGTCGCGCGTGAGCAAGCCGGCCTGCAATCCATATTTCGAATGGTTCGCCGCGGCAAGTGCCTCTTCAAAGTCATCGTATGGCTCAATTGCCAGCACCGGCCCGAAGATCTCTTCGTCACGAACCTTCATGCCGGGCGCGGTTGCTGTAAGGATGGTTGGCGTGAGTATGGAATCCTTGCGCTCGCCGCCGGCGATCAGTTTGGCGCCACTCTCCACCGCTTCTTTAACCCACGCTTCCACACGTTCGGCCTCGCTTGAGTTTACGAGCGGACCCACTTCAGTCGCTTCGTTCGATGGATCGCCGACCACGAGCTTGGCCGCAATCTCCACCACCTTCCACAAGAACGTCTGAAAGATGCTGCGCTCCACAAAAACGCGCTGCACACTGATGCACGACTGCCCGGCGAAATTGAAGGCGGCATGCGCCGTGCGCAGTGCTGCATCGTCCAGATCTTTCCAGTCGCCATGGACGATCAGCGCGGCATTCCCGCCCAACTCAAGCAGCACCCGTTTGCGGCCGGAATGCGCCTTCAGCTCCCAACCCACTGCGGCTGAACCGGTGAAGCTTACAAGCTTGATGCGATCTTCCTTCTCAGCCAGCCAGGCGGTGTCGGCATTGGCGAGCGGCAGCACGGCCAAAGCTTCTTCGGGCCAGCCGGCTTTCAGAATCACTTCGCCCAGCGCCAGCGCGGTGAACGGCGTTTGCGGCGCAGGTTTCACGATCACAGGGCATCCGGCGGCGATTGCCGGCGCGACCTTGTGCGCCACCAGGTTCAAGGGAAAATTAAAGGGCGTAATGGCCAGGACCGGCCCTACGCCGAAGCGCTGCACCAGTCCCCACCGGCCTCCGTTGCCCTCGGTCAGGTCAAGGGGAATGCTCTCGCCACCCAACCGGGCAGCCTCTTCGGCAGCAGTTTTGAAAGTGAGCACGGCGCGATCCACTTCAATCCGCGCCAGCCGAATCGGTTTGCCGGCCTCGGCGACAATGAGCTGGGCAAAGCGTTCCTTCTGCTCGATCAGTGCAGCGGCAACGTCCTCAAGGATCTCGCGGCGTTTCCATCGTGGCAGGGCGCGCGTGCGGCGAACGCTGGCCACAGCGTGATGCACTGCCTGGCGCGCATCGGCACGCGTGGCCGCAGTGACTTTTCCCACCAGGCCCTGGTCCCACGGCGATCGAACATCCAGCGCTTCTCCCTCGATCCACTCCTTACCGCACAACAGAAATCCCGTCTGCGATCCCGGCCGCATCTTCATGATTGAGCTCCCAAAACCAGGTGTCTACGCTCTTGATGGTAAAGCGGCTGGGTGGAAGCTGTCGCTCGGCGCCCTTCGTCACGATGAGGCGGAATGAATCTCGCAGAGGCTTTTTCGCGCGGCTCGACGCCCCCAAGAGTTTTGCCTGGAGAAATTGGTACCGCAAAGCGATATGGATCAGGTATAGTGTCTGCATTCATAAACAGGACCTGGAAAGTCTGGAAAAAGACTCTCCAAAGAAGGAAGGGAATATGCCCGACTCGATTGACAATCAGGCCTCCTTTGGAGGTCCGTCGCAGCCTTACACACCGCCGCCCCCCGTTCCTCAAGCCGTTGCGCCTCCACCCCAAAAGGGTTCGAGCGCCCTCAAGATCATTCTGATCATCGTTGGAATCTTCGTCATGATCGGCGTGATTGTTGTCGGGGTCGTTGGCTATGGAATCTACCGCGTCGCGCACACCATCCATAAGGATGCGACGACAGGCCAGATCTCGTTCAACACGCCGAAAGGCACGATCAGCGCCAACACCTCCAGTACTTTCACTGAAAGCGATCTGGGGATTGCCATTTATCCAGGCTCAACGCAAGGCAAGGGCGGCTTGCGGATGAATATCGCCGGCAAGTCGATGGTCTCGGCGAATTTCCTCACCGCTGACTCGAAAGATCAGGTGATCGCCTTTTACAAGGACAAGGTCGGGCCGAGCGCTCAGTCGATCATGACCGACAACGGCGCGCAATTCGTGACGGCTGCGGACAATGGAGATACCGTTACGGTGTCAATTGCGCAAAACGCCAGCATGAATGACGGCAAGACCCAGATCACTATCATTCGCGCCAGCAAGGGCTAGCTGTTCAAGGACCCTGGCGGGGGCAGCCAAAACCCCCGCCTATGCCCCATCGCCAAAGCGCTGTTCGCCGCTACCCGCGCAAAACGAATCGCGCGCTCGCATCCTCGCCGTACCACATGATGTAGTTCGTGCCCCAGCAGTTGTTGAAGAGACACGAGTGGATCCCCCTGCTCAAATCGGGCTGATCATTCGAAAAAAGCAGCGGATCGCGCTCTCCCAGTGCTACCACCGGGGCATCCAGTGTCTCCACGGCAAACTCCTGGGTTCCCGCGCGATACCGAAACCCGGTCGCAAGCGCGTGCATATGCCGGTTGCCGCCAGCCACCACATCGAAGGGCGAAATCCACTCACCGGATTTGTCGAGGCTCCAGCTTTTCGTGTCTTCGACGACGGGGTTGAACGTGAGCCACAGCGCCTCAGGCATGCGCGCGGCCGGTTTGCCAAACCACAACAGACTCAAATGAATCGAAGGCTCGGACTTGGGAAGCACAAGTTCGACAAACGCTTTCCGCGGAAAGGCGGCGCGTCCGGAGTCAAATGCTGCATCGTCATTGAACTGCAGGGCAACCAGAATGCGGTGTGCATCGCCGGTCTCCTCAACTAAGACTTCTGCGTTGGCCGGTTGCCATTCCTGGCGCTTTGCGCCGAACCTCTCAATATTCGGCTTGCCAAAATCCTTACTCGCCCAATCCGCCTTCGTCGTCAAATAGCTGGCCTGGTAGTGCGCAAAGTCTTCCGCTGAAAGCGTCTGGTAGGTCAGCAGCCCAATCGGATTCTTTTCACTCGCCCACTCGCTTCCTGTCGACTTGTTTCGCAGTTGGGTGATCGCGCCGGTTCCTTGGTCGACCTGCAGCACGAATTGTTCTGTTTCGATCGGTTTTCCTGCCGCAACCGCAATCGCTTTCCGCGCCGTAACAGGCCATGTCGGCGCCAGGCGCGCGATCGCAACCTGCGCCTCCTCACGCAGCGCCTCCGGCAATGCCTCCACGCCATCCAGCAGATCCTGCCTCTTCTCAATCCAACTGAACTCCACCACCTTGTAGTTCTTCGTATCCAGCATGTGCGCCAGATCGCTGGGGATGTAGTTGTCAAAGTCAAGCCATGTCTTGGTATCCGTGCCCCATGTGTGCTCGGGCTCGAGCAACAGGTGGCGCAGCAGCGCCACGTCAGTCGCGTCGCCCAGTTGGAATGCACCCCGCGCGATCCACTCGTCGCGCAGCCGCGAGATCTCGCGATACCGCGCCACCTTCAACGGATCGCTCGCGCAGCCATAGATCCAGGTATCGCCGATCTCCTGTGTCATAACAGGCAGCTTTTCATGGTACGGAGCGAGCGCATTCGCCATCTCGCTCAGGCTCGCCGCTGTAATCTCCGCGTTGGGAAACCGCGCCGCCAGATTTGCATGAATACGTGCAATCTCTTCCGGCTTGTGCGGGCCGCTGTTGTCGCCGCGCACCTCAGTTACCAGCGCCAGGTCTGAACCCGGAACGACTGCAACGCCGCCATACTCGTGGTGGTACATCATGGCGAGGCTCGCGCCCGAAGAATCCTTCCAAAGAAATAGCGGCGGTACCTTGGCAGGTGTCGAGCCGCCGTTCACACCAATTTCCAGAAATGTCACGCCGTGCTTCGCCAGTGGCGGAATGATCCCGCGCGTGTGTCCGGGCACATCCGTCATCTTCGCGCCCGTCGATACCTTGCTGAAGCGTTGATCAAGCGACTGTGCCAGTGCCAGTCCGCCCTCGATCATCGACGGGCTCATCATCTCCGTTTGCCAGCTGAACGGCAGCGCATGCCACGCAATATCACCGCGCGCGATGGCATCTTCCATCATCTTGCGGTCTGCAGGTGATGCTTGGTCCAGATACTCGAACACCAGCCACGATCCCGTGGTCCAAACATAGTAGCGTTTGCCGCCGGCATTTGCGGCGCGCGCAATCTCAATGGCCTCGGGGAAGAACTTCTCGAAATATCGCTTGTGCACAACGTTGTATTGAGTATCAACAAATCCTGCATCGAAGTGGCACTTGAACATCACCATCACGCGCTTTATGCTCGGATCCGGCTGCGGTTGCTCCGCCTGAGCCATCAGCACGTCCGGCCGCAATAGCAAACTCGCTCCCGCGGCCGTCATCGTCTTCACAAAATCGCGGCGTTTCACCTTAAAGAGTCCTCCTTGCGAACCACGAAGTTTACCACCCTCCGGCGACGCAAAATTCTCATCCTCGCCGCGCGAGGCAAGCGTTCGCAAACCTTTGGCGCATGCGGTTCAGCGCCGTCCGGAGTATCCAGTCAATTCTGACATTGCCCGGTTGTAGCCGCGACTGAAGGCATCACGGTAGGCATCCACCCGGTCGTAGGAAACATGCGGATGCCGAAACTCGTCACGGTTGTTGGGGTCGGGCCTGCGATTGTTGCTGAAGTCGTTCAATGCGCCCGCCACGCCGTCCTCGAACGCGCCGCGCATGAAGTCGTCGCCTCGTCCAAAGCCGCCTGTCAGCATGGCATTGCCGCGCGCGTAACCGTCGCGAAACCCATCACGATATGCACCCTGCATCTCATAGGGAACATTCGGCCGCCGGTATTCATCACGATTGTTCGGGTCTGGTGTGCGGTGGTTCTGCAGATCCCTGAGCGCGCCGACCATTCCATCCTGGAATCCGTGAAGCATCACCTCGTTGTCCGGTCCGCCCGCCACACCCCAGGCGCCGCGTTCCGGGGGCGGAGCCGGCTGCACTGGTGTCGGCGCAGGCGCCGGTTGCATCGGCGGCCCGCCCATCAGGTTTTGAATGCCGCGATCGTATCCGCGCCGAAAGCCCTCCCGGTAAGCATCCCGCACTGGCGGCGGAACATTCGGGTGCCGGTACTCATCGCGGTTGTTTGGATCAGGCCGACGATGATTCTGGATATCCTTGCGCGCTCCTTCAATACCATCGCGAAATCCCTGGCGCTGAATGTCGTTGAATTCCCGCGGCGGCGCGTCCCAATTTCCCGATTGCTGGCCGTAGTAGCCGGTCTGCGGCGGTCCCTGAGGCTGGCCGTACGCTCTTGCGTGATCTGAAATCGAAGGGCCCAGAAAAAGGACAAGCGTCATCACTGCGAATCTGTGAAGAGTCATTGCTCGAAAGCTCCTTTCCTCGGGAGGTTCAGCATACTCCTGCAAGGGGCGAGGAGGGAAACGGAACGGCGCGTGCGTTACACTCCATCCATGATTCACGACGGCCGCAGCCCAAAACTTCCGTTCGATCCTAAGAAAGCCATCGCGCATCTTCGCCTCGGCGATCCCAAGCTGGGCGCGCTCATCGATCGCGCCGGGCCGTTCGCGCTGCGCCTCGATCACTCCGCCACGCCATTCGAGTCGCTGCTCGAGTCGATCCTCTACCAGCAGTTCACGGCAAAGCTTCGGCCGCCATCCACCGTCGTTTGCGCGAGTATTTCGGCGGCGATCCCGCGCCGCAACTTCTCCTCGACACACCCGATGAGCCGCTCCGTGCCGCCGGCGTCTCGACCAACAAGATCAAGGCGCTTCGCGATCTCGCCGCGCGCACACTCGACGGCACTGTGCCTGGCCACGCCGCGATTCTCAAGATGTCCGACGCGGATATCGTCGAGCGCCTAACGGAAGTGCGCGGCATCGGTTCCTGGACCGTGGAAATGTTGCTCATCTTCCGCCTCGGCCGCCCTGACGTGCTGCCTGTCACCGATTACGGCGTGCGCAAGGGCTACGCCCTGACCTTCATGCGTGTGCCCAAGTCGCGCCCGCTGGAAGCAAGCGATCTGCCCAAGCCCGATGTGGTGTTCCGCCGCGGCCAGCGCTGGGCGCCTTACCGCTCCGTGGCGAGCTGGTACATGTGGCGGGCCTGCCACCTCGCCAGGAACACTGCGCCAACAGGCCGCTCGGCCCGATAGGGTCCTCAAGCCAAGCCCTAAATAACGCCATCGACTGGGCGCGCATCATAGAATATGTCATGCCATCCGGCAAGCGCTTTGTTTGCATTCACGGTCACTTTTACCAGCCGCCACGCGAAAATCCCTGGCTGGAAACAGTAGAAACCCAGGACACCGCCGCTCCTTATCACGACTGGAACGAGCGCATCTGCGCGGAATGCTACGCGCCAAACGGCGCGGCGCGCGTAGTGAACGTGAAGAATCAAATCACGCGCATTGTGAACAACTACGCGCGGATGAGCTTCAACTTCGGGCCGACGCTGCTGAACTGGCTGCGCGAAAACGCACCGCGCACCTACCGCATGATCCTCAACGGCGAAAGTCGGAGCCGCCAGCGTTATCACGGTCACAGCTCGGCCATGGCGCAGGTTTACAACCACATGATCCTGCCCCTTGCCAATGCGCGTGACCGCGCCACACAAGTCCGCTGGGGCATCGCCGATTATGAGTACAGCTTCGGCATCAAGCCAGAAGGCATGTGGCTTCCTGAGACCGCGGTTGATTTCGTCACTTTGGAAGCGCTTGCGATGAATGGCATCAAGTTCACCGTGCTCGCGCCACACCAGTGCAAACGCATTCGCGCGTTGCGAGCCGACGACAGCAAAAGCAAGGCGGGAGACGACAAGACTGCCGCATCGGGCGACGGCAAAAAAAGCGAGGCCGAGTGGATCGATACTCCGGCTTCCAGCGTCGACACCACGGTTCCATATCTCGTTCGCTTCGCGTCGGGTGCTTCGATTGCCATGTTTTTCTACAACGGGCCGGCTTCCCGCGCCATCGCCTTTGAGGGGCTGCTGAACTCCGGCGACAATTTCGTGGCGCGGCTCAAAGCCGGCTTCAAAGATACCGCTCAGCCGCAGCTCGTTCACGTGGCCACCGACGGCGAGTCGTACGGTCACCATCACAAGCATGGCGAGATGGCGCTGGCCTACGCGCTGCGCCTGCTCGAGCAAGACAAGAATGTAACGCTGACCAATTACGCCAGTTTCCTGGAGCAGTTCCCGCCGCAATACGAGTGCGAGATCGTTGAGAACAGTTCGTGGAGTTGTCCGCACGGCGTCGAGCGCTGGCGCTCCAACTGCGGCTGCAACGGCGGCCATCCCGGTTGGAACCAGGCTTGGCGCGCCCCGCTGCGCCAGGCCCTCGATGAGCTGCGCGACGCATTGACGCCGCTCACCGAGCAGGAGAACGGCAACCTTTTCCTCGACGTCTGGGATGCGCGCGATGCGTATATCCAGGTCGTGCTCGACCGCAGCGCCGACTCGGCGGATCGCTTTTTTGCCGCTCACCAGGCTCATCCCTTGACTGAAGATGAGCGCGTGCGCGCGCTGGAGCTGATGGAAATGCAGCGCCATGCCCAGCTCATGTATACGAGCTGCGGCTGGTTTTTCGACGACATCTCCGGCATCGAAACCGTGCAGGTGATTGCCTACGCCGCGCGCGTGCTGCAGCTCGCCACACAGGTATTTGGCGAGCAGGCGGCGCCACTCGAGCCGGCGTTTCTGGCGCGACTGGCTGAGGCCCACTCCAACAACCCTGCCGCAGGCGACGGCGCGCAGATCTATAAGAAATGTGTCGACTCCATGGAGTTGCATCTCGAGCAGGTGGCGGCCCATTATGCCATCAGCTCGGTCTTCTCCGTATTTGGCGACGAGACGGACCTCTACTGTTATCACCTGCGCCGCATCTCTTACGACATTTTCACCTCTGGCCCCGGGCGCCTGGCGCTGGGCCGCGTCCACGTCGCCAGCACCATCACGGATCACGCGCAGAGCTTTTCGTTCGCGGTTCTCCACTTCGGCGACCAGAATATTACCGCCGCCGCGAAGACCTACAGCGGGGAGGATGCAGGAGCGTTCGAAGCTTTCAGCGCTGAAGCCGCGGAACACGTGCAGCGCGCCGACTTTCCCGAGGTCATGCGCGCGCTCGATCACTTCTACGGCCATGCCGACTACTCGCTGACTTCACTTTTCTCTGACGAGCAGCGCCGCATCGTACAGCTCATCCTCAATTCAACGCTTTGGGATATAGAGAACTCGCTCACCACCATCTACCAGGACCACGCAAGCCTGCTGCACTACCTCTCGCAGGCGGGACTTCCCAAGCCGCCCGCACTCACGCTGGCTGCGGGATTCGCCGTTAACGCCGGCCTGCGCCGGGTGCTTGAAGACGATCCCATCGATCAGGCACGATTGCGATCGTACCTCACCCTGTCCAAAGCGGACCAGGTTCCTCTCGACACGCCCACGCTCTCTTACATCTCCGACCAGCGCATGAAGCGGACCATGGTCGAACTGCAAATGTCTTCGGGTTCACTTGAGATGCTCGACCGCGCCCTGCAACTGGCTCGCATCATGACCGAGCTGCCCTTCGATCTGAACCTATGGCAAGCCCAGAATCTGTGGTATGAGATCCTGCGCAGCTCAGCCGACGCGCTCACTGTGCTGGAACCGAACGATAGTCCCCGGTGGGAAAAGGATTTTGACGAGCTCGGTGCATGCCTTAGCTTCGACACGGAGGCGATCCGCGCCGAAGAGGAAATTGAGGTCGCGACGGTCGGCGATTGAAGCCGTCTAACTCTGCGCGACTTTCACAAGCTTGCCGCCCTTCAGCGCAAACCGTTCCCCACGCCAAACGATTGTGTCGCCGGCGAATCCCACTATCCAGACCGCCATCGCAATCAAATCGCGCAGCGGCAGCAGCCAGAGATTCGAAATCACTTCGTGATCGGCCAGCACCCCGGCGCCCACGTTCATGGCCTGCGCAAGCCGCAGAAAAAAACTCAGCGCCAACAGCCACAGGCTCAAGGGGCTCAGTCCGCTTGCCACAATGTTCAGCAAAGCCCAGCTCAGCCCATGCGTGACAACCAGGCCTGCGTAGCCGGCAGGGCGTGAGCATCGGATGGCCCTCGCCCAGCGCAACTGGTGGTCGACGAGGCCGCGCCATGTGTAGGCCGGCACGCTCGTCTCCACTACCTCGGATGTCAGCTCAACACGATCTCCCGCTCGTGCCACGCGCGCGCCGAGTTCGTAGTCATCAGCCAGGTAATCCACCAACGGCAGCAGGCCTCCGGTCCTCTCCAGCGCCTCGCGCCGAACGGCGAGCGTCGAGCCAAGGCCGTAATGCATTCCCCGCTCAATCCATTTCGACAGCAACACCGATCCCATGAATTCCGCAGCAATACCCAGCGCTTCGAGTCGCGAGGGAAGAGAGCCGTGAGCTCTTCCGCGATAAAGCGCCGTGACCAGGCCCACTTGTTTTGCCTGTTGTCCCATCCTCTCCGCGTCCTTTTGCGGAGTGGGCAGGGAAGCGAAGCACGCCATTACTCTTTCCAGATAATGCGGGCCCACCGTAATGTCGGAATCGTTGATGAGCAGGAATTCGTGCCGCGCGTGCACGGCAAGCTGCACCAGCGTACTCACCTTGCCGTTGGTTCCCAGGCGCTCAGGGCACAAGATCAAGCGGATTTCGCACTGAGGGAACTCCGCCTTCAATGTCTCCACGGCGGTAACGGCGGGATCGTCGAGGGACCAAACGCCGAATAGCAGCTCGAATTCGCCACGATAGTTTTGGCGACAATGGCTACGGAATGCCTCGAGCATGCCCGGATCAAGTCCCTTGAGAGACTTGAGAATGCTGACGCCCGGCGAGAATTCCGACCTCTGCGCGCGCCGCTGATGCAGAAAGATGCGCGCCGCAACAAGCACCGCCAGAAAGTAAGCCATCCCGGCCACGGCCAGTGCCGTCGTCGCAATCTCCACTGCCTGCGCCAACGCATGCGGCATCGTAAAAGCAGTGTACAGTGGTCAGTGATCAGTGGTCAGTGATCACCTTTTTTCACTCGTATCTCAGCGCCTCAATAGGATCGAGATTCGCCGCTTTCCACGCCGGATAAATGCCAAACACCAGGCCGATCGCGCAGGAGGAGCCAAAGCCGATGAGCACCCAAGTCGTCGAAAGCGTGGCCGGAAGTCCGATGGGCAGGAAATAGACAATCCAGGTAATGATCGCGCCCAGCAGGATGCCCAATATGCCGCCGATCGAACACAACGTCACCGCCTCCGTTGTGAATTGAGTCAGGATGGTGCGCCTGGTAGCGCCGATGGCTTTCCGCACTCCGATCTCGCGTGTTCGCTCGGTCACACTCACCAGCATGATGTTCATCACACCCACGCCGCCCACCATCAGTCCCACACTGGAGACGGCAATCATGAAGATCACCAGTCCGGTTGTGAGCTGATCCCAGAGGCGGCTGAGTGAGTCAGGCCCGAAGATCTCGAAATCGTCCGCCTTGTCCACCCGCACCTTGCGGCGAATGCGCAGCAACTCGCGAATCTCCTCTTCAACGAGATCCTTGTTTTTTGGTGTGTCGTACTTCACGATGAGCGTCAGGTCGGTGATCTCAGGGTGAAGGTAGTGGAAGGTGTTGAACGGAAACACAAGAATGTTATCCCGCGGATTTTTGCCGCTGCCGAAGGGCCGCTTGCGTACATCGAGCACCCCGATGACGGTGTAGACGCCCGACTCAACTTCGATATCCTTTCCCACTGCCGGCTCGTCGCCAAACAGCTCCTGCCACGTATCGTGGCCCAGCACCACCACGTGCGCGGCGCGCGCATCTTCGGCGTCGGTGAACATGCGGCCCTGCACAAGCGTCAAGTCCGTCACGTCCATAATCTCGGGAAAATCTCCTGCGAGAATGGCCCCCGCAACCTTTTTGCCCTTGTATTTTGCGCTCACGTCGCCGACCTGAAAGCTCTTGATGTATACGCCCTCTGCGTCGGTCGTGGCCACGTGCGGCAAGTCCCGCAGCGCCTTGGCGTCGTCGACGGTCAGCATTTTGCGCGCCAGCATCTCTGCAGTGGGCCGCACTCCAATAATCGGCAGGCGCCCGATCCAAAAGACATTCGATCCCAGTGAATTGATGAACCCCGAAACGCGATTATTGATTCCGCTGACCATCGATGAGATCCCGATCACGGTGGAGACACCGATGACGATGCCCAGGATGGTCAGGCCCGAACGCAGCTTGTTGTTGCGGAGAGTATCGAGCGCCATCCTGACAGATTCCCGGGTTTGTCCCTTTGCCATGAAAGATCCCCTAAGAGGTCGCTACCAACTCCGATGGACTCACTCGTATCTCAGCGCCTCAATGGGGTCGAGGTTCGCCGCCTTCCATGCCGGATAGATGCCGAACATCAGGCCGATGGCGCAGGACGCACCAAAGCCGGTCAGCACCCAAGTTGTGGAAAGTGTGGCTGGAAGGCCGATGGGCAGGAAATAGACAATCCAGGTAATGATCGCGCCAAGCAAAATTCCTAAAATGCCGCCGACCGAACATAACGTTACCGCTTCGGTCGTGAACTGAGTCAGGATGGTGTGCCTGGTGGCGCCGATGGCTTTGCGCACGCCGATCTCGCGTGTTCGCTCTGTCACGCTGACCAGCATGATGTTCATTACGCCCACGCCGCCCACCATCAGTCCCACGCTGGAAACGGCAATCATGAAGATCACGAGGCCCGTGGTCAACTGATCCCAAAGCCTGCTGATCGAGTCGGGCCCGAAGATCTCGAAATCGTCGGGCTTATCCACGCGTACCTTGCGGCGAATGCGCAACAGCTCGCGAATCTCCTCCCCCACCAGGGCCTTGTTCTTCGCGTCGTCGTACTTCACGGCCACCCACATGTCCTTGTCTTCCGGGTGAAGATTGTGAAACGTACCCAGCGGAAACAGAGCCATGTTATCGGCGGGATTCTTGCCGCCGCCGAAGGGTTGCTTGCGCTTATCCAGCACGCCGATCACGGTGTAAAGACCGGACTCGATGGCCACCTCTTTGCCGACCGCAGGCTCGTCGCCGAAGAGTTCCTCCCAGGTGTCGTGGCCCAGCACCACCACGTGCGCGGCGCGCTCATCTTCAGCGTCCGTGTACATCCGTCCCTGCAGCAACGTCAAATCATTCACATCCGATATTTCGGCTGTATCTCCCTGCAAAATCGTGCCGGCAATTTTCTTCCCGTTGTATTTCACGGCTACGTCGCCCACACGGAACTGCGACCTTACATGCTGATAGCCGCCATCTGCCGCCACCACATGTGGCAGCTTGCGCAGCGCCAGCACGTCGTCGAGCGTGAGCTTCTTGCGCGCCAGCATCTCCGCCGTCGGACGCACTCCGATGACCGGCATATGGAATACCCAGATGACATTCGATCCCAGGGTGCTAACCCACTCCGACACGCGGTTGTTCAGGCCGCTGATGACCGATGAGATGGCAATGACTGTGGAGACGCCGATGACGATGCCCAGAATCGTCAGCCCCGAACGCAGCTTGTTGGCGCGCAGAGTATCCAGCGCCATCTTCACCGATTCACGAGTTTGTCCGGTGCGCTTCATAGAAACAGCTACTAGCTCCTAGCAAAATCGCGATCATTAGCCTGAAATCCAAGCCGCTTGATTCATAAACTTGAGCCCCGTCGATCGGCGTCATGAGCAAGTGGCTAGAAGATAGAAGCTCCTCACATTTCGGCTCGCAGTGCCACCACCGGATCCAGCTTCGCCGCCTTGCTCGCCGGGTACACGCCGAAGAAAATGCCCACCGCGCCGGCCAGGAACAGCCCCAGAAAGATTGCCCACACCGGCACGCTGGTAGGGAATCCGATAAAGATCGTAATCAGCTTGCCCACAAGGATCCCGCACATGACCCCGATTGCACCACCGGTCACGGCCATGGTTGCGCTCTCGATGAGGAATTGCAGCAGCACATCGCGCTGCTTTGCGCCAAGTGCCTTTCGCACGCCGATTTCTCGGGTCCGCTCGGTCACGCTCACGAGCATGATGTTCATGATCACCACGCCACCCACCACCAGCGCGATCGAAGCCAGGCCCAGTACCACACTGGCAAAGAGCGAACTGATCTGTTTCCAGATATCGAGGAAGGTGTCGTTGGTTTCGATTTCAAAGTCGTCCGGCGTTCCTGGCGCGTCGTGCCGTCGTATCCGCATCAGCACCCGTACCTCGTCTTCGGCCCGCTCCATCGCCTGCGCGTTGCCGGCCACCCGCGCGTAAATGTCCACCGAATCGTTGTAGCCGTAAGTCTGCTGGTAAGTGCTGATGGGCACGGCCACCCAGTTGTCCTGCGACTGGCCCAGCGTTTTGCCCTGGCGCTCGCCCACTCCGACAATGGTGTAGGGATTGCCGTTTACGCGAATCTCCTTGCCAACCGGATCGCCCACGCCCAGCAGATTGTCCACGATGTCGTAGCCAACAATCGCGTCGTGCGTAGCGTGGTCTTCGTCGGCGGGTGTCAATCCGCGTCCCAGGGCAATATTGATGTTGTTCAGCGAGAGCATCGTCCAGGTGTAGCCACGCACTTCGGTATTGTTGCTGGAGTGGCCGTTGGCGACCACGTTGGTCGACTTATCGAGCAACGCGCCCACCTCGCTGCACATCGTGCAATCGTCGCGCACCGCCTCGTAGTCCTCGATGCGCACGATTTTGCGTTTTTGATACCGGAAATAGTCCTGGGCGTTGAAGATCACGCTCGCCATGCGCGACACCGTGAACACGTCGGCGCCGTAGCCGGAGAGCTTGGTGGCCACGTAGCGGTTGGCGCCGTTCACCAGGGTGATGACCATGATGACCGAAGCCACGCCCATGACCACGCCAATCAGCGTCAGAGTGGTCCGCAGCTTGTTCGCCCAGAGCGATTGCAGCGCGAGTTTAACGGCCTCACGAAATGGCATGATGCTGCCCTTATGATACGGACTCGACCCGGCCCAGGTGCCGGGTCTCTCACGTCGGCGCCGCCCGCATCGCTGCTTGCTGCTCCCTTGTTCCCTGCTTTACCTTCCCGAGCTGCCGAACCCCTTCGCCGCTCGTTCCGAGCCTTCCAGATCACTCACCTCTTCTACGGGCCCAGTGAGCACCCTGATGGGCACCATTTGCGCGATCTTTTCGCCGGCCTTCAGTTCCACGTCCTCGTCGCCGAGGTTGGTCATCACCACCAGGATCTCGCCGCGGTAGCCGGCGTCGATCACTCCGCCGGTGGTGGCCAGGCCCCGAGCCGCCATCGACGACCGGTCGCGCACCAGCAATCCCAGTGGTTCGCCGGTCGCGGGATACCGTGCCTCCACGGCGACTCCGGTCCGCAACTTCACGGTTTGCCGGGGCTCAAGGAGCGTGTCCTCCAGGGCAAATACGTCATATCCCAGATCTTCGCCCGGATGCGCGACTGCTGGCAGCCGCGCTCCGGCCTCCAATCGCTTTACTCGCAACATGTGTCTGATGTTACGGCAAAACCAGGGTGGTTGCGCCGGGATTTGCAGTGTTCAGGGACGGCTGTCGCTCTTGAATCCCCCAAAATCGTAGCCCATTCGCAGTAACCCTTTCGTACCATTGAAGATTCGCACTTTGGGGTCCACACTGTATCCGAAAGATTTCCCCGGTTGTCTGTTTCGAGTTACTTGGAGCCTTGCAGATCTTGCTTGCGCCTCACACCGAGCCATAAGGCCGGAAGACCCAAAATCATGTTCTTGCGCTCTTTTTGGGCGGCGGATGCGGCGAAAAAGACTTGCTTTGCCTGGCAGAGTGGATGCCAATGGAAATTGTTGTCTTTGCCGAACAGTTCAGGAACGGAAGTTGGGACGTCTGGGAATATGAGTGCAACGCGATAGAGGCGAAGGCTCTTGTTGACTCCGCCGTTGCAAAAGCGACAGATCGTGAGATCGGGGCCAGTCCAATGCACGAGGACCTCCTTGCGAGCGCGCGTTGCCTGTTCGACGTTGCGCGAGGGACTTCGGCCATCCCACGGAACGGGGATACGCGGGTTTATTGCGTCTGCGTCGACAAGCTGGTTATCGGGGTTTACGAGAAGATTCGCCAATATTCTCAGAGCCTTACAGAAACCCGCGAGTTTGTTGAGGCCGGCATGCAAATGTCCGCCTGAACGCCCGAAGAGCCGATCGAACCTGCCCCTACAAAGCACGAGCGCCGAAGTCTCATTCGGCGGTCCGAACCAGGTGTAAGCTGCACGCAAAGCTGCGGAAAATGGTCAGCCCCGGCTGGGCGTTCACCCGGCCGGGGCTGTCGTATTCGGCAAAAGGACTCGTAAGCCGAATTCTGTTTTATGCGGTCATTCCTCTAGGCGCCGCGTTGCCGCGGGCGCTCATCAGCGACCTACCCGGAGGTTTTAGCGTGTTCCGGAACCGCCTTGCCGCATCGGGCCGATGCGCAACCGGCGCCTGGCTCCTGGCCCCGGTTTCCCTCCCTATTTGGTCTTGCTCCGTGTGGGGTTTACCCTGCCACTGACATTACTGCCAGCGCGGTGCGCTCTTACCGCACCTTTTCACCCTTACCACTGCGTGGGGCAGCCCCTTGGACAAGTCCATCGGGAGCCCCGAACGCCCCCCAAAGGAGGGTGCAGAGGCGGTATGTTTTCTGTGGCACTGGCCGTCCGTGAGCCTTTACGCTCACGTCCCGGACGTTATCCGGCACACTGCCCTGCGGAGTTCGGACTTTCCTCTCCCGGCCACCCCTGCTTTCACAGAGATCTCCGGCAGCGACCGCCCGGTCCTCCTGCCAGACACTAGTTTACCCCGAAATCGATGCGTACCGGAGCGCCGTGGCCTGCGATCCGCAGGCCACAGACCCGCCCGACAGCAAAAGCACATTAATCATTTGCATCGCTCCGCCCTCCGCAGCCATCCACTCACTACGGGCGAAATTCCGTTCCTTCCCGGGCACGACTAGAACGCTAAACCTCACACTTTTCCGAATTCCCCCTCAGGAGAAGCCCATGCGAATTGCCTCCCTTATCGCACGTTATCTGATGGCGCTTATCTTCGTTGTTTCCGGCTCCAACCACCTCTTCAACTTTCTGCCGCAGCCGCCTCCGCCGCCCGGCGTCGCCGGCCAGTTCCTCCACATCCTCATGTCCACGGGCTATCTGTACGTTGTCGGTGTTTGTGAAGTCGTGCCCGGAATCCTGCTGCTCGTCAACCGCTTTGTTCCATTGGCCCTCCTCATTCTCGGTCCGGTCATCGTCAACATTTTTCTTACGCGCATCTTCATCGCGTCGGCCGCGATCCCAGCGGGAATTGTGTTGGCCATTCTCTGGGCCCTGACTGCGTGGCAGGTCCGCGCCGCGTTCTTCCCAACGGTCCAGCCACGCGTGGCCACCTAACGCGGGAATTGCCGTAAATCTGCGGTTGCCCCATCCTTTCCGCGCACTTTGCGGAAAGGGTGGGGAATCGCTTCCGTCGACTTGCTGACGCGTCATCGCACGCCCCACTACAATCAAAGGAAGCGATGATTCACTTCGTCTATCTCCGCCGCGTCCCGTACGTCGAAGCGCTTCGCCTGCAGGAAGAACTGGTGGCGCTGCGCACCGCGGGCCGCATCGGCAACATCCTGCTGCTCCTTGAGCACCCTCCTGTCCTCACTCTCGGCCGCAACGCCAGGCGTGCGAACATCCTCGCGTCCGATGAACTGCTCGCCGCACGCGGCGTCACCCTCCACGAAATCAACCGCGGCGGCGACGTCACCTATCACGGCCCCGGCCAGCTTATCGGCTACCCCATTTTCGATCTCCGCAGCCTGAGCAATCCTCGCGGCAGCCGCATGGGCCCCGTCGATTTTGTGCGCCTGATGGAAGAGGCGCTCATCCGGCTCTGTGGCGAATTCGGCGTTCCTGCTGGCCGTATCTGCGGCCTCACCGGTGTCTGGTGCGGGCTTGATCAACCTCGACTCTCATCCAAAGAGCTGCCGTCCGCAGGACTCCAGGGCCGCAAGGTCTGCGCCATCGGCATTCATGTCGCCCGCGGCGTCACCTCGCACGGATTCGCCTTCAACGTCACCACGGATCTCCGCGACTTCTCGCTCATCAATCCATGCGGCATTACCGACCGGCCGGTAACGAGTCTCGAGAGGGAAGTCGCCGACCCAAAATCGCTGCCCAGTCTTGCCGCCATCGCCGACATGGCCGCCCGGCACTTCGGTTCTGTGTTCAACGAGCAGATGATCGCTGTCGAAAGCCTGGCCGCATTGCGCGCGCAGATGCGAGCTGCCGCGGAATCCCAGCCGCAACCGCAATCCCCCGAATTCCCGGTGCCCGAGTTTCCAGCTCAGGACACCCCGCTCACCGTCCCACCCGAGATCGAGCACCTGCGCCACTCAAAAGACCGTCCCATCCCCGCCTGAATTTGCCGCTCGACCCCATCCGCTCCGCCCCGCCAGCGATTTATAATCCGGCAGGAGTCCCGGGCGCCGCGCAGACGATTAGACCGATGGGGAGCGAACGCTTTTCCGGCCCCGCCGAACTCCGCTAGCTCCGCCAAAAGAGGGATGCATGTCCACGGAAGTCATCATGCCCCAGATGGGCGAATCGATCTTTGAGGGCACCATCACCAAATGGCTCAAGAAGCCGGGTGACGCCGTGCAAAAGGACGAGCCGCTCTTTGAAATCTCGACGGACAAAGTGGATGCCGAGATTCCCTCGCCGGTGGCCGGAGTCCTGACCGAGATCCGGTTCTCCGAGGGCGATGTCGTCGAAGTCAATACCGTGGTTGCCGTCATTAGCGAAGCGGGCGCCGCCGTAAGCAAGGCGCCAATGTCAAGCGCACAGGCTCCCGTCCAAAAGCCCGCGCAAGCGCCGTCGCCCGCTGTGCAACAGCCAGTCCAAAACTCTGCCCCACCGCAGGTGGCGCAGGTGCCGCCAACGGGCCGTCTCCGCTCCTCGCCGCTCGCGCGACGCATCGCCAAAGAACATGGAATCGACATCCGCCGCGTTGCCGGAACCGGCCACGCAAACCGCATCACCAAAGAAGACGTGCTGCGCGCCGCGAGCTCCACAGCCGCACAATCGCCAGTCCAAAAGTCTGCCGCACCGCAGGTGGCCGCTGAGCGGGCGCCCGATCTTGCGACTCTTCCCACGGAACCCGTGCCGCTCACCCGCATGCGCGCCATCATAGCCGAGCGCATGGTCGAAAGCGTGCGCGTCAGTCCGCATGTCTATTCTGTCTACAAGATCGATATGACGCGCATCGCGCGGCTGCGCGAGCAGCACAAAGCCGCATTCGAGCAGCGCCACGGCGTCAAGCTCACCTACATGCCGTTCATTGCCGCCGCGGCCGTTGCCGCGCTGCGTCGTTTCCCCATCGTCAACGCCTCGCTCGAAACCACCTCCCAGGGTCTCGCCATCCGCTATCACCAGAACATCCATCTCGGCATCGCCGTGGCCCTCGACTGGGGGCTGATTGTCCCGGTCATTCGCGAGGCGGAGCGGCGCAGCTTCGCCGAGATCACCCGCATGATCGCCGATCTCGCTCTGCGCGCCCGAACCAAAAAGCTCTCGCCCGACGAGGTCGGCGGGTCCACGTTCACGCTCACCAATGCCGGCGCCTTTGGCGGCGAGTACGGCATGCCCATCATCAATCAGCCCGAGTCGGCCATTCTCGCCGTTGGTGGCCTGCGCAAGGAGCCTGCCGTTCTCACCGATGCAGAAGGCAACGACAGCATCGCCATTCGCTCGATGCAGTACTTCTGCCTTGGCTTCGATCACCGCCTCATCGACGGCGCCGACGGCGGCAAATTCATGCAGGAATTCAAGAAGCAGCTCGAATCCTGGTCGCAGGAGATTCTGTAATCTTCAAACCAATCGACCGCGGCGACACATCCGAGCTCTACTCGGGCGGGTCATTTCTAACTCTGTCAACTCCACTAGCTCTGCAGCCTTCGCTCACCATCCCATTTGCTGCATGCGCTCAAGGATGATTTCGCTGTAGTGATCCATGCGCGCGGGCCGTCGCTTTAGCGGCCGCGGCAGAATCGCCGCAAGCCGAGCTGCCTGATCCCGGTCGAGATTCCGCGCATCGGTGCCGTAATAGGCGCGAGACGCCACCTCCGCGCCATAAACGCCAGGGCCCCATTCCACGACGTTGAGGTAAAGCTCCAGAATGCGCCGCTTGCCGAGCACGAATTCGGCCACTGGCACCAGCGATGCCTCCGCACCCTTGCGAAGGACCGACCGCTCCGTTCCGAAGAACAAGTTCTTCACCAGTTGCTGCGTAAGAGTGGACCCTCCGCGAATGCGCCCACCTTTCTCGTCCTCCTCGGCGGCAAGTTCCATTGCCTGCCAATCGAACCCATGGTGCTGGTAGAAGCGCCCGTCCTCCGCGGCGATCACCGCGTGCTGCAAGTTCGGCGAAATCCGGCTGAGCGGAACGAATGTGTAGCGCTCGTGATAGGGCTTGTGGTGAATCCAGGCCTCGACGCGGCGCTCCATGTGCACCGCAGTCGTCGGCGGGTCAATCCACTTTGCAGCCACCAGCGTAAGCGCGGCCAGCAGCCAAAGCGACGCCACACCGATCGCAAACCACAGAACGAACGATCGTACGGAAACCTTCCGCCGCGGTGCACTGCCTGGTTTGGTTGGCCCCGGAGTCACATTTCAGGATAATTTCTCGGGGCGCAGTTTCCGAGCGGGTGGCCGGTCCTGGCTTTGTCAGGGTGGGAAATGAGCTTCGCTGGCGAACAATCAACTGACCACTGACCAACTGTCTTTACGCCCACGCCTTTGCGCGCTCAACGGCCTTCTGCCACCGCGCGCGCCGCTCGTCCCGCTCGCCGGCCGGCACCCGCGGCTCGAATCGCACATCGCCCTTTCGTTCGGCGCGCAGCGCTTCGGGGCTGGGCCAGAATCCCGTCGCTAGCCCGGCGAGATACGCCGCGCCCAGCGCCGTCGTCTCTACCACCCGCGGACGCACCACGGGAACGCCCAGCAAATCGGCCTGGAACTGCATCAGCAAGTCGTTCACCGCCGCGCCACCGTCTACGCGCAACGCCTGCAATGGCGCTCCGGTCTCGCTATGCACCGCTTCCAACACGTCGGCCACCTGAAAAGCGATCGCTTCGAGCGCTGCTCGCGCAATTTGCCCTAGGCCGGTATCGCGCCTGAGGCCGATCAGCATGCCCGCGGCGTGTGCGTCCCAGTGCGGTGCGCCGAGGCCGACAAACGCCGGCACAAACACCACGCCGTTGGTATCCGGCACACTCGCAGCAAGCGCCTCCACTTCCGCCGATGCACCGATGATCTTGAGATTGTCGCGCAGCCACTGCACCACCGCGCCGCCAATGAAGATGCTGCCTTCGAACGCGTATTCAAGCCGCCGTTGCGCGCTCGCGGCCACCGTCGTAATCAGCTTGTGCTTCGACCTCGCAAATTCTTTTCCGATGTTCTGCAGCAAAAAGCAGCCGGTGCCGTACGTGTTCTTGGCCTCGCCCGCGCTCCAGCATAACTGCCCGAAGAGCGCCGCCTGCTGGTCGCCGGCGATGCCCGCAATGGCCACGCCGCCCAGTCCCAGCGTGGTGGTCACCTCGCCCACGCGCTCACTCGACCAAACTACGTCGGGCAGCATGCTCGCGGGAACGCTGAAGAGCTTCAGAAGTTCGGAGTCCCACTCGCCCTTCACGATGTTGAAGAGGAGCGTGCGAGAGGCGTTGGTCACGTCGGTTACATGCTTTTGGCCGCTGGTCAGGTGCCAGATCAGCCAGCTATCCACGGTGCCGAAAGCGAGCTCGCCGCGCTCCGCACGAGCCCGCGCGCCCTCCACGTTGTCCAGAATCCACTTCACCTTGGTCGCGGAGAAATAAGGATCGATCACTAGGCCGGTCTTCGACGAAATCGCTTCTCCAGCGCCGCTCTCCTCCAGTTGTTTGCAGGTTGTCGCCGTGCGTCGATCCTGCCACACGATCGCCGGATGAATCGCCTTGCCTGTTGCCCGCTCCCACACGATCACCGTCTCGCGCTGGTTCGTGATGCCGATGGCCGCAACATCCCGTGGCCCCGCTCCAGCCTTGGCCAGCGCTTCCACCGCGCAGCTCATCTGGCTGGTCAGGATCTCCGCCGGATCGTGCTCCACCCAACCCGCCTGCGGATAGAACTGCTGGAACTCCTTCTGCGCCACCGCGGCAATCGCGCCGTTTGCATCGAACAAAATCGCCCGCGAACTTGTGGTTCCCTGATCCAGAGCCAATACATAAGCCATATGCGTCGTTCACCTTTCCGGCAACCAGTCAAACACGCCCGGCGCCACACGAGCAAGGCAGCATCGAGTTGTCCCGTTTCAGTGCTAAAATCCCCGATGTTCGAGCAACCATGCTCTCAGCGATCGTATGCAAACGCAGCTTTTTCTCCGGCCGAGGCCGGAGTGCCTGTGCCACAACTTGCGCGATCGGGCCGAAGCCTACGACACCTTCCCGGAGGAATACATGAAAAGCGAATCCAACGGCGCCGCAGGCGCAAATCTCACACGCAGAGGCTTGCTCGGATCAGCCGGAATGGTCGGCGCGGGCATGATGATGCAGGCCACAGCTGTGACCGCACAGGGCTCAGGAGGTGCGCAAGTCAGAATTGCCTCCGTCAAAGCCACCATCCACAACGTGCCCGTAAAAGTGCCGCTCCTCAACAAGCAGATGGTGGAGCAAATCGTCTTCGTCGAAATCGCTACCGACGCGGGCATCACTGGCTATGGCCTCACCGGAGATCTGCAAGTCTCCGGTGTTTGCGAGTTAATCAATCAGCAACTCGCACCCTTCCTCAAAGGCAAAAGTGCTCTCGACACCGAGGCGCGCTGGCAGGAGATGTTCCTCACCTTCAATCCGCGCTATCAGACCGGAGCGTTCAGCTCCGCGCTCAGCGCCGTAGATATCGCGCTCTGGGACATCAAGGGCAAGCACCTGAACCAGCCCGTCTGGCGGCTTCTGGGCGGCGCTAAGAAGACGGTGCCTGCCTATATCACCTTTGGCCTGCTGCAGTTCGACCGCGATCAGCTAGTCGAGTTCGCCCGCCGATTCCTCGCTGATGGACAGGACAAATTCAAAATGGTCGTCGCCATCGACAACGGCGAAAACGTAGCCGAAGATGCGGCCCGCGTCAGCGCAGTTCGCGAAGCCATCGGCCCCGACCGCGACTTGATGATCGACGGCAACTACCTTTTCTCAATGAATCGCGCCTTGCAGCTTGCGAAGCACGTTGAGCCTTACAATCTCACCTGGTTTGAAGAGCCCCTCTACGGCAACGATGCCCAGCTGCTTGCGCAGTTGCGCCAGCGTTGCTCGGTTCCCATCTCCGCAGGCCAGAACGAAGGCTTCCGCTATCGCCATCTCGAACTGCTGCAGCATGCCTCGATCGACATTCTGCAACCCAACGTCTGCTACGTCGGCGGATACACCGAGGGAATGAAGGTCGCGGCCCTTGCCCAGGCTTATAACATCCTCATCGCCGACGGCGGCGGCTGGCCGCACCATAACATGCACCTTCAGGCAGCGGCCTCCAATGGCTGGCGCGTCGAATTCCACTACTTGATGTGGATGACCGGCAACATGATCTACAGGAACCCTCCACAGCCGGTGAAAGGCTATGTGACGCTGACCGAAGACCCGGGCCTCGGCCTCGAGCCCAATCGCGAAGCGCTGCAGGAGTATCTGGCAGGTTAAGCGACTCCTGCTATTCACTCCATGGGTTGTGAAACTTCACTGGAAAACCCGGCAGGAGGATGGCCCCATCTCCGCCTTCCCTACCGCACCTTCCCCGCCGCATTCTCCAGCACCACATTGCTCAGCACCGCCGTATCCACCGTCGTGGGCATGTGCGAGGCAAATCCGATCCCCACGTAAAACGGCTCGTCGAGGTGCAGCTTGATCGGCGGCCCGAACTGGTGCATCGGCTCGCCATCCAGGCTCACCCACAGTGAAATCTCGTCGCCGCGCTTCTCGATCCCGATGCGTTTCGCCACAATGGTCACCAGGCTGTCTGGAGTCGCGCCGCCCGGCTGGCCGCGCCCGCCCATGCGAAACTCCATGTCGAGTACTCGCTCGTCTTTCTCAGGCCGCCACGCCAGATGCACCATGCCCGCACCGTGCAACGCGACCATCGCCGCCTTCGAATCATCGTCGAGACTCTGCCGGATCATCAGCACAGCTTTGCGGTCGCCGTAGCCGTTCGGATCGGGATAGTTGATATCCGCAGCCAGCGAAACATCGCCCGACATCCGCTTCCACAAGTAACGAAACTCGTCGCGCGTGTACCAGATGTTGTATCCCGCCGAGAGAATCGTGTATTGCCCCGACGCCGCATCGTAACTTGCACCGCCCTGAACCAGCGCGCTGCCGACGTCCGACTGGCCTTCGAAGATCCCGATCGGCGTGTCGAAGTTGCGGCTGGTCCGGTGAAAGTCGGCCGGCGGCGCTACCTGCGCATGCGTCGCGGAGCCTGGCTGTGCCCACGCCGGAGCCTCAGGTGACGAAATTTGTGCCGGCGGAGTCTGCGCCCGCAAAACAATTGCGGCGCCGCAAACTCCCAGCGCCGTGAGTAACGCCGCAGAGCGAACTCTTCGAATGCCTTTGTATGCTCTCATGGCAACCCACTGTAGCAGACCGGCGTCCCATCTTGAGTACCTGATTGCGTTGCATCAACTCGCCAGGGTCCGTCGAGCGAATTGGCCGCGATGCGCCGCGAGCCCGCAATGTTGTACCATTCGATAGAATCCACGCCTGCGAAAAAGGCCGTCCTTCATGACTTCAACCTCCTCCCCGACACTTCTCGTTCTGGCAGCCGGAATGGGCAGCCGCTATGGCGGCCTGAAACAAATCGATCCCGTCGGCCCCGCGGGCGAAACCATCATCGATTACTCCATCTACGATGCTCTCCGCGCGGGCTTCGGCAAGCTGGTCTTCATCATCCGCAAAGACATCGAGCAGGCATTTCGCGAAACCGTCGGCGCCCGCTTTGAAAAGCGCGTTGCGGTGGACTACGTCTTTCAGTCGCTCGACGACATTCCGCCGCAATTCACCATGCCAGCAGGCCGCACCAAGCCGTGGGGAACGACGCAGGCCATATTGCTGGCCGAGAGCGCGATTCATGAGCCTTTCGCCGCCATCAACGCCGACGATTTTTACGGAGCAGAGAGCTACCGTGAGCTTTCACGGCATCTCACCTCCGGCTCCGAAGATTACGCGATGGTCGGCTTCATTCTTCGCAACACGCTTTCGGACTTCGGCTCGGTGGCGCGCGGTGTTTGCCAGGTTTCGAGCGATGGCTATCTTGAGCACATCATGGAGATGACCAAGATCGAACGCGATGGCAACGGCGCGCGGAACACCGACGCCAACGGGAACGTCACTAAGCTTTCAGGCGACGAGCCAGTGTCGATGAACTATTGGGGATTTACTCCGCGTATTTTCGATCAGCTTCGCGTGCACTTCGAGAAATTCCTTGAGCAAAATGCGACCGACCTCAAGGCGGAGTGTTACATTCCCAACACGGTGGGCGAGCTGGTGGACGCGAGCGAAGCGCGAGTCAAGGTTCTGCGCTCCCGCGATTCCTGGTTCGGCGTCACCTACCGCGAAGACCGCCCGCGCGTCGTGGAAAGCATTCGCCGCCTGATCAGCAACGGCCAATACCCTGAACGACTCTGGTCATGAAAGACTCTCTCGACGTTCGCGACGTAGCACGGCATTTTCAATTCCACGGTGAAGTCTCCTCGTTCGCGCCGCACGGCAACGGCCACATCAACGACACCTACCTCATCACCTGCCGGGCAAGCAACGGACCCGCGCGTTATATCCTGCAGCACATCAACCGCAAGGTCTTTCACGATCCAGCCGCCGTCATGCGGAATATCGAGCGCGTCACGGCGCATCTTGCTGCGCAGGCGGTCGGCGAATCAGCCAGTGTTCGCCGCACGCTCAGGCTTATTCCGGCGTGCGATGGGAAGAACTGGCATGTCGATGAGGCCGGAGAAACTTGGCGAGCCTATCCCTTGATTGAGAACGCGCGCACGTACGAAACGGCGACCAGTGCAGGGCAAGCTTTCCAGGCGGCACGCGCATTCGGCCGTTTTCAGCAGCAGCTGGCTGACCTGCCAGCGCCGCGTCTCCTCGACACCATCCCCGATTTTCACCACACACCCAAACGCTTCACCGCGCTCGAGCAGGCGATCGCCGCAGATGCCGCAAGCCGCGCTGGGCTCGTGCAGCCAGAGATCGAGTTCGCGCTCTCGAGGCAATCCATCACCGGCGTTCTGCTCGGCGCGGGCCTGCCCGAGCGCATTACGCACAACGACACCAAGTTCAACAATGTGCTGCTTGACGACACCACTGGCGAAGCCGTCTGCGTCATCGACCTCGACACCGTGATGCCCGGTCTCGCGCTTTACGATTTCGGCGACATGGTGCGCACCACCACCAGCCCCGCCGATGAAGACGAGCGCGATCTCTCGAAAGTCACCATGCAGTTTCCGCTGTTCGAGGCACTGGTGCGGGGCTATATTGAGTCGGCCGGCGGATTCCTGACCGCGGCGGAGAGACAGTACATTGCCTTCTCAGGCAAGCTCATCACCCTTGAAATCGGCATCCGCTTCCTCGCCGACCATCTCGCCGGCGACACGTATTTCAAAGTGCATCGCGAAGGGCACAACCTCGACCGCTGCCGCACGCAATTCAAGCTGGTCGAGTCCATCGAGATGCAGGAAGAAAAGATGAACCGGCTCGTCGAGTCGCTGGGATAACGGCTCGTTCTATTGCGTGCCTGCCGACTGCGTGCCTGCCGACGGATAGACCGGAATCTTCGGCGTGAGCCGCCGGACCAGAAACTCCTGAAACAGGTTCTGCATCGCCGTCTCCGCGGTACCAACCAGGGTGCTTTCAAATGTGAGCTCTATGCCGCTGTGTTCGTTGTCGGGGTAATAGAGATTGGAAATGCCGCCGGCCGCGATCCCGCCGAGAATACCGGAGTAGTTCGGTTGCCAGCGCCCATTATCACCCTTGCAGATGACTGAATTTGCGATCGCGTACAGGATCCGCGACCTGACGCTGCCCGTCCCCTTGTAGAAGTAACGAGGATCCTGCTTGAGGACCGATGGTAGAACTGCGCCGCCGATCATGGTACCGAAGAAACTATCGGCATAGTTCGCGCCATATCGCTTCGCACATCCCTGCGTACCCTGCCCATATCGCGTAAATGTGTTGTCGGCCTGTTCAAAGCCGGCAACGGCACCCGTCATCGCCCACGTCACCGGGTCGATTTGGGTCCTCCAGGCCAGCTGGTACTTCTGGCGCGTGGTCAGCGGAACCGCGTCGTGGTCATAGCTCACGTAGTAATTCGGAAATACACCAAGCACCCGCTGCTGCTCTTCCAGGTTAAGCTGTTGCTGCGCGATCTCCGCCTGCGATCCGGCAGAAACCACGATGTCGCTCGAAGCAGCCGCAACCGGCAACACGACGGTGCGGGCATCGTATGCCTTGCCGGAGTGCAGCTCGCCGCGGATCTCCTGCGTAACGAAACCGGCCGACGAGATCGTGATCCTGAATTTTCCCGCGGGAAGATTGCCAAAGTTGAAGGCGCCTTCGCTGTCAGTCTGCTGGCTTGCGGCTGGTGGAGCACCTGGGCCGCTCAGCTCCAGCTCAACGCGCGCTCCCTCGTACACGGCTCCATCCGTGCTCGTTACCACTCCATGAATGCTCGAGCCCATCGATGCCGCTGAACCGGGATCTTCAGTGGCCACCAGCGTACCTTCCTGTGCCCATGCGCATGCGCCCGCCGCAAGAATCAACGCAAGCATCCCCAGCCGGGCGCACAGAGGGCCCGGACGGGACACGCCTCGCGGCGCGCAGCGCAGCTTTGCTTGAATCTTGATCAGATTGCTCCCGGGACGAAGACCCCTTCATTCCAGCAAAAGGCAGCTTCGGCAGAAATACCACTTTAGCTTTAGACGTCAGAAGAGCCGCTGAGATAAGGACTCCAGCAGGCGTCGATGACCTTGGCCGACAGGAACCTCCCGATCGAATTCCGAGGCATGGATTCAATCCCGGAAAGAATCCATTGCGACAAGAATGACAGAGAGCTACTCCGGCCGCCCCGTATAGTGCTGAACGTGATGAACTTCGGCGTGATCTTCGAGCGATTCCAAATGCGTGGTCACTTCAGCGGGCATTTCCAGGTCGAGAGCAAGCTGCTCCTCCACCGTGGTCGCCAGCCGGTGCGCTTCACCCAGCTTCATGCTGTCGGGAAACAGAAGGTGAATCTCGATGATCTGTCGATAGCCCGTTGCACGGAATCGCACGCCATGGTATTCCAGGCCAAGCTCTTTGCAAATGGCGTCGAGCCGTTCGCGAATGCGATGACCGATCTTGGGATCGGAATAATCAAGCAGCCCCTTGAACGATCGCCAAAGCAGCCGGCCGCCCGTCCACAGAATGTTCGCTACGATGGCAAACGCCACGACTGGATCGAACGCCTTCCAACCCGTCGCCATCACCAGCCCCAGGCCGGCGACCACGCCGAAACTCGTCCAACTGTCGGTCAGCACATGTCTGCCGTCCGCTTCAAGAATCAGCGAATGATTCCGCTTTCCGATGCGCAGCAGGTAAAAGCCCAGAACTGCGTTCAATATGCCGGCGGCAATAATGAGAAGGACTCCGCGGCCCAGGTTCTCGAGGGCCAGGCCGTGCTTCCATTTTTCGATGGTCGTATACAGAATGCTCGCCGCGGCCAGCACGATCATTGCGCCTTCAAAACCCGCGGAGAAGAATGTGATCCTCTCGTAGCCGTAGTGAAACTGAGGAACCGCCGGCCGCGCGCTCAGCCACAGGCTGAAGACGGCAAACGCCACGACCACCACGTGCACTACAGATTCCGCAGCGTCAGAGAAGATCGCCGACGACCCCGTCAGGTAATAGGCCGTCAACTTTCCCGCCAGCATCAATACGCCAACCGCGAGCGACAGCCGCATGGCGAGGCTGGCGTCTCGATACTGCCGCAACCGCTTGTCAGTTGAGTCTTGCTTCGGCGTAACGTTCATAGCCGATCCTTTGTGCCGATTTCGCAGTCCGGCGGGCCGCTTATCCCATTGGCGGATTTCCGTAGCCGCATCTCAATCCAGCATCCGGCGTTTCAAATTCATCACTTCGCGATAGGGCCCCGCGTGAGCCACGATGCGCTAGTGCGATTCACCCGGCATTTCCGGCGATGAATGCTTCATGCGCTTCAAATCGACGCCGAACTTGGGATCCTCTCGCGTGCCGTTGACGTGGATCGGAACCAGGGTCCCCGCTCCATCCTTCTCAAAAAACCGATCGGCGGGTTTCAACAGCAACCCCTTCCAGCCGCCCACCATTTGCGAAACCTTGGCCTCGGTTCTGGCTGTTCCCACAAAATCCAAAGTGCTGCCGTCGATGCCATATGTCCCTTTCAAGTCAATTTCCGCTCCAGGCACAGTGTATTTCAGATTGGGCAGGCTCACCTTTTCGCCCGACAACTGAAAATCGCTTTGCATCGCCGAGCGCACATCGGATCCGGCGTTCTTTGCCGCTTTAGGATCGCCTTGCCCGCGAAGGCTCAACTGCTCCACCCAGTTCTGGATTTTGGTGCTCGTGAACTCAGTGTCGTCGAGTGAGAAATTTCCGTTCAGCGTCAAACGCTCAAGCACCGTCTCCTTCCCCGGTGGAATTTCGAGCGCTGTCTTCAAAGCGAGGACGCCGGTCAGCATTGGCGTTCCCGAGTGGCTTGCCAGACGCAGAAAATCTTCAATGTGGCCGCGATCCACATTCACCCTCAGCTCAATATCGTGCCCGCTGGGCAGAGTTCGGCCGTCCTTCAGGGTTTTCTCCTGTTGCCTGACGATCTGCCCCACGGCGGTCAAATGTGATTGCCCGAGCGTCGCATCCACCGGCTGCAGCCATGTGTCGCCGTTGGTGCCGTCCACCTGCGCATGGAAGTGCGTGTAAAGCGGGACAGGCGTGCCAAAGTGAGTGAGCCGGAAATCCGGCGTGTCGGTCTGCCCGTCAACCACAAGGTCGCGGAGCACCCCGTGGTAGTCACCGGTGGAATTGAGAATCCCCGCAATCCCTTTGAAGACCCCGAGATCCGCATGCTCGAAGCGATAGCTGCCGCTTACGGCCGTCTCGCCAGGATCTTCGACCACCCACGGTCCCAGATTACCCGAAGTGAGGATCATTCCCGCGGGCCGCGGATTGGTGAGTTGCGCGTCAAAGCGCATCGGTCCCCCTTCGGTCACGTCGGTCAGCTTGATATGAGCGATATCAAACTCCAGCGGTAGCTTTCCGGGCTTGCTCGTTTCGATTCGCAAACGTGCACCATCACACTCGATGCGGTTCACCACAAAGTGCAGCAAGGTTGACATCGCCGGTTTTGAGGAGCCGCTCGAGCCTCCGTCTGATGCGACGTGCGTGAAATGCGTCCTGGGCGGAACGTCCACATCCAGTCCCTTCAGCTCGACCACAGAGATCCTGATTGGTTTTCCCGGCTTGTAGTGTAACGGCGCATGGAACCGGAATTCGGCGAGCTGCATTAACGGCGGGGTCGCGCCAGGAACGGTAACTCCCACCACCTCTGAAGGCGGCCAGATTTTGAGCCCTTTCCCTTCGGCCCACAGCCCATTCACCAACGAAATATGAAAGCTGGCCAGCTCCACGCGCGCGTGAAAGTGTTCCTGGAGCTTTTCGACAATGACTTCGCGCAGGATTGGCTCGGCCCGGTGCATCAGCACGGCAACGGCCACGCCCAGGGCCACAATGACCAGCAACAGTGCGCCTGCCACCCACTTCAACCGTCGATGCCTGCGCCAGAATCCCGCGCGCTTGCTTGCCACAACCAAACCTCGTCCGCCTCCATTTTCGCAGGATTCCCTTGCCTCTAAGCTCAGGCTCCTGCACCTTTGACGCGTTTGGCGCCGGAAATCGTCCAACTCATCGAATCATTCGCTCAGTCAAACCGCATGTCTTCGGCGACGATAGTTGCGCCGCCAAATGCTACATTCCCTTGGATGCGGCCTTCCGGCTCTCTTGGTCCTTCCTCCCCTGATGCCGTAGACTTCTTATCATTGATGCAAGCTCTGATTGAGAACCTGGTAAAACTTCAATCCGTTGAGCTCGGCCGCGCCCGTCTTCATCAGGATCTGCGCGCGCTTCCCTCCGAGGTTGCGAAGGCACAAGCGGAGCTTGCCGCCGCCGAACGCAAGTCGGCCGATATTTCAGCGGCGCTGAATCGCGAGGATGCGCTGCGCACCAAGTTGGATCGTGAGATCGACACCCACCGCAAAAAGACTGCGCGCTTCCGAGAGCAGTTGGACTCGGTCAAGACTCCGGAGCAGGCCGCCGCCATCGAGCACGAACTTCAGTTTTCGGGCGCCGAAGCCGACCGCCTTGAAAACGAAGAGTACACGAGCCTGGAGCGCACAGAAGCCCATGAAGCATCGCTGGCCCAGGCCCGCGCCCAGGTGGAAATGCTGTCTGAAGCGCTTGAAGCGACTCGCGTCCGCGTCACCGCCCGCCAGCAGGAACTTGAAGCCGAGCTTGCCGCCCTGGATGCCGACCGCGCTGCTCTCCGTGCGGCTCTCGATCACGAATGGGTCGCGCGCTTCGACCGCATCGCCGCCTCACGCGGCACCGCCATTGCGCGCGCTGAAAACCAGCAATGCACCGGCTGCCGCATGGGCGTGCGCCCGCAAACCTGGAATCAGCTCCGCGAGGGCGAATTGCTCACCTGCGACAGTTGCAACCGCTTCCTCTACTGGGATCCGGCAATGCAGCCCGTGCCAAAAGCGCCGCAGCCTGAGCCGATCCCTGGAGAAGGCCGTGCTCCGCGCAAATCCCACCAGGCCGGCGCCTAGCGAAATCTCCATGCAGTCTCCTGCCACGGCCCTGTCGAGGAGGAATGGCGTCGCGCGCCTTGCCTTTCTCGCGTCTTGCTGCAGCCTGCTTCTCCCCGCGGTATCCGCTGCGAGCCCGCCTGATGGGATTCATGTTCAGGGGTCCGGCACACCTCCGCAGCTTGCCTTCGGCTGTTGCGATCAGGGAATTGCGCCGATGCAGGCCCTGTTTGCCGATCATGAAGTGATTGCTGCGCTCCATGATATGCATGCGCAGGTGGGTGTCGCCGTCGCCGATTTCTCGCCGGAACGCGTGCAGGTGGTGCGTTACCTCAATCAGCAACAGATTCCGGTGATCGCAGGCGTGACGCTCCAAACAAAAGACGGCCCCTACTTCAATGTCGATAATGTGGCCGAAGCTCCGGCCCAGATTGCTGCCTTCGAAAAGTGGACCCGTGACAACGGCCTGCGCTGGGATGCCGTCGGCATCGACATCGAGCCCAACTTCAGCCAGCTTGCGGAGCTCAGGAATCACCGTTGGCGCCTGGTCACGACGCTCCTCCGTAACAGCCTCGACGGCAAGCGCATTCAGCGTGCGCAAGAGGCATACTCCGCATTGATCCGCCAGATTCAGTTGCAGGGGTATCCGGTGGAAACCTATACCTTGCCCTATGGTCCCGTTGAGCGCAACCTTCGCACCACGCTGATCGACCGTCTGCTCGGTACCGTCGACGTGAGCGCCAACGAGAACGACGTGATGATCGATACCAGTTATGCGCGTCCCGTCGGATCAGCCATTATCCTGGGTCTTGGTCCCTACTCGCAAGGCATCTTGGTCGGCGTCACCGATGGCCTGACTCCTGCAGGTTCCGGTTTCGGGCCGCTCGATTGGGATGAGTTCTCCAACGACTTGATCGTCGCCAGTCACTTCGCGCATCACATCGGCGTCTATAACCTCGAGGGCTGCGTCCGCCACGGGTATTTGCCGCGGCTCGAGACGATGAATTGGGGAGAGTCCGTCGTCATTCCCGCGGCGTCGGTCGCACGCGCCCGGCAGCACGTGATGGCCTTCAGCATCGCGCTTTGGATCGCTTCGCGTCTGCCGTTTCTCGCCGCCGCAGTCATCCTGCCCGCCGCCTTTTGCATTTGGTGGTGGCGCAGACGCAGGCTGCGGCTTCGGCACTGCTAATCTTTTCTTAGGACCGTAGTCAGCCGCCAGGCACCGCACTGATCACTGACGACTGAACACTGGCCAACGTCTTTCAGGAGCAGTCCCGCGTGCAACGGATTTGTGTCGATATGGATGAGGTTATGGCCGACACGCTCTCCGAGCACATCCGACGCTACAACCAGACCTTCGATGAGGATGTATCTCCGGAAGATCTTGCCGGCAAAGGCCTCTGGGAGATCACGCCGCTCGACCGCCAGGCGCAGCTCCGCGCCTTTCTCGATGCTGAAGATTTCTTTGAAGATCTGCCGCTGATGCCTGACGCGCAACCGGTGCTCAAAGATCTCTCCGCGCGCTTTGAAATTTTCATCGCCACGCAGGCCATGGCGGTACCCAACTCGCTCGGGCCTAAGTACCGCTGGCTGCAACGCCACTTTCCCTTCATTCCGCCCACGCACTACGTTTTCTGCGGCAACAAGGGCATTCTCCGCGCCGATTACCTCATCGACGACCAACCCAAGAATCTTCTCCGCTTTGAGGGTCAGGGCCTGCTCTACACTGCGCCGCACAACCTCACTGCTACTGGCTTTATCCGCGTGAACAACTGGCTCGAAGTCGCCGGATTCTTCGCTGCCGTTCCCGCCCAATCCTGAATCGCCATCCATTCAAGCTTTGGCATCTAATTTGACGTGGCATTCTTTTTACGTTTTTCAGGCCAGGCAGAAGCCGAGCCGACTGTCGCCGACCCTCTCGTTCCGTCCCATGTGCCGTTCTCTTCAGATCTCGCCGGGCAGAATCCGATAGCATTAAAGATGACAGTGGATCTCCCGCCTTCCAAGCCACCCATCTCGCGCCGCCGCTTCCTTTCCGCAGGCCTGTACGCCGGCGCGGGGCTGGCGCTCTATTCCGGCGAAATCGAGCGGCATTGGATCGAGGTCACACGGCGCGACATATTCGTTCCCGGCCTCCCCGAAGCTTTTGACGGCTTCCGCGTAGCGCATCTCAGCGACATCCACATGGACGAATACACCGAGCCGTTTTTGGTTCGTGATGCCGTCGATCACATCAACCGCTTGCATCCCGATGCGGTGTTTCTGACCGGCGACTTTGTGACGAGAGAGCTTTTGCCAAAGAGATTGTCCATTGGCCCAGCGTGGCAATGCGCCAGCATCCTCGATAAGCTTGAGTGCCCGCGCCGCTATGCGGTCCTCGGCAATCATGACGTCATGGTGGGTGCGCCTGAAGTCACTCAGGCGCTCACCGACAATCACATCAGCGTCCTTCGCAATGCGTCCCTGCCCATCGAGCGTCCAGGCGGCAGGTTCTGGGTTGCCGGGGTCGACGATCCGGTGAAAGGCAAGCCCGATCCGGACACGGCAATTCCGCCGTCGATCAGAAATGTCTCTGGTGAGCCCATCGTTCTGCTGTGCCACGCTCCCGACTACGCCGACAAATTATTGACCTTTTCAGCAGGCCCGTCGGTGGCGTTCATGCTCAGTGGTCATACTCATGGGGGCCAGGTTCGCCTGCCACTGATGATGCCCTTGTTTCTGCCCCCATTGGGCAGGAAATACGTCGAAGGTTGGTACCGTATTGGGGCCACGCAGCTTTATGTCAATCGAGGCCTCGGCACCGTCGGCTTTCCCGTTCGCTTTGCCTGTCCCCCAGAGATTACCCTGCATACACTCCGGAAAGCCTAGAGCAAACACGAACAGGAAATCGCCAGCCGGATTCGGCACGGAGAGCATTCCGCGATCGTCACGCGCCCGCGATGGTCATCCCATCAATCCGGATCGTAGGCGAGGCCACCGACCCGCGAAAAACCAGGTCGTTGCCAATGGCAGTCACATTGCGAAGCATCTCAGCCAGGTTGCCCGCGATGGTGATCTCCTCGACGGCGTGCGTGAGCTTGCCATTTTCGATCCACAAGCCAGTGGCACCGCGCGAGTAATCGCCCGTGACCAGGTTTGTGCCGAAGCCCATCAGGCTTGTCACGTAGAGTCCCGACGAAACCTGCCCGATGACTTCTTCCGGCGTGAGCTTTCCCGGCGCAAGAAAGAGATTACCGCAGCCCGTTCCCGGCGCGCCCGCCAATCCCCGTGCGGCATTGTGCGTGGACTTCATCCCCAGCTTGCGCGCCGTATAAGTGTTGAGCAGGTAATTGCGCAGTTCGCCGTTCTCCACCACCACGGTGCGCCGTGACGGCAGTCCTTCGTCATCGAAAGGCGAAGTTCCAAAGCCGCCCACACCTGTCGGCAGCGACATCGTGTTGTCATCGACGATCGTCAGCTCGGGCGCGCCGATCGTTTCGTTCAGTCTTCCCGCAAGAAACGATGCGCCGCGCCAGATGGCATCGCCCGATGCAGCGTCGAAGACCGATCCAATCAGAGACCGGGCCACTTCAGGCGCGAAAACGATGGGCGCTTGTTGCGTGGGCACGCGCCGGGCTCCGAGCCGGCGCAGGGTGCGCCTGGCGGCTTCTGCACCCACCGCTTCAGGCGATTCAACGTCGCCCATTCGGCGAGCGCTCGACCACCATCCGTCGCGCTGCATCTTTCCGTCCGCGTCTTGCGCCAGCGGCGCCGCGGAGACGCCTGCGTAACTGGTGCGGTAGCCGCCGACAAATCCTCGCGAATTGGCCAGCGCCTTGCGCCCGGTCGCTGCGTCGAAGCTGCCTCCACTGGAGTTCGTAATGCGCGGGTCGGCTGCCATTGCTGCCGCTTCTGCCCGGCGCGCCCAGTCGATGCGTTCCGGCCCGGAGAGCGAGTACACGTCCTCAAAGTAAAGTTGCAGATCGCCGCCGGCGGAGCCGAATTCGCCCGCTTCCGGCAGCCCGGCGAATGGATCCTCTTCTGTCACTTTCGCCAGCGCCAGCGCCCCATCCACCAGTTGGCGAATTCCGTCGGCGGTCAAATCGCTTGTCGAAGCCGAGGCCGACCGGTTGCCCAGAAACACGCGCAAGCCCAGACCGCGCGAACCAGATTCCTTCAGCGTCTCCACCTCGCCCATGCGCACGTTCACGCTGAACTCGTCGCCCTCGCGCGCCACAGCTTCCGCGTCCGTCGCGCCCGCTTTCATGGCCAGCGCCACAACATCGGCAACCAGGGATTCGAGGTCGAGCACAGTTTCAGGTGGTTGAGCAGCGGTTTGGCTCATGTCCTCAAGCTATCAAAAGCCGGTGCACTCGCGATGACCCGGAGGAATCCGGACGGAAGGGGAGAGAGGAGGGAGGGGGTCTCTACGCCGTCAGCCGCTCGAGTTGCTCGGGCTTGACGATGGTCAGGCTGGTGCCCTTGATCGTGATCCATTGGTCGCGGCGGAATTGGTTGAGGAGCCGCGTCACCGTCTCGCGCGAGGTGCCGGCCATGTTGGCGATCTCCTCGTGCGTCAGCGCCATGGTAAAGCGGATCTCCGGCTTGCCGTTGGAAGCACCGCGTCCCCAATCCAGCAGCAGCCGTGCCAGCCGCCCCGCCGCAGAGCCGGAGAGAGCCAGCCGCTTGGCGTCGTGAAACACCGTGAGGTATTCGCCCGACAGCGCCTGCGCCGCATGCATTGACGCAATCCCATGGCGTCCCAGGAATTCGACGAACTCCTGTTTCCGTACGGTCTTTACCTGGCAGGGCTCAATAGCTTCAGCGGTCACCTCGTGCGGCACATTGGCCAGCACGGCGCTCAGTCCCATCACATCGCCGGGACCGGCAATCTTCAGGATCATGGTTTTGCCGTCGCGCGAGGTGGAAGAGATCTTGACCTGGCCAAAGCAGATGACAAACACGTTGCGCGCGGGATCGCCTTCGGAAAAAAGCTTGGCGCCGCGGGCATGGCTCATCATGATCCCAATCTGGTCGTAATCAGCCAGGGCCTCCGACGTGAGATTGCAGAACATCCGCAGATGCCGGTGCTCGCAATTGAGGCAATCTTCCGGAGGGTGATGGGAATGGAGTGCGGCCATACTTCTACCAGTGGGGCTAGACGTTAAGAAAAGTATAGCGCATATCCCCATTCCACATCGTGGGCCATCGCGATCTACCCGTTTTTCGGCCTGAAATGTCCCGATTCTCGAGGCAAAGCCGCGATCCTGCTCTTAATGCGCCCCATTGGTGCGTCGCCGCGCAGGTATTACGCGCGTCAGGCAGCAAGTGATATAGGCGCGAGAGACTTCGCGCGCCAGTTCCTCCAGAAGACGCATCCGCAGCGGCGGATAATTCACAAACGCCTGGTGCAGCGCCTCGACCGGCAGCAGCAGCAGCGATCCGCGAGTGACGGCGCTCAGAGTGTACGTGTGATGGCCGTCTCCCAGCGCGGCGGCCAGTTCAACCAGGTCTCCAGGTCGCGCCGTTCCAAGCGTCACACGCATTTCAAAGCGCTCCGCTTTGCGCGCAAAATCGCCCGATACCACGACATACAGCCCTTTGCACACGCCTTGCTGCCGGAAGACGACCTGTCCGGGGTCGAAGTCGATCGTCCGCGATGCGCCGGCAAGTAGCCCACCGGCTTCTTGTGGGCACTCCAGCAACTCGGCGAGGGGACGAGCCGCCACGTCGGCCAATCGAGTAAATCGCGATTCGGGTTGTACGCCCAGATTTTCCATGATTGAGGCCTCACGCCCGGCTCTTTCGATCTCTCGCCTTCCTTCTGAGCCCTCCGCTTGATCGCGGTCAATGCTGTTCGCAAGCGTGCGGCAACCCGCAGTGGCGCTGGGGCCGCATGCGTCAACTCCCTACCATCCCGATTTGCAACTGATTCCGGTCGGACAAAACGGTGCGGTTTCTCCTTTCACCCGCCCGTTCTCCTTTGCGGCGAACCGGCCCCGCTTCGAATCATTGCCTCCCGTTACGAAGTGGCCACGGGAACGGCAATCTCCTGCTCCATTTCCGCGCGCGCCCCCTCCGGCGGTACGCAAAGAACTGGCACGCGCGAGGCAGACAGCAAAGCAAACGCGGTCCCATGCGGCCCCGGCGTCCCGCTGGCACGCTTGACGCCCGCAACCAGGATGCATGGATGGTTCTCCGCAATTGCTTCAGCAATAGCATCGGCCGGACTGCCATCCTTCACCAGGCAATGCACCGGGGCGTTGCCCTGGAGCCGAATGCCAAAATCCTCAAGTTTACTGGAGCATGGATTCAACAAGGCGGAAACTTCGGCCGCAGTCCGCACATGCAATACCAGCAGCGGTCGATGGAATGTATCGGCGAGCGAATACGCCGTGGCCGCCGCTGCCGCTGCAGCTTCATTGCGTTCCATGGCCAGCAATACGGGTCCACCCGGCGTGGGCCGGTTTGGGCCGGCATTCCAATCCGCAGCCACGGCTAGCACGGGGCACGGTGCAAGCCGCACCAGTTGTTCGGCGATGGCGCCAACCACCACAGGTCCGACGCCTTCCATACCCTTGGTCCCAATGACGATCAGGCCGGCCTCGTACTGCCGCGCCACATCCACCAGCATCTCCGCCACCGTTCCCTGACGAATCTCAGAGTGGCTGTGAATGCCCTCGCGCAACAGGTCGGCCGCCAGCGCGTCGAGCACTTTGCGCGCCGCTTCCGTCAAGTGGCTTGCCACGGCGCCCGGAAGGCCATCCACCGCGGCATACTCCATCGGATCGAGCCCGTGCGCCAGCACAATGCGCGCACCATAGTTGGTCGCCAGCTTGCGGGCATATTCCAGAGCCGCATCCGCTTGGCCTTCGAGATCAGTTGCGACCACGATGGTCTTCAAACCGTTTTCAAAACCCATGGTTCGCCCTCACTGCAACGCTGCGCACAGTTCGTTGGATTTTGAGTGTGCGCCTTCAAATCAGGCTGGGCAGTGACACCATTCACCCCCTCATGTGACTAAGGTCACAACGGGCAAAATCCTGATTCTGTTGGAGAACGCGGAGCCTCAAAACATGAGGCCTGGCCCGCAATGAACGGCCATTTCAAAAGGCTTCAAGGGTGCCCTGAGCCTCAAGGCTGCCCCGGTCCTGCTCTTTCTTCGAACCCACATTGTTGATGCCCCCCTTCGAGAATCGGAGCCAACCAGAGAGCCCGAAGGAGAGCACAAACCAGTGCGAACCTCGATGGTGCTTCCGGCCCTATACATCAGGCGGCCTGATGCGTTACCGTGGGCGCGTTATGGAAAAGCAATTGAAACGCTCTCTTTCTGCATTTGTTCTCGTCATTTTGGCCGCGGTTTCTTGCACCGGCATTGCGGCGGCCCAGGCTCCCGCGCCCGACTCGCCTGACATCGAAGCGCAAGCCCACGCCATGCTCGCCAAGCTGACCCTGGAACAGAAAATTGAACTGCTGAGCGGGATCGACAACATGTTCACCCGGCCCATGCCCGCCATCGATCTTCCACGCTTCAAAATGTCCGACGCCTCGGTTGGCGTGCGAACCTGGGGCCCGACCACGGCCTACGCAGGCGGCGCGGCGCTGGCCGCCAGTTGGGATCCCGAACTTGCGCGCAAGATCGGCGAGAGCCTCGGCCGCGATGCCCGCGCCCGCAATGTCAACTTCCTGCTCGGCCCCGGAGTCAATATCGCCCGCTCGCCACTCAATGGCCGCAACTTCGAATACCTCTCCGAAGATCCGTTCTTGAACTCGACCCTCGTGGTGCCGTTCATCGAAGGCGTGCAATCGCAGGGCGTCATCGCCACGGTGAAGCACTACGCGCTCAACAACTCCGAGTTCAACCGGCACAACATCGATGCCGAAGTGGACGAGCGCACCATACGCGAAATCTATTTGCCGTCATTTGAGGCAGCCGTCACCGAAGGCCACGTGGATGCGGTCATGGACTCCTATAACCTCGTCAACGGAGTCCACTCCACGCAAAACGACTTCCTCAACCTGAAGGTGCTCAAGAGTGATTGGGGATTCCAGGGCGTGCTTATGTCCGACTGGGATGCAACGTATGACGGCGTCGCCGCCTGCAACAACGGGCTCGACCTCGAAATGCCCAGCCCTAAGTTCATGAACGCCAAAAATCTCCTTCCTGCCGTGCAGAGCGGCGCAGTCAAGGAATCGACGATCGACGAACACGTCCTGCGCCTGCTTCGCACCGAGCTGCGCTACGGCTTCACCACTCGTCCGCAGTTCGATCCCGCTGACTCCACCTACTCGGTTGCCGACCGCACTGTCGCGCTCCAAGGCGCTCTCGAAAGCATCACTCTCCTCAAGAATCAGGATCATCTCCTTCCGCTCGATCCGGCGAAAGTGAAAAACATCGCCGTCATCGGCCCCGACGCATATCCGGCAGTCACCGGCGGCGGCGGCTCGTCTGAGGCTCATGCCTTCGAGCCGGTCAGTATTCTCACCGGCATCGCCAACCTGCATGGCCCCGACGCGCATGTCTTCTACAGCCCCGGCATGCCCGAAGATCCCGCTGAAAAGAAGGCCGTCGAACAGGCCGATGTTGTCTTCGTGGCAGTTGGCTTCAATCCCAAAACCGAGAGCGAAGGTCGCGACCGAACTTTCACTCTGCCGCCCGGTCAGGACGCGCTCATCGAAGCAGCCGCGGCAGCCAATTCGCACACCATCGTGCTTCTCACCGCGGGCGGCGGTGTCGACACCAGCCGCTGGCTCGATAAAGTTCCCGCTTTTATGCTGCTCTACTACCCGGGACAGGAAGGCGGCACCGCCGTCGCGCAAATCCTCTTCGGCCAGCACGACCCCGAGGGCAAATTGCCCGTCTCGTTTGATCGCAGTTGGGAATCGAATCCGTCAGCGAAGTGGTACTACGGCGACCCCAAGGACAATACGACCCTTCACACCACCGGCGAAAATGACCAGCCCAAGGACTACACGATTGAGCATGTGAAATATGGTGACAAGCTCATGGTCGGGTATCGCTACTGGACCACAAGCGGCAAGCACCCGCTGTTTCCGTTCGGCTTCGGTCTCAGCTACACCACGTTCCGTTTCTCAAATTTGCAGGCGCCGTCTTTGGCGACGAAAGGCACAATCGACCCGAAAGGCATCGCAGTTAGCTTCGACGTCACCAACACCGGCACCGTTGCCGGGGCCGAGGTGGCCCAGCTCTATGTCTCCGATCCCTCCGCGCAGGTCGATCGCCCCGAACGCGAATTGAAAGGATTCGAAAAGTTGCAGCTTGCGCCCGGCGAAACCCGGCACGTCACGCTCTCGCTCGACGCGCGCGCCTTCAGCTACTGGGATGAGCCCGCGCACAAATGGATCATCGATCCCGGCAAGTTCGTCATTCGTGTCGGCGACTCCAGCGAGCACACGCCGCTCGATGCTGCTATCGACCTGCGCTGATCGTTCGATCGTTCCAGGCCACATCTGAAGTAGAGGAGATTTCAATGATGTTAAAACGCTGCTTCCCCGTCGTTGCCTTTGCCGCGCTCGTCCTAGCATTCACCGCGCCCTCGCGCGCCCAATCTCCGACTCATTCGTCGTGGGTGGGAACCTGGGCCACATCTCCGTACCTCGCCGATGGTGGGTTCAATGTCCGTACGCTTACCGGCGTCACGCTGCGCGAAATCGCTCACATCTCCGTCGGCGGCGCGCAGGTGCGCATTCGCTTCACCAACGAGTTCGGCCTTGATCCCCTGACCATCAGCGATGCCCATGCGGCGCTGAGCGCGGGCGGTGGCTCCATTCAGGCCGGCAGCGATCATGCCCTCACCTTCGGCGGCGCCACTTCAGTCAGCGTTCCACCGGGAGCGGCGATCTTCTCTGATCCCGTCGCCCTTGAAGTCGCCCCGCTCTCCGACGTCGCAGTCACGTTTTATCTGCCGCCGCAGATCATGCGCGCCGAGACCTATCACGGCTTCGCCGATCAGGACAATTATCTTGCCACCGGCGACGTTGCAACGGCACAGCAGCTTCCCCAGTCCACTACGATTCCTTCGTGGTATTTCTTCGATGGCATCGATGTGCCTGAGGTCTCAAGCTCGCGCGCCATCGTCACGCTTGGCGATTCGATCACTGACGGCGCGCACTCCACGCATAATGCCAATCTGCGCTGGCCCGATGTTCTCGCCAGCCGCATGCACGACGATCCGAATCTGAAAAACATCTCCGTCCTCAATGAAGGCATCGGCGGCAATCGCGTGCTCAATGAAACCACGGGGCCCAGCGCGCTTTCGCGCATCGACCGCGATGTTCTGGCGCAGAGCGGCGTGCGCTACGTGATCGTGCTTGAAAGCATCAACGACATCGGCCGGCTTGCCCGCTTGCAAACACCTTGGGATGAGATCACCGCACAGCAGTTGGAAATGGGACTCAAACAGATCGCTGACGCCGCACACGAGCACGGCATCAAGGCCATCGGCGCAACCCTCACGCCCTACGGGGGAGCGAATTATTACTCCGACAAAGGCGAGGAAGTGCGCGAAGCCGTCAACGATTGGATTCGCACCAGCGGGACCTTCGACGGGGTGGTCGACTTCGACAAGGCCACGCGCGACCCGCAGAATCCCACGGCCTTCAATCCGGCATGCGACTCGGGCGATCACCTGCACCCCGGCGACGAAGGCTATAAAGCGATGGCCAACGCCATCGACCTAACACTCTTCGCCAAATAACCAAACCCCGGTGCGCCCTCTCACGAGAAGCAAACTTACCACGACATTGGGTGCACCGGGTCTCGTCTCTGAGACCCGGGAACCACCAAAGCCAAAATTGAAAAGCCCGGTTGCCCTATCCTTTCCGCGCTCTTGGCGGAAAGGGTGGGAACCCGCGCGAATCTATTGCTGGCTGGCTTCGCTACTCGGCAAAGGGAGCCGTTGCCGGACAGCAGGCTGCGCGTTCGCCTGCCCCGAGCCAGTTCCCGGCGCAGCTCCCACAATGTCGTTGTCGCCTTGACCGGAGTTCGCCACCTGTTCCGAACCAGACGCGGCGTTCGACATCGCATCCAGCTCCGACTTCCGATACTTCGGTGCGCTCACGTACCCGTGTATGTGGTCCTTGGAGATGTTGTTGATGATCACCTGGATGGGCTGCGGGCTGTCGGGCTCGTAGAACATCGCGGGCTGATAGAGGTTCACATGCTTCTGCGTCAGGTTGCGGTCATCCACCAGCAACGTCAGGTCGGCGTACTGATGCTTGGTGTTGGCCTTCCTCAGGCTGATGCCAACCGGCCCTTCGTGCTTGAACTCCTTCGATTTCAGGATGTCGAATTCGTAGTAGTTGCACTCGCCCTTTTTCTCGAGCAGCACAAGCTCACCATGGGTGCGCGCGATGGAGCCGCCCAGCTCTGTCTTCGCGCTGGCCAGGTCCGTGCGAGTATCGTCGATCTCCTTGCCCTGTGCGTCGAGCTGCGACTGCATCTTCTTGAATCTTGTGTCCTGCGCGCTCGAGCGGTGCGTAATCGCGCGGTGGCTGGCTGCTCTGCCGGTGGCAGGGATCGCAGGTGACGGCTTGGCTTCGCCGGGCGTTGCTTCGTTGCCTGACCCAAGAGTGTTCACCCTGGCTTCGAGCGCGTTGAGCTGCGTACGCGTCAGGGCGAGTTGGGCCGTCACCTGTTCATTCTGCGCCGCTAGTGCCTGCTTCTGCGCGGCCATAGCCTGCGCGCTGTTGTGCTCGTGCACCGCATAACCAATGCCCCCACCGGCAACCACCACGGCGGCAATGATTCCACCCACCACCTTCGCGAAAGACGACTGTGGTTGAAGCAAAGAATCTTCCATCATATGCAACCTCCAGACAGGAATCCCCATGAGATCGAAGCACGTTCGTCTCCAAATTTGCGAATCCGCAAGTCATTGACCGCAGGCGATTTCCGCAAGCGAGCCGCGCAGTATCCAGGGCAAAAAATTCCCGATCGTGGAAATTTTTGCGGGTCGGCAGAGTGCCTTCACGGCACCAAAGGTGGCCCCTGACTCCATAACTTATTCATTCTGCGATAACTGTCAATATTTCATTCAGAATCAATCGCTTGGGAGAATTTTGAGGTCATCCATTTTGCGCCAGCAGTATGTTCTCGGCGCCCGACGGAGACATCTGCGCCGGCAGCTCCTTGAACTTCGACTTCACATCGTCTTCCTGTTCCGAGATCGACTTGAAGATGAGCGCGTGTCCCTCAATGTGAATGTGCGTCTCTGTGATCGACCATTCGTTGCCGCCCACCTGGCGGCGCTCGACATCGAAGCTGCCTCCGGAATGCAGAACCCCCACCACGCCATGCCAGAACTTCACGTCATGGATCATGCGCCCCTTCAGGCTCACAATGCGATGCTGCGAATTGTCGACGGCCATCTCGCCGGCCATAGCGGCGAACACGCGCGCCTGCCACGTGGGGGGATCAAACTGCGGATTGGGCTTGAAGTGCAGAATCGTGCTGTTTCCCTGGACCCCTGTCTTTGTCCATAGAAACGCCTGCGGCAGCATCTTGAGCATCTGCGACGCCTGCTGGTCGTCATGCCGATCGGCTTTCAGCTGCTTTGCCTGCGCATCGGAGTCGCCGACGTAGTTGCTCATGTTCTTGCGCTGGTCGCCCTTCGAAAAGATGAGACCGTTCTTCTCGATCAGGCGTTTCAAGTCTCCGATGGTCGTCTCGGCAACCCACTGCTTCACGTTCGCGCCCGGCTTGCGATCTACCTCGTAGTAAATCCAGTGGCTGTGATCCGACGCATCGGCGGCCAGCTCTGTCTGCACAGATTGCTGCACCATTTGCTTCGCATCCTGGCCGTTTGCCGAAACAGACAGGCCGATCATTGCCACACCCGCAAGCAATACTCTCCAGAGCATCGACTCGCCCCTTCCTGCCGCAATCAGGCCGGCGCGAGAAGCCAACCAGTGCAGCTTCTGTGACTTAGATGCGTTTGGACGCAGGCGCGTGAAACCCGAAGGCTATCATCGATCTATGAAGCGGGTTGTTCTCTCCTGGAGCAGCGGCAAAGACAGCGCCTGGACTCTTCATGTCCTTCGCCGCGATCCTTCGGTCGAGGTATGCGGCTTGCTCACCACGCTCAATACGCAGTTTGATCGCGTGGCCATGCACGGCGTCCGCCGCACAATCCTTGAAGCGCAGGCCGCCGCAGCGCAGCTCCCGCTCTGGATCGTTCCGCTGCCGTGGCCGTGCCCGAACGCTGTCTACGAGCAACACATGGCCGAAGCCTGCCGGCGCGCCATCAGCGAGAAGATCGACGCGGTTGCCTTCGGTGATTTGTTTCTCGAGGACGTGCGCGTCTATCGCGTGCGCCAGCTTGCTCCCACCGGGCTCGAACCGCTTTTCCCGCTCTGGCAGATTCCCACCGACACGCTTGCCCGCGACATGATCGCTGCCGGCCTGCGCGCGCGCATCTCCTGCGTCGACACCAAGCAGCTTCCGGCGAACTTCGCCGGCCGCGAGTTCGATGAAGTGTTCTTGCGCGACCTTCCGGCGGGCGTTGACCCTTGCGGCGAACGCGGCGAGTTCCACACCTGCGTCTACGCCGGCCCAATGTTTCAGGCGCCATTGATCATCGAAATGGGAGAGATCGTCACCCGCGAAGGCTTCCGGTTCGCAGATTTCCTCTTGCCGGCCGCCGAAACTGCCACGGCTTAATTCCGCAGGCTTCTCAGCGCCGGATACATCTTCCTCCACTGCGCATACCCAGCTTTGTACGCTGCCACGTCCGCCGCATCCGGCTCGATCCTCTCCGCAACCTTGATCGCTTGACCGCAGGCCTCGTCGAGGTTTTTCCAGTGGCCCACGCCCACGCCGGCCATCAGCGCACAGCCGAACGCGCCACCCTCCTCGGCGGTGAGCACTTCCACGGCCTGCCCGTATATCCCGGCCTGGATTTTGCGCCACAAAGTGCCGCGCGCGCCGCCGCCGCCCAGCCGGATGGCGCTAACCGGAATCCCCAGCTCGTGGAACAGCGTGAACGTGTCCTGGAGCGAATACGCTACGCCCTCGAGCACCGCGCGGACAAAATGTGCCGCCGTGTGCTGCACGCCAATGCCGGCAAATGCCGCCCGCACTTCTGGGTCGAGATGCGGCGTGCGCTCCCCGAGCAGATACGGCGCCCACTCTAACCCTTCGCAACCAGCCGGAACGTTTGCCGCGCCGTCGCTCAGCTTGTCGTAGCTCTGTCCGGCGAAGAACGTCTCGCGCAGCCAGTGCAGGCTCAGTCCCGCGCTTTGCGTCACGCCCATCACGTGCCACAAGCCCGGAACTGCATGGCAAAACGTGTGCAGCCTTCCCTTGGGATCTTTCGTCGGCTCGGCAGTTGCAGCAAACACCACTCCTGATGTGCCGATCGTCGCCGAAACGCTGCCCGGCTGCAGAATCCCCATGCCGACGGCGCCCGCGCCCTGGTCCCCTGCGCCCGCCGCCACCGGAGTACCCGCCGCGAACCCGGTCACCTCCGCCGCCTTGTCGCTGATCCGCGCGCAAATCTCCGGTGACTCGTAGACCTTAGGCAGCCAGCTCATGGGAATGCCCGCCGCATCAGCCAACTCGCGAGACCACCGGCGGTGCGTCACATCAAGCAGCAGCGTGCCGCTCGCTTCCTGCACGTCAATCGCAAACTCGCCCGTCAGCCGGTAGCGCACATAATCCTTCGGGCACATCACGTGCCGGATTTTCGCGAAGATTTCCGGCTGGTGCGTCTTCACCCACAGCAGCTTGGTCAGCGTGAAGTTGGGCAGCGCCGGGTTGCAGGTCAGCTCGATGAGCCGAGCGTAGCCAATCTTCTCAGTCAGCCAGTCGCACTCAGGCTGTGTCCGCGTATCGCACCAGATCAGCGCCGGCCGCAGCACTTCGCCCGTTTCGTCGAGCATGACCGCCCCGTGCATCTGGCCGGTGAGCGCAATCGCCGTAACCGGTTCCCGCGGCTCCGACGTCGTGGCCAGGGCGCCGCGGAGGGCTTCTTTCGCAGCGCGCCACCAGTCTTCGGGATCTTGCTCGGCCCAGCCGGGATGCTCGGCGCGAAACGGTGCGTGTTCACACGATGCCGCGCCCATCAGCTTTCCTGCCGCATCCACCACAACTGCCCGAGTTCCCCCTGTGCCCACGTCCATGCCGAGAAACCACATCACCGTTCTCCTTCCCGTATAAATCGCTTTTCTCCGCGCCCGAAGCATACCAGCTTCGCCTCGCCCCGAGAAAGACATCCAGGCACACTACCCGGAATCTGTCGCCGCCGTAAAATCACTCTGAACACGTCACGCACGCGATGAGGTGACTCCGGCCCGTGCCGCTCGATCTTCAAAGTCTCGCTTTCGATCCGGCCGACGCCAAAGCCGCGCTCGCCACGCTGCCGCACTCGCCGGCAGTCTTCGCGCTCTACGGCGGGGACGCGCATGCAGAGCCCTACATCGGCCGAACGCCGAATCTGCGCACCCGCCTCGAACGCCTCCTCCAGCCATCGCCGCGTCATCCGCGGCGCCTGCACCTCGCTGGCATGGTGCGTCGCATCGCCTGGCAGCTTACGGGGTCGGAGTTCGAGTCCCTCTTGCTCCAATTTCAACTCCTTCAAAAGGTCCACGGCCCAAAATCTCTTGAGCGCATGCATCTTCGCCATCCGGCCTTTGTGCGCTTTCTCGGCGGCAATCCTTATCCACGCGTCACCGTCACCTATCGGCCAAGCCAGCGTGAAGCCGAATGGGCCTACGGGCCGTTCGCGTCGCGCGCGGCAGGCGAGCACTATGCTGAAGAGATGCTGAAGCTCTTCCTGCTGCGTCGATGCACGTTTGATCTGAACCCCGATCCCAGCTACCCCGGTTGTGTCTACTCCGAAATGAAGATGTGTCTCGCGCCCTGCTACAAGGGCTGCAGTGATGAGCGCTACGCCGAAGAGGCCGCAGCCGTCGAGAGCTTCCTCTCTACGCGGGGCGACAGCCAATTGGTCCCCCTTCGCACTCAGCGCGATCAGGCATCTGCCAATCTCGAATTCGAATCCGCCGCCCCGCTTCACGCCCAGGTGCAAAGGGTTGAAGCGGTGCGCGCTCTTGCCCCCGAGATTGTCCGTCCGTTGAGCCGCCTGCGCGCCGTCCTCCTGCAGGCCTCGGCCCATCCTGACGAGGTGGCCGTGTTTCTGTTTGAGAATGGCGAACTCCGCGGTCCCGCCGCATTTTCAACGCTTGGCATGAGAATCCAGAATGAGCGATCCGGCTCGACGTCGCTCTTCGCACAGCCCATGGCGATCGAGCCGGTGCCGGAAGAACAAGGATCAGGGGACAGTGATCAGGGATCACAAAGACACGCACCAAGGGACCATGGAACCGAGGGAGCTGAAGGCACGTCAACGAAAATTCCCCGTACCCTCCTCGAAACCCGCCTTGAAGCCGCGCTTGCCGAACTCTCAGCGACAGGCGCCCCGCCTTCGGCCACCATCCGCCAGGGGCATCTTGCGCTTCTCAAGCGCTGGTACTACCGCACTGAGGCGCGCCGCGAAGGCGAAATCTTCTTTCCCGATGCGGAAGATCGCTGGCCGATCAGGGCCATCCTGCGCGGCGTCGGCCGCGTCGCAGCAAAGGCGATCGTCCCGCCAGCATGCTGATCGGCACGTAAACAAATCCGTGGCCCCGCGCACCCCTCCCGATCTATCATCCCTTCAAGTTCTTTCCTTTCTCGCACCGCAATTCCGATGAGGAGGTCCCCGGTGCGCAATTGGCTGCTTGCCCTGTTCGTCGCCTTGCCCTGCGCTCTTTGCGCTCAGATCGTGGAGGTCCCTCCCAGCCAGTGTGTCTACCGGCTGGGCGACAACCCGGCCTGGGCTGCGGCCAACGTCGACCCCACCGGCTGGATACCCTACCCCGACTACCGCATCGCCGGCGAAGCCTATGTGGTTTGGGTGCGATGCACCGTCGACTTCGATACCATCAGCGTCCGGCATCCCGCCCTGATGGTCACGTCCGACGGGCCCGAGCAAGGCGAACTTTTTGTCGATGGACTGAGGGTAAGCGGGCTCGACTCCGGGGGTTTGCCCATCAGGATTTTTCCCATCACTCTGGGTCCCGCGCACGCGACGCACATCGTTGCCGTGCGTGTTTTTCAAAAACTGCTTGCTCCCGGCCTGACACCGGGCCGCCCTATGTACCTCGATTTCGGCAATCAAGCCTATATTCGGTCGTTCGTCGCGGCCATTTTGGGCGACGACCTCAGGAGAGATGTGCCCGTTTACTCCTGCTATCTCCTGATCGGCGCATCCGGCCTCTTCCTGCTGGGACTCTATTTCTTTGATCGCACGCAGAAGGCTGCCTTCTGGCTCGGCATCTATTGTTGTTCCGTTTGCCTGCCACGGATCAACATGATGTTTCATTACCTGTTGCTCGGCAGCTATCCCAGTCTGGTTCAGGCTTTAATCTTCGGTCTCTCCATGTTTGAATCTTGGGCGCTGGTTCGCGTCAACTTTGCTTTGGTCCAGCGGCGGGTTCCTGCCATTTATTGGTTGGTTTTTGCCGCCTGGCTATTCATCTTGCCTGGCTCCGTACTGCCGATCTTTCTTCCCGCCAGGTTGGCCTTGCCACTTTCGCTTTTTGCGCAGGTCACCTGCTTCAAGCCCATCTGGTGCATTTGGACCTTCGCATGTACGGCTCCATTCGTTGCATTCTGGCCTTGGACCCGATTGCACGTCCGGTTGCGCATCGTCGCAGCACTTTGCGCAATCTGGGCCCTCATCGAGGGTTGGTTCCAATTGCAGCAAGTCGTCCTTAATCGCAACACCTGGTCCAACGGGGTGCAGAACTGGATGTCTCTGGCAATCGCTGCGCTCGTTGTCGCTATTCTCGGCTACATCTTTCATGAGCAGCGCATAGCGGCCGACGAGCGCGCCGAGCTCCGCGGCGAGCTCACCGCTGCCCGTCAGGTACAGCATCTCCTCATTCCCGGCAAAGCCGACGTCGCCGCCGGCGTTACGATCAGTGCGGCCTTCCTGCCGGCTCACGATGTAGGCGGCGATTTTTACCTCTGCCGTGCTCTCCCCGGCGGAACGCAGCGCGTTCTGCTGGGCGACGTCAGCGGCAAAGGAGTCGCCGCCGCGCTCACTTCGGCGCTCCTTCTCGGTGCGGCTGATCGCCGCGACAACCTCCGCCCCCAGGCGGTGCTGAAAGAACTGAATGCATCCCTGCGCAACAGCGGCATCGCCGGCTTCACCACCTGCCTCTGCGCCGATCTCTTGCCCAGTGGCGTCCTGGTCATCGCCAATGCCGGGCAGTTGCCGCCCTACCACAATGGCCGCGAGATCGATGTCCCCGCCGGGCTTCCACTCGGCGTTGATCCTGCCTCCGAATACAGCGAATCCCAATTGCAGCTCGCGCCTGGCGATGCTCTCACGTTTCTCTCCGACGGAGTGGTTGAAGCACGCAATGCCGCAGGCGAGCTCTTCGGCTTTGAACGCACCCGCCAGATCAGCTCGCGTGCGGCGGAACAGATCGCCGAAGCGGCCGTCGCCTTCGGGCAGCAGGATGACATTACCGTGCTGACGCTGTCGCTGGCGCCGAGCGCTGCCATTGCGTAAGGCCGCCTCGCGCCGCCAAAGTTCAATCCATGAAAAATGCGCGCTCTCCAACCCAGGTTGCGCAGGCCCGTCGCTTCATACCTAAGCCCAACCTCTTTCTCAGGAGACCGGTATCTCGTACACTGGAGTGTCGCACCGCCTCGGAGATCCATTTCGGTGAAACTCATCTTTATCGTCGCGTGTCTTTTTCTCGCCGCCAACTTCGCCTCCACTCAGTCGAAAACCAATTCAGATCTCGTCACCCAGCGCACTGAAGAACGACTCAGCTTTCAAAGCGGCGATCCCTGGACGCCGCGCATCAACCTGAACGCCGATGTGGCGATGGCCTACGGCATCGGGCCCAGGCTGCCCAGCCTCGTGCAGTCGTGGCGCGATCACGGATACATCGTCGACCTGATGACGGGTTCGGCCTGGGGCGGCTATCAGGATTATCTCGACGGCAAATTCGACGGCACCAACCACTGGGACCAGGCGCAGACCGACAGCGCCGGCAACCATATCGTTCACGGCGGCAATCCCACAGTGCCCTACATTTCGCCGGGCGCGGCTTACGGCCAGTATCTTTCCGTTGGTGTTAAACGCGCGCTCGACCTTGGTGTGCAGGCCGTCTCTCTTGAAGAGCCGGAGTTCTGGGCGCGCAGCGGAGGGGAAGACAACTTCAAGCGGGAATGGAAGGCCTACTACCACGAAGACTGGGAGCCGCCCGACTCCTCGCCCGACGCGCAATATCGCGCGTCGAAGCTGAAGTACTATCTCTATCGCCGCGCCCTGGGGCAGGTCTTCGACTCCGTCGCGGCCTATGGCAAAGCCCATGGCCGCACCGTCCCCTGCTACGTGGCCACCCACTCGCTCATCAACTACTCCACGTGGCGCATCGTCAGTCCCGAGTCGTCGCTCATCGGCGTGGGCACGGCCGGATACATTGCGCAGGTGTGGACGGGGACGGCGCGCGTGCCCAACATGTACGATGGCAAGCTCGCGCAGCGCACATTCGAGACCGCGTTCCTGGAATACGGCGTCATGCAGAACCTCGTGCGCGCCTCAGGCCGCCGCATCTGGTACCTGAATGATCCCGTCGCGGACAGCCCGAACAATACTTGGGACGATTACCGCTCCAACTGGCAAAGTACACTGACGGCTTCGCTCTTGCAGCCCGAGGTCTGGCGGTACGAGGTTATGCCGTGGCCGAAGCGCGTTTTCAACGGAATGCACCCGGCGACGGAAGAGGATGCAGAGAAACTCCGTCGCGGATCGAGCGTGAACCCCACGGGCGCGGCCCGCACCACGCCTCCACCGAAGCTCACCGTGCCGATGAAAGGCATTCCGCCCGTCTACGCAACCGAATTGCAAACCGTGATTGCCGCGCTCGGCGACATGAAGCAGGCCGACGTCCGCTGGGAGGTCGCGGGCACGCGCGGCGCGGGCGTTCTCGTTTCAGACACCATGATGTTTGAGCGCGCCGCGCCGCAGCCGTCCGACCAATATCTCGGTTCGTTTTACGGGTTGGCGATGCCGCTCGTCATGCGAGGAGTTCCCGTCGATCCCGTGCAGATCGAGAGCGCGACCGCGCCCGGATTCCTCAGCCACTACAAGCTGCTCTTCCTCACGTACGAAGGCCAAAAGCCGCCAACGCCGGAGTTTCACGCGGCGCTGGCGAACTGGGTGCGTAACAGCGGCGCTCTCGTCGTGGTCGATAACGACGACGATCCGTATAACGCGGTCCGCGAGTGGTGGAACACCGCTCCGAACTCGTACAAAACGCCGCGCGAGCACCTGTTCGCCCAATTGCACATTCCCATCGACGGCGCCGGTCTGTTTCACGTGGGCCGGGGAATGGTTTTGTCGGAACGGGTTTCGCCGGCGGCACTCACGTATCAGCCCGACGGCGGCGACACGCTGCGCGGCTATGCACGCCAGGCAGCCGCAGCTGCTCATCTGCGCTGGAGCGAGACCAATGCATTCGTCCTGCGCCGCGGCCCCTACATCGTCGACGCCGGCCTCGACGAGCCAGTTCCCGGCGCGGCGCCCGTCATGCTCCACGGGCACTTTGTCGATCTTTTCGACGCCGATCTTCCCGTCCTCACCACGGTCACGCTCACTCCGGGAACCCGCGATCTGCTCTTCGACCTGGACTACAAGAGGACCGCATCAGCCATGCCGCGCGTGGTTGTCGCAGCGTGCCAGGTGCGCGATGTACATGCGACTGCTCGCCGTCTCACGTTTGCGGCGGAAGGCATCGCCGACACCAACGCGGTGGTACGCATTCAGTCGCGGTTGAAACCAACCAGTGTCTCCATTGGCGGTAAGATCCTCTCTCCATACGATTACAAATTCGAGGACGGCACGATCTTGCTCCGCTTCGCCAACGCCGTCGATCCGGTCCCCGTCGAGGTCAGCTTCTGATGCATGTTCGGATTGAAGGCGCCGGAGCAACCAGAGCATAATGCTCGCAATGACATCCACAAGAACTGCAGCGATTCTTTGTGTCCTGGCTGCGAGTTGCGTTTCGACTGCATTCGCTGCACCTCCTTGCGACGTGAACGCCGATGTACTTCAGGATACCCGCACCTTTGCCAAAACTGACAATCAAACCCCTTGGCGCGAATTCCGGTCCATCCAGGACCTCCCGGACCTGAGCACAGATGGCGGAGCATCCGCTCAGTATTGGCGAGAAAAGGACGGATCGCCCTCCGCATTCGTCGATGAATCAAATGAGGATTTCTCTATCCACACCCGTTACTGCTTCAACAATGCAGGTCAGCTTCAAAGTGTGGGCCTCCAGGTTCGTACAGCCTGGGGTTGGGGTTATCGGCAGGCGGCATCGGTCGTGCGAGGTCAATTGCAGGTTGATTCGTCTGAATTCTTCAGTACTACGAATGGCAAGCCAATTCCCAGGCCAGACGGCGCAGACGACATCCCAGCAGCGTTGAAACCCGTCCTCTATCTCACGACGAGCAAGCTCCCCTTTGCTGCCCTGCTTGCTCACTTTCGAAATCCAGGGCCCAAGTAACTCGCAATCCCTTTCGCTTGATACACTGTCCCCGCAAGGAGTTCTGCACGATTTCCATGGTTGAGCTGCTGCCTTCCATCCTGTCCGCCGATTTCGCCCATCTGGCCGATGAGATCGCCGCGGCCGAGCGCGGTGGCGGCACCACCATCCACGTGGACATCATGGACGGCCACTTCGTCCCCAATATCACCATCGGGCCGCCCGTGGTCGCCAGCATCCGCAAAGCCACCCGGCTGCCGCTTGACTGCCACCTGATGATCGATAACCCCAATGAATACATCGCCGCGTTCGCCGAGGCCGGCGCCAACTGGCTCAGCGTCCACTACGAAGCCTGCACGCACCTCCATCGCTCGCTCGAGTTGATCATTCACCATGGCATGAAGCCCGGAGTGGTGCTCAATCCTGCGACCCGCGTTGACCTGATCGTTGAAATTCTCCCCATGGTCCACCATGTGCTCATCATGAGCGTGAATCCCGGCTTCGGCGGGCAGGAATTCATCCACTTTTCCCTCGACAAGATCCGCCGCCTGGCTGATTTACGGCAGGAAATGGGCCTGAAATTTAAGATCGAGGTCGATGGCGGCGTGGCTCACGATACAGTTGCCGCAGTCGTCCAAGCTGGTGCGGAATTGCTGGTGGCGGGCAATGCTGTTTTCGGGGCGGGACACCCGGAACGGGACGCACGCTCCCTGCTGGCCGCAGCCCGCGAGGCAGACGACCAGATCACCGCGAGCAGGGCTCTGGGCGGAAAGAGTAAAATTCACTAAATAGCATTGCCCGGCTCGGTCACGCGGAACCGGCGAGCGCCAAGTGGATGCTTCCGCGAGAAGAATCCACAACATACGGAATTGTCGGTTCGCCAGTGATCCGGGAAATGCAGCCAAAGCGCAAGCGTGAAATGGATGGTCCCCCCCCGGGCCGTCATCGGATGAGGTGGTATGAACCGGTTGTCTTTCAAGATCGTCGTTTTCGCACTTTTCGCATTGTTTCTTAGCGGAGGCCCGGCCCAGGCCCAGGACCAGAACGCCGCCGGGAATCAGAAGACCGCTCAGAACCAGGACGATGTCCGTGCCCCAAGGTACAAGAAGAAGAAAAAGAAGCCCTATGACCTGAACGCCAACCCCCTCGCTGGCGTGCAATCGAAACAGCCCGATAAGGAACTCTACGACAAGGCCATGGTGGCCATGAAGAAGGGCCGCTACGACGTGGCCCGCCTCGACCTGCAAACCCTACTCAATACCTACCCCGAGTCGGAATACCGCATGCGCGCCAAGCTGTCAGTCGGCGATACCTGGTTCAAGGAGGGCGGCTCCGCAGCACTGACCCAGGCCGAGGCCGAGTACGAAGACTTCATTACCTTCTTCCCCAACGCTCCAGAGGCTGCCGAAGCGAAGATGAAAGTGGCCGACATCTACTACCAGCAGATGGAGAAGCCTGACCGCGACTACTCAAACGCGCAGCAGGCCGAAAAAGAATACCGTGACATGATCAACATGTTCCCGGATTCAACGCTGGTGCCGCGCGCCAAGCAGCGCTTGCGCGATGTGCAGGAGGTTCTGGCCGAGCGCGAGTTCCAGATCGGCAGCTATTACCTCAGCCGCGAAGACTTCGTGGCCTCCATCGCCCGGCTTGAGACCGTAGCCGACACCTATCCGCTTTACTCCAGGAGCGACCAGGTGCTCATCGACATCGGCGATGCCTACGCCGGCGAAGCGCACAACGTGCTGATCGCCAATGGCCTGCCCGGCGCGGTGCGCGAGCGCATGCACACCATCTATGAGGACAAAGCCGCCGAAGCCTATGACAAGGTGATCACGCGCTATCCCATGGCGCCGCACGTTGAGGATGCCCGCGACCGCCTGGTGGCCATGAATCGCCCCGTGCCCGAGCCGTCCGAATCAGCCATTGCCGAAAGCGATGCCGAGGAACGCAGCCGCCAGCCTTTGCACTTCACCGACCGGACACTCGACATCATCAAGCGCGGTCCCACCGTGGTTGAGGCAGTCCACGTAGGCGAGCCTACCCTTGAAGACCCCAAGCGCACGCTCTCAACGGACGTTTCCAACCAGAACAAGACGATCTTTGTGAATGCCATCAACGCGGGCAGGCCGCCTGCCCCCGCCACCGCAGTTCAGCCCACCGGACCCAACGAGCCGCCGCGCAGCGATCAGCCTTCCACCGCTCCGCTGCAGATGCAGGCGCCCGGAGGCGGCACCGGCGTTGGCGTTGAGGTGGTGAGTGCGCCCAACGGCCCGGCTCAATCCGATCCCAATGCCCTCGTCAAGTCGGTGGGACCGACCAACAACGCGCTGCCTGCAGCCGAAAAGCCCACTGAAGCGCCTCTTCAGGTGAATGACATCAAGACTGGCGAGAACCCCGCTCAAGCAACCACTGAAACCAAGGCCAACGGCAAGACCAAGAAGCCAAAGGCGAATTTGGGCGACGAGTCCTCAAGCAAGAAGAAAAAGAAGAAGGGTCTGGACAAGCTCAACCCGTTCTAGCAGTTTCGTTCGCACGCGCCGAAAACCCAGGGGCCGCCAACCAGGCGGCCCTTGCCGCTTGTGGATGAGCGGGCCGCTCCGTATCGGCAATTTGTTGGAGACCACGTGACAATCGTTGTGCAAAAGACCGAACTCGCGAGCATCCTGCCGCTTCGCGCCCTCTTCCTGCAGGAATCAAACTTTCAGGTTCGCTATAACGCCTGCCACGAGCGCGGCTGGTCCGACTCCTAGTTGCTCAAACTTGATGATCGCGGCGTGGGCTACGGCTCCATCAAAGGGCGCGAGATTCCCGATCGCGACACTTTGTTCGAATTCTTTGTGATTCCGCCGTTCCGGAAACACGCGAGCGATCTGTTTCGTGAATTTCTCAATGCAGCGCGGCCTCAATTCATCGAGTGCCAAAGCAACGACCGGTTGCTCACCGCGATACTCTTCGAGTTCGCGCACAACATCTCGGCCGACACAGTCCTTTTCGAAGACCACTGCGTCACCAATCTGGCGATCCCCGGCGCCATCGTGCGCCGCAAACGCGACGCCGACGCGATCTTTCCTCATGGTGTCGAGCCCGTCGGAGAGTACGTGGTCGAGCTGAACAGCGAGATCGTCGCCACCGGCGGATTCATGCTCCACTACAACCATCCCTTCGCCGACCTCTACATGGAAGTCCGCGAAGATCACCGGCGCCGCGGCATCGCCAGTTTTCTCCTGCAGGAAGTGAAGCGCGAGTGCTATCTCGCGGGCCGTGTTCCCGCGGCTAGAACCGGCATCAACAACCTCGGCTCGAGAGGCGCGCTCACCAAAGCCGGCCTCCGCGTGGCCGGATTCATGTTGACGGGCGAAGTGCGCTCGTGATCCCCTCATGGCTCGCGCTGCTACGCTCGAGAGAGCCTGCCGGCCCCGACGGTGAATTAGGCTAATGGAAGGGTCCGTTGTCGGGGTTGTGCGGGCGAACCCGTCCGCCCAAGTAACCGAGTTGAGCCGATGATCATTAGCGAATTGCCCAAGCACTTTGATACCCAGGCAGCAGAGAGTTCCTGGGAAGCGCGCTGGCGCGAACTGGGAGTCTACCGATACGCCGAAACCACCGCCCGGGAAGGCCGGTTCGCGATCGACACTCCTCCGCCGACAGTCTCCGGCTCCCTGCATGTGGGCCATGTTTTTTCGTACACGCATACCGACCTGATCGCCCGTTTTCAGCGCATGCGCGGCAAGAGCGTCTTCTATCCCATGGGCTGGGACGACAATGGCCTTCCGACAGAAAGGCGGGTCCAGAACTACTTCCACGTGCGCTGCAATCCGAGCTTGAAGTACGAGCTGGAGCTGCAGCTTCCGGCCCCGGAAAGCATCGATCCGAAATCGCCGCCGCGGGAAATTTCCCGGCGTAATTTCATCGAGCTCTGCCTGCGCCTCACCCAGGAGGACGAAAAGAGCTTCAAGCAACTGTGGGGCCGTCTGGGATTGTCAGTGGATTGGACGCAGGAGTACTCCACAATCGATGCGCGTTGCCGGAGGGCGGCGCAGCGCAGCTTTCTCGACCTGTGGCGCAAAGGGCATATCTATAGCGTGGAAGCGCCGACCATGTGGGACGTGGACTTCCAGACCGCCGTCGCCCAGGCTGAGGTCGAAGACCGCAAAATTCAGGGGCATTTCCACCATGTTCGCTTCGGGGTTGAGGGCAGCAACGACGGCTTCACCATTGCCACCACGCGCCCCGAGCTATTGCCGGCATGCGTGGGCGTCACTGCGCATCCCGATGACGCGCGCTACCGGCATCTTTTCGGGAAACGCGCCCTGACACCGCTCTTCGGCGTACCGGTGCCGATCTTTCCCTCCGATCTTTCCGATCCTGAAAAAGGCACCGGCATCCTGATGGTCTGCACATTCGGTGACGCGACCGACGTCCGCTGGTGGCGCGAACAGAGCCTTGCCAATCGCCAGATCCTGGGGCGCAATGGCCGGCTGCTCGCGGTGAAGTTTGGCGAGACGAATTGGCCCTCGATCGACCCGGAGCGGGCCAATGTCCTTTATGCGGAACTCACCGGCAAGAGTGTGAAACAAGCGCGCCGGGTCATTCTGGAGCAACTGCGCGCGCCCGATGAGCCGGTTCTGCGTGGCCAGCCTCCGCTCGAAAAGGAACCGATGCCCATCGAGCATCCCGTAAAGTTCTTCGAGAAAGGCGATCAGCCGCTCGAATTCATCACCACCCGGCAGTTCTTTGTTCGCCTGCTCGACAAGAAGCAGATGCTGCTCGATGCCGGCGATCAGATTCAATGGCATCCAGAATTCATGCGTCATCGTTATCGCACCTGGACAGAAAATCTGGCCTTCGATTGGGCAATTTCGCGCCAGCGCTATTTCGGCGTTTCGTTCCCGGTATGGTATCCAATCGGCGCCGAGGGCGAAGTGGATTATGCCAATCCGATCGTGGCAGCGGAGGAAAGTCTCCCACTTGATCCGGCGGACGCGACGCCACCAGGATTTACCGAAGACCAGCGCGGAAAGCCTGGCGGATTCCAGGCGGAGGCGGATGTCTTCGACACCTGGTTCACCTCGTCGCTGACGCCGATGATCGCAACCGGATGGGGCGAGCAACCAGATCGATTCCGGTCGCTTTTCCCAATGGATCTGAGACCGCAGAGCCACGAGATCATTCGCACCTGGGCGTTCTACACGATCGTTAAGTCCTGCCTGCATGAGGACAAAATCCCGTGGAAGAATGTAGCCATCTCCGGCTGGATTCTCGATCCCGACCGCAAGAAGATGTCGAAGAGCCGCGGCAACGTCATCACGCCGATGCACCTGTTGGATGAATACGGCTCCGATGCCGTGCGATACTGGGCCGCCGGCGCGCAATTGGGCGCCGACACAGCTTTCGATGTGAACGTGCTGAAGGTGGGCAAGAGGCTGGTGACGAAAATCTTCAACGCCTCCAAGTTTTTCCTCGGAAAAGAAGGCTTGCCCGGCCTCATCGTATACCCGATGGATCGGGTGTTTCTTCTGCGCCTGCGGGAGTTGGTGCTGAATGTTACGCGGCACTTTGAGAGCTACGAACACCAGCAGGCGCTTGCCGAAACCGAACGGTTTTTCTGGACGGCGTTTACGGATTCCTATATCGAAATGAGCCGCGCCAGAACCCTTGGAACCTACGGCACTGAAGCGCAAGGCTCCGCGCTGGCGACGCTGCGCATTGCGCTCAGCGTGTTCCTGCGCCTGTTTGCGCCGTTCCTGCCCTACATTGCCGACGAAGTCTGGTCATGGAGCTACGCTGAGGAAACCGGATGCGCAAGCATTCATGCCGCCGCGTGGCCTTCTGAGTCGGATTTTCCCGAGCTCGCCGCGGACGGGAATGAAGGAATCTTCGAAATCGCCGTGGAAGCGCTATATGCAATCAATCGCAGCCGCGCTGGCGCCGGAGTCTCTTCCGCGCGAGAAATCAAAACCGCGACGCTGGCCGCAAAACCCGAAGCCTTTCCACTTCTCAAGGCGGCGTGCGAAGATATTCGACTGGCGGTGCGGGCCAACGAACTGCTGGCCGTAGAAGAGCCGCAACTCGACGGAATGGGGATTGAGGTCCGGCAGATCGAATTTATCTCCGCCTGATCGAAAAATATCGGCAGGCACGAGAGTTCGGGCTCTCGACTTTGCTTATGGAGGCTGAAAGCTGATAGCTGATAGCTGATAGCTGTTTTATGGATTGGAAGAGCCACCGCATTGACGCGCTGCTCGAGCAAGCTCTGGTTGAGGACCAGGCCGCTCTTGATGCCACCACCAACCTCACCATCGATCCCGGCCTGCGCGCCGATGGCTCCATCATTGCCCGCGAAGAGCTGGTTGTTGCCGGCCTCGGCGCAATTCCGCGCTTCTTTGAGATCTTCGCCCGCCTCGACCGGCGCCCACAGGCGCAGACCCGCTTCGAAGTCGTCAGCCACCCGGAGATCTTTGATGGCGTGCGTGCCCACGCCGGCCAGGTCCTCGCCGTCATCCGCCACAACGCCCGCGCACTACTCAGTTGCGAGCGAGTCATTCTCAACCTGCTCCAACACCTCAGCGGCATTGCCACGCTCACGCGCAAATACGCTGACGTCATCCAGGGCACGCATGCCCGGGTGCTCGACACCCGCAAAACCGTCCCTGGCATGCGTGCCCTCGAAAAATACGCGGTGCTCTGCGGCGGCGGCACCAATCACCGCATCGATCTCTCCTCCGGCATTCTCATCAAGAACAACCACATCGCGCTCGGAGGCGGCATCGCCGCGGTGCTCAATCGCGCGCTTGAGCAGCGCAAGCCGGGCCAGCGTGTGCAGGTGGAGGTGCGCAACGCACGGGAGCTCGAAGAAGCCCTCGCCCACGGCGCCGAGGCCATCCTTCTCGACAACATGTCGCCCGCCGACGTCCGCAGCTCGATCGAGCGCATCAAGAAAGAAACCGGGCGCTGGATCCCGACCGAGGCTTCGGGCGGCATCCAGCTCGAAAACATCCGCGCCTACGCCGAAACCGGCGTGGACTTCATCAGCGTGGGCGCGCTCACCCACTCCGCCCGCGCCGCCGACATCTCCATGACAATTACCGCGGAGCCGGGCTGAATCGTGTTTTCGCCTGAGTCCTCATTCATATCAGTGCGACCCCCCATCCCCGCTGTCATCCTGAGCGACCGGACCCTGAGACCGCATGGCGGACGAAGGGGAAGGGAGTCGAAGGATCTGCGGTTGTTTTTTCAGCACACGAGTAAGAAATCTCGGGAGCGAACATGCACCCATGTATGACCTAACCGCCCTCGATGCAGCTCTCTCCGGCACGCTTTTTGCCGGCAAGCTCCACTTCGCCCGCACCACCGGCTCCACAAACGCTGACGCCATGGCCGCCGGCCGCGCGGGAGCGCCGCACGGCTCCGCCTACCTGGCCGATGAACAGACCGCCGGCCGCGGGCGCGGCGATCACGGCTGGCACTCCGCGGCTGGCGAAGGGCTCTACGTCAGCATCTTGCTTCGTCCGGCCATCCCCGCGGCGCACCTGCCCCTGCTTCCTCTCGCCGCGGGCCTCGCCGCCGCCGATGCCATCTGCTCCGCCGCCAGCCTCGCTGTCGACCTGCGCTGGCCCAACGATCTGCTGATCAGCGAGCGCAAAACCGGCGGCATCCTCGTTGAGGCGAACATTGAGTCCGAAGGCCCGCCCCACGCAGTGGTCGCAGGCATCGGCATCAACGTGCATCAGCGCGAATTCCCTCAAGGCCTCGCGTCACCAGCCACCTCCCTCGACCTGGAGACTGGCCGCCGCATCAGCCGCCAATTACTCCTCGTGGCCCTGCTAAAATCGCTTGAGCGCGAGACCTCCGAGCTGCTCGATCCTGCAGGGGCAATCAAAATTCCCCAGCGTGTTGAGCAGGCTTCAACGTGGGTACGCGGAAGGAACGTGGTCGTGCACGGGCCGCAGGCCTGCCACGGCGTTACGGCCGGCCTCGACAAGGATGGTTTTCTCCTCGTCGAAACAGCGGCAGGAGTTGTCACGGTACAAACCGGCGGCCTGCGCGCCGCGGAAAAAACTGGCTGCTAGGAGCTGTCTTACTTTGCTGCTTGCGCTCGATGTCGGCAACACCAACACCACCCTCGGCCTCTACAAGCTAGACGGCGAAAAGGCGGAGCTCGCCGCGCACTGGCGCGTCACCTCGCATCGCACCCAGACTGTCGACGAGTACGGCGTGTTCTTCGTGAATCTTTTTGAGATGCACGGCATGGCGCCCAGCCAGGTCACCGACATCATCATTGCCTCCGTCGTCCCACCCGTCGACTCCACATTGCGCCAGGTCTGCGAAACCTACTTTCACGTCGAGCCCATGTTCGTCGAGCCCGGCATCAAGACCGGCATGAAGATGCTCATCGACAACCCCACCGAGCTTGGCGCCGATCGCATCGCTGACTGCATTGCTGCTTACGAGCGCTATGGCGGCCCGTGTATCGTGGTCGATTTCGGTACCGCCACCAAGTTTGAAGTCATCTCGGAGCGAGGCGAATATCTCGGCGGAGCTATTGCGCCTGGCCTGGGCCTCAGTGCCGATGCACTGTTCAACCGCGCCGCGCGCCTCAGCCGCGTCGACATCAAGCGCCCCGCAAAGGTCATTGGCACCAATACCGTCGCACATCTGCAAAGCGGCCTCTACTTCGGCTACATCAGCCTTGTCGATGGCATCATCGAACGCATCCTGGCTGAACTTGGCGCCGACCCGGCGAAACCGCCGCGCATTATCGCCAGCGGCGGCCTGGCGCGCATGATCGCAGCCGACTCTCGTTACATCCACGAGATCGACGAGCTGCTCACCCTCGACGGCCTGCGCATTCTCTTCGAGCGCAATCGCACCGCCCGCCCCCGCGGCCATGCCCACTAAAGCTTTACAGCTTGAATAACCCTGGGTGCCCCATCCTAAACGCGCACTTTGCGTTTAGGGTGGGATCCCACAATTCTCTTCAAAGCCCCGCCAAAATCTCCTTCGCATCCGGTACCTGATCTCGTAAACTCTCGGCCGTGAGCTCATCCGCTTTGCGCAAATCAGGAAACAGCGCGGTCCAAACGCCAGCCACAACAAGCGATCCAATCCCGCCAATCACCGTGGCCCGCACCGCGCCCCACCACTGTGCGGTCAGCCCGCTCTCAAACTCTCCAAGCTCGTTTGAAGCGCCAACAAACAGCGAGTTCACCGCGCTCACACGGCCGCGCATCCCGGGCGGCGTAGACAGTTGCAGCAGCGAACCGCGAATAATCACGCTGATAGTGTCGGCCGCCCCGGCAATGGCCAGTGACACCAGCGAAAGCCACAAGCTGCGCGAGACGCCGAACACCACCGTAAACGCGCCGAAGATCGACACGCACACAAACAGCCATTGCCCGGCCCGCCTGCGCATCGGAAACCGCGCCATAATGAGTGACATCGTCACCGCGCCCACTGCCGGAGCAGCGCGCAACATGCCCAGCCCGCGCGGTCCCTGGTGCAGAATCTCGTGTGCGAAGATCGGCATCAGCGCCGTCGCCCCTCCCAGCAGCACCACGAACAGGTCCAGCGAAAACGATCCCAGCAGCAACTGCGACCGCCGGACATACTGAAAACCGGCGAGCATAACCTTGAGCGAGATATCGCGGTGCTCCATACGCCCGAGCCGCACGCGCAATGTGCTCACCATCGCCAGGTACCACACCAGCGTTGCCAGCGTGAAGCAATATACAATCCCCGCGCCCTCCAGTCGCGAACCCGGAACAAAGTGCGTGAGTGGAAACGTGAAGAGCAGCCCACCCAGCGCCGGCCCCGTGATGTTCGCCAACTGAAAGATCGCTCCGCCCCACGTAACGGCGTTCACGAAATGCGTTTCCGGCACAAGGTGCGGGATCAACGCTGAGCTCGCCGGCCCCGAGAACGCGCGTCCCGTGCCGATGAAAAACAACACCGCGTAGATGGCAAGAATGTTTTGCGTATTGTTGAGCGCCAGCCACACCAGCGCTCCGGTACAAAGCATCTGCAGCGAGTAGCACGTCAGAATGACACGCCGCCGGTCGAACCGGTCGGCCACGTGGCCCGCGGGCAAAAGAAAAATCAGCCCCGGCAAAAACAGCGCCAGCCCCGTATAGCCAAGATCAATGGCGCGATGCGTGATGGAATAAACTTGCCACGCCACAGCGACCGCCTGCGCCTCAGCGCCCAGGATGGCCGCCACGCGCGCCAATTGCTACCGCCTGAAGTCACGGGAGGCAAAGGCCTCCATGCCGCGCCGCGGCTGTGGGGAACATGAACCCATGAGCTGTTTTCAGCTTAACCTGCCGCGTCCGTGCAATCCTCGCAGCCTTCCCACAATCGCGGTGTTATACTCGCCTCCGCTGTCCGACCAGTCCAATGACTTCAGTCAAAACCAATAAAAAGAGTCGCAGAGAGTTCCTTCAAGCGTCCGCCGCTGCACTTGTTGCTTCACGCATTCCATCGTCCGCGCAAACACAAGCAGCCGCACATCGCGATCCCGAGAACCTCGCCATCCCCGACACCGGCTGGCGCCTCTGGCCCGATCAAACAGCCGAGTGGAAGAGCGACCCGATTTATTTGCCCGAAGACGTCCAGCTCGCCAGCCTGGCCGTCAACGCACCCACCGGCGGATGGGACGCGCTCAGCGCAAACCAGGGCATCCCCGTCACGCTGCCTTGCACCGTAGAACAATATTTCTGGGGCCTGCAGGGCCTGCGTCCCTATCACGATGAGTACCGCTTTGAAACCTCCGACGACGAAGTCAAGAACGGCGCCTACTACGGCGTCTCGTGGTGGTGGCGCACCCTCTCGATCCCCGCCTCCTTCGCCGGCAAGCGCATCTTCCTGCACATTCGCGCTGCGCGCCAGCGAGCCGAAGTCTATCTCAACCAAAAGCTGGTCGGCTACAGCATCATGGAAGAGCTCCCGTTCGAGTGCGATATCACCGCCGCCGCCCTTCCCGGCGCAGCCAATCAGCTCGCGATTCGCATCACCAATCCCGGTGGCCGTCTCGATTGGGTCGATGGCGGCCGCATCACCTGGGGCAACGCCGTCTTCCAGAAGAGTCACGGCTTCGGCGGGCTCGATCGAGCTCTCACCCTCACCGCGCACGGCCCCGCGCGCATCCGCGACGCCTGGGTTCTCAACACACCGCAACCACGCCACATCACCGCTCACACCGAAATCGAGAACACCGGACCCGCGGCGCCCGTCGCTCGCCTGCATTTCTCCATCGTCGACCCCGTCACCGCCCGCGAGCTCGCTCACGCCGAAATCCCCGCCCCTCTCAATCAAGGCCAAACAGCCGTGTTTCAAGCCGAGCTCTCACACCCCTCGGCCGAGCTTTGGGATCTCGATTCTTCGCATCTCTACCGCCTCAACGCCGTATGGACCGCCGGAGCGAACGCGCCAGCCGCCGCAACCACCCCCGCTCTATCCGACGCCCGCACCGTCGACTTCGGCTTCCGCTGGTTCGCGCCGGAAGGTGTTGGCTCCAACGCGCTTTTCCGCCTCAACGGCCGTCGCGTGCGCATCTACACCGCGATCTCCTGGGGCTACTGGGCGCTCAACGGCCTGTTCCCCACACCCGAGCTCGCGGAAAAAGAAGTGATGGTCGCCCAGCAGCTCCACCTCAACTGCCTCAACTTCCATCGCAACCTCGCCAAGGAAGAAGTGCTTGCCATCCAGGATCGCCGCGGACTCATGCGTTGCCTCGAGCCCGGCGGCGGATACGAAGCCGTGGGCCGCGCCGGCGAGCCGCCCACGTTCGCCGAGCGCTACATGCAGGCCAAGATCATCGGCATGATTCGCGCCCATCGCAGCCATCCATCGGTCATCGAGTACATCCTGCAGAACGAGGCCCGCCCCGATCTCTCCAACCCCAACCTCGAGCGCGTCCTCCGCCTCATGCATGCTGAAGATCCAAGCCGCACCATCGTCGCGAACGACGGCTTTGCCTCGCGCGCTCCGCAAGCTTGGATAGAGCCCT